>Ga0208371_1000032_pt1 | contig 123869 bp, 126 predicted proteins | sample SubbioCR12Aug_1A_FD_184827 | JGI IMG/M metagenome (GOLD analysis project Ga0208371, IMG submission 184827) | Serpentinite rock and fluid subsurface biosphere microbial communities from McLaughlin Reserve, California, USA - CR12Aug_1A (SPAdes) | ecosystem: Environmental > Terrestrial > Deep... | reverse complement strand
ACAACGATACCGTTGCACCTTCCCCTCTGCCATTGGTTTCATTCCTGCTTTCACGATATGGCGTGATCCACATTTTCTACATTCCATACCTTCGATAAGCAAATAGAATACCTAATTAGTCAGTGCCCATAAAATAGAATATAAAGGTAAAAATGGTATTCTTTCAAACTTAAAAACAACGCTGTATGCAAAGGAAAAAGATGATTAGTTCGCTAAGAGGGATGAATGATATTTTAAGTGATGATTATGAGAGATTTACATATTTTATAAGCACTGCTACAAAGATTGCTCAGAGATACGGTTTTCATTTTATTGAGACCCCCCTTTTGGAAGAGACTGCTCTTTTTAAACGCTCTGTAGGCGAATCAAGCGATATTGTCGGCAAAGAGATGTATCAGTTTATCGATAAAGGCGAGAATGATGTCTGTCTTCGCCCAGAGGGAACTGCAGGTGTTGTTCGTGCTTTTATACAAAAAAAACTTGACCGTGCAGGCGGAATTCACCGCTTTTTCTATCACGGTGCAATGTTTAGATATGAGAGACCGCAAAAAGGTCGTTTGAGACAGTTTCATCAGTTTGGAGTCGAGAGCTTCGGCGTTGATAGCGTTTATGAAGATGCTTCGATGATAATGATGGTCAGCGATATTTTAAAAACTCTCGGTATCGGTTATAGACTTCAGCTCAACTCACTTGGCTGCAATGCATGTATGCCTCCTTACCGCCAAAAACTTATAAAATTTGTAAAAGAGTGTGTAGACAACATCTGTGAAGATTGTATCAGAAGAGTAGATACCAATCCGATCAGAGTGCTTGATTGCAAGAACGGCTCATGTCAGGAGCTTTATGTAGGCGCTCCAAAGCTTCTGCACAATCTTTGTTCAGAATGCAGTAACGATTTTGATACACTTAAAAAAATTCTAGAAAATAACGGCATCGAATATGAGGTGAATACAAACCTAGTTCGAGGGCTTGACTACTACTCCAAAACCGCATTTGAGTTTGTAAGTGACAACATAGGAAGCCAAAGTGCGATTGCAGGCGGTGGAAGATATGACAGACTCGTTGAGTTTTTAGACGGACGCCCTACCCCTGCGGTCGGCTTTGCTATGGGCATTGAGAGATTGATGGAACTTATCGTCATGCCTGAGAGAAAAAAAGAGGGTTATTACATCGGTGCCATGGATGATGAAGCACTCGATTTAGCTGTTAAAATCGCACACCAAAAGAGAAATAGCGATATAGTTTCAATTGACTATAAAACAAAAAATCTTAAAAACCATCTAAAAACAGCCGATAAGGAAAATGTAAAATATTGTGCAGTAATCGGATCCAATGAGATGAAAGATGGGACTATCTGGGTAAAAAACCTAGAAGACAAAACGGAACAGACGCTTTTGCTAGAGGACTTCTAGTTGCAAATATTGGATTTTATATGGGATGCATTTTCTAATTTCATAGAATTTTTTATTTTAGCGGGTTTAATCGGTCTGGTTTTTCTCTATATTCACGACAAATATGTCCAAAGAAACCATGCGCTATTGATTAACTATCCCGTAATCGGAAGATTTAGATATTTTTTTGAAGCACTCAGAGAGCCGCTTAGACAATATTTTGCGGAAGAGACTTTTTATGACTCTAAAGATAAGGTCGACTGGGTTTATAAAGCTGCCAAAAATGTTCCAAACTATAAATCTTTCTCTATCTCACAGCCCTTTTTAGGCTCAAAATTTATCTTAAAACATGTTTCAAATGTTTTAAACGACAATGAGGTCAGCGAAGAGACATCTGTCGTATTTGGAAAAGACAGAGAGATTCCTTTTGTCTCTCATACTCCTATTATCCGCTCTGCCATGAGTGACGGAGCATTGAGCCCTGAGGCCGTTCGTGCATTTTCCATGGCTGGAATCGCCTCAAACTTAACCATAAATACAGGAGAAGGCTCTCTTACCTCAAATCATCTTTTTACCCATACACCAGACTTAAATAACTGCGAGTATCTTGAAATTATTGGAAGCAGCCCTTTTGCAGAATTTATGCATAAGATGGGCAAACTGCTCTTTAACAATGCGATTGCGACAAAATGGTACAGAACAGCTTTGTTAAATAAAAAAACACAAAATACCTATATTTACGATGAGGGTTCTCATGTACTGTTTCGTGTAAATTGGGGTGCGCCGCTTAGTGTTTTCCCAAAAGAGATTCCGAGCGACATTCCAAATATGATTTTTCAAATCGGCTCAGGACTCTACGGTGTTCGCGATGAAGATGGAAAATTTGATGAGTTGAAATATCAAAAGGTTATGAAATTTTGCCGCATGACCGAGATAAAAATCGCTCAAGGCGCGAAACAGACAGGCGGAAAGTTGGCAGGCACTAAAGTAACAGCTGATATAGCATACTACAGAGGTGTTCCTGAGGGCAAAGATGTTTTTTCACCAAACAGATTTCCTTATGCGGATACAGCATCTCATCTGCTGGACTTTGTAGAAAAACTGCAAAACCTTTCAAAAAAACCTGTCGGTTTTAAGATAGTCATATCTGATGCCAAAGCTGTTGAAGAGATGGTAAAAGACATTGCTTCAAGAAAAGCGGAGGGCAGAAATATACCTGATTTTATCACTATCGACAGTTCAGACGGCGGAAGTGCCACTGCACCGTTAGAGTTGATGGAATCTGTAGGGCTTACAATCGACAATGCACTCTACTTGCTAGATAGCATGCTTAAAAAGTATAATATACGCAATGATATAAAAATCATAGCAAGCGGAAAGATATTGACGCCGGATGATGTTATTATTACGATGTGTTTGGGAGCTGATGCAGTTGGAATTGCAAGAGGTTTTATGATGAGCGGCGGCTGTATTCGTGCAAGAATGTGCTCTGGTTTCGGTACACATGTCTGCCCTGTCGGGATGGCGACACAAGATGAGAAAAAAAGAGCTTCGTATCTAGTTGTTAAAAAAAGCGGTGAAATAGCAAACTATCATGTAAATCTAATCAAAGGAATGAAGATGATATTGGCGGTTATGGGAGTGAATCACATAAGCAAGATTGGGAAATCCAATCTTACTTTCAAAAATAAAAACGATGATATATATTTTGATATAGATAAATATTTTCATCATAAATTACATGCATAGGATATGAATATGAACAACTTCGGTCTTGATATTTGGTCAAATAATAATTTTATAATTGAAAACGGTCAAATTAGGTTAAATTACAAGTGTATGCCATCACTTCTTCAAATCGTTGAAGAGATTCGTGCAGAGGATGTCAGAGGTCCTATTTTGCTAAGGTTTCCTCATCTTATAAAAGCTCAAATCAGAACTCTTTACAACTATTTTGACAAAGCTATACAGCAAAACAACTATAAAGGCAAATTTCATGCCGTTTTTCCTCTAAAAGTAAATCAGTTTCCGCATGCAGTTGAAGCCGTAACATCTCAAGGCGCGCAATTCAACTACGGTTTAGAAGCAGGTTCTAAAGCCGAGCTAATACTTGCGATGAGCAAAACTCCAATCGGTGCAAACATTACCGTCAACGGTTTTAAAGATAAAGAGATGATAACGCTTGGCTTTATAGCGGCTCAAAGCGGACACAATATTACCATCACGATTGAGGGTTTAGGTGAACTTGAAACTATTATAGAGGTTGCAAAAGAGTGCGACTTAAAAGTACCAAATATCGGGATTAGAGTAAGACTTCACAGCACCGGAAGCGGCATCTGGGCAAAGAGCGGCGGCATGGATGCAAAATTCGGTTTAACATCTACGGAGATTATCGAAGCAATAACGCTTCTAAGAGAAGCAGACCTTTTAGAGTATTTGAGCATGATTCACTTCCACATCGGTTCGCAAATGTCAGATATCGCACCTCTTAAAAAGGCTCTGCGTGAAGCGGGAAATATCTATGCAGAGCTTAAAAAAATGGGCGCGACAAGCCTAGACAATATCAATATCGGAGGCGGTTTGGCAGTTGAGTACAACCAACATGCGCATCTTAATTCAAGAAACTACTCCATCGATGAGTTTTCAAGCAGTGTTGTTTTCCTCCTCGGCGAAATTATGAACGCTAAAAATGTTTCTCATCCAAATATTTTTACGGAATCCGGTAGATTTATCGTTGCCTCTCATGCTGTTTTGATAACTCCTGTTTTAGAGCTTTTTACGCAGGATTACCAAGAAAAACTACTCAATTTTAAAACAATCAATCCGCCTCTTATCGAAGAGTTGGTTGAGCTAAACAGACTTTTAAACAATACAAACTGTATAGAGTACCTTCACGATGCACTTGACCATATGGAGTCTATGTTAACACTATTTGATCTAGGTTACATAGATCTACAAGACCGTTCAAATGCAGAGATTTTAGTTCACAATATCATTAAAAGAGCGCTCTATTTAAAGTCGGCAAACCCTACCGATGAGCTGGCACAATTACAGGTAAAACTTCAAGAGAGATATCTCATCAACGCTTCTATTTTTCAGAGCTTGCCTGATTACTGGGGTTTAAATCAACACTTTCCTGTTATGCCTTTACATCATCTAAACTCAACGCCTCTTCGTGCGGCGTCACTGTGGGATATTACATGTGACAGCGACGGGGAGATAGGGTTTAATCCCGACAAACCGCTCTATCTTCATGACGTAAACCTCGATGAAGAGGAGTATTTTTTAGGTTTTTTCAATGTAGGCGCATATCAAGAGACGCTTGGGATGAATCATAACCTTTTTACCCATCCGAGCGAATATACGATTACAATAGACGAAAATTCGTATGAAGTTAAAAATGCCGTAGAGTCAAAAAATATTTTAGATATCTTAGACTCGATAGGATATGATTCCGCTATTTTGCATACAAAGCTGAAAAATGATTTGTCAAATTCAGAGTTTATTTCAGAAAAAGAAAAAAGTGATACACTTGCGAAATTAGAATTGTTTTTAAAACAAAACGGTTATTTAAGAACTACAAACTAGGAGTTAATTTTGGGACTTTTTGCTGAAATCAGAGAAGATTTTTCGAATGCTTACAACAACGATCCGGCATTAAACTCTAGACTCGATTTTTTATTTAACTACCCCGGTGTCTGGGCAGTTGCATGGTATAGAATAGCTCACAGACTCTACATGGCAAACTTTAAAAGTCTAGCCAGAATCATTATGGGACTTAACCAGATTATTACAAATATAGACATCCATCCCGGTGCCGTTATCGGCAAAAGAGTCTTTATAGATCATGGAACGGGTGTCGTAATAGGACAAACCGCAATCATTGAAGATGATGTTTTAATCTATCAAGGTGTAACTCTAGGCGGTGTATCTCTCACTCAGGGAAAGAGACACCCTACTATAAAAAAAGGTGCCGTTATCGGTGCAGGAGCAAAAGTTTTAGGAAACATAGTTATCGGTGAATATGCAAAAATCGGTGCAAATTCCGTTGTAGTAAAACCTGTCCCAAACAATGCGACGGCTATAGGTATTCCAGCACATGTAATAGAAAAAGGGAGATGTAAAGAGCCTCTAATGCACAACTTGCTGCCTGACATAAACAAAGAGATGTTTGAGTATCTGCTTAAACGTGTCGCCGTTTTAGAGCATATCTTAGTTGAAGATAACAAACAACTTCTTGAACAAGATTTGGAGCTTGAAAATATTTATGAATCTTTCATTAGAGCAATGAAAAATTAAAATTTATTTTAGTATAATTCGCCAAAAAAATTTCTTGCAAGTTTGCAAGAAGTTCTTCTGCCGCTTTATGCGGCAAGCTTTAGTGCCATAGCGGCTAGCGTAGCTAAATGGGCTCTGCTCATTTAGCGTGATAAATTTAAAATAAAAAAGGGTTCTTATGCTTACAGATCGCGTAAATACACTATCTGAATCAATTACAATTGCAATCTCGACACTAGCCGGCGAGCTTAAAGCACAAGGCAAAGACATACTTAGTTTCTCTGCCGGAGAGCCTGACTTTGACACGCCTCAAGTTATCAAAGATGCTGCAATTGCGGCAATCAATGAGGGTTTTACAAAATATACCGCAGTTGAAGGTATCCCTGCACTAAAAACCGCAATAGCAAACAAACTAAAAAGAGATAACAATCTTACTTATGCTCCTAATCAAATCATCACAAATAACGGAGCAAAGCACTCTCTTTTTAACCTTTTTGCGGCAGTAGTTCAAAAAGGAGACGAGGTAATAATCCCATCTCCTTACTGGGTAACCTACCCTGAGCTTGTTCTCTATCATGGCGGAACGGTTGTAGAGATTGAGACAAATGACGAGAGTTCATTTAAAATCACGCCCGAGCAGCTTAAAAATGCTCTTACTCCAAAAACAAAAATGATAGTTTTAACAAGCCCTTCAAACCCTACAGGTTCTGTATACTCAAAAGAGGAGCTTACGGCACTCGGTAAAGTTTTAGAGGGAACTGACGTACTTGTTGCAAGCGATGAGATGTATGAAAAACTTATATACGACGGCGAGTTCACATCTTCTGCGGCCGTAAGTGAAGACATGTACAAAAGAACGATAACTATCAACGGTCTTAGCAAATCAGTAGCAATGACAGGTTGGAGATTTGGTTACATGGCTGCCCATCAAACGGAGATTATCCAAGCGACTAAAAAACTTCAAAGCCAAAGCACTTCAAACATCAACTCAATCACTCAAAAAGCGGCAATCGTCGGTTTAAACGGTGATGCGGATGCGGATATCGAGAAGATGAGAGTGGCGTTTAAAGAGCGTCGTGATGAAGCGGTAAAACTTATCAATGCAATTGATGGTTTAAGTGTTTATAAGCCTGACGGTGCTTTTTACCTTTTCATTAACATCAAAAAAGTAAGCAACGACTCTATGCTGTTTTGTAAAGAACTTTTAGAAAAAAAAGGTGTAGCTTTAGTTCCGGGTGTAGGCTTTGGAAGCGAAGGATATGCAAGATTTAGTTTTGCAACTGACATCGAAAGTATCCGCAAAGGAATCAAGAGAATCGAAGAGTTTGTAAAAGAGATGAAAATCTAAATTTTACACTCTACATAATCAACATCTTTAAGCGTTTGACGAATTTCCAAAAACTTTTCGGTATTTTTTAAAAATAATTCGACTAGTTTTGGGTCAAAATGCTTACCGGATTCCTCTTTTATGAGTTTTAAAATAGCATCCATTTCCCACGATTTTTTATAACATCTATCACTTCCCAGTGCATCAAAAACATCTGCAATAGCAGTTATCCTTCCGTAAATATGTATCTCTTCACCTTTGAGTCCTCTTGGATAACCGCTTCCGTCATACTTTTCATGATGTTGATACGCAATAGTAGAAGCAGTTTTAAAAATCAGCCTCTCAGAATGGCACAGCATATCGTAACCAAGCCTCGAATGTGCCTTAATGACATCAAACTCATTAGGTGTCAATTTTGCAGGCTTATTTAAAATATCATCGGGAATACCTATTTTTCCTATATCATGCATTGGGCTGGCATCTTTGAGGATTTTGCACTCCTCTTCATCCAATCCGTAAAACTTTGCCAAGAGATAGGAATATTCAGCGACCCTCTTAACATGGTTTCCAGTCTCTTTAGATCTTGTTTCACTAACTGCGCCGAGTGTTTGAACAAGCTCTCTTTGTGTGTTTTCTATCTCAATATTAAGGTTATAAATATCTGTTATATCATGCCGAATACTCATATACTCTACAGTTTCTCCGTTAAGATTTAAAATCGGAACAATTACATTTTCTACAATATATGTTGAACCGTCTTTTTTAAGGTTTTTTACTTCACCTCTCCATATCTTTTTGTCTTTAATAGTTCTCCACAAATCTTCAAAAACACTCTTTGGCGTTTGGGGATGTCTTATAATATTGTGTGGCTTGCCGATAAGCTCCTCTTGAGTATATTGGCTAATCTCTGAAAATTTATTATTTGCGTAAGTTATCCGACCGTTAAGGTCCGTTTTTGAAACGATATCACTCTCATCTACAGCATTTTTATACTGTTCAAGCAGAGAAATATTTTCATTAAGCTGCTCTTCGAGTATCTTTTTTGCTCTATAGAGTTTAGTATGTGTGCCAACCCTTGAAATAAGCTCCGGAGGATTAAAAGGTTTTGTTATATAATCCTCTGCACCGCAGTCAAACCCTTTTTTTATACTCTCAGAATCTGTAAATGCAGTAATAAAGATAATCGGAATATCCATATACATGGGGTCTGATTTTAGGATGGTTGCAACTTCAAAACCATCCATGTCAGGCATCATGATATCGAGTAAAATAAGTGCTATATCATTTTCTTGAACTCTTTTGAGCGCATCACTTCCGTTAAATGCAAACAAAATTGTATAAAGATTCAATTTTCCTAATATATTTGCCACAAGCTGAATATTTTTTGGCGTATCATCAACCACCAAAATAGTAGATTTGCTTTCCATCTCTACGCCTTTGTATGCACAATTTAATAATTTATCATTATAATTGTTTTATAATTAACTTTAGTATAGTTTATGCGGAGAGATTAATGATAAACAATAGTATAGAGCTAAATAGTTACACATCTCGTATGGTTAAAGATGATTTTAAAAAAGCTGATAAATATGTATTAAAACTTCTGTTTGCTCACTGGTTTCTAGCAACATTTATTATTTCAATAGAGTTTAACACTTACATGTTTGGCTTTATTATAGGCGGACTAATTTTTGTGGCTGTATATTTGACTTATATATTTTCAAATAATTCAGCTCTTTTTAGAAATATATCAGCTATTGCGCTTGTTAGCTACTCAGCACTTTTCATACAGCAGTACATGGGCAGATTGGAGTTTCACTTTCACATATTTGTTGTTTTGTCATTTTTAACTATCTATAAAGATCGGCTTCCGATGGTTAGCGCATCCATATTTGTAATACTGCATCACCTTTTATTTAACTATCTACAAGAAAATAATATTTTTATTTTCAATCAGCCCGTCATGATATTTAATTACGGCTGCGGCATCGATATAGTTTTACTGCATGCAGTTTTCGTTATCTTTGAGGCAGTTGTTCTATACCACATTATAGGCACCAAAATAGAAGAGTTTAAAAAAGTAGTTGAGTCAGAATTTAAAATGATGCATCTCAATCAAATACTTGAAGATAAAATTGCAAAGAGAACAAAAGAACTCAAAGATGCAAAAGAGGAAGCAGATAGAGCAAATAGTTTAAAATCTCAATTTTTAGCAAATATGAGCCATGAGATAAGAACTCCTATGAATGCGGTTATAGGCTTTACTGATATTTTAAAAGACAGAGAAAAGGATGAGCTAAACAAACAGTACATATCATCCATTCAGACAAGTGCACACTCTCTGCTTGACATTATCAATGATATTTTAGATATATCAAAGATAGAGGCAGGAAAGCTAACCATACAAAAAGGAGTTGTAAACCCTTATGTTTTTTGTAATGACATTATGAGTATTTTTAAATTTAAAGCCAAAGAAAAAAATATAGAACTTATACTTAATATTGATAATTCTATACCGAAAGCTCTCATATTTGATGAAGTCAGAGTAAGACAGATACTCATAAACTTGATAGGAAATGCTCTTAAGTTTACAAATATAGGTTTTGTAAAAGTTAAACTCTCCAAAGAATCGCTATTATCAGATCCGAGTATTTTAAAACTGATTTTTGCTATTGAAGACAGTGGAGCAGGAATAGAAAAAGAGAACTTGGAGAGCATATTTGAATCATTTACGCAACAAAATTCACAAAGTATAAAACAGTACGGAGGAACAGGCCTTGGGCTATCAATTAGCAAAAAATTGGCAGATCTGATGAATGGCACTATTGCGGTTTCAAGTGAAGTCGGCATAGGTTCAAACTTTACTCTTGAGCTAAATGAAGTCTATACAAGCTCCATACTCTTAGAAGAGAAATCTTGCGAAAACAGAATTAATGAGGCCATATTCAAAAGAGCAAAAGTCTTGGTTGTAGATGATATTGAACTAAATATTGAACTTGTTAAAGGTTTCTTTTTAAAGAACAAAAATATGGTTTTCGATGATGCACTCAGCGGTGAAGAGGCGGTTGAAAAGGTTAAAACAAATGATTATGACTTAATTATCATGGATATAGCTATGGGTATCATGGATGGACTTGAGGCTAGCAAAATCATAAAATCTATAAAAAATATACCTATAATCATTTTAACTGCATCTCTTCACAAAAAAGAGACTATAGAACATGTAGATTTCTATGATAGTTTTCTCTCAAAACCGATTTTAAAATCTACTCTGCTTCAAGAAATGGCAAAATATCTGCAGACAGAGCAAAATCAGGAAAAATTAGATACATATCTACCGTCTTTACGTATCTCAAATAGTGAGAAAGAAGAGATTAAAATTTTTATAGAAGAGATAAACAACTGTATCGCAAAAGGCGATATGAACTGTGCGAATGAAGTGTTAAAAAATTTCAAATTGCATAGCGAAGAAAAAAAGACAACTATCATTTTGGACTTTATCAATAAACTAGAGGTAGGAGTTGATGGATTTGACCTGCTATATATTCAAGAAGTGCTTAAAGATATGAAAAAAAATTTAGATGAGTAGAGCTGATATTTTAAAAATCATAACTATTGTTGTAACCTTTTTACTATTTATTCCACTTTTTCAATCTCTGCTTTTCCAAAATATGGCAGATGGAAAAATATCTATAAACAGAGAAATCAAAGTTCCTTTTCTGCCTTATAGTGAGAAAAAGCTATCTTTACTCTTTTTTGGATACTACGGTTGCAGTGATGTATGCACCCCTTTTTTGGAAAAATTAAGCACTATTTACGAATCCGATGTATTTAAATCATATAAAAAGGATGTGGACATCTATTTTGTAAACTTAAACCCTGCGGTAAAAAAACATAATCCTGATGAGTTTGCAAAATATTTTAACCAAAACTTCCAAGGAATTTATCTCACACATAATGAGATTATGAGCATAGATAGAGAATTTGGACTTTATCACACTTCATCACTTCGGGATAAAAGCAAGATAAATCATACGGACAATCTCTATCTGCTTGAAAAAAGTAACGGAAAATTTAAATTAAAACATATTTACTTTAGCAAATTATTAAAAGCAGATGTGCTAAGCAAAGATATTGCAGCTGAAAATTAAAAATCTTTCATGTAGTATATGCTTACACCTTGCCCTGTCTCTTTTATATCCACGTCAATTCTAAGTGATTTGTTTAAACTATACTGCAGTATGACAGATGAAATCTCATTATTTTTATACATAACGCGAATTTTTTTGCTAAATCTTGTTCCTATTTCATATCCAAGCGTTCCGTCTTGATTTGTCAAGATATTTAAAGTGTCTATCTTTAGGTTTGTAGATTTGTTAAGCATCTCTTTCAATCCAGCACCAAGAAGCACGCTGCTTAGTGACGCTGTTGAGCTGCCGGTTGTAAAAACAGATGAAGCAGTACCGCCAAAGAGAATATAGGACAGTATGTCGTCTTGGCTCATCTGCGGATTTGAAGCAAATATTATCACAGGAGAATTTAGTCTGTTTGTTATAAAAATTTCTATATCTATATTATCAAGCGTATAATAATGCAGGTTTAAATTTAAGTGTGGATTTGTGTATTCACCATCATAAAAGTAGATTTCACTCTCATCAACCTCAAAAACTTTATCGCTTATTTTAACTTTTCCGTCATGAACTTGCAACATCCCAAAAAGCTGCATTTTGCCATCTAATTCTTGATATATAGTCAGGTTTGGAGTAAATGTGATATCAGCCTCTTTTATCTTGTAACGAATAGGTTTTAATGAGCTTATACGAATATTTAGATCTCTATTTGCCATCTTTTTTTGCGTTTTTATATCTTGAATGATGATAATATCCTCATCGCCTATGGCATACTCCCTCTGTGGAGCGTACATGATAGTAGCATCTAAAACTGTTATCTCTCCATCAACTTTTTGAACTCCACTGCCATCTATAAAAAGTTGCAGATTCGCGCTCAAAGTTACATTTATATCTTTTGTCTCGTAATGAAAACTATCACTTTTCAAACGCAAATCTGCACTCATGTTTGATGGAATAATCTTTCCGCTAAAGAGAAGATTATCATAAACCCAAAACTCTCTAAGAAGTAAATTTCCATCTTTGTCTATTGTTATTTTTGAAGGTTTTTGTGACTCTATCTTATGGTTTGAAATCTCAAGTCTATATCTTTTAAGCATGATTTCATCGTTTGTATAAAAAAATTCAAAAAAAGCATCTCTGCCGCTATATATATTTTGAGAATCAAGTTTGAGCGTATAATGCGACAAATCAACCTTTGTCGTTATTTCAAGTTTATCTTTATAAGAGATAAGAGAAGATGCTTTTAGTTTTGCGTCAAATGGCAGTTCTTTATCAAATAGTTTTAAGTCAACTTCACTAATAAGAGTTTTCAGCGAATCTATATTTGAATCTACTTTAAACTCTTTTGTCTTTAGGTTTCCGTTTATATAAAAACTGTTAGAGCCTACTTTTGCGACACCTTTAATCTCATACGTTTTATTTTTTTCCAGTGCCAAAGAGAAGAGGTCTCTTGATAAATCGGCTTTTATAACATCTTGATTTTTAGATAAAAAAAGATTTAATTTTGGAAATTTCTCAAGTTTTAGCTCTTTATAATATGGCATATCTTTTTTTGGATAAAGCTCTCCGGAGATTGAAAATAGATTTTTGCCTAACTCTAATTCTCCATCCATATTTGCATAAATAGTATCTGCCTTAAATGAGTAGTTTTTATAATCTTTCGTATGCAACTTTACAATGAAATCTTTTGCGTCAAAATCTGCTCTACTGCCATTCTCATCTATTTTTGTTTTTATAACAAAACTTTTAAAAGGTAAGTCATGTTCATCTCTTGTGATATCGACATCCAGTTTTAGCTCATAAGTATCGTTAAACCTTATTAAGCTCTCTTGCTTTACAAGAGCTTCAAAATTTTCATAAAAAGCACTGTATTTACTAAGTAGAGTTAAAAAATCATCCTCAAAACTGTAAAGCAGCTCTATGTCCGCACTCTTTAGTTCAAGGTTCTCTATATTTTTAAGAGTCAACTTATTGGCAGATGTTTTTATGTGCATATTTTTGGCAGATATATCTACATCTGCATATAGTTTTTTAGGCTTCTCATCCATAAATTTTAAGTACTTCTCATCCACAACAAGAGTGGATTTTCCTATTAGACGATTTGAATTAATTTTACCTGTTATGGATGCTTTAGCGTATGGGGAATTTAAATCAAGCTTTACACTCTCAATATCTAGCACATCTCTAATACTCAAATTCTCTCCGCTAAAATCAAAAGCATAGGACTCCTCTTTATAGATGATATTTGCTCTTTTTAAATCTACATGTGAGATATTTAACGCAAAGATGGGTATCTTAGAGTCTTGATTTTGAAGTTGTAAAATTTTATCAATATCTACATGAACTCCATCGGCACTGAGGTATTTCAATCCTAAAGTAGGATTTAGGAGCATTAAGAGATTGTAAGAGACTCTTATCTCATCTATTTTTATACTATCTTTGTAGTTTAACTCTTTAATTACGATTCCGTCAAAGAGCCTACCTTCAACAGTTTTGTACTTAATAGCATTTTCGCTTAAGTACTTTTGTGCCAAAAATAAAATAGCATCTTGCCCAAATAGGATAAAGAAACCAACCACCCCAAAGAGCATTAGCAATATAGAAAGATTTGAAAAAAAAAGGTAGATTTTTTTTATCAAAACAACTCTCCGATGTGGAAATGAAATGCATACTGTTTTGTAGGATCTGCAGTATCAAAACCAAAGTCTATCGCAATCGGACCGATAGGAGTTTTATAGCGAAGCCCAAAACCTACACTGTAATACCCGTTATCATAACTAGGAATTGAGCCGTTTCCCAAATATGTATTATCGCTAAAGAGCACTCCCCGCAAGTTGCCGTAGATATCAAAACGTATCTCGGCTGTTGCTTCTAAAATGGAGTCCGAGCCGAGAGGATTATTTTTAGCATCCGTAGGACCAAGTTTCCTGTAGCCGTAAGCACGGTTGGAGTACATTCCTCCTGCAAAAAAACGATAAGATGCGGGAATATATCCATCGCTAACACCAAGTGTGCCAAATGTTGCTCTTAGACCCAAAATAGAGTCATTTATGGGCAAAATATAGCCGCCGTTAGCTTTAAATTTGTAGTAGGAGGCATCTGAGAGAGCACTCTTTAGAGAGCCTGAAATCTCCGCATTTACAAAATAACCGCTTGTGGCTTCAAGTATCTTATCTCTAGTATCATAGCTCAATTCAAGCTGAGGAGACACTATAAAAAGAGAGCTCTTTGGAAAAAGTGTCTCATCGTCGCTGTCGTATGTTCTTGATTTATCAAAAAGTAAACTCTCTTTAAATATGTAAGGCAGAAATTTTTGCTTTAAAAAAAAATCTGCTAAAACTCTGTCTTCTCTAAAAGTCTCAAACTCCTCATTCTCGTATCCGACTTCTATACCGGTAAAATTTTTATTTAAAAGAGGCATATCAAAATTCGTTTTAATGCTCTGCTTTACCTGTGTAACTCTTGTCTCGATACCGAGTGTTTTAAGATTACCCAAAAAATTTCTATCTTTAGCCCCCAGCAAAAACATAGCGCCCTCATCACTGCTAAATCCTGCTCCGACTTGCGTACGAATCGGTTTTTCATTTTCAAACACGCTCAAAACGATATCTACACTTTTGCCGTCTGCATCTACATTTGTATCTATGATTGCTCTAGAGATACCTTCATATCCATAAAGGCTCTCGTAACTTTTTGTTATTTTTTGAGTTGAAAACAGCTCATCTTCTTGAATATAAAGAAGAGATTTCAATATATCTGCGTCAATATTTTTTGTTGCCTTCACATCTATTTTTCTAAAATAACATATCTCATTTTTTTTAGCTTCGTATGTTAAATAGGCGTAGTTCTGTTCTATATCTATCCATGCTTTTGCATCAAGATAGGCATCACAAAAATGGTTATTTGCGTAGAACAGCTTTATATCTTTCTTACTTTGAGTAAATTTGTTTGCATCAAATATATCTCCCTCTTTAAAGGGAATTTTTTTTGTTATATCTAAAGCTGATATATGAGTTACACTTTTTACGATAATCGGGCTGTTTTCTTTAATGAGGATTGTAATGGAGTTATCATCTTTTGCATGCAGTATGAGAGAATGATAAAAACCTCTTGATTTATAGTAGTTTTTAAGAGCCTCTTTTGTAAGCTCAATATCTTTAGGCTCAAGTACCGGCTCGTCAATGTAAAACTCATAAAAATAAGGTTTGTAGAGGCTTAGCGCATCATAAAGTTCTCTTGAAGAAATCTCTTTATTTCCGCTAAAAAAAAGTAAAGAATCTTGGGCAAAAAGAAGAGTAGAAAACAAAAAAAAGGCAAATATCTTCTTTTTCAACTACGCTCCCGTAAAATATTATTTTAACTCTCTAAGAGCCTCTATCAATTCATCTAAATTTTCTAGTGGAATATGAACTTTCCACTCAGGTTCATTCTCGTTTCCGACTAAAGATATGCCTATGCTTGCCACACTGTGTGTGCCTTTACCGTACGGCTCATCTAATTTTTCTATAGAGATAACACCTTTTTTTGTTCCGTTTAATTGGATTATCTTTGACATCTAAAATTTCTCCTCTTTTTATTTTATTAGAATGTTAAGCGAACAAGTCCGCTTAACTACACCCTCAACGCTATGTTGAGTAAAACTTGCTTCTATAAAGCAATACAATTTCTTACAAAACAAAGTTTTACAAGAAATTTATTTGATTAGTCTAGCAATTTTTGCCTGAAGTTTAAGCCATATCTTGTGCTCAACCAAAGGAAATCCTGCAAATGTCATTCCGCTTTGCTGGATACTCTTCGTAACTCCGCTTCTAGCAGCCATTGTAGTAAAAGGGGCAATGCTTAGATGTCCTGCCGTAGCACTCTGACCGCCCATAACCACATTTCTTCCCATTGTTGTTGAACCTGAAATTCCGGCTTGTGCAACAAGAACAGAGTGCTCCCCTATAATACAGTTATGTCCGACTTGAACAAGGTTGTCAATTCTTACGCCATGTTTTATAAGAGTAGTTCCAAAAGCAGCTCTATCTATGGTTGTAGAACTTCCGATTTCAACATTATCTTCTACTACGACATTGCCGTTTTGATAAATCTTTATATGTTCACCTAACTTGTTTGTCGCAAAACCAAAACCGTCACTTCCGATTGTCGTGTTTGCATGGATGATGCAGTCACTTCCGACTCTGCAATCTCTATAAACCGTTACGCTCGGATACAAAACAGTATTATCACCGATTAGAGCATTTGCGCCTACATAAACATGTGCCATAATCGTACAGTTTTTACCTATTTTAGCACCTTTTGCAATCTCAGCTTTTGGCGAAACCGTTGTGCCCTCACCTATTTGAGCCTCGCTTAGAGTATTATCTTCAATTGGGGGAGCAAACTGTTTTGAGAGTATCGCCATTGCCAAGTATGGACTCTCAACCACTAAAGCGATACAACCTGATGGAACGAACTCTTTTGTAGATTTATCGACTATTATTGCACCGGCATTTGAATTTTGGATATCTTTTATATATTTTGAGTTTGAGACAAAAGAGATTTCACTTTTAGTCGCATCACGAAGGGTATTCATCTTTGTTACTTCAAAGCTCTCGCCCTCAAAATCACCGCCTACTATTTTGGCGCACTCTCTTAAATCCACTCTATTACCCCTTTTCTCAAAAAAGCAGCTATCTATCTCTCTAGTGCTACTGCACCGCTTCTTACAATCTCTTTTGGATTGTATCTGCTAATTATTTTCAATAAATTTTCAACTCTTTTTGGCTCGTCTGCAACCATTGCAATAAACACATTATCGCCAACATTAACTATTTTCCCGTTATATGCCGCACATAATGTTGCTATATCGGTTATGTTTTCTGAGATTGGAAACTTTATCAAAGCCATCTCTTTTTCGACCAAATCAGCATGCTCGTAAACTTTTAAAACAGGTATAAGCTTATGAAGCTGTTTTGTTATCTGCTCTATAACTCTAATCGAACCTGAAGTTACAATTGTAAGCCTTGAGTATTTGCTCTCAGGAATCGGAGCAACCGTAAGCGATGTGATGTTATATCCACGACCGGAAAAGAGATCCGTAATGCGAGACAGCACACTTGCTTCATTTACAACGATAACTGATATAACTCTTCTAGCACTTTCATCTTGCATTATTTTTTCTCCTTTCTCTCTAATAGCATCATGTTAAACAAAGATCCGCCAGAGGGAACCATCGGCATAACGTTCTCTAGTCTCTCTATGACAACTTCTATAAATGTAACGATATTTTTCTCTACCGCATCTTTTAGCGCCGCATCAAACTCCTCTTTAGTATGGACTCTGTAGCCGATACCGCCGAATGCTTCTGCAAGTTTTACGAAATCCGGCTGAACGCTTAAGTCTGTTTCACTATGACGTTTATTATAAAAAAGTGTCTGCCATTGACGAACCATTCCAAGATAGTTATTGTTTAGAATGATATTAATTACGGGGATTTTTTTCTCAACCGCAGTCATCAACTCCTGACAATTCATCAAAATCGAGCCGTCTCCGGTAAAGTTTATACTTACCTTATCAGGTGAAGCCACTTTAACACCCATAGCAGCCGGAAAACCAAATCCCATAGTTCCAAGACCGCCTGAACTTATGAATTGGCGTGGACGTGAAAACGGATAAAATTGCGCAGTCCACATCTGATGCTGTCCTACGTCCGTCGATATATTTGCACTGTCTCCCAAAAGCTCGCCTACTCTTTGTATAACCCATTGCGGTTTAAGTCTGTCCGTATCTTCATGGTATGTTAGAGGATGAAGCGAATCAAAGTTTTTTATCGTATCTCTCCATGATTCATACTTTGAAGGATTGATTAACGATACCGATTCCAACATCTCTTTTACTACATTTTTAACATCACCGACTATAGGAAAGTCTGCTTTTACTAGTTTTGAAATACTAGCAGGATCTATATCTACATGTATAACGCCTGCATTTTTGGCAAATTCGGAGAGTTTACCGGTTACTCTATCATCAAATCTAGCACCCAAACCGATAACTAAATCCGTCTCACTCATAGCCATATTTGCCGCATAAGAACCATGCATGCCAAGCATAGAGATTAATAGTTCATCATCGTGGCAGAGCGTTCCTCTTGCCATAAATGTTTCAACTGCAGGAATCCCCGTAGCATGAACCAACTCTCTAACATCATAAGCAGCGTTTGAATTTATAATCCCGCCGCCTAGATAAAAAAGAGGTCGCTTCGCTTTTGAAATCGCTTCCATCGCCTTTTTGATCTGACGAGGATTTCCTTTTGTATGAGGTTTATATGTCTCCAAATTCAACTCAACAGAGTAATCAAACTCAGCAATCTGAGCAGTCACGTCTTTTGGAATATCGACATGAACAGGTCCTGGACGTCCGCTTGAAGCAATATAAAATGCCTCTTTAAGTACACGTGCCAAATCAGTTGCGTCCGTTACAAGATAGTTGTGTTTTGTACATGAGCGACTAATTCCAACAGCATCTATCTCTTGAAATGCATCCGTTCCAATAAGACTCATAGGAACCTGCCCGCTTATAACAACTAACGGAATAGAGTCCATATATGCGTCTGCCAGCCCTGTTACGGCATTTGTAAAACCTGGACCGCTTGTTATCATTGCAACGCCGACTTTGCCGCTTGCTTTTGAATAACCCTCGGCAGCATGCACCGCAGCTTGCTCATGTCTAGTCAAAATATGTTTAAAGCTATTTTGCTTGTAAATCTCATCATAGACATTCATAATTGCTCCGCCTGGGTAGCCAAATACCGTGTCTACACCCTCAGCAATCAAAGCTTCAATGACCATTTGCGCGCCACTAATCTGCATGAAAAGTCTCCTATCGTAAAAAATTTCGGTATTATATTTAATCTAAGCTATACTGCAGGTTAAAGGCAAATCTAATATTGATTTAATAATCATAGACGGTCTCCAACTCTCTATAGAGCCTTTTACTTGGGACTCTAAGTTTAGTTTTGTCTCTGGATACTCTTTGCAAAAGAGATCAAAAAAAGTCACTATCTGATCACTCAATCCAAAATACAAAATATAATTTTTAATCCCATTTTCTATAGTTTTTTGATCAATCTTGCTTTTTACAGCACGGTTCAACTCTGTAATATAGCACCATGATATCAAAGTGCCTATCGCCATATACTTAGATCTTATTTGAATATATTTGCTTAATCTGTATTTAACACTATCTACATCTGATTTTGCCGCGGCTTCACTCGCCTTATCGTAATCTTTTTCCCACATTTGTTCAAGTTTTATACCGTCTTGGCTCGATTGAAGTTCAAATGATGCATCTAAAATATTGTAAGCAGTAACCATATCGTTCTCTTTTAAAGCATTGAAAAATTTATGCTGATTTTCTATCTCGAGAATAATCTCTTTTGCTTCCTCTTTAAAGTCATCAAAATCAAGCAGCATTCGATAAAATTTGATGGCGGCATGTGTATCTCCGCTTTTTTGTAGCTCTTGAGCTTTTATATAGAGAGAATCAGAATATCTAATTAATATACCGTACTCTGCGGATTCCTTTAAAAAAGGATATTTTTTTACATATTCAAATGCCATTTTGAAATTTTTATTGACCATTGATGTCTTAAATCTATTATAAACCATCGCATTTAAAAATATATCCTGAATTATTATGGTTTTTTCCGGAATACCCCTATATGGGGCAAAAATCTCTTTTACTTTATCTTCGTTGTTTGGGTTTAGCAGATATTTTTGAGCCAATGCAACGCTTTTCTTCCACTGCGATTCAATGGCTAAGTACGCTTTTGTTTCTTGAAATATCGAATTGCTCTTTGCCAATCCGTATGCCAGAGGAAGTTTATTTTGTTTTACGAGGACAAGAAATTTATCATAATCTTGGTATTTTTCAAAAAGTTTTTGCATTGCTTGTCTTTTTGATGGAATCTCCATAAAATTTTCAAAAAGTTTTGTAGCTTTTTGCTTATCGCCATCCTCTATAAACTCTTTTGCTCTCTCAAGAGTCTTCTCCCATAAAGTATTAAATGTGACATACGCATCCGTATATATCAGAAGCGGATTATTATCTATAAGACCCTGAACCAAAGAGTATTTTTTATATGTCAATGCTTCATAAATAGCGTTTTGATCTTGAAATATATCATAAATTAAAAGATCTCCATCTTGGGTGCCTATTAAAAGGTTTTTATTTGTCTCGTCAAAACCCAAAGCAGATATAGAGCTGTTTAACTTTATATATTTCATAGTTATCTGCTCATAACTTTTTAAATCATACACTATGACATAACCGAGTTTTGTACCTATAAACAGGAATGCATCATCATTTCCCGTTACTATTTTTGTTACATCGTCATGTATGCCTTGAAGTCTTGTTATTACCTTAAGATTTGCTATATTCCAAATAATCGCACTGCCTTTTTTATCTATACTCAAAAGCCTGTTTTTATTTAAAAATTGCACCTTTACGACAGGAGCAGAGTGTGCTCTGAGTCTATCTCTGGGTGTCATAGTAGCAAGATTAAAAAGAGCTATATTTTTATCATAACTGCCAGTAGCAGCCCAACCGCCATTTTTACTAAACGCAATATCATTTACGGTATCTACATGTCTTGGAAGAGTAAATGCAAGTTGACCACTCTTTATATCTACGCCAAACGTTAAACCATCCTCGCCACATGAGAACATATATCTATTTTTAGGATCAATAGCAACACAAGAAACATAACCCTGATGTCTAGTAACTGCCGCAACTAATTTTTTTGTTTTTGTGTTATATAGTTTTGACTCTTTTGCTCCTGAAGCTATAAGTGCAAAATAGCTGCTATCTGAGGAAAAAGCAACACTGTTATTTACAAAACTTGTTTGAATGGCATTTGCTTTTAGTTGATTTACAATTTCTAATGTTTCAATATCCAAATATCTTACGGTGGTTAAAGCATCTACAACCAACAGATATTTGTTATTTAAAATTTCTACATGTACAACTGCTTTATCAAATTTACTGCTTCTTATAGGTTTCATTTAATCTCTTATGTAATTTTCTTCTTTTAAAACTTTATATATTGCTCTTTGATGTTCTTCACCTTTTGTTTCTACATGTACGGTCACATTTGCATCGCCGTAATCAAGCGATATAGATGTTCTATCGTAGGCGATATGAACAATGTTTGCATTTAAGAGCTGAAGTATCTCCGTAAAGCGCATCAAAGAACCGGGTTTATCGATTAGTGTTACCGTAAGTTTCATTTTTCTGCCGGATTTTAACAAACCTTTTTCTATTATGACGGATAAAAGCGTTACATCCATGTTACCGCCGCTAAGTACAACAGCTACTTTTTTACCTTTTAAGTGTTCAAGTTTATTATGCAAAAGTGCTGCAACTCCAACCGCTCCTGCACCCTCAACCACAAGCTTTTGTCTCTCTAAGAGAAACAAAATCGCACTTGCTATCTCTTCATCATCCACGCTTATAAACTTATCTACACTATCTAGCATGTAACCTAATGTTATGGGCGACGTATCACGGACGGCAATTCCATCTGCGATTGTTCTTACACTCAAACTATCAACCGGCGTTTTAAGATCAAACGAGTTTTTAAGCGCAGGAGCGCCTTTTGCGCTTACACCGATAACTTCTATTTTAGGATTTATACTTTTAAAGGCACATGCCATACCGGAAATGAGTCCTCCGCCGCCGACAGGTATAACAACTGCATCAAGATCCATACAACCATCAAGTATATCCAACGCCAGAGTTCCCTGACCTGCCATTACCTCATCGTCTTCAAAAGGGTGAACAAAAGTTAGTGAATTTTTTTCACCGTATGATTTTGCATAGGCATACGCTTCATCATAGTTTGTTCCCGCAAGTATAACCTCTGCACCGTAGTGCTTAACACCGTTAACTTTTGTAAGAGGTGTTGACTCCGGCATAACGATAACCGCTTTTATGCCAAATTTTGAAGCAGATAGTGCGACTCCCTGAGCATGATTTCCTGCACTGGCAGCTATAACGCCGCAAGCTTTTTGTTCATCGCTTAAAGTTGCGATTTTATTGTATGCGCCTCTTATCTTAAACGCACCAGTGACTTGAAGATTCTCTTTTTTTAAGTAAGCTTCACATCCGCTTACATGGCTTAAATGCGGTGCATATGATAGTGGCGTATCTACAACCACATCTTTTATACGCTCTCTTGCTTCGTAAATTTTATTTATATCTAACAACTAAAACCTCTCTTATAAAGCACGATGTTCTACCATCGTACACATATTTTGAACAACTCTCATTCCGGCATCTTTTGCTTTTTTAGCCGCCGCATTGTTTACTATCTCTTTTTGAGCCCAAAAAACTTTTACGTCGCCTCTTTGTATACATGCGTCAGCAACTGCATTAAGTGCATCGGGCTTTCTAAAAATATCTACCATGTCTATTTCAAAAGGAATCTCTAAAAGCGAGCGGTAAACCTTCTCACCAAGAATAGTCTCCTCCTTAGGGTATATCGGAACTATCTTAAATCCATGTTCTTGAAGGTATTTTGCAACTCTGTAGCTTGCCTTGCTCTCATCTGGAGAGAGACCCAAAACGGCTATAGTTTTAGTAATATTAAAAATTTCTCGTATCTCTTGTTTGTTTGAATTGATTGTCGGAAATTCACATTCCATCGAATATCCTTTTAAAAAAATAGTTAGAGATTATAACAAACTAAAGCCTAAATAGTCATCGGCAAATAAGTATTTTTTGTATAATAATAAAAAATTATAAAAATCCAATACATGTAAAGAGTATGAACAAACCAATATTAAATAAAAATATACTAGGATTGGGAGCCAACAGCTTCTTCACCGACTTTTCTACGGAGATGATCCTTCCGCTGCTGCCTATATTTTTGGAGCGGTTTTTACATGCGACTAAAACGCAAATCGGTCTAATCGAGGGGCTGGCAGAACTCTCCGTCGCTCTGCTTATTGCACTCTCAGGGTTCTACTCGGATAGGCTCGGACGAAGAAAAGGGATAGTCGTATTTGGATACAGTCTCTCAAATCTCATAAAACCTCTTGCTTTTTTTGCCCAAAGTGCGACTATGATTATGACAATTCGCATCGGTGACCGCTTGGCAAAAGGGATTCGTGTTGCTCCGCGTGACGCACTTATCAGCGCTTCTACACCGAGTGGTTCCAGCGGTTTTGTTTTTGGTTTTCATAAAATGATGGACGGTGCCGGTGCTTTAATAGGTTCACTAAGTGCATTTGCTCTTTTATGGTGGCTTGGAGAGAGCGAAGAGACATTTAGAACAATCTTTGCTCTTAGTATCATACCCGGTATTATCTCTATGATTATCCTTATCTTTCTGATTACGGATGTTCCGTTTCTCCCTACTCCCGTAAGTCGTTTTCGCCCAAGTGCGCTTCCTACACAATTTTACTGGCTGGTTGGGTTTCAGACACTCTTTAGTCTCTTTGCAATGAACTACTCGTTTATGATTTTAAAAGCAGGAGATAACGGACTTGCATTGGCTGTAATACCGCTTGCATACACTCTTTATAATCTTACACAGGCTCTCTTTGCGATTCCTATAGGCAAACTTGCAGATAGGCTTGGCAAAGCATCTCTGCTCTCTTTTGTTTACTTGGCTTTTGGACTGGGAGCAATGGCAATGGCAACGGGCAGCGTTTGGGGAGCATGGCTTGGATTTGCTATATATGGATTTTTTGCAGGAGGATTTAACTCTTTAGCAAAAGCAATTATTTCAGATACGGCACCCTATGATTTAAAAGCAACTTCGTATGGAGTTTATTACACCTCTGTCGGCATTGCTACACTTGTCTCTTTAGCCGTTGCAGGATGGATGTGGGATAACTATGGAAGTACTCTTTTGTTTGTAATAGCATCATCTTCTGCAGTAGTTTTATCATTAACTCTTTTTATGATGAGAAATCGATTAGCTCATTTCTAGCGACAACTTCTCCTGCCCTATGCGATAAAGCGCAAAATCGTACTTCAGAGGGTCATTTTTATCAAACTCTTTGAGCTTACATGTAAGCTCAACAGCAGCCTCCAAATCGTAACTCTTTCTTTGAAGCAACCCCAATTTTTTTGATACATTAAAGGTATGAGTATCAAGAGGAATTATAAGGTCACTCTTATCTACACCGTTCCATAAACCCATGTCGATATTATCCTCTCTTACCATCCAACGCAGGTACATCATCCACCTCTTTAACGCTCCTGCTCCCTTTGTTTTTAAGGTTACTTGAGAGATTAAAAAGTTGTATCCCATGGATGAATGCGGATAAATCTCTTGCAGAGTTTTTATAAGAGAGTTTATCCCCTCTATAGTACTTCTGTTTTTAAGATAACCGCTTTTAAAAACCTCTTCCAAAGTACTTTTTTCGTTTAAGCGTTTTAGAGCTATAAAAAGAGCTATAACATCTTCGCTTTTTTGAAATCTGTAGTAGTGGTTTTTTAAAGACTCTCTTATTTCATCGTCACTTTTTTGCAAAAGAGAGAAGTCAAGCGAGTTTAAAAACTTTACTATCTGCTTTACATTTCCGTATGCAAAAAGAGCGCAAATCAGCGAGACAGTCGGGTCTTTATGCTTGTGTGCGACCATAATAGGGTCAAGCCGCTCTTCGCAAACTTCGCCCTCGCAGTTGCGTTTGGCGACTTCTAAATCAAGTAGTTGTTTTATGTTTATATCGCTCACTTGTCAAACCTCAAAAATATAATTATTTTTTTGCACATTCTTATTCATTTTTTTAAGCGTATGCTATCACAGAATATAAATATTTGAATAAAATTTATTTCAATTTTCCCAAAATATCCAAAGCTTCCATTTCAAACTTTGAAAATGCAAACCATTTTTTACCCAAATCTTTAAGACTTGCTCCGATGTGATATATCTCTTTTTGGTCAATGATGAGAAATCTGTCATGAGCATTTTTGAACTCTTGAAGCTCTATATTTTTATATTGTGAATTGTATTTTTGATAATCGAGTTTGAGCTGCTTTGTTATTGTTTGCATGTAGATTTTGATTTGTAAATTTGGGTATTTGCTAAAGAGTGTAAAAACGGTATCGTCTATGTAATTATCTATCAGCACTATTTCACTTTTTGCACTTTTTAACAAATCATTTACAAAAGCATAGGCATCATAAATCTGTCCGTCGTAAAATATACCTTGTGAAGGCTTGAAAGAACTGTCTTTGATGAGACTTGAGATGTTTTCTATTTTTGATTTTAAAACCTCTACATCATTTTCAAGCTCTTTAAATCTTTGATGAGTAATTTTTTCGGAGTTGATTACATAACCGTCGGTAATGTAGTTTTTAAGTACTGATGTTGCCCATTGTCTGAATTTTGTAGCAGTAATCGAATTTACTCTATACCCTACAGAGATAATCATATCTAGGCTGTAATGCTCAACATCCCTTTGAACTTCCCTATTTCCTTCTTTTTGAACTATTCGAATTTTTCGAATAGTTGGGTTTTTGTCCAACTCTTTTTGATTAAATATATTTTTTATGTGATAATTTACAGTATGAACTTCTACACTAAAAAGCTCAGCTATTTGCTTTTGAGTAAGCCAAAGAGTATCTTGTGTAACTGAAACATTCAGTTCTAGCTCACCGTCGTTGTAAATTACCATATCTGATTTGTTTTGCTTGTTCATTGTTCAAAATTCCAAATGTTCATTTTATCCATAATACAAAAAGAATTTATTTTCATTGAAAAGTATGTCATTTTGAAATGTTTTTATTTTTCATAATTAGTTCTGATATTAACTCTACATAATTTTTAAGTTCTTCTCTATCTTCTAAACTATTTAAACTTTCCTTAATAGCTAAATTAAAACTTGGATATATATTTAACATATTTTCTAAGTCATCAATTGCTTTAGTTTTCATATCGATTGTTAAATCATGTTTATCTAATTCTTTTTTTATTAGAGTTAATAAATCTTCACACTCTTTTTTTAACAAAATATTAATATATATTGAACCACCTAGAGCTTTAGCAAGGATACGATTTTGGTCATCTACTTTTTGTCCTCTGAATCCAACGGATAAAAGTATATTTCTTATTTCAAGCATAATATCTATCAAATCATAGTCATATGCATCAACTGCCAGTTTAAATATAGTATCTGTAAAATTAGACATTTCTAACAACATTATTGTATTTTCATCTTCTCTAATAAATGAAAAAATAGATATTAACCCTAAGGCATTTTCACGAAGTTGAGAAGATAAAGTTTTATCAATGTCAAGCGTTGAAAGTGCCATAAGACATCCTGATACATTGCTTATAAAATCAATAAGTTGATGTATAAAGTTAGAATTATGCTCTAATGCCAACTTAAAAAGTTCTCTATTTTCCCAACGAATAATATCAGACCATTTTTCTATATTTTTTATTATTTTTATAAAGGTTTGTTTATTACTTTCATTAAAATCTTGTCTCATTAAGTTATTCGTAAAAGCAATAAGTTCGCTACTAACTTTAGAATAATATATATTTTCAAAATCAATATGAGTCTCAATTTGTATTTTGCCAATTTTAAATAAAAATTGTTCCATCTCTTTTGTAATAAAATTTGTGTCTTGCTCTTTTGATTCTAATAATTTAATTGTTATTATTGACAAGACATGTAAGGCATCTCTAGTTATAGGTTCTAATTTTTTATCTATGATTCCATAGGATACTAAATCAGAAATTATTTTTAATATACTTCTTATCGTTGCACTTTTACCATCAACAATTTCTTTTTGAGCGACTTTGCTTAATAATCTAATACCAGCTAATAAAACATCAGGAATATTATGAGAAATAGAATTTTTCACTCCTTCTATTAAATAAAAATAAGCGAATCCCCTATCTCTTCCTGAATAACAAAAATGTAAATCTTTTAAAATTTCAAAGTTAGCTTTAATAAATCTTTCGTCATTTCTTGCAAGTCCATCTTGTATGTTTTGTCGTATCTCTTCTAGTGTATCTTCAATAAAAGCTTGATTGTTAACCTCTACATAAATCGCATTTATTTTCACAATTGACTTTAATGCAATTTTTGATGTGTCATAATCATTTTTTTCGATTAATTTCTTTGCATAAGCATTACAATAAATGATGTCTTGCTTCGCAACATCAGCCCAACTTGGATTACTATTAAAAAATTCATATTTTAAGATATTTTTTTTGCTATTCTCATATTCTTTTGACCATTTCAACAAATCATCTTTTGCATGTTTAACTATGGATTCAAGCTGGAAAATAGGACTTATTAAATCTAAAGCCCTTGCGTATGAATAAAGAAAAGAACCTAAGATTAATGAAAAAAATAAAATTGAGGCTTCTATTGTATATAAAGCATATTTTGCAGATAAACAGCTAAATATAGCAATAATAACAGAAAGTATAAAAGCAAATAAAAATGATACAAATAGCTTTTTATCAGTACTTAGTTTTTTAAATACATTATAAGGAACTCTTTTGAAGTGTGAACAGGATAATTGAAAAGATAATTGCAGCTGAACCAATTAGAGCAGAGCCTACATTTAAAAATATTGATTGCAAAGATTTTAATGTCTCACTATCTGGGATATACTCAATTGTAGTATTAATAATGACAATAGCATAAATTAGAATAAAACTTATGAAGAATGTTGCTATATTCATTTTGTGGAGTTTTCCTTTGTAATCATCTCTTCATACATCTTAAAAAGGTATTCAAGCCTTTCTTCATCGTTCTCAAATGGTTTAGTTCGGTAGCATTTATTGCCATATCTAAAGTATGGTGAGCTTTTCGTAAACCTTCTGGTATTTTGTTTGGGTCGTAGAATTTGGCTACTTTATCAAAGTTTGCTACTAAAGCATTTAAGTTATTTTCTATCTCTATGACGGTCATTCATCGCCTTGTAAAATTTATAATTGATTATACTGTTATTTATGATAAAAATTAATAGATAAAAACAGAATCAAGTTGTAATATCAATGCAAATGGTAGAGTTTTTTCCTCTCGCTTGAACCTGCTATGTTTAACTGTTTTCTGTACTTTGCAATGGTGCGCCTTACCATCTGAACTTTGAATTTGTCTTGTATAAGTTCCAAGAGTTTCATGTCGCTCAGGGGTTTTTTTCTATTTTCTTGTTTTACAAGATTTACCACAAACTCTTTTATGGCAGCGTTTGATACATCTTCGTCTATGGCGGTTGTGAAGAACTCTTTCATGGCAAATATGCCTCTGTTGCAGGCAATGTATTTGTTTGCGATTGCTCTTGAGATGGTTGATGGGTTGTGTCCGAACTCATCTGCCAGAGTTTTAAGAGTTAGCGGCATAATCGCTCCGCCGGTAAAGAACTGATACTGATACTCCACTATCATCAGCCCGACTTTATAGAGCGTCGCTTTTCTCATGTCAAGAGCATCAACTAAACTTTTTGCTTCTTTGATTTTTTGCGACACAAACTCATGTTCTACCCCATAGTTTGTATCAATAGTTATAGTCGGGTAATAGGCATCGTTTAGCTTTACCTCTATGGATTCATCCTCATTGAAAAATATCATCAAATCGGGGATAATTTGAGAAGACTCTTCTTGGTACTCTATGGCAGGAGGATTTTTAAACGTTCCTAAAACACGCATGACTTCGGCAAAATTTTTCTCATCAGAGTAAGCATAAATATTTTCTATATCAGTTATAACCTTTACAGCCAGCGGATATGCCTCATCACTGACATCAGAGTCATCAAGCTGAAATATAAACGATTCTGAGAGATTTTTTGCTCCGACACCTATCGGCTCAACATAAGCAAATCTGGCTCTGACTCTCTCAAACTCTTCAAGCGTTATGAAGTTTAATTTACAAAAATATTCGCTATTGCCCTCATAGTAGCCGTTTTCATCAAGATTTGCAACGACAAAGTAAGCTATCTCTTTTGATTTTGGAGTCGGAAAAAGAGATGAGTCTATCTGTTCATCCAAAACATCATAAAGTGAGCGATTGACAATAGTGAGAGCTTCTATCTGCTCTGTTCTAGTGTTGGCAACGGAGTTACTCATAATCTTTTTCGGAATCTTCTGCTCAAAGCTCTCTTCAAATCCTGAAGCTACTACTATAAGCGGATTTGACTCGACAAAGGGCGACATAGCCTCGCCAAGGTCACTTAAGCTCGAATGCAAGATTGGCAGCCAATTACGCAGAGTGTTTGATAGTTTGTGCTTATTCTCTACGCTTTGCGTCTGTTTTAATGCCGCCATCTTTTTTTAAGCCCTAAAGCTTAAACTCCTCGCCAAGATAGTGTTTGCGAACATCGGCATTTTGTCCTATCTCGGCACTTGTTCCGCTAGCTAGCAGCGAACCTGATTTTATAACATAAGCTCTGTCGCAAACATCCAGCGTTTCACGAACATTGTGATCCGTTATCAAAACACCTATTCCATAAGATACAAGCTGTTTTATGACTGTCTGGATATCCATAACGGCAATGGGGTCTACGCCTGCAAAAGGTTCATCAAGAAGTAAAAATTTCGGCTCATTTACCAAAGCACGGGCAATCTCGACACGGCGACGCTCTCCGCCGCTGAGGCTCACTCCCTTGCGATAGCGAATCGGTTCTATGTTGAACATGTCAAGCAGTTCTAAGATCCTCTTCTCTTGCGCATCTTTGTCTTTTATCTTTACCTCTGCGGCAATGAGAAGATTTTCTTCAACAGTAAGGTCTTTAAAGATAGAAGCCTCTTGAGGAAGGTAACCGATGCCCTTTAACGCTCTTTGATGAAGAGGCATTCCTGAGAGATTTTCATCATCAAAAAAAACTTCTCCGCCGCTTGACTCCACAAGCCCGCAAATCATATAAAATGTAGTAGTTTTTCCTGCTCCGTTTGGTCCTAAAAGTCCTACAACTTCACCGCTTCTCACCTCAAGGCTCATACCTTTTACTATCTCTAAATCTTTTATCTTTTTCTTTAAATCTACTGCTTTTAGTATATGCATGTCGTGTACTCTCTTTTGTCATCGGAAATTTTTTCTATATCTATCGTCATGATGTCTATCCCTGCAGAGCTGAGAATCTTAACTAACTCATCATCACCCCACTCTACAAAATGAAGTCCGTCCCTCTCCAGCTCTTCTAACATTCCCAAAGAGATAAAATGTTCCAGTCCATGGTTGTACATGTCATAATGAAAAACTCTCTCTTTGTAACAGTGTTGAAGTGAAAATGTAGGCGATGTAACTTCTTCGTCAACCCCCAAAAACTTAGCCATTTTCTTTACAAAAGTTGTCTTTCCAGCTGCGAGATCTCCTCTTAAAATAACTACTCCATGTGTAAAATCTTTAGCGATATCTTCTATCATGCCGTCCATTTCATGCAAAGCGACTATATACTTTTTCATAATTTATTTGATATCTCGATAATTTGTTTTAATTTCTCTTTTGCTTTTGTGCTTTTAATAGCTTCTCTTGCCATTTCTAGCCCATCTTGCATATCACGTGCCAAACCGTCCACTATCAAAGCCGCCGCCGCGTTTATAAGTACGATATCTCTTTGTGCATCGCTAGATCTGCCATCAAAAACATTATGCAAAATCTGTGCGTTCTCTGCACCGTCGCCTCCTATAATAGCACTTAGAGGAGCTTTTTTTATGCCGTACTCCTGCGGATCGATGATAAACTCATGTACAGCTCCGCACTCAAGCCGTGAAGCGTATGAAATATCGCTTATGCTTATCTCATCCATACCTTCTAACGAACTGACTACTATCGTAGAAGTTGCACCGTTAATGCGCAGTGCCTCTGCTATTTTTGGAACAAAAGATTTGTTAAAAACACCAAGAAGCGACTTTTTTGTTCCGGCAGGATTTGTAAGAGGTCCTAAGATGTTAAATATCGTCTTATCAGGTATGGTTTTTCTGATAGGCATGATAAATTTCATGGCAGGATGATGATTTTGTGCAAACATAAAAGTAAATCCGCACTCTTCTAAAAGCCTCGCACTATTTTCAATACTCAAATCAAGACGAATACCCAATTTTTCAAACATATCGGCACTGCCTGATTTTGAGGTAACTGAGCGGCTTCCATGCTTTGCGACCATGCTTCCGCATGATGCCACAAGCAGGGAGACGGTAGATGAAATATTGAAACTCCCTATTTTGTCGCCTCCCGTGCCTACTATATCTATGACTTTAGAGCGAAGATCGTCCGATATGGGGAGAGGAATCGCATGAGAGCGCATAACCTCGGCGGCAGCGGCGATAGTCTCTACATTCGTGCTCTCATCAAGCTTTACACTCAGTAAAAACTCTCTCATCTCCTTATCGTTCATCTCATGATTGAAAAGCAGCATAAAATATTGTTTTGCTTCGTTATAATTCATGCAATCTCCTCAATGTACTCATTTTGTAAACTCTTAGGCGTTGATTTTGCAGTCGGAATTTTTAAAATTTTATACTTTTTCACCGACTCAAGATAGTTTATAGTAATGACAGAACCAACTTCAATATTTTTGCTAGCCTTTGCGACTACGCCGTTTACCAGCACTACACCGCTCTCTATCATATCTTGAGATACGGAGCGTCTTTTTGTAATATTTACGGAATTTAAAAATTTATCTACTCTCATATACACCTGCAAAATAATGTTTTTTGTATTGTAGAGTATTAAAACTGAAAAGAATGTAAGAGTTGGAACATTTTTTGCATTGACTGTTTCTTATCTGCTTGCCAAGTCGTTCTTAAATATTAAAATGTGATTTTTTCACTCAAATTCCACTCCCTTAGGAAGTTTTTTCGGTGCTTTTATGCGAAGCTGCTTATGGATGCTTTCTCGTCCGTAAACCACCTCAAAGTTTGATGTGCTTACGCCAAACTCTTTTGCCAAAAAATTGACCATGTAGTCGGTTGCTTTTCCTGCTACGGGCTGGGCTTTTACGCTTACTTTTAGCTGATTGCCCTTTACCTTTCCGATGGCATCTCTCTTTGCCGCAGGCGTTCCTAAGATGTTTATAACAAGCACATCGCCCTGCCACTCATAAAAAACATGAGCTAAATTTTTTGCTTTCATTAGAAAAAAAGCCAAACAAGAAGTGCTAAGCCGATGGTAAGATTTAGGTAACTCATTCCCTCTTCAAAGAGCATAACCAAGAGTTCATAATACTGTTTTTCTAAAAAATCATGAGGTAGTAAAAGCTCATTTTTTGCAAACTCTGTAATATCAGCGCCCCAGATGTAAGCAATAATCTCAGGAACGATAAAAAAGAGTACGACTCCGCTTATCCCCCACAGATTTTTCTGTGGTTTCATCGACTGCAACGCTTTTTGAGTATGTGGATTTTTGGCTATCTCCATGGCTTTTGCTTTTAGTTTTTGTCTCATTTATCTTTTCTCTTTTAACATGTAATGATTTTCATCTCTTGCAACCCTTTACAAAGCTCTTTTACAAGCTCCTCTTCGCTTGGCAGATAAAGTTGGTATTTACTTGCCAAAATTGTTTGATTGTTTAAAATCCTTTGCCCGATATGCCAATAAAGCAAAACTCTTTGATAATCAACCGCTCTTATCGCCTTTTCTTGTGAAGTGGTTATAAGATTTTTGATGTCATTTGTTAAGTTTGTAGTTTGTGGTTCTATGTTCACTTGTTACCCTCCACAATCTTTATCTCTTCATCACTCAAGTTATATAATTTATGCACCATCGCATCTATTTGGATCTTGTTTTTTTTTAATTCCACATGCCAAGTTAAAGTTTTATACATCATTTATAAATATCACCTCTGCTATCAGCTTTATACACATATATTAAAATTTCATCGTCTATCACTGTGTACAAAAACCGATATTTACCGACACGAAGTCTAAAATGTCCTTTTTTATTAACCATCGCTTTTGTATCTACTGCATTAGAAAATGGATTATTACAAAGTTCTTCGAATACTTCTAAAACCCTAATGCGAATTTTCGGTACCGATTTTTCCAAAAATTTATCTACATCTTTGGAAGTTTCAAGATGATACATTTAGAGATACTTCTGTTTTAGTTCATCCAAACTAACACTCTGCCCTTTTCTCTTTTCATCCATTGCTTTTGCAAATGCCGCCTCATCTTCTTCCGTAAATGTCGTGTCATCCTCTTCATATATTTTGACAGCAGTGGATGGCAGCAACTTCAAAAAAGCAAGTAAAGCATCTTTTAAATCATTTTGTATTTCTAAATGTATCGTTTGCATTCGTGTTCTCCTCTTATAATTTTTATTTCATCATCGGTTAAATTATACAGTTTATAGACAAACTCGTCTGTTTTTGCCTCTAGCTCTTTTGTGTTGACATGTGGATTTTTTAGAGAAGCTTTGCTTTGTTTTTTTAGATTTAAAATTTTATCTATTCTCATTTATTACTCTTCTACTTCAAAAATATCTATTTTGTCCAAATTTCCGAATTCATTTATTATAATATCTATAATTTCAAATGCATATTTATATTCATTAGGAACATTAGATACTCTATTTGTGTAAATATTAGATACTGTTTTATATATTGACAATTGTTTTAGCTCATGTATTTTTTTAGCACTTAATTCTATCTGATGCGTTGTAGTACTCCTTATTACATAGAGTAATAGTGCCAAATAAGAAAAAATCATGCCATCATAAATGTCTTTTTTTAAAAAAATCAATTCATCTTTCAATTCAATATCATCTTCTACAGAGTTTGATACTTTATTGTATAAAGATATGTATTTTTCAATTGTTATAATTTTGGATGTCTCTAAGTGTAAACTATTCGATTTTTCACAATGAGTAATAAATTCATATATCGATCGATTTGTATTATTACTTTGGTGACTACTGATTTCAACTTCCAAGTCAGTAAGTTTTTGAATATAGCGATCAAATTTATTTTCAAATGACTGTTTTTCTAGCTCTTTTAATTGGCTTGAATATAAACTATTTTGTTCTTTAAATTGTTCTGTTTGATTTGTAAATTCTTCTCTTTGAAGCTTGAATTCTCTACTTTGAATCATTATTCCATATGCCAACCATAAAAATGCCAAGATACTAAAATGACCAGATGTGTAATCTCCAAATACACCTTTTTTTTCTAATGTGATATTTGAATCAGAATAAAAATTAATATTACTTTGTTCTCCAATAGTAAATCCAAATAAAAAATAAAAATAATGTACGATTACTATTATTGTAATAAATACAAAGAAATTTCTCATCTATAAATCTCCTTTTGCAACTCCAAAACATCCCTCTCAATCTCCGCCTTTAACTCTTCTTCACTCGGCAAATAGAGCTGATACTTCGACACGAACAGATTTTCATTGTCGTTTAAAACGGAATATTTTACGACTGTATTGTCTTTGTCTGCACAGAGTATGATTCCGATGGTCGGGTTGTCGTTTTTTTCTTTTTCCATGTCGTCATACATTCGCACATACATGTCCATCTGCCCCACATCTTGATGGGTTAGTTTGCCTTTTTTGAGGTCTATGATGACAAAACATTTTAAGATGTAGTTGTAAAAAACTTGTTTACGAGAAGGTGACTGTAAAAATTGATTTAGTTGCATGAGAAACCTTGATTATTGTCATATTTTTCATGATGAATAAGTGCAAAAACAGAAATTGTCTCATCTTCAATTATATAAATAATCGCATAACCCTTAAATATCAAGTCTCTAATGTTCTCATCTTCATGATAGATTGATTTTCTATGTTTATATGGCATATGTGAAATATCTTTGCAGGATGCAAACAACTCGTTTTTAAATTTTCTAGCTGCGCGAGGGTTGTCTTTTGCTATATATTCTAGCTTTAGAGCCAAAGAGTTAATGAAACTCTCTTCAAATCTAATGTTCATACGCTTTTATCACAGCATCAAGCTTAGCCTCTGCTTCTTCAATAGGGTAAAATTTAGCCGTACCGCTTTTTATTTTCTCTACTTGTGCGGCTACAAATTTTCTATCTTCTTCAAAGAGTGCTTTTTGAACCTCTTTTTCGATGATTTTTTCAAAATCTTCACTTTTTAATAGTATAAAATCGAGTTTATTGTTTTTCAAAATCCCGACTTTTTCTAACTCTCTTTTATATAGTTTAGATGTGATTGTCGCAAAGTTTTTTGCAACCTCTGTAGCACTAAAGAGTTCGTTTGCATTGTAAGCAACCATAATTACTCCCTTTATTTTGCATATTATTTTGCCTATTATACAAAACTTTCACTCAAAATATCCACAAATTCATTCCCGTCAAGCGCGGTTATAAGTTTGCTATCTACCCTGATGGCTGAGTCGATGACTACATTTTGAAGTTTCGAGATAATGGTAAGTTTTAGTTCTCTGTTACCGGGGTTTTGACGGACGATTCTGTATAAATCTTCTAAAACTCTCATGTCAGTATCTAGTTTTATTGCAAGATTTATCGGCTCTTGCGGCGCTTGCTCGATCTCTCTTACTTCTTTTTTCGTCTTTTGAGTCTCTTTTTTTGCTTCTTTAAGCGTCATAATCTTGCTCACACTCATTCTCGTAAACATATCCGTATGAGTTATTTTTGCTTTGATGGCTATCGGCTCTTGCAGGTTCATTTGACTCAGTTCTTCAAGCTTGTCGCTAAAAAGCATAACCTCAATGTTTCCGTGAAAATCCATAAGGCTTACAATACCAAACTGGTTTCCTTTTTTGGATGTTTTTTTGGTTATCTCTTCCACTTTTCCTATAAAAATAGCGTATGAGCCGTCTTTGACACTATCTATCTCAGAAGAGAGCGTATAATCGAGCTCATCAAGTTTTTCTCTGTACTCATCAAGCGGATGACCCGAGATATAAAAGCCTATTGTCTCTTTTTCAAACTCCAAAATCTCTTTTAACTCATATTCATCTGAGTTTGTCAGTTTTAACTCAACACTTGTAATTTCCGTGTCATCTCCAAAAAGGCTGCCTATCGCATTTTTTTTCGCATTTGAGGCATCTTTTGCGGTATCTACAATCTTTTCTATCTGGTCTAAGAGTGCCTTTCTAGAAAATCCAAACCTGTCAAAACCGCCGGCTTTTATAATGGACTCAACAACTCTCTTATTTACTTTTGACGGCTCTATTCTGTTTACGAAATCCTGCAGTGAACTAAAATCACCGCCCTCTTTTCTTGTCTCCAAAATGGAGTAAACAGCCGCTTCTCCTACTCCTTTAATCGCACCAAGCCCAAAAAGGACAATCTCTCTGCCCTCTTTTGTTATTGCGGAAAACTCCAACCAAGAGTCGCAGATATCAGGAGGAGAGAGTTCAATACCCATTCTTTTTGTCTCGTCGATGTAGCGAACGACCTTGTCCGTGTTGTCTTTATCTGATGTTAAAAGTGCCGCCATAAACTCATTTGGATAGTAAGTTTTTAGCCATGCCGTCTGGAATGTAATCATCGCATAAGCAGCTGAGTGGGATTTGTTAAAACCGTATCCTGCGAACTTCTCGATTATATCAAAGAGTTTTGATGCTTCGGCATAGTCAAGTCCCTGCTTTTGCGCTCCCCTTGCAAACTCATCGTTATAGACGGACATATCTTTTTTCTTACCCATAGAACGGCGGATAATGTCAGAGTATCCAAGAGAAAATCCGCCTACAGTTTGAACTATCTGCATAACCTGTTCTTGATAAACGATGACTCCGTAAGTGTTTTTAAGTATCGGTTCCATAGTATCAAATGTGTACTCTATCTTCTCTCTGCCATGCTTTCTCTCGATAAAGCTGTCAAGCATTCCAGACTCCATCGGTCCGGGTCTATAAAGTGCCAAAACCGCAATCAAGTCCTCAAAACTATCTGGTTTTAAACGTTTGTTCAAGTCCTGCATACCCGAACTCTCTATTTGAAACATTCCGACCGTGTTTCCGCTGCGGATAACGTCATAAACCTTTGGGTCATTCTCGTTTATCTCATGCCAGTCGACATCTTTGCCGTATCTTAATTTGATAAGTTTTATGGCATTATCGATTACATCAAGAGTCTTTAATCCTAAAAAGTCAAATTTGATAAGATCCACATCTTCAAGATAGTTAAGTGAGTACTGAGTTACAAAAACATCCTCACCTGAGGGTTTATAGATGGGTGTTTTTTTCCAAAGTTCTTCATTTGAGATTACAACTCCGGCTGCATGTATACCTGAATTTCGCTTTAGTCCCTCAAGTCTTTTTGCAAACTCCCAAACTCTAGCAGCATTTGCATCGCTCTCAATTAGTTCTTGAAGTTTTGGCTCTTTTTGAAAAGCTCCTGCTATAAATTCACCGTTTTTCGTCTTGCCGTTTAGAGTGATTCCAAGCTCATCTGGGATAAGTTTTGCCATTTTATCGGCTTGAGAGAGCGGCATGTCAAGTACACGAGCGACATCTCTGATAACCCCTTTTGCCAGAAGCGAACCGAAAGTTATGATTTGCGCAACTTGATTTCGCCCATATTTTTTTACTACATAATCTATGACTTCCCCACGGCGAGCCTGCATAAAGTCCATGTCGATATCCGGCATACTGATACGTTCAGGATTTAAAAATCTCTCAAAAAGAAGATCATACTTCATAGGATCTATATCCGTAATCTCTAGCGAATAAGCAACCAGACTTCCGGCGGCACTTCCACGCCCCGGTCCTACAGCTATGCCCATCTCTTTTGCAACTTTAACGAAATCCCAAACGATTAACATGTAACCTGGGAATTTCATAGAGTTTATGACATTCATCTCAAATTTCAGTCTGTCTCTATACTCTTCATGCTTCTCTTGCGGCACATGCTTAAGCCGCTCTTCTAATCCAAGCTCACAACGATAGATGAAATACTCGGCATCATTCTTATCCGCCGCACCTCTCCAAGCTCTTTTTTGCTCTTTTGTGGCATCACTCTCTAGGATCTCATCATCTTTATGGTCGATATTTAGTCCGTCTGAGAGAGCATACTCCTGAGTAAATTTGAAGTTAGGAGGAATCGGGTCGCCAAGTTTGAGTTCTAGATTACACTTATCAACTATCTCTTGCGTATGAGTGATGGCTTCTGGGATATCTGCAAAAAGTCTTGCCATCTGCTCGGGGCTTTTTAAGTAAAACTCATGAACGGAGTGACGCATGCGTTTTGGATCGTCATAGAGTTTATTCATACCGATACACATAAAAGCCTCATGATACTGTGCATCATCATGGAATGTGTAGTGAGTGTCGTTTGTAGCGACTATTTTTATGTCTAGCTCTTTGGAGAGCTTAAGAACCTGCTCATCGATAAAAAGCTGGTCGCCTATGCCGTGACGCATAAGTTCTAAGTAAAAATCATCACCAAAAATTTCTTTATATTCTAGTGCAACGGCTTTTGCACCATCATATCCGAGTGCGCCGTTTTTTATATTTCTCTCATTTGCCGTATTTAAATGCCAACTAACCTCGCCTTGAAGACATGCAGAGGTACAAACAAGTCCCTCGCTATGCTCACGAAGCTCTTGTTTGTTTATACGCGGATAGTAGTAAAACCCCTCTATAAAAGCTTTAGAAGAGAGATACATAAGGTTTTCATAACCTTTTTGATTTTTAGCATATAAACAGATGTGAAATCTCTGTTTTGTGCTCTTGTCATCAATAGCTTCGCCGTTATGGATATAACCCTCAATCCCTATAATAGGCTTTATACCGGCTTCTCTCATCTGCTTATAAAAATCAATAGCACCAAACATATTGCCGTGATCCGTCATAGCAACTGAAGTCATACCAAGTTTTTTAACCTGTTTTACGAGATTTGAAAGTTTATTTGCACCATCTAAGAGTGAATATTCCGTATGAAGATGAAGATGGGTAAATGGCTGAGCGCTCATAGTATATGCAACCCTTTTTGGTTTTTGATTTTATCTGATTTATAAGAGTTTGAATTATAGTATGAATGGCTTTAATATGAGGTAATAGCCGGATTTAAAAAAATCTAGCTATTAATCGTAAAATTATTTTGCGGTCTACCTATATGAAAACCTTGAAGATAGTCTACACCCATCTCTCTTAGGGTTTTTACAATCTCTTCATCTTCTACATACTCTGCAACGGTTTTAACATTAAGCTCTTTTGCGAGTGTTAAGATACTGTGTACAAAAGCTTTGTCTTTTTTATCTTTATTGATATTTATAATAAATTCTCCGTCAATTTTTAGATAATCAATCGGGAATTTTTTGATATAGTGAAACGACGAGAAGCCTGAACCAAAATCATCTATGGCAAATTTATATCCAGCCATTTTAAGATTCATCACAAATTTTTCTAAAAGAGAGAAATTTTTAACAGTCTCCCTCTCGGTAATCTCAAAAACTATATGATCTTTGGAGATTTCATACTGCTTTATAAGTTGAGTAATTGAGTCTGCGTAATTGCCGACAATAAGAGATTTCGGAGATAAATTTATAAACAAAATCCCTTGATAATTCTCCGCTTTTATCTTAATAAATGCATTTTCTATCACCATCAAATCCATACGATTTATGATACTCATGCTCTCTGCAACCTCTATAAACTCGTAAGCAGATACTACTTTGCCGTCTACCTCGATTCTCATAAGAAGTTCATGTATCTCATTTTTACCGCTAATTGTGGTTTGTATAGGCTGAAAGTACGGAACTATTCGGTTATTTGCAACGGCATCTACCAAAAGTGCTGATTTTGCTTTTTGCTCTTTTACTACAGAGATAATATCATCGCCCGAAGGAACTCTAATACTATTTTTACCGTCCTCTTTAGCCTTATACATCATGCCGTCAGCTATTAAAAAGAGCTCTTTTTGAGTTTTTGCATGTTCTGGGTAGATTGATATACCGATGGATATGGTAACTCCGGCATAATTTCCATCTGTCGTTAATAGTTTGAAACTCTCTACCGCTTTTGCCAGTTTATGAGCAACCGCAAGAGCACCTTCCAGCCCGCATTCAGGTAAGATTAAAGTAAATTCATCTCCACCGTAGCGAGATAAAATATCTTCATTTCTCTTTGATTCACCAAGAATTCTTGAAAACTCCTGCAAGAAGAGATCCCCAAACGCATGTCCGTATCTATCATTTATAGGTTTAAAATTATCACAATCTATAACCATTAAAGCAAACTCATAGTCATGCGTTTGGGCACGCTTAATTTCATACTCTAAAAAGTCGACAAAAACTCGTTGATTAAACAGGCTTGTCAATGGATCATGTGCTGCATAGTACTCTAAATCATTCGTATATTTATTTATAGCTTTAACTGAACCGACAAGATTCGCCATGGTTGTTAAAATGCTGTCTATTACTATGTGCTTTATCGGATCCGTTGCCATTTCTGATTGAACGCTAAGCCCTACGATTCCACCTATTTTCGGGGTATCTAAAAATAGCGATTTTGTTCTATACGCAAAATTTTCATAATCATTTATATTTATGCATCTGTTGTACTCGGATATATTATGGCGAATCGTATAGTCGGTATAACCTAAAAAGTGATTGCTTTTTTGGACAGACTCTCTTACATACTCTTCAAACTTCTCTTTAACTTCGCTCTCTGGAATACCGTACCAAAATATATCAACCTCGAACTGGTCATCACCGATTCTAAAAATAGTCATAAGAGTATATGTCTGCATAACTTTATTTATATCAACCAAAAGCTCGTTTATAAAGTCACGCCAATCTTGAACAACTTCCGAAGTAATTATAAACTTATCTAAAAGCTGTACTTCAAACTCTAGAAGATCCTTATCAACTGCAATAACTTTTAACTTTTGAGCCAACTCGTTTACATTTGCGATAATCGCATTAACTTCCTCAAACCTTGAATCAATGTCGGTAGGATCAAACTCTTTGAAATCCTTGATTGAGTTGATACATTGCACTTTTTTATTAAAAAGCTTTAGCGACTCTGTTATCTTTGATGCAGTATATCTAGAACTTATATATGCTGCAAATATAAAAATCGGCAATACAATCAAGAAAAAATATACATAGTCTAAAAATGTCTCTTTTATAATCTCAACAAAATTTTGCTCTACATCTATAACACCGAGAGTATCTCCTACTTTTGCGTTGACATGACAACTTAGACACTCCTGTTTTGCATTAAGCGGCAAAAGATTTCTAAGTTTTCCCATATCGGTAAGTGTTATTTTTTCACCGCTTGCTAAAACAGTGTTAGCTAACTCATCTTTTTGCTTCTCAGGCACTTCTCCGAAAAGCTCTTTGATTTTATCTCCGCGGTAAATATTTACAGAGTAGTAACTATCATCAAAACTTTCTTTAATAGAGTGCATAAAATCATTTAAATCTTCTCTACTCCACCCTTTTTTCATAACCTGATACATAGATGAGAAAATTTGATTTGAAACGGTATTTGCATGTTTTTTGGCATTTTCTTGTGCCAATGTCGTATGAAGATATGTTGTAAAAAGTAAAACTACGATAAAAAGAGTTGATAATAAAACAATGTTGATTGAAAAAACAAAATTTTTTAGTGTTTTAGGCATAAAATTTTCCCTATTGTTAAATATTTTTGAAAGGATTAAATTATATCTACAATTTATTTTTTTAAACTTAATTTATATTAAAAAATTAGAAATATTTATATGAATAGCATAAAATATTTGACAGAGGAGAGAAGAAAATTGATACGAGAATTCTCGTATCAAAGAGGATTATTTAACTTTTTCTAAATATTCGCAGTCTACCGTATTTACTTTAATAGTATCACCCTCAAGTACATGATAAGGGACTTGAACAACGGCACCCGTCTCAAGAGTTGCAGGTTTTCTGCTTCCGCTTGAAGTATCGCCTTTGAAGTTTGGCGGAGTATCCGTGATGAGAAGTTCCATTACTTCAGGAGCAGTTACGGATATAGCGTTTCCTTTATAAAAAATAATGTCAACGTTAATTCCGTCTTTGAACCATTTTGAAGCATCGTCACACTGCTCATACGAAAGAGAGATTTGCTCATACGACTCTTGATCCATAAACTGAAACGCTTCACCGTCATCATAAAGATACTGCATAGTTTTATATGTTATTTCAGGAACTTCAAACTTATCACCGGCATGAACAGTTTTTTCAACAACTTTACCGTTTAAAAAGCTTTTTACCTTCATACGTACAAACGCTGCGCCTTTACCCGGTTTAACATGTTGAAACTCTACCACTTTATATGGTACTTCGCCGATAATAAGACGAATATTTTTTTTAATGTCACCCATTCCAATAGTTGCCATAAATACACCTTAGAAAAAATTTTTCGGATTTTATCCTAATTGGACTTAATTTCTTTTGTTATAATGTCAAAAATCTACAAGCTTTAGGAACTAATATCTATGGAATTTACTTTAGAAGCCACATCAAAGAATGCTCGTGCATGTACAATCAAAACAGCTCACTCAACGATAACAACACCTGTTTTTATGCCTGTTGGAACTCTTGGCAGCGTTAAATCACTCGACATGCAAGATGTAGTAGATTTGCTGGGAGCTGAGATAATTTTGGCAAACACCTACCACATGTATCTTCGTCCCGGAGATGAAACAGTCGCTAAGATGGGCAAACTTCATGGCTTTACAACCTACCCTAAAAGCTTTTTAACTGACAGCGGCGGTTTTCAGGCATTTAGCCTTAGCGACATATCCAAAGCTTCACAAAACGGCATTGAGTTTCGCTCTCACATAGACGGAAGCAAACACTTCTTTACGCCAAAAAAAGTTATAGATATTCAGCACAATCTCGGCTCTGACATCATGATGATTTTAGATGATTTAGTCGCACTTCCTGCAACTCAGGAGCGCATTGCGCTAAGCATTGAGAGAACGACTGCATGGGCAAAAGAGAGTATTGAGTATTTTAGAGCAAAACAAAAAGAGGGTATCGGCTTGGAACAAAATATATTTGCAATCATCCAAGGCGGAACGGACAAAGCATTTAGAACAAAGAGTGCGACGGAGCTTTGCGAGCTTGATTTTGACGGTTTTGCCATAGGAGGCTTAAGTGTCGGCGAGTTAAATCAAGAGATGTACAACACAGTCGAACACACCGTGCAGTATATGCCGCTTGATAAACCTCGTTACCTCATGGGTGTTGGAACTCCTGAAGATTTGATAGAAAACATCGAGAGAGGCATCGATATGTTTGACTGTGTTATGCCCACACGAAACGCAAGAAACGGAACTCTTTTTACATCTTTTGGAAGATTAAACATCAAAGGTGCGTCTTATAAAGATGATTCATTGCCGATTGATAGCGAGTGCGATTGTCTTACATGCAAAAGATACTCAAGAGCATACCTCAACCATCTTTTCCGTGCTCGTGAAATAACATATTTTAGACTTGCAACCATTCATAACTTGCATTACTATTTAAATCTAATGAGAAAAGCAAGAGAAGCGATTTTAGAAGATAGGTACAGCGAGTTTAAAGCAGAGTTCTACGCAAAAAGAAGTTGATTTTTTTCAGATTTTAGAGTTTTATAACCCATCGAAAGATGGATTATAGATTGTGCTCTTTTTTATATTTTAAGATAATTGCATAAGCTTCATCTTTTAAAAGTAGTTTCTCTTTTTTAAGGGTCTCTAGCTCAAGATCTGTTAATAGAGTATCACCCTTTTCAGCCTTTGTTATTTGGTCGTCAAGCTCGTTATGCTTGTGAAATATTTTTAAAAAGTGAGCGTTTGCAGCCTCATTTTCTTTCATGTGAGTAATAATATCGCGATATTCATGTAACATTTTGCATTCCTTAATTTTTTTGGAATGTTATCATATTCTTAATAAAAAATCCTTTTAATTTCACCGTATAGTGCTTCGCCGTCATAAAGAGAGAGTTTTTCATCCATTGTAACAACTTTAGCAGGATCAAAAAGCATGGCATTTGCTTTTTGCCCTACTTTTATCTCTCCACACTCCTCTTTTATAGCATCTGATGGATTTTTTACGCAAAGCCTAACAAGCTCTTTCATAGAGACGATACCGCTTTTTACAAGTTTTGTATAGTAGAGACTCATTGCATTTTTTAGTCCCTCACACCCATATGCCGCATCATAAAATGCAACCTCTTTATTTACGGGAGAGCTTGGCTGATGAAGAGTTGTTAAAATATCTATTTGAGAGTTTTTCAGAGCTTCCATTAGCTCTATTCTATCGCTCTGACTCGCTAAAGGAGGATTTAATTTTGCCGTAGTATTAAAGTTTTTACAAGCCTCGTCTGAATTTAACAAATGGTGAATAGAGACCTCACATGTAACGCTTACTCCATCTTTTTTTGCTTTATCAATTAGATAAATTGAGCGAGGCGAAGCAATAGACTTAAAGAGAATTTTAATTTTGAAATGTCTTGCTATCTCTATCATACGGGATACATGTAGAACTTCGCTAAGATCAGGTATGCCTGCAAGCCCGAGTTTTGAGCTTACGTCACCTTCAAGCATAACACCGCTTGAGATAAGTGAGTTATCCTCCGCTTTACAAAAAAGAGTTACGTCATACATTTGGCAATACTGTGCAATCTTGATAGCCAAATCATTTTTTGCAATGGTACTCATATATGGCACAACCGCTCCACGCTTCAACAATATTGCGATATTGCTAAGCGTTGCATCTTCTCTTAGAGCGTTTATCATAAGATCTACTTTGGCACCGCTTAAATCATGCAGTCCGTTTTGAGCGAACTCTAAAACTATCTCATTATCTATCGCCGGAGTGCTGTTTGGGTTTAAAACTATATGCCCTATTCCGCCACTAAGTGCTTCATCAGAGATAGCTTTTATATTTTTAGCATTAAGGGCTGAATCTTGAACTCTTATATTTGTATCCACCAAAAGAGGCATAAAATAGAGACCTTTTGCGTCTATAATCTCCTCACCGTTGAGATTTGAGCCTATTTGAGTAATAATGCCATTTTCTATGCAGACATCAACCTCTCTCTCACCGTCTATATCACAAACTATCGCGTTTTTTATTACCATCTCTTCAACCTTTGACATATTGGTAAAATTATAATTTATAAAGGCTTATAAAATAGATTTTTTTTATAAGCCTTTAGTGAATTTAGGTTATACTTTAGAGAGTAAATCTGTGAAGAGGGGCTATTATTTGCGGTATTCATTAAATATGATTCGAGTTTTTATCGTAGTACTATTCTTATTTCTCTACTCGAGCGTTTACATAATTACGACAACCGATAAAGATTCACGTATCAGGCTTCTTTTAAATCAGCAGATAATAAATCTGGAACACAACTACAATGTTGTTATTGAGAGATATCATGTAATCTCAAATATTATTAATAATGAAGTTTTCAACAACACTCGTATCATAAACCTCTTTTATAAAGCAAAAAATGCACAAAATCAAGAATATAAAAATATGTATCGCACAATGCTTTATCATGAAATGAAACCGCACTACGATGATCTTAAAAATGTGGGTGTAAATATCATTCAATTCTCATTTTCAGACAACACATCTTTTTTAAGAGTGCATCAACCGAATCTGCATGATGATGATCTCTCCCATGTTCGATACTCTTTTGCATATGTAAATTCAAATATGAAACCTATAAGCGGATTTGAACAAGGCAGAGTATCACATGCCTATCGCAATATTTTTCCTCTCTTTTACGAAAATGAGTTTTTAGGAAGTGTCGAGCTGTCGTTTGCATCCCAAAGCATGCAAGACAACATGATTACTCTTCACAATACTGATACCCATTTTATAATCAAAAAAAATGTTTTTAGCTCAAACCTCGATAAAGAGGAGATGGAACAAGACTATATAGAGAGTATTGAACATAAAGATTTTTTATTTGCAAAAAGTGACGCTGCAATAGCCGGACACAAAAGAAAAATCAATTTGGAACTAAAAGATACAATCGCATCAAAAATTAAACAAGGAAACTCTTTTGCTCTCTACCATAATGTCGAAGACGCAACTTATATCGTCTCCTTTTTACCTGTAAAAAATGTTATAGACCAAAATATTGTTGCCTATTTAGTCACCTACACAAATAACCAATATCTTCAAGAGATGCTCAGTGAGTATCTATGGATAAACAGTGCCGCTTTTTTGGGTTTGCTTCTTTTATCCATCGTTATCTACTCAAATATAAAACATCGTATGAACCTTGAAATTCAGGTTAAAGAGCGAACAAAAGAGTTAGAGAATGAAAAAACAAAAGCACAAAAAGCGACACAAGCAAAATCCCAATTTTTAGCAAATATGTCACATGAGATTCGAACACCGATTAATGGTGTTATCGGTATGAGTTACTTGCTTTTGCAAACAAAATTAACAAAAAAACAGAGAAGCTATTTAGAAAAAATTGACAACTCTGCCAAATCACTTTTGGGTATTATCAACGATATTTTAGATTTTTCAAAAATTGAAGCAGGAAAATTAACCATTGAAAAAATAGAATTTAACCTTTACCAAACCATAAATCATCTCATAACGCCGCTGGAGTTTATTGCAAATAAAAAAAATATCAATATCAATTTAAATTATGCAGATAATGTGGGGAAAAACTTTATCGGAGATGGTATGAGGATCTCTCAAGTTCTTACAAACCTTATAGGCAATGCTATAAAATTTACCGAACAAGGCGCCATAAATATAGATATATCTAAAGCAGATAATTCTATGCTGCGCTTTGAAGTCAAAGATTCCGGAATCGGACTAAGTGAGAAGGAGCAAAAAAAACTCTTTATCTCATTCTCTCAAGCGGATAGTTCAACAACTAGAAAATATGGCGGAACAGGGTTGGGACTTGCTATATCAAAACAACTTGTCGAACTTATGGGCGGAAAAATTTGGGTTTATAGCAAAGAAGGAGTCGGCAGTAATTTTATCTTTGAACTTAGACTCAAAGAAGTAAAATCGAATCATCTAAAACATGAAGATAAAAAAACAGACTTAAATGAAAATGTTTTTAACGCAAATAAGATACTTGTTGTAGAAGACAATCTAACAAACCAGCTCGTACTTTTAGGGCTTTTAGAAGATTGTGTAAAAGAGATTGATATTGCCAAAAACGGAAAAGAAGCCGTAGAGATGTTTCAAATAGGCAAATATGAGATTATTCTTATGGATATACAGATGCCTGTAATGGACGGATATGAAGCGACTAGGATTATCAGAGAGATTGACAAAGAGATTCCTATCATAGCTCTCACGGCAAATGCGATGGTTGAAGAGATAGAAAAAACAAAAAAAGCAGGAATGAATGAACATCTTATCAAGCCGATAAATATAGAGAATTTTTTTGCTACTTTAAGTAAATATATTACACAAAATTAGAAATAATCAAATTTTACAAAGGTTTTAAAGTGCGTTATCTATTTTTACTATTTTTACTGTTATCGTCCATGGAAGCCTCAACGGCTTACGAATCTGGAAAGCGGCTCTATATGCAAAAAGGCTGTTTTAGCTGTCATGGGTCGAAGCTTGAGGGTATGCACCAATATCCATACCTTGCAAACCGCGCAAAAGGGTATATGAAATATAAACTAAAACGATTTAGATCTAAAATCTCGGATAACCAGCAACAAGAGATGATGATACCTTTTGCACTCGGATTGAGTGATGAGGACATTGAAAATTTAACTATTTACATGAATGAATATGTAGAGGAAAAGAATGAAAAAAAATATGACGACAAATATCATACACAAGGAGACGGCGGTTCATGAAGATTTTAGTTAGCGCACTTGAACACTCGGCAAACGTTCATCTTAAATCTCTTAAACAAGAGCTAAGCAGTGATGTAGAGTTTATAGGAATATTTGACAAAGAGCTGGGAGAGAGCATTATAGATCTCAGAAGTTTGGCTATTATGGGCTTTGTAGATGCAATCAAAAAACTTAGATTTTTTATAAAGCTAAATAACAAAATGGTTGATTTAGCAGAAGATGCGGATAAAATCCTGCTTATAGACTCATCAGGCTTTAACCTTCCACTTGCCAAAAAAATTAAAAAAAAGTACCCTGAAAAAGAGATAATCTACTACATTCTGCCTCAAGCATGGGCATGGAAGAGAAAACGGATTCCTGTTTTAGAAAAAACCATAGATCATCTAGCTTCAATTCTTCCGTTTGAAAAAGAGTACTACTCAAAAAATGCACCTATTGAATATGTCGGACATCCGCTCTTGGATCAGATACATAAGTTTAAAGATGAGTTAAAAGACGAAGTCAAACATATCGCTTTTATGCCAGGAAGCAGAAAAGGCGAGATTAGAAAACTGATGCCGATATTTAAAGCGCTTCAAAAAAAGCTTGATATCAGCTCTACAATCATTATTCCAAAACACTTTACAGAAGATGATGTAAAAGAACTTTATGGCGACCTTGAGGGATTTGAGATAGCTCATGATGCACAAAAAACGCTTCTTGAAGCTGATTTTGCTTTTATTTGCAGCGGAACTGCCACTTTGGAGGCTGCTCTCATTGGAATACCGTTCATCCTTACATATATAGCAAAACCGCTGGACTACTTTATAGCAAGCAGACTTGTGAAACTTGAGTATATAGGGCTTGGCAATATAATGTTTGAAAAGTTTAAAAAAAGAGCTATGCATCCAGAGTTTATTCAAGAAAATGTTACTCTGCAAAACCTTCTAAAGGCTTACAAAGAGTTTGATAGAAGCAGATTTTTAGAGGATTCAAAAACACTAAGGGACTATTTGCAACACGGCAGTTCAAAAAGAGTAGCCTCAATTATAGAGGAAAACAGATGCAAAATTTTATAAATCGTATTGATTTTAACCCCATCTTAGAGTACTCTCTTCTCATAAGTTTGAGTATTATTATCTCAATTATAGGTTATTTAATAGCCAAAAAATATGTTATAAAAGTTATACATAAATTGATTTTTAAAACAAAATCCAAGTGGGATGATACGCTTATAAAAACAAAGTTTTTTGAAGAGCTTGCCTATATTATTCCGCCGCTAATTCTTCTTTATTTTTCAAAATTTTATCCGCAGAATATAAGCAGTATCGTCTCCCAGATTATCGGGTTTTGGATAATTATCGTTATTATAAAAGTGATTGACAGCCTTTTATCTGCTGTTTTGGAGATTTACAATACATTTGAAATATCCAAAGACAAACCTATAAAAGGGTATATTCAACTATTTAAATTACTCGCATATATTTTAGGTGCGATAATAGCTCTTTGCATCCTTTTTGACATCTCTCTCTTACATGTTCTGAGCGGTGTAGGAGCATTTACGGCTGTCTTGATGTTTATTTTCAGAGATACTATTTTATCTCTTATTGCAAGTATACAAATCGTTGCTAACGATCTCTTCAAAGTAGGAGATTGGATTGAAGCCCAAAACTTTGGAGCTGACGGAGAAGTCATTGATATTGCCCTGCACTCTGTAAAGGTTCAAAATTGGGATAAAACGATTGTTACGATTCCAACCTACAAATTTATGGAAAACTCATTTAAAAACTGGCGTGGGATGGCAGAGAGCGGAGGAAGACGCATAAAGAGATCTATCTTTATAGATTCAAACTCCATACACTTTTGCACACCGCAACTTTTGGAAAAACTTAAAAGCATAGATCTCATCAGAGATTATTTAGATGAAAAATCAGCGGTGGTGGATACTACTGCAGAGATTACGCTAAACAAAAGAAAACTTACCAACATAGGTACTTTTAGGGAGTACATGAAGAGATATGTACAGAGCAATCCAAACATTGACAGCAAAAACTTTACATTTATAGTAAGACAGCTTGAGCAGACTTCAAAAGGAGTTCCTCTTGAAGTGTATGCTTTTAGCAACAAAAACAAATGGGCAGAGTATGAGCAGATTCAGTCAGATATTTTTGACCACCTTTTAGTTGCCCTTAGAGAGTTTGATTTAAAACTCTACCAAGAGCCATCAGGCGAGTTTGGCTCTTCTAAATAGAGAGGTTTTTTATATACTCTTTTACTTCCGAGGCTGTGCCGCGGAGTACGACTCTTTGAGAGCGTTTTTCTATCTGATAATCGTACATAGGGTCGTAATACTCCCGTAAAAGATACTCTACCCAATCTTTATACTTCTCATATGAGCCGCTTTTTATCTGTTCATGGAGTGCATCTTCAAATAGAGAAGAGACTACTCTGTATTTCTCGCCTCCAAGCCGTTTTTCTATCCGTTTCATAGAGTTTTTTATACTATTTTCCCATTCAAGAAAACCCTCTGCACCGTAAATATTTTGTGCTTCCATGACATACTCTCTAAGTGTTATCTCAACCCTCTCATCCATTGGAGTCTCTAAAACAAGCAGAGGTGCTTCTTGCATTGCCGAAATAAAACTATTTGGCATAAAAACGGAGCCGATATGTTTTCCTTCATCCTCAAAAACAAGATAGTCCGCTCCCCGTTCTATCTTTTGAATCATTGCATAAGCGAGATTGTTTTCAAAATCAATCTGTGAAGTTTGCGGCGTAATCCTCTGACCGAACGAAGAACCTCTATGATTTGCAAGAGCTTCAAGATCTACAGCATTTGAGATCTCTTTTAGCTGCAAAGTTTTACCGCAACCGGTTCTTCCCCCAAGTATAATAGGCTTAAAGTATCCATAAGCCTCATCCAGAGATTGAATCAAAAAATTTCTAAACGCCTTATATCCGCCTTTGAGCCGCACAATCTCTCTGCCATACTCATGCAGCCACATTTGAGATATTTTAGAGCGTTGTCCTCCTCTAAAGCAGTACAAAAGAGCATTCGGGTTTGCATCCATAAACTCTATCCATGCCATAATGCGACGTTCTCTTACATCACCACTCACAAGCTGATGCCCAAGCTCTACAGCTTTTTCATTGCCGCTGTTTTTGTAGCATGTGCCGACTAGATGTCTCTCTTCATCATCCATGATAGGAAGATTTACGGCATTTAAAAATGCGCCTCTTTTAAACTCAACAGGCGCACGAACGTCAAGAAGCGGAGTGTTGCTTAAGACTATGGATTTAAAATCATCATACAGTTTCAACACCTATAGAACCTCTACCGCATAAATACCTTTTGATATAGTTTCACCTATCGGTTCAAGGGTTAAATCCATTTTGCGAATGAGGTCATAGAACTCTTCTGCTCCATCCTTTTTAACAAAAACAAGAAGTCCTCCCGATGTTTGCGGATCACAAAGTATCTCTTGCTGCTGCTGTGTCATCGTACTTATTTTATTTCCATAACTTAGAAAATTTTTACGAGACCCTCCTGCTATACACCCCATAGCTCTGTATTTTTCCACATTTGGCAGAAGCGGAACTTTATCAAAGTATATCTTAGCACTTATATTGCTTGCCTCACACACTTCGCTTAAATGTCCCAGAAGACCAAATCCGGTTACATCCGTCATGGTTGCAACACTCTCCAACGGTGCAAGGACTAAGCCTATTTTGTTTAATGTTACCATCGCTTCTATCGCCGCCTCAAGTTCTGTGGCTTCAATCTTTTTCTGCTTTTGTGCAGTTGTCAGTATCCCAATACCGATAGGTTTTGTAATAAATATAAAACAATCCTCTTTTGCACCGCGGTTCATCATGAGATTTTTATTTTCAGCTAAACCCGTAACCGCAAGCCCAAATATTGGTTCCGGCGAATCTATGGAGTGACCTCCTGCAAGCGGAATGCCGCTCTCTCTACAGACGGCTCGACCGCCCTCTATAACTTCACGTGCCACTTCTGCAGAGAGTTTGTCGATAGGCCATCCAAAGATAGCAATAGCCATAAGCGGCGTTCCTCCCATCGCATAAATATCACTAAGGGCATTTGTAGCGGCAATTCGTCCGAAAGTAAAAGGGTCATCAACTATGGGCATAAAAAAGTCGGTAGTTGATAAAACGGAAGTACCGTTGCCTAAATCAAATGCCGCCGCATCGTCTTTATGCTCATTTCCGACAAGAAGCTCTGGATAAAAAGTTTCAAAAGAGCTGTCTTTTAGTATCTCCTCAAGCAACATCGGAGAGATTTTACATCCGCATCCTGCTCCGTGGCTATATTCTGTAAGTTTTATCTGTTGCATCTGTTTCCTTGATTATTTATTGTGAAGTGCCAGCTCTTTTTCTAAATATTTACCTGTATAGCTTCCTGTCTTCTCATGACTACCAGCCACCTCTTCAGGAGTTCCCTCTGCGATGATTAGACCGCCGCCGTTTCCGCCTTCAGGTCCCATATCTATAACATAGTCGGCATTTTTTATCATGTCAAGATTATGTTCTATGATAAGTACCGAATTTCCAAGCTCTACAAACTTATGAAGAACTCCGGTTAGTCTATCGACATCTGCAAAGTGAAGCCCAGTTGTCGGCTCATCAAGGACATATAGAGTTTTACCGGTATCTCTGCGGCTGAGTTCTTTTGAGAGTTTAATTCTTTGAGCTTCACCGCCTGAGAGCGTTACCGCGTTTTGCCCGAGGGTAATGTAACCCAAACCTACATCAACAAGCGTAGAGAGAATCTGGTGTATTTTTGGAATCGGTTTGAAAAATTCAAAAGCCTCATCCACACTCATATTTAGCACATCAGAGATAGTTTTGCCTTTATATAAAACTTCCAAAGTCTGCTGATTGTATCTTGTGCCGTGACATGTATCACATTTGACCATAATGTCCGGCAAGAAGTGCATCTCTATCTTGTTTTCGCCCTCGCCTTGACACTTCTCGCATCTTCCGCCTTTGACGTTAAAGCTAAATCTTGAACTTGTATAGCCTCTTATCTGTGCCTCTTTTGTTTGAGCAAAAAGATTTCTTATCTCATCCATTACACCCGTATATGTTGCCGGATTGGATCTTGGAGTACGTCCGATTGGGCTTTGGTCTAGGTAAATTACTTTATCCACATGTTCAAGACCTGTTATCTCCACACCGGCAACTTTATTTACTTTTCTCGCATGGTTTAGCAACTCTCGAGCAGTCGGAAGAAGCGTTTGAAGCATCAAAGAGCTTTTTCCGCTTCCGCTAACACCTGTAATACATACAAAATTATTTAACGGTATTTTCGCACTTAGATTATTAATATTGTTTAACGTTACATTTTTTATCTCTATAAATTTCTCTTGTTTGCGTCTATAAAAATACTCTATCTTTTTTCTGCCGTAGAGATAATCAGCCGTAAGTGTTTTAGCTTTTTTCAGCTTATCCAAAGTTCCGGCAAAAACAACCTCTCCGCCAAATTTTCCCGCACCGCTTCCTATATCTACTATAAAATCTGCATTTTCTATAGTCTCTTTGTCATGTTCGACAACGATAACGCTGTTCCCCTTTTCCTGAAGACTTCTAAGCGTTCTGATGAGTTTTAAAGTATCCCTTTCATGAAGCCCGATACTCGGTTCATCTAAAACATATAAAACACCCGTCAAACCGCTTCCAATCTGCGAAGCAATGCGAATCCTTTGTGCCTCGCCGCCGCTTATGGTTCTTGCATCACGACCTAGCGTTATGTAGCCGAGTCCGACATCAAACAAAAAGTAGAGCCTCTCTCTGATCTCATTTAAAATCGGCTCGGATATTTGCGTATTTTGTTTTGTTAAATTGATAAAATTATCTTTATTTCCAAACCATTCGTAACTTTTTGAAATAGGCATATCCAAAATTTCAGCGATACCTCTCCCTGCAACTTTTACGGCTAAAGACTCTCTTTTTAATCTATGCGAATTACATACGCTGCATGTTTTTTCACTCATGTAGTCTGAAAGCTCTTTTTCATCTTTGAACATATCGTAAGCTATCTTAACGATTCCGGGCCATACTCTTTTTACTTCATGGCTCTTCCATAAAAAACTTACTTCATCGATTCCGCCGTGTAAAATAGCCTTTTTTTGGTACTCTTCAAGATCAGAATAGGGAATTTTAGTATCAATACCGTTTGCTGTACAAAACCCTTTTAAAAATGCGAAATAGTATCCCTTGTTAAAGCCGTAAATTATCTTAACCGCACCACTCTCTATGCTCAAATCCCTGTCGATTATCTTGTCATGGTCAAGCGCATAACGAATCCCAAGTCCGTCACACTCACTACATGCACCCTTTGGAGAGTTAAAAGAGAAAGAAAGCGGCTCAAGCGGCTCAAAACTTATCTTACAGTCAAAACATGCATTATGCTCGCTGTAGTGGATATGTGAGTGTTTTAAACCCAACTCTTCGTGATTTAGTATCTCAACTTCAAGTTCGCCATAGCTCTCTTTTAAGGCTTTTTCAACATCGGCAGCTATTCTCTCTTTGTTTTCCGGCTTAACTACAACCCTGTCAATTACTACCTTTATGGTATGTTTTTTTGTTTTAGAGAGCTCTATCTCCTCATCCAAACGCACCATTACACCGTCTATCATAGCTCTCACATAACCTTTATGAACTAAAGATTCGATTACATCGGCATAAGCGCCTTTCTTTTCATTTACAATCGGAGCCATGATGACAAGTTTTGCATCCTCCGGGAGTTTTGCAACTTGAGCGATAATATCCGAAGCACTCATCTGGGAGATCTCTTTATTGCACTTATGGCAATGCTGAGTCCCAACACGAGCGTACAGAAGCCTCAAGTAGTCATATATCTCGGTAATTGTTCCTACGGTTGAACGTGGATTTTTAGAGGTTGTTTTCTGGTCTATGGCAATTGCCGGCGTAAGTCCCTCAATTTTATCCACATCAGGTTTGCCGACGCGATCAAGAAACTGCCTTGCATAGGAAGAGAGTGACTCCATGTAGCGTCTTTGTCCCTCGGCGTAAAGCGTATCAAAAGCCAAAGTTGACTTCCCGCTTCCGCTTAATCCAGTAAAAACTACTAGCTGATTTTTCGGTATCTCAAGCGATATATTTTTTAAATTGTTCTCTCTGGCACCTGTTATCTTGATGACATCTCTATTTTTCATTTACTGCTCATTCCCTCTAAAAAAATATTCTTTTTGTTAAATATATTACTATTAAAAGATAAAAACCTACTAACAATTTTTTTTGCAATACTGCATCTACTTTATCCTTAAGGTGTATTCCTATATATACTCCTACAAGCGATGATAAACCTATAATTATACCGCTGTAAAAATCTATCTCTCTGCTTAATGAGTGAGAAACAAGACCGGAAACAGATGAAAAAACTACAAAAAAGAGACCTGAAGATATTGCTCTTTTAAGATCTACATGTAAAAATCCCACAAGTATCGGAACTAAAAGTATACTTCCTCCAACACCGATTAGCATTCCCAATACCCCTAAAACTAGACCGATGGTAAAAAGAATAGCTCTATTTACATCTTTTTGTACAGCACCCTGCTTCGTTTTAAAGAAAAGTCTAATAAGAGCAAAAGCGGCAAAAGATAAAAATATAACTTCTAGAGTTTTATCATCAATTTTTGATACTATAAACCCGCTCAAAAGAGCACCTATAAAACCACCGCTGCCGATAACCAAGCCCATAGAGACATCTAGAGTTTTGTTTCTCCTGTTTAAATAACTGCCATAAGCAGAACTAAAAACCATCTGTATAACAGAAATACCTATCGCATCTTTTATTTGATGTCCAAGCAACATGAGAGAAGGAACAAGTATGGTTCCGCCGCCGATGCCGAAAAATCCCGATAAGAGACCGACGCCTATACCTAAAAAAATCAACTCTATCATATGCTAAAACTTTTTTTTCGAATTATATCATCTAAATCAGCGTTTAATTTTACTTTGAGATTCATTGAAGTATAATCATTTCAAATAGGGGTTAAAGAATGTTAAACATAATTATGGAAGCTTCACAAAATTTTTGTATTCACCAAATCAGAGTTCCACATGAGATTAACGATGAGACGGCTCAAATGAGAACACTTATTGCTTATATAGATATAGAGACGATAAGCTCAAAAAAATATAGAATTTATATCGCTGCATCACTCGGTTTTGCACAAAGAGTTGCGACTGCTCTTTTAGAAGAGGATGAGAGCGATGAAGAGACTTTAGTTGATATGATGCTTGAGACAACAAACTTGATAGTCGGAAGTGCTAAAGTTCTAGCACAAAAGACTAATGAATATGCTTACAATATGTTTACTCCGCATTTTGAGAAAATAGGCAGTTTTGATCTTGAGCATGATGAAATAAAAGTTTTAAAAATTGAGAATGATGAAATGATTATTGCTATCAAGGAATTATAGTTGAGACATAAAAAATACAATTACGGAGCAAAAGAGTCCGTATTTGATCCTGATGAAGAACTTTCATGGATGGACTATTCGGGACTGTTGGATATGGAGGTTGAATTCATATCTGATTTGGGTGAAACTGAACTCTCTATCGGGGAGATTTTAAAACTTACAAAAGGTTCTATTATAGATCTAAAAAAACCTGCCGGGGAGAGTGTGGAATCTTATGTAAACGGTCGTATATTAGGCAAAGGCGAGGTTATGGTATATGAAAAAAATCTTGCAATTCGTATTAATGAAATCTTAGATTCAAGTGCCGTTTTATACCATCTTGCAAAAGAGCGATTATGATTAAATATCTTCTTATTTTTATTCTTCCCTTGGCTCTTTATGCTTCAAAAATTCTAAGTTATAATATTTATGACAGAACTGATAGAGTAGACGTCATGATTACGTTTGATACTCCGTATGACGGGGTTATAAAACAGAGAGTCGGTGATTCTTCTATCTCTATTAAGCTTCAAAATGCCTCTATAGAGTCATCAAAAATCAAACAACTTACATCAAAATATATAAAATCAATCACTATTACGCCTATGCAAGATTATACGGAAATAGTTGCAGAAGTACCGCCGAGTGTAACTTTGCAAGCTTCAAAAACATCTGATGCTTACGGGCTAAGGCTCAGATTCGCCACAACATCTCTGCCGACTGCAAACGCTCAGGAGGCAAAAGAAGCACAAACTCCTTCTCTAAATTCTCTTCCCACAAAAAAAGATGATGATATATCTGCTAGCTACTACATAGTTGTAACTATCCTTATATTAGGGATTATAACTCTCTTTTATATTAAAAAAAGAATCTCTGCTACTGCCCAAAACAGGAAAGAACCTTCTTCTTGGCTTTTTAAAGGGGACAAAGAGAGCCCAAATAATGAACAGATTATAGAAAATTTCAATTTAGACAGTAAAAATGTAAGCATTAGATTTCAGAAACCTCTTGATGGTGAGAACAGTGTTGTTATGCTCGACTTTGGAGATCAAAGCTACCTTGTTTTAATGGGCAAAGGGAATATTATTCTTGATAAATTCACAGATAATAGACCAGCTTCACAGGATGATTTTAACACTATCTTGCAAAGTAGACACCATGAGCTTGAAAGATTTTTAAGCAGTGACACGAAGATTAAAGAGCCTCTACAGACATATAAAGAAAAAGCGGCTTCTATACTGTATGAGGCTTAACTCTCAGTTAAGGTTCTCTCTTGAAGAAGTTTTTTAATTGTATGAAGATTTGATATATTAAGTTTATACTCTTCACCCATCATTTTGCTTATGTGATATACCTCTGTTATGGTAATACCGTATGGATCTTTCTTCTCTTTTACGATTTTTTGGTTATCGTCATATGAGTAGAGATAGAGATTTTTACGAGCTTGTTGCACATAGTAAGTTAAAACTATCTCTTCTGAGTGCTTCTTCTCTATCGCCACAATCACTCTGTGATCATCTTTATAATTACTATCCAAAGCCAATTCGTCTCTTATTTCAACCGCATCAATATAGCCGATATAAAATTTATTATAAAGGTCATGGTATCTTTGAACTTTTTCACTCATTAGAAAATTCATATCTAAAATATGTTTCTTATGTGCTCGCAAGCTTTTTGTTATCCATGAAATTGTATTGTAATATCTAAAAGGATAAAGTTTTAGAGTGTGTGCTTCTATCATCTTTGGAGATTTTGGTCTTTTTTTAGGAAGAAGCTTTTTAGAATCAGTATCTACAATATACTCAAGTACGGCTTTGGCAGAAAACTCCTCTGTAAACCAAACATTACAGTAAGAAGGAAACTGTCTGGCTCCGGTAGCACCATCATTTAAAATAATTAATGCTTTTATCACATAATTTGGAAAGATAATCTCTAAAAGAGCTTTCTTTTTTCTAAGTCTTTTTCTAAGTTTTAAAACTGATTTTACAAGAGTCATCTCTACAAAATAGAGCTCTTTGTCTTTTGTAATAAACATAGCATCAAATTCGCTAATCTCTCTGTTTTTAGTTCGATAAACAATCTGCTGCTTTTCACTTATAGAGAGAGTATTTGCATGTGCTTTTATTCTATCTTGATGGAAGCCTTTTAAAACAAACTTTTCTATATTTTCATTTTGAGCCGCATATATCAAAAGTTTTTCATAAACAAAATTCTCAAACACTTCTCCCTCAAAAGAACGGTAAGAGCTTAAGAAATGAGGGTCATCCTCGCTTATGCCTTTTCTTATAAGAGTTAAAAGATGTTTAACATTATAATCATAGTGCAGTAGGTTATCTCCTATATCACTCTCATCTAATGTCTTAATTGTGTTGCTTATTTTTAACAAACTGTCTCACTATTTTTAAAAAAATCATCTATTAAAGCGCGATACTCTTCAGCATCCACTATGCGGTTTACGCCATCCCTAAGGAGCGAAGCGCCTCTGTAACCTTTAGAGTAGGTATGTGTATGTTTTCTAAACATAGGAACACCATGAGCACTATGGAACTCTATCATCTTGTCAAAATGCTCCATGATTATAGCATGCTTAATATTTTTGTCAATGTGCTCAGTTCCGTTTTTAAGCTGATGAAATATCCAAGGAGCACCGATTGCACCTCTTCCTATCATAACTCCATCAGTTCCAGTATGCTCCAGAACCCACTTTGCCTTTTCGTAAGAGTCGATATCTCCGTTTGCAATTACCGGAATTTTTACAGCTTCTTTGATCTCTCTTATTGCATCATAATCAACTGCCGATTTAAACTTTCCGGCACGTGTTCTGCCATGAACGGCTAAAAAATCTGCTCCGCTGTCTTCAACCATTTTTGCTATTTCTATATGATTTTTTTTCTCAAAACCAAGTCTTATTTTTACACTTGTAAGGCTCTTATTGGACGTGTCTTTGATAGTTTTTATAATATCACCCATAAGAGGAAGATTTAAAAGAAGAGAGCTTCCACTTCCGTGACCTACTATTTTAGGAACAGGGCAACCGCAATTAAGATCTATTATATCTATGCCATCTTGCTCATTTAAGACTTCGACTGCACGTTTTATAATATCTACTTCGGAGCCTGCAATTTGAACGGAGTATGGATCTTCATTTGGACTTTTTTCTATCATGTGAAGTGTTTTTGCAGAACCGTAAGCCAGAGCGTTTGAACTAAGCATTTCACTTACGGTCAAATCTGCTCCAAATTTTTTAACAACGCTTCTAAAAGGCAAATCGGTATACCCTGCAAGTGGAGCTAGGACATATACCGGCTTATCGAAAGAGAGGTTTTTTATCATTTGGTAAACAAGCTATACAAAAAGATTAATATTGAAATTTTTTCCGCACTCTTTTAGGGAAGCATAAGCTCTAAAACGCATATACTCATTTGGCTGTGAAAGATCTAGAATATCTTTTGCAGGTGTTAACATCTCTAAATCAAACAGGGTAAATAGATACGCTTCCATTGCAATATCACTCTCATTGCTTAGCGTTTCAAATAGCTTAATTCTCTGTTCCGGAAGCATTGCATGAGACAACTGTTTTGATGCCTGTATATAATTATTTGAATCTAATTCCAAATCTTTAAAAAACTGTATCAATGAATCATTTGGAATTACTATAGTATTAGCATCTGCATTAATTCTTGACAAAATTATAAGAAGTGACTCTTTTGTCATATAACTCTTATACTTCTCAATTGCTTCAAGTTTTGCATTTTTAACAAAATCGACATAAGCCTCTTTGCGTAAACTCACATCATATCTATCTTTAGCGTTTAATATATCATCAGCACTGATATCGCCCTTTTTATATCTATTTCTCTCATTTTGTATAACAAGTGCATTTGACGGAGAGAGTGAATATTTTTTCAAATCAGCAACAGCTCCGTTTCTGATATTGTTTATTGCACTAAGAACTTCATTTAACTTTCTGTTATCACTGATTACGTTAAACTCTTGAGTAGGGAATATTACTGCATTATCAATCAAAGAGCCTAAAAGTTTATATTTATCTGTTTTAAATAGATGAGAACGGTTCTCTTTTGAAAGAAAAGCATCCATAACCGCTTCGATGATTTTTTCATAATCTTTCTCATACTTGCGGAGCTTTAAATTTCCCAAAAGTGAGTAAAACGACATATGCATTACGCTTGCTATATATAAAATCACAAGAGGCGCGACAACCCACATTGCCACTGAAAGCGATGGCAGCGTTATTCCGAAAAAGTCAATACTCATGCTCTCTTGCGTTATAAAAGCATAAACATACCAACCGACTAAGACAATTAATATAAATGCCGCTACAGTGTATTTTTTTATATGCATAATTTACTCCTTACTTATTTTTTTCTACGATTTCTCTACAATCTATACAATATATGGCATGAGGTTTCACTTTTAGCCTCTGAAATCCTATCGGATCTTCACACATTTCACAAATTCCATAATCACCGGTTACAATTTTTCCAAGTGTTACATTGATTTCTCTTAACTCTTTTTCTTGCTGCTGTATAATTGCACTCTCTACCATAGAGCTATTGTCTACAGATGCATGATCACCTTCATCGTTTAATTCTAACGAACTCAACTGATCCAACTCTGCGTTTACGCCCCTAATGTTTTTAATAATCTGCTCTTTTCTACTTTCAAGAATCTCTTTAAAATACTTTAACTCGCTATCTTGCACTTGTATTCCTTATTTGTGATATGGATGGTTACTTAAAATCGAAAAACCTCTATAAATCTGCTCAAGCAAAACGGCTTTTGCAATTTTATGGCTCATGGTAATATTTCCTAAACTTATAACGGCATCACTTTTCTTTAAAAAGTCGTCCTCAAAGCCGTAAGCTCCACCTATGAAAAATTTAATCGCAATTTTACCATCTAATAGCTTACTAAATTCATAACTATCTATTATTTTTCCATCAGGATGCAGTGTAACACTAAAATTTTTTGATATATAAGGTTCTAAAATCTTTGTATATGCCATTTTAGAGGCTTCGGGTGAGATAGTGTGTGCTTTTGTTACATCTTTATTAAAAAGTTCTATATCTTGCACTTTTGCAAAACGAGAAATCATTTTTATTAGCTCTTTATAAAGAGGGTCATAAATAGAATTCTCTTTTTTTGCGATTGATATTATCTCTATATTCACCGAATTAGCCCACTGCCTATAACGTGATAAGTCACATGCAAAAATTTATCATCTTCTTTCACACCGCCTATTGCTGCGACTAAATGTTTGGAATGTAAAGCAATTTCATCAAGTTTTTCTCCAAGAACGGTTAATACGTCGCTCTTGGTATTTGTACTTCTGTATGCACCTAAACCTATATAGTTTAAATCCATATCATTTGCTTGTAGGACTTCTTCTTTGTTGTGCGTAGATATGCCTAAAATCTTATCTTTTTTTATAACACTTCTTAAGATTTTAACGGCTGTAAATATATCTTTGTCTATCTCTTTAAGGTCTTCTTGCCCTACATGAACGCCATCGCAAAACTCTATAAGTTCATATGCATCATTAACTATCAAAAAACCGTCATATATTTTTCTAATTTTTATAAGCTGCTGTTTTATAAATGCAACATCTGCACTTTTGTTGCGATACTGGATAATTTCTGCATTTTTTTGCTTTGCTATAGAAACAAAATCCTCTAGAGAGAGACCTCTCTTATCTAGAAAATCTTGATCACAGAGTGCATAAAGCCGCATTAAGCAACTTTGAGAAGTGTTAGTAAATCTGAGAGTGTTTTTTTAAGGCTATTTCTATTTACAATCATATCGATAGAACCTTTTTCTAGTAAAAACTCAGCTCTCTGAAAACCGTCCGGAAGGGCAGAACCGATTGTTTGTTCTATAACCCTTTGCCCTGCAAAACCAACCAATGCACCCGGCTCAGCTATGATAATATCGCCAAGCGTTGCAAAAGAGGCACTAACTCCGCCCATAGTCGGATCTGTAAGAACTGAAATATATGGAAGATTATGACTTGAGAGTTTTGCTAAAGCTGCGGAAGTTTTACTCATTTGAAGTAGTGAAAATGTACTCTCCTGCATTCTGGCACCACCGCTGGCACTAAGAATTATCAAACCTTGTCTCTTCTCTATTGCACGATTTACCGCACGAACAATTTTTTCACCTTCTACAGAACCAAGAGATCCGCCCATAAAAGCAAAATCAAATATTACAAGCTGAGCATCAACACCGTTCATTTTACACTCGCCGCTCACTACAGATGATCTCTTACCTGTTTTTGCATATGCCTCTTCAAGTCTCTGCTTGTATGATATTTTATCTACAAATTTTAGCGGATCTATAGGTTTTAAATTTTCATCATGCTCAATAAAAGTTCCATCATCCGCTAAAAGTTCAATTCTCTCTTTTACGCCGATTCGAATGTGATAACCACACTTTGGACAAACATGTTTCTGATTTTCAACCTCTTTATAAAACATCAAAGATTGGCAAGATTTACACTTTACCCAATGAGACGGAGCTTCACTTTTAACTGGTTGATTTTTATTTGTGCTTCTAGAAAAAATGCTAAGTAGGTTCAAAAAGTATCCTTTTTTATAATAATGGTTGGGATTATATCAAATTTATACTTTATTTGATGAATATTTAAATAGGAGTGTTTACTTGATTGAGAATATTTTTCACATGTAATTTTAAGTACATGTGAAAAAAAGTAACTATTTTAAAAGTAATTTAACAATACTTCTTGCAGCTTCACGACCGTCATATGCGGCGCTTACGACCAAATCGGCACCTCTGTAACAGTCGCCGCCTGCATAAATACCTGCAGTGGTTGTTTCATGAGTATCTTCATTGATGACGATGCCGCCCCACTTATTTGTCTCGATACCGTTCTCGTGCAAAAATGACGGAACTTCAGGATCAAAGCCCAGTGACATGATAACTACATCCGCACTTACTCTAAACTCACTCCCTCTTATCTCTTCCATTTTTTGACGACCGCTTTCATCTTTTGCACCAAGAGTAGTTCTTATAACTTCAACTGCGATTGCGTTGCCTTTGTCGTTTAAAATTATCTCTTTTGGAGAAACAAAGAATGTAAAATCAACACCCTCTTCCATAGCATTTTTATACTCTTTTTGGCTTCCAGGCATATTGTATGCATCACGACGGTAAAGACATGTAACGCTCTTTGCACCATCTCTTTTTGCAGTTCGCAGACAATCCATTGCAGTATCGCCACCACCGACTACCACAACATCTTTATCTTTAAAATCGAACTTTTTATTATAAGAGAGTTTGAAATTTTTTTTCTGAATCGCTGTCAGGTAGTCCATTGCTTTATAAACATTGCTTGCTTTTTCACCATTTATAGACGCTATTTTAGCTTTTGTAGCCCCTACCCCGATAAACATCGCATCATGCTTATCCGCTATCTCTTCAAAAGTGATATCACGACCAACTTCACAGTTAAGCACAAGCTCCATTCCAGCTTCTAAAAGATACTTCACACGACGTTCTACTATCTTTTTATCAAGTTTAAAATTTGGGATTCCATATGTTAAAAGCCCGCCTGCCCTGTCGCTTCTCTCATACATTGTAACGGCTATTCCCGAGCGAAGCAGATATGTTGCAGCAGAGAGTCCTGCAGGTCCGCTTCCTATGATTGCAACTTTTTTATCTGTTGTAATTCCTGGAAAATCAGGTTTAAATCCAGCCTTAAATCCCTCTTCTGTTATAAAAGTCTCAACAGAACCGATTGTAATCGCACCATGTCCGTCATTAAGCGTACAATCGCCCTCGCAAAGCCTGTCATGAGGACAAACTCTCCCCATAACCTCAGGAAACGGTGACGGCTCATTTGAGAGTTTAAAAGCAAACTCCAAATCTTTTTCACTTACCGCTTTTAGCCACTGTGGAACATAGTTATGCAGCGGACATTTGTTTAGACAAAAAGGATCTCCGCACTGAATACATCTCTCGCTTTGAGTTGCCGCTTCACTCTTATCAAAAACCTCATAAATCTCGCCAAAATCTTTTGTTCTCTCAACGACTAATCTTTTTCTGGCTTCTATTCTATCTATTGTTAAATATTCTCTCATGATTAATCTCCAATCTCTAAATTCATTGGTAATTTAGTTAAATTTTTAGGTTTTACAAGCCAGAAATTTCTAACTTCAACTCTAAAATTATCAAGCAGTGCTTTTGCTTTTTTACTCTGGGTCTCGACAACATAATTTTTCAAAAGTTTTTTGAGATAGTGTCTTGCTTCATCCGACTCATCCGTGTCAATTCTTACAAGTTCTACCAGCTCACGGTTTGCATTTTCGACAAATTTATGTTCTTCATCGTAGACAAAGCTGATTCCGCCTGTCATACCCGCACCGAAATTGATTCCTGTTTTACCCAAAATTACGACGACACCGCCAGTCATATACTCACATGCGTTATCTCCCGTTCCCTCGACAATAGCAAGTGCTCCTGAGTTACGAACTGCAAATCTCTCTCCAACGCTTCCAGAGATATATAGTTTTCCGCCGGTTGCACCGTAAAGACATGTATTTCCGCCGGCAGCATACGCTTCTCCGTCGTTTTGAGATGTTATAACTATCTTACCGCCGTGCATGCCTTTACCGATATAGTCGTTTGCAACGCCTCTTAGATATATCGAAATTCCCGGAATCAAAAATGCACCGAGAGCTTGACCTGATATTCCAGTTAAATTTATGCGGATAGTATTTCTTTCCAACCCTTTATTACCGTAATATTCTGCTATTTCACCGCTGATAAGCGCACCGAAGCTTCTATTTACATTTGTAATATCTCTGTTGATTCTTACAGGATTTTGCGGATGTTTAATCGCGCTCATCGCCTCTTTTAGAACATCTTTTTCAAAAGCGTTATCATCAAACGGGTGGTTAAACTTCTGCTGACATGTATTAACACCTGCTTCTTGATGTAAAACTGCACTAAAATCAAATTTTTGAGCAAATTTATCATCTACAACTTTTAAGAGATCGCTTCTGCCTACCATCTCTTCTATAGTTCTAAATCCAAGCTGCGCCATAATTGAGCGGATATCTTCTGCTAAGAGCGTAAAATAGTTTACAAGTTGATGTACATGTCCTTTGAAAAATTCTTGACGAAGCATCTCATTTTGCGTTGCAATACCAACACTGCATTTGTTTACATGGCATATACGAAGCATCTTACAACCGACAATCGTTAAAACTCCAGTACCGAATGCGTAGCTCTCCGCACCTAAGAGTGCGGCTTTTACAACATCAAGCCCAGATTTTAAACCACCGTCTGCTTGAACTTCTACAAGACCTCTAAGGTTATTTGCTTTTAGAGCGTTATGTGCTTCACTAAGTCCAAGTTCCCAAGGATTTCCTGCAAATTTTATAGAAGTAAGAGGTGCGGCACCCGTTCCACCGTCACCGCCTGAGATAATAATTTTATCTGCATAAGCTTTTGCGACGCCTGCCGCAATCGTTCCTACACCAAGAGTAGAAACAAGTTTAACCGCAACTCTTGCTTTAGGATTTACCTGTTTTACATCAAAGATAAGCTGTGCCAAATCTTCAATCGAATAGATATCATGATGCGGCGGAGGCGAAATAAGCGTAACGCCCGGAACCGTATAGCGAAGCTTTCCAATAAGCGGAGATACTTTATGCCCAGGAAGCTGTCCGCCCTCACCCGGTTTTGCCCCTTGAGCAACTTTTATCTGGATCTCCTCGGCACTTCTTAGATATGCCGGAGTTACGCCAAATCTGCCTGATGCGACCTGCTTAATCTTTGAGTTTCGATTAGTTCCGAATCTCTCATCATCCTCTCCACCCTCTCCGGAGTTTGACTGAGCACCTATTTGATTCATTGCCATTGCAATAGTTTCATGTGCCTCGGGAGAGATAGAACCAAGACTCATAGCCGCAGATGCAAATCTTTTAAATATAGCCTCTTTAGGCTCAACTTCAGAGATATCTATAGGTTTTTTATCAGATTTAATCTCAAAAAAGTCACGGATAAATTTCAGTCCTCTTTTGTTTACAAGATTTCTTAATCTATCATAATCCTTCTTGCTTCCGCTCTCTGACATGGCGTGAATAGCCTGAATTACAGCAGGACCGAAATCATGATGCTCCTGATTTGTATAAAATTTATAATATCCACCGATATTTAGAGGGAAAATTTTATTAAATCCGTCACTGTTGTATGCTTCTGTGTGATATTTTAATAGTTTTGCATCTATATCATCATATCCTAAACCGTTCAGGGCGGAATTTGACATCTCAAAACATTCACGAACTATTTCACGGCTAAGACCCATCACATCAAACAAACCTGCATTTCTATATGATGCAATAGTTGAAATTCCCATCTTAGACATAATTTTCAAAATTCCGGCATTTAGGGCACTGTGAACCGATTTTAAAGCCGTATGGCAATCAAGTGTAATTGCATTAGATCGCTTTGTATGTTCCACTACAGTCTCAGCCAATAATTTTGGGTGGATTGCATTTGCACCATAACCTATAAGCACAGCCGCAGCATGAGGATCATACACTTCTCCGGTAACCGCAACCAAAGATGCAAGATGGCGAACTTTTGCTTTTAAAAGTGCTATATTGATACGTCCGATTGCCATAGCCATCGGTATAACTCTCTTTTTCTTGCTAAATTCATAATCATCCAAAATAATAATTCTCGTGCCATCATTTTTTACAGATTCAATAACTCTAGCAACCAAAGAGTCTAAAGAGTTTTTCAAATCTTTTTCATACGCCGTAGAAAATGTTTTACTTTGATAAAAATCTTGATAACTAGGTGATTTTTTATCTCCGAATGATTTTAAAATATGCAATTTTTCACTTGTAATAATTGGTGAAATAGACTTTAGACGGTGTGCATGGAAAGGAGCTTCATCAAGGATATTATGAACTTCTCCAAAGCCCGTATTTAAACTCATCACCACTTTTTCACGAATCGGATCTATCGGAGGATTTGTAACTTGAGCAAATTTTTGTTTAAAGAAATCGGTAAAAGCTCTCTGTTTGTTTGAAAATGCCGCAAGAGGAGTATCATCACCCATAGATCCTACTGCTTCTTTGCCCTCTAAAATCATCGGCTCAATTACCTGCTCGATTACTTCATGTGTAATATTGAAATATCTCTGTCTTGCGATAAGCTCATCTTTATCATATTCAGAAGCCGACATGTATTGATCTACAACATGCTCTTGAAGATAAATCATATGCTCGTTAAGCCATTTCATGTATGGATTTGAACTTTTTAAATAATCATTAATCTCGCTATTTTTAAGTATTTTTCCATATTTAAGGTCAAGTCCCAGCATCTCGCCTGACTGCAGACGTCCTCTCTCTTTGATGTTCTCTTCGGCAATATCTACAACACCATACTCGCTTGCAATCAGAAGAGTATCGTCTTTTGTTATTATGTATTTTGACGGGCGAAGACCGTTTCTATCAAGAACACATCCTACATATCTTCCATCCGTTACAGAGAATGCTGCAGGACCGTCCCAAGCTTCAAAAACCGTAGAGTGAAACTCATAAAATGCACGAAGTTCAGGGTCCATGTGCGGAGCATTTTGCCAAGCTGCAGGAATAACTGCACGAACAGCTTTGAAAAAATCCATTCCATTGACTAAAAGAAACTCAAAAAAGTTATCCGCAGAACCGCTATCTGAGAGTCTAGGCTGTAAAATCGGCAATATTCTCTGTATCTCTTCATCCGTAAAAACTTCACTCTTTATAGACTCTGACTTTATCTCAACATTAAAACGATTTCCCTCAACAGAGTTGATTTCACCGTTATGAGCTACTGCACGAAACGGTTGTGCTAGTTTCCACTCAGGCAAAGTATTTGTTGAGAATCTTTGATGAAAGAGCGAAAAAGAGATTTTGAAGTTTTCATCTTGTAAATCTTTATAGAACTCTTTGATATGCGTTGGCATAACAAGACCTTTATAAGAGATAACTTTTGAGCTCATTGATGCTATGTAAAAATCTCTATCATCTATAAGTTTATGCTCGCTCTCTTTGCGAGAGAGATACAAAAGCGCATCAAATCTATTTGTAGCCATAATCGAGTTTGGAGTAATAAAAAGTTGAACAATATTTGGCAAAGATGCTAAAGCCTGTTCTCCAAGTGCGTTAATATCGACCGGAACAACTCTGCGAAGAACAACCTTAAGATCATTCGCCTCACAGATCTCTTCTATAACATCTAAGTTTTTCAGATTTTTTGTAAAAACTGATGCCACAGCGAACTGTTTTGGCAACTCAACACCTCTTTTTGTCGCTTCTGCACGAAGAAACTCTTCCGGAAGAGATAAAAGCAGACCGCTGCCATCCCCTGTTTTACCATCAGCTGCGACAGCACCGCGGTGCATCATTCTCTCTAATGCAGTTACCGCATCATTTAAAACTTTATGTGACGCTATGTTTTTAATATTTGCTACAAGTCCAAAACCGCAATTATCTTTGAATGATCTCAGTAGATCATGATGCTCAACCATATTAACTCCTAAAATTTACATTTTCTTGTAATAAAATTACAAATTTAATCTCTTTTTAAAGAAACTTAGTCTATTTAGAGACAAGAGCTGCATTATACTAATTAAAGGTTTAAAAAAATATAATATCAAGATAATTTTTTAGTAAAAAATAAAATATGTGTATAAAAGAAGCGGTTAATGCAGGGTTTTATTCTAAATCTTAACAGAGTTAAAGATGAAGATTTAATAGTAACAATACTATCAAGAAATAACTTAGATACTCTTTACAGATTTTACGGTGCAAGACACGGTGTTATTAATCTTGGATTTAAAATAGATTATGAAAAAGATAGCTCATCTAAATCAACTATTGGCAGATTAAAAGATGTGATTCATATCGGATTTAAGTGGATAAATGATTATAAACTTTTAAAAAACTGGCAAGATTTCGCAGCACTCTTTTACAAACATCTAAAAGATACCGATACCTTGGATCCGTTTTATTTCGAGCTATTAGATAGTGCCTCGCAAAACTGGAATAAGCAAAATTCAAAAAGAGTCGCTATAGAATCCTATGTAAAACTGCTAGAACATGAGGGCAGATTGCATAATGAATTTGAATGTTTTTTATGTGCTTCTTCTATTATAGAAGATGACATTTCACTTCTTCGTGCATTTTTGCCAACACACAAAATATGTTCTCACACATTTAGCATAAAAAAATCTGCACTCAATGAGCTATTTCAAAATAAATCTACACTTTTTTTAAATAATAACGAAGTAGATAGGCTCTGGTATATTTTACTAGAGGGATTATAATAAAGTTTTATGAAATTATAATTGTGCTAAAATGATGACAATTTTTCATTATGGACGGTGTAAATGTTAGTTTCAGTCAAATCTCGTATTATTGTTACAATTCTATTTTTCGGTGTGCTTGCGGTCGGTTCAATGTATACTTATATCTCATATACATTTAACGACTTTTCAAATAAAACAGCAAAACAGTCTCTTGACATGTTAAGCCAATCTATATTTCAAACAGTTACGCAAAGTATGCTAGCAGGAGATCCTGCTGTTGTTGAGAATACGTTAAACAAAGCTAGAGATATACATGGAATTGAATCACTAGATGTTTCTAAATCTGAACTTGTGCTTGAAATTTACAAGCGAGAGGGTGAAACATTCACTAACGATGCAATGATTAGAGAAGTCTTCGCCGATAAAAAACCTAAAACTATTGAAAAAATAGAAAATAATCATCACTCTATTCAACTTCTAAATCCTATGCAAGCGGATACAAGCTGCTTATCATGCCATGCCAACGCAAAAGAAGGAGATATACTGGGGGTTATGAATCTTGTTATCTCTCTTGATTCAAATGATAAACAGATAAGTAGCACAAAAATGATTTTACTCATTACGCTTATCATAGTATTTGTTGCGTTTGCTGTTATTATTAGTGTGTTTTTTGGAAAAGAGGTCATTACACCTTTAGATGAACTGCGTTCTAGAATTCGTGCTCTTGTAGACGGAGACAAAGATCTAACCAGAAGAATAGAGGTTCTACGTGAAAATGAGTTTGCTCAGTCGGCTTATGCAGTAAATGACTTTGTAAGCACAATACAGGATACGATTAATGATGCTAAGTCTCTGGGCAGTGAAAATGTTTCCATTGCAAACACAATAACAGAGTCTTCGCATTCAATCCATAAAAGTATAGAAGAAGAGAGTGCAATAGTTTTAGATACTACACATAAAAGCAGATCTATTAAAGATATTCTTGATAAATCTATCGCCATGGCAAGAGAAACTCAGCAAAAAGTTTCACAAGCTAATTTAAACTTAGATTCATCAAAAGAGGCACTTGATCAGCTTGTTAATGAAGTTGCTATATTTATAGAAGTAGAAAATGATCTTTCCGGTCAATTAATACATCTAAAACAAGATGCGGATCAGGTAAAGAGTGTTTTACTCGTAATCAAAGATATAGCTGAACAAACAAATCTTCTAGCACTAAACGCGGCAATAGAGGCAGCACGTGCAGGTGAGCACGGACGCGGCTTTGCCGTTGTTGCTGACGAGGTTAGAAAACTGGCTGAGAGAACACAAAAATCACTATCTGAAATAGAAATGAGTGTCAGCACAATCGTTCAATCAATTAATGATGTAAGTGATAAAATGAATGAAAATGCTAAAGGCATGGAAAAACTAACAACAATATCAAAAGATGTTGAAGAAAAGATAAATTATACATCTTCAGAAATGAAACACTCTATAGAAGTCGCGATTAAATCTGTTCAAGATTCTGAGATGATAGTAAAACATACAGATGAAATTATATGTAAAATAAGTGAAATCAACCATCACTCTTCTTCAAACAGAGAGAGAGTTATCAGCATAGAAAATGACTCTAAACGTTTACTTGAAGTAGCCCATTCGCTTGATTCTCGCATTAACGAGTTTAAAAGTTAAAAGCAAATTTATGCCGAAGAAAACTATTTTCTTCGGCAATTTTTGTAGTTCTGTTATACTTTTTTAGCCACTAAAGAGGCTACTTTTACCTTCTCGCCTCTCAGGTTTATATCGATTCTCTCTTCATAGTAAATTACATCAAGTCCTATAAAAGAGTGTAGAAGTTCATTTTTTCTTAAAAGATAATCTAAATTTGTAGTAGGAATATGAAAATCGCCATGAGCCACTATAAAAGTTTCAAACATCAAAACTCCACCGCTACAAAGAGCATCTTTCATCTGAGAAACTAAACGACGATTTAGATAATTTACATTTACAATCAAATCATATCTATTTGGTGCCAAATTATATTTATCTAAATCTGCATCGATTTTCGTAATCATTGCACTGTTTTTAACTTTATCAAGTGCATAATCAGAAATATCTACGGCATCAACCAAAAAGCCTAAATTTGCCAAAAAATGCGTATTTCTACCTGTTCCGCAAGCAACATCTACAGCTTGACCCACTTTTGCATGTGAGATGTATTTCTCAAGCAGCGGAGAAACACTCTGCGGCATCGGGTTATCTAAATATCTCTCATTCCATCTTTGCTTATCTTCTTGCATTTTATTTTCCTTTATGAAAGTCTATTTCTGTAATCTTGATATCCAAACTCTTTTATAAGATCTACTCTTCCATCTTCTCTTTTTATAACTAGTGATGGTAATTTAATACCGTTAAATGTAGTATTTTTCACAAATGTATAGTGGATTTGGTCTTCAAAAATAATTTTATCACCAACTTTGAGTGGTGCGTCAAAAGAGTAATCTCCCATGATGTCACCAGCCAAACACGTATTTCCGCCAAATCTGTAAGTATATTTTTTCTCTCCAGCCTCGCCGCTTCCTCGCACCATCGCACGATAAGGCATCGCAAGAGTGTCTGGCATGTGAGCCTCCGCCGAAGTGTCTAAGATGGCGATATCCATACCGTTATGGACGATATCAAGAACACTACTTACAAGTTCGCCTGTCTGCCAACCTACCGCTTCTCCCGGTTCTAGGTAAACTTCAACGCCGTATTTGGCTCTAAAATTTTTGATGATATTTATAAGCTTATCAACATCATAACCCTTTTTGGTTATATGGTGACCGCCACCGAAGTTTATGTACTTCATACCTTTAAAGTACTTTGAAAACTTTGCTTCAAACGCCTCTAAAACTTCTTCAAGTGCATCAACATCCTGTTCGCAAAGTGCATGAAAATTAAGACCGTCAATCAGACCCAAAACTCTCTCGTCGAAATTTGCAAGCGTTGTTCCCAAACGGCTGTAAAGTCCGCAAGGATTGTAGATATCTTTTGGAGAAGATGACTGTTCAGGGTTTATTCTTAGCGATAAACTCACGGCAGGATTTATCTTTTTTACCCGTTGAGAGTACTTAAAAAGCTGATTTGGCGAGTTGAAAACTATGTGGTCGGATATGCGTGCTATCTCGTCTATATCTTCATCTTTGTATGCAGGCGAATATGTGTGAACCTCAAGATTTTTATCATCTTTTGCAAACTCTTCTCGTGCTAAAAGTGCCTCATGGAGTCCGCTTGAAGTACACCCTTTGAGATACTGTTTTACCAAAGGGAATGTGCTCCACATCGCAAAACCCTTTAGAGCTAAGATGATTTTAGCTCCGCCCTCAATCTGTACACGATTTAAGATTTCAAGGTTTGCACGAAGAAGAGACTCCTCGCACATGTAGTATGGTGTAGCGATTTTTTCTAAACTCTCCATCGACTACGCTTCTAGCTCTTTTATCTGCCAAGGAAGCCCTTGAATGTTCATCTCTTCCATAAACGGATCAGGATTCATCTGTTCCATGTTAAACACGCCAACTCCGCTCCAGATGCCTTTTAACATAAGTTTTGCGCCTATCATCGCAGGAACTCCGGTTGTATATGAAACACCCTGTGAGTTAGTTTCACGGAAGCACTCTTCATGCTCTTTTACTTGATAGATGTAGATTTTTCTCTTTTTGCCGTCTTTGATACCCTCGGCAACTATTCCTATATTTGTTTTTCCTTTAGTTCTTGAACCCAAAGATGCAGGGTCAGGCAGAAGTGTTTTTAAAAACTCAATCGGAGTTATCATCATGCCTTTATGCTCAACCGGTTCGATGCCTAACATGCCGACATTTTGTAAAACTTCCATATGCTTTATATAGCTCTGTCCGAATGTCATAAAAAATCTTATGCGCTTTAGCCCTTTTATATGCTTTACAAGCGACTCCATCTCTTCATGGTAAAGCAGGTAGCTGTCTTTTGGTCCTACTTCAGGATAATCCCAAACTTGCATAATCTCTAACGGCTTCGTCTCAATCCACTTGCCATTTTCCCAGTATCTGCCGTTTGCGCTAACTTCACGAAGATTTATCTCAGGATTAAAGTTTGTTGCAAAAGCGTAACCGTGATCACCTGCATTACAATCAAGTATATCTATGGTGTGTATTTCGTCAAAATAGTGTTTTTGGGCGTAAGCACAAAACACATTTGTAGCCCCTGGGTCAAAACCGCTTCCCAAAAGTCCCATAATGCCAGCTTCTTTAAACTTCGCATCTCTCTCCCACTGAAGCTTGTACTCAAACTTAGCCTCATCCGGATGTTCATAGTTTGCAGTGTCAAGATATGGCGTTTTTGTAGCTATACATGCATCCATAATCGCTAAATCCTGATAAGGAAGTGCAACATTTATAACAATACTAGGATTACATGAGTTTATAAGTTTTATAACCTCTTCAGTTGAGTCTGCATCTACTGTTGCCACTTCTATATCAGCATTTGGGAGCTCTTCTTTTATATCTTGGCATCGCTTAAGTGTTCTGCTTGCTAAAACAATTTTTCCAAAAACGTCCGCATTTTGTACGCACTTATATACAACTACGCGACTTACTCCACCTGCACCAATAATCAATGTTGTTCTCAAATTTATATCCTTTTTAAATTTATTACTATCTCTCTTAGCTCATCAGCCTTTATATCATGAGATATCGGCTCGCCAAAATAGAGTGTTATCTCTCTTTTTCTAAAAAAATTCCTCTTATACTCGCCTTTATGTCTTGCAAAAAGACTTCCAAAAACACCGTCTATGTAAAATGGTACAATCGTAGCACTGCTTCTATCGATAAACTTATAGCCTCTATAAAATTTTGCGATATCAGAACTTCTAGATATTTCACCCTCCGGAAATATTGCCACAATTTTACCATTTTTTAATTTCATTGAGGTTTCAATAAACGAATCTTTTGAAGCTTTTTGCGATATAGGAATCAAATCGCCTAATTTAAAAATCGGTTTTAGAAATTTGTTGTTATATATATCCTTATCAATCAAAAAAACAACTCTTTTCTCAAGAGGAAGTTGAACAATAAACCAGTCAATCCAACTTACATGATTCCCTGCCAAGAGTATCGGTGAATCTCTCGGAATATGCTCAAGTCCTATATATGTGCATCTATAACGAATTTTTAAAATTGACTCAAAAAGAGTCCAAACCGCCATAACAAAATATCTCTTTAAAAGCAGATATAGCAGGTACAGTGCAACAATGCCAATAATAAAAAAGAGGACTTTTGCATTCATGCCAAAGTATGCGAAGATAGTTGTGAGCACTAAAAAAGAGAACATAAAAAGTGTTTGAACAAAATTATTTCCAGCCAAAACGGTTCCAAGATGAATGTCAGGAGAGAGATGCTGGATTTTTGCATTTAGCGGAACTAAAAGTATACCGCTAAATAATCCAAAGAGAATAAATTCAACTCCTAAAAGCAGAGTGTTTGTTGTAAATGGGATAATAAAAAGTATAACCGCGATTCCAAATGCACTAAGAGTTGAGAGTCCGATATTTATATAATACTTTGAAAAAGCAGACGATAACATTGAACCAAATACTATACCGATAACAGAAAAAGTCATTACACCTTGAACGATAATCGTATTTGTAATGCCAAGCTCACTCTTTGCGTACTCGCCGAAAATCGCCAATACGACCTGAGAGATAGACCAAAAAAGGCTGAGTGCTATTACAGAATCAAAAACCTCTTTTTTTCTTCTAAGTATTATTAGGTTTTTTTTCAGATAAAAACCCTTTATATATTTTGCAAACTCAAATTTTTTGCGAGTTATCTTTACGCTCATGTTTGGCAGTTTTAAAGCAAGCAGATACTCAACAACCGAACCCAAAACCAAAAGCCAGCCAAGCGGTGCTATGGTTTTTAAGATATCCTCTTTTGTACTGAAAACATCGCCTAAAAGCGTCTCAAATAGTATCGTATAGATAATTATTCCAAGCAAAATTGCACTGGTCGTAACTGCTTGAACTGCACCGTTTCCCTCACTTATATACTTTATACCGACTAACTCTTTTATATATCCGTATTTTGCAGGACTATACAATGCACTCTGAAGAGCAAGTAAAAAAGTAAGGGCAAAAGCGGTAAAAAACCAACCTTGATAATAAGAAAAAGTAATTGCAAGAGTGATAAAAACAGCTAAAAGAGCAGCATGCTTCATTATAATATTTTTTGCAAATCTATCGGAGAGATAGCCGGAGGGCGAAAATGCCAAGATAAAAGGAAGAAGCATCAAAGCATTTACAATCGCGCTCAGTATTATCTGAGTAGTTACGTCATAAACTTTAAAAACTGTATTTTGGATGATTATTTTATGACCCAAATCTGTAAAAGCATTTAAAAAAACAACCGCCAAGTAGTTTATAACTCCAACGATTGCAAACATCTTTTTCATGTTAAATTAGTCGTCGCTTGTTACCAATACGGTACTCCAACCCTCATAATAACCATGCTCTTTTTTAACAAGCTCGTAGAGATCTTCCACAACTTTTCTTACTTCTTCGCTCACTACAGAATGTTTTTTTATAAGTGCAACGCCATGTTCAAACTCTTCAGAGCTGATGTCATCTTTAAATTCAAATCCGAAGTCCAAAGCATTCTTAACAAATCTCTCTTTTTGAGTAGCGGTGTCAAAAGATAAATAATGCTCTACATCTCTAGGAATTGATAGGTTATCACCCTCTTCTTCTAGTAAAAAAATAATTTTATCACTTTGAATATTATGAAACTCCAACTCACTCGGAAAAAGATTTTTATGATAAAAATCCCACTTTGCATCTTTTACAACACTGCACTCATACTTATATCCGCTGCCTTTTAGCATTTGTGCAACGACTGTTTCTAGATTTTTTGAATCTTTTGCATAAAAATAAAATTCATGCCAGCCTTCATTTACTCTCGTACCAACGTATTTAGCCTTTTTTTCATGCTCTAATGCTATTATCAAAGACTCTTTTGTTTCTAAAAATTCATCAAAACTATCACTGTTTTCACTAATATTATCTGATTTTACAAATACGCTAAACAACCAAGGATTAGAACCCTCAAAATCATCTGCTTCAACATCAACTTCTATACTAACCGCATCATTATTTTCAACTCTGTTAAATATTTCTCTCATATACCGACTTTATATTAAACTTTTTCTATCAATACTAAATATCTACAACTTCGTTTATTTCTAGTCCAAATCCGCTAAGTCCGACAAACTCTGTTGTTTTAGCAGATGTGATAAGATTCATTTTAGATACGCCGAACGATTTAAGTATCTGAGCGCCTATTCCAAACTCTTTCATAGCTGCATTATCGTTATGAGTCGGCTTATTTATAAATATCAAAATTCCGCTGTTTTGTTTTAAATACTCTATGGAAGCTATAAGATTGTTGTATTTTTTCTGATTTAAAAGAAGCTCAATATCAGGAATTACATTATGAACTCTTACGTTTGCGATAGAAGCTACATGATGAAATACTATCGCCGTATGCTCTATCTTATCATGATCTAAAAATATATATTTTTTAACTTTTGTACCAAAAAACTCTACATCTTCGACACCGATTTCATTTACAAGTCTCTCATTTGCAAGACGATATTCAACTATATCGGAAATAAAAACAGTTTTAAGATTATGCTTTTCACCGAAAATATCCAAATCATCGCGTCGTGCCATAGTACCGTCTTCTTTGATGATTTCACAGATGACCGATGATTCGCTAAGACCTGCCAAGCGGCACAAATCAACAGATCCCTCAGTATGTCCGGTTCTTACAAGCGTTCCGCCCTCTTTTGCTATTAGAGGAAAAATATGACCCGGTTTTACAAGCTCATCTGCATGGCTTATAGGATTTGCCAAAATCTTGATAGTTTCATCTCGCTCTGAAGCAGATATCCCTGTTAGCGCATTTTTAGCATCAACCGAAACCGTAAATGCCGTCTCGTATGAAGATGTATTTGAACTTACCATCGGATTTAAAGATAAACGAGTTGCAATACTTTTGCTAATCGCTACGCATATAAGCCCTCTTGCATGTGTCGCCATAAAGTTTACATGTACCGGAGTGGAAAAAGCGGAGGCATAAACCAAATCACCCTCATTTTCTCTATCTTCATCATCAACCATGATAACCATATGCCCTTTTTTTATCTCATCAATCGCTTCCAATACTCTTTGCGTAGGTGTCATATATACTTCTTTATTTTAATTGCGCGAATTATATAGAAAAGTTGATTAATTTTAGTTCAAAGGACATTTCTAAATTTAGCCGTGATTTCCTTGACAAAGTAACCTTATTTACCTATAATTTCGCTCCAACAAACATACTAGAGTAGTTTGTTAGTGACGCGGAATAGAGCAGTTCGGTAGCTCGTCGGGCTCATAACCCGAAGGTCATAGGTTCAAATCCTATTTCCGCAACCAATTCTTTTTCTTTTTTATTTTGGGGTGTCGCCAAGCGGTAAGGCACTGGTTTTTGGTACCAGTATTCAGGGGTTCGAATCCCTTCACCCCATCCACAAATCCCCTATTTTAGGCAATATCGCGGAATAGAGCAGTTCGGTAGCTCGTTGGGCTCATAACCCAAAGGTCATAGGTTCAAATCCTATTTCCGCAACCAAAATCATAACTTTTTATTATAAAAATCACTCACTTTAAGTTTTCTTTTTAAAATAGTTTTCCCGCCTATTTCCCACTAAAGAAAAAATAGCATAAAGATATAGCAGATAAAGTAGACAAGATAAAGACAAGAAATATCAGCGGTATATGATGTGTTTTTGGGGGTTGGGAAAAAGTGAGGATAGAGGCATAGCAGCCAGAGGGGTAACTAATCCCTCTGTTTTGATTAATGAAGAGCGGGTGCGAACACCATCAACACTAAAAAGACTGCTATTAGTTTATAATACAAAATATAAACCTTTTTGCAAGCTCCCGCCCTCCCCATCCTTGCCAAAAAAAAGACAAAAAAAAAGGCTAAAGCCGAAGCCCTAGCCTTAACTTGCATAGTCTGTTAGTTACGCAGACGATTTATATTTGTATTACAAAAAGAAGTATATCACATAAAAATAAATTAGCAGCAGAACCGCTTTCTCATACTCTTGAGAGTTTTTTGAGAAAGTTTGTTGCTGTTTTTCTATGTACTCCGGCTTCTTGAGCTAGAGAGTGAGGATTGATATCTTTACCGTATAGTCTCATTATATTGAGAGCCGTTTGACATTTAGAGTTTGCTTTTGAAGATCTTGCTTTTGTAGCTTTAGCAGCTGCATCTGTTCGTGTCATTTATATACTCCTTTTGGGTGTACATTTCTGTTTACTGAAATATACACTTATCATTTAGTCTACTTTTTTCTTTTTAAAACTCAAAGAGAGCAAGGATTAAATCCTTGACCCCCAAGATGTTGCTTCGCTCTTCATGCTCTCAATACTGTTATCAATTGCACTTGAGGTTGATAGATCTATCGTGGTTAATAGATCACTGTGCAAAGATATGATTATCTTATAAACAATTACGACACTAAACGCTGCGATTGCCACCTCAAAAAATCCGTCAAACATATAGATAAGCATCTTGGAAAATAAATCATTAAGATTGTATCCTACCACCTCTACTTGCCCTACATTTAAATCGACCTGCATATTGTTTTCCAGCATACCGCCCAGAATTTTTTTACTAAAAACCCCGCCTGTTGTTGAGACAAGCGAATTTGCCGTAACCGCCATCCAAACAGAAAGTACAAAAATCGGAATTTCTAACATGGTCGCTAATGCTTTTGCCGTCAATTTTGCCATTGCCTCCACATTTCTTTGGATAAAGATTACCGGCATTATGAAGAGCGATAAAAAGTGAAAACTAAAAATCTTTAAAATGATGATAATAAATCGTAAGACTCCTATCACAACAACACCTAAAATGGGTAAAAGAGTGATTAAAATTTTCGCTGCTTGGTAAGCAAACGCCACCCCGATTGCTCCCGCACCCATATCTGTACTGCCTGCGGCTGCTCCTGCCACACCGCCCAAAGCAGTCAGAAAACCGCTTAAAATACCATCATCGCCGCCTTGTGAGCCTAATGCAACCGCACCACTAATTCCGCCTATTACTGTGCCATTTTCCTTGATTACATCAAACACATTTTTCGCACCAGGGACGAACATATAAGGGATTGAAGAAAGGATACTGTGCATTATTTTATTGTCGCCGGCTATGTTTGCATCAAGCTTCTCAAGCACTTCATTAGTCTGGTTTTTAAGGCCGCTAATGCGTGCGGCTTCCATCTTGATAATCGGTAACCCTAAAACTGAAAGATATCCCCAATCTCGAAAGAGGTCATACTGAAAGTTTATCACTCTCTCCATCCCAGATATTTTAGGACTTGCAGACGAGCTTTGAACCAAAGCATCATAACTTTTAGCAAGCTGCGTTTTTTTATCCTTGTGAAAATTGCTTAAATAGTCCGCCTTACCGCATGCGCTAAAAGCAATTTTAGGGTATTCGCCCTCGCCTGCTGCTCCGTCTTGCAAACTTCCGCGGTCTCCTTTATCGTAATGCCCATTCGCCAAAGACTTCGCAGCTGCCGCAACATATGCCCAATGTTCGGTAGATGGGAACATTACCTTATTAGTTTCTCCAAAAACAGTTTTACCGTCGCTATGCGTAAGATAATCACTCTTATAGATATTATCTGTGCAAGTGTTGTAGTTGGCAGTAAAAAAAGTCTCAAGCTTTTCACTCTGCGTTTTTTGAGCAGTTGTACTTACAATTTGCTCTTTAGTACCCAAACCGCTTTTAAGAATGATACCGTCCATCTCTGAATCTATGATTACTTTAGCCGATTGTTTTGCCCAATCGCTGAAAGTGTAATACCCAAATCTTTCAAACTCTTGATACCTGTTTTTAAGTAACTCAAAATCATCTACTCCCGTTTGAGTTTGCCCCACGGGGAAAAAAAGAATAGCACCTGCCAAAAGTCCTGCGATATATGGCATGTCTGTCTCATTTGTTTTTTTGTCTTCAAGTTTGTTTGCTGCTCTTTTGCCGAAAAACTGTACTGCTCCATAAGCTCCAAAGCCGACTATCATGATAATTAAAAAATCCATGCTCACACTAGCAAGCCCTGCATAGACCGTAAAAATGCTAGCTGCATCTGCAAGTAGATACTCGCTATTATCCACAACTTCACCACTTTCGGTAAATTTTGAAGTGTAACCGCTCTTAAGCTGAAATTTGCCTGTTGATTTTGTAGCTTCAATATCTATAATCTCATGATCCGTTAAAACCGCCGCTGTAAGCAATTCGGGGATTGTTAAAAAGCTGGCATTTGTCTGTTGTTGCATTTGAGAAGATATCTCTTGTTTTTTTGCCAAAAGCGGAGCAAACTGCCCCTCGGCTGCTGCTATTTCTGCCGCCTTTGCGGTCTTAGCCGCTTTGCTATTGATTGCATAATATGCTTTAATCTCAGGAACTGAAACTTTAAACAGCCCCATAGGATTATATAAGTCACTTTTAGCCGCGTACATACAAGTTATGATCCCACTAGGCAAATCCATTTCATAGATTGTGCTTGTATAAGCCTGCGGATTATCGACTTTGCAGATATCCGCCGCCATAATCGCATCAAAAGTGGGAGTGCCGGATATATTTTTTGTTAAAGTAGCGTTCGCTCCTAAAACCGCTCTCTGCTTCAACTCGGCAAGAGTGGCGGTCGGTATAGTTTCAACTTGATATTTAGAGACTTTCCCCTCACTGATATCTTTACGGAGTTGATCAGGTATATATATACTCTGATAGTTCGCTAATAATATCGGGGTTTGAAAAAGAAGAATGGCTGCTAATAAGGCTATGAGTTTAAAGGGTTTCATTTTGCACCTCTTTTTGAGCTTTTACGGCTCTTGTTTTTTTATTGACGAAATAATCAAGCGTTAACGCCGACAGAAGATAAATATAAGTTACCCATCTTAGAATATAAGCATACTCATCATTTAAAGCTTGTATCTGCTCTTTCGTGAGCGTGGTAGTTTGAGTAATATCAATCATCAAACCAATAAATGAGAGCTGAAATATAAACACCAGGAACATATAAAAAGAGATATAAATCGCAATTCTTACACCAAGCCTGATATTGCGTAACCTCCACCGTTGCAGTTTTAGCTCTTTTTTAAGCCTTTTTTGTTCTTTCATATTTGCTAAAATCTGAAAAACATCAATATTAAAAACTGTCTCAAGAGTAACGATTAAAAAAGCACCTGTAACCACACTATAAAAGATGATATTGCCTACAAAATACCACCATTCAGGCATCGGTGCGCTCTCAAAATATCCACCGACAAGTGAGCTTACGAACTTCATAAAAAATATTGCAAAAACAATCAATGCAGCATAAAGAAAAAGCCTAAAACCTTGATGTAAAGTTTTAAGCTGATTAAATAGGATTAATTGAGAGTCTATATTTTTAAGCCAAAAAATGGCAACTTTTTGAGTTAGTGTAAGTTTTGTATTTTCCATGTTTTAATCCTTATTTAAAATGGCTTTATCGCACCGATAGCGACATAAAAATGATAAGCCCATGATGTATGCGGGGCGGAGTTGTATATTTTGTTACGCTCAATGTTAAGAGGTCCTCTGATTTTGTCAATCTCTTTTTCCTTATCGAATTCAAGCTTCTTTCTATAATATGACATTTCTGACCATAGTTTAAGTTCCTCTTTTTTAACATATTCATATCTCTGTTGCTTTTCTATAGGCAAAGCCATTAGATCCCTTTTATATCTGTTCTGGATATAGTCAAACTGTGCAAACAGTAAGAATACAGACACCAGCAAAAACGGAGGCATGACATATAGCGATGCCTCGTCTAAAAATCTCTCTACTCTACAGTACGCCTTTTGATACGATGTAAGTGTGTTGATGTAAACATTTTTAATTTTAGTCATGTCATTTCTCCTAATTCAATTTAGGGATATGAAAATAAAGAAGCGGTAGTTTGGAAAGTATGAGATCTATATTTTTTGCCTCTTTATTTTTTATATAGGATTTAACCTTGCTTAAAGTCTTAATCAACTCTACCGCTGCGAGGTTGCCAGCGGTAGAGAGCTCCCCTGATTGAAGTTTTTCAACAATAACATTTATATTAAAGGTTATTGCTCTAATCTCTTCTTGTATATATGGTCTCATCTAATTCTCCTTATAAAAATTTAGAGACTATTTTTTGAGCCTCTTTTGCAACATTTTCGATACCCTCAAAAGTGTTATCAGCATTGAACTTTATCTCTCCGGTATTGGTAATCGTGAAAAAGGTAAGAAAAGTATTACAACCCTCTTTCATACTATAAAATTCAAACTCCATCGCACCCTTGAAATAGATCAGAGTGCAGTTATGTTTTTCAAAAAACTTTTGTTTAAATGCAAGATACTCCTCATCTTGTTCTATCTTTTGATAGAGAGTCTCTTTCATCTCTTCTATCGCAAACTCAAAGTATTTGACCGCCTCTGCTGTTTTTGTTAAACTCATATTTTTTATTCCCCTTTATAAAATAAATCTAGTTTTTGGTTTTGGTTTATAGTCTTTTGGCTTATCCAAAACATCGAGCCAAGCCGTGCTAAAAAGTATGATTGCAATTGCAAACAATATAACTGCTCCACTCATCTTGATTTCCTTTTGTTTAAAAAAGCAAGCACAACAAAAACTATAATCACTGATACAATCTGGTCTTGAGCATTTGATGTAAAAACCATATGCAACCATTCCGAGGGTGTTTTATCGTTCGATGTTAAAAAATACCCATACCATTCTTTCATTTCATTCTCCATTTATTTGTTTAAAAAGTCATTTAAGAGACAAGTAAATATCCGAAATGGCTCTTTTATTTATATTATTATAACCAAATAGAAATAACAAAGCAAGTAAAAACAAATATTTTTACTATTTTCTTTTAAATATTATCTCCATTTCGGATATTTACTATTGCGTTAAATGGTATTTTAAGATATAATTCAATATATACTTATTATATTTGAGGTTATACAAAAATGAATGATCAAGATTTTAAAGATTTTCTTACAAAAGAAGATTTAACACTAATAAAGTTTGCTCAAATCGTAAACACTCCCCTTGCTACAGTACAGAAGTGGGGTAATTCTTCTAAAGTACCATCGTGGATAAGTGCTTTTATTGAGTATTACTATAAAGCTAAAGAGTTAGAAGAACTAAAAACAGCTCTGCAAACAGTCAAAAAACTTTCTCTCTAAAATCTCAAACACTCCATCTTTTTCTTTTTCAAACCCCTAGCAGCTCCGCTGCTAGAAATACTCATCATCTCTCTATCGTTCCTGTTCTTGATATTGGTTTCTGCTTTTATACTGCTCATGAGCCTGATCATCTTTTCTCAAATCTTCCCGAGTGATTACAGTCTCTTTTTTATTGCTCTGCTGTGATGTCACGATAGCTTGTAATGAAACAGCGATATCGGAAAAATATCCAGCTTCTCTTGTCTCTATACGGTCGGCTATTTTTACACCATCTAAAAGCAGATCATTTATATCTTTTTTGTACTCGCTCAAAATATCATAGTGTATGCTTTTGCACTCGCTTATCTCTGCTTTCTGCAAGATATCAGAGACAAATTTATAACATGCGATATCATTTTGGAGAAACATCATTGGTGTTTGTGTCAAGCCCTCTGATACTAACAACTCGGCTACTTTTGCAGCATTTGAAACACTATTTGCTATGATAATATTTACACCGTCTAGCGGCATTTGTTGATATGCAGCTGCATAATCCATCTTACTTTCAAATATGGCTACTTTGTTGCTCTGCGGATTTTTAAAAAATGAAATATCGCTTTGCCCTAAAGAGAGAGTTTTTAAATCTCCTATCTTTTGCAGGAAATGGATATCTGCCCCGCTGCCGTCTCTTGTAAGCACCCCTACACCAAAAGCGCGTTTTAGCTCGCCATTTTTGTTTTGATATTCGCCATTTATGACTTTCATCTGCGGTGGAATTTTTACTATGCCCCTTGAGGCTAAGTATTCGACTGCTGAAGGATTAGTAGAGACTTCATACACACTTGTAACCTTAGATAGAGGATGAGAGCTTTCACGGCTCTTATTTGCCTCTCTCTGTGCTTTTATACGCTCTCTATCTGCTTGAGAGAGTTCATGACTCTGTGTTTTAGAGTTAAGAGCCTCTTCAAGATAGTTTTTTACATGTAGAGTCTGCAAACAATAATTTAAACACTCTTTATAAGGTTTGTTGGTAGCATACATAACTACATTTACGATATTACCACTTGTGCCGTTGCCAAAATCTTTGTACTTCCAAACTCCGTTTTTTAAAGAGATATACGCACTTGGCGTTTTCTCTCCTCTTAGGTTCATTCGGTAACTGTCATTGCCTAGCTCTTTGTAGTCTATCCCCAAATCTTGCAGCACCGGATAAGGATCTTGCAAAACAAGCTCTTCATTTGTTCTTGAGATAAAAGCTTTTATCTCTTGGTCTGTATATCTGCTGTTACTCATGCGTAGCTCTCTGCATCAAAATCATTATTACCGGATTTAAAGTCAAAAAAGCCTGGTAAAGCACCAAATAAATTATGCTCCTCTATAAATTCAAGCTCCGCCGCCTCGTTTCCTTGTATTTTTGACCACCTAGCATGAAGCTCTACTCTCTGGTTTGGGGTAAACATCTTCATTTTATTTGAAAGAACTTGATTATCTTGAACATATTTTTGAAATATAAGTTCAAGTTTTGAGGCTTCGACTTTATTTTCTTTTCTGAACTGTTCAAGCTCCGCCGCTTCATCTACACCTTTTTTCTCTTTCGCCTTTTCATATTTTTTGAAAAGCTTGTACTCTTCAAGCTTTGACAACGGCTTCTCTTTGAACAGATCCGCAAAAGTAAGATTTTTATAATCCTCTTTATCATCATTTTCGTTTCTATACTTAATCGCATAAAACTCTGACAAATCCGACGGAACTGATTTTTCTGCTTTTTTAGGTAGGTTTGCTTGAGGCGTATAACCTACATATAAAACTTTCTCATTCGGGATATAGCAGACATGTTCAAACTTAGAACCTAAACCGTTTAAAAGATGATTGTTTATAAGGTTTATTCTCTCATTTCTCGTGCTTGTGCTTGAACTCTCTCCGCTGTCTCCTTTGCTATTGCTTCGCTCCAAATATGTATATTCAGTTTCACCGACGGCATCCTTAAAGAGTTTAATTGTCTCTTCCTCTATTACAGAGAAATAAACCCACATATAAGCAACTGCTGGAGTTTCTTATCATCTTTTGGGATGTATTGGACTGCTGGCATCAAGATACCACCCTTGGAACGAATAAGGGTATGAAGTCTCTTTTTTGAGGGTTCGTCCATAATTGTCGCAAAACTTAAATACTCATCAAGAGCATACAGAGTGAAGTCTGTTTTACTATCTGGCAAGCTTGTATGAACTTGAGACATACACGCTATAAAAGCTGTAAAAAGAGGTGTTAAGCTCTTCTCGTGTTCTGGGATGTTGTCAAGGATTAATTTGCACTGATTTTTACGCTTGAAAAAATCGGCGATAACGAAACTCTTTTGTTTAGGGTCTTGCATTTTAAAAGCCATAATTTCTAGCGGCTCTAAGATAGCTTCCATAGTGCTTTTTACATCTTGCTTACTTTTTTGACTGCCGCTGTCCATTTCTGCAAATAAATCTTTTATCGCTTTAATTAAGAGTAACCACTTAACACTTGAGGGTTCATCTTTATACTTTGTTCGTATCTTTTGAGCCAGTTCGTTATATAAGCGCTGTGAACTTGCGCTAAAGAAGTCTTTTTTATCTCCCATGACACTATTAGCGAAATTCTCGAAGAATGTTTTTAAGATACCCTCTGACTCTGACATAACATCCCAAAGATAGCTATTACTGCGCTTATCGTACGGCGAAAACAACATATCGTTTTTACCTAAAAAATACTCAACCATATCTCCGATTTTAATTTGATGTATAACAGCACGGCTGTAAAACATTTGTTTTAAAATGTTAAAATAAAATTCAGTTTTACCTGCCCCCATCTTACCGACTAAAAGCACGCCCTGCGTGAGTTTGAGAGGGTCAAAGTAAAACTGTGTTTTTTCTGCACTCTTACGATAAAAGCCGTTTATCTTAGCCTTGTGTGCATACTCATCATCAAAGCGGAACTCATCTACAAAGACTATATTTTTTTTATTTTGAGAGAAAAGGTTTTTTAGTCTTGATATCGGAGTCCACATGTAGCCTCTTTTAACCTCTAAAGGGTTTGGTAAACTGCCGCTTGCGTTTCTGTGTGCAAGAGACGGAAATCTTGCATACACAAACCCACTCTCTTTTTTTATACCTAAAAAATACCATGAAGCAGACAAAACTGCAACGGTTATTAAAATTAAATCCATCATCTGCCGATCTCCATTTCTTGCTGATTTAAAAGCTCTGAAAACTTACTTAAAAGCTTAAGGACCTGAAGAGGCATGGTTATATTAACCATACCTCCACTGATATCCAAAATCTCTATTTTTGAAAAAAGGCTTTCAAATGCCTCATCTAGTGCAAAATCTTTTATCTCTTCCTTTGCAAAATCTTTACCAGCTGTTGCAGTTTTTTTAAGGCTCTCAAACTCTGAACCGTCACCTAACTGCATGTATATATTTTTACCGCTCATCGCTCTAACCCTCCCTCTTGTTTTAGGGCTTGGCTTCTGCTCTTATACTGCTCATGAGCCTGATCATCTTTTCTCAAATCTTCCCGAGTTAATACATTCGCTTTTTGTTCTGTATGTAATGCTGCACTTAAAGAGACGATTTTATTTGTGTACTCTTGCAGTGCGGTAGGATCTATCTTTCCGTTTGACATTACAAGCTTTTCAAAACTCTCAGCACTTGTGATAGACTCTAAACGCTCTTTTATCTCATTTTGTGGATGAGCCTCACGGGTTACCTGCTTCCCTTGATTTGCCTCTGCGATTTGAGCGACTGTTTTATCGATGTTGTTGTAGAGACTTTGCTTTGCAAAATTATCCACAAATTTAAAGTTATCTGCCGAGACCTCTTTCAAAACGCCTATTTTTAAAAGCTCATTTGCGTTTCGGAGTGACGCATTTATAAAAGCATCAATCACGCCTGCATCTGCTCTTGCGTGAGATTTTGCGGTCTCACCCCATCTGTCTAAAGAGTCTTTTGAAACACCGTTAAACTTAACGGCTGATATATTCATGAAATCTCTTGTTGGAGTAGCATTTTGACGGTTTACTGTCTGTTGATGTTGCCATTGCTCGTTGATTTGAGATAAAACTGTTTTATCTAAAAAATCAACTGTCGGCGTTCTGTCGATTACAGTTTCAACGATAGGAGTAGCAGACTGCACGACTTCGAGTATATCTTGAAGTTCTTGCGCCCTTTGCAAAATCGGTTCATGATTAAAGATATGGCTATCTTCAACCTTTCTTTTTTGCTCCTCCGGCATTCGCTGATACTCTTTGTTTTTTATAAGAATATCTATTCTATCGCTTTGGTCAAGGTCTCTACTTAATGTCTTGAAGTCCTCTATAGTCTCGTTTTTTGAAGCCTCTTTTTGCTCGTAAACTTGGAGCTTCTTTTCAAGCTCATGGATTTGAAAATTGAGCTGGATATTTGCATTTGTTTCTTTGTAAAATGCAGCGTCTAAGGTCGCCTTACCCTCGACTTTATATAAAGCAAGTTTTGAATCTTTGAGGTCATACCCCTTTTTTGTCGCTCTCTCTAAGAACTCGTTAAGGAGTATTTTATCTGCCAGTTGTTCAAAATGCACCGCTCTTTTATCCATCCCTTTTTCTTTGTGGAACTCATCAGCGAGCTGCATGAGTTTCGAATCTACATAGCCTTTTGCATCCTGCTCGGTAATTGGGGGCGCACGGTTTACATAAGATAGTTGATACTTTTTGAGGTGCGGATCTAGTGTTTGGTTAGCAGTTTTATCTGCAATTTTGTCGAAAAATCTATCTATCTTTTTAGCTAGATTTTGGAAGATAGCGTTTGTGTTATTTACAGCACGGGTTAAGATACCTCTCAAACCGTTGTTTGGACGGTTTATACCAGCAATAAAGTCATTTTTCTGATTTTCTGGCACTAAATCACTTCTCGCAAATCTTGAGAGAGTCTTTTTATCCCCCGTTGCCATTGCATATTCAAGTTTAGAACTCAACAATTTTGAAACATTTTGAGTAAAGTTAAGATTATCGGTCAAATTGGAACCGTTAACATAACGGGTAGGATTATCTTTTATCAACTTGATAGCCTCACTATCTAAATTAAGCTGAACTCGCTTACCCATAAAACGCGCTGATTTTACTTCTCCGCCATTAATCCAGACTTCAAGTGGTTCTTTATTCATAAGAATTGTATATTTTTTTGATATTAAAGACATGTTATTTTTCCTCTGTAGGTAGTGTATTTGTAGGCATATTAGGTATATGCACCTCTTGTGATAGTTCCGGTATCAAATTTTGTTTTGGCGGCATAACCATAGTAGGTAACCGCACCTCTTGACTGACTGTCGGGTTTATCTCATTTTTAAGATTTTGCACCTCCTTTTTAAGATTAGAAATTTGCACGCCTTGGATAACAACAAGTAAGAAAACTATTAACCATGGGTGGTTAAATACATAAATGATTTTATTGACTATAAAATTCATTTTTTACCGCCTATTTAAAGAATTGAGAAAACGGTAAAAGTACCGTTAACGGTATATTCGCATGTTGCATTTTTACGACAGTAGAATCGATAAAATATACAACTCCAGCCGCTAAAAAAAACAAACCAAAGATTTTTAAATGGATCAAGATAAAACCGGATAACATCTTCATGCAGCTCTCCTCTTTTTAGTGTTTGTAGTATTGGGTTGAGGGATATAAGCCCTAATGCTTGAGGCTTTATAAAATACCTTACTGCCGTCACGGTAAAATTCAGGACCTATGTTATGGTATCTCATAAAATTCAAGTCTGAAACACTTATATTTAACGCTAGAGCAGCTTGAGTAACTGTCAAGCCCTCAGCTTCACTTTTTGGTTTTACTAGAGATATTAAAACTGCCATTGCTCCGCGTGTGATATCATCAACATTTAATTTACTCATTTTGTCTCTCCATTTTGTTTAGCAGCTGCCGCATCTCTTAAAGCTTGTCTTTTTTGCTCAGACTCTTTTTTTTGTAAATATTTCTCTCGCTGTTCAGGGCTTAAAGAATTTATATATCTCTCTTCATCCGCTTGTTTATCAGCTTTCTTTTTTGCATCGATCATCACCCATTTATCTTTTTGAAGCTGCTCTAACGCTTTTACATAATCATCTATTGGCTTGGCTTGGCCCATCATAAATGCGTACATTGTCATCTCACTTTTGAGCTGGGTTATAGTGACTTTATCGAGATTTTCACGGATTTTTTTAAGTTTATCATCAAGCTCTTTTTTAACTTTTACATAGTCGTTCTCAACTTTTAGAGAGAAATTTTCAAAATTAAATCCCGCTACCTTGTCTTGATTTTTCTCAAGATAATAGGCATAAATCTTGCTGTCCTCTGGTTTCTCGTTGAGTACGGATAGTTTATATGCAGCTTGAACTTGTTCAAAGCTCTTGTCGCCTGTGAGCAAGGCTAATCTAGCCTCGTCAACTCCACAACCTGTAAAAAACATTGCCGCCACAAGGACGGCACCCATAATCAATTTCTTCATTTTTAAGCTCCTATTTTTTGCTTGTTTAACTCTTGAATAACCGGGGCAACCTCGGTTAAAAACGCTTTTGCAGCAACTATTGCCGCTTCTTTCTCCTCATTTTCAAGTCTTGAAACTGACTCTAAAAGCACTTGGGCTTTTTGATTAAGGTCGATAACAAAGTGCTTATCTACCCACGAAACGCGGTCGTGGTCAAGCTCTTTTATCACTTGGCTCAACTCTTGTATCACATGTAAATTTTCATTTTTACTCATCTTTCGTACTCCTGTGATTGTTGTTTTCGCTTGAGTCGCTCTGCGGCGATTGCATCATCTCTGCGCAACTCTTCGATTGTGAGGACATAAGGTTTATGATCTCTTGCTGTTGGTCTAGCATCAACATCATGAGATCTTTCAAACTCGGCTCTTGGCTCTCCTCGCTCGGTTGTGGTAGTAAGGTCTGCAGCATCTCGATTATGAGAGTGTTTTGCTCTTGTAAGCTCGTTTGTGATTGAACTAAAGCGCTCAATAAGTCTATCTCGGTCACTTGGGGTTCTTGCTCTGGCATTTTCGAATTTCTCCTCGATTAAAATTTTTGGTGTGTTTTTAAGACTCTCAAAAAGCTTATGAGTGTCTAACTTGGTTTTTTGTAATGAGTGAATAAGCACCTCGTGCATTGTGTTGAGCTGGTGTTGTCTAACCTCTTCAGATTTTTTCACATGTAAAAAAATCTCACTCGATGGCACTTTGCCTAAGAGCGCAACGGTAGAACTACTCAAAACAGAGTAGATATTTTGTCGATACTTAGGTAATTTCTTAACCTCTCTCTCAGCGTTTTTAACAACATTTTGAATTACTGTGTTTATCTCCTCTGTTTGAGCTTTTTGTTGCTTTTGCTCCGACTGTTTAAATTTTTGAAGCAGCTCATCAACATTGACGATTTTTTCGGCTCTTTTTAGATTGTTTTTTCTGATTTCATCCCTCTCTATATCAATGATTTTTTTACTTTCGCGGCTTGTTCTAGCTGCCATCTTTTGTAATTTAGTCTCATTCATATCAGGAAATTTCTCACGAAGCTCGATAAGCTTTTCTTGAATTTGTTTATGTCTTGAACTGTACTCATCAAGCAGTTCATGAGGAACTCCCTCTATCTCAATAAAACCATGTTTGGCATCAGTAACAACTGTGTTGATTCCTAAATCTTTTTGAAGATTAACAGCAAGCTCACTTCTCAGAAACTGCCCATTTATTAAATTTGAATTTAATAATTTTTTAGCCTCAATGCTTCTGTATTTACCGTCAGGCGATTTTGTAAAATTCATCAATAAATTATGGGTATGAATATCAGGATCTATGGCTACCGTTTTTGTTTGTCTATCGGTAACGGGGCGCGCTGTAGAGTGTTCAAATTTTGTAATTAATAAATTACCAGTTTTAACCTCTCTTCTTTTGTTGTTTTTTTGGATACGAGTATATGAATACTCTTTTTCGATATGGTCAAGAGTAATATTGACTGACTTATCCCATACTTTCATCAGAGAATTAAGCAACTTTGTATCATTTTTAGCGGCCGCCAACTCCACAAGCACCGAAAAACTTTTTGGTGCTTTCATGCAAATATCAATTGCCGCGCGCTGTTTATCTTGCCCACTTTTTGAGGCTACCAAAGACTCTCCCGTAGTTGGGTTGATACCTTGAAGCAAATTTTGAAATGATGAGTGGTCAAGGTCTCCAAGTTGCAACTCGTCTTTCAGCTTACCTCTATATTCTCCTATTTGTACTTGATAATAATTATCCTTTTCGTAGTATGTGGATGCCTGAAAAACGCTCACATAGTCACTTACTATCATTTAAGTACTCTCAGCGCTCAACTTTATTACACGGTTTGTAATAGTTTGAGCAAAAGCAAGAGCCGCATCGGGCGTCGACCAAAAGTTATGAAACTCATACTCACCTATTTTGACTAAACCTGTTTTATCGGTTTTATCGACATTGTTAAAACTAATGCGACGGTTAAGCTCTTTTTTAGACGACATGTAAAGATAGATAGTATCGCCCGACTTGTATTCATACTGAGGCAACATAACCGCATTAAAAAGCTTATTATGTAAATCCTGGTTTGCGATTGGATTCTCTAGGGTTATATGTGACCCTTTACCTTGTTTATTTTCGTTCATTTTTTACTCCATTTTTAATTTTTACACCCAAAACTACACCCAATTTCTGCCCTTTAGCCATATTTTTTTAAATATGGCGTTGTAGAAGAACTTAAGTTCTATTTTTTCGCTCTTTTTTCGCTCTTGCTTGCTATTTTTTCACTCTTAACTGCTATCGGTTAGTATTGACTGCTCTTTTTTCGCTATTTTTTGCGATTTTGGCTCTTTTTTTGAGCAAAATTGTCAAAATTAGTAAAAATCTCGTTTAGCAGCTCTGCCGCTTTTTCGCTTTTGAGATACTCATTAAAAGCCTCGATAAATTGCTCTTGCTCAAGCACTCCGTCTTTAGTGAATTTGTTTCTCAAGATTTGTTTTATTTCCGACTTTGGGACTGTTTTTGAGATTAACGCAAGATCGTGAACCGTATATTTCAATTTTTGACTATCGTGGAAAAGCAGAGAAAAAGGTACCTCGATATAGTTCTCAATTTTTTTAGCATAGAACCAATCAAACTCACTTTTATCGTTTGAATAACCATTCATTACAAAAATAGTATTTTGAGGGTCGTTTATAAGTTCCGACGCCTCAATTGCACTCTCAAAATTATCAGGGTTGCGATCGAACGGTATAAGCCATAATTTACGAACATCGTCGCCGATTGATTTTACAAGCGATACCGTTCTAATGGAGTCCGTCCCGCCGCCGCCATCTACTATTATTTTACTCTCGCCTGCGATGGTCTCAAAAACAATTTTAGAGACTATATTTTTATCGTTTGTTTTAACGGTTAAACAAGTCTCGGGTTTGATGATAGAACTATTTATGTAAAAATTTGAGTTATTAATATCATCGATTTCAAATATTTTAAAATCAAAACCTTGGTTTTGTAAAATTGCGGGCATTACTTGCCATGATGTGTTGGTTTTACCCACGCCGCCTTTAAGCCCTATCACTGCGATTAGGTCATAATTACTTAACATTGTATAACTCCTGTTTATGTGTATTTAGATAGAAAAAGCTTAGTCGCCATGTTTATTTCAGGGTCATTTTTAAGCTTTTCGACATTTTGTGTTTTTTCGATTTTTGAATTTTGAGCAGCTTCGCTGCTCGGGGTTTTTAAAGAAGAATTTTTTATGCTTAAGTTTCGCTTAAACTTATTAATAGCATCAATGGTTACTTTTACACCATTTGCAGCTAAAAACTCTTGGATTTGCTCGACTTGGTAGCCCTCATTATAAAGTTGCAATATCTCGGTTTCAAACTTTTTTAGGCGTGAAACTCGCCTTTTTGGGGGCGATTGCCCACGAAAACTGTCTAAAGTCTTCATAAAATACTCCTATTTCGCCTCAATTTTTATGTATCTTGTGTTGTCTTGTACGAAACTTACAACTTCCTTGATTTTTTGATGTTCGGGGATTGCAAGATAGTATAGTTTTGTGTTTTGCTCATCTCGCAAGGCAACGATTTCACCGAATTTTGATTTTAAAATTTGAGCGTTTTGAATTGACTCTGCTGCAAAAATTGAATTAATGTTGCTAACAAAGACCCCGCTTGAAAGCCCAAAAAATAGGGATAAACCGATGGCGATAAACATACTTTTGTTTCGCCAATTTTTTACACTTTTTGTAAAATCTTGCAAATCGTCCGCCATGTTGTCGAGGTTTTTGAAGCCGTCGGCGACAATTATTAGGTTCTCAGCTTTTTTATTGAGGTCTTTTGTAGCCGTCTCAAGCGCCGATGAACTCGTGTATATCTCTTTTTTTTGAGTCTCAAGCTCTGATTTGAGATTATCTGTTATTTTTCGCGCGATTTGTGTAAAACCTACTTTTTCAAGCTGCTCCAAAATTTTTTGTGTATCAAGTTCTGCCAAAATTTTAGCTCTTGATGCGATACCATCGAGTTTTTTAAGTTCTTGAAGGTTGTTTTGTAGCTGCATTTCCGCGGCGGTGAGTGCACTCACGACATCCTCTAAATCTCTGAAGTTTATGTTAAACCCTGTTTTAGGTTTTGCAGTCATCGACTCCTTTTTAAAGGGTATATTTTTATCGGTTTGCTCCAGATCTTCAAAATCAACAACAGCCTCGTCGGGGGCATCCCAATCAATTTCGCCCATTTTTTTACCTTTATGTTAAATTTTGTTTTGCACTTTTTTTTATGCAAAAAATGCAAAATCAAATTTAACTGTTTCTTGAAGAAACACTAACCCCGCTTTCCAGGTTTATGTTAAAAGCAATGAACCCAAGATCAGACGCGGTGGGTTGAAATTTTAAATAACAATAACATGAGGTTTACACCTCTCGTAAACCCTTGAAGTGGCACAAGGGCTTAAAAGGAGTGTTTTTTAGCGTAGCGTTGTTGCTACGCCGTTTTAATCGTGCCGCTGCCGTTGACCATCCATGCTGCAACTGCGATTTTTGAATAAAGGACTCTGCCTTTTTTACCCATGTCCATTTTTTTGTATTCGGGTCCTACTGACTCTCTTCGCCAGCTTTCCATGGTTGAACTGCTTACTCCTATTGCATCTGCGGTCTGTTTCTGATTGAGTGCAATTAGTTTTTTATATTTTGGGTCAAGATTATTAATCTCATTAATAATCAGCTTAATGTGTGTTTCGTCGTCTATTTTCATTTTTTATCCTTTGTGTTGTAATTTTTATCTATCTCTTCGATATTATGTGTTATACTATCCATAACTGTTATTTCCTTGTATTTCATTTTATAACAGCATTATTTCATTAAATAGCTTATATTTCACTTAATTTATTGATTATTGAAATATTTTTGCTATATTTAGGATTTTTTATGTCGAAAACTGAAATAGATGAAATATTTGAAAAACTTTTTCAATATTTTCATGTAACAACAATAAGCGATTTAGCAGACAAATTAAACATGAGTCAGCCTAGCGTGTCTAATTGGCGCTCTCGCAACTCTGTGAGTGCAATTAAAAAAAAGTGTCGTGAGTTAGATATATATAATGAGATATTTAGGGATATGAACGCGCAAACAATATATTCTAACAGTGGTCAAGTTGCTCAAAATGTAAACGGAAATCAAACTTTTTCTCCAGCTACTAAAAAAGAAAAAGAAGATGATGTAGATGATGCTACATATAGTTTATTTTTGGAAGCCTACAAAAAAGCACTTAAAAACGATGATTTAAAGGGTTTGAGAGTTCATTTGATGGATTATTGATCATGGGAGGTGATATTCAAAAAATAGAAGATAACCACGGTCAAATCGCTCAAAATGTAAGTGGTGATCAAATATATAATCAAACAAATAATTATTTCTCATTTACCAATACATCTAATATAATTACAATAACGGTAGCTGGTGAAAAAATAAAAGAAGATTATATTAACCATTATATGCTATTTGAAGATGAGCTAGACGGCGCATTTGATGATATACAAAAGAGATATACCAATCAACTTTTATGTAATTTGATAGATATAAAATCAGAAATACATGACTATACAAAAATTGTTATACAAACTCAAACTCTTTTAGAGCTGAATGAAAAATTAAAAAAATCAAATGATGTAAACTCAAAAATATCAATCTCAAAAGAGATAGAAAACGAAAAAATAAAATGTAAAGAAATAGGTCTTTTTTTTAAGTTAATATTTGAAGACATAGTAGAACTAGATGTAGTTCTGATAATCGAAGTAATCTATCTTCTCTTGACTACAGATGTCCATGACTCTTGGGTAGAAAACGAAGTAGTATTAAAATTTTATGAATCTCTTGAAATAAAAAAAGACACTTCCTCAAGAAACGAAATTATTGAACTGATCAACTCTTTTTTATATGAAAGTGAAAATATTCTTATTCCATCGAGTTGTGGTTTTGTATTTTATGACAATAGTTTTTGGGTTTTAGTTAAATATCCTATGAATAGAAAAGTAGGCTCACTTAGTACATTAGAAAAAAAAGAAATGGAAGCAGAATTTTATAACGAAGTAATACATCAAATAATATTAAAAAAAATAGATTTTAATCACGAATACTTTTGTATAAATAACTATAGTGCAACTTTATATTTTACAGATGTGGAGCATGAAATAAGATCAATAATACCAGAATATATAATTGATGATAATAGCGAAGTATTAGGAAGGTTTAAAGGCTTTGAATTTGATTCCAGTGTTTGTAAAAATCCTATTCCTATAAAAAAAAAGAATTACTTATCAATGCAAAGAGTTATATCATTTATTGTTGCAAAAGACAAAAACAACCAAGACATATTAATTAATGTCATGGTAGGCAATAACTTTGAAATTGAAAATTTAAACATAGGTGGATATGTCCTCCCTCAAGAAGAAATATTTGCTTTATCAAATAAAATAAAAATTGAAGAAGAGCTTTTAATTTTACTAAGTGATAATGAACCTCTCAACATAACCTACAAATTTATAAATATTTATTCAAAAACAACAATAATACAAGGTAGAAAGTTTTTTGAAAAACTTTTATCAAATCTTGATATTCAAGATTTGATACGAAAAACAAGAGGTTATGTTTCCTCAAACCTTAATATAATCGCAGATAGTTGGGAGTAGTATTAACACCATCTTTTTTATCTCGTTATGTCTATTTTCAATCTTTTTCTTTTTCAAACCCTTTGTAAGTTTGTTCGTATGTGTGGGTAGTTCCGAAAATAGACATAACTACCCCCTTGTAAAAAAATAACTTTTGTCAATTATTCTCTTATAAGGGGGTAGTTTTTGCCTTAAAAAAGACATACCGGTTAATGTTGTACTCATTCTCCGGGGCTTATTACATGGACGGTATCCCTTATCCATAACCTTTATATCTTACAGCTTGAGCAGCGTATCATATCTGCTCTTGCCAACACAAAGGGAGTCACTACTTGAGCCTTAGCTCAACTACGGGTATCTCTAGAGTGAATTGAACCGCTAACCGCCTCACACTCTGTACATTTGGTCTATTATGCTTTTTTTTACTTGCTATGCTTGCAAGTGACTTTAGTTTTATACCGCTGGTTTTAAGTATGTTCTCAAATTTCATTTATGAGTTCACATGCAACTACGCCAGCTCCAGCCAGTATTATTTTTCAAGGGATTTTCAACCCCGCAGTCCTAACCTCTACCGCTACTATTTATTTTGACAAAAAATATGAATGGATTTAATAAAGTTGTGGTATAATTGCGAATACCACATAACCTTTATGTGCCAAGCTTTATCAATCTTCCTCGTTCGCCAAAATTCGGTTTAGATTGATAAAGTCTTTCATATTGCTACTTCCAAACTTCGCATAAATTACAAATAGTTTAAAAGCCTTAATAGTCGTACTGCCTATCTTTTTATTTTTGATTTGATTTTTAATTAGTGAGTAAGATACAAGGTACTAAGTTGTATCTTTTAAATTACTCAACGGGAGACTGGGAGTCTCCCTGGCTCTTGGGGAGAGCCTACAACTTAGTACCCCGTTCAGTAATTATGGACAAATTATAGTAAATTAGAAAGCGATTTACACTTAATTAATAATTGGTGTTTATAATGTATTATTGTTGATAAAAAAGGAATATAGATTATAATTTTCTAAAATTACTTTTTTAAACTTAAATCATTCAGTTTTTTGACATTATTGTGATTGTATTTTTTACAAAAAGAGGGTTATAATCCCTCTTAAGCTGCCTCATTTTTAATTGCCCATTTAATAGCAGCTGCAATATTGTTGATCCAATTAGGGTCAAATTCATCAAGTTTTGCTTTTTTATGATCTTCTAGACTACCATCCTTAAAATCACAATAGTTTTGAAACATAAAATCAAAAAGATCTTCGGGCATATTCAAATAAAGCTCTAGTGCTTTATCAACTTTATTTACATTGTCATTATTATGTGTTATACTACTCATAACTGTTATTTCCTTATATTTCATTTTATAACAGTATTATTTCATTAAATAGCTTATGTTTCGCTTAATCTAATGATTATTGAAATATTTTTACATTTTTAACTAATTAGACAAGTCTAGCTGTATTTTTGATTTTTTTATAGAAATATTGAAGATTTTTTTGATGTTCATGCTATGCTCCGTCAGTTTTGCATATCTTAGAGTCATTTTTATATCTTTGTGATTTAGCAGGTTATTGACTTATTTATTTTATTCATCTATAATTGTTCTTACAGAAAGTCTTCTGAGTATAAAACCATCGGAGTTCGTTTCGGACGTCAAGCTAAAGATTTGTTAAAAGGCATTAGCAAACACCCGTAGAATGTAGCAGTTTTTGGTCTGCTACTCTTTCACAAAAATAGTTTTCAACTCTAGCTTCTTATCTTTCAAAACTCTTAATTTGACGAGTTTAACTATATTTTTATTATATTTTTTTTCAAATGCAAAATTAACCAAAGATGCGCCGGTCTTTTTACATCTCACAATGCTCTTTTCAACTCTGTCAAATTTTTGCATTATAATCGGTATTTCACATATATAATCTACATCTTTTGGATGTCTCTTTTTTACATGTCTAACATCATGGCTTTTGATAACACATGTATAATCATCTATATTAAGATGCAAGATTTGCAATAGTCTTTTAACTGTTTTTTGGGGGATTGGAAAGCATAGTTCTTCATTGTACTGTGCATCCGTCAAAGATAACTCTACATGTGTGCAAATCTTTTCTCTTAGTTCTATCATATTTTCCTGACTATTTTAAAAAACAAATTATATCTTATTTCAAAATTCCAAATTATCAACTTCATTTCTGCCGCTATGATCAGCTAATTTTGCATATCTAAGAGTCATTTTTATATCTTTGTGGTTCATGAGTTTTTGAATAGTAAAAATGGGCGTTCCATTGATTGCAAGGTGTGAAGCGAAAGTATGTCTCATAGTATGTATAACAACTCTATTTTTTCTATCGCTTACATCTACTTTTTTATTAAATAAATCATTCAATATTTCTCTCATAGGCTTTTGAATTGTAGTATTGCTGACATCAAACAGTTTTTCAGAATGGTCTATATCTGCTGTATAGTCTTTTAATAGCTCCACAACATCATCTTTTAAAAAGGCTTTATATGTAGTATTGTTTTTAAAGTCTTTTAGCGTGATTATTTTATGTGTAAAATTTATATCTTTTTTTCTTATGTTCATTGTTGATGCAAGTCTTGCTCCTGTAGTTAAAGATAACTTGCAAAACAGATACAATCTCTTATCATCCTCAACAGCTTTGTATAACTTTTTAATCTCTTGTACTGTTAAAAACCTTTCTCTGTCATTATCTACATTATCTTTTTTTATAAACTTTGATATGTCGTTTTTAAGCAGCTCTTCACTAATGCCATATTTTATTATAGTGCCAAGCAGCGTTAATATGTTGTTTACAGTTTTTGGAGCTAATGGTGTTTCGAGTTTTATCTTTTTGAAAAGTTGTATGTCTTTTTTGTCAATAGTGTTTAAGTCTGTATTTTCAAAATATGAGAGAAGATGTTTTTTATATGAAGAGATATCTTTATTTTTACTATCGCTCTCTGCTCTTGTATTAAAATACTCTTCCGCTATATCTTTTATAAAAATTTTATCTTTTTGACGATGCTTAATATGCACCTCTTCCCCAAGTCTAATTTTAGTAATAATTTCATTTCGCTTTAAATTACAATACTGTTCTCTTATACCCTCGCTGAATTTACCTATCTTTATTTCAACATCTTTATTGTTTGTATCTTTGTATCTGATATAATACGTTTTATCTAATTTATCATTTGTAGTAATTTCGCGGTAGTAAACGCCTGTAAATTTGGTTTTTTTCCTTGCCATTTTTTCCCGCCTATTTCCCACTAAGATTATTTTTTATAGTAATTTTAACGGAATATAGGAAAAATAGCAATCTGCCGCAAAGCTCTATTTTATGGTAGTTTGGGGATTGTTTTTGTTCTTTAAGGATTATAGAAAATGTTGCAAAACACGGCTCATAACCCGAAGGTCATAGGTTCAAATCCTATTTCCGCAACCAATCACAATTTTTTCATTTTATTCTATTAAACATTCAAAACAGGGCTTTAAAAATGGATGGATATATATTACTTTCTCACGGAAGCAAAGTTCAAGAGTCAAACGATGCAAATAAAAAAATATTAGAAACCCTCAGATCTACGATTCAAAATATAGAACTCGCTTTTTTAGAGCTCTCAAAACCTGATTTTGAGCATGCAGTAAAAAATCTTAAAGCATCAGACGTCACTTCAATAACGGTTTTACCTCTATTTTTAGCTCCGGGAAAACATGTAAGAGAAGATGTTCCTCATCTTGCCTTAAAGTTTTCAAAAGAGTATGAAATCGAAATTAAGGTTTTAGAACATATTGGTGCTAAAAGTGAATATATAAAATTGATAGAAAGCATCTTACTCTCAAAAAAGTAGAGCCACTTCTGCTCTATCATAGCAGAATCAGTTTTGCCAATCCTAAAAAACTAAAAAATCCCACTATATCAGTAACGGTTGTTAGCAGCACCGAAGATCCGACTGCCGGATCTATATCTGCTTTTTGTAAAAGCAACGGAATAAGCGAACCGAAAAAACCTGCTGTAATAAGATTTATAACCATAGATGCTGCGATTACAACGCCTAACATTGGCATAGAGAACCACACCCAAGCAATTATTCCTATTGCTACAGCAAAGATAGTACCATTCATCAAAGAGAGATAAACCTCTTTTTTAATCGTTTTTTTAGCGTCGTCACTGCTGATATCTCCAAGCGCCATCTGTCTTACGGTAACAGTTAGTGTTTGTGTTCCGGCATTACCGCCCATTGAAGCAACAATCGGCATTAAAACTGCAAGTGCAACCAAAGACTGAATCGTCGTATCAAACAATCCTATTACTACAGATGCAGCAATAGCAGTAACAAGATTTATCGCAAGCCAATATGCACGGTGTTTACCGATATGAAAAAGACTCTCTTCTTGCTCTGCTTCATCATTAACACCGGCAAGGTGGTAAAGTTGCCCGGTAGCACGCTCTTCTATGATGTCATAGATATCATCTGATGTTATACGCCCAATGAGTTTGCCATTTAAATCTATAACAGGAACAACACCCATATCGTATCTTGAAGCAATCTCTACAACTTCATGTATATCATCTAAGGCATTAACTGAAACGCTATTTATACCCTCTTTTACTAACTCATCATAATTTACATTTGGTCCAAGGAGTATGAGATCTTCTAGTGGAATTGAGCCTAAAAATATATTTTCTCTTGTAATTACATAAACTTGATAGACACTATCTAGCTCTTTTTTAGCCTTTAAATGTTTTAGCCTATAGATAGACTCTCCAACTTGCTCATCTATAAAAGCAGAAAAAAGCTCAGTTTGCATATATGCACCGGCTTCATACTCTTCATAAGAGATAAGTGTCTCTAGATTTTGTCTATCTTCATGCGAGAGGCTTTGAAGAACCTCTTCAGCTATATCTTCATCTACATCCTCAATATTACGGATAAGCTCTGCAGCATCATCGGTATCAAGAGTATTTGTTAAATCTGCCAGTTCATTTGGGGTAAAATATTCTACTATCTCCTCATGACAATGCCTTGGCAACTCTATCATAATGAGAGCTTTTAACTCATCGGGAAATTTAGAAAGCTCCTCAAGATAAAGCGTTTCATCATGCTCACGCAACTCAAGGAGAAGTTCTGCTATGTCAAAAGGATGAACATTTGTCTCAAGTCCATCTAAATATTTTTTCACATCCTCTTGAAGTGCTTGAATAAGTTCTTGTGATGACAATTTCATTCTATCTCCATTTAACTATTGTATATCTAATTTCATCAGATAAGCATCACACCCATCAAGATAAAAAGCTTTAAGATTTTTTACTATGCTAAAGCCCATTTTTTTATATAAAGATATCGCTATGTCATTATCTACTCGAACTTCAAGAAATAAACGCTTAAAACCTAAAAGTGCCAACTCTGCATACATGGTCTCTAAAAGTTTTTTTGCAATGCCCATAGCACGGTAACTACTGCCCACTCCTATAGAGTAGAGTTTAGCATTAGCACGCTTAATCAACACCAAAATATAGCCTGCTGTATCTCCTTCAACTTCTGCAACATAGAGGAGATTATTTCGCACATGATATGTAAAAGAGGCTCTTGACAAAGGAAAATTTTCTACACAAAAAAGTTTTTGCTCCAACGCAAAAAGTGAAGAAACATCACTCGGCTTTGCTTTTCTGATTATCATTTTTGATAAATTGTATATTTTGGCACAAGTTTAAACGGACGATACGACATTTTAACTTTACGAAGATTCTCAAATCCCATATCATCGCCTACATTTACATACTCTACGCCGTAATGCTCTTTTAGCATCTTTGAGAACTCTCTAAAAATAAACTGAGCACATCCAAGAATTTCAAAATCCGTTTTTTCTATAATAACAGTTGCCATGTTTTTATTTATTCTCTCGCCTACTGTAAAACCTTTGAGTTCACCGTTTATATATATAACAATTCCTATAAGTGAAAGTTCTTCATAATATTTCAACATATGCTTTATTGCATGTCTCTCTTGATGGATGCCCTCTAAAAAAACTTCAGCTTCCTCTTTTGGCATATATTTTATTCTATCAGAGACCCATTTATTAAACAGATTCACTATTTCGTCTTTATGTTTTACGCTATCTAAACGCTCTATAACATAACCAGAATAGGATTTTACAAACTTATTTATCTCTGTTCTTTTTGTATGGTAACTGTTTCCGCGAAGTTCAATAAGAGCATTTACTTCATAAATATAATCAACCAATTTTTTTTCTATAACATAGGATTCAAGCATCTCAAACATACTTTCAGCTTCATCACTATTTTGCAAAAATTCTTCAAGCATAGATCCTTGAACATAATCGATTCGAGAGTAGTATGGTGAACTGTTGTTAGCATTCATAACTTCAAAACATTTGACAATTGCCTCGGTAATATGTTTCTTTTTTCCCAAAGGAGGCAAGAGCATGGTGAGTTCGCCGCCTGTCATTATAAATAAACAAAAGCATTTGTTTATAACAGCATAAAATCCGCTGCAGTTTGCAAGCCATATATAATTTGCGGCAAAAGTATAATCACTTAAATCTACATCTATTTTTGCAAGATATTTTTCCATAATAGGTTTTGTAGTTATAGTAAATGGTTTTAATTTCTGTTTGTTAACCGTTAAACTTCCCATAAAAAATCCTGTTTTTTTGTAAATAATAGCGGAATAATACATCTTTTTTTTATATTTGAAGAAAAAAAAATTAAATATCTCTAAAGAAGCTTATTATAGGCGTTTTTAAAGACATATCAGTTACTGAATTTTGTATAAAATATTCAAAAACTTCTACATAAAGTAAAACTTGCCCCTCTATAATTAAGGCGATTATAAGGCGATTATATTTATAATTCCACCCGTTTTACAAATACGAATACAAAAAATATTTACTGCGTTTTTGTTTATATAATATTGGGGTGTCGCCAAGCGGTAAGGCACTGGTTTTTGGTACCAGCATTCAGGGGTTCGAATCCCTTCACCCCATCCACAAAAGAAGATAATCATGGAAACTACAGACTTTACCGAATTAACCGTAAGAATGGTTATATTTATCGTTATTGCAGCACTCTTTTACTTTATACTAAAGAAGAAAAAGTAAAAATTTTATAAAGAAGCGTAATTTCATCAAATATATTTTGGAATTAGACTCTTTATCTTTTTATAAATTTTAAGAAAATCAGTCGAATAAACTCTATTTTGAACAATGGTAGTCATAAAATTTGTATCTTTTTCCCATCTCGGAACTAAATGCATATGAATATGCTCGGCTATTCCAGCTCCACCCGCTTTTCCCAAATTCATACCGATATTTACGCCATTAGCACCAAAACCCTCTTTTAAAAGTCTTACCCCTTTTTGAGCCAAATCACTCATGTGAAGCCAAACATCACTTTGCAGCTCTTCAAGTTTGTCTGTGTGAGAATGGGGAATAATCATAAAATGTCCCGGTGTATAAGGATAGCGATTCATAACAATAAAGCAGTGCTCATCACGATAGAGCACATGTAGCATTTCATCTTCTTCTACATGAGCGCTGATATGACAAAATACACACCCCTCTATTTTGTCATTTGTTATGTATTCATCCCGCCACGGAGCGTATAAGATATCTTGCATAGACTATTTCTGCCTTATATAAAATTCGGTGCGTCATTTGCAAAAAGTATGATATCTCCTGCTCTTGTCTCAGAGATGAGAACTTCTTGCATTTTTGACTTATCTGATAGCATAATCTTATTTTTTACTTTTAGATTTTTATCAAAAAGCTCTGCGTTTAACGAACCTGTTACGATTGCGATGTCAAAGACACTGTTTATAGCTTCAATAAATTTCAGGTTCAACTCATCACTGCTCTCAACCAGCCCGGGAGTCACTATAACTTTTCTTCCGCCATGTAAAGAGCATAGCCTTAGAGCCTCTAACATGCCGTCAATATTTCCGTTATAACCATCGTCAAGAATGAGTTTTCCGCCCGCTTTTATCATCTGAAGTCTATGTGCGACAGGGGTAAGTCTACTCACGGCACTTTGAATCTCTTCATCGCTCATGCCAAATCTTTTCGCGATTTGAACTGCAACGGAGATGTTCATAGTTTGAAAAGAGCCTAAAACGTTTGTATGAAGAGAGAGAATATTTCCATCCAAATTTAACTCAAAGTCTGTTCCATCTAGGGTTGCATTTATGTTTTGTATCTCATTACCGAAAAATGTAACTTTTTCATGCAGCTCATCCGTTACGGAAGTGTGGATAAAAGCCCGCTCCAACCTTGGAGATTGCATAATTTCAAGTTTTGTTGCAATGATATTTTTCAGTGTTTTAAAATACTCTACATGAGCAAGTCCCACACGTCCTACTACTACATTTTGAGGTTCCAAAAATGTAGTTATCTCATAGATATCGCCGCTCTCTCTGGCACCTGCTTCGCAAACATAGATTTCTGTGTCACTCGGCAGAGATTCATTTACATCTTTAACTATTCCGCCTATAGTATTTACACTTCTTGGCGTTGCGTAAACTCTGTACTTCTTTGATAAAATCTCTGCAACAAAATTTTTGATGCTTGTTTTACCGTAACTTCCCGTAATTGCGACAATTTGAAGCTTATCCATACTTTTTAGCTTCTTCTTCGCCTCTTTTTTAAACGCAAAAAAGAGAAACTTCTCTATCATAAAACTTCCCATATAAGCCAGAGCAAGCGGCATAAAAACGCCGTATGTTTCACATGCCGACTTTAGGGTGCAGAGAAGATCTTGAAAAAATACCAAAGAGACAAGAAGAATCAAAAATCTTTTTACTCTCCATGTAAGAACCAATTTTTTATCAAGATTTTTATGCCAAATAAACAGAGCGGGCAAAAGTGCAAAAAAGAAAAATATGCCAAAATATTTGCCTGTCATGTAGTAAGCTATAAAAGGAATGAAGAAGTAGATAACATGCCAGTGCGGCTTGTGGTGTTTAAAGAGGGCACGTGAGAGCTTGTAGTCATACCACTGAAGATTTGTGATTAGATACCATCCCAAGGCACTCACAAAAAGAATATTTGTGATGAACGCTATAGCTATTTCGTAATTTTGCATTATTTATGCTCCAAAGTTTTTAAAAAAGACTCTTCTATATTTTTAGATATATCTTTGGCATGATTCATAAAAAAGTAGTGATCACCCTCATAAACCACAAGAGAAGAATCTTTTATAAGCTTCTCTATCTTCTTCGCACTGCTAAGAGGTGTGGCGGTATCATCCCTGCCCCAGCATAAAAGAGCTTTTCCCTTATAGAGGGAAAATTCATCAGAAAAATCTTCATCTACGACATTTTTAAAAGTTTGATACATCGGTTCACTCAGTTTTTTTGCATCATTTGCTACAAAAAACTCTCTAAACTTTGCAAGTCCAAATAGTTTTAAGAGTTTAAAAAGTGCTATTTTTGCTCTTACTTTAAAGGATTTAGGTAAGTATATTCCGGCACTTGCAACCAAAACAAGCACTCTAGGCTCAAGTAAAAGTGCTACTTTACCACCAAATGAATGACCGAGAACTATATCTTTCGAAGCGTTTAGGCTAACAATAAGAAGTTCTACTACTCTTGCATAGTCATTTGTGCTAAGAGCGAGATTACATGTAGAGTTTCCAAACCCCGGGAGATCTATGTATATATGGCGAAAAGCGTCCATGTAAGGCGAAAAAGATTGCTTCATCAAATTTTTATTACTGCCCCAGCCGTGCAAAACAATCAAGTCAACTTCAGCCTCCGGATTTAGTATCTCATAACTTATATCTAAAGTATGTTGATGGAACTGGATCGACTTTATCGCCATTACTTCCCTTTTGCTTTAGAGATCGAGTGAATATAGTCATAATTCACTCTTGCTCTTTTTGCATGCGGCAGGGAGTTTGCAAGAAGTTCTATAGAACCTTTAAAATCTTCAAAAAGATAGTTCGCCATAGACCCCGGAATCGGGTTAATCTCATTAAGGTAAACTTCTCCATCAATCACAAAAAAATCACATCTAATCAGTGCGCCTTCAAAGAGATCTTTATAAATTTTCTCAAAATTTGCTTTGAGTTTTAAGATAAGCTCATTTGGTATCTCTGCTTTTAAAACCTGCTCACTTCTTGAAAAATCCATATATTTTTTTTCAAAATCCAAGAACTCCTCTTTATGCGGCTCTTCAACAATAGATAGATAAATTTTACCGTTTGCTCCAAAACCAGCCAAATTGTACTCTTTGACACCATGTATAAATGGTTCGACTATAACACTGCTGTCAAACTCAAATGCAGTGTCAAGGGCATAGTCAAGCTCGCCCTCCTCTTTTACAATGCTGACTCCGATAGAGCTTCCAAGTCTTGAAGGTTTTATGATTACCGGATACGGGATTTTTATATTATTGTGCTCTTTTAAACTTAACTCTTCATGGTTTAGACATTTTATACCTCTGGCATTGCAGAGCCATTTTGTATATCTTTTATCATACGAAAATACACTGGCATCAACTCTAGGACCGATATATTTAATAGAGAAAAAATCCAAAAGTGCCGCAATAGAGCCATCTTCTCCATCGGCTCCATGAATAAGATTTAAGATTACACCGCCATGCTCAGTTGAACCAAAGAGTCCTTTTTGAACAAAAGCACCGTGCGAGAGAGAGAGTTTAGGCATCTTTTTATGCTCGCCTTTTGAAAAAGTGACCGCTTTCATTTTTGATGGCTCTATAAGATAAAACGTATGATCTTGATCACAAAAAATAAAACTCAACTCAAAATCTGATAACTTCTGTTTTAGTGTAATCGCACTTACAATGCTAATCTCATGTTCAAAACTTGCTCCGCCGAATAAAATAGTTAATTTCAATATATATTTCCTTAATTAAATTGTTTTTAAAAGTCTAAGAGCCTCTTTTACGAGTGAAGCCGTGTCGTTAGAACTACACTCGCTTAATGCTTTTAATATCTTCTCTTTTTTAAATCCAAGCGACTCTAATGCTTCGCTTGCCTGATTATACGCTTGATTTAACGGTTCATTTTGCGATGCTACAAGTTCCACATCAAAACCGCTTAACTCAACTAAAATTCTTCCGGCATTTTTAGGTCCGATTCCGGGAACTTTTTTTACGCCGTTTATATCTTTGTTGTTTATTACAACTCCAAATTGCGCAGGCGTATAGGTTGAACAGATAGCCATAGCAACTTTTGGACCTACTCCATTTATTTTTATAAGTCTCTCAAATAGTTTTTTTTCACTTATCTCCAAAAAACCGTAAAGTAACTGGGCATCTTCTCTAATGATATGAGAAGTAAAAAGCTTTACCTCATCACCGCCTAGGGCAGAAAAACTCCCAAGTGAGATAAATACCTCATAAACCACGCCATTTACATCTATGTGTACAAATGACGGCTCTTTATATAAAATTTTTCCTCTCAAACCAACTATCACTTATGCACCGCCTGAATTTCAAAAACTCCATCTTCAGTCTCTACAATAGCAAATATCTTATCATGAGAACCCTCTTTTGGCTTATAAACAAGCTGAACCGGCGGGTCAACCAACTTGAAAATCAATTCATTATGTCCAACCCATCTATCTCTATTGATAATTCTAGCATCTACTATATTATCTTGAAAAGAGACCGTTTTTGTTGCTAATAGAAGAAGCTTATCATTTTTGACATTATACTCTTGCATTATATTTTCCAGATGCTCTTGTATTTTATTGAACTGTTTATATTTTGTAACAAAAGATGCCGGCATTTTTATACCGTTTTTTTTATAATGAAGCAATCTCTGTTTTACTTCATTAAAAGAAGCAGAATTATCTTTAACAAGTTTTTTATATTTATCTACCTCTTTTTTTATCTCATCCACACTTATTCTGAGCTGTTCTATTTCATGCTTATTCTCGCTAAGTCCATCTTTTTTATCCTTTTGTACTAGCGGGTCAATCGTAAATACGTTTTCGCTTCCCTGAAGTTTTTGAATTTCTATCAATCTTGAAGCAGTTACTTTAACATGAGATCCGCACAACCCTATTTCTACCTCTTTTGCTCTTATATTTCCTCCGACTGCTTGAGAAATTTCTACTTTTTTTCCATCAACGGTTCCGCCTTCGAGTCTGTTAATTTTTATATTATCTCCGACTGCGACACCTTTATGAATATTTATAGTCAAATCATCTGCAATCATTTGAGAATCTCTATGAGTTTGTCCTTCTACCGTAGCTCTTTTAGCATGTACTTTGGCATTTGGTCCTACATTCCCTTTAATATCAATTTCACTAACCTCGACCTCCATGCCTGTCCCGATAGCATCTTTTAATGAATCATTCTCTTTTACACTTATAGCCACATCTGAGTCTAGTCCTGTAAAAACAGAACCAGTCGTCTTAAAACTAATCTCTCCAACATCCATATCAGTTTTAATCTGATATACCTTTGCTTCTTGAGCTATATATCCGCTTACTCTTGCACGGTATAAAATGCTGTCTTTATTATCTATAACTTCTATCGTATTATCAACATTAAAATCCGGTATGTTTTTTATTTCAGGCTCTGCAGGCTCTAAAAATTCACCGCGGCAGTTTCTGCCCGGTTTGCCTTTTTTCGGCTTAATATACTCCATGACTATATCGCCCTCTAAAACACTATGAATAAAACCTCTCTTGGCATAATCTACTTTATCGCCATTACTTGCTGGACTCTTTTTGTCATAATGAACTATAAAATCATCATTTATTGTAGCAGTAGGCTCATATGCATCTGCAATAAGTATTGTTTGATTTTTATCATATTTTATATTTCCGCCGACTTTTGCAAGTGCAGAAATTTTAGAAACAACATCCTTAACCATCTCATCAAAAATATTTACCAATATCCCTGCTCTGATTTTACTTTTATTTATATATCTTAAAAAATCTTCTTCAAAGTTCGGATGAGCTACTATTTCTGAACCGGCTTTTATGCTCAAATATATTTTACATTTTGTCGCATTTGCTCCAATAGCAGCATGCAGGTTTTTAAATACATTGTCATCTTCTTTAGTAAATATCTCGACTTCATACTCTTGCTTAATTTGAAAATTTTCATTTAAGAGCATAGAAGCATCATCAAGCTTATGCATCTCCTCTACGCTTATCTCTTCCCAATCTGCATTTGTTCTGTCTTTATTTACTCTTGTATATGTTTGAATTTCTAATATATCAAAATCTAAGGTGTTGAGATTTACGTTGTTTTTTCTTGCTATTTCAGCCATCTCTTTAGAGACATTTTGCGTTCTTATAACGGTAGGACGAATCTTATTTGGTGATTTTTCTATTTTCTTATCTGAACTAAACAATCCCATACTTTCTACCCTATATTGAATTTCTTAAAAATTAAACCATCCATTTTAATCTAATATTTGTTAAAATTTCGTAAAATCAATATATCTTTATAAAAGAAGCCCATGTTTAAAGCAATTTTCACCAATAGTTTTGGAATTTTATTCTCAAGAATTCTAGGATTTTTAAGAGATTTAATGACCGCTTCGGCACTTGGCGCAAATATATACAGTGATATTTTTTTTATAGCATTTAAACTTCCAAACCTTTTTCGACGCATCTTTGCAGAGGGTGCATTTACTCAAGTTTTCATTCCTGCTTACGCAAAATCAAAACACAGAGCAGTTTTTTTGGCAAATATTTTTATAATTTTCTTATCCGTAATTATCATCTTATCCCTGCTTGTAACTATATTGCCGAATATCGCCACACAAGTTATGGCTTTTGGTTTTAGCGATGAGATCATAACCATCGCCTCACCCTTTGTAGCTATAAATTTTTGGTATCTTCCGCTCATTTTTTCAGTCACTTTTTTAGCCTCTATGCTTCAGTACAAACGTCATTTTGCAACAACTGCATTTTCAACCGCACTGCTAAATATCTCGCTTATTTTTGCCCTCTTTTTCTCTCAAGACAAATCTGGAGAAGAGATAGTCTACTACCTAAGTTTTGGTGTTGTAATCGGCGGGGTTTTACAACTAATAACGCACATTATCGCTATCCGCCAATTAGGGCTCTCAAAACTGGTATACGGCGGCTTTAAATACATGAGAGTAAAATCAAAAAAAGTGGCACATGAGACTAAAAAGTTTAAAACACAGTTTTTTCCTGCAATGTGGGGAAATTCCACCTCTCAAGTCAGTGCATTTTTAGATACTTGGCTTGCCTCATTTTTAGCTGCGGGATCTATCAGTTATCTCTACTACTCGAACCGTATTTTTCAACTTCCACTGGCTCTTTTTGCCATTGCCACTTCAATCGCTCTTTTTCCCAGCATCGCAAAATATATTAAAAACAGTGATGAAGACGGGGCTATGCTCTACCTAAAAAAAGCTTTTTGGTTTTTAGCATATCTGCTTACGCTAAGCACCATCGGCGGATATATCTTAGCACATGAGATAGTTTGGGCACTTTTTGAAAGAGGCGCTTTTAGTACGATAGATACGCAAAATACGACGGTAGTTTTACAGATGTACATGATAGGACTTCTGCCCTTTGGTTTGCAAAAACTCTTTTTACTTTGGCTCTATGCAAAAGAGGAGCAGTTAAGAGCTGCCAAAATCGCCACTCTATCTCTTGGCTCAAATATCATTCTTTCGCTTATTCTTATCATGCCAATGGGTGCTTCTGGACTTGCTCTTGCAGGAACAATGGGTGGATTTGTAGGCTTTTTTTTAACCATAAGAGCATTTGGAGCAAAAAAGTTTTTTGATATACTTCGCTCAAAAAAAGCTCTCTATCTGCTTGGAAGCTCAGTTTTATTTACGATTTTACTACTTATTTTTAAGGATTTTATGAATGCAGCTATATGATTCGGTGCAAAAAACAAAAAGAGAGTTTATCCCTCAAGAAGAGCCAAAAGTAAGCCTTTATGTATGCGGTCCGACTGTTTATGATGATGCTCATCTGGGACATGCTAAGAGTGCTTTAGTTTTTGACCTGCTTACTAGAGTTTTAAAAGCCAACGGTTTTGAGGTAATTTACGCCAGAAACATTACAGACATTGACGATAAAATCATAAACAAAGCAAAAGAGCAGAACAAAACCATAAAAGAGATAACGGACTTCTATACAAATGCTTACCATGTGGAGATGAGTAAACTCGGAGTTAAACGTCCAGACATTGAGCCAAAAGCAACCGAATCTCTTGAAGCTATGTTTGAGCTTATAGAAAAACTTCTACTTAGTGACCACGCTTATAAGACCTCCAACGGGGATGTTTACTTTGACACTTCAAGCGATTGCGACTACTTAAAACTCTCTCACAGAGTTCAGGATGAGAGCCAAAAACTCCAAAGAATCGAGAGTTTTAGCGAAAAAAGAAATAGTGCGGATTTTGCTCTTTGGAAAAGCGTACATGATGATGGCATCTCGTTTGAATCACCGTTTGGCAAGGGTCGCCCCGGTTGGCATATAGAGTGTTCTGCCATGATAGAGAAACACTTAGCGAAAAAAGGTAATAAATTTGCCGTAGATATTCACGGTGGCGGAGCGGATCTGCTCTTTCCCCACCATGAAAACGAAGCTGCACAGACCAGATGTGCCACCTCACATGTACTCGCTAACTACTGGATGCACAACGGCTTTGTAAATATAGACGGCGAAAAGATGAGCAAAAGTCTTGGAAACAGTTTTTTCTTAAAAGATGCGCTAAAAATATATGACGGCGAAGTTTTAAGATTTTATCTCTTAAGTACGCATTACAGGGCTAACTTCAATTTTAATGAAGAGGATTTGCTAAGTTCAAAAAAGAGACTTGATAAAATTTACAGACTCAAAAAACGTCTATTTGGTTTATCTCATAAAAATGAGAAAACATCATTTCAAGAGCAGCTTTTAAAGGCTTTAAGCGATGATTTAAACATCTCTGAATCTTTGGCTCTTATTGACGAGATGACAACAGAGATAAACGAAAAACTCGATAACGATGCAAAAGCAAAAGAGACTAAATCACAAGCGCTCTCAAACCTTGCCTACATAGAAGAAATTTTAGGTTTTGGAGGAAAAAATCCATATGACTATTTCCAGCAAGGGATTGACTCAAAAACAAAAGACGAGATAGACACACTCATAGCCAAAAGGGGAGAAGCAAAAAAGGCAAAAGATTTTGCCCTATCTGACTCTATCCGTGATGAAATTTTATCTTACGGCGTAAACATAATGGATACTGCGCAAGGAACATTTTGGGAGAAAATTTAGCGAGTTTTTATCCTGTTTTTATAACCAGTATTTATGCGAAGATGAAGCCCTAAATAGTACATGTATGTTATGGCTTTTTTAAGTAGATAAGCTAAATAACCGCTTACTTTAATAACACCAAAAAGCTCTCCTGAAGCCCATCTTCCGCCAAGCGCTATAAAAACACCAAGAACTGAAGCATCAAAAGGCTCTAGCTCTTGTTTGTCTATTTTTTTACGAATCGCCCAAGCTACATACTCTGCACTTCTCTCGGCAGTTTGTGCAGTCGGCGGCAATATATTTCCCTTTATATCCCGAATCTCTACACAATCCCCTATAGCAAAAACATTTTCCATGTCACCGATATTAAGCTCTCTGTTGGGTATAAATTGAGATATTTTATTTTTTTGTACACTTATCTGTTCATTTAGGCTTGATGCTTTGATACCACCCGTAAATATCATAAAATGGTACTTTAATTTTTGAGAATTTTTAAAATAGATATAAGAGTCGTCAAGTTTGTCTATAAAAGTGTCGGTGAGGATATTGACACCAAGTGATTCCAATCTTTTTTGGGTATTTTTCACTAGAAAATCACTCATTCCCGGAAGGATTGTTTTGCTTGCATCGATAAGATAAATCTTTATATTTTTTGCTCTGCGTCCGATGGTTTTACTGTAAGTATGGATAATATGAGCCATCTCAGCCGCCACTTCGACACCGCTTAAACCGGCTCCGCCGATAGCTAAATTTATATCTTCATTATTGTCTTCGTTTTGAAGCTTTTTATAGATTAGATTTTCAAATTCAACTCTAAAGTTATGTGCTCTATGAAGACTTTTTACACCGTAACTGTGTTCTCTTAGACCCTCGATAAATGAGAAAAAATTTGTTCTTGCCCCGGTTGCAATTATCAAATAGTCATACGCAATAGATTCGTTTGAAGTCTGCACAAACTTTGCTTCAAAATCTATATTTTTAGCTTTATCATAAATAAAATGAACATTTTTACCAAAACCGCTGCACCAATCTTCTAAGTCAATCACTACGTCATGCATATCAAATCTTCCTGCAATATAACCGTATGCCTCAGTTTGGAGGTAGTGATAAGGATTTTTATCTATAAGTGTTATTTCAATATCTTTATATTTTGCCAAATGTTCTACAGCACGCAAACCGCCATAACCACCGCCTATAATTACTACATTTTTATTCAAACTTTGCCTTTAAAACTATAAATGGCTAAAATTATACAAAAATTATTAGGTACATTATGACAATTGAACAATTAAAGGCTCTTCTTTTGGAAAATTCCAAAGATTTAACTTGTGAGTTTAAAAGGCTTTTTCACGGACGCGGCGGACTCTATGAAGAGTGGAAACATTTAACCATAGACTCGATAGATGAGATTTTAAACGTAGCTCTGTATACGCAAAATGTTTTAGAGAATGAACTTATCGAGATGTTAAAAGAGTTTGTTTCTAACTCAGGACACAAAACAGTGGTTATCCAAAGAAGATACATAAAAGGCTCTCCCAGTGAAGTAGTTATCGGAGATCTCAAAGAAGATCTCTATGCGGTAGAAAATAGCATGAAGTTTAAACTCAACCTGCTCTCAAACCAAAACAGCCTCTATTTTCCTGATATGAAAAACGGCAGAGCATTTGTGAGAGAAAACTCAAAAGAGAGAAGAGTCCTCAACCTTTTTTCCTATACATGCTCTTTTAGCGTTGCCGCAAAACTCGGTGGTGCACTAAGCGTCTCAAATATAGATATGAGTAAAAGCGCCCTATCAAGCGGAAAAACCAACCATCATCTAAACGCAGTTGACCCAAGAGGAGTAAGTTATTTACCGTACAATATTTTAAAATCATTCTCCCGTATCAAACAAAACGGACCTTATGATCTCATCATCATAGATCCCCCTACTCTTCAGAGGGGAAGTTTTGAGGCTACAAAAGATTACGAAAAGATAATAAAAAAGTTACAAGAAATAGCCTCTGATGAGTGCATAGTTTTGGCATGTCTAAACTCTCCGGAACTTGATAGCAATTTTTTAATTTCTCTATTTAGTGAGTTTGTACCGGAGTTTAAATTTGAGAAGCGGCTTAAAAATGTTGATGAGTTTGCAAACGCAGATGAAGAGAGAAGCCTGAAAAACTTAGTTTTTTCCAGAGGTTAAGCACTAAAACTTCTAGCATACTTGCCCAAGAACAGCACATAGTAAACATGCAGATAGCTCTGCATGTTTACTGCCTTACTCGCAAAAATCGGCTAAAAGTCCGCCCTTTACATCCTTATAAACACTCTCCCCTTTTAGCTTTTTAACGATTTGCAGTGCAAAGCAGATAGCAGTTGCAGGACCGCGGGATGTCATAATATTTCCGTCTTGTACAACCATTTTTGTTTCATCAAATCCATCTTTTCGTATCTGCTCCTCTATGGTCGGGTAGCATGTATAGTTGTGTTTTAGCACGCCTGCTCTCTCTAGGGCAAGCGGTGCGGCACAAATCGCACCTATATTTTTGCCTTTTTTATCCATTATTTTGAGTATATTTTGCACGGTTTCATCATCACACAGAGCAAGAGTTCCGCCCCATCCACCCGGAAGAGCAATCATATCAAGGTTATCTACATCCACATCTTTTATCTGTATATCAGATAAAACAGTGACACCGTGAGCACCCTTAACCGCACTATTTTCATCCAAAGAAGCAACCAAAACTTCAATTTTTGCTCTTCTTAGAACATCAATGATATTTATCGCTTCAATCTCTTCAAATCCGTTTGCCAGCGGCACTAAAACTTTGCTCATGTAACTCTCCTTATATATTTTCATCTCCTTAATTCTATACTTTTTTATCAATTTTTACAAGCAAATTGATTTTTACTATCAACTGCCCTTTACCTTTTTTTTAGTATAATTTTCAAATTTTTTAAGGTAAAGAGACAACTATATGATAAATTATCAAACACTAAGACCTTGGCTATATAAACTAGACCCTGAAGTTGCTCACAATGTCGCTGAAACAGCACTTAGAGTGCCTAATATCTGCCCGATACTTTTCAACCCGTTTTTAAAATCCCACTTCATCACAAACGAAATCTTAAAACAAGAGCTTTTCGGTCGCACTTTTTTAAACCCTATCGGGCTTGGAGCAGGATTTGACAAAAATGCGACAATGATTCGCGGTATGCAGATTCTAGGATTTGGTTTTACTGAAATCGGTACGGTTACGCCAAAGCCGCAAGCCGGAAATCCAAAGCCTAGAATGTTTCGACATGTAGAGGAAGAGAGTATTCAAAATGCTATGGGCTTTAATAATGACGGACTTTTAAGCGTTCAAAAAAGATTAAAAGAGAGATTTCCATTTACTACTCCAATCGGCATAAACATCGGTAAAAATAAAACTACATCTGATGCAGAAGCGATAAATGACTACATAACTCTTATCAAAGCACTTCATGAGTTGGGTGATTATCTGGTTATCAACATCTCATCTCCAAACACTCCGGGACTTAGAGATTTACAAAACGAGGAGTTTATCACAAGACTTTTTAGCGAAGCAAAAGCCATCACAAACAAGCCGATTTTACTCAAAATCGCACCTGACATGAGCAAAGAAGATGCGGTTGCACTCACAACTTTGGCGGTTGCAAAGGGAGCAGATGGCATCATTGCTACAAATACCACTGTAGATTATTCGCTTGTTAAAAACCCACAAAGCATCGGCGGACTTAGCGGAGCTGTTTTAAGAGAGAAAAGTTTTGAGATTTTTGAAGCGATAGCAAAAGAGCTTTACGGAAAAACGACTCTTATCTCAGTTGGCGGAATTTCATCTGCAAAAGAGGCATACAGACGCATAAAAGCCGGAGCTTCGCTTGTAGAGATTTACAGCGGACTTATATTTCATGGATTTGACATGATAAAAGATATCAATACAGAACTCACAGAACTCATAAAAGCTGACGGATACGCAAATATCACAGAAGCAATAGGAAGCGACAGAAAGTGAAAATTTTCTTAGCTATCACACTAACCATAGGAACTTTAATGGCATCATCACTACCGAAGTATGAAACAAAAACTCTAGAAAATGGACTGCAAATTGTCGTAATTCCCCTAAAAAACTCTACAAATGTCATTAGTACGGATATTTTTTACAAAGTGGGAAGCAGAAATGAAGTAATGGGTAAAACCGGAATTGCTCACATGCTGGAGCATATGAATTTCAAATCTACAAAAAACTTAAATGCAGGCGAGTTTGATAAAGAGGTAAAGAGTATCGGCGGCGTAAATAACGCTTCAACCAGTTTTGACTACACGCATTACTACATAAAATCAAGCACGCAAAACCTTGGCAAATCACTGGAACTCTATGCCGAACTTATGCAAAATCTAAATCTAAAAGACAAAGAATTTCAACCTGAGCGTGATGTCGTAGCTGAAGAAAGACGTTGGAGAACTGAAAACTCTCCGCTAGGATATCTCTACTTTGCGATGTTTAACAACGCTTATGTATACCATCCGTACCACTGGACACCGATAGGGTTTATGAACGACATACAAACATGGACGATAGAAGATATTAAAAAATTTCATAAAACATACTATCAACCAAACAATGCAATCCTTATGGTTACAGGTGATGTAGATCCCGATGAAGTTTTTAAAAAAGCCAAAAAAGAGTTTTCAAACATTAAAAACGGGACTAAAATTCCTGAATTTAAATTTATAGAACCTGAACAAAACGGTGCAAAAAGAGTGATGATTAAAAAAGAGAGTGAAGTTGAAATGATTGCCATAACATTTCATATTCCAAATTTTAAACATGAAGATCAAATAACACTCAGTGCAATATCAGAGATTCTGTTTTCTGGAAAAAGCTCAAGGCTATATAAAGAGTTAATGGACAAAAAACATCTTGTAAACAGCGTTTATGCGTACAACATGGAAAGTATTGATCCGGGGCTTTTTATATTTTTAGCAACATGCAACCCTGAGGTGAAGGCAGAAGATGTTGAAGCGGAGCTTATAAAGCAAATTGAGATTATAAAAAATGAAAAAGTAACAAAAGAGGAGATTGAGAAAGTTAAAATCAACTCTAAGTCTGATTTTATCTACTCTTTAGAGAGCTCGACTTCCGTTGCAGAACTTTTTGGAAGTTATCTGGTTCGCGGAGATTTGACACCTCTTTTAACACATGAAGAGAATATAGAAAAAATTACGCAAGAAAAAGTTCAAGAGGTTGCAAAAAAATATTTCAACTTTGACAAATCAACAACTCTCATCTTAAAAAAAGGTAAATAACTTTACTTTTTTTTTCTTTAATTTATTTAATGCATTAAAACGAACAAGTCCGTTTTAACGGCAGGGACAAATGTCCCTTGCAACCCCGTAAAGCTACGAAAAACAAGTTTTCGAGATCTAATGAGTATCAAATTGCACTTTTTAGCCAAAGTGCGTAAGGTCAGTAATTTATTTAAGGTTAATAGATGTAGAATCTTACACTAACAAATGGTTAGCCGTACTTAAGAAGCAAGTTACAGTAGCAAACGCAACTTGAACAATCCATATTATATGAGGAGTTTACGATGAAAAAATATCCATTAGCAATGTCTGTATTATCAACTGCCCTATTTCTCTCGACAGGGTCATTGTCGGCAGCAGATCAAAATCAGTCCCAAAAAACCACTCAAACACAAGAGCAAGAGCAGGTATATGGCAGCCAAATTATGACACAGCAAGAGCGTATAGAATACCGTGATAAAATGCGCGCCGCTAAAACTGTCGAGGAGCGAGAGCAAATCCGTAAGGAACATCATGCGCTTATGAAAGAACGAGCAAAAGCAAAGGGTATTACACTACCGGATGAGCCGCCGGCTAGAGGCATGGGCGGTGGAATGGGACCGGGTGGTGGAATGGGACCAGGTAGAGGTTACGGTCGTTAATCTCAAATAACACCTTACACAACTCACTCCCATCTTTTTCTAGTGGGGTGAGTACCGCAATATTTCTACCAAACACAATGCCAAACTCCTCCCTTTTAATACTTTATTTGCTATAATCGCATATTAATTTAACAAGGCTATATAGATGAATATCGTAACCGGTTCGACAACCGCACTCATTACCCCGTTTAAAAACGGAAAATTGGATGAAGAGAGTTATGCTAAACTAATCAGAAGACAAATTAAAGGTGGTATTAATGCCGTATGTCCTGTCGGAACGACTGGAGAGAGTGCTATGCTTACTTATGATGAAGATAGAAGATGTATCGAGATAGCAGTAGAGGTATGCCGTGGAACAAATACTAAAGTTTTAGCAGGTGCTGGAAGCAACTCGACTGCAGAGGCTATAGAAGCTGCGAAAACTGCACAAAAATGTGGAGTCGATGCTATATTTTCTGTTGCTCCATACTATGTAAAACCATCTCAAGAGGGACTCTATCAACACTATAAAGCCATAGCCGAATCGGTAGGTGAACTTCCTTTTATGCTCTACAATGTTCCGGGACGCACTGTCGTAGACATTAGTGCCGATACGGTTATAAGACTATTTGATGATGTAAAAAATATTTACGGGATTAAAGAGGCAACTGGAAGTCTGGAGCGAACTATCGAGCTGCTATCCCGCAGACCTGAACTTAAAGTATTTTCTGGTGATGATGCGATTGACTTTCCTATACTTGCAAATGGCGGTGCAGGCATAACGTCGGTAACATCAAACCTTCTTCCTGACCTTAAAAGCCAACTTGTAGATAAAGCGTTAAGCGGCGATTTTAAAGGCGCAAAAGCTCTAAATGATATGTTATTCCCAATCAACAAAGCCCTCTTTTTAGAGTCAAATCCTATTATGATAAAAGCTGCAATGTATATAGCAGGGTTAATAGATACGCTAGAATATAGGCTTCCTCTTGTCCCTCCGAGTGTAGAAAATATGAAAAAACTTGAAACTATTATGAAAAATTACGAAATTAAAGGATTATAAATGACAGGTAAAACTCTATTTGTAAGTGGCGGAACTCGCGGAATCGGAAGAGCTATTGTTTATGCTTTTGCACAAAAAGGGTGCAATGTCGCATTTACTTATGCTACTAACGCAGATACCGCAGACGAAATTATCGCTGATGTTGAGGCAAAATACGGCGTTAAAGCTCGTGCTTATCTACTAAACATATTAGAACCTGAAACATATAAAGATGTATTTGTTGAGTTTGATAAAGATTTTGAGAGACTGGACTTTTTTATATCAAACGCAATTATCTCAGGTCGTGCCGTTGTAGGCGGATTTGGTCCATTTATGCGACTAAAACCGAAAGGCTTAAACAATATCTACACTGCGACAGTAGACGCGTTTGTAGTCGGTGCACAAGAATCGGCTAAGAGAATGGAAAAAACAGGCGGAGGAAGCATAATCAGCATGAGCTCAACAGGCAATCTTGTTTATACTCCAAACTATGCAGGACACGGAACAAATAAAGCTGCAGTTGAGGCAATGGTTCGTTACGCTGCAGCTGAACTTGGAGAGAAAAACATAAGAGTAAATGCAGTAAGCGGTGGACCTATAGATACAGACGCACTAAGAGCATTTCCAAACTATGAAGAGGTAAAAAGCGAAGTTGTGAAGCGTTCTCCGCTCTCTCGCATGGGTGAAGTCGAAGATCTAACAGGTGCATGTCTATTTTTATGCGGCAATGAATCTTCATGGCTCACGGGTCAAACTATCGTGATAGACGGCGGAACAACATTTCAGTAAATTTAAGCTAAATATTTTTCAAATTTTTTTGAAAAATATTTACCGATATGATGCTAATATCTACTTTATGAAAAGCATAGAAAAACTAATTGAACCCTTAAACCTTATCTATTATGAGTATGATAAAAACAGCAACTCTTTTATCCTTGATAGAAACTACTCAAATGAGCATATATTTGAAGAACTTATCAAGATAACATACATGCTCAGCAAGCAAAATATAAACTTTTTTGTTGATGAAAATAAATCGCTGGTTTTAAACAGCCGAGATTCTATTGGATCAAAAATAAAAAGACATATAGGTTCTTTTGTACAAAATATAAAAAATAGCAATTTAAATATCTATATACTAAGCGATAAAAAAGTTAAATGGGCAAAAAATTTGCCTGTTTTTAAAATAGAGCCTATTAAGGCAAATTTGGATTTTTCATCTTATGATGCTCTTATCTTTACATCAAAAAATGCGGTAACTTCACTCAACTCATACAACCAAGCATGGAAGAGCAAACCTCTTTATGTTATAGCTCCCCAAACTGCTAAAGTAGCAAGCAATCTAGGCGGAAAAATAAAATTTGTCGGTAAAGAGAAGCATGGGAATGAGTTTGCCTATGAATTGCTTCCTCTTTTAAAAAATAAAAAAGTTTTATATGTATGCGGTTCCAAAATTGTTTCAAATTTGGTAGCGACATTAAATACAAACGACATAATTTGCGATGAAGCCATAGTTTATGAGACGGTATGCATCAATAACAAAAAGAAGATTAAACTTCCAAAAAATTCTACGGTTATTTTTTCTTCACCATCAACGATAGAGTGCTTTTTGAAAAATGCACTCTGGGATGATAGCTACAAAGCAATTTCAATCGGGCATACAACAGAGAAATATTTTCCATCTTACATAAAACCGATCGTCTCAGAGACAACATCTTTAGATTCATGTGTAAAAAAAGCTTTAGAATTAAGAAATTAACTTTTTGTTGACTATAGAGGTATATATTACTTACTTAATTATAAACTAAAAGGAAATTTCAAATGAAACCGATTACAACTATAACTTCTCTAGCTGTTCTTACTCTTTTACTATCTACTTCTGCACTCGCAAAGCCAAATCTTCCTCCACCGGTAGAAGATGTTGTTAAAATGGAAAAAGCAGCAGGTCCAGCCGGAGCTTTTACAACAAAAGAAAATTTTCCAAAAGATTACTTTTTAATTCCAAAGAATCTTCCTTACCTTGTCGGAATGACACTTTATGACCCATCAAGTTCAAACTTAGAACTATCCAAAGAGCAGATAGATGCTATTTTAAAAATTAAAAAAGAGTTAATGGCAAATGCGATAGAAAAAGCCTTAAAGGTAAAAAAACTTGAACTTGAAGTAGTTGAGAAGATTGCTATTAAACATCAAGGCGTCAAAGCAACGGATCTTCATGCAACTATTGATGAAATCGCAAAATTAAAAGCAGAACTTACCAAAAATCATTTAGATTGTATCGAAAAAATAAAAGCTGTTCTCACTCCGAAACAATTTGAAGAGATGCTGGACTACGGCATAGTAAATATGTTTTAAAAAAATAAAACAAGAAGAAAAAACACATTATTACATTTTAAAGAGCATTGAATGGTTTCTTCCCAAATTCTGTTAAAAGCGTTTCAATCTCTTTTTCCGAAGCTAATTCATTATGAATGTCTCCTTGTATGTGCTGTGCGGAAGAAACTCTTTTTTTATCATCAATTTTACTCTCAAGAAGATTATTTGTATAATTTGAAAGGGATCGCATAACATTTATAACCCTTTCAATTTTTTGGCGATGAATATCTTGATACTGCATGATATCCATAGTGTCGATTATAGAATCACCGCTAGTTTGTAGCATTGCTAAAGTTTTATTTGCATCATTAAGTATGGAGTTGTTGTTTTTCAAAGCACTTTTAAAAATTGCTATATTTGAGAATTTTGTACTTAAGGTCGTAAATAGTTTAATATTTTTATTTAATACCTCTGTAATTTTATCTATCTTCTGCTCTGTCTCTTGTAAGTTATTGCTAATATTTTCTAGAATATCAAAAATTTCTGTTGCTTTCTTTTCACTCTCTTTTGTTAGATCATCAAGTTGATGGACCATTTTATTTTCATCTGTAGCCGGATATGGTAAATAGTGTTCTTCCTTTTTTATATTATTTGGCAGTTCATTTTTAAAGCTTTCAGAAGATAAATTTTTTGTATTACATTTTTCTTTTGAAAAATCTTTTTCTAAATTTTGATTATTTTGATGCATGAGAGTTTCTCCATTTTATAAAATTTGCTTTATTTAAGTTTTAAAGTAATTTAAAAGTTAAATTTTTCTAATTTATTATCTATTTTTTTAATGTGAAAATTTACATCGATAGTGTTGCATGTTTGTTGCATTAAGTTATTTAATAAAAAACAACAGGTTTTTGATTAAAAAGGATAAGCTTGCAGCGACAAGGTAGTATCACTGCAAGAAATATTAAAACATTTTTCTTTTTCGGAAACGAGGATTTATCCTCGTCTGTTTTAACCTTGCTTGTGTGTTTATTAAAAACTCTCCCAAACATCGCTTTCATGTTTAGAGCTGTTTTTAGCAATAGCGTTTGAGGCATATTTTTGTTTAACTACAACGGGTTTAGCAGCTTGAACACTCTGGCTTGCTCTAGTGTGGTTCTGAGTTGCTCTTATATTACTTTTTCCAACAAACTCTTTAGATAATGCATCTTGAACCATAGCTTCTGCTTTAGAGATAGTAGCGTTTGCAATAGCATCTGCTTGAGCTGCTACTTTTGCATTCTCTTGTGTCATTTGGTCTAGTTGAGTAACAGCCGTATTGA
>Ga0208371_1000031_pt1 | contig 125378 bp, 120 predicted proteins | sample SubbioCR12Aug_1A_FD_184827 | JGI IMG/M metagenome (GOLD analysis project Ga0208371, IMG submission 184827) | Serpentinite rock and fluid subsurface biosphere microbial communities from McLaughlin Reserve, California, USA - CR12Aug_1A (SPAdes) | ecosystem: Environmental > Terrestrial > Deep... | reverse complement strand
GGTGCGGGTCGCCGCCATCGCCCAGGTTCGGCATGACCTGATGGGTAAATTGTGGGTGGAATTCCACAGCGGCGGCAAGGTGCAGCCGGTAAGCCGGGCGTATGCCCATTTGTTCCGCCAGATGTAGGGGGTAGTCTTGGGGAGACGAGCAAATGAGCGCCGGATTTCGTCATCCGGTCGGGCGACGTGTCTTGCCAATATTGAACCCCGGATTCAAAAAACGCTGCCACCGGTACCTTCCGGCTTGCCGAACCCGGATGGGGCGAGGGTCCGGCACATTCAACCCGGCCCGAAACGCCCCCTATTTCGACAAATGATTGCCATCAGGCATTCGGATCTCACCACGACCCAAGATATTGGTTTCGATATTCGGAGGGCTGCTCAGTAGAGTGATATCCCCACTCCCTTCGACCGACAGGTTTGCTTCCTCGCTCGGCCCAAGTGTGATGTCTCCCGAGCCGATGACCTTAACGGTTGCACGCGGGTGCTCAAGCAGGCTGAGGTCGATGTCTCCTGAACCCAGGGTGCTCGCAGTCACATGTTGCACACGCCCTGCGGACTTGATGTCTCCGCTGCCGTCGAGTTCCAGACACAGTGAGGGTTGAGACAGGTTAAGCAGGCGTAAGTCGGCGCTGCCAAAAACTGACCAGGTTTCAATAGCCGGGCCTTCTAAATCGAGACGAAGGTGGTGGTTGTGGAATAAGCGCCACTTGAAGCGACCGTGCAATTCTTGGCCGTCAAGGCGCACGTGTTCGATCAGCCACGCGGGGCCATGCAATACCGCTCTGGCCTTTTCGGCAGGCCGCCAAGACACCTCAGCGGGCAGTCGGATAGCCATCCGCGCACTGGGAATCCATGCGAGTTCACGCTGGGTCGTCTCGTCGCCGCTTGGTCGGCGCTGTCCTGCGTCCGCCCAGAGGCGCTTTACCGCACCCAGCAATCCACGGCCCTCGTGGCGCAGGTCGGCAACGTGTTCTTGCCCCAGCCATACGGGATCGCCCAGCGCTGCCGCTGTGGCCTCCTCACTGCGGCCATTCGCGGTGGATTCGTCGAAATGGTTGCGATAGTCGGCAAGGATTTCGTCGATCTCAGCCGGCGTAAGGCCTTGCAAGGCGCTACGGATTTTCCGCAAAAACGCTTCTTTATTCATGGGTGACTCCGAGGATGGAATTGACTGAGGCAATGAAGTGCTGCCACTCGTGTTTCTGCGCAAAGAGAGACGACAAGCCCGCCTCCGTAAGTCGGTAATACTTTCGCGACGGCCCGCTCGCGGATTCCTGCTGGTAGGTTTCGACCAATCCGTCGGCCTGAAGCCTGCGCATCAGCGGGTAGATTGTTCCTTCGCCCATATCGACTGCTTGCGCAAGATTTCGCGCGAGGTCATAGGCATAGCTATCCCCCTTGGCGAGCAAGGCGAGGACGCAGAGGTCAAGTACGCCTTTTTTTAGCTGAGTTGAGATTTGATCGGCCATGGCCCGCTTCGCTATGTTCAAGTGCGGTATAGCTTATAACAAGCTATCTTGCATTGCAAGCTACATGACGGAAAATTGTTTGTGCGGCGCCGCGTAGCGAGGCTTAAACCCAATGCTGTTAAGTTAAAAGAAAATCCGTTCGTCCTGAGCTTGTCGAAGGGCGCAGGACGCTGGCTTCCCCGTTATCGACATAGAGGTGCACGTGGTCGCCGCGCGGCCCCGGATCGGACGCATACTCGACCTTGGTGGGTTTCATGGCACTCACCTTGGCGCCGTCGGCGGGGGATTTGATGGTAGCGTATGGGTCGGCGGCCAGGGTGGACTGGGCGATGGCGGCGCAGGTCCTGGCTGCGCCGCCTGCTGGCAGAAGCCGCGCCGGATGCAGTGATCGTCGCCGAGTGCGGCGACGGCAGCAGCGCCTTGGCGGAAATCGAACGGCTGCGCCCCGACGCGGCGTTTCTCGATATCCGCATGCCGGGGCTGTCCGGCCTGGAGGTGGCGGCGCGCCTGGCGAAAACCCTGCAACGCCTGCGTGCCGCCGTGCCGGCGTTCGACGCCACGGCCCGCCTGGCCCGCGAACCGCTGGCGCAATTGAATGCCCGCCCCGCCGTCGAAACACTGCGCTGGCTGCGCGCCGGAGCCGGCGAATGGCTGATCCGCACCGCGCTCAAGGAACTGGAAAGCCGTCTCGACCCGCAAGCCTTCTGGCGCATTCATCGCGGCGTGATGGTGCGGGTCGCCGCCATCGCCCAGGTTCGGCATGACCTGATGGGTAAATTGTGGGTGGAATTCCACAGCGGCGGCAAGGTGCAGCCGGTAAGCCGGGCGTATGCCCATTTGTTCCGCCAGATGTAGTTCTACTTTGTCAGATTCGACGACAAACGGTGTTAGCAGGTACTTTTCCCCTGCGCTATACATCTATGCACAGATCTTTTCAACATATTGATAATGTATTAAAAATACCACCAACCCAGTCCCCTCCCCTTCAAGGGGAGGAGTTACGACCTTCGACTTGTATGCATAGATTATGCCCTGCGAGGGAAGGGCAGGATGGGGGTGAGCAAATCATTCAACCGATTGATTTTGAACGCCCCGCCCCAATCCCCCCGTCGGGGGAAGGAGCGCAAACCATGGTACGGAAATCTGACAAAGTAGAAGTAGCCCGGCTTGCTTTTGCGCATATCCGCCACTACCCTTAGGTGCATCGGCTTAAGGGAGCAAGCGCATGTCCGACCGTCCTACCTTGGTGCAATATCTTGAGTTGCGCGGCGTCAGTCGCCGTGAATTCCTGGGGTTCTGCACTGCTGCCGCCACGGCCCTGGCGCTGCCGGCCAGCGCGGTTCCGGCGATTGCCGCCGCCTTGGGCAAGGCCCAGCGCCCCTCGGTGATCTGGCTGTCGTTTCAGGAGTGCACCGGCTGCACCGAATCCATCACCCGCTCCCATTCGCCTTCGCTGGAGGCGCTGATTTTCGATTTTATCTCGCTCGATTACCACCATACCCTACAAGCGGCGTCCGGCGAGGCGGCCGAGGCGGCACGTGAGGCCGCGATGAAGGCGTTTTACGGCAAATACCTGCTGATCGTGGACGGCTCGATCCCCACCAAGGACGGCGGGGTGTATTCGACCATCGCCGGGGTGAGCAACCTCGCCATGCTCAAGGAAGCCGCCCAAGGCGCGGCGGCGATCATCGCGCTGGGTTCGTGCGCGGCGTTCGGCGGCATCCCGGCGGCGTTACCCAACCCCACCGGCGCGCAGTCGGTCGGCGAGATCATCAAGGACAAGCCGGTGGTGAACGTTTCCGGGTGTCCGCCGATTCCGGTGGTAATCACCGGGGTGCTCACCCATTTCCTGACTTTCGGCAGCTTGCCGGAACTTGATGCCCTGGGGCGCCCCAAGGTGTTCTACGGCGAGACCATCCACGACCGCTGCTATCGCCGGCCTTTCTACGACCAGGGCAAATTCGCCAAGAGCTTCGACGACGAAGGCGCGCGCAACGGCTGGTGCCTGTTCGAACTGGGCTGCAAGGGGCCGACCACTTACAACGCCTGCGCCACCACCAAGTGGAACCAGGGCGCTAGTTTCCCCATCGAAACCGGGCACGGCTGCCTGGGATGTTCGGAGCCGAAATTCTGGGACGCCGGCGGTTTTTACCAGCCCCTGTCCGCACCGATTTCGCCGGTCGGCCAGATCGCCCTGGGTGCCGCGGCAGTCGGCGTGGCGGTCGGTACGGCGATGGCGCTGAACAGCCGTGCCACCAAGGACAAGGCGCGGGCGGCACATCGGAAGGCGGAACTGGATGATTTGTCGCCCCCATAAGGTAGATTGATTTCACCGCGAAGGCGCGAAGGGGACGCAAAATAATGGCGGCCGGGGTATTGCAAGGGGAGGCTTTGCGCCTGCGCGCCTTTGCGCTTCAAAAAATGCTTACTGTGAAGGATTGCGTATGACCGACATGGACTGGTTGATCTGGGCGCGCGGCCCCGGGCTATCCGTTGCGCTGGCGATATTTTTCTTCGGCATGATGCTGCGCGCCTTCGAGATTCTCGGGCTGGGGCGAAAAATGGATTTGTCGGTGACGCGTAGCGATTCGCCCGGCAGCGGCTGGCGGACCATGGTGACGCGCTCCCTGCCGATACCTTCGCTACGGCGGCGGGCGCCGGTCACCCATCTGCTGGGTTACGTGTTCCACATCGGCCTGCTGATTAGCGTGGCGTTTTTCGTTCCGCACATCCAGCTGCTCCGCCATACCGTCGGCGTATCCTGGCCGGCGCTGCCCACGCCCCTGGTGGATGCGGCGGCATTGATTACCCTGGTTGCACTGGTGGCGGTCGCCATCCACCGCGCTCGCGACCCGGTAAAGCGCTTCCTCTCCGGCTTCGAGGACTGGTTCACCCTGGCGCTCACTTTCCTGCCGATGCTGACCGGCTATCTGTCTTTCCACCATATGCTGCTGCCTTACACGCTGATGCTGGCGCTGCACATCCTCAGCGTCGAAGTGCTGCTGGTGTTCATGCCCTTCACCAAGCTCGCGCATTTCGGGTCGCTGTTCCTGGCGCGCTGGTACAACGGCGACTTGGCGGGACATAAGGGGGTGGCGTCATGAGCAATTTTTCAATTTGGGTAGGATGGGTGAAGCGTAGCGCACCCATCGAACCTACGCATGATGGGTACGCTAACGCTTTACCCATCCTACGGTTCTTTGGTATCAGTTCGGAGGCAACCTCATGAGCGCCTCATTCGACCGTGCCTACAACATCCTCAAGGAAGTCATCGACGCGCCCATCGCCAGCTACCTGACCAGTTGCGTGCATTGCGGACTGTGCGCCGAGGCGTGCCTGTTTCACACCGAAACCGGCGACCCCAAATACACCCCGATCCACAAGATCGAGCCGCTCAGGAAGGTCTGGGAGCGCGAGTACACGCTCACCGGCAAGATCGCTTCCTGGTTGGGATTGAGCAAAAAATTGACGGACGACGATCTGGCGACTTGGCAAGAACTGCTCTACGACAGTTGCACCCTGTGCGGGCGCTGTTCGATGGTCTGCCCGGTGGGCAACGACATCGCCTACATGGTGCGCAAATCCCGCGAAGGCATGGCCATCGCCGGTCACGCGCCGGCAGGGGTGATCGCCGCCACCAAGCGCACCATCGAGATCGGTAGTCCGATGGGCGTGAAGCTGCCGGCGGTGATGGTGCAGGTCAAGCACGCCGAAGCGGAAACCGGTCTGGAAATTCCGCTGGATCGCGAGGGCGCCGAATACATGGTGTTGCTCTCGTCGATGGAGATCATCAATTTTCCGGAGTACCTGCAAGCCATCGCCAAAATCTTCAAGCAGGCCGGCAAGAGTTGGACGCTGTGCACGACCGCCTTCGAAGCGACCAACAGCGGCATCCAAATCGGCGTTTCCGATTTTGCCCGGGAAATCGTGCAGCGCATCGTCACCGGCGCGGAAAAACTCAAGGTCAAAACCGTTATCAGCCCGGAATGCGGCCACGCCTTCACCGCGCTACGCTGGGACGGCCCCAACCTGATCGGGCGGCCTTACGACTTCGAGGTCAAGCACATCCTCGAAGTGCTCGACGAATTCCGCGCGGCAGGGCTGCTCAGGACCACCGGCTTCGACGAGACCCGTCTCACCTACCACGACCCCTGCCAGATCGCCCGGCGCGGCGGGGTGGTCGAGCAACCCCGGCGTTTGCTGGGCATGGTGACGAAGAATTTCGTGGAAATGCGCGATGCCGGGGTGATGAACTGGTGCTGCGGCGGGGGCGGCGGAGTAAGCGCCAACCCGGATGCCGAACCGCTACGCCTGGAAGTCTTCAAGGTCAAGAAAACCCAACTCGACGAACTGAAAGTGGAAAAACTGGTAACCGCCTGCGCCAACTGCCGCATCGTCATCGAAGAAGGGCTGGAGCATTACGGCATGGATATCGAGGTCGTGGGGCTGACCGAAACCCTCGCCGAACACTTGGCGGAAGGAGAATAACGTGACCATCGCCAACGATAGCGACTTCAAGGCAGCCCTGGACCACCTGCCCCCCGCCCAGCAGCGCCTACTGGCCGCGCGCTTCACCCAAAACGTGCTGGCTTTCAGCCGCGATCCGCGCGTCAAGGGCGCCGTCGATGCGGCCCTGCGGGAAGGAATTTCCGATAACGAACTGGCGCTGCAACACCAGTCCGCCAAAGCGGCGCGCGTGGAGAGCTACACCCAATGCGGCACCGAAGCCGACTGGTCGTGCCAGGCCGGCCATTTCGTCGCGGAAGCGGCGCTCGCCTGCGTGCGCCCCGCCGGGCGCGGCAATCCGGCTTGGGACGCGGCGATGAACGCCCGCATGGCGCGTGCCGCTGCCGCCATCGCGGAAGGCGAAGGCGACAGCCATCGCGAAGCCGAAGCGCAATACCGTGCGGTGGAAACATTTTTTAATACGTAACCAAGCCAGCCAACCAGACGACAGGACAGCCATGACCAACCGCATTATCGTCGACCCCGTTACCCGCATCGAAGGCCATTTGCGTATTGAAGCCGAAACCGGCGCCGACGGGGTGATTACCTCCGCCGCCAGCACCGGCACCATGGTGCGCGGCCTGGAAATCATCCTCAAGGGCCGCGACCCGCGCGACGCCTGGGCCTTCGCCCAGCGCATCTGCGGGGTATGCACGCTGGTACACGGCATCGCCTCGGTGCGGGCGGTGGAGGATGCGCTGAAATACACCATCCCGCCCAACGCCCAGTTGATCCGCAACCTGATGATCGGCGCACAGTATGTCCACGATCACGTCATGCATTTCTATCATCTCCACGCCCTCGACTGGGTGGATGTGATGTCGGCGCTGAAAGCCGATCCCAAGCGGACTTCGGAGTTGGCGCAATCCATCAGCAGCTACGCGAAGTCCTCACCCGGCTATTTCGCCGACGTACAGAAGAAGCTCAAGACCTTCGTCGAGGGCGGCCAATACGGGATTTTCGGCAACGGCTACTGGGGCCATTCGGCCTACAAGCTACCGCCGGAAGCCAACCTGATGGCGGTGGCGCATTATCTCGACGCCTTGGTGTGGCAGCGTGAAGTGGTCAAGCTCCACGCGATATTCGGCGGCAAGAATCCCCATCCCAATGTCCTGGTGGGCGGTGTGCCGTGCGCCATCAGCATTCATCCCGGCCAGGGCAGCCAGGGCAAGGGCGGACAGAGCGCGACGGCGGTAAACCTGGTGGGCCTGGAAACGGTGCGCAACATCATCCAGTTGATGCGCGATTTCGTCGACCAGGTGTACCTGCCGGATACTCTCGCCATCGCGGGTTTTTACAAGGATTGGGCGAAGCAGGGCGAAGGCGTGGGCAATTTCATGACCTATGGCGATTTCCCGGAAAAAGGCACCGGCGACTTGCTGATTCCGGCGGGCGTGATCCTCGACCGCAAGCTCGACAAAATCCACGACATCGACCTCCACGCCGCCGACCAGGTGCAGGAATTCGTCAACCATTCCTGGTACGACTACAGCGTGGGCAAAGACAAGGGTCTGCATCCCTACCAGGGCGAAACCAAGTTCAACTACACCGGCCCTCAGCCCCCTTACCAACACATCGATTCCAGCCAGCCCTACTCCTGGCTGAAGACGCCGCGCTGGAAAGGCAAGCCGGTCGAAGTCGGCCCGCTGGCACGGGTGCTGATGCTCTACGCCAAGGGGCACCAACCGACCCGCGAACTGGCCGGGATGGCCTTGAAAAAGCTCGACCTGCCGCTGGAAGCGCTGTATTCCACCCTCGGGCGCACCGCCGCGCGTACCCTGGAAACCAAGCTGATCGCCGACGCCATGCCGGCCTGGTTCGACGCCTTGATGAGCAACATCAAGGCAGGCGACCTCGCCACGTTCAACGATACCCTCTGGGAACCCGCATCCTGGCCCAAGACCGCGCAGGGCGTGGGCTACATGGAAGCGCCGCGCGGCGGCCTGGCGCACTGGATCGTCATCAAGGACGGTAAGATCGACAACTACCAAGCGGTGGTGCCGAGTACCTGGAACGCCGGCCCGGTCGACACGCTCGGCCAGCACGGCCCTTACGAGGCGGCGCTGCAAGGCCACCAGGTGGTCGACCCCAAGCAACCCATCGAAATCCTCCGTACCATCCACAGCTTCGACCCGTGCATCGCCTGCGCGGTGCACCTGCTCGACGTCGAAGGGCAGGAAATCGCCGCGGCGAAAGCATAGCAGCATAAAACTCTCTCGCCCCGAGCGAGCGTACAGACTCGGCCCCCACGTTACGCATCACCGTCCTGCTGCTTGACGAGGGGGTCGCCGCGCTTCACCTGCACACTCCAGCAAAGCACAAGTTGACGTAGCCAGTTCGGGCTGGAATACTTCATTTTCGCCGCTCGTTCAAAAATAAAAAATGCTGGAAAAGGGGAAGTCATGAAACCATACCGAATTCGCGCCATCGCTTTGAGTTGTGCCGTGCTCGGCGCATTTGCTCCAAAAGCTTATGCGCTGGATGACAGCGACGAACTGGCACTGGTTTACGGCGACAAGGACACCATCCGTCTGGCCACCGGTTCCCCCCAATCGCTACGCCGCGCCCCGGCGGTCGCCTCGGTAATCACGGCGGAAGACATCCGGGCCATGGGGGCGACCGACCTCGACGAAGTGCTGGCTAGCGTTCCCGGCATCCACGTCAGCCACAGCGCCAACAATTACGCGCCGTTATTCGTTGTTCGCGGCATCTATAGCCAGTCGAATCCGCAGACCCTGGTGCTGCAAAACGGTATTCCGCTAACGGCCCTGCAACAGGGCAACCGGGGGAGTTTCTGGGGCGGTTACCCGGTCGAGAACATTGCCCGCATCGAAGTCATACGCGGTCCGGGATCGGCGCTATACGGCGCCGATGCCTATGCCGGGGTAATCAACATCATTACCAAAGCGGCAGCCGACATTTCCGGCAGCGAGGCCGGGGTACGGATCGGCTCGTTCAATACCCGCGATATTTGGGCGCAGCACGGCGGAATGGCCGGGCCGGTGGCCGTTGCCGCCTCGGTGCGCGCCGGCAGCAGCGACGGGTTCAAGGAAATCATTGCGGCGGATGCGCAAACCCGCAACGACAAGGCTTTCCCGACGGGCACCCCAGTCAGCCGCGCGCCTGGCCCGGTCAACCTCGGCAAGGATATCCTCGATGCCGACCTCAACCTGGGCTATGAGAAATGGCGCCTGCAATTGGGCTACAAGCTGCGCGACCACATGGGAACCGCAGCCGGGGTCAATGCACTGGACCCCGCCGGGCAGATCCGCAGCGAACGCATCACCGCCGACCTGTCCTGGTCGGATCCGGAATTTTCCCAGCACTGGGCGACTGGCTGGACCGCCAGCTACGCCAATTACGCCCAGGACGTCGACCAGCCCTACCAGTTGCTGCCGCCCGGCGCGCGCACCGCGACGGGGGTTTTCGTCAACGGCATGCTCTCCACGCTGGCGACTTCGGAAAGCCATCTGCGCCTTTCCGCCTTCGCCACTTACTCGGGCTTCGCCGGACACAGCCTGCGCCTCGGTCTCGGTCATGACGATCTGGACATGTATCAGGTCAGCGAACTGAGGAATTTTACCTATAACGCCAACGGCGCCCCGGTTGCGGCGGGCCCCCTGATCCCCTATTACGGCGACAGCGCGTTCCTCAGCCCCCACCGGCGCCAAGTCAGCTATGCCTACGTTCAGGACGAATGGCGGATGGCGACGGACTGGACGCTCACGGCGGGCCTGCGCCACGACCATTTTTCCGACGCCGGAGGTACCACCAACCCGCGCGTGGCGCTGGTCTGGGATGCGGCTTACGATGTCGTCGCCAAGCTGCTGTATGGGGAAGCCTTCCGCGCCCCCTCCTTCGCCGAACTCTACAGCATCAACAACCCGGTCAACCGAGGCAATCCCGACCTGCGCCCGGAAACCATCAGAACGCTGGAAGCGGCGATTTCCTGGCAGGCGCGCAAGGATCTCCAACTCAACCTGAACATCTTCAAATACGCGATGAAGGATCTCATCCGCGCCGTCCCTAATACCTCCCCGGCACCGGGCGTTCCGCCGGCACCGGGCAACACGGTCACCAACATCGGACAGCAGGAAGGCGATGGTTTCGAGATGGAAATGATTTGGGACGTGAGCCACGCCTTGCGGCTCACCGGCAGCTACTCGCACCAGGCTTCCATCGACACATCGACCAACCAGGATGCCGGCTATGCGCCCCACCACATGGTTTATCTGCGCGGCGACTGGCAGTTCGCCAGCGGGCCGCTGCTCAGCACCCAGTTCAACTGGGTAGCCGACCGCAGGCGTGCCGCAGGGGATTTGCGCCCCAACATCGCCGACTACAAGACCGTGGATGTTACCCTGCGCAGCGGGCGCGGCAAGGGACGCTGGGAATTCGCCGGATCGGTACGCAACCTCTTCAATGCCGATATCAGGGAACCCAGCCTCGCGCCCGGCCTGACCATTCCGGATGATCTGCCCATGGCGCCTCGCGCCGTGTACTTGCAGGCCATCTACAGGCTCTAACAACTGAGCGCCTGTAGTAAATCGGCTGCGCGGCGCTCTCTACGATTTCTTCACGGACTCCGAGTAGTAGCTGAATTATTTGCGGGTAAGATTCGGGCTAATGGCCCGCCAGTTCCTGGGTGGGGCCGCCTTTTGGCGAAATATGCTGGCTACAGTTGGTTTCCGCCCAAATTGAAAGTGCGCTCCGAGTCGCCGAGAGCAGGCGTGACGGAAGAGGACGTAGCGGACGAGCCGCAGCCGGAACGGGGTGAGATATAGGTACCGCACTCCGTTGTGGTAGCCGGAGCCGAATCGAACTGCTGTTCCCCGTGCATGGAGCCGTTACCGCATTTTGCCCCTCGCCGCCTGGTCGGCAGCGGCTTGGGTGGGGAAGCCGCAAGCAGCCGCGATAACCAGCGAAGGCGTATGGGTGAAGGCCGCCAAAAATGGAAATCGCTGCGTCGGCAGGGCGCAGTGGAGCGATTAACCATTTGCGAGTACTCACGTTTCTCTCCTTTTGAAAAAAACTCATTTCAGCGGCACCGCGTAGACCGCCGCGTATTTCTGATTCACGATCAGATCGTTCTCGTCGACCCCATAGCCCGCGTAGTACACCGCCCCCGCCATGATCTTGGGAAGGTCGCTCAGATTGCCCGGTTTGGACGTGTAACCGAACGTCCCGTGCTGGCATTCGCTCTGGGCATTCTCGTAGAAGGCGGGTATCGGCGTACCCGGCTTCCATTCCTGCCAGCCGCTTGCCGTGCCGAAAAGCAGGTGTCCCCAGGCGACCAGGGCGATATAGAATTTTTGGGTGGTCGCCACTTGGTCGGCGGGCGGGGCGACGGTGACATGAAAGGCATCCGCCGCGGTAATGGTGGTGGTGAAAGTCGCCCCGCTGGACGAGGTGGACACGCTGTCGGCATGGGCCGTCGCGCCCGCAAGCAGGGCGACGACCGCGAGTTTTTTCAGATGGCGAACCATTGGTTTTCTCCCGGCAGTTGAAAAAAGAGATTGGTTTGACGAGGAAAATTCCGCGGCTTGCCGGCTATTTCAGAAGCCGGCAGCCTTGGCCTTGACCAGGAGTTCCGCCAGCGAACCCACTTCGAACGCGGCATTGCCCAGCATCGGGATCAGTACGTAAACCCGTCCGTTCTTGGCGGCGAGATAGGAGTTGGTCTGGGAATAGAAGCGGAAACGATAGCCGGCCATGTCCTGGCAGAACTGGCCGCGCGGCGCAAAGAACTGGCCGAAGGCGGCTTCGGCCCAGTTGAAGACGCGCGGGATGTTGGCGGCATCCTCGTCGCTCGGGGTGGTCGAGGCGGTGGGCGCGGACGCGGTGGCGCAGCCGGAATTGGAAGCGCCGGCGGTGCCGCAACTGGCGCCGGCGAGCGTGGCCGAATCGAACAACTGGTCGCCCTGCGAGCAGCCGCTGCCGCATTTTGCCAGGGCGGCGGCGTCGGCCTCAGCCTGGGAGGAGAAGCCGCAGGCCGCGCCCATCCGGCTGGGCGACATGCCCCAGGCGATGGAGGCATAGCCGCCGCCGCTGCAACCGGCGTATTCCTCGCATTTCGCGCCGGGGGTCGTGGCGCAGGTCGCCAGCGCCTTGTCCTGCGCCTCCTTTAGCGTGGTGGCTTTCTGGATGTTGCCGGAAAAAGTGCCGCCGCTGATCGTGCCGTAAATCGACGTTGCCGAGATGGCGGGGGTCGCGAACAAACTTCCCGCCAGGGAAAACAGGGTGCAAGCGACAAGGACCAGGGAACGCGGGCGGCTGGGGTATTTCATTGAATGGGTCTCCTAAAAAAGGGGTGGTGATGAAAAAAATGAAAAAAACCTTGCAGGATGGATGTTTCCTGTTGCTAACCTCCCCATGCTAACGCATTATTGAGATACTAAAAATAGTGCATTTGCACTACTACAATTGAGTTGATATAAGTCGGCGTGCCCGGATAAATTGGGTAAACCGATTGTCGTCTTTCGAGTTGCGGATTGGTTTTTTGAAAAACTCAGAGTGAAAGCGTTTACAAGACCGTGTTGACCGATATTTTCAATCTCTTGTTGAAATTACACCGGAACTGCCGCGACATGGCGCCCTGCGATTTTCCGGGTTGGGCGATGTCCCTGGTGGACGGGGCGATTCCCCACACCGCGTGTTTCTGGGGGAGTGGCGCCTGGATCGACGGCGAAATCGTCGTGCACACCAGTTGGCTGAATAATATTCCCGCCGAAGCCATTCTGGACTGGGAGCGTCACAAGCATGCCGACACCGTTTCGCTCAAATTGCTGGCGAACGCCGGGCAGGTGGTGAATTTCAGCAACGCCGACCTGCGCGGGGAATATGCCTACGAGCCGCTGTTCCGTCCGGTCGGCATCGAACAATTGATGGGAATCTACCTCCCCAACCCGCTCACCGGGCTGTATGACGCCATTTCACTGTACCGCGCCGACCCCGCCGCCGCGTTCGGCGCGGATGAATGCCGGGCGTTTGCCGGCGTGGTCCCGCATCTGGTCGAGGCGCGCCGGGTGAATTACCTGGATGGGCTGAACGCGGACCGGGCACATTCCGCCATTCCCTTGCGCCGGCATGTGGCGGTGGCCGACTTGAAGGGCGTCCTGCACGCAGCCGAGGATGATTTCATCCATCTTGCCAGGCTGGAATGGCCGAATTGGCAAGGGGCACGCTTGCCCGAGGCCTTGCTGGCCCGGCTGGGCGAGGGCGGCGAACATTGTTTCGGGGAGAAAACGGTGGTTCGCTGGCTGTGTCGGAACGACACGTACCGGCTGTCCATTCGCCCGCGCACCCCGGCGGACAGCCTGAGCGAGCGGGAACGCCAGATCGCCCGGCACTTCGCCGAAGGCCGCTCGCACAAGGGCATCGCCCTCGATTTCGAGATCTCGCCGTCAACGGTGCGCAACCACCTGAGCACCATTTACCGGAAACTGGATATTCATGGCAAGGCGGAATTGACGGCCTTGCTGTCCCAGATCGACTAGCCATCCCGTCGCGCACCGGTTATCCCGGCTTGTTTTTAGGAAAATAGTCGAGTAATATACTCGGGAATTATTATTCTCCCCCTCTGGATTCCCCATGCCCAAGCTGGCGACCACCGCTCTGGTGGCCTTGATTGCCGCACTTGCCTTGTCGCGCACCGGCATGTCGGCCTTGCACGTCCACCTGGCGCTGGCAGCGGGAATGCTGCCGCTGATGGTGGGGGCGATGCTGCATTTCGCCCCGGTGCTGACGCGTAGCGGCGCGGCGCGGCGGAGCGTTGCGGCGTTGCCGTGGCTGGCGCTGCTGAGCGGGTTGACCGTGGTCGGCGCTTTTGCCGTGCCGGCGTGGTTGATCATGGGCCGCAATATCGCTGCCGGGCTGGCGCTGAGCGCCGCCCTCGCGGTGCTGGGTTGGATGACGGCACGCAGCCGCGCCGCGCTGAGTCCGGCGCATCCCGGCTTGCGCTGGTATCAGGCGGCACTGGGTTGCTTTGCACTGGCCATGCTGTCCGTGCTGGCAATGAGCCTGTGGCCGGAACACACCCTGGCGCTGAAGCGTTTCCACCTCCATCTCAACACCCTCGGACTGATCGGCCTGACCGCCGTGGGTACCCTGCAAGTGCTGTTGCCCACCGCGGTCGGGGAGATGGATGGACAAGCCGCCACGCGCCTGCGCCGCGATCTGCCGCTGGTACTGGGCGGAACGCTGTTGATCGCCGGCGGGGCGGCCTGGCGAACAGAACTGGCCTGGCTGGGAATGGTGCTGTGGCTGGTGCCGGTGGTACGGATGTCGGCGGCGTGGTGGCGATCCTACCGCCCGGCGGTCTTCTCCTGGCACGGCGCCGCCCCTTCACTGGCCGGAGCGGCCATGGGATTTCTGCTGATACTGTTGCTTGGCCCATGGCACGCTGGTGGCGGAATAGTGGCAGCAGATGCCGCCCACGGCTTCATCGCGGCGTTTCTCCTGCCGCTGGTGACGGGCGCGGTGAGCCAGTTGTTGCCGCTGTGGCTGCGTCCCGGGGTCCAGGACGCTTGGCATACCGAGTTGCGTAAGGCATTGGGTCGCTGGTCCGGTTTGCGCGCAATTTTGTTGGTCGGGGGCGGTTTGGCGCTGACCCTGGGCAACCCTGCCGGATGGCTGGCGGTGGCTGTCGGCATGGCGCTATTCGTCGTCCAACTACCCGCCATCTTTACAAAAAAATGAAATATTCAGGTAAAATTGAGGCTTGTCAGGATGTTCAGTGTGACTCGCTTGCACCTTTTCACTATCCCGACCGGATGAACTTGTCGGGGACGCCTCGTTCAATCTGATTGACTCTTTCCGCCTTCCTTAAGGAACATCATGTTGCAAATCGAATTCCCGCTCCTAAAAATCAAGGGAAAGAGCCTTCTTCCCATCGTGCAAGGGGGGATGGGCGTGGGAATCTCGGCGCACAAGCTGGCCGGTGCCGTCGCCAAGGAAGGCGGGGTCGGCACCATCGCCAGCATCGACCTGCGCCGCCATCATCCCGACCTGATGGAAGAATGCCGCATCGAGCGCACCAAGGAAAAAATGGATCAGGCCAATCTGACTGCCCTCGACCGGGAAATCAAGTTGGCCAAGGAAATCGCTCAAGGCGAGGGCATGATCGCGGTGAACGTGATGAAAGCCGTCACCGAGCATCCGCAACTGGTGCAGCAGGCCTGTGCAAGCGGGATCGACGCCATCGTGATGGGCGCCGGGCTGCCGCTGGATCTACCGGAAATGGGCAAGGATTACCCGAATGTGGCGTTGATCCCGATTCTTTCCGACGTGCGCGGCATCAGCGTGATTTTAAAGAAATGGATGCGCAAGAACGCCCTGCCCGACGCCATCGTCATCGAACATCCGCGTTATGCCGGCGGCCACCTCGGCGCGCCCAAGCCGGAAGACATCACCGACCCGCGCTTCGATTTTCCCGGAGTGTTGGAAGGGGTGTTCCAGTTGTTCAAGGAACTCAAGATCGAGTCGGAACGGATTCCCCTGATTCCCGCCGGCGGCATCAACTCCTACGAGAAGGTCAAAACCTTGCTCGGCCTGGGAGCTGGCGCGGTTCAAGTTGGCACGCCCTTCGCGGTCAGCGAGGAAGGCGACGCCCACCCCGAGTTCAAGCGGGTGCTTGCCGAAGCGCGCCCCGAGGATATCGTGACCTTCATGAGTGCCGCCGGCCTGCCGGCCCGCGCGGTGCTGACGCCGTGGCTGAAAAATTACCTGAAGCGCGAAACCAAGCTGATGTCGATTGCCGACGCCGCCCGTTCCAGTTGCGCCGCCGCCTTCGACTGCCTGCTGCAATGCGGCCTGCGCGACGGCATTCCCAAAGCCGGGCAGTTCTGCATCGACTCGCAACTTGCTGCGGCAATGCGCGGCGACGTCAACAAGGGACTATTCTTCCGCGGTTCGGAATCTTTGCCCTTCGGCACGGCGATCCGCCCGGTGCGGGAAATCATCGAATACCTGCTGACCGGCAGAAAACCGCTGTTCGCCTGAAGCGCCTCCCCACAAAAAAGCCCAGGCGTGCCTGGGCTTTTTTCATGCCTGCCATTTCCGGCTATTCCCCGTAAATGTCCCTGACCCCGGCCCCGCCAATCCGGTCGAAATAACGCGCCCGGTAGAGCAGGCGCTTGTGTGACGCATCGTCGGCAAAACCGGCGCGGTCGTGCAGGACGTTGTTGCAAATCAGGCCCATGCCAGGTTCGAGACGGGCGCGGTAGATATAGGGAAGATCGCTGGCGAGCAGCTTTTCCAGAAACGCCACCGCAGCGAGGGTGATCGCGTCCTGTTTCCAGGCGATGCTGCGGGTACGGGCAGTGTAGCGCATGTGCAGATCGCCGCTCGCCTCTATCGAAAATACCGGACCGCTCTGGTCGGGACGCGCCACGCCGTCTTCCTCGACGCGCGCCGGAATGGTCATGGCGTCGGGTTGCATGAAGGCGCGGATCAGTTCGGGATTTTCCTCGCGCATCAGGAGGTAGGCGATTTCATGGTCGAGTAGGGCATTCTCGCCGCCACTCGCCGCGCTTTGCACGCAATGCAGTTGCAGGCCGCGAATCTGCCGTTCCGGGGTATTGTAATAGCCGTCGGTGTGCCACTTGATGGGACGGTCGGTGTAGGGAATGTAGGCATTGTGCGCGGCGTCGCCCTGGATGGTGAGCGAAGACAGGCCGTCATCGTCGGCGAGCATATTGCAATCAAGGCGGTCGAGACCGAAACGTGCGCCGAGCCGGCGGGCGATTTCCTTGTCGGGGTCGGCGCCGGTCTTGCCGACATACACGGCCATGTTGGTCTTGCGGCAGCGTTCGAGGATCGCTTGGTATTCGGCATCGCTCAAGCGGCGCGGGTCATCCACTTCAACGACGATTTGCGCGGGGCTGGTCGGGTAATCCGCTAGTTTGAGGTCACGCCAGCGCAGGTAGGTCTCCTGGTTTTCCAGGCTGAAAGGGCTATTCATATCACTCCGATTTTTTCTTGCAGGGATAGGCTTCGATCAATGCCGCCGTGACCAGCGCCCCACCCGGTACATGGAGGTCGTTGGGATGGCTTTTCAGGTAGGCGGTGACGACGCCGCGCAATTGCTTGCGGGTGACGTTCACCGGCGGGCAGTAGTAATACAGGGAGGTACCCATCAGCCCATCGGATACGCCCAGCACATAACCATCGTAAACGGTCGGCTGATAGTCGCCGCCGACGGCAGGATGGGTATCGCTGGTTTGCATCATGCGCAATAACTCCTTTCCGCTCAGTGAATCGGCGCAAACCGGTGCGCTGGCGACTACGAGGGCAAACAACAGATTTGATGCTTTCATGGCTTCCTCCCGACTTTCTTGTGTAATTTGGCATTTTTGTCAGGCATCAGCTTACCAGCTTGATGTTTCTCCTGTAAACGCCAAATGCCGACAAGAGGTTAGCCTCCAGCAACAGCATGGAACATGCAAAAACCACTGCTGCCGGATAAATCAACGGAGGCAGCCAGACCGCCAGGAAAAACAAGGGGACGGACGCGAAATGCAGCCACATCTGGCGGCGCATTTTGGCATCGGGAAGGATTTCCTTCATGTTGGGAACTTTTCCCACCCCCATCAGGCGGCTTTGCAAATGAAACCAGATGAGGAAAGGAACGATCTTGTACAACATGCCGTTCACCACCGACACCGCGAATCCGCCGATGAACAGGGTGCCCAGCAGAAACGGGTAAGCGGCCCCTTCGCTGAATTCCGGAAAAAACTGCCCGGCCAGCCACAGCAGCGGCGCGGCGAGCAGCGCGCCCATACCGTAGCGCCAGAATAACAGGGTAACGTCGGAAACCTTGCGGCGGCGCTGGGTCTGGAGACGTAACGTTACGCCCGCGAACAAGCCGAATCCCGCCACGAACAAGGTGCCATCGAGGGGAAGCAACGGCGTCATTCCGCCCAGATAGAGAAGCGTCCACAACAACAGCACGACGAACAATCCGATAGTGAGACGGCGGGTCATCGGCTTCGGATAGGAGGGCGTCAACTGAAACATCGGCACCACCTGGTATGCAACGCCCACCACCAGCATCCCCACCCAGCCGAGCAGTCCCCACGACAAATGCAGGGTGGTGAGGCGGACTCGGTCGGCCAGCCACCAGCCCCAGCCGTAGTTGCTGGCCAACGCCAACCCCAGCGATACCGTCACGGCCAGCCCCAGCAACGCCAGGCGCATGCCTTGGGCAGTGGGGTTGTCGGCGCCATGCTTTAGACTGACGGCCGCAGCCAGGATAAACACCAGGAATCCGCTCCCCAGCAGAATCATCGCCAAGCGTATCGCCAGCGGGAAGACCGCCAGGAATCCGCCGACCAGCAGCAGGATGCCCGGCACCAGCAGCGCGTAAACCGTGAGCGACACCGCCACCGGTTTCGCCACCGGCGCCCCGGCCACTACCGGCAGCATCTGGAAAAGCGCACCGGTCATGGCCAGCCCGAGAAAGCCCAGCGTCATCAAATGGGTAAACGCCAACACCGGCGGCAACCAGCGGCTTTCCAGCAGCCCTGCCCCGCTGACCAGCACCAGCACGGCTGCCAACAGGCCGAATAGCGGCGCACTGAGGAAAAACCGGAACGGCACCAGAATCGGCGGCGCTTGATCGAAGGAAAGACCAGATTGGGGAGTCATCGGGGTGATGGGTGATGGGTGATGGGTGATGGGTGATGGGTGATGGAGCCGCTGCGCGACGCCAAGCTTTTTCCCATCACTCATTACTCATCACCCATTACCATTTTCCTTCCATACCAGAAATTCGAAATGGTTGTCGTCATCGACCAGCGTGCGATGGGCAAAGCCGCGCTTTTTGAGGAGCGGATAGAGAAGGCAGGGTTCACGAAAATGAATTACCCGCAGTTGTTGGCCCGGCAAGAGTTGCGCCGCCTGCTCCAACACCTGTTCCAAAGGTTGGGGAGCCTCCAGCCCGCGCACGTCGAGCAGCAACTCTTTCGACAAATTACTGAACCTCTTGGAGCTTGCCGATGACTTCGCCGGCTTCGCTGCTCAGTGCCTGATCGGCCATGTGGTAGAGAATCTGCTCTTCCTTGAGATTATGCTGCTGCATCAAGACCAGCAGGGTTTCGCACTGGCCGAGGAAGTCGTCCTTATCGTGTTTTTCCATGGCGTGCGCCATCGCCTCGAAAAGGCTGCGCATTTGCTGGTGCTCCATGCGCATCACCTGGGTCGGCCCCATGGTCATGCCGGTACGCGCCTCGAATGCGGGAAACAACACTTCTTCTTCCATCGCGAAGTGATGACGCATCGAATCCAGGAAAACCTCGGTCTTTTTCTCCGCATCTCCCCAATCGCCGCCGTCAGCAGCCTCTTCGGCCACCGCAAATAAATCGTCGCAACGGTGATGATCCGTCGACATAAAATCGCTGATGGTTTGCATGTAATTCTCTTTGTGATGGGAACGGCGCCCATTCTTGAGGATGGGCATTTCATTATCCTTGACCTACATCAAGGTTACATGTTTAAGCTTAACCTACATTTCAACCTGCCAAACAGGGCCGGGGTAACTCCAGTCGTAAAAGGGGTTGACTGTGCATGAAAGTGCATATCCTGTATATGTTTAGCAACACCTTTTTCCGGAAACCGCTTTCCGGGATTCAACCTAAGGAGGGAAATAATGAGCCAAGCTTTTACCAAGTCAATGGCGAGGAACATCTTCTTCGGAGGATCAGCGTTCTTCTTCTTGCTGCTCGTCGCCTTGACTTTCGACACCATGCAGGTCCTGCCAAAACGGGATCACCGCGAAAACATCACAGAATCAGTGGCGCGCGGTAAACACGTATGGGAAAGAAACGACTGTATCGGTTGCCATACGCTACTGGGGGAAGGTGCTTACTTTGCACCGGAACTGGGTAATGTATACAAACGCCGTGGCGGTGAATTCATCAAGGCATGGATCAAGGCGCAGCCGACCAAGTCGCCGGGCCGTCGTCAAATGCCCCAATTCAACCTGACCGATCAAGAGTTGGATGACATGGTTAATTTCCTGAAATGGACCAGCGAAATAGACACCGCCAACTGGCCGCCGAATATCGAAGGTTAAGGCAACGGCAATTCACTATTCTTGAGGCTTAGGAGAAAAACCATGCAATTCCAATCTCAAAAGGTGGCGATGCCGTATTTCATCGCTGCCATTGGCCTGTTCGTCGGACAGATCCTGTTCGGTCTGATCATGGGCCTGCAATACGTCATCGGCGACTTCCTGTTCCCGGCGATTCCTTTCAATGTGGCACGGATGGTCCACACCAACCTGCTGATCGTGTGGCTGCTGTTCGGCTTCATGGGTTCGGCGTATTACCTCATCCCCGAGGAAGCTGAAACCGAACTATTCAGCCCCAAGCTGGCGTGGCTGATGTTCTGGATCTTCCTGGTGGCGGGCGCTGCGACCATTCTTGGCTATCTGCTGGTGCCTTACGCCACGCTGGCCTCGATGACCCTGAACGACATGTGGCCGACGATGGGACGCGAGTTCCTCGAACAGCCGCTGTTCACCAAACTGGGTATCGTGGTGGTTGCACTGGCATTCCTCTTCAACATCTCCATGACCGTGCTCAAAGGCCGCAAGACCTCGATCGCGCTGGTGCTGTTGATGGGCTTGTGGGGTCTGGCGGTATTCTTCCTGTTCTCCTTCTACAACCCGAGCAACCTCTCCCTGGACAAGTACTTCTGGTGGTGGACCGTGCATCTTTGGGTGGAAGGCGTGTGGGAACTGATCCTGGGTTCCGTCCTGGCTTTCGTGCTCATCAAAGTGACTGGCGTGGATCGTGAAATCATCGAAAAATGGCTGTACTTGATTATCGCCATGACGCTGATTACCGGTATCCTCGGTATGGGACACCACTACTTCTGGATCGGTACGCCGGAATACTGGCAGTGGTTCGGTTCGGTGTTCTCCGCTCTGGAACCGATTCCGTTCTTCATGATGACCATCTTCGCCTTCAACATGGTAAACCGTCGCCGTCGCGAGCATCCTAACAAGGCTGCCACGCTGTGGGCACTGGGTACCGGTACGATGGCCTTCCTGGGCGCCGGCGTGTGGGGCTTCCTACACACTCTGGCTCCGGTCAACTTCTACACCCACGGCACGCAGATCACCGCCGCCCACGGTCACATGGCGTTCTACGGCGCTTACGTGATGCTGGTGTTGACCATGATCTCCTACGCCATGCCGATGATGCGCGGTCGTGTCGCCAACAGCGGCAAGTCGCAAATCGTGGAAATGTGGGGCTTCTGGCTGATGACCGTATCCATCGTGTTCATCACCCTGTTCCTCACCGCTGCAGGCATCCTGCAAGTGTGGCTGCAACGGGTTTCCACCACCCCGCTGTCCTTCATGGCGGCGCAGGATCAAGCGGTACTGTTCTACTGGTGCCGTGAAATCACCGGTGTGGTGTTCCTGATCGGCCTGGTGGTCTACATCACGAGCTTCTTCATCGCAGGTGAAACGAAAGAAGCCAACGCTTAATACTGCCATTGAGGGAACCGCCTGAAAGCGGCGGTTCCCCGAGTTTCCTCCCTTGTGAGGGGGCGCTTGCCCCCTCTTTTTTGCCTGAATAGTGTAGTAATTTATTCAGTTAAACATATTGCGATTTGCTAATATGCCATCATGACCAGCGAAAACTCACTCAGCGCGACCCATCACAGCAAATACCCCCCCGGCGATCTGGCAATCTGGCTTTTTATCTTTGCCGAACTACTGGCCTTCGGCGTGTTCTTTCTTTCCTACGCCTTTGCGCGTGCCAAGAACGTCGAACTTTTCAACGAATCCCAACTTATGCTCAATCGCGAATCCGGCGCAATCAACGCCCTGGTGCTGCTCACCAGCAGCTACTTCGTGGTACGCGCCGTCGCCGCCATCAAGGAAGGCCACGACAAACTCTGCGCCAACTGGCTGGGCGCCGCCATCGGCCTGGGCTTCGTCTTCATATTCATCAAGCTTTTCGAGTTCCACGCCAAGTTCTCGGCGGGCATCTCGCTCAGCACCAACACCTTCTACATGTTTTACCTGTCGCTCACCCTGTTCCACTTCATGCACGTCATCCTCGGCATGATTATTCTCGCCGCCGTCATGTTCAAGGCCCGAGGCGGCGGCTACACCCCCGACCAGCACACCGGCGTCGAGACCGGCGCCTCCTACTGGCACATGGTCGACCTGGTATGGATGATCCTCTTTCCCCTGGTTTACGTAATTCGCTGAGTGCCTACGATGACTCCCCACAAACCCCATTTCGTCCGTCCCTGCACCATCATCTGGCTGGTGCTGATGACGCTTACCGGCGTTACCTACGCCATCGGCGACGCCGGCCTGGGCGGCCCGCACATCATGCTTGCAGTCCTCGCCATCGCCTTCGTCAAAAGCCGGATGATCGCCAGTTACTTCATGGGTCTGCGCAAGGCGGGCCTGCTGTGGCGCGCCGTCATGGCGGTATATCTGGTGTTCGTCACCGCAATGATCGTCTTCGCCTATTACCTGGGATTGAAATAGTCCGGATCGGGGCAAGCCATTGAGATTGCCCCGTTTGATCCTTCCGCAAGCTTCCCGCCAAGCAAGCGCCCCCGGCCATTCTCAAATGGCTCACGCCAAATCAATCGGTTACGCAGAGCCAACCTGGGTATGCGCGGCCAACCTCCCGCCTTCTGAGCCGGATTCGGCAAGTTTCCGGTTTTTATCGAATAGTATCCGTAGGTTGGTCTGAGCGGCTTTTCGCGATGCCCAACAATCCTATGGAAGCTTGGAGATGGCTGCCAATTCCCTGACGTGGCAGGTTGGAGTCGCCACGCACCAGCCAACCTGCTGATACAGCAAAAGCCGCTTTGTCGTTACCCCGCCACCCCATCCTGCCGTGGTCTCAGGTAGACCGGCGCGTACTTCACCCACCATGGAATGAAACAGCCCAACCAGATCACGGCGGCGAGCAGGTAGAAATGTCCATGATGAGGCAACGGCAGATCGCCGGCGATGCGGGTCAGCGCGGCGGCCTGGAAGGCCAGGAACAATGCCCAGGTGGCGCCGTCGGCCTTGAGTTCGCGCCCGGAATGGCCGAGAGTGACGCGGGTTGCCATGGCCAGCACCATGCTGGCGAAAAAACCGATGGTCAGCGCGTGCAGCGGCGCGAAGCCGAACACCGGGTAACCTGCCAGCGCCGCCAGGCTTTGCAGGGCGGACAGCGCTAGAGCCAGCGACAGCCAGGCGAAACCGATGTGCAGCACTGCCAGCAGGCGTTCCTTGAAGCTCTTGAAAATTTGCCAGTGCCAGGTGAGATGCAGCGAGGCGGCGACGAAAGGAATGTCCACCAGCCACAGCCAGCGCTCGGCCCCGACCATTTCCAGGATGCCATGGGCGGCGGAACAGGACAGTACCGTCCATAGCGCCCACTTGGGACGGACGATGTGGTAGCCGTCAATAATCCGGCTGGAGAAAAACGGGATCATGCGGTGGCTCACCGTGAAGAACACCGGCACCAGGAACAGCCACACCCCGGTCTTCAACGAAAACACCGCGAAGCCGTCACCCGCGCCCGCCAGCCACGCCGCATAAGCCGCGATCCCCAACCAAGCGAAGCCCAGCGCCACGGCGGTAATCGCCGGATGCAGCTTGTCGGGATGGACCGCGCCGAACAGTACCCGCAGCAGGGCGTAATACGCCACCGCCCAGCCCGCCAGCACCGATAGCACGCCAACCAGCAGGACCGGTTTGCCGACAAACAGCCCGGCGTAAAACAGTACCTGCCCACCCGCCAGCAGGGCGAATGCCGGAATATAGCGGCGCCGCGGCACCGGCTCGCCGTTCATCCAGTTGGGATAGACAGTCATCAGGAAGCCGAAAATAAAGAATGGGAAGAACCCGTAGATCATCAGGAAGCCGTGCGCCCACTGCGGCACCACCGGCCAGATCAGCGGTGCATACAGCCCGGTATAGCGGCCCAGCAGGTCGACCAGCCACCACAGGATGGTCAGCACGCCCTGCGTCGCGCCGGCGAAAAACATCATGCGGTGGGGAGCGGCGGAAAAGGCCCGCCAGGGGCTGGTGGTCGTTGTCATGATTTAAAGCTCGTATGGTTGATGAATTATGTCGGGCATTCTAGCAAGCCGTAACGGACCGCCAAATGACTTGAATCAACAAAGGGCGTCGCGGCGCAATATCTCTCAACGCCCTCACCTCACGGAGAGGGCGCTGCGGGAAATGCGGTGCGCCGCGAAAGTGCCGACATCATCACAAAATCGTCATTTTTCCCAAATCATCCCGCGGCGAATCTGGCACAATTTAGACATCATGAAAAACACTGGATTCGTGCATAAAATCGGGCGTTTCGAGGTGCTCTCCACCTTGGGGAAGGGCGCCCAGAGCACCGTTTATCTGGGCTTCGACCCGCACCTGGAACGCGAGGTGGCGATCAAGACCGTGCATTTCGGCAAGGAAGGCGGTGTGCAGGGCCAGATGCTGATCCAGGAGGCGCGCACCGTCAGCAAGCTGCGCCACCCCAACATCATCCCGATTTTCGAGGCTGGCGAGCACGACGGCGACCCCTACCTGGTTTTCGAATACGTGGAAGGCCGGACGCTTGGCGACGCCCTGGCCGCCGAAGGCGCCATGCCGGTGAACCGGGCGGTGGAAATCCTCATCCAGGTACTCGACGCGATTGCCGACGCACATCGCCACGGCATCATCCACCGCGACCTGAAGCCCTCCAACATCGTGATGAATGCCCAGGGTGTGCCGCGGGTGATGGATTTCGGCATCGCCATCCGGGTTTCCGCCGACAACCCGGACAATCTCGATCTCTCCGGCACGCCGGCCTACATGGCCCCGGAATATATCGCCGGCAAGGGCATCTCGACGCAATCGGACATCTTCGCCGCCGGGCTGATCCTGATCGAGATGATTACCGGCAAGCGCGCCGTGCAAGGCAGCGAGGTCATTCAGATTTTCAACCGGATCACCGGTGGCGTGCTGTTTTCCGCCGCCGAACTCGGTGAATTCATCGACGAAAAACTCGGCAACATCCTCCTGCGCGCCATCGCCCCCAATCCCGCCGACCGCTACGCCGATGCGCTGGACATGAAGGAAGCCCTGCAAGCCTACCTGAAACCCAGCGACAGCGGCCCCGGACGCTCCGAGGAAGCCAAGCAGAGCACCCTGGATTTCCTGCTGCGGCGCATGAAGCACAAGAGCGACTTTCCGGCACTCTCCGAGTCGGTGAGCGCGATCAACAAGATCGTGTCGTCGGAGACCGAGAACATCAACAAGCTGTCGAACGCGGTGCTGCGCGATTTCGCCCTGGCCAACAAGGTATTAAAGCTGGTCAACTCGGTGTTTTACGTGCAATACGGCGGCGGGACGATCAGCACCATTTCGCGGGCGGTGGTCATCCTCGGCTTCGACGCGGTGCGCAACATCGCGGTAACGCTGGTGCTGTTCGAGCATTTGCAGAACAAGGCCCACGCCTCGCATCTCCTCGACGACTTCATCCGCACCCTGTTTTCGGCCATCCTCGCCAAGGTCATCGCCGCCAGGAGCGGTTACAAGGAAATCGAGGAAGCCTTCATCTGCGCGATGTTCCACAACCTGGGGCGGCTCCTCGCGGTGTTCTACTTCCCCGAGGAAATGCTGGAGATCGACAAGCGCATCCAGCACGACCAACTCAGCGAGGAAAAAGCTTCCGAGCAGGTGTTGGGAATATCCTTCCAGGACATGGGCGTGGGCATCGCCCGCACCTGGGGCTTTCCCGACCAGATCGTCCACAGTATGCGGCGCCTGCCCGACGGCCCGGTGAAGAAGCCGGATTCGCAGCAGGAGCGCCTGCGCATTCTCGCCGAATATTGCCACGAACTGTGCGAAATGGTCGCCAACACCCCGCGCGACCAGAAAGCCGGCAGCCTGAAAAAAATCGCCGCGCGCTTCGGCAGCCACGCGCCGCTCACCGACAAAGACCTGATCCCCGCGCTCGACCAGGCGCTCGAAGAAGTCATGCAGTACGCCGGGGTGATCCGCCTCAACCTGCGCCAGAGCAAGTTCGGCAAACAACTCGCCGAATGGATGCGCCAAGGCGTCGCTACCAGCCCTGGCGGCCCCGCCGACGCCGCCGCCACCATCGTCGGCGAAACCCGCCTCACTGCCGAATCCGGGGTGCTCAAGGCAAGTGGCCCGTCCGAGCGGGGCGAGGTGCGCGACCCGCAATCCATCCTCGCCGACGGCATCCAGGACATCAGCAACTCGCTGGTGGAAGGCATCGCCCTCAACGATGTGCTGCGCATGATCCTCGAAACCATGTACCGGGGCATGGGCTTCCAGCACGTCCTGCTGTGCGTGCGCGACGGCAAGCAGGGCACCATGAACGGTCGCTTCGGCTTCGGCGAGGACATCGCCGCCCTCGCCAAGAACTTCCACTTCCCCCTCGCGTTCAGCGCCGACGTGTTCCACGCGGCCCTGGACAAGGGCGCCGACATCCTCATCGCCGACACCAACGACCCGAAAATCCTCACCCACATCCCCGACTGGTACCGCGACGTGGTGACCGCGCAGACCTTCGTGCTGTTCCCGCTCACCATGAAAAGCACCCCGGTCGCGCTGATCTACGCCGACAAGGCTTTTCCGGGTGAGATCAGTTTCAATGAAAAGGAATTGAGTTTGTTGCGGACCTTGCGCAATCAGGCGTTGCTGGCGATCAAGCAGTCATTGTAAGGGCGAGCGCGACGATTTCCGGCATACTGTCGCCAACCCCATGAACTAAACAATTTAACGACATGAATCCCTCCCCTTTCCACCTGGACGCCGGCGGCGACAAGATTCCCGACGAACTGCATCGCAAGATGCTGGAAATCCTCCTGGAACGCTTCCGCCACGAAAAGGATTTTCCTTCGCTGTCCGAGTCGGTGATCACCATCAACCGTATCGTGTCGTCGGAATGGGAAAGCATTTCCTCGCTGTCGAATGCCATCCTCAAGGATTTCGCCCTGACCAACAAGCTCCTCAAGCTGGTCAACTCGGCGGCCTACATCCCTTACGGCGGCGGCAACATCAGCACGGTGTCGCGGGCGGTGGCAATCCTCGGTTTCGACGGGGTGAAGAGCATCGCCCTGACCCTGCTCATCCTCGATCACCTGGAAAGCAAGAAAGACGCGGCCCATCTCAAGAACGAATTCCTCCACGCCCTGTTCAGCGCCACCCTCGCCCGCGAAGTCTCCGAGCGGACTTTTGCGCGCTGCGCCGAGGAAGCCTTCGTATGCTCGATGTTCCACAACCTCGGGCGATTACTGGCGATGTTTTACCTGTCCGACGAGGAAGAGCAAATCCGCCGCCTGATGGTCGACCAATCGCTCAGCGAGGACGCCGCGGCACTCCAGGTGCTGGGTATGCCGCTACGCGAACTGGGCAGTGCGGTGGCGTGCGACTGGCATTTTCCCGAGCAGATCATCCACAGCATGGAAACGCTGCCGCCCGGCCCGATGCAGCTTCCCGAGGCAAACCAGGACAAGCTGCGGATGCTGGCGGTATTCGCCGACGAACTGTGCACGACCATCGCCCACACCGGTTGCCGCGACATGCCGAGGGAAATCCGCAACATCGTGGAACGCTTCGCCGACGGTCTGCCGCTGACCGAAAAACAACTGCTGGAGGCTGTCGATGCCACCCTGGACGACGTCATCGAATACGCCAACATCATCCAGCTCAATCTGCATGACATTCCTTTCGGACAACGCATCAGCCAAACCATTGTCGAGCCGACCGACGCGGACGGCCAGCCCATCCACAATGCGCGGGGGTGTGCGACCGAGAGCAGCCGCGAAGAGGAAGCACTCTATGCCGACAGTCCCGCGGAGCATGGCAATCCAACCATCCTGACCGCCGGACTGAGCGACATCAGCGAAGCGCTGGTCGAGGAAAACCCGCTCAACGACGCGCTGCACATCATCCTGGAAACCCTCTACCGGGGCCTGGAATTCCGCCGCGTCCTGTTGTGCACCGTGGACGCGCAAGAAAATGCCATGGTCGCCCGCTTCGGCTTCGGTCCGGCCATTGAAGACGTGCTGCCGCATTTTCGTTTCCCGCTCAACGGTACCACCGACCTGTTCCAGGCCGCCGTCAATCGCGGCGTGGACGTGGTCATTTCCAATGCCGCCGACCCCCACATGCGCGAACGGATTCCCGCCTGGCACCGCAAGCACATCCCGGCCCAGACTTTTGCCCTGTTCCCCTTGAAGATCGAGGGCACACCGGTCGGCATGATCTACGTCGACAAAGCCCAGGCCGGAACCATCCATTTCAACGAAACCGAAAAGAAATTGCTCAGAACGCTGCGCAACCAGGCCATCCTGGCCATGAAACAATTCATCCGGATAACCCCATGATCGACTACATTTTCTTCGACGCCGGCTTGTGCGGCCAATTCATCGAAAAAGCCCGGAAACTGGGTGTCGCCGCCATCGAATCCCACGATGAAATGGGCATCAACGTGGCGCTCCCCGAGGATTTGCCGGACGACGTCGGTGAGGCGCTGGAAGCGTTTTACGACGAACTGCTGGAGCAGCAGGCCGCCCTGGTCGAAGCCAACGAACCAACCCTCCGCCACGCCGCCGGGATCCACATCGATTTGTGCGACGGCAGCCCCTGCCTGATCCGCATCGAACCGGCGCTGATGAACCGCCTGCTCTCGGTGCTGAGCATCGAAGAATTGCACCAACTGGTCACCGGCATCGCCCACGCCGTGGAAAACCCGGTCAGCGCGCCGATTTGCCATGCGCCGGGGAAATGACCACGACAAATTTAGACATACTCCAATCGGGCAACTTGATGCATTGTGAGGCCCATGTTAGCCTGTCACCCCTGAAATAGCCGCGCAATCCCCATCCACTTCATGGTTTTATCCGACCGCATTCACACTTACGGCCAATACCTGCTGAACAAACACGGCGAGCGGGTGCACAAGATCGCGCTGGATGCCGGCTTCACCTGCCCGAACCGCGACGGCTCGAAGGGCATCGGCGGCTGCACCTTCTGCAACAACGATTCCTTCAGCCCCAACGGGCGCACCCCGCCGACCATCGCCGAACAACTTGCTTCAGGCAGAAGCGCCATTGGACGGCGCACTCGGGCGACCAAGTTCATCGCCTATTTCCAGGCCTACACCAACACCTACGCCAAGGTCGAGCACCTCGACCTGCTGTACCGCGAAGCGCTCCGCGAACCCGACGTAATCGGCCTGTCGATCGGCACCCGCCCCGATTGCGTGAACGGCGACGTGCTGGACCTGCTGGCCCGCTACCAGGACCAGGGCCTGGAAATTTGCCTGGAACTCGGCCTGCAGTCGGCTTTCGACGAAACACTGCGGCGCGTCAACCGCGGCCACGGCTTGGCCGAATACTGCGATACCGTGATCGCCGCGCGACAACGCGGGCTGCCGGTGTGCACCCACCTGATCATCGGTCTGCCCGGCGAAACCGAGGCGCATTGCCAGACTACCCTGGATACCGTGCTGGAACTCGGCACCGATGGGATGAAACTCCATCCTTTGCATATCGTCAGGAACACCATCCTCGCCCACCAGTGGCGCAAGAACGAATACACGCCGATGGAACGCGAGGAATACATTCGGATTGCCGCCAACCTGATCGAACGGACGCCGGCACATATCCCCTATCATCGCGTTACCGGTACCTGCTCGAAAGACATCCTGCTCGCCCCCGACTGGTGTTCGCAAAAATGGGGGGTACTGAACGGCATCGAGGCTGAACTGCGCCGCCGCGACCACCGCCAGGGCCAGTTCGCCGCGCCTCAGCCGATGGGAACCTTGGCCGCAGCGCCGAGTCGGATTGCTGAACCGCCCCGCCCCCTGCGGGTTTTCCCGAAAATCTCCATCGAGGAACTCAAACATGTCGCTTGAACTGGTCTGTCCGGCGGGCAACCTGCCCGCCCTCAAAGCCGCCGTGGATAACGGCGCGGATTGCGTCTACATGGGATTTCGCGACAACACCAACGCGCGCAATTTCGCCGGCCTCAATTTCGACGACAACGCCGCCCGCGAAGGCATCCGCTACGCCCACAACAAGGGCGTGAAAACCCTCCTGGCGCTCAACACCTTTCCCCAGTCGGATAGCTGGGAACGCTGGACCGGCGCGGTGGACAAGGCCGCGCTATTGGGCATGGACGCGGTGATCCTGGCCGACATCGGCCTGATGCGCTACGCCGCAAAGAACCACCCCAATCTGCGTCTGCACCTCTCGGTGCAAGGCTCGGCGACCAATTACGAGGCGATCAATTTCTACCGCGAGCATTTCGGCGTGCAGCGTGCCGTGATTCCGCGCGTATTGTCGCTGCCCCAGGTCGAGCAGGTGGTAAACAACACCCCGGTGGAAATCGAGTTATTCGGCTTCGGCGGCCTGTGCGTGATGGTCGAAGGGCGCTGCGCACTGTCTTCCTACGTCACCGGCGAATCGCCGAATACCGTCGGGGTGTGTTCGCCGGCCAAGGCGGTGCGCTGGCAGCAGACTTCGAAAGGCCTGGAGTCCAGGTTGAACGGGGTGTTGATGGATCGCTACGACGAAGGCGAAAACGCCGGCTACCCGACGCTGTGCAAGGGGCGCTTCGAAGTCAACGGCGAAACCTATTACGCCATCGAGGAACCGACTAGCCTCAACACCCTGGAAATGCTCCCGGAAATGCTGCGCATCGGCATCGCCGCGATCAAGATCGAAGGGCGCCAGCGCAGCCCGGCCTACGTCGAACAAGTCACCAAGGTGTGGCGCGCAGCCATCGACGCCGCCAAACGTGCCCCGGCCAATTACACCGTGATGCCGGCGTGGATGACCCAACTCAACAAGGTTGCGGAAGGCCAGCAGCACACGCTGGGGGCATACAACCGTCCGTGGAAATAACCATGAGCATCCATGCGCCGGAGAAGGAATACCTGACAAACAACCCGGACGTTCACGCTGCGGTCGCGGACGGAAGATTGATTTCCGGGTTCGCGCACTTTCTGAGACATGGTGCCCTGGAGGGGCGTGCCTATTCGCATTGCTGGGATTTTGGAAATGCTCTGGATAACGTGTTCGGCGTCAGTTCGGTCACCCCATTGCCTCGCGAAGGGGCAAAGATTATTTCCGACTTCGTCACGGATTGCCTGATTCCCAGCGCAGAGTCGAAAATTCTGGAATTGCTCCGGTTGCTCGGGTTGGCGGACGCTCTAAAGGGTAGTGAACTGCCGTCGCGACATGAGGAAAATATTGCAATCCTGTCGGTGGGATGCGGTGCGGGAAAACATGAGGCGGCATTGGCCGGGCGCTTTCCCAACTGGAGTATCGTCGCGACGGATTTGGAAATGCCATCGATTGGCACGATGGCTTCCAGCAATCTCGAATTTCGCGTAAGCAATATTCTGGATTGGGACGAAAGCAGGGATTTTGATTTTGTTTACTCCATCGAATGCCTTGAGCACATCAAGGATCATGCGCTTGCCTTCAAGCACATCGCAAACAAGGTTCGACCAGGCGGGTGGCTGTATTTGTCGGTACCGTTCGCCAACCGTGACGAGCAGATGGACGAGCAACTTTGCAAAAGCGAATGGGAAAATCACCAGCATTACCTACCCGGATTCAGCGACGCCGATCTTATCACCCTATGCCGAGCTAACGGGATGGAGCCCGTCAAGATAACCGCAATCTTCAACCATGAGCCGAGGGGCACCTTGACGCAGCTACTTGGCTCCATGCAGCGGGATTATTCCAGCGCGCTTCCGCACATCATCGCGCTACTCGCGCTGGATGTTCAATGGGGTCATATCCCCAAAAACCGAAACCAATCCGTAGGTATCCGAATATTGGCAAAAAAATGTTAAAACTCTCTTTAGGCCCACTCCTGTACTACTGGGAACAAGAAACCGTCTTCAAATTCTACGAAGATGTCGCCGCCTCAGCGGTGGATATCGTCTATCTCGGCGAGGCGGTGTGCTCACGCCGCCATACCGTGCGCACCGAGGACTGGTTCGAGATCGCCGACAACCTGGCTGCCGCCGGCAAGGAAGTGGTGATTTCCACCCAAGCCCTGCTGGAATCGGAATCCGACCTGAAAACCCTGCGGCGGATTACCGAAAACGCCAAATTTCGCGTGGAAGCCAACGACATGGGGGCGGTCAACCTGCTCTCCAAGGCAAAAATCCCCTTCGTCGCCGGGCCGCATCTGAACACCTACAATGTCGCGACCCTGGAATTGCTCGCCGACCTAGGCGCCAGCCGCTGGGTAATGCCGGTGGAAATGTCGCGCGACGCGCTGGCCCATCTATTGAAGGGCAAACCGGCGGGAATGGAAACCGAAATCTTCTCGTATGGCCGTCTCCCCCTGGCTTTTTCGGCGCGCTGCTTCACCGCCCGCCACTACAACTTGCCCAAGGACGACTGCCAGTTCCGCTGCATGGATTACCCCGACGGGCTGCGCCTGACCACCCGCGAAGGCCAGGATTTCCTGGTGCTGAACGGCATACAGACGATGTCGGCGGGGGTCTACAACCTGATCAACGAACTCCCGGCGATGCGCGACATGGGCGTGGACATCGTGCGCATCAGCCCGCAGGCTTTTCACACCACGCGCATCGTCAAACTGTTCCGCGATTGCCTGGAAGGGCAGATTCCCGCTGCCACCGCGCTCCAGCAAATGCAGAAACTCATGCCCAGCGAGGCCGTGGACGGCTACTGGCACGGCAAGCCGGGCATCGAGCAAATCTACCTCAAAGCGGAGTCGCTGGAAGACGCCGCCTGATCGGGTGACGGTGGGAGCATCCCGCCGTCACTGTCCCTCGAAAAGAATCTCGGTCTTGAAGCCGATCCGCACCGCCCCCCAATGCTTGCCACCGATATAAATCGGCATGGAAAGATCGTTGAGCACTTCGCCGGTATCCCGTACGTAGGTCTGGAACAGGCTGGGTTCGGTATTGCGCGCCAGCTTGATGCCCACCGGGTCGTCGAAGATCCGTTTGTTCCGGCATAACCGGGTATCGGTATCCACGTCGCCGCTCGGCGGCTGGGAAACCGCGCTGTTGTGGGTGGGCGCGTAGCCGTTGATATCCACCGCCAGCGCATAGATCAACCCATTGAGTCCCTTCAGTTGGGCGTCGTAGAGGCGTTGCAGTTCGGCTTCGCAGGCACTGTCGTAGGTGGTGGTGAAGCGCTTGGGATTGGAGTTGGGAATCTGCCGGTAATTATGGTCGAACACCGCCACCCCGCGCCCCGCCAGCCCTTGCAGGATGGCCGCCGCATCGTCGCGGAACTGCATGGCGAGTTCCTGGATCACGTCGAAAATACTGTTGCCGGTGCGGAAACGCGCCAGCGCACCTTGCATTCCCTCGGTAGATTCGCGCAGGCCGTTGGAAAACCCCTGCGATTCGGCGACCTGGGTGGAAATCTGGTTGCCGAGACCGCGAATTTCGGCGACTTGGCCGTGGATGGTCTCGTTATTGTCCTTGAGCAGGCGGATCGCATCGCTGATGGCATTCAACTGCTGGCTGGTGGTGACGAAATCGCTGACCATCGCGTCGAAGTCGACCGAGGATGAGGCGATGGCATTCCGGGCGAGCGCCACGTCGGAGACGATCACCCCGGTTTCGCGCGATGTGTCGCCGACTTGAACGATCATGCTCTGGGTGTTTTCGGCAATCACCAGGGTGGCCGACTTGACCCGTTCGGCAAGCTTGCGCACCTCGTCCGCCACCACCGCGAAGCCGCGTCCCACCTCGCCGGCGCGCGCCGCTTCGATAGCGGCGTTGAGCGCCAGCAAGTTGGTTTGATCGGAAATTTCGTTAATCAGCGCGACGATGCCGTTGATCTTGACCGAGCTTTCATGAAGGTCTTGCACGGTATCGTGAAACTTGCCGATCCGGTCGTTGACGTTTTCGATACTGTGGTTGATTTCACGCATCTTTTGCAGGGTGCTTTGCGCAACGTCGAGGTTGTGCTGGGTCGAGACGGCAATCGCCTGGGCGTTATCCGAAACTTCGCCGACCGAACGGCTGACCTGGTCGCTCAAGCCGAATATCTGATTGCTCAGCTCCTCCTGGCGTTGCGAGTTTTTTGCGGTGGTCTGCACCAGATGGTTCATCTTGGCTGCGGCAAAAGCGACGCGAACGCTACGTTCACGCGCCTTGACGATCAGTTCGCGCACGTCGCGGAAAAACACGTTGAGATTTTTGCAGATCGCCCCGATCTCGTCGCCGCTTTTCGAATCAACTTGGTTGGCCAGGTTGGAGCGTCCTTCGGCAATGTCGCTAACCTGCGCCCCCACCAAGTTGATCGGCCGGACCAGCGACTTTTTCAAACTCGCCATCGCCATCATAAACGAGATCGCCAGCCCCGCCGCCGCCGCGAAAGACCACGCTGACGCAGCGCCAACCAGAACCACCGTAATAGCCTGCACCAAAGCCAGAACAACAAAGACTGTCGTCAGTTTGCCTGAAATCGAATTCATTCACTCCTCCTAGCAAAACATTCCCCGAACATACCTCAAGTCTTATAACTTAGTTGGTCTTATGTATGACGTGAGCATCGCATTCTAACAATTAGTTGTGCTTCGATATACCCCAAAGCGGTTTTTTTATTTCCCCCAACCCGTTAAAATGGCTGATTATTTTTTAGCGACCACGACCATGGAACAACGCCTCCCCACCCTCCCAAAACAGCTCGGCAAATTGCTCTCCCTGCTGCCGCGTTACCCCAACTCGCTGCTTTTCGCCCAAACCCTCAATCTCGCCCTGGGGCGCATTCTGCCGCCCGACGCCCTGCTCCCCCTGCACGGCAAGCTGGTGTGCATCAGCGTCAAGGATGCCGGCATGGATTTCCATTTCACCCTCGGCCCCAAGGGCTTCGTGGCGATCACCCCGAAACACGAACCCGATCTCACCATTCGCGCCACCGCTTACGACTTCTTTATGCTCGCCACCCGCCGCGAAGATCCGGACACCCTGTTCTTCAGCCGCCGCTTGGTGATTGAAGGAGACACCGAACTCGGCCTGTTTACCAAGAACACCCTCGACGCCCTCGACCTGCCCCTGCCCGACATCAGCCTGCTGGCTCCCGACAAGGTCATCCCGGCGGTCATTTCGCGCCTACTGAAGAGCCGCCAGTCCGCAAAAATATTGCCGCAGTAGCCCCACTTTCGCTTAGTTCGCCTTACCAACCCGCCCCCAGGCGGCGGGTTGTGCCTGCCATCCTCCACCCCCAAAAAATATTTCCACAAGTTGACATTTGTGGATAAAAAATACTGCTTCCCGCCTTGACGCACCACAACATAAGGAATAAATTTCAAGCACAGACCACAACATCTTGTGGTTTTTTCTTGTTATCGCCAGGTGCTTGAAAAGCTTGGCTTATCGGTGGAGGGGTAGGGCATGGAGATTTCCCAAGCGGGGTTAAGCCCGCTGAATTACGGTTCTCAGCCGCGCGGCGCCATCAAGCGCGATGGCTCATCGGCAGCTTTCGATGCCGAAAAAATCCGCTCCGCCATCGAGCGGGCAGGGCGGGCGTCGGGCGAGTTCGAGGCATCCGAAGCGGTGCTGTTGTGCGCCCAGGTCGTCAAGGTGCTGACCCACAAATTTCGCGGCGAGCCGCCGCACATCGAGAACATCCAGGACGCCGTGGAACAGGTGCTGATTTCCGCCAACCACCTGAAAACCGCCCGCGCCTACATCGTCTACCGCGAGCAGCACACCAAGTTGCGTCAGGACCGGCGCACCGTGGTGGATGTCGGCAGTTCCATCAACGAATACCTGGAACAGATGGATTGGCGGGTCAACGCCAACGCCAACCAGGGTTACAGCCTGGGCGGCCTGATCCTCAACGTATCGGGCAAGGTGGTCGCGAACTACTGGCTGAGCCACGTTTACCCGCCGGAAGTGGGCATCGCCCACCGCCAGGGCGACATTCACGTCCACGACCTAGACATGCTGGCCGGCTACTGCGCCGGCTGGTCGCTGCGCACCCTGTTGAACGAAGGACTGAACGGCGTGCCTGGCAAGGTCGAGGCCGGCCCGCCCAAGCATATGTCGAGCGCGGTCGGGCAAATCGTCAACTTCCTCGGCACCCTGCAAAACGAATGGGCGGGCGCACAGGCGTTCTCCTCGTTCGATACCTATATGGCGCCGTTCATCCGCAAGGACAACCTGAGCTACGAGCAGGTCAAGCAGTACATCCAGGAACTGATCTACAACCTCAACGTGCCGTCGCGCTGGGGCACCCAGACCCCGTTCACCAATCTGACTTTCGACTGGACCTGCCCGGAAGACCTGAAGGAACAAATCCCCATCGTCGGCGGCAAGGAAATGCCTTTCGCCTATGGCGATCTGGAACACGAAATGGGCATGATCAACCGCGCCTATATCGAGGTGATGACCACCGGCGACGCCAAGGGCCGGGTGTTCACTTTCCCCATTCCGACCTACAACATGACGCCGGATTTCCCGTGGGAATCCGAGAATGCCGCTTTGCTCTTTGAGATGACGGCGAAATACGGCCTGCCGTATTTCCAGAATTTCATCAATTCCGAATTGAAGCCCAACATGGTGCGTTCGATGTGCTGCCGCCTGCAACTCGACCTGCGCGAATTGCTCAAGCGCGGCAACGGCTTGTTCGGCAGCGCCGAGCAAACCGGTTCGGTTGGGGTGGTGACCATCAATTGCGCACGCCTCGGTTATCTCTACAAGGGCAACGAGGAAGGACTGCTGGCACGCCTCGACGAGCTGATGGAAATCGGCAAGAACAGCCTGGAAATCAAGCGCAAGGTGATCCAGCGCCACATGGATGCCGGCCTGTTCCCCTACACCAAGCGCTATCTGGGGACGCTGCGCAACCATTTCTCGACGCTGGGCGTTAACGGCATCAACGAGATGATCCGCAATTTCACCGCCGACCAGCACGACATCACCGATGCCGAAGGCCACGCATTTGCCGTGCGCCTGCTCGACCACATCCGCGCCAAGATGTTGCAATTCCAGGACGAAACCGGCCACATGTACAACCTGGAGGCCACTCCGGCGGAAGGCACGACTTATCGCTTCGCCAAGGAAGACCGCAAGCGCTTCCCCGACATCCTCCAGGCCGGCACGGGCGACATGCCGTATTACACCAACTCGTCGCAACTGCCGGTGGGCTTCACCGACGACCCCTTCGAAGCGCTGGAGCGCCAGGAGCAATTGCAGAAGAAATACACCGGCGGCACGGTTCTGCATCTCTACATGACCGAGCGGATTTCCTCCAGTACCGCCTGCATGCAGTTGGTGCGCCGCGCCCTGGAAAAATTCGGCCAGCCCTACATCACCATTACCCCAACCTTCTCCATCTGCCCCAAGCACGGCTACCTGGGCGGCGAACACAAGTTCTGCCCGAAGTGCGACGCGGAACTGCTGGAAAAGAAGCGCAAACAACCAAGCAGCGTCTAATACTTAATCGAAAAGGAAAGAAAAATGACCGATCTGTCCCAACAAACCAACCTCAAACCGCAAGAAATCGTATTGAGCGACGAAGAGCGTCAGCCTTGCGAGATCTGGACGCGGGTGATGGGCTATCACCGCCCGGTAGCCTCGTTCAACATCGGCAAGAAGGGCGAGTTTTACGAGCGCTGCTATTTCGAGGAAACCAAGGCTGAATTGGCCGCTTGAACACGCCGGCCCTACAGGTCGGCGGCCTGACGCCGCTGACCACCACGGACTTTCCCGGCTACTTGGCGGCCGTGGTGTTTTGCCAGGGCTGCCCCTGGCGTTGCGGCTATTGCCACAACCCCCATCTTATCCCGCCCGATACCTCCGCTCAGCTTGGCTGGGCGGAGGTTGTCGCTTTTCTGAAGCGACGTACCGGCCTGCTCGACGGCGTGGTATTCAGCGGCGGCGAACCCACCTTACAAGCCGGCCTGGCCGATGCCATCCGCGAAGTTCGCAAACTGGGTTTCCGGGTCGGCTTGCACAGCGCCTCGCCATACCCCAAGAAGCTCGCAACGATCCTGCCTTGGCTCGATTGGGTGGGCTTCGACGTCAAAGCGCCTTTCGCCGAATACGAGGCCATCACCGGCGTACCGGGCAGCGGCATCAAGGCCCGCGCCGGACTGCACGCGCTGTTGGAAAGCGGCGTGGCTTACGAGGTCCGCACTACCGTGCATTCCGACCTGCTCGGCACGGAAGCGCTATTAAAGATAGCCGCAGACTTGCGTGACCTGGGCGTACAGAACTTCATCCTGCAGGAATTTCGCCCCCAGGGCTGCACCAATCCGGGCTTGTGTGCGGGCAGCTCCCCCCTGACCGATAAGCTGATCGCACAAATTGCGCCGCTGTTTAACCGATTCGAGGTACGCCGCGCATAAAAAAGCCCCGCACGAGGCGGGGCTGATTTTCCCTGGCGTTTCGCGCGGGATCAGGAGGACATTTCGGTAAGAATGTTCTTGATCCAGCCCATGCCGTAACGGGCTTCCAGTTCGGAGAGATCGGGCGACACGCCACCGGAACCTGGAATGGCGATGGTCTTGCCGTCCTTTTCCTTATACACGGCGGAAACCGTAACCGCTTCCTTGTCGGTGATGTAGCTGTAGCACACGTTGACGTGAGAAGGCGGAATCGGTGCCTTGCCATTCATCAACTGCACCACGTTAAGCGCGCACACCTTGGCTTGCGAGTTGGCAGCGTAACCAGATTTCGGCATTGGGGTGGCGATACATGCGTCACCAATGACGTGAATACCGGGAACCAGCTTGGATTCGAAGGTGATCTGGTCGACCGGGCACCATTTCTTGTCTTCGCCCACCACGCCGGAATGGAACGCGATGGCGCCGGCTTTTTGCGGCGGGATGATGTTGATGACGTCGCCCTTGACCGCTTCCACGCCGTTGTCAATGGTCATGCCCTTGACGTCGACCTTAACGATCTTGCTGTTGTTGTGATACTCGATCAGGCCCTTGCTGGAGTCCTTGGCGTCGTAGCCGTAGTGCTTGGCCCAGCCCTTGCGGAACAGACCCGGCTTGGAGGTGATGTCTTCGTTGGCATCCCACACGATGATCTTGGACTTCGGCTTGTTGGCCTTGATGTAATGGGCAAACATGCTGATCCGCTCGTACGGGCCGGGAGGGCAACGATACGGGGTAGGCGGAACGGTCATCAGGATCGTGCCGCCATCCTTCATCGACTCGATCTGCTTGCGCAACAACAGAGTTTGCGGACCGGCTTTCCAGCCATGCGCAATCACTTCGGGAGTGGTCTTGGCGTCGTAGCCTTCGATTTCGTCGAAACGGAAATCGATACCGGGCGACAGGATCAGACGATCATAGGCGATAGCACCGGCACTCGTGACAACCTTCTTGGCCCCGACGTCCACACTTTCGGCGTGAGCGTAGACCATCTGGATACCGTGGTTGGCAGCCAGCTTTTCGTAGGTAATCATGTTGTCCTTGAGATCGCGGAAACCCCCGATCACCAGGTTGCTGAACGGGCAGGACACGAAATCCTTGTTTTCGGAAATCAGCACCACTTCGATAGTCGGATCGGACATGCGGATATACTTGGCGGCGATGGTGCCACCGAAGCCACCACCCACGACCACCACACGGCGGCCTTTCTTGGGCATGATGTCGGCTGCAACCGAAATCATCGGCGCGCCGGCCAAGCCGACACCAGCAGAGGCACCGAGCAGCTTGATAAAACTTCTGCGATTAATAGTCATCGTAATTGTCTCCCAACCGGTTATTTTTGACTGGCGTAGAAATGCACGAGGGCGTCGATATCAGCATCGTTCAAAGGCGCTTCGCCTTCGATCTTGGCTGCCATCTTCTTCGGCATCGGACGGGCCTTGGAGCGGAATTCGTTGAAAGCGATTCCCAAGGTTTCCTTCCACTGACCGGCAAGGATCCCTTCATCCTGACCAACCTTGCCACCTTCCTCATGACACTTCTCGCAACGCTCCTTGTGGAGATCTTTGCCGCGCGCCACTTTGGCAGCGTCGGTCGGTTGAGTCGCACCCACGTATTTCTGCGTGGAGTAGAAGCTGCCAATCAAGGCAATTTCCTCGTCAGAATAGGCCTTCGCCAAACGGCCCATGATGCTGGACTTGCGCTCGCCGCTCTTGAAATTCTTCATCTGCTCGACGATGTAGTTGGACGAAACGCCGCCGAGATTCGCCGTGTTCGGTCCGGCGCTGTTCCCATTGGTGCCGTGGCAGCCGTTACAGGTATTCGACAGCATGGCTGCGACTGACGGTTCGTGGGCCAGAACCGACGAACTGAATACAACCCCCCCTGCAAACAATGCAGCTAAAAGTTTAAGTCTCATTGCCCCTCCTTATAGATTCGGTTTGATGAAAAGCATGATGGCCTCACCGCTCCACTTATGACAATTGGAACGACGAGGCCATCATATCAGCTTTTTTTTTTAACAAAAAACAGCAAAACCTAATCTACTAATCTACTCCTTGGCGGACTTGAATACGTTGGCAACCAGCGGCGGAGCGTTGACTTGCGGGACATGGCATTGGTTGCAGTTGTAGCGCGCCATGGAGATCTTGTCCAACTCCTTGCCTTCGCGACTCTTGTAATGGCTGTCGCCGATCTTTGGAGCGCCTTCTTCCTTGTAGAACGGTCGGTCGTGGCATTGCAGGCACTTGTTGGTCTTGAAGTCGAGCTTCATGCCTTCAACCTTGTGTGGAATCAGGGGCGGCTGCTGCTCGTAATTGCGCGCAATACGCTCCTGCTCCCCAGGGGTTTTTCCCGCATAGTCCAGAATGGCCGGGGCCGCATCCTGGTCGGTAATGGCGCTCAGGCGTAGTCCCTGGGGTTTTTCGGCTGGGGTGCTGGCGCAGGAAGCGACGAGCAACGCCGCGAGAGCGGCTGCGAACAGGCTCCCGATAAAGGTGTTTCGGGTTTTCATAGGAATCTCTCCATCAATAAATTGAATGTGAACCGCATTTCCGGGCATCCCCCGCCGGGGCGGGGGCATTTTCACTCAAACTTTCACCACTTTCACCGCGCACTTCTTGAAGTCGGTTTCCTTGGAAATCGGACAAGTCGCGTCGAGAGTCAGCTTGTTGACCAGGCGGTGTTCGTCGAAGAACGGCACAAATACCAGGCCCACCGGCGGTTTGTTGCGCCCCCGGGTTTCCACGCGGGTGGTGATTTCGCCGCGACGGGAGATCACCTTCACGGTGTCGCCGCGCTTCAGGCCGCGCTTGCTGGCATCATCGGGATGCATGAACACCCAGGCGTCCGGGAAAGCCTTGTAGAGTTCCGGGACGCGCCGCGTCATGGAGCCGGTATGCCAGTGCTCCAGCACCCGGCCTGTGCACAGCCACATATCGTAATCTTTGTCTGGTTGCTCGGCGGCAGGCTGGTAGGGGAGGGCAAAAATCACCGCCTTACCATCCGGCTTGCCGTAGAAGCGGATGCCTTCGCCTTTCTTGACGTAGGGGTCGTAGCCTTCACGGAAGCGCCACAGCGTTTCCTTGTTGTCCACTACCGGCCAGCGCATGCCGCGTGCCTTGTGGTATTGCTCGAAGTCCGCCAGGTCATGGGCATGGCCGCGACCAAAAGAGGCATATTCCTCGAACAAGCCTTTTTGCAGGTAGAAGCCGACCATTTCCGCATCACTGTTGGGATGCCCCTTCTGGGTTTCGCTCAAGGGGAACTTGTTGACCTGCCCATTGGCGTAAAGCACGTCGAACAGGGTTTTTCCCTTGTATTCCGGGTTCTTGTCGAGCAACTCCTTGGGCCACACTTCGTCGGTCTTGAAGCGCTTGGAGAACTCGATGTACTGCCACAAATCGGAACGGGCATCGCCCTGTGGCTTGACCTGCTGACGCCAGAACTGGGTACGCCGTTCGGCGTTGCCGTAGGCGCCCTCCTTTTCCATCCACATCGCGGAAGGGAGAATCAAATCGGCGGCCATCGCCGACTGGGTCGGATAGCAATCCGATACCACGATGAAATTGGCGGGATTGCGCCAGCCTGGATAAATCTCACCATTGATATTCGGCCCCGCCTGCATGTTGTTGGTGGTGGTGGTCCAGTAGAAATTAATCAGGCCGTCCTTGAGGTCACGACTTTGCTTGACCGCATGGGAACCAACCCAATCGGGAACCGTGCCGGCCGGCAGTTTCCAGAGTTTTTCGGCGGTTTCACGGTGCTTGGGATTCATCACCACCATGTCGGCGGGCAGGCGATGGGCGAAGGTACCCACTTCACGCGCAGTGCCGCAAGCCGACGGCTGACCGGTCAGGGAGAACGGCCCGTTGCCCGGCTCGGAAATCTTGCCGACCAGCAGATGCACGTTGTAAATCATGTTGTTGACCCAGGTGCCGCGGGTATGCTGATTGAAACCCATGGTCCAGTAGGACACCACTTTGGTCTTGGGATCGGCATAGGTTTTGGCCAGCGCTTCCAGCCTGTCCTTGGGTACCCCGGAGAGCTTGGAAGTGTAATCCACGGTGTATTCGGAAACGAATTGCTTGAATTCGTCGAAGCTGATCGGCGTGGCTTTGTTGGGGTCACCCTTGGGCTTGCCGTCCGGGCCGGGATAGCCGTTGTTGCCGGCGACCTGTTCCAGAGGATGGTTGGGACGCAGGCCATAGCCGATGTCGGTAACGCCCTTGGCGAAGTTGACATGTTTCTTGACGAAATCCTGATTCACCGCGTTGTTCTGGATGATGTAGTTACAGATGTAATTAAGGATTGCCAAATCGGTTTGCGGCGCGAAAATCAACTCGTTGTCCGCCAGTTCGCAGGAACGGTGAGTGAACGTGGACAGCACGTGGACTTTCACGTCCTTGCCGGTCAGGCGGCGGTCGGTGATGCGCGACCAGAGGATAGGATGCATCTCGGCCATGTTGGAACCCCACAACACGAAAGCGTCGGCGTGCTCGGCATCATCGTAGCAGCCCATCGGCTCGTCGATGCCGAAGGTGCGCATGAAGCCGGTCACGGCAGAGGCCATGCAGTGGCGTGCGTTGGGGTCGATATTGTTGGAGCGGAAGCCCGCCTTGAACAGCTTGGAGGCCGCATAGCCTTCCCAGATCGTCCACTGCCCGGAGCCGAACATGCCGATGCCTTTCGGGCCTTTGGCCTTGAGGGTGGCCTTGCACTTCTCTTCCATGATGTCGAAGGCTTTATCCCAGCTAATCGGGGTGAATTCGCCGTTCTTGTCGAACTTGCCGTCCTTCATGCGCAGCATGGGCGCGGTGAGGCGGTCCTTGCCGTACATGATCTTCGACAGGAAATAACCCTTGATGCAGTTCAGTCCCTTATTGACCGGCGCGTCGGGATCGCCCTGGGTGGCCACCACGCGGCCGTCCTTGGTACCGACCAGGACACCGCAGCCGGTACCGCAGAAGCGGCAAACGCCTTTGTCCCAGCTTACGCCGACATCGCCTGCCGCCAGCGCTTCAGTCACACCCGGCAGGGTCACGCCGGCAGCGGCAGCGGTCGCGGCCGCTGCACTGTTTTTTATAAAGTCACGTCTAGTCATACTCATTGCGGGTCTCCTCAAAATCATTACGGACACTGAAAAAACTTATTGTTCGGCCATCAACACGATCGAATCGCTGGGACAGGGTGCAAAACATTCACCGCATCCCGTGCATTTCGCTGCATCCACCAACGGCTTCGCCACGCCACCGAGCAGCGGCGGAAAACGGATGGCGCCCACCGGGCAGCGCTCGCCGCAGGTGCGGCACACCACTTGGGCCTGCGCCAGGCAATCCGGCTGGATCACGGCTTTCAGGCGCCACGGCGCGGCATCGCCGAGCTTGAGCAACGCGCCGCTTTTACAAACCTTGAGACATTCGCCGCAAAAGGTGCAGGAGCCTCGCGCAAAATCGACCTGGGGAAATCCCCCCCTGCCTTTTTCCAGGATCTTTTCCGGACACGCGGCAATGCATGCACCGCTGCGGCCGCACTGCTCGACAAACCGTTCTTCCGCCACCGCCCACGGCGGCCTTTGCGGAGAACGCCGGCCGCTGAAGTCGCCGCGCAGGAACTGCGCCCTGCCAATTGGCGAAGATAAGGAAGACGGGGAAGTCATGGTTTCGATGGGATAAAGCCACTCACGATTTGTGGAGAAGATTGCGCGGCTTCGAGTCCGGATGCCTTGATCTACGTCAAATATTTATGATTGGCACATCTTAATGTTAGAATCCATGGAATTGGTATTTCTCAACCGGAGTCACCTTGAGCGCCAGCAAAATCAACACCATTCTTGCCAACCTTCCGCTATTCAAGGAAATGAGCGCCGAAGAGATCGAGCGCATCGCCCTGGGGTGCCGGGAAATCCACGTCTCGCGCGGCGAAATCCTGTTTCAGCGCGGCGACCCGCCGCATGGCTTTTATGTGGTGGTGCACGGCCAGATCAAGCTGGCGTTTTCCTCGCCGCAAGGCATCGAAAAGGTGGTCAACTTAGTCGGTGCGGGAAAGACTTTCGGCGAAGCGGTGATGTTCATGAATACGCCCTACCCGGTGTACTCCCAGGCGTTGGTGGATTCCTTGCTGCTGCATATTTCCCGTGCGGTGGTGGTGGATGGCATCGATCGCCATCCCGGCTTCGCCCGCAAGATGCTGGCCGGGCTGTCCACCCGCCTGCACAGTCTGATCGCCGACGTGGAAGCGTACAGCCTGCGTTCCTGCACCCAGCGGGTGATCGGCTATCTGCTCCAGCATGAGGCAGTCGGTTCCAACAAGGCCGTCACGGTGGCCCTGCCGGCCAGCAAGACGGTGATCGCCTCACGCCTCAACATCTCGCCCGAAACTTTCTCGCGCGTCCTCCACGACCTCACCGCCGCCGGCCTCATTAGCGTCAAGGGCAAGGACGTGGAAATCCACGACATCGAAAAACTGGCGCAATTCGGCCAGCAATGATTTTTCGCGGGGTGCGGACTTTCGCGTTCCGCACCTGAAGTCACTGTAACCAATGGAATTGGGAATGCCCGGCCGGGTTTCCCCTGCCCCTCTCGCGAAGCACTGCTTGCTATCCCCGCAACGCCCCCAGCATCGCCCCCAGCTTGGCTTCGATTTCCGCCAGCTCCCGATGGGGTTCCGAGGCGGCGACGATGCCGGCGCCGGCGTAGAGTTCGGCACGCTTGCCGTGAAGGGTGGCGCAGCGTAGCGCCACGGCAAAATCGCCGTCGCCATCGAAGTCCAGCCAGCCGGTGGCGCCGCTATACCAGGCCGGTCTTTGTTCGCCCTGGCGCGCCAGCCAGTCGCGCGCCAGGTTGCCCGGCCAGCCGCCCACCGCAGGGGTAGGATGGAGGCGTTCGGCGAGATCGAGAAGTGTCGTGCCGGGTTTCACGCTGCCCTTGATGGTGCTTTTCAGGTGACGCAGTTCGCGCAAGGGAAGCACTTCCGGCTGGGCGGGAATTTCCAGAAAACGACAGGCCGGCTCCAGGGCGCGCACGATCGCGGCGACCACCAGGCGATGTTCCTGGAGGTTCTTGGCGTCATTGAGGCGCTCCAGCGAGTCGGCGTCCCATGCCGTGCCGGCCAACGCCGCGCTGCTGGCCTGACCGCGGCGCAACGTCACCAGGCGTTCCGGGGTGGCACCCAGGAAAGTCTTGCCGCCCGCTTCGGCATGGGAAAAACGGAAACAGTCGGGATAACGCTCGCCGAGGCGCGCCAGCAACGCTGCCGGCTCGAAATCACGTTGCCCTTGCACCCGCACCCGACGCGCCAGCACCAGCTTGGCCAAGCGTCCTGCACGGATGTCGGCGACCGCTTGCGCCGCCAGGGCAAGCCACGGTTCATCCGCCGGCAGACTGTCGAGGCGGTGGATTTCCTGTGGGGCGGAGTCGATCTCACTGGCCAGGGCGGCAGCGGTTCTACGCCAGTCGGCCAGCCACCCGGCAAGAGTCAGTTCGGGATCGATGCAACTGTCGCAACTAAAGGTCACCGCACACTGGCCGGCACGGCGTTGCACCAACAGGCGCGGAATGGTGAGGCGCGCGTTGGGCAACACGCCGCCGCCATCCTGGTGGTCGAAAGCGAAACCGGCCAACGCCACCGGCAGCATCCCGCAGCCGTCCTCGTCGGAGGCCCGCCACCAGCGGCGATATTCGGCAAACGCCGCATCGAGTGCGCGCAAACGCCCCTCCCCCTGAGTCTCGATACTGGCGGCGCGCCCCACCCCGAGAAATTCCATGCCGTCCACCGGACTCGCCCAGTATTGGTGCTCGGCAAGACCAGACGGCAAGCCGCTGAACAGCCCTTCGGGCAGCGCCAGGGTAATGCTCAGGAGCCCCCTGCCGCGCCCCCCGCCGACCCGCGGCAAGGCTTCCGCCAAGCGCTGTTCGAAGGGTGCGCTGAAATGCCGGAGCGCGGTGCTATGCATCATGTTTGAAGAGTTCCTCTACCATTGTTCTCAATTCCTTGCGCTGCAACTTGCCCAGCGTATTGCGCGGCAACTCCGCCACGCGGCGCCACAGGCGGGGATGCGTGGCACCGGCAAGTCGGGCGCGGCTCCAGGCGTCCAGTTCCGCCATGTCGACCTCTCCGACCAGCAAGGCCACCAGCCGGTCGCCCCAGATCGGGTCGGACAATGCCGTGACCGCCGCGTCGCGCACGCCGGGAAACGTCAACAGCAACGCTTCGATTTCAGCAGGGTGAACATTGGCCCCGCCGCTCACCAGCATGTCGTCGCGCCGCCCCGTGACATGCAGCCGTCCCGCATCGTCGCGGTAGCCGAGATCGCTGGTAATGAACCAGCCGTCCTGCAAACCGTCGCCGGGAGCGAGAGTGGGATTGGCATAACCCAGCATCAACGCCGCGCCGCGCACCGCAATCACATCCGGTTCGCCTTCCGTGCCTACGCTGCGCACCTCGAAACCGGGCAGGGGCATCACCCCTTGCCCGACATCACAAGCCGCAGCGAAAAGCGCGGCGGTTTCGCTCATCCCGTAAGAACGGCACAGCGGCCAGCCGCATTCGCGGGCGCGCCGCGCCAATTCCGGCGCCACTGCCGCGCCGCCCACCAGCACGTATTGGAGCGCAGATGGCGGTGCTGCGCCATGAGCAATATCAAGTAAACGCGCCAACATGGGGGGCGTCAGGGAAACGTGGCTGACCTGCGCGGTGCGTATGTCCGTCCACACCCGCTCGACATCGAAGCCTTGGTGAAGTAAAACGGTCGCCCCTGCGGCGGCGCAGCGGTGCAGGATCATCATCCCGCCGACGTGATAGAGCGGCAGGCAATCCAGCCACACATCGTCTTGCCGCAGCGGCAGGCAATGCTGCGAGGCGGCCACCGCCGCAGCCAGATTGGCGCTGCTCAACATCACGCATTTCGGCTCGCCGCTGCTGCCGCTGGTGGCGATGAGGAGATCAACGGGAGAATGCTCAATGTGGGAGGCGCGCCCTCGCCGCGATTGCGGTGGCTCCACGGAGCCAGGTGGGTCATCCAGGGCTCCTTGATCCACATCCAAAGCCCCGCATTGCGCCAGCAAAGCCGCGCGGCGCGCCGGCAGCAAACCGGGATTGAGGGGAAAGAAAGGCCGCCCCCGCCACGCCGCCGCATACGCTGCCAAGGCCAGTTGCCGCGAGGAAGTGGAGGATTGCGCCAACGGACCGGCGACATCGGGCAGACTTCGCCCCTGCGCGACGACGAGTTCCGCCAGAGCGGCATAACTCAGGCTTTCACCCGCCATCCGCAGCGCCGTCGCCTGCGGGGTGCGTTGCGCGGCAGCGGCAAGCCAGACGGCGAGTTGCTTCAAGGGCGAGTCCCCGGCCTATTTGATCGCGCTATGGATGCAGGCGATGCCGAAGCTCAGATTGCGGTAGCTCACCTCGCGCAGCCCGGCTGCCTCGACGAGAGCCTTGAATTCCTCCTGAGGCGGAAAGCGCCGGATCGACTCGACCAGATAGGTATAAGCCTCCGGCTCGCGGGCGATCCACGCGCCCAGGCGGGGAATCACGGTGAACGAAAAAAGATTGTAAAAAGGCCGGATCAGCGCCCACGGACGGGAAAACTCCAGGCACAAAAAACGCCCGCCCGGCTTCAAGACGCGGAGGATTTCGCCAAGCGCCCGTTCCAGGCTGGTGACGTTGCGAATGCCGAAAGCAATGGTCAGGGTATCCACCGAATTATCCGCCAGCGGAATCGCCTCGCCGGTCCCGGACAGCCAATCCACATGCGCCAAACCACGCGCCTGCCCGCAAGCCATCATCGCCAGGCTGGGGTCGCACACCAGCACCGTGCGATCCGCCCCTGCCAACAGCGCCGCCACATCCCCGGTGCCACCCGCCAGATCGACGATCACCTGCCCGGCTTGCGCCCGTGCCTGCCGGGCGAAGCTGCGCTTCCACAAACGATGAATACCGAAACTCATGGCATCGTTCATCAAGTCATAGCGTGGCGCCACGGCCTGGAACACCCGGCGGATACGCGCCTCGCGCTCGTTTTCCTCGACGGATTGGAAACCAAAACTACGGGAGAAGTTGGTCATGACTTCAGCTTTGAATTTTCAGGGTTGGGTGCGCAACCAGGAATTGCGCTACGCATACGTTGAATCCAACCTGCGCAGCGTCATCACCTCAACACCACCATCAAGGCAAATCACCCCGCCTGAACAACTGATAGCCGATGAAGGCGCAGATCGTACCCAGCAGCGTGGGGTAGATCAGCCCGTAGGCCATGAAGCCGGTGGCGCCGAAGTGGTCGAAGATGACGAAGGCCGACGGGCCGAGCACCACCAGTTGCGGGTCGAAGAGCATCAGCGCGGCGGTGCGGAAGACTTGCAGGGGATTGGCGAGAGCCACGCCCACGGCGGCTTCCGGGGCGATATGGCCCTGGATCATCACGCCCAACAGGATCAGGTCGAGGAACAGCAGCATGGTGAGCCACAGCATGAAGGCGGCACCCTGCGCCACGTCGGTGGAACGCGCCATCGACGAGATCAACATGCCCATCCCCAGGAAGCACCAAGCCATGGCGGCGAGCAGGCCGGTGTAGAAGAGAAACATGCTCCACGGCACTTCCACGTCGACGATCATCGCCCACACGGCGGCACCCAGCATGGCGAGAAAGACCGGGGTGAACACCACCAGGTAGCGCCCCACGATCTTGCCCCAGAACCATGCCGACAGCGACACCGGCAGGGACAGCAGGTATTCGAATACGCCCGCCTCGCGGTCCCCGGCCACCGAGCGGACCGTGGTAATCAGGACGAAGATCGGCAGAATCGCCATGGAGAGCTGGATATACGTGACCAAAAGGCGCGACAGGCCGATGAACCCGAGCACCCGCGATTCGGTGAGACCGAAGGCGAACAGCAGGGCGACGATGCCGCCGAACACCAGGCTGTAGATCATGAACCAGCGCGAACGCAGGGATTCGACGATATCCAATTTGGCGGTGAGCCAGAGATGTTTCATGGTTTGAATCCTTGTCTATTGTCCTTGGCAAGCACCCGTTTCGACACTTCGGCGAAGTCGATACTGTCGGGAGCCTCACTTTCCAGTGCGGCGTAGCCGTAAGCCATCGGGGAGGTCTTGCCACCGATGTAGTGGGCCTTGCGGGCATCTATCCATTTTTCGGCGCGGTAATCCATCACCCATAATTCGGTACTGGGATCGTCGCGCCACGCCTGTTTTTTCAAAAACTCGACTAGACAGCCGATATCGTCGAATTTCCATACCTGACGCTTTGGTCCGCCACGCGCCTGGGCGGCGAAATGCCGGTCGGAAAGCGCCATGCCGCAATGGGTGCAACCGTCGCGATCCCACTTGATTTCCACCGGACCGGTCTTGGGGTCGGCGGAACAGGCTGCCAGCAGCAACGCGGCCATCAGCAGCATCCATGTAGGATGGGTGAAGCGGAGCGCACCCATCGAACTTTTGGCTGATGGGTGCGCTAGTGCTTCACCGATCCTACGGGGCGGAGAAAACCTCACGACGAGGCTCCTCCCTCGGTTTCGTCGAGGCTGATCTTGGTGAGCAGGCCGACGTAGCGCGACAACATGCCGATAAAACGCAGGCGGTCCGCGCCGGATACCCGACCTTCCCATTCCAGTCCGTTGCCGACGTCGCGGAAATTCCAACTGCCCAGCGCCTTGGCGATGGCCTCTTCGGGGCGGCGCAGAACCAGGCGGCACGCCAGCATCCCGGACAACGACACGTCGTCGGCGACCTTGTCGTCCAGCACCACCTTGCCGCGATCCAGTTCCAGCACGCGGTTGACCAGCGCCGCCACTTCATCGAGACGGTGGCTGGAAATCAGCATGGTAGTGTTGTCCTGGCGCTCGGCGAGCAACTGGAAAAAGATGTGACGCGCCTCCGGGTCGAGGTTGGCGGCGGGTTCGTCCATCACCAGGATCTTGCTGTCGCGCCCCATGGCGATGGCAATCAGGAGCTTTTGCTTCATCCCGCCGGACAGTTTGACGAAAGGCAGATGGCGAATGCTCTCGATATCCAGCCCGAGGCGGGCGGCGATGGCGATCATGCGGGCGCGCTCGCTGTTGCACACCGATGCGGCGAAATTGACCAGTTGTCCCACCGGCATTTTCAGCGGCGGTGGCAACTGCGGCACGAAGCCGATTTTTTGCAACACGGCGGCGCGTTCCTGGCGCGGCGCTTGGCCTTCCACCAGGACGCTGCCGTCGTGGGTATATTCGCCGAGCAGACAGCGGATCAGGGTGGTCTTGCCGGCCCCGTTGGAACCCACCAGGGCGATGCGTTCACCGAGTCCGATACTCAGATCGGTGTGGTCGAGAACGCGGTTCTTCTTGAATACTTTCGAGATGCCTTGAAATCGGATCATGGGTAAATTTCAGTGTTTAGTGTTTAGTGTTTAGTGCTTAGTTGATGTCGCCGCGTTAAGCGCGTCGTTGTTGAATCACGCGCGAAGCGCATTCCACAACTAAACACTAAACACTCAACACTAAACACTGAAGCACAGCCCTTACATCAGTTTGCTTAAGCCTTTTACATCAAATTTCAGCGCGCCGCTCGGGCAGACATCGACGCACGCGCCACAGCGGGTGCAATCCGCGCCGGTATCCATGATGACGTCGGCGGCCCGGCCCTTCTTGACGATTTCCAGGACGTGCGGGACTTCGCAGACCTTACGGCAATCGCCCTCGTGGAAACAGTGATTGAGGTCGTACTTGATGCGCACCGGGGAGAATACCCCGACCAGGCCGTAAGTCAAACCGATGGGGCAGACGTAGCGGCACCAGCCGCGCCGCGAGTAGAAAATCTCGAACAGCAGCAGCATCGCCACCCACCCAAGCGCCAGCCCCGGCCCGTAAATCAGGGCGCGCGACAGGATGCCGGTAGGCGAGAGCGTCTCGAAAACGGTATAGCCGGTGAGCCACGCCATCGCCGCAAAAGCCGACCATAGCAGAGTACGCACGCCGCGATGGAAGGTATGGTCAGTAACGACTTTCTTCTCGACCAGCTTGAGATGCAGCATTTCGGCGAATTCGGCGACGAAATGGTAGGGGCACACCCATGAGCAGAAAGTCCGCCCGCCGAAAATCAGCCATAGCACGATCACCGTACCGGTACCGATAATCAGGTTGTTGATGATGTGCTTGTGCGCCAGCATCACCTGCAGGGCGGAATTGATGTCGATCATATGAAAGCCCAGCAGCCGCGAGGCGGTCAGCGCGCCTTCGAGGATCTGGATATCGAACCAGAACGACACCACGAACAGCAGGTTGATGGCGACCAGGAATGTCCAGCGCCGGTTGCGCCACGGCAGGCCTTTGGCGCGGTGGGCGCGGGCATGTTCCTTGAGGGCATCGAAATCCACCTTGTTCATGCGCTTCATTTCATGAATCGCTTGGGCCGGAGGAGAAATCTGCTCGCCGACCGGCTTCGCTGGCTCGCGCCCGAGGAGGATGGCGAAGGAATCGAGATACTTGCTCATACCTGTGCCTCCCAGGTTTTGCCGGGTTCGACAATGATCGCGGCGGGTTCCGGCGGACACACCATTTCGCACACCCCGCAGCCCACGCAGGGTTCGTGTACCACCGGCGTCATGCGTTTCACGCCGTCCGCGCCGGTCTGCTCTTCCAGTGATATCGCGCCCTTGATCGGGCAGGTACGCACGCACAGGTCGCACAGCGCCACGTCGAAAGGATGGTCCTTGAGGGGGATGGGTTTCCAGCGATCCACCGCGGTAAAGCGCAAGATACCCTTGAAATCCGCCCCCCGCGCCGCGCCCTTGAAGCCCTTGCCCTGGCGTGCCAAGCAGGCATCGGGACGAACCAACACGGCCAGCCCGGTGCGCTCCTTGAGGTTGAGGGTGGGTTCGGCGTCTTTTTCCTTGGCCAGCAGAATCGGCGGCGCCGCCAGTTTGGCACCCTTGCGCACCGCCAGGAACAGCGGTTTCTTGTAGGTCAGCGCGCCGGTCGGGCAGGCCAGGATGCATTGCACCGCATCGCAGGAAAAATCGCAGGCCTGTTTGCGCGAATCGATGAAGGGTACGCCGATACCGAAGCCCTGGTCGATGTCGTCGAGCTTGATGGCCTGCACCGGGCAGACCTGCACGCACTGCCCGCATTTGATGCAGGAGGCGAGAAAATCCTGCTCATCCAACGCGCCGGGCGGACGCATCCGCGATTCCCAGCCGCGCGCCGCCGGGGTGAAACCGAGCAGCGGCACGCCTATCGCGGCGGCGGCAAGGATGGCGGTGCGCAGGAAACGCCGGCGTTCTTCGAGACGTTTCCGATTGATGGTGGGATGAACCGGGGACTTGCCCGGTGAATTTTCCGTGGTCACGATAGTGCCCTTTCAGGATGATTTCCGCGTTACTACACGCCGGACAGACTGCTTCTGCCCGTCATGATTTGTGCGCCCTTCTGCTGTGTCCCGCAGGCCGATTGAACAACGGTTTGTCGTCGCGCAGCAGCAGTTCAGGGGCGGAGAACGGTGCAAGCCGCTCAAGAAAATCCAGGGTTTCCATCATCGGGGCGTTCTTGAAGAACCGTGCAGCGGGGATTTCCATCCAGATGCGGTCAGCGTAGGCGTAAAGCTCATAAGGAGTATCGCCGAGGCCGTCGCTGTTGCGGTCGAAGCCCTGATAGTCATCCCAGAAATTGCCGTTCCACATGTTGCGGCGGGCGTTACCGGCGGCAGAGACGGCCAAGTTGGAGATATTACCCTCGAAAATGTTGCCGCTGACTTCATAACCTTCCAGGTCGCTGTTGAAGCTGATGGCGATACCGTTATAAGCGATACGGTTGTTTTTCAGGACGATCTTGGTGCCAGGCTGGAACGGCGACAAATCGGCCATCAGCCCCATCGCGTTGTAAATTATTTCGTTGTTTTCAAGCAGCGTCGAACTGGATTCCTTGAAGCCGATGCCCATGCCGGTGGGACCATTGGAATGGGAAATTACGTTGTTGCGCAAGATGGTGTTCTCGGTATACATCAGATACACCCCCACCGAATTGTCGTAGAAACGGTTTCCTTCCATCACGTTGCCGTTGGCAAACATGAAATGGATGGAATAACGACTGCGCGCCCCGTAATTATTGAGAAACAGATTATCGTTGGAATACCACGCAACCATGTCGCGAGAATCGACGACACGGTTTCCTTCGATGCGGTTGTTCATGCTGTACCACAAGCGCAGTCCGTCGCCGCGCACCCCTAGTTCGGCATCCTTGGAACGCACTTGGTTGTTGCGTATCAGGTTGTGGTTGGATTGTTTGAGGTCGATGCCGAACAGGCAATTATCGATGACCAGATTTTCCACGGTATTGTTGTGGCCACGCACGTTGAGACAGGCGTCGTCGCTGTCGTGGGAACTGCCCGAACCGGTGAGGTGCAGGCCACGAACCGTGGCTTGGCTGGTTTCGAGGACGAATACCGTGCCCTTGTCGCCGCCGTCGATAGTCACCTTGCCGCCACCTTCGATGGTCAAGGCCTTGGTGAGATGCACCGGACCGGCGTAATTGCCCGGTTTGGGACGTAACACGGAACCCGCGGGCGCGGCATCGACCAGGGACTGGAACGGCACCATGCCGTGGATGCGCTTGTCGCGCAGGTACAGCGGGACCATCTGAGTCGGGCCGTCCACGGTGACGCGCGGCGCAGTACTCAGGTCGGGGGCGCTGCCGGCTCCCTCGCCGGCCTCAAGCATTCCTGCCACGCTCCACAACAATACGGCGAAAGCTACTCGCCCAATCCTGGTCATTCCTAACGTCATCCCTGCTCGCGTATTTGTTTGCGGCGCAACAACATCGCCAGCAGCGCCGCCACGGCGGAACCCACCAGCATGGCGTAGCCGTAATAGGGGTAGGAGTAGGTGCTGAATTGCGCAACCTTGCCTTCACCGAACACCGTGGGCATGAAGGGCTTCACGGTAAAGGCGCCCCAAGGATGCAGGTTGTGCCCGAAGAACCACAGCCAGCCGGCATAATCCAGCACGAAAAAGATCGGCAACATGGCCGGCACCAACATCAACAGCAGCGAGAAGTTGCGAATTTTCCACACTCCCAGCCAGACGATCAGCATGGCGACCATCAGCCCGCCTATCGATACCTTGGTCGCGGCGATCAAGTTGGCTTTCCAGCGTTCCAGCACGTCAGGCTGGTTAAAGAAGGTACTCGCCTCATGATAATAATGAGCGGCAAAGGCGTCCAACTGCCCCATGACGATCTGATCGACCACCATCCAGACCGAAACGGCGATGAAACCAGCGCCCAGGATTTTCAATTGATTCTTGCGTTGGGTAGCCATGAAACCCAGCATCATTACCGAAAACCAAGCAAAAATGAACTTCGACAGACGCAGTTCCACCGGGGAGCCGGTATCGATGGGATACATCCCCACATAGTGGTTGATGGTGTTCATTTCGTGGACGCAATCAAGGCTCTTGGCATCCTTGTTGACGTCCTTGTTCTTGTCGAGAATCGGGTTGTAGCGCTCGGTATCCTCGCCCAGATCGGCTTGCAGGGTTTCACTGCCCATGCGGGTACCGATGCCGACGGCCTTGCAACCGTTAAACACGCCGTTGAAATGGAAATGAATACGGATGCCGTCGGGAAAGGCATCCTTGGGATAATTGGGAGCGGTCAGCGAAACCCACCAGATCGGCGAGAAATAGGCGGCGACCATCAAAACCAGAGCGACGAAAGTCAACCCGGTAATTAGCTTGTTCTGTTTTTGGGTATTCATCTTGACCAGTTCCTGCAACGCTACTTAATCGGCTGCGACACCCGGCAAAACGCCGCATATCACCAATTCAGAAATTACTAATACTTCAAGACCGCAAAAGAGTTGCAGAGCACCGCCCTGCAACTCTTGGTAATGCCGAAATTACTTCTTCTTGCCAGCGGGCTTGGCAGCACACATCGAACCAGGCATCGTCAGACTGGACATGTATTCGACCACTGCATCCAATTCGCGATCGTTATATTTCTTCACGATCTTGACCATATCAGGATTGGCGTTGCGGCGCTTGCCATCGCGGATTTCCGTGACTTGGCGCAGCAGATATTTGTAGTGCTGGCCGGCCAGCACCGGGTAGAACTTGGCACCATCGCCCTCACCGTTCTTGCCGTGGCAAGTTACGCATTCCTTGGCGTAGAGATCGGCACCCTGCTTGAGGAGAACCGGATCACCCTTGCCTTTGCCATGCTCGGCAGGAATACACATGGTTTGAATATAAGCGGCCACATCAGCCAACTCCTGAGCATCGCTCAGCGTCACGGCAAACGGATACATGGTCGGGTTATCGCGCAGACCGCCACGGATGTCGGCAATCTGCTTGATAATCACGGTGGCATGCTGCCCGGCCAGTTGCGGGAAGGTGCCGTCAGGACGGCCAGCGCCGCTGGGGAGATGACAAGCGCCGCAAACTTCATAGGCTTCCTTGCCGTTTTTCACGTCGCCTTTTTTATGCAAGGCTTCGATCTTTTCGCCTTCCTGGGCATTCCATTTGTAATCTGCCGTCTCGATCCCGCCCTTTTTGGGAGCGGGCGCTCCCGCCAGAACGGGAGCAGATATCAGCGCGGCCAGGGAGAGCGCAACCATCAGGGTTTTCTTCATTTATCTTTCCTCATCACAAGTTTTCAAGTCCGAGTCAGCTTGCTTGGCGCCGCTCGCATCTGTTTAGCGTACTGGGGAGGGATGATACACAGCCGCCCCGCCCTTCTGCTTTGACCTACATCAACACCAACTACGCATGAACTCTAAGCCACTTCGCAAATGGCTCTCAGCTTATCACGGCTTCAATTTCGAAACGTAATCGGCCAAATCCTTGATGTCCGCATCACTGACCAGCACCATCACGCCCTGCATGGCGGCGCTATTGCCGTTGGCGCGCTTGCCGCTCTTGATGTCGGCCATCTGCTTTTCGATATACGCTTTGTTCTGACCGGCAATTTTCGGGTAGTCCGGCATCAGCGGCTTGTTGCCTTCTTTACCATGGCAAGCGGTACAGGTTTTTTCCGCGAAGAGTTTCGCGCCGTCGCCAGCATAGGCGCCAGCAGACAAAGCCGTCAGAGCGGCAAGACTTAGCAGGGACAAATATTTCATTTTGGGGGTTCTCCATAAAATTTAGGCCACGCCGCTGTTGCGTTGGCGTTAGCGGGAATATAGCGGACCGCAACGGTTTCGGTCATTGACATGGATCAATTTAGATTCATATTATACACAACACTTGAATTGTGCACAGACATCTGAGACAGCTCAGCCTTTATCAACCTCCGCACCACAAACACCGAATTCTTCAGAAAAAAAACGGGGAGCATGACGCTCCCCGTTTATTACTACTTATTAACCTGACAGCTTATTTGCCAACTTTCTTGGCACCATTCTGCTCCAGGTAAGTCTTGGCGCGCAGACCGAGGTCGGCGGTTTTGACTTGGTACTGCCATACTTGCTCAGCCCACAGGGTAGCATTCTGCCAGTCGCCCTTCTTGGCGGCTTCTTCATGCTTGGCCTTGGCTGCCGGCATCTTGCCCAACTGGTCGGTAGCATCTTCCACCATCGCCACTACATCCGGGAAATCCTTGTAGTTGACGCTGGTGATGAAGCCCACCACGCTGTCGATGACAGCTTGAGTATCGGCAATCTTCTTCACTTGCTTTTCATAGTCAGCCTTGGTGTAGATAGCCTTCTGCTCGGCAACCTTGACTTCCTTGTAGCCCTTCGGCTTGACCAGCAAGTAGCCCTGCATTTCCAGATGGAGCGCGGAGCAGAACTCGGTACAGTAGTACGGATACACACCTTCCTTGTCAGCCTTGAACTTCACCGAAACGGTCTTGCCCGGCTCGATCGAGGCATGCACGTTGTAGGTGCTTACCGTGAAGCCGTGGGTTTCGTCCTGGGCGCGTTCGAGGTTGGTCAGGTTGACGGTAACTTCATCGCCCACTTCCACTTCGATGGTTTCCGGCGTGATGTGCGAACGGATCAACGTACCGAACACTTCGACCTTGTTGCCCTTCTTCACGGTCTTCTCTTCACCGGCACGAACAGCGCCCGGATGCGGCTTGTCGGTGCGGCTGTCGGTCCCCATCTTGTAACGCACGGCAGGCTTCAGCTTGCTGGCTTCGATGGCCACCACGTAGTGCGGCTCACCCAACGGCAGAGGCATGTCGTACAGCAACTGCATCTTGTCGTTGGAGATGTCGATCAACTGATGGTTTTGCGGATGCAACGGACCAACCGGCACGAAACGATCAATCGCCAGTTTGTTCAGCGCCACCAGGTAACGACCCTTCGGATCCATGGAATCACCTTCCATGGTCATCAGGTGACCAATGTTGTAATGCACGGAGATCTTGTCCAGCACCTTGCCTTCGCAGTAGTCCCACTTAGCAACTTGGGAATCCACGTACAGCGAGGTGTAGGCCACGCACTTCTTGGAGTCGTACTGGGTATGCAACGGACCCAAGCCCAACTGAACTTGCTTGTGCAGCGCGTCCTGCATGGCAATCACGGGAATGCCGTAGGGATCCTTGCCTTCGAACTTACCAGCCTTGATGGCGGCCATGATCTTCTCGAAGCTGAACACTGATACGTGCGTATCCAGCTTGCCGGCGACGGTGATGAGCTTACCGTCAGGCGTCACGTCGACGCCGTGGGGACTCTTGGGTTCCGGAACCAGGAACAGGATGCCTTCCTTGATGGAGACGTCCAGCGGCAACACATCGTGGCCGTTGATCTTCTTGGCCTTGCCGGCGGCAACCAGTTCGGCGGCCTTCTTCCAGTTAACCACGTGCATGTAGTCGGTGTCCTTGGCGGAGCAACCGGCTTCATACGGCGGACGGCCCTTTTCGATACCGCCGACATAACGCTCGGTACAGAAGGAGTTGGTAAACGACCAGCCGTCGGACGGACCTTTACCAGCGTCGGACAAGTCCTGGCTGTAGGGAGGCAGTTCCAGCGAGAAGGATTTCTTGGTGTCGATGCGACCTTCCTTGCGATCAAACTTCCAGTAGGTCACGCCACCACGATACTTCTCGTTGAATTGTTCGAGCGGGTAGAACTTCTTGTTCTCCAGCGGGGCTGCATATTGGGCTGCCTCGATCACGTAGTCGGTGTTCGGGGTCACGAAAGTGCCACCGTGTTCCGATTTGTAAATCGGGTTGACCACAATCTGCTTGGTTTCGAAATCGCGCAGGTCGACCACAGCGATACGGGGGTTAGCCTTGTCGTTGATGAACAGGAACTGACCGTCATACTTGCCGTCGGTTTCGGAAATTGCCGGATGGTGGGTATCACCCCAGGTAATCTGCTTGCCGTCGATACTGCCGCCGGCCAACACCTTCTTCGAGCTTTCGTCGAAACCGTAGCCCTGCCAGGGTTCCGGCGTAAATACACCGATGTATTTCAGAATACGCATGGACGGAATCCCGTACACGATAATCTGGCCGCTTTGACCGCCGGAGCTGAACGCCACGAATTCGTCGCGCTTGCCGGTCGGCACGTAGGTCTTGGATGCAGCCAGCAAATCCTGTTGGGAAAGCCCGCGACGCTTCATCACGTCTTGCAGGGATTCCGACGACCAGGAACTGCTCGCAGCGACAAGACCCAACCCCGCTGCAACCACCAGCGAAGTCGTCTTTTTACTGAATAGCTTCATAACGCCTCCCTTTCACCAGGTTAATCAAAAAAAGTTTTCGCACGCTTTCTGTGCGATATGGCACACCAGTGTGCGAAAAATCACTTCCTTAATCCTTGACGCAAGTCAAGCAACAGCCATTGAGAATGCTTAATTAGCAGATCGAGATATACGTTCAAGAATTGCGAAGCAAGCATATCACCTCAATATTACCTGATCCACATCAACTTAAAAATATTTATTCCACCGCTTTCCGCCCGGCCCTTTTCTTCATTCGGCAAACCGACAAAACCCCAGCCCGCATCGGCGGTTATCCAAGCGAACCCGGCCGTCGGTGAAGTGTGGCAAATTTCCCACATCCTCGGCCAGCCACGCGGCGGTCGCCAGGCCATGGGCAAGATCGTTGCCCAGAGCCGCCGCGAGATGACAAGCAGCCCAAGTTCCCACCGCGCTGTCCAGGGTGGTGGTTGCCACGCATTCCAGTCCGGCCCGCCGGGCGCGGCGTGCCAATTCATAGGCCGCCAGCGGACCGCCGAGAACCATCGGCTTAAGCACCAGGCGGCGCACCGGCAGGTAGTCGCAACATAGCTCCCGGCCCGCGCCGGCGAGCGATTCGTCGAGCGCCAAGGAAAACCGAGCGACATCTTGCAAGCGTTGCAACGCCTGAAAATCCGCCTTCGCCAACGGCTCTTCCAACGCCTCGACGGGCAATTCCGCCAGGCCATCGATGAAGCGCCGCGCCGTAACTTCCTCCCAGGCGCCGTTGGCATCCAGGCGCAGCTTTGCCCCGGGCGGCAAACCATCGGCCAGACGCCGCAAGACGTGGAGTTCGCTGTGCGGTTCGCCCACCCCGACTTTCACCTTGAGCACGGCAAAACCCTCTTTCAGCGCCTGCACCGCGCGGGCGGCGGTACCGGCGTCGAGTCCGCCGATCGCCGCATTCACCCGCGGCGCCAAGCTGGCAGCGGGATTCAGCCAACGCGCCAGCGGCATGCCGGCCCGTTGCGCCAACAGGTCGATGAGCGCGGTTTCGATTGCGCAGCGCGCCGCCGGCATGGTCATCCACGCGGCATCGAGGTGGGCCAACAGGGTTTCCGCTTCCTCGCCGATCAAGGCCGGCAGCGCGGTTTGCAAGCGCGCTCCGGCATCTTCCGCCCTCTCGGTACCGGCTTCCGGCAGGGGCGCGCAGTCGCCGTAACCGACCAGCCCGTTCGCACTTTCCAGCGACACCAGCCAGCCCGAGCGCTCCGCCATTGCGCCGTGCGCGCTGCGCCACGGCTGACGGAGCGGCAGACGATAGGGAATGAGACGGCTACGGACGACGCGCAAGTGAACGACTCACGGCGAGAACCACGGGGCGACGCCTCTTCATCGTAGCGCCCCCTCCCAATATTCCAGGGCATCGGCGCCGACACCGGCATCCGGCTCGGCACGCACCAATTTGCGCAGCGCGGCGAGGAACTGCCCGGCTTCACTCTCGCCCCCGAGCACCGCCAAAGATTTCAAGACCCGGGTAATCCGCAGATTGTTGTGGGTAGGGCGAACGAACCAGTTTTTCTTGCGCTGCCCCCACGCGGCATCTTTGGCAATTCCGCCATCCGTCCTTTTCAGGCCGTAGAAACGCAGCATCCGGTCGAGCGACAAGAGCAACTTGCGCCGCAACAGCGGATCGGTACGAAAGGCGTCGATGTCCGCCGGGCCGAGAAGTGGCGCGGAAAGATTGGCGCGGCTCGGCGTAGCGAGCGGAAACAGCCATTGAATGAAATCGTGGCGACATTCCAGCCACTCGTCATCCTGAGCGAGAATCTCGTCCCAGGTGCGTCCCAGGTTATCCGGTTGGCCTCGGTAGAACGCCACCACCGCGCTGTCGGTCATGATTCGGCAATCCTGATGGGATATAAACAGGTTTCAATTTAGCATGCGCTCTTCGGCTCTGATACCTCCAAGCGGCACTTGCTTCTATAATCGCCAAAACTACCTTCCCAAAAAGGCCGCGCCATGCTGAAACAAACGCCGCTGCATCAAACCCATCGCGACAGCGGCGCGAAGATGGTGGATTTCGGTGGCTGGGAGATGCCCCTCCACTATGGTTCGCAAATCGAGGAACATCACCAGGTGCGCCGTGACGCGGGGATGTTCGACGTCTCCCACATGCGCGCCGTCGATGTTGAAGGCGCTGAGGCGCGGACTTTCCTGCGCGGCCTGCTGGCCAACAACATCGACAAGCTGACCCTTTCCGGTAAGGCCCTGTATTCCTGTCTGCTCAATGAAAACGGCGGGGTACTCGACGACCTGATCGTCTATTTCCTGCGCGAAGACCGGTTCCGCATCGTGGTCAACGCCGCCACTACCGAAAAAGACCTCGCCTGGTTCCTCAAACAGCGCGACCTGCTCGCCCCCGCCCTGAAAATCACCCCCCGCTTCGATCTGGCGATGATCGCCGCACAGGGACCGAACGCCCGCGCCAAGGTGTGGCAGGCGCTGCCCGGCGCGCAAGCGGCAACGGAAGCGCTGACTGGCTTTCAGGCCGCCGAATTCGGCAACTGCTTCATCGCCCGCACCGGCTACACCGGCGAAGACGGTTTCGAGATCATCCTGCCAGGCAGCGCCGCCCCCGCCTTCTGGCAGGCACTGGCAGCAACCGGAGTCAAACCGGTGGGACTCGGCGCCCGCGACACCCTGCGCCTGGAAGCCGGGATGAACCTCTACGGCCAGGACATGGACGAGCAAACCACCCCGCTGGAAGCCGGACTGGCCTGGACGGTGGACCTGAAAAGCCCGCGCGACTTCATCGGCAAGACTGCCCTGCTCGCCCATCCCGCGCAACGCCAACTGGTCGGGCTGCTATTGCTGGAGCGCAGCGGGGTGCTGCGCGCCCACCAGAGCGTTCGCACCGCGCAGGGCGACGGCGAAATCACCAGCGGCACTTTCGCACCCACCCTCAACCAGTCCATCGCCTTGGCGCGGGTGCCGCTCGGCATCCACCCCGGCGATTTAGTGACGGTGGAAATCCGCAACAAACGCCTGCAAGCCAAGGTGGTAAAGCCGCCCTTCGTGCGCCACGGCAAGGCATGCTACAGTGAAAACCACCCGTAGGAGCGGCCTTGGCCGCGACATAGGTGCCACGAAGAGACACCGCAATCGCGGCCATACCCGAAAAACTCGGGCACAAGAAGCACGCTCCTACGAAGAACCCAACCCCTTAGCTTAAAATCATCGCCAATACAGGAACAACCATAAACCCATCGGGAGAGAAACAATGACCATTCCAGCCGACCTCAAATACACCGCTTCCCACGAATGGGTGCGCCTAGATGCCGATGGCAGCCTGAGCATCGGGATCACCGACCATGCCCAGCAATTGCTCGGCGACCTGGTTTACGTCGAACCGCCCGCCGTGGGTCGCCAGCTTGCCGCCGGGGAAGAATGCGCGGTGGTGGAATCGGTCAAATCCGCTTCCGACGTGTACGCACCGCTGGCCGGCACTGTGACGGCCGCCAACGACGAACTGTCCGGCGCCCCCGAAAAGGTCAATCAGGATGCCTATGGCGCGTGGATATTCCGCCTCCAGCCCGACGACCCCGCCGCTTTCGACAAACTGCTCGATGCAGCGGCCTATCAAGCCGTCGTGGACGCCGAAGAACACTGATGCCCTACATTCCCCACACCGACGCAGAGGTTCGCGACATGCTGGCGCGCATCGGCGCGTCCAGCGTGGAAGACCTGTTCGACGAGATTCCCCCGGACGTGCGCTGCGGCGAACTCAACCTGCCGCCGAGCCTCGATGAAATGGGCGTCACCCGTCTCATGGAAGAGCGCGCCGCACAAGACGGGCGCTGGCTCAACTTCAGCGGCGGCGGTGCCTACGAGCACCACATCCCGGCAGCGGTGTGGCAACTCGCCACGCGCGGCGAACTGTACAGCGCCTATACGCCTTACCAAGCCGAAGCCAGCCAGGGCACCCTGCAAATCCTCTACGAATTCCAGTCGATGATGGCCGCGCTGACCGGCATGGAAGTGTCCAACGCCACCCTCTACGACGGCGCCTCGGCACTCGCCGAAGCGGTGCTGATGGCGGTGCGCGCCCACCGGTCTGCCAAGCGCATCCTGGTTCCCGCCACCGTCCATCCGCTATGGCAGGCCGTGACGCGCAGCATCGTCCACAACCAGGGTATCGAACTGGTCACCCTGCCCTATTGCACCGAAGGCGGCCACAGCATCGCCGAAGCTCTGGCGCATTACGACGGCCAGGAATTCGCCGCGCTGGTGATCCCTCAACCGAACTTCTTCGGCGTCCTGGAAGAAGTCGATCAACTCACCGATTGGGCGCACGGACAGGGCATCCGCGTCATCGCCGTGGTCAACCCGATTTCGCTGGGCCTGCTCAAACCGCCCGGCAAATGGGGCGAAAGCGGTGCCGACATCGTAGTCGGCGAAGGCCAGCCGCTGGGCGTGCCGCTCTCCTCGGGTGGCCCCTATTTCGGCTTCATGACCTGCCGCCATGAATTAATGCGTCAAATGCCGGGGCGCATCGTCGGACGCACCGTGGACGCGGACGGCAAACCCGGCTTCACCCTCACCCTGCAAGCCCGTGAACAGCACATCCGGCGCGGCAAAGCGACCTCCAACATCTGCACCAACCAAGGTCTGCTGGCGAGCGCCGCCACCTTCTACATGGCACTGCTCGGCCCGCAAGGCTTGCGCAACGTCGCGACCGCCTGCCACGCCAACACCCGCGCCCTGCTCGACGCAGTGACCGCGATTCCCGGCGTGGAACGCCTGCACTCCGAACCCTATTTCCACGAAGCCGTGATCGCCCTCGACATGCCCGCCCAGGAAGCCCTGCGCGCCTTGCGCGCCCAAGGCATCGTCGGCGGCATCGACATTTCGCCGTGGTTCCCGGAACTCGGCGACGCGATCCTGATCTGCGCCACCGAAACCCGCACGGCGGAAGACATCCGGCGCTATGCGGATAATCTGACAAGGATCGTGGGAAGGCGCAACCAGGGGCCGAGTTGCACGAAATTGAAGCCTAGCGCTAACAGCAAGTGGTAGAGAAAGGGCAGTGCTTACCCCATGGAGTTCATTATTGATTTCACGCTAAAAATATCCCTCCAACATCCATCCGAAAAGGTCACAACCTTATGCGCCTGATACTTGCCTTTGTCATCTATGTGCTTTTTCCCGCTCAACCCCACGCCGCCAGCTTCGACTGTGACAAAGCCAAGAGTCGGATTGAAAAGCTCATCTGCGCCGACAATGACGTTTCGATACTCGACACCGATTTGACCTCCTATTTCCGGCAAGCACTCGCCACTGTGAAGGACGCTGAAGCCGCAAAACTGAAAATTGAACAACGAAGGTGGTTGCGCGGGGTACGCGACAAATGCGCCACCCCTGCATGCCTGAAAGAGGCATATGAAAAACGCGTCGAGACACTTGGCAAGCTGGCTGGAATCAAGGATGACGCTGATGACAACGATGCAGAAGCGGAATGCCGTAAACTCGGCTATCCATCAGGCGGAAGCCAATGTATGGCCCTGATACGCGGCAATGATGTCACCTTCACCGAAGGCAAGTTGACACGCACATACCAGTCTTTATTGAAACTCCTTACCGACAAGCCCGACTTGGGATCCTTTTTCCCCGACAAGGACGAAATCATCAATCTGCAAGCGTCATGGGAAAAGTACCGGGATCGTTACTGTTCCCTATACGGAAGCCTCCTGGCAGGGCCATCCTCCGCAAGTTCGGCGCACGAATCGGAATGTATTTCCGATCTTAGTGACCGGCAAAACGCGTTTCTGGAGAAACTACTCAAATGCGTCCAAAACAACAGTGATTGTTCGTTCGAGTATTAACGGACTGACAAAAGAGGCCCATCGTTCGCGCGTATGATGCGCCCCCTACCGTCGGCACATCCTACGACCATACCGAAAACGTGATGGCGCCCCCCAATTAAACACTAAACACTCAACACTAAACACTGACCTCCATGCTCATCTTCGACCTCTCCCAACCCACCCGCGCCAACCCCGCCCTGGCCCCCGCCACGCCCGCGCCCGCGCCCGCCGCCGACATTCCCGCCGCATACTTGCGCGAAACGCCGCCGGCCTGGCCGGAAGTCTCGGAACTCGATGCGGTGCGCCATTACACGCGGTTGTCGCAAAAGAATTTCTCCATCGACAGCCATTTTTATCCGCTCGGCTCGTGCACCATGAAATACAACCCGCGCGTCGCCAATGCGGCTACGATGCAGCGCGAATTCCTGGCGCGCCACCCGCAGGCGCCGGCGGAAACCGGGCAGGGGGTGCTGGCCTGTCTTTTTGAGTTGCAGGAAATGCTCAAGGAGATCACCGGGATGAGCGGCGTATCGCTGACCCCGATGGCCGGTGCGCAGGGCGAATTCGCCGGGGTGGCGATGATCCGCGCCTACCATGAGGCGCGCGGCGATAGCGGGCGTTGCGAGATCGTAATACCCGACGCGGCGCACGGCACCAACCCGGCCACTGCGGCGATGTGCGGCTACCGGGTGCGGGAGATCCCCACCGACGCCAACGGCGACATCGACCTGGAAGCGCTGCGCGCCGCCGTCGGCCCGCACACTGCCGGACTGATGCTCACCAACCCCTCCACGCTGGGCGTCTTCGAGCGCAACATCCGCGCCATCCAGCAAATCGCCCACGAGGCCGGGGCGCTCAGCTATTACGACGGCGCCAACCTCAACGCGATACTGGGGCGGGTGCGCCCCGGCGACATGGGCTTCGACGTGATTCACGTCAACCTCCACAAGACCTTCGCCACCCCTCACGGCGGCGGCGGCCCCGGCGCCGGGCCGGTGGGCGTAAGCGAGCGCCTGCTCCCCTATCTGCCGGTGCCGCTGGTGGCGCTGGAAAGCGGCAGCTACCGCCTGCTCGATGAACAGGAGCGCCCCCACTCGATAGGCCGTCTCTCGGCGAATTTCGGCAACGTCGGGGTGCTGCTGCGCGCTTACGTTTACATGCGCATGTTGGGCAAGGCGGGAATGAAGCGGGTCGCCGATTTCGCCGCGCTCAACGCCAACTACCTGATGGCGGAATTGCAGGCCGCCGGCTTCACCCCCGCCTATCCGCAACGCCGCGCCAGCCACGAATTCATCGTCTCGCTCAAGGAACTCAAGGAACGCACCGGCGTCACCGCCATGGACTTCGCCAAGCGCCTGCTCGACTACGGCTTTCACGCCCCCACCACCTATTTCCCCATGCTGGTGCCGGAATGCCTGTTGATCGAACCCACCGAAACCGAGAGCAAGCAAACCCTGGACGCCTTCGTCGCCGCCATGAAAGCCATCCGCGCCGAAGCGGAAACCGACCCGGCGCTGGTGAAAAGCGCCCCACACACCACCCCGGTGCGCCGCCTTGACGACGTAAAAGCGGCGCGGGAATTGGATTTGGCGTGGCGCGGCGCGAGAAAAATGTAGGGGCACATCAATCATGAACAAGCATGAATTTGCGATGTGCGTCGATAACCGCAACGATGAAGTTTCGCTGGAAGTGCGAAAACTGTACAAAGTCGTGGCTGATGCCGATGCCGAGAAACACGGCCAAATTCGGGTCATCGATGAGTCAGGTGAGGATTATCTTTACCCCGCGACCGCGTTTAAACGTGTTTCACACCCTGATGCCATCGTAAAATGAGTTTTCCATGCACGCGCCTGACTGGCCGATATGCAGACTTTCTGGGGCGGGTAGTTTTGCAACTTTCTGGGGTTTGGCAGAAACCAATTGATGCTGACACCATCGATTTCGTGCTTGCCGCGCCGTGTAACACAACAGCACTAGCTGGAGAACAATCCACATGAATCCCTTCCGTGAAACCTTGCGTCAGGTAACCGTGCTCTATGTCGAGGACGACCACGAAATAAGGATGCGACTCTGGCCCTTCCTGGCACAGCTAACGGCCCATGTATTTGCAGCCGAAAACGGTCTTCAAGGACTGCAAATCTTCCGCGAGGAAAACCCCGACGTTGTCATTACTGACATCGTGATGCCGGTTATGGACGGCATGAAAATGGCAGAAGCGATCAAACGTGAAGATCCGTCCAAACCGGTCATCTTTACCACTGCCTTCGATGATAGCGACTTTCTGCATGCTGCGATTGAGATTGGTGTTGACGGCTATGTGTCTAAGCCTATTTCCGTAGATAGCTTGATAACCGCGATAGGCAAGAGTGCCGCCTTGCTCATCAAAACCCGTGAATTGATGGCCAGCCGCGCTCAACTGGAGGCTTACCACCAAGCGGCCGAGGAGGAGAAGCAACTAGTAGCAGAACTGATGGCGCGAATGATGTGTCCGGGGAGTTTGCATGACGAGCAGTTGCAATATTACCTACAACCCGCCGATGTGGTGAGCGGCGACTTGGTGGCGGTTTCCCGCTCGCGGCACGGCAAGCTCTACGTGATGCTTGCCGACTCCACCGGCCACGGCTTGCCGGCAGCACTCAACCTACTGCCGGTCAACCACATTTTTTACAGCATGGTTGCCAAGGATCAGCCTGTCTCGCTGATGGTCGAGGAGATGAACTGGGCAGTGAAGAAACAATCGCCCACGGGACGTTATGTAGCAGCAGTGGTGGCCTGCATCGACACCCCCAACCGCCTAGTGGAAATCTGGAACGGCGGCATTCCCACGGCGTATTTCTTTGCCGGTGACGGTAGTCTGCTTCACACTTTCCGTTCGGTGAACCTGCCATTGGGGATTCTCGACCAGACGTTTACGGCACAAATGGATATTTTCCAATGGCAGGACGAACCTGGCCATCTGTTGATCTATTCGGATGGTTTCATAGAAGCGGAAAACGAGAGCGGCGAGCCTTTCGGAGTGGAACGGATCAAGGAGGTTTTCCGCAACGAACCGGTCGGCAAGCGTTTCGACATGCTCCAGCAGGCGGTTACTGCTCACCTCGGCACAGGTAGTGCCTTCGACGACATGACCTTGCTTTTAGTCGATTGCGCTCCTTCTGGGCGTCCCAACCCCACATAACAGCCCGGTAGCGGAAACACCCAAGTGGCGCGGATTTCCAAGGCACCCATTTGGAAATCCGAATCAATGGGGTCAGTCTCTGAGGTCTCCCCTCAAAATCCCAACGCGGCATGGTTGCATAGCGCGCGTCAGCGAACGTAGCCCGTATGGATGGAGCTTCGCGGAATCCGGGACCGCCGACAGGCGGATGCGATGTTTGAAAATGCCGCCACTGCTTGCCCCCTCACGGGTGCTCCCGGATTCCGCTACGCTGCATCCAGGCTACACTGAGGCGGTGTCTTCCGCTTAATCTGAAGCCAACCTACCGTCCGCTATCGCGATGCCCAACATTCTTCAGCTGGTGCGTTGGGTTTCACTTTGCGCACCACCACCCTCCCGCACCTAGCTCTTACAGCAGCGGCGCAACCAGTTCTTCCAGGCGTTCACGGGTAATCGCCCCGCGCTTGGTGAAGACGATATTGCCGGCGCGGTCGATCAGCACCGTGTAGGGCAGGCCCGCCGCCTTGTTGCCGAGGGTCTGCAACAGCCAGATGCCCTTGTCGCGGCCGATCGCCACCGGATAGTTGATCCCCTGTTCCTTGACGAAATCCGCCACTTTGTCGGGTTCCTCGACGGCGAGGCCGATCAGGGTCAGGCCGCGCCCGGAGAACTGTTTCTGGACCTCGATCAAATCGGGGATTTCCTTGCGGCACGGGGCGCACCAGGTCGCCCAGAAATTCAGGATCAGCGGCTTGCCCTTGAAATCGGCGAGCGCCACCGGCTTGCCGTCGAGGCCGTCGAAAGTCGCCGAAAAGATTTTTCCGGCATCGGGATAATCGGCAGCAGTAGCCGCCACGGAAAAACACAAGGCCATGAGGCCCGCCAGCCATTGCTTCATAAGTTCACTCCCACACTCAATAACACGCTAAACAGCAACTGCAATTGCGCGGTTTGCGCGAGCAGGCGGTTGTAGCCCGGCCCGCTTGCCTCGGCACGCAGCCGCCGGATCAGCGCCAGCGCCCACGGCAGCGCCGCGAGCGGCAGCCACCCACCCTGGCCGGGCAGCAGCGCCAGCAGGGCGAACGGCGCCAGCACCAGCGCGCCGTACTCGGCCACGCTCCAGCGCCGCCCGATGCGTACCGCCAGGGTGTTCTTGCCGACCTTGCGGTCGGTGTCGTAGTCGCGGGTGTTGTTCACCACGATCACCGCCGCCGCGAAAAACCCCACCATGTTGGCCGCCGCGAAAGCCGCCAAGTCGAGGTGGAAGGCTTGCAGGTAAAAGCTCCCCAGCACCGCGGTCAGCCCGAAAAACAGCCACACGAACAATTCTCCGGTGGCGCTGTAGGCAATCGGTTTAGGCCCGCCGGTATAGGCCAGCCCGGTGACCACCGAAGCCAGCCCGATCAACAGGATGCCCCAGCCGCCGTGCCACACCAGATAAACCCCAAGCAGCACCGCTGCGCCGAAGCACCAGGCCACCGCCCGCTTCACCTGGCCCGCCGTCAGCCACCCGGAAGCGGTAGCCCGCGCCGGACCCAGGCGTTCCGGGGTATCCGCACCGCGCTCGTAATCTTTGACGTCGTTGTGCAAATTGGTTCCCACCTGGATCAACCCCGCGCACAGCACCGCCACCAGCGCCGGCAGCCACTGGAACACGGCGGCCTCGGCCCACGCCAGGGCCGTTCCCACCAGCACCGGGGCGAAGGATACCGTGAGGGTCTTGGGGCGGATTGCCAGCCACCAGACATGCACCAGCGAGGGCCGGGAATCGGGAACAGTCATGAGTTAGGTGTGCGGTCTTTCAGGGGCGCCGGGGGAACTTGGAAAAATCCGGGGCACGTTTTTCCAGCCAGGCGTTGCGGCCTTCCTGGCCTTCCTCGGTCATGTAAAAGAGCGCGGTGGCGTTGCCGGCGAGTTCCTGGATGCCGGCCAGGCCGTCGGTGTCGGCGTTGAAAGCGGCTTTGAGGATGCGTAGCGCGGTGGGGGAATGTTGCAGCATCTCCTTGCACCACTGGACGGTTTCGGCTTCGAGTTCGGCGAGCGGGACAACCTTGTTGACCAGGCCCATTTCCAGGGCTTCCTGGGCGCTGTATTGGCGGCACAGTAGCCAGATTTCCTTGGCCTTTTTCAAGCCCACGCTGCGCGCCAGCAGGCCGGCGCCGAAGCCCGCGTCAAAGCTGCCGACACGCGGACCGGTCTGGCCGAAGCGGGCATTGTCGGCGGCGATGCTCAAGTCGCACACCAGGTGCAGGACGTGCCCGCCGCCGATGGCGTAACCGGCGACCATCGCCACCACTGGCTTGGGGAGGCGGCGGATCTGCATCTGCAAATCCAGCACGTTGAGGTGGGGGGTGGCGTTTTCGTCGTGGTAGCCGCCGTCGTCGCCGCGCACTTTCTGGTCGCCGCCCGAACAAAATGCTTGGTCGCCCGCGCCGGTGAGGATGATCGCGCCGATGGCGTCGTCGAGATGCGCCACCTGGAAAGCCTGGATGAGTTCCTTGATAGTCTGGGGGCGGAAGGCGTTGCGTACCTCGGGGCGGTTAATGGTGATTTTGGCGATACCCTCGGCCTGCTGGTAGAGGATGTCGCTGAATGCGCCGACGGGTTTCCAGTCCATGTGCTTCAGTCCCTGGGGTAATTGGGGGAGGGCAAGTATATCGACTCGGGCCGCGGCGGCGCAATGCGGCGCGTCGGGAAAAAACCCGCCGGCCGTGCCGTCCACCGGCTTTGGATGAGGCCAAATCCAGGGAAGCCCCGATGTTCAGCTAGGTGAGAACATCCCAATATACCGATATGACAACAACATCATCTTAGGGGGTGACATGTTTGCGAATCTGAAAGTCGGCGCCAAGCTGTTTGTCTTGACCGGGATTCTGGCAATTTTCATGAGCGCGGTCGGGATTATCGGGCTGCGCGGCATGTCGCAAACCCTCGGCGGAATGAAGGCGGTCTACGAGGTGCGCACCCTGCCGGTGATCGATCTGGGGAAAATCCAGCATCTTTTCGAAATGAACGTCACCGAGACGTTGCGCGCCTTCCAGCACAATCCCGACGGCGAACTCTACAAGCTCCACGACCATCCGCTCAGCGAACACCTCGCCCGCATCGAAAAGAACGTCGCCACCATCGATCAGTTGTGGCGGAAGTTCAAAGCCAACCCGCTGAGCGCCGAGGAGCAGCGACAGGCCGACGAATTCGAGAAAAGGCGCGCCACGTTTCGCGACGAAGTGCTGCTGCCAACGCTCACCGCCCTCAAAAACAACGATTTTTCGGTGGAAACGATCAACCGCTACCTGAAGGGCAACCGCAGCCTGGGGAAAAGCGCCAGCGAGGCGCTGGCCAAGCTGGTCGACTTGCAGGTAAGCGCCACCAAGGAGGAATTCGAGCGCGCCACGGCAACCTACAACACCGCCTGGGGCATTTCCATCGCCTCCCTGGCGGTCGGCTTGGCACTAGGAGTGGGGCTGGCATTCCAGATCATCCGCTCGATCACCGTCCCGCTCGGGGCAATGCGCGCCATCATCACGGAAGTCGAGCACGGCGGCGATTTCACCCGGCGCGTTGCCCTGACCGGCAGCGACGAGGTAGGCGAAACCGCCCGCTCCTTCGACGTGTTGCTGGGTTCCCTGCAAAACACCTTGCGCCAGGTTCTCGACAGCGTCGAGGCGGTTTCCCATTCCGCCCACGCCCTGTCGTCCACCTCCAGCCAAGTTGCTTCAAGCTCGGTGCAGCAGAGCGAAGCGGCCTCCTCGATGGCGGCCACCGTCGAGGAGGTGACGGCGAGCATCCATCACATCTCGGAGAGCGCCCGCACGGCCTTGGACATTTCCCGCAAATCCGGCGAGTTGTCCGGGGAAGGCGGGGCGATCATCCACGGTGCCGCTGCGGAAATGGCGCAAATCTCGGAAACCGTGCGTCATACCTCGGTCACCATCGAGGAACTGGGGCAGCGTTCCAACAAGATTTCCGCCATCGTCCAGGTCATCAAGGAAGTCGCCGACCAGACCAACCTGCTCGCCCTCAATGCCGCCATCGAGGCGGCGCGCGCCGGCGAACAGGGACGCGGCTTCGCGGTGGTGGCCGATGAAGTGCGCAAGCTGGCTGAGCGTACCTCCAAGGCCACCGAGGAAATCACCCTGATGATCGACGCCATGCAGCACAGCGCCCAGGAAGCGGTATCCACCATGAGTTCCGCGGTCCGCCAGGTGGGCGACGGCGTGACCCAGGCACGGAGCGCCGGCAACGCCATCACCCAGATCAAGCAGGGCGCGGAACAGGTGCTCGACGTGGTCAACGACATTTCCGCCGCACTCGACCAGCAAAGTTCGGCCAGCCAGGACATTTCCGGGCATGTCGAGCGAGTCGCCCAGATGTCCGAGGAAAACAGCGCCGCCGCCCACCAGTCCGCCGACGCGGCGCGTCACCTGGAGGAACTGGCGCGGGCCATGCGCACCTCGGTTTCCCGATTCCGCATTTGAACCCGAGCAAGAAGCCATGAGCAACAAAGGGTTACTCATTCACGTTTTGGACTATTTCTTGGCATAACCTTCGCTTTTGCCGCAATGCTGGCTAAAATAGCCTCCTGATTTCAACACACAGGATTCCGCATGACGCAAGCGGCAAGCGCGCCCATCACCCCTCCCAGCCTGATTCACGACGAGGGGCACGGCGCATATAAAATTCCGGCCCTGCGCGTTCTCACCGAGATCACCTCCAGCCTGTCCAGCGAAGACAATCTCGATTCGCTGCTGGAGCGCTTTCTCGGCACCATGATCAAGCTGGCCGGCGCGGATGCCGGCGCGGTGCGGGTGCTGGCCGCCGACGGCGAGCATTTGCGGATGGTCGGCGCCATCGGTCTGCCTCCCGAAGTGGTCGAATGCGAGCGCTACATCCCCCTCGAATGCGGGGTGTGCGGCGGCGCGGTGCGCGAACACGCGGTGCAGCACGGCGACAGCCACCAATTGCGCTTCTGCTCGGAACGCACCTCGCTGACCTATTTCGGCGAGCGCTGCCATCGCATTATCGCCGTGCCGTTGCGCTACCAGGGCAAGATCCTCGGGGTCTACAACCTCTTCATGGCCGGCGACGAAGAAGTGCCGGAAGACGTGGCGCTGCTCTTCCATTCGATCAGCGAGCACCTCGGCATGGCGCTGGAAAATGCCCGCCTGACCCGCGAAAACCTGCGCATCACCCTCACCAACGAGCGCCAGATGCTGGCCAACGAACTCCACGATTCGCTGGCGCAAACCCTCTCCTTCATGAACATGCGCCTGTCGCTGCTGCGCGACGCCATGGAGAACCGCGACCAGGACAAATCCGACAAATACCTCAACGACCTGGGGCGCGCCCTCGATTCGGCCTACGCCGAGTTGCGTGAACTGCTCGCCCAGTTCCGTAACCGCATGGACCCGCGCGGGCTGTTGCCGGCGCTATGGGACATCGTCAGCGGATTCCAGGACCGCAACGGCATCAACCTTGATCTCGACAACCGCGTTCCCGACATGAACCTGCCGCCCGAACAGGAAGTGCAGGTCTACCACATCGTCCACGAAGCGCTGACCAATGCGGGCAAGCATTCGCGCGCCAAGAACGCCAAGATCACCATCGACCTGGTAAACGATCAATACGTTTTCAGCGTGGAAGACGACGGAGTAGGCATCATCCAGCCGCTCAAGAGCGGCGACGGCATGCACCTTGGCCTCAACATCATGCGCGAACGCGCCCAACGCCTGGGCGGCGGCATCACCGTGGAAAACCGCAAGGAAGGCGGGGTGCGCGTCATCCTGACTTTTCCGGCGCCCCTAAGGAAGCCTAATGAGTGAACCCATCCGCGTCTTGCTGGTCGACGACCACACCCTGTTCCGCATGGGTCTTTCCGAGTTGCTCGAACAGCGCGGCACCATCAAGGTGGTCGGCGCGACCGGCAGCCCCGACGAAGCGCGGCGCATCCTCCGCGAGGAAAATCCCGACGTGGTTATCATGGACCTGCACATGCCGCCCATCGACGGCCTCTCGCTGTTCCGCCAGTTGCGCCAGGAAGGGTTTACCACCCCGACCCTGATGCTCACCGTGAGCAACGCCGAGGAAGATCTGACCAACGTGCTGCGCGCCGGCGCGCGCGGCTACCTGTTGAAGGACATGGAACCCGACGACGTGGTGGACGCCATCCAGCGCGCCTCCCGAGGTGAAACGGTAGTCGCGCCGACCATGACCATGAAGCTGGTGAAACTCCTGCAACAGGAACAACCGGCGAGTAACCCGGCTTCCCTGCTGGAACTTCTTACCCAGCGCGAGCGCGAGATTCTCACTCACCTGGCGCAAGGCGAAAGCAACAAGGTCATCGCCCGCGCCCTCGACATCAGCCACGACACGGTGAAGCTGCACGTCCGCCACATCCTGTCCAAGCTCAACCTGACATCGCGGGTCGAAGCGGCGGTGTTCGCGGTGGAACACAAACTCAACAATCCAAAAACCAAGTGCTGAGGGATTAGCGTTAAGGGCTTAGTGTTTAGTGTTGAGTGCTTAGTTGTGGAATGCGCTACGCGCATAATCGAATTCCGACGCGCGTTGCGCGGCGACCTTAACTCAACACTAAACACTCAAAACTAAACACTTAAAACCAACCACTGCTTTTCAGCATCTGAACTTTTCGAGGCCCATAAATGGAATTTTTCCCCGTATTTCTCGATGTCAAAAACCGCCCCTGCCTGGTGGTCGGCGGCGGCGAAGTCGCCGCGCGCAAGATCGGCATGTTGCTGCAATCCCACGCCAAGGTGACGGTGGTTTCCCCGGAACTGTGCGAGGCCGTGCGCGAACTGGCCGACAAGGGACTCGTCACCCACCACCAGACCCGTTTCATCCCGGAATTCCTCGACGAAGCGATCCTGGTGATCGCCGCCACCGACGATTCCGTCGTCAACGCCGAAGTGTCGGTGGCCGCCCGCGAACTGCGCATCCCGGTCAACGTAGTGGATAGTCCGGACCTGTGCACCTTCATCATGCCCTCGGTGATCGACCGCTCGCCCATTGTGGTTGCCGTCTCCAGCGCCGGCGCCGCGCCGGTCCTGGCGCGCACCCTGCGCGCCCGCCTGGAAACCCTGATTCCCGCCAGCTACGGCCGCCTCGGTGCATTGGCCGGGGCATTCCGCGACAAGGTCAAGACGCATTTCCCGCGTCCCGCCGACCGCCGTTTGTTCTGGGAAAAAATCATCCAGGGTCCGGTCGCCGAAATGGTCTTCGCCGGCCAGGACGACGCCGCCAAGGCTGCCCTCGAAAAAGCCCTGGCCGCCGAATCCGGCGATGCCCCGCCGCGCGGCGAGGTGTACCTGGTCGGTGGCGGCCCCGGCAACCCCGACCTGCTCACCTTCCGCGCCTTGCGCCTGATGCAGCAGGCCGACGTGGTGGTCCACGATCACCTGGTCGCTCCCGCCATCCTCGAACTGACGCGCCGCGACGCCCAACGCATCTACGTCGGCAAGGAACGCAACGCCCACACCATGCGCCAGGAAAACATCAACGAACTGCTGGTGAAGCTGGCCCAGGAAGGCAAGCGAGTCCTCCGTCTGAAAGGCGGCGACCCCTTCATTTTCGGGCGCGGCGGCGAGGAAATCGAAACTCTCGCGGCGCATGGCGTGGCTTTTCAGGTGGTCCCCGGCATCACTGCGGCCTCCGGGGTTTCGTCGTATGCCGGCATCCCATTGACCCACCGCGATTACGCGCAATCCTGCGTGTTCGTCACCGGCCATCTCAAGGACGGCTCAGTCAACGTCGATCTCTCCGGGATCGCCAAGGCCAATCAGACCATCGTCATCTACATGGGCCTGCTCGGCCTGCCGCAACTCTGCCAGGAACTGGTCAAGCACGGATTGTCCGCGACCACGCCCGCCGCCATCATCCAGCAAGGCACCACCGTCAAGCAGAAAGTCGTCACCGGCACCCTAGAAACCCTGCCCGCGCTGGCCGTGGACGCGCAACTCAAGCCCCCCACCCTGATAATCGTCGGTGAAGTGGTCAAGCTCCAGGAAAAACTGGCATGGTACAAGCCCGAACTGGGCGAGGGATCAAGCTTCGTGGCGGGGATCGACGCAACGGTGGAGTGAGCATTTTCGAAGGAGAGTGGGTGACGCCGCGCGCCCCATTCTCCACCCGGTGAATCTTTCCAATGTAGCGGGGGTTGGAATTGATAGAGAAAATCATAAAAAATTCGCCGTTCATCAGACAGTTCGCGCAACTGTTTCTCCCTTCGCTGTCGATTCTGCTGGCCGTCGGTTTTTTTAGCGTCTACCCGGATGTAAAAAACCGGCTAGCCATGCTGGGCGCCAGAGAAGCAGAACAAATCGAACTTTCCTCCAACATCATCACGGTCGAGTTCGAATCCATCACCGCCGACTTGAAGTTGCTCGCCAGCAATCTCAGCCTGAAGCGTTATCTCGACAACGCCGGCAATGCAAGTGGTTCGGATGTCGTGCAGACTTTTTCGGACTGGGCCAGGGAAAGGCAAATCTACGATCAGGTGCGCTACCTGGACGCAAGCGGAATGGAAGTTTTCCGCATCAACTATGAAAATCGTGCCCCCCTCAACGTAACCGGGAATGCCTTGCAGAACAAGGCGGGGCGCTATTTCTTCAAGGACACGTTCAAGCTGCGTCGCGGCGAAATCTTTGTCTCCCCGCTGGATCTCAATATCGAGCACGACCAGATCGAGCAGCCCTACAAGCCGATGATCCGTTTCGGCACACCGGTGTTCGATAGCGCCGGGCAGAAGCGCGGCATCGTCCTCCTCAACTACTTCGGCAACCGGTTACTGCATAACTTCAAAAAATTCGCGGCGATGGATCAAGATGCCATGTCGCTCCTGAATCGCGACGGATATTGGTTGAGTGCCGGCAAAGCCGAAGACGAGTGGGGCTTCATGTTCAAGAACGGACGGTCGTTCGCCAGCCGCTTCCCGGATGAATGGACAACCATTTCATCCAACGAACGGGGCAGCCTGCGAACGCCGCGCGGCCTGTTCGTTTATACCACCGCTCGTCCCTTGCTGCCGCAGCACCGTTCCTCCACCGGCTCGCCCCTGCCGAGCGGCAGCAGCGCAAAGGAACTGTCGCGCGGCGAGTATTACTGGAAAATCGTCTCCCACACGCCTCCCGAACTGGTACCCAGCGCCAGCCTTGAACAATACCCGACCACCTTTGCGCTGTTCTTCGGCGCAATCATTCTGCTCGCGCTGGGCAGCGGGTTTCTCGCCCATTCCCTGGTGAAGCGCGCGGAAGAGCGGAAAACCCAGGAGGGAATAGCCAACACCCTTGGTGAAGGGCTTTACGTGCTGGACGAGAAAGGCTGCATCACCTTCTCCAATCCCGCCCTGAGCCAACTGCTGGGATGGACGCACGAAGAATTGAACGGACAAAATGCCCATGTGCTTTTCCACCACCACAGCCCCGATGGTACGCCCTGCCTGGCGGAACACTGCGAGATCGGCAAGGTGATTCGCTCGGGCCAGATGTATCACTCGGATGACGAGACGTTCTGGTGCAAGGACGGTACACCACTGCCGGTATCGGTGATTTCCTCCCCCATCGTAGAACGGGGGAAAATCGTCGGTTCGGTTGTCACCTTTCAGGACGTTACCCAACGCAAATTTTTTGAAGAAACGCTACTCCGCGACAATGAACAATTGGACGCCATCCTGAATGCCATTAGCGAAAGCATTTTCCTGGTCGACCGCGATGGCATCGTCCTCGTGGTCAATCCGACCGCCGCGCATCGCCTGGGAAAAGAACCCAAGGAAATAATCGGCGGGAACATTTTCGATTTCTTCCCGCCCGAGCTGGCGCAAAGCCGCAGGGTTACCATGGAAGAAGTCATGTGCAGCGGCCAGAGCCAATATGTCGAGGATTGCCGCGCAGGCCGGAGTTTTTCCCTCTACTACTATCCGGTGCTGGACGGAACCGGCAAGAGCAAGGCAATCGCGGTATTCGCACTCGACATTACCGGGCGCAAGCTCGCCGAGGCGAAGCTCGTCGAAAGCGAGGCCCACTTGCGCACCATCATCATGAACGAGCCGGAATGCATCAAGATAATCGACGCGCGGGGACGCCTGATTCAAATGAATCCGGCGGGGTTGGCCATGATCGAAGCCGACTCGCTGGAACAGGTCGCGGGACGCCCGGTGCTTGATCTCATCGTCCCCGAACACCGCAAGGCCTACGCAAAACTTCACAAACGGGTCATCGCCGGCGAAGCCATGCAGATGAAATTCGAAGTGCTCGGTTTCAAGGGGGGACGGCGCTGGCTGGAAACCCATGCCGTCCCCATGCAGGACAAAAGCGAGACGGTACACCTCGCCGTCACCCGCGACATCTCGGAACGCAAGCGGGCCGAAGATGCGTTGAAAGCGCTCAACGAAACCCTGGAACAGCGCGTCCAGGAAGGAATTGCGCAGAACATGGAGCAGGAGCGCCTACTCATCCAGCAATCCCGCCTAGCGGCGATGGGCGAGATGATAAACAACATCGCCCACCAATGGCGTCAGCCCCTCAACGCACTGGGGCTGTTGCTGGCCAACCTCAAGGACGCCAACGACTTCCACGAACTTGACACCAACTTGATCGACAATCAGACGGCGATGGGACAACAGTTGATCCAGAAAATGTCGACCACCATCGACGACTTCCGCAACTTCTTCAAGCCCAACAAGGAAAAACAAAGTTTCCTCGCGTCCGGGGGAATTGAAGATGCGCTAAAGCTGATCAGTCAGAGCCTCCAAAACAACAAGATCCAGCTTTCCTTAGACAACGGCGATGAGTCCTGTGTCGCCTATGGCTATCCCAACGAATTCGCGCAGGTAGTGCTGAATGCCTTGAGCAATGCCAAGGAAGCCATCGCCGGCAAGGACATCGCCGGGGAAATCCACATCAAGGTGGCGAAGACCGGAAAGGCCGTGACGGTCTCCATCCGTGACAATGGCGGCGGCATCCCCGAAGACATCCTGAGGAAGGTTTTCGACCCTTATTTCACCACCAAGGAAAAGGGCACCGGCATCGGCCTGTATATGTCGAAGATGATCATGGATCACATGGACGGCCAGATCATCATCAGAAATGTCGATGGCGGCGCGGAAATGTTGATTACCCTGCCGTTAGCTTCGGACCCAACCCCCACCTAGCCGCCCGACTACTTACCCCGTTCAAGCGGCAAGCGCAGGGTAAACACCGCGCCGCCGTCGAGATGGTTGGCGGCTGAAAGTTCGCCGCCGTGGCGGGCGACGATGCCGTAGCTGATCGACAGCCCCAGGCCGGTGCCCTTGCCGACCGGCTTGGTGGTGAAGAAGGGATCGAACAGACGTTCCAGGTGTTCCGGCGGGATGCCGGGGCCGTTGTCGTGGAAACTGACGTCGACCCAGCCGCCGACAACGGCGGCAGCGACACGCAGTTCGGGAAAAGGCTGCCCGCGGGTCGCGTCGAAGGCGTTTTGCACCAGGTTGATCGCTACTTGCTGGATCTGCCCGGCACTCCCGACGATCGTCAAATTTTCCGGCAAGGCGTAGTCCACCTGCAGTTTTCCGCCGGCCGCCCCGGTCACCCAGCCCACCGCCTTGGTGACGGCCTCGCACAGGTTGAACGGGGCATTCTCGCCGCTATCCTTGGCGGAGAAACGTTTCAGCCCCTCGACGATGGCGCGGGTGCGTTCCGCGCCTTCCACCGTGCCTTCGATGAGGGGGTCGAGGTCTTCGAGAATGCGGTCGATGCGCAGTTGCTTGCGCAACTCATCCAGTTTTTCCCTGGACGCCCCGTCATGCACCGCGCCGAGATAAGTTTTGATACGCTCGCTGTAGCGCTTCAGAGCATGGGCATTGCCCACCACGAAGCTGATCGGGTTGTTGAGTTCGTGCGCCACCCCCGCCACCAGCCGTCCCAGCGACACCATTTTTTCCGAATGCAGTAGCTGTTGCTGGGTGCGCTTGAGTTCCTCATGGGCGTCGCGCAGTGCTTGGTAAGCGCGGCGCAGTTCGCCGACCGGGCGCCCCACCATGACGTTGCCGACCACCTCGCCGTGCGCATCGAAACGCGCGGTGCAATTGAGTTCGACCGGAATGGCGCCGCCGGCATGGCAATGCAGTTGCGCCTCGAATTCCTGGAGCTTGCGAGTCGCCGCACCTTGGCGGCGCTGGGGCGTGCAGGGCGGCAAGCGGTCGACGAACAGTTCGCCGACCGGCTTGCCGCGCAGCCAAGCCTCCTCGAAGCCGGTCAATTCGACCAGGGCGCGATTGACCTCCTCGACTTTGCCATCCAGATCGCAAACGATGAGCACGTCGGACATCGAGGTCAGCACGCTCAACACGAATTGCTGGGTTTTTTCCAGTTCGTCGTTCTTGTCTTCCAGCGCGGTCTGGTAGAGCAGCAAGTGGGTATATACGTCGTCCATCTTGCGCAACACTTCCAGCCACGCCGGTTCGCCGCCGGCCCGGATCAGGCTTTGCAGGGTGTTCTTGAAATCGGCTTCCGGACGGGGCTTGGCCGGGGTGCGGCGGGTGTGGGACATGGTTTAGGTTTTCGGATGGCTATGGACGTGCTCGCCATGATGATGGTGCTGCACGTCGTGATCGACCGGCACCAGGTTGAACTGGCCGTGGCGTACCCCGCGCTCGGCGATCAGGCTTTCCGCGAAGCTCCGCACCTGCGCCGTCGGGCCGCGCAGAATCACGGTTTCCAGGCAGTTGTCGTGATCGAGGTGAACGTGCATGGTGGATAGCGTGAGGTCGTGATGATCGTGCTGGAGGTTGGTCAGGCGCGACGCCAGATCGCGTTCATGGTGATTGTAAACATAGCTCACACTGGCGGTGCAATACGGCGCATCTTCCTTGCGCAGGCGTTCGGCTTCCAGGCGCTGGCGCAACATGTCGCGCACTGCTTCAGAACGGTTCTGGTAGCCCTGCTGGCGGATCAGATCGTCGAATTGCCGCGCCAGCTTCTCGTCGAGCGAGATGGTAAAGCGTTCCATGATTTCCCCTTTGTTGCGTTGATGCAATAACGATACCACAGCCACAAGTCCGCCACGCCTGCCTCTCCCGGCCCGACACCGCTAACGATGCTTCCACCACATGAAACAAGGCGCAAGGCAGACTTCCGGACGAAAAACGCGAATTTCCGGCAAGTACCGACGCTGCCAGAGAAAAAATATTTGGCACATTACTTGTATGAGGTTTGAAAAATTCATCATACTGTATCTGGATAAACTCTTCGCCGGGAATCAATCATGGAAACCCTTCCTCACGACTGGCTGCCCCTCCTCGGACTGGTTTTTGTCCTGGGCATAAAGCACGGCTTCGACCCCGACCACTTGGCCACCATCGACGGCCTGACCCGCTTTAACGCCGCCGACCGGCGACTGGCACGGCTCTGCGGTTTTCTGTTTTCCTTGGGACACGGGGTGGTGGTGATGGCAGTGGCGGTCAGCGTCGGCCTGCTGGCGGCGCAGTGGCACGCCCCGGAATGGCTGGAAGACACCGGCGCGTGGATTTCCATCGTCTTCCTGCTGCTGCTCGGCGCGCTGAATCTGTCTGCAGTGCTATCTACCGCGCCCGGCCAGGTAGTCCAGCCGGTCGGCCTGAAAGGCAGGCTGCTCGGGCGTCTCCAGCATACCCGCCATCCCGCCTTGATCGCCCTGGTGGGCGCGTTGTTCGCCTTGTCTTTCGACACCTTGAGCCAAGCCGCATTGTTTTCGCTGACCGCGCGCGGCATCGGCGGCTGGCAATACGCGCTGTTGCTGGGCTTCACCTTCATGGTGGGGATGATGCTCACCGACGGCGTCAACGGCCTGTGGATTTCCCGCCTGATCCGCCGCAGCGACCAGCTCGCCTGCATCGTCTCGCGCACCATGGGGCTGGTGGTCGCGTCATTGAGCCTGCTGGTGGCGGGGTTCGGCATCGCCAAGTATTTCTCCCCCGCCATCGACGCCTGGAGCGACGGCAAGGAAACCGCGCTGGGCTTCATGCTCATCGCCGTGGTCGCCCTGAGCTTCCTGTTTGCCGTGCGGCTGGCGCGCCCGGCCTACGCCACCGCCAGTCTTCCCGAAAACATCTGAATACATTCACCCCTTGTTCAACTCATCACGCCCGCGATTATGAGAAATTCAAAATTCGTCTTACATGCCCTTGCCGTCCTGTTCGCCACCCCAGCCCTGGCCGACGGCATTCACACCCTCGAAGAAGTGGTGATACGAGATTCCAGCGAAAACCTGGTGGGCGTGGCGGATTCCGCCAATCAGGGCACGGTGACGCGCAGCCAATTGCAGAACCGCCCGTTGCTGCGCCCCGGCGAATTGCTGGAAGTCGTGCCGGGGCTGATCGTCACCCAGCACAGCGGCGACGGTAAGGCCAACCAGTATTTCCTGCGCGGCTTCAATCTCGATCACGGCACCGATTTCGCGGTGTCGCTGGACGGGATGCCGGTCAACCTGCCCACCCACGCCCACGGCCAGGGCTGGGCCGACATGAATTTCGTCATCCCCGAATTGGTGAATAGCGTGCGTTACCAGAAGGGGCCGTATTACGCGGACAGCGGCGACTTTGCCGCCGCCGGCAGCGCCCGCATCGACTACGTGAATCAGCTCGATCAAGGCATCGCCAGCCTGGGCATGGGCAGCTACGGCTATCGCCGCACCCTCGCCGCCGCTTCGCCGGAAGTGGGCGCGGGCAAGCTGCTCGCTGCCATCGAGCTCTTTCACCACGACGGGGCGTGGACGACACCCGAGGACTATCGCAAGCTCAACGCCGTGCTGCGTTATGCCCAAGGCAACTCGCAAAACGGCTTCAACCTCACCGCGATGGCCTATCAAGCCGAGTGGAATGCCACCGACCAAGCCCCGCAGCGTGCCGTCGCCGCCGGCCTGCTCGACCGCTACGCCGCGATGGACCCCAGCGACGGCGGCAAGGCCCATCGCTACAGCCTGTCCGGCACATGGCGGCAAACCGAGGGCGGCATGGTCACCCAGGCCAACGCCTATTTCATCGACTCGGCGCTCAATCTTTACTCGAATTTCACCTATTTCCTCGACGACCCACTGCACGGCGACCAGTTCGAGCAGGCCGACCGGCGCACCACCGGCGGCGGCGAGATCAGCCGCTCCTGGCTGGGCAAGCTGGGCGGCCTGGAGACCGAACACCTCGTCGGCCTGCAACTGCGTAACGACAACATCAGCAACGTCGGCCTTTACGCCAGCGAAGCCCGCCAGCGCCTCTCCACCACCCGCGCCGATCACGTCACCCAAACCAGCGCCTCGCTGTATTACCAAAACACCCTGCAATGGCAGGAGAAATTCCGCAGCATCATGGGCTTGCGCGGCGACTTCCAGCGCTACCGGGTAGACAGCAGCCTGGCGGCCAATTCCGGCGAAACCAGCGACCGCATCCTCAGCCCCAAATTGAGCCTGATCTTCGGCCCCTGGCAGAAAACCGAGGCATACCTCAACCTCGGCTACGGCTTCCACAGCAACGACGCACGCGGCACCGTCATCCGCCTCGACCCGAAAACCCTGGATCCCGCCGCCCCCGTCACCCCGCTGGTACGCGCCAAGGGTGCCGAAATCGGAGTGCGCAGCATGCTCCTGCCCGGCCTGCAAAGCGCCCTCTCGCTGTGGCGACTGGATATCGCCTCGGAACTGCTGTTCGTCGGCGACGCCGGCACCACCGAAGCCAGCCGCCCGGTACGCCGTAGCGGCATCGAATGGGCCAACCACTGGCACCCGGTTAGCGGCGTCATCCTCGACGCGGATCTCGCCGTCTCGCGCGCCCGTTTCCGCGACGACGCCCCAGCCGGCAACCAGGTGCCCGGCGCCATCGAAAAAACCTTCTCGCTGGGGCTGACGATCGAGCGCCCCAGCGGCTGGCTCGGCGGCCTCCGCCTGCGCTACTTCGGCCCGCGTCCGCTGAACGAGGACGGCAGCGTGCACTCGCCCGCCTCGACGCTGGTCAACGCCCGGCTGGGCTACAAATTCGACAAACAATGGAAAGTCCTGCTCGACGTCTACAATCTCTTCGACCGCCAGGTCAGCGACATCGACTATTACTACGTGTCGCGCCTGCCCTTTGAGCCGGCGGCGGGCGTCGCCGACCTCCACAGCCACCCGGCGGAACCGCGCTCGCTGAGACTCAACGTGGTGGTGAATTTCTGAAGCGAATACCTCACATGCAGGAGGGCTGTGTCACCGACTTGGTGCGGTGCTGGGTTCTGCTTGTCTACCGTACCTGAATATCAAACGGGACATGCCGTTGCCATGGTCGCTAACCTGGCAGACTGCCTTCTCATTCCGTTGAATACGGCTTCTGCCACATCCATTGGAAAGTTTTCCGGCAACAAGTTGCCTACCTCGCCAATCACGGATTCCGTGGCCCCGGCAACTTCCTCAATCAGTTGCTCCGCCGCCGCAGCGCCGAGTCCGACTTGCTGCGCCTGTGCTATCCAGTGGCGGCGCTGGATTTTCTCAATCAGGTAGTGATTGGTGGTTCCCCGCACCGCCATGGCAAGTTTGGCCTTTTGCGGGGGAATTTGATTCCCGCCGGTGCCGATGACGGGATGGGCGGAAAGCACGTCATAGATCGGCGTGGCGCGGTAACGAGCACCGGGAAGATGGGCGATGCTGAAGTTTTTGGCGTGACCATCGGTCGCCGCCAGCACCCAGAAAATAATCTGGGTTTTAAAAAAGGTATTCCGATCCTGCCCGGCATTATCCGACCCGAGCAGCAACGCCATGATTTGGGCAATACCTGGGCCGCCGTCTGACTGATATTTGTGCAGGGGCGACGTACCCGTTGCCTGACACAGGTCTTCCTGAGGCAGGCGGATTATCCAGCTTCCATCGCTTGCCGGGGTGCGGTCAAAGCGTTCGACGACGAGGGCTTTCTGATCCTCGAAATGCGCGATTTCACAGCGCGCGATGGGGATTTCGTAAGCCTCCATGATTTTCGAACACAGCCATTCGTTCTCCACCGAGGTGCGCATATCGGCCTGCATATGGCCGACCAGGCCCATTGGCAGTTTGAAGATGTGGGTTGTCGGGGTGCTTCCACGGGGCAGAAACCAGCGTTCCTCGTGGCGCAATAAAGCGGTTTTCTCCTGCGCGCCCGCGATGGATAGGCGCAGATCATCGTCGTGATCGTGCAGCCCCAAGGCTTGAGCCGAGGTGGTGTTGCGTAGTCGTTGCGCAACGCCGGCGGCGTCCAACTCATCCCCGTTGATTTCATATATATCCGTCGGCCCCTCATCTTCCGGGAGAAGTTGGATTGCGCCAACACAGTCCCGGCCCAGTTTCGCGAGCAGGTGAAATGGATCGGTTCCTCCGGTCTGATGACGTTGCGCCAGACGGCGGCGAATGGCATCGTTGTCGGGCAGCAGGTTGTCGAAATAGTCGCGAACCACCTGCCCTTGGTAGGGCGCATTACCCGGCAGGAACGGCAGTGACAAGGACAAGGGACGGGACTGTTCGTCCGTGAGCCATTCATCGAAGTAAGCGAGGCGTTCGCCTTGTCGGGTAGTTTCCCAGTAGCCAACCGGGATACCGTTCATCCAGATGTTCAGCCTCTGTATTTTTGTGCGGCGCCCCATGGTTACCAACTTTCCTTTGTTCCGGTTGGCGTAACGGCGGACGGCTTGGTCTTCCCGGTTGCCTCCGCAGTCGTAGCGGGAGTAGTTTGATTCAGCGAAATTTCAACATCCAGCAGGCGTAGCACCGTAAAAAGCCGCTCCAGCGTCGCTGTCGCGGGATTGGCTTCAAAATAGGCATAACTTTGCTGAGTGATTCCCAACCTTTCGGCCATGGCTGCCTGGGTCAGGCCTTTTTCCTTGCGAAACCCCTTGAGAACCAGAGGGAGTTGGCTGAGGGTCTTGATGGGATAAATCACTTTTGCCTCCATTCACGAGTCTCGCCACGATACAAATCTCAGGCTGTAAATTTAATTAACAGCCCTCTATCTGTATATTACATTTACAAAACTCATGCTGTAAATGGGGTTCACAACTCACGGCCTGTATTTCCTCTGCTCATTGCCGAGCCAGCGGCTCCTTCCTGGCACCAAGGTGCCGTTCAGTTCGACCCAAAACCATCACGGAAGGCAGCTTTCCTACGAGGCGACTGCGTGCTTTCGCACCCACAAGAGACGGTCAACTTGATTCGCGCGAGCGTCAGCTTTTCGGCCAAAGCGGCCTGCCCAAGCAGCAACCGAGGTAGTCCGCTGAAGGCTGTAACCGGTCATGGATGTTTGTGTGCTGACCGACAGCGCCGGTCAACTGATTTGAACATGCCGCGACCTGGTCAGGCCGTCGAACAGCGAATCCATACCGAATACTGAATCCGTCGCCGGTTCCACACCCGGCATAAACGTCTTCTGAGTCCAAGAATGGCGGCGTCCACCCGCCTGATGCGGCCTACGATTTAGTGCTCGAAGCAGGCTGATAGACGTGAGTGCGCTTGTGAATATGCTGGTGGTCCGCGTAGTACTCGTGCAGGTTGTGCGCCTCGGCTGACCGGTGATGGAAGCCACGCTCTCCCCACATGAGCCACACCAGCGCCTTGCCGGACCGCGTCAAGTAGCTGTCAAGAAGGTCACGACGCAGATAGCTGAAAGAGCCACTGATCTCCGAGTCGTACTCGCCGACTTCGCGGTACAGAGACGCCACGCCTGAAGCATCGTGCAAGTCCCATTTGTTGGCGCGGTACCTGAGACTCAGAGCTTCACAGAGCCGCTTAGAAGGCAGGCTAGCACCGCTGCCCTGGTTCACCACGCTGTGGTAGCTCTCCCAGTTGTACTTCTGCACCGGGATGTCGACCGTGACGCCATTGTTTGACCACCTATCAGCGGACACCATGTATTCGGCGCTGTCGTCCTCTCGCTCATTAGCGACAGGCAGTCCCGGAATCGAGGAGAAAGGCATCTCACCCGCATAGGTGTAGTAGTAGCTTGGCTCCTCTGGAATAGCGTGATTGCCGGGGTATTCAAGACCAGTGAACAACGTGCACAGGCGGTCGACTTCTCCGCTGTCCACGAGTAAACCTCGGAGGAAGGTGAATACCTGTCGGTCATCAGCGGGGGCGTTTTGTTCGAGGAACCCGTCAAGTACGACCCACGGCCCCGTCAGGCCATCAATCTCCGTGATCTCAAGGATGCCGCAGTAGTCTGGTTGTGGACCTCTGACCACCCAGTCGCCAGTACCCGTAGGCTGACCGCTGAACAAGTCTGGGAGCGGCAGGTCGATGCTCGCAGCCTCGAGTGGGAACGTCGGGTCGATATCCGCATCTGAGGGGCGAGCGCTGCGCTCCTTGGCAAGGAGGCCCTGCGCGTGTCGAACACCCCACATCTCGAAGTAGGCAATCCAGCCGTACTTCTTTCCGTATCGGTCGACCTTGTGCTTGTCACTTCCCATACGAGGGCCGGAGTTCATTTGTCGGTCAACAGCTTCGAACTGCTCGGGGTCATAGCCAAGCACCAGCATTCGCGAAACGATTGCCGGCAGCACCCGCTGGTACTCTGGGTTTCGGTCGTCGTAGTTCCTCCGACCCGGAATCAATCTCCCCATCGTGTAGTTGCCGAAGTCCATTCGAATCGCCGCGCGTTTCGCTCGTTCGATCACCGCCGAATTGTACTGCGGCATGTTCTCAAACGGACTGGGCAGATGGCTAAACGGTGGAAGGAGGTGAGCTGCCTCGTCCTCAGACAAGCAAGCCGGATCCACCATCCTTGCGATGGCAATGGTTCCCAGACAGTACTGCTGATATAGAGCATGCCAAGTAGGATGCATCGCGCCAGGCGCGAACATCGCTTGATAAATTTCACGAGCGACTCTAGGCAGTGCCTCTCGCATCTCCACAGCACTAATATCCGACCAGGTGGTCAGCACCGCGCCGTAGGCTGCAGCGAACATCCGCTCGGGGACGTATGGGTCTGAAACGGCAATTGCCTCCATCGCCAGCCGGAAAAACTCCGCTGGCCGCTTGGCAGCAAATTCGTACAGGGTCTTGGTGGCGACGTCCCGCAGGCTTCTGGACGTCGAGGTTAGTGTCCACATCACCCAACGCGCCCGCCGAATTTCTCGCTCATCTAGGTCACCCGACTTCCATCTGCTCGATAGGAATTTGAAGTCGTCTTCAAATTCCTCATATTTCTCGCGAACCCACTCCGACCAGAAAAGATCGCGCTGCGTGTTGGACATGGCCAAGAGCACACCGTGCAAGAAGTCCATGTCGAACGGATGCGCTCGTGCTGCCCGAGTGCTCCGAAGTCTCTTGAAGGCAATCCGTGCGAACGGCTTCGACTCCTGCATTGCGCGCGCGAACCGTTCCACAGTTTCCCGCCCGATATTCTTTGGGTCTGATTGTGCCGTCAACAACAGAGCGTTCATGACGAGGTTTTCGTCCAGCAAGTCTTGCCAAAGCTGGCGTCTGGCAAGGCGTTGCGGATACAGGCCAACCAGAGCCTGGAATACGTCATAAGCGAAGGTATGCGACCCAAGTTCACGGAATTGGAATTGCGCGCGTCCTTCATCGCTTTGCAGCCATTGCATCAAGGACGGCCTAATAAGCAGGTGCCGCGCAATCAAATGGCCGGCCATCAAGTCGTATGAAAACGCGATTCCTTGGCCGCCTGCTTCAGAAGTTGTTCGAACGAGGACGCCTTCGGACTCCAGCGCGCGGATGATGCTGGCGTCCCAACGCCCTATGTCTTGAACTGCTGTCCGAGCAGCTTGGAACTCCACGCTTCTCGCGTTGCCCTCCCAAAGAAGACCCGCGATCGTCAGCAGCGCATCTTGCACTTCATCCTGATAGATGCGATGCGCTGCCGGTGAAAGCTCAGCAACTCGTTCGGCTACCTTGTTGAAGTGCGCTTCGAACAGGCTTGCAAGCGAACTGGGCAGCGCCTCCACCCCGACAAAGTGCTGGCGACGAGGGTTCGCCACCTCGCAAAAGATTCTCAGCGTCAGCGGGTGCTGCAAGAACTCGATTGGCAGATCCGCGTCGGTGGCGTCGATCTTGTAGTACTCAAAGTACTTGTCGATGGCCGTCTGCGGGTCTTCCTGGAACCCCTTGTGCTTAACTTGAGGAAATTCCTCCGGCAGGCAAATTGGCGCGAACTCGTTGCGCAGTGTGACAACTAGCAGGACGTACGGAAAGTCCTTCAGAAGCTCGTCCGCATGGGAGAGCTCATCCCTCCAGTTTCTCGGGTCTTCCGCCTCATTCAGACCATCAATGACAATGGGTATGCGCTTCCCCGCGCGCTGACCCGCCGAATCTACGGCCTCAACCAGCCGGTCGAAGCTCACCGCCGGTCTGCCAGAAATCTTGAAGGCAGACACGAGATCGTCAAGCCCTTGGCCTGCATGAAGATTCTTGCCCAGCAGTAAGACTCCACCGGGGAACTCTCCGTCCGCCTGCGTCACCTTGACGGCAAGCTCGGACTTTCCTTCACCCGCAGCTGCAAGCACCGCAACGGTACGAACGCCGATTGACCGCTCCAGACTGCGCCGTGCCGATGAGACCGCATGGATGTCCGCAACCAGATTCGCGGCTAACGGAGCGCCGTCTGAACGAGCACCACGCATTTTCGAGAGCAGCCTGTCGTAGCGCACCGGCTGCGACGGATTCGACGCCAGCATTTGCTGTACAGCGTCGAAGTCACCCTTGCCGAGCGCCGCGTGCAGGCTATCAAGCAGGTCAGCCAATCCGTTGGCTCGAGCCAACAGCAATTCGACTTCGGCCTTGATTTCAGGTTTGAGTTGCCCAGTCAGCGAAGCAATGTCCGTGCAATTCCTCTTGAGGGCACTTGAGAGTTCCTTCAGCGATTCCCACGCGCTTTGGCCGCCCAGGCACCTGAGTACCTTCTCCTCTGCCCCAACGACGACATGAACTTCCGGCTGATATCGACGCTTGAACGGAGCCGCAGCGAGCCTGTGCTGCTCAACAAGTAGCGCAGGCGTCAGAACGAGCTCGCCGAAGTAGGTTTCTCGAAGTAGCGCTCCCGGCCCAACCAAGAGATCTTCGATGTCCGCTGCCGTCAGCAGTTCCAACTTCAACTCGGGGAAGCGGTCTTTCTCAAGCGCGAAGAACCACTCTTGGTCTTTCTTTGTCAGCGTGTGGTGTGTCCAAAGCTTCCAATCGGTCACACCTGGGACATGGTTACGCGTCTTCTCCATGCCCTCGATGATCATCTTGCGGCGCGTGGCCCCCAGGTCTTGTCCGTTCGTCAAGTCATACCATTTGCATTGCCAACCAATCCAGCGTGGCGGCGCTCCGAGATCACAAGACTCCGTCAGCTGAAGGTGGAACTCCACGCCAGGCTGGTTTGCGAGTTGCTTGAAGCGACCGAAACGCCCGTAGTGGCGGCGTACTAGGGAGCGGCAAAGCTTCTCGAAGTTCCCATCCGCTGCTCCGGGCAGCTTGCTGAATACATCCCAATTTGCTTCAGGCATCGGCGTTTTCTCTGTCAGCTGGCGTCGTCGGAATCGGACGGGTAGTCGTGCGCCGAGAAGACTTCGACCTTCGCCCCAGCCTCGATAAAGAGCTTCACGAACGCGGACACCTCAACCTCGTCAGTCGTGACAGTGATTTGATCACCTTCACGACTGAGGTGATGTTCAGATACCAGTTGGCCAAGATCAGCTGGCCCTAAGGTGTTGAGCTTCAAGCTGTGCAGCAACGAGAGCATGTCATCTGAAAATCTCTTATCTTCTGGTTCACCAAACGCGATGGAGTGGCTGCCATCCTTCGAAGCCTGAGTGCTGAGCTTTTCAATATCCTTTTCGACCTTCTCTGCGTCTTTCGCTCGCTTGAACCTCCCGATGAGAACCAGGTTCATCGAATGCTCAGAGCCGTATTCGTTCCAAATCTTCATGATTGCCTCTCTCGTTTGATTTCGAAGGTATTTCTGAGTTGCTTAAGCGCCGACAGAACGCCGGCGTCTACAATCTTCGCGCCGACGGGCGAGTACGAACTCGCGCGCAGCATGCCGGACGCGTCTATGTGCGCATAGGCCTGAAGGCCTCGCTCATCGGGGAGTGGGTCGCACGTAGGTAGTCCTGCCGCACCCGCCTCACTAACCGCCAGGCGCACCTTACCTCTGTAGTTAGTGACCCAGTCCTGAAGTGCTCGGCCGACCACCTCATCTATGCTTGCTACCACGGTGGTTGCTTGCTGAGGAAGTAACAGCAATTCGCTAGCGCCAACCTTTTGCGCGAGCTCGCTAATCGCGTCAAGTTCTGTAACCGTGCACTCGTTGACTACGATGTTGATCCCAAAGGGAGACAAGGTCGCAATCGACTCCATGCCTCGGAGCAGGCTGGCAAACTGCTTTCCGCGCTGCTTTTCATAGGTGCGACCGACCCCGTCAACGCTAATGCGTGCGAAGTGGATCGAGCCCTTGAGGTGCTCGACCAACTGTGGCGTCAGGCGATGACCATGAGTCGTGAACGTGACCGCGAGCTGAGTTTCTCCCGCAGCCCGTTTGCAAATGTCGACGAAGTCAGAGTGCAGCGTGGGTTCGCCGCCGCCAAATCCGATGCCGAGGCACCCCTCAGTATCCAATTCCTTCAACCAGCCGAGCACCTGGCCAGTACGCAGTGATGCCTTGTGCTTTGGCGCGTAGCAGTACCCGCAGTGAAGGTCGCAAACATTGGTGAGTGCAATGGATACCTGTCGGGGGGACGAAGACCAAGCCGCTTCTTTGGGGCGCAACTCGTCTAGCAGGACGTTCAGACCTGAAAGTCGATCAAAAAGATGCACCCCGTTTGGGCCAATTCTGGACTTCATAAGTCATTATCACCGAAAGCAGTTCAACCTTTAAACTTGTCTTCGAGCGCGTCGATGTTCTCAATACAGCTGTTGGCACGTTCGTCCGTTAAGCGTCTAACTATCGTCAGCGCCTGCAGCCCATGTTCTGCTGATTCGAGGATGCGATTCTTATATGGTAACAGCTTGATCACCGAGAATTCGTCCGAGGCGATCTGCACCGTGTGAATGAATGCAGCGACCGAACCAGGGCCGGGCTGGTGCGGAATCGCGACTTCCGGTTTCGCTGCTCAGCGGTCGTTCATGGAATGCAGCTTCACCGTCCGCTAAGGCCGAGGAGCGGTCATCTCCGGTAGCGGCCACGACCGGCAGTTCCTGGCTCGAAACACTCATGGCGAAAAGCCCCCCCAAAGCAGACACCGACAATGGCGCAGCTACATAGCCCAGCCCCGCGCAAGGCCGGCCAGCCGCGCTACCACATCAAGTCGTCGGGAATCTGGAAAGCGGCATAGGGATCGTCCGCGTCGATCTCGGTGCTGGTCTTGTTCACCCGAACCACGAGCGAGGCATCACGCTCGGCGATCTTGTCGGCGATAATACTGGGTACCAATTCGGTGGTGCCGCCCAGGCAGACAATCGCCAAGCGACCGGCCGCCAAATGCGCCTGGACCGTGGCCGACACATAAATCCGTTCGATTTTATTGTCGCGGGTGAAATTGTAGGCGATGTCGCCGGCCCCCTTGCTCTGGCGATTCTGCTGCACCATCTGGGTGATTTGCGCCATGATTGCTTTGTGGGTGGCGGCCGCGTCGCGCTGGGCATTGAGTTCGCGGGATCGCTCGGCATTCTTGCGTTGCGTTTCGAGTGCGGCCAGGCGTGCCTCATCGACACTTTGCGTGCCGGTCCGGCGCTCGACCTTCTTCTGATTGTTTTTGTCGTGACTGGTTTGTTTGACCTTGCTTTTGTCGACTAGGCCGGCTTTCAAAAACTGTTCTTGCAATGAGGCCATACGTGCTACTCCGTGGATGGGAACGGTTGGCTCAGGCAGCCGTAGCGGCCTGACCAGCGAAAAGACACCATCATAGCAAATGTCGATTCAGCACACCGGGGTACGACGTTGTTGGCGCTCATGGCTAGCATCTGGCAACACAACCTTGGTAAGCACCCTCACCCCAAATACGCGGCCAGCACCCGTTCGTCCTGGTGAAGCTGGGTGGGGGTGCCTTCGATGGCGATGCGGCCGTGTTCCATCACGTAGGCGTAGTCGGCGACTTCCAGGGCGCTGTGGGCGAACTGTTCGACCAGCAGGAGGGTAATGCCGGCTTCCTTGAGACGGCGGATGGTGTTGAACACTTCCTGGACGATCACCGGGGCGAGGCCCATCGACGGTTCGTCGAGCAGCATCACCTTGGGCATCGCCATCAGGGCGCGGCCTATCGCGAGCATTTGCTGTTCGCCGCCGGAGAGGGTGCCGGCGCTTTGTTGGCGGCGCTCCTTGAGGCGCGGGAAGAGTTCGTAGACCCGCTCCAGTTCGGCGGCGGCCTTGCCGCGAAACCCCAGGAAACGCGGCAGATGGCTGTAGGCGCCGAGCAGCAGGTTGTCTTCGACGGAAAGCGGGCCGAACACCTTGCGCCCTTCCGGCGCATGGGCCAACCCCAGGCGGGCGATGCGCGAGGCGTCCAGCCCCTGCACCGGCTGACCGTCGAGGAGCACCGTGCCGCCGGTCGGCTTGAGCATTCCGGAAATAGCGCGCATGGTGGTGGTCTTGCCGGCGCCGTTGGCGCCGATCAGGGCCACCACGCTGCCTTGTTTGACTTCCAGGGAAGTACCCGCCAGCACTTCGCTGGCGCCGTATCCGGCGTGGAGGTTATCGACCAGAAGCATGTTTGTTCATCCCTTACATTATGCCGCGCCAGCCGATCCCAGATACGCTTCGATCACCTTGGGATGGCGCTTCACTTCCGCCGCGCTGCCCGCCGCGATCACCTTGCCGCCATCCAGCACGGTGACGGTGTCGCACAGTTCGCTGACCACGTCCATGTGGTGCTCGATGAGGATCATGGTCACGCCGCGCTGGTGGATGCGCCGGATGATTTCCACCAGCTTGCTCACGTCGGGGTAGGCGAGGCCGGCGGCGGGTTCGTCGAGGATCAGCAGTTCCGGCTTGCGCGCCAGGGCGCGGGCGATTTCCAGGAAGCGCTGGGCGCCGTAAGTGAGGTCTTTGGCCTTGCTGCGCGCCTGGTCGCGCAGGCCCACCAACTCCAGCAGTGCTAGGGCGTCGGCCTGCGCCTGGCGTTCCTCGCCGCGCGCCAGCCCCAGCAACACCAGCGGCAAAGGGCTGCGGTAGACGCCCTTGAGCGCGACCATTACGTTGTCGAGGGTGGACAGTTCGCCGAACAACTGGAGATTCTGGAAAGTGCGCGCCACCCCGACCCGCGCCACCTTAAACAGGCTGCCCTGCGGCAGCGCTTGCCCGTTAAGCAACAGCTCCCCGGAAGTGGGCGCATACAGCCCGGAAATCACGTTGACGGCGGTGCTCTTGCCCGAGCCGTTGGGGCCGATCAGGCCGTGGATGTCGCCGGCGCGCACGCTCATGGAAACGCCGTCCACCGCTTTCACTCCGCCGAAATAGCGCTTCAAGTCGCGCAGTTCCAGGAGGGTTGTGGCGTCGCCCGGTTGTTGCGGCAGCACGGCATCCAGCGCCGCGGGCGGCGGCAGGTCGGGCGGCGCGACGCGGAACAAGCGCGCCAGTTGTTGTGCGGCGAAGCCCATCAAGCCTTCCGGCAGGCCGACCACCACCGAGAACAACATCAGGGCGAAAATCGCCTTGCGCCAATCCTCGGTATTGGCGACCACCATGCCGCCCCCCACCAGCAGGCCCATGGCGACGATCGGCGCGATGGCCTGGAAAGGCCGCGCGGTCTTCCTGACCAGGTTGCGGATGCCGGCGACCAGCGCCACCAGCAGCCCAAGCCCGGAAAACACCTGAAACAGGAAACGGTTGGAGAGCAGATTGGGCAACAGGACGATCAACGACGCGCCGACGAAGGCGCCCCACAGGCTCTTGCGCCCGCCCAGCACCACCCCCAGCAGCAGGATGACCATCAGTTCGTAGCCGTAGCTGTTGGGTTGCAGGTATTGGAAATTGAAGGCATACAGCCCTCCGGCCAAGCCGCCCAGCGCGGAACCCAAAGCAAAGCCGGCGACCTTGTGGCGATAGGTGCCCACCCCCATCGCGTCGGTGGCGATGGGGCTGTCGCGCAGTGCCTCGAAAGCCCGCCCCCATTGGGACGACAACAGGTTGCGCAGCCCCGTCCACACCAGCGCCAGCAACACCAGGCACAGCCAGTAGAAAGCCGGGGCATCGAGGGCGTGGCCGAACAACGGCGGGCGGCTCAGGCTCAGCCCCTGCGCGCCGCCGGTGAGGGATTCCCACTCGTTGAGGGTGGTGGCGGAAAGTGCCGAAAAACTCAAGGTCGCCAGGGCGAACTGCGGGCCTTCCAGGCGCAACGCAGGCAGGGCCAACAAGCCACCGAGACCCAGCCCCACCAGCGCAGCAACCGCCAACGCCGGGAACAGGCCGAAGCCGAGCGCAGTGACCGATAGGCCGGCGGCATAGGCACCCAGCCCGAGGAACGCCGCCTGGGCCAGGTTGACCTGCCCGAGATAGCCCACCGTGACGTCCAGGCCGATCAGCAGGATGCCGTAGATCGCCAGCAGGGTCAGCAGGCCCAGCGCGTAGGGGTTGTTCACCGCCAAGGGGACGGCGGCGAGCAGGGCGAAAGCGAGGACTTCGGCACCACGCAGGAGGAGGAAACGTTTCAACATGGTCGGGCCTCGCTCAGACTTTACGGATGCTGGCTTTGCCGAACACCCCGTTGGGGCGCACCGCCAGGGCGAGGATCAGCAACACCAGGCCCGGCGCCTCGCGCCAGCCGCTGCCCAGGTAGAAGCTGGTGAGGCTTTCCAGCGCCCCCAGGAACAGCCCGATCAGCACCACCCCGAAGCCCGAATCCAGCCCCGCCACCACCGCCACGGAGAATGCCTTGAGGATCAGCGCGGACGCCATGGTCGGGCCGACAGTGGTAATCGGGGAAATCAGGATGCCCGCCATCGCCGCCACAAACCCCGACAAGCCGTAGGACAACATGATGGTGCGGGTCGCGGATATCCCCATCAATTCGGCGGCATCGCGATCCGCAGAGACGGCTTCGAAGGCCTTGCCCAGCAAGGTCTTGCGCTTGAACAGCTCGACCAGCCCCATCACCGCCAGGACGCCGATGCCGACCGAGAGTTCGAGGGGGGTGACGCTGACCCCGAAAAATTGCAGCGGGTCGGAAGAAATCGGCGTGGGAAAGGGGCGGTCGTCGCGCCCCCAGATGTTCTCGGCGGCGGAAAACCCCAGCAGGCCGAGAATGATGGTAAGGAGGATCCACCCCTCGCTCTTTTGCTCCAGCGCCAGGCGCACCCCGGCGCGCTCGACGAACAGCCCGAGAACCGCGCCGAACAGCAACCCGCCGGGCACCACCAGCCAGTAGGGCAGGCCCAGGTTAATCAGGGTGAGGCTGAAGAAGGCGGACAGCATCACCAGTTCGCCCTGGCCGAAATTGATGCTCTTGCTGGTGGCGTAGGTAAGCTGAAAACCGTAGGCGATGAGCGCGTAAACGAGACCCATCAGGGCGCCGCTGACGGTCATCTGGGCAATGATTAATGTATCCATCGAGGCATTGGTCGTGGGAAAAGAAGCGGGGGAGCCGAAGCTCCCCCGCAATGCGGATTACATCGAAGCGTTCTTGGTGAGGCGTTGCTTGTCCGCGTCGTTGCTGAACACCACCCGGCCATCCTTAATCATGCCCATCACCGCGTGTTCGCGGCGGAAGGCTTCATGGGTCTGCTCGTTGGCGGGGTCCCACTTGCTGAATGGATGCTGCCAGGTGGCGATGACGCCTTTCACCGGCTCTTTCAGGTCTTCCAGGGCGGCCTTGATCTTCTGGGTATCGCCGCTTTGCGCCTGCTTCACGGCGGCGGCAAAAATGTACACCGCATCGTAGCCTTGCGCGGCGGAAACCGGGGAAGGAATGCGTTCCACGCCATAGGTCTTGTGGTACGCGCCGATGAAAGCCTTGGCCTTGGGGGTGATCGGGTCTTCGATGAAGGTCTGCGGCATCAGGGTGCCGTCGCCGTTCTTGCCGGCATTGTCGATGTAGTTGGACATGGAGAGCGTCCACCCGCCGATCAACGGATCCTTCATGCCCATCTTGGCCATGCCGTTGGAAACCGCCGCCATTTCCGGGCCGATACCCCAGATCAGGATGGCCTGGGCGCCGCTCGACTTGGCGCGCAGCAATTGGGCGGTCATGTCCTTGTCGCCGATGTTGAATTTCTCGGTGGCGACCACTTGCAGCTTGTTGCCCTGTTTCTTGATCTGCTCGACCAGGTCGTCGCGCCCGGACACCCCGTAGTTGGTGGAGTCGTGGAGGATCGCCACCTTGGTGAATTTGCGGCTGATCGCGTCTTCCACCACCATCGCCGCCTGGATGCCGTCATGCGCGGCGAAACGGAAAATCGACAGGTCTTTCACGCCGGCCTTGCTCCACTGGGTCATGGACGCCGAACCGGCGGCGGGGGTAATGATCTTGGTGATGCCTTTTTCCTGGAGATGCTTGTCGCCGGCCAGCACCACCCCGGTATTCACGCTGCCGATGACCCCGGACAGGTCGCCCATCGACGCCAATTCCTGGGCAATCAGCGCACCCCGCTCGTTCTTGGCTTCGTCGTCACGCTCCACCACTTCGATCTTCATCTTCTTGGCGCCCACCGCGATACCGCCGGCCGCGTTGATCTCATTGATGGCCAGCTTGGCGCCGTCGCGCATCGACGCGCCCATCGGCGCGGAACCGCCGGTGAAAGGGCCGGTGATGGCGATCTTGATGGTATCGCCGGCAAAAGCCGAAGTCGCGAACAGGGCGGCAAAGGATGCCGCAAGCAAGGTTTTTTTCATTCGAATTCCCCTTCTTGGTCAAGAGTTGGCGGAAACGCCCAAGCCGGCTGGCAGGCGACGCTGGAGCCGGTGATTCTACCCAAGTTGGGCGGGGAATGGGAAACGGCGGGGAAACACCACCCCGCCGGGAAAAGCGCTCAGCCGGCCTGGCCGTCCTTTTCCCGCAGCGACTGGAAAAACGCCTTGCCCTGTCCGCCGCAGAATCCGCAGCACGGCTCGGCCTCGATACCGTCCAGCCATGCCTCGATCTCGCTGCGCTCGGGCACGCCGGAATGCACCTGCTCGGCATCGATGAACACCCCGGTGGCTTCCATCACTCCCGCCCCCTGGATGCCCGCGATGATCCGCGCCTTTTCCAGGCGCACTTCCAAACCGCGCTCCGCGATCATTGCCTGGATCAACTCGTAAGTCGCCGAATTGTCGACGCGACTGCTGCTTACCACCTTGATGGTTTTCATGTGAATACTCCGCAAGCCGCCCCGCGCGACATGGCGGGGCCAGAAACGGTGGACGATATCACTAGGGAAAGAAGCGATCCTTGTGTTGGATCAAGGGTGGAAGAAAACACCCGATTGTTGAGACCATGCGGAAAAAAGTAGGGCGGATGAGCGTAGCGTTATCCGCCGTATGTCGTCATTCCAGGCATCCCATGCGGCGGAAGACGCTAGCGCTTTTCCGCCCTATCGATGCGCCGATTTACGTTTTGTTAGACAAAAGGATTCAGGATACGCAATTGATTATTGATGAGTTGTCCTGACTGCATGTCCTCGGAATAAAGGACATCGCAGCCACAATTGAGCGCCGTCGCGACAATCAGACTGTCATACCATGAAAAACGGTAACGCCCCATGATGTCCAGCGCCGCATGAAGGGTAGCCGGGGTAATGATTTCGACGCGACACAAGGTTTCCAGCTTGTCGAGAAGCTTCCTGATTTCTGGCATGGCAAGGCCGAAACGGCGGGAACAAACATTGGCGGTTTCCGACAGAACCTGGGTGGAAATAAGCGGCAAGCCGGTAAACAACGGCGCAGCAAGATGAGCTTTGGTCGAAGCCGGACCAAGTGCGTAGATGACGATATTTGTATCGATAAATGCCTTAACGGGCATTCGCTTCTTCCCGGTCAAATTTGTAATCGCTGACGTCCACATCGAAGCTTCGGAAAAACGCTTCTATATCTTCCGTAGGAGCAGGATTCGCCACGTCAGAAGAAGCCGCCGTCCGTTGCCTGAGAAACGCAATAAAATCCAGTACCTCCGCCTGCTTGTCGGCGGGGAGGTTTTCAGCTTCGCGAGCAATCAATTCGCCGAATCTCATGGCATTCCCCTGAAAAATTTCGTTGTTGGTGAAGGGATTATAATGTTTTTCAGGGTTGGGGGGATCGTAGCGTTATCCGCCGTATGCTATGCGGCAAGCCGTAGCGGCTTGACATCGGGAAGCCCGCGCTGTTCCGCCTGCCACAGTTCCCACGCCGATTGCATGTCGATCCACACGTTCGGGCTGGTGCCCAGCCATGCAGCGAGACGCAACGCCATGTCGGCGGTGACACCTGCCTTGCCGTTGAGAATTTTCGACAGGGTGACGCGGGATACCCCCAACTGCTCGGCGGCTTCCGTTACGGTCATCCCTTCCGGGAACCACTCGCGCAAAACCTCTCCGGGGTGCGCAGGGTCATGCATTCTGCTCATGATTTTTCCTCAGTGATAATCCTGGTAATCGACCAGAACGGCATCCTTGCCTTCAAAAGTGAAAGTCATGCGCCAATTGCCGTTCACCCACACCGACCAATGACCGTTCGAGAGGGGATGCAACCGCCACCCCGGCGCGTTCATGTCTGCCGGCTGGCGCGCCTTATCCAGCATGGTGAGTTGAATTCTCAGCCTTACCGCATGGTGCGGCTGGATACCGGCCTTGCTGCCGGTGCTGAAGAAGCGTTCAAGCCCTTTATGCTGAAACGATTTAATCATGATTCATTGTAAATCGTTAACACTCACTTAACAATCCGCTTGGGGACAAGAAAACCCGATGAGTTGCGAATGAGTGCCCTACCCCTTCCCCCGATGCCGCGCCAGGTGCCGGGGGGTGCGTGAATGCGGCACCTTGTGCACAAAGTTGTAGCGGGCCACGTGGTAGCTGGGGTCGAAGCCGTAGAAGTTGAGGGTCATGTGTTCGAGTTCTGCGGCGCGGTAGGCGGCGAGCGGCTTTTCGGCTTCGTCGCGGGCGTGGCGTTGCTGTTTGGCGGCGAGCCGGGCGGCGTAGTCGGGGGCGCTGGCGAGGGCTTCGGCGCGGCTTTCCAGTTCGTTCAGGAAAGCGGCGGGATCGGCGCCGAAGCTGGCGTCGATGAGGCCAATTTGCCGGGCCTGGGCAACACCCAGCGGCAGGCGGTTTTCGGTGATGGTGAGCGCGTGTTCCGCACCGACGCGGCGGGGCAGCAGGTAAGTCCAGTATTCCGAGCCGTAGAGGTTGCCCATTGCCTTGTAATGCGGGTTGAGTACCACGCCGGGGCGCGCCCACACTTGGTCGGCGGCCAGCGCCATGAATACCCCGCCGGCACCGGCGTTGCCGCGTAGGGCGGCGACGCTGAGGCGGTCGTCGATGGTGAGGATGGCACGGGTGAGGTCGTTCATGGCGTTGATGTTGCGCCACGATTCGTCGGCGGGGCTTTCCGCCGCTTCGATGAGGTTGAGATGAAGGCCGTTCGACCAGAAATCTTCGCCGCCGGTCAGCACCAGCACGCGGGTGTCGCGGGTCAGGGCTTGTTCGATGGCATGACGTAGTGCTTCGCAGTGTGGCGTGCCCATTGCGCCGTTGTAGAAGTCGAAGCTGAGATAGCCGACCTGGTTTTTTTCCTGGTAGCGGATGGCGCTGCACTCTCCCCCCCCAATATTGGCGGTGATCTCGGGAACGCCGTCCAGTCTGCCTGCCAGGGCTTGCGTGGCCGGCAGTTTAAATGCGGGTTCGCCTTCCGATTTGATCTTGAGATGCCCGATCCATACCGCGCCGTCCGTGGTGGCACGGCAGATCGCGCCGCCGCGCTTGGCGATCACGGCACCGGGCAAGCCGCGCAGTTCGCCTTCGGGCTGGGCATCGTAGAGATAGGCCGGCACGCCGCAGACCTCGTCGAGGACGCCGGGAAAACCGTCGGCGGCGCGGATTTTGCGCAGCACCGTGGCGGTGTCGTCCTTGGCCCAATGGATTTGCCGGTCATGTTGGCGCAGCGCCGGGCGCAGGCAGCCGCGCACCGCCGGGTCGCTGGTATCGAGGGGTTGCGGGGTGAAGTTGCCGGATGCGAATTTGTCGAGAGCGTCGAGAACGGCCTGCACGGCGGCTTCGGTAACTTCGTTGCGGTACAGGCTGCTTTTCTTGGCGGCGCGCATGGGGAAACGGGCTTCAGCCCAGATGTCGCCGGCATCCATTGCGGCTGCGGCTTGCAGGACGGTGACGCCCCATTCCGTTTCGTCGTTCAGGATCGCCCAATCCAGTGCGGCGGGGCCGCGGTCGCCGGGTATGCCGGGGTGGACGACCAGGCACACGTGGTTGCGCCAGATGTTTTCGGGGATCGCCCGTTTAAGGAAGGGCGCAATAATCAAATCCGGTTGCCACAGGGCGACCGCTTCCTCGCTGACCGCGTCGTGGATGTCGAATTCGACGGAAACCTCGTGACCGCGCGCGCCGAGTTCGATGAACAGGCGCTGGGTGAGGCTATTGAAAGCGTGGCAAAGAAACAAGACTCTCAAGATTTACTCCAGTTCGGCGGCAAGCGCCGGAACGACTTCGACCAGCCGCCGGTAATCGCCGAGTTGGTTGTAGACCGGTGCGGAAATACTCAGGCAGAGATTTTCACCGACCGGGACCGCAGTGGGAATGACCAAGGTCACCCCACGTCGTCCGGGTCGGCCAGCGATTTGGCTTTGGCAACGATGCTGCCACGCTTCAACATGCTGAGAAACTGTTCTTCGTCGAGATGGATGACTTGTTCGAGGTAGACGACGTTTTTTTCGATGGACTCCAGGTAGTAGTTGTTCGGTACGCCGAACCAGTCCTGAAAATGCTCGGAGAGCTTGGAGTAGATGGCATCGAATTCGCTGTCGAGTTTGACGCGGGTGATCTCGTAGAAATGCTTGGTGCGGCGCAGCAGGTCATGCATGTTGCGGTAGCCGCCGAGATGGGCTTCCTTGAATTCGAAGTAAAGGAACAGCAGTTTTTCCAGGTAGGTGCGGTCGGCCATTTGCCCGACCAGGTCGGCGGTGCCGACGATTAGCCCAAGCAGACGGGTGCGCTCATCCGGAAAATCGATCTGCGAGGGCTTCACCGCCGGGTCGGTACAGCGGATCATCGGTTCCAGCGGCGCTTTCCAGGTTGCCGGAAAGCCCATTTCATCGAGGTAGCGCTTCATGAATTCGATGCCGCGGGTCACGTGGATTTGCGTATATTTCGCCCCAGTGCCGGCGTCGTCGCCGATTTCCATGGCGTAGCCGACGTCGTGCATCATCGCCGCAATCATGATCTGGCTGACCTCTTCGCCGCTCAAGCTGGTGCCGGAGAGATGCACGCCGTGCAACAGGCGCACCGCGCACAGGAACACGTCGAGGGTATGGTGCAGGTCGTGGTAAAGGGTAGTGATCGAGTGATACGCCGGGTAGTCGCCGCGAAATAGCCTTACCACGTCGTCGAAGGCGCTGCGGGCGTGGGCGAAATCGAAGGCAGGGTCGATGCGCCGCACGATTTCACGGGCTTTGCGCCATACCTCGTCGGTGTCGGTGTTGGCGAATAGGGTGCGGATTTCTGCGGGGGTCGGCCCGGTAACCATATTTTTCTTCCCTTCAGCAAATACGCGGCAGTTGTTCCCCGGTCAACCAGTCGACGATGCGTTTCCCGCCGAAAGCGGTTTCCATCTGGACGAAGCGGTGACTGTCCTCGATCACAGCGCCAATGATAGCAGCGTCGCACCCTTGCGGGTGGGCGCGCATCGCCGCGAGCAGGGCTTCGGCATCCTGGGGCGCGCAGATGGCGATGAGTTTGCCTTCGTTGGCGACGTACAGTGGGTCGAGGCCGAGGAATTCGCAGGCCGCCTTGACCTCGCCGCGCACCGGTATCGCGGTTTCGTGGAGCATCATCCCGACGCCCGATTGGCCGGCGATTTCGTTGAGGGTGGTGGCCAGCCCGCCGCGCGTCGGGTCGCGCAGGCAATGGATGTCCGGCACGGCGGCGACCATCGCGGCAACCAGGCCGTTGAGCGCGGCGGTATCGGAAAGGATGGCGGTTTCGAAGCGCAGATTCTCGCGCAGCGACATGATCGCCACGCCGTGGTCGCCGATATGGCCGCTGACGATGATGACGTCGCCGGGCCGGGCGCGGTCGCCGGAAATAGCGACGCCTTCCGGCACCACGCCGATGCCGGTGGTGGTGATGAAAACGCCGTCGCCCTTGCCTTGTTCCACCACCTTGGTATCGCCGGTGACGATGGCGACGTTGGCTTCGCGGGCGGCTTGCGCCATGGAATCGACAATCCGCTTCAGGTCGGCGAGCGGGAAGCCTTCTTCGAGGATGAAGGCGGCGGACAAGTGCAGCGGCGTAGCACCCGCCATCGCCACGTCGTTGACGGTGCCGTGCACCGACAGGCAGCCGATGTCGCCGCCAGGGAAAAACAGCGGCGAGACCACGTGCGAATCGGTGGCCATCACCATCCGTCCGGGGGGCACGGCAAAGCTCGCCTGGTCGTTGTGCTGGTTGAGCCATTCATTGTCGAAGGCGCGCAGGAACAGTTCCTCGATCAGTTGCGCCATGGCCCGCCCGCCGCTGCCGTGGGTCATGTCCACCCGGCCATGCTGGAGGTCGAGGGGGCGAATGTAGCCGCTTCTAACTTTGCTCATGGGCATCGCTTTCTTTATATCGACCATAAGTGTAATAGGCCGCGCACGCCCCCTCCGAGGAGACCATGCACGAGCCGACCGGGTTTTCCGGGGTGCACACCGTGCCGAACAGCTTGCAGTCGAGCGGGCGTTTCACCCCGCGGATGATCGCGCCGCATTCGCACGCCTGGTGGTCGGCCACCGAACGGTAAGGCAGGTCGAAGCGCAGTTCGGCATCGAATCCGGCGTAGCGTTTTTTGATCTTGAGGCCGCTGTACGGCACCATACCCAGGCCGCGCCATTCGAAAGTGCGGCGCAACTCGAAGACATCCGCGACGATGCGCTGGGCCTTGAGATTGCCGTCACGGGTGACGGCGCGGGAAAATTCGTTTTCCACCTCGGCGCGCCCTTCGTTCAACTGGCGTACCAGCATCAGGATGGCCTGCATCACGTCGAGCGGCTCGAAGCCGGCAATGACCACCGGACGGCGGTATTCCCAGGCGAAATATTCGTAGGGACGGCTGCCGATCACCGTGGAAACATGGGCCGGCCCGATGAAGCCATCGAGCGGCAATATCCCCAGCTTGCGCACTTCCGGCGATTCGAGAATGTTGGAAATCGCCGCGGGGGTCAGGACATGGTTGCAGAACACCGAGAAATTCTTCAACCCGAGCTTTTCCGCCTGGAGGATCGCCACGGCGGTGGGCGGGGTGGTGGTCTCGAAACCGATAGCGAAGAACACCACTTGTTTTTCCGGGTTGTCCTGGGCGATTTTCAAGGCATCGGCCACCGAATACACCATGCGGATGTCGCCCCCGCCGGCCTTGGCCTTGAGCAGACTGACGCGGTCGGAACCGGGCACGCGCAGCATGTCGCCGTAGGAACACAGGATCACCCCGGGAGTGCGGGCCAGCTGGATGGCGCTGTCCACCCGTCCGATGGGCAGCACGCATACCGGACAGCCGGGTCCGTGGATCATGCGCACGTTGGACGGCAGGAGATCCTGGATGCCATAACGGAATATCGCGTGGGTATGCCCTCCGCAGAATTCCATCAGGTTGTAGCTGCGCGCCGGATCGGCTTCCCCACGCACGGCGGACGCAATCTTGCGGGCCAGCCCGCCGTCGCGGAATTCATCGACGTATTTCATTAGGTCAGGCGGGGAGCGGGGCTGCTTCGATTTCGGCGAACAATTTCAGGGTTTTTTCCGCCTCCTCGGGATCGAGGCGGTTGAGCGCGTAGCCGACATGGACGATCACATAATCGCCGACTTTCACGTCGCTCACCAAGGCTAGCGAAATTTCCTTGCGCACCCCGCCGAGATCGACGACCGCGGCATCGTTTTCCAGAATTTCCGCGATTCGTGCGGGAATGGCCAGACACATTGCGAATTCTCCAAGCTATCGGCACAGCATAACATTAAACCTCCTATACTGAGAGCGAGGAGGTTGTCTTTAGTTTCCCGAGCAGATTGATTTAGCTGGGCAAGGACGGTAACCTCTCGTTTTCTTCTTAAACTTTCAGGGGCTAATCATGTACACCGAACTCGAAAACAATGATGTCGTCACAAAACAAAAACTCATGGCCGATTTCAAGGTGGTCATTGCCGATGCTGAAGAGTTGCTGAAAGCCACCGCACAGGATGCCAGCGAAAAAGCTGTCGCCGCTCGCGCCCGGATCGAAACCCACTTGAGCGATGCCAAGGCCAAGCTGGCCGCCCTTGAAGAAGTTGTCGCGCAGCGCGCCAAGCAGGCCGCCGATGCCACCGACCAGTATGTCCGCGAAAATCCGTGGAAAGCCGTGGGCGTCGCTGCTGGCGTGGGTGTGCTGCTCGGCATGTTAATCGGTCGCCGCTAGGCCGTCCGGAATGGCGGAAAACGCTACGGATGGGGAACACCCCCATCCGCACGGGGTTTTTGGTTCACTGAAGAAGTTGGCGGTCACCCTGCTCGGGGTGGCCCAGACTCGTCTGGAAATTCTTTCCAACGAAATCCAGGAAGAAAAAATCCGCATTGGGCAAATCCTGGTGCTGGGTTTCGTTGCGCTGTTTTTCATTGCACTCGGCATCGTCTTTCTGGCTGCCTTCCTCACCGTGCTGTTCTGGGAAACCCACCGTCTGTTCGTACTGGGAACGCTGACCCTGCTGTTCTTTGCCGCGGGAGCGGCGGCAGTGCTGCTGGCGCGCGCCAAGGCAAACGAGGGTAGCCGCCTGTTTACCGACAGTCTGGGCGAACTTGCCAAGGACAAGCAACACCTCAGCCGCCCATGAACGCCCGTCAGGTTGAACTCATCCGCCGCCGCGAACGCCTGTTGATGCGCGCCGAAGCGCAGCGTCACGAGTTGGGCGAGGCGTTGCGCGCCTGGCGGGTGCCGCTACGGGTCATCGACGGCGGCGTGACCGTGGTTAGAACCCTGCGCACCCACCCGCTCCTGTGGATCGCCCCCCTCGCGCTGCTGATCGCGGCGCGTCCGCGCCGGGTGATGCGCTGGAGCGGCAAAGTCTGGACGCTGTGGCGCCTGTGGCGCAGCTTGCGCGCCTCGCCGCTTGCCAAATGGTTGCTCCATGCCGCATAACCCGTGGCAATATTCGCTGGTCAGTCTGATTTTCACCAGCCTCATCCTGCTGGCCGCCTTTACCGTCCTGCAATCCTTCCTGCTCCCCATCATCTGGGCGGCGGTGATCGCCATCACCACTTGGCCGCTGCACCGTAAAATCCTCACCCGCCTGGGAAACCGCCAGGATCCGGCAGCCATGCTTTCCACCCTGGTGGTGGCGGTCACGCTGGTCGGTCCGATGATCGCCCTGGTGATTTTCGTGGTGGAAGACGTCCAGACCGCCATCGCCTTCCTGCTTCATGCCAACCAGGATGGCGTACCGCCTCCCGGGTGGCTGGCCGGCCTACCGCTGGCGGGGGAGCATCTGGCGCCGCTGTGGCAGGAATATCTCGGCCAGCCGAACCGCCTCTCGCAACTGCTGACCGACAAGCTCGACGCCATACAAACCTTCACCCAATCGGTGCTGCTCGGCGTCGCCACACGGGCCGCGATGCTGTTTTTCGCCTTGTGGATACTCTATTTTTTCTATCGCGACGGCGAAAAACTGCTGGTCAAGATCAGCTACGTCGGTTTCAAGTGGTTGCACAAACGCTGGCCCTCCTACGCCTACCATATCCCCTCGGCAGTACGCTCGGCGGTCAACGGGCTGGTCATCGTGGGCTTGGGCGAAGGCATCATCATCGGTCTGATGCTCAATTTCGCAGGGGTGCATTCCGCCGTGTTGCTCGGCATGGTGATTGCCGCCCTCTCCCTGGTGCCTCTGCTCGGGCCGCTGCTGCTGGGATTGATCGGACTGGTTTTGTTCGCGCAAGGCTCGCCGCTAACGGGGGTTTACGTATTCGCCATCGGCACTACGGTACTGATGCTCGCCGATTATCTGGTACGGCCACGTCTTATCCAGGGTTCCACGGAATTACCTTTCCTCGCCATCCTCTTCGGCATTTTCGGCGGCATCGCCAGCATGGGCATCCTTGGACTGATCATCGGCCCGGTGATCCTGGTGCTGTTCCTGGTGTTGCTGCGCGAAGCCTCGACGGACGAGGATACCGAACTGGAGTTTTGAGATGCGCCTGCGGGTTTATGCCATCCTGATTTTAACGCTGACCGGCCTGTCCGGCTGCGCGGTGGTCGCCGTCGCCGATGCCGCCGTTACGGTCGGCGCAACCGCCGTCAAGGCCGGGGCCGCGGTGGTGGGAACCACGGTGGACGTCACTGCGGCGGTGGTAAAAACCGCAGTCGGCAGCAACTCGGAAAAGAAGTAATCTTAAGAACAGGGTTTAGTGTTGAGTTTTTAGTGTTTAGTTGATGTCGCCGCGCAATGCGCGGCGGGATTCAATCATGCGCGAAGCGCATTCCTTAACTTAACACTCAACACTAAAAACTCAACACTAAACACTTCCCTCAAGCACCGCGAGCCACGCCTGCCCCAGGCTCAGCCCGCCGTCGTTGGGCGGCGCCTGGCACGCCTCCAGCACCTGCAAACCGTTTTCGCGCAAGCGCCTACCCAGTTCGCGACTGAGGATGGCATTCAGGAAGCACCCGCCGCTCAGGGCAATCCTGTCCACGCCCTGCTCCCGCGCTATCCCGGTCGCCCACTCCGTCAGTCCGGCGGCGAGGGTGGCATGGAACAGCGCCGCACCGCGCGCGGCATCCGGAGTTTCGGCAAGCACGGCCAGCAGCGGCAGGAAATTCAGGGTGCCGGCACTTTCGATTACATAACCGCCGCGCAACGGCGCGACCGGCCCGTGACGCGCCGCGAGGCTTTCCAGCAACATCGCCGCCTGGCCTTCGAATCCCATCACCGGCATGATCCCCAACAGCCCCACGGCGGCATCGAACAAACGCCCGCAACTCGACGTCGCCGGGCTGTTGAGATCGCGTTCCAGCATTTGCGTGAGCAGGGCGGCGGCAGGCTGATCCGCATAGCGATTGGCGATTTCCCCGCCACGCCCCAAGGCGTATAAGGCGCTCGCCCCCATCCGCCACGGCTCGCGCGCGGCGCGGTCGCCGCCCGGCAAGGCAAGCGCTTGCAAATGACCGAGGCGGGTATAGCCAGCCCCTTCCAGGCGCAAGAGTTCGCCGCCCCAAGCGCTGCCATCATCGCCCAGACCCACCCCGTCCAGTGCCAATCCCAGGGTAGGCCGGGTTTCCCCATGCTCGGCCAGTACCGCCGCCAGGTGGGCGTGATGATGCTGCACGGCATGCCATGGTAATCCGCGCGCGGTGGCGAATGACGCGGCAAAGCGGCTGCTGTGAAAATCCGGATGACGGTCGCTGGCGACCGCTTCAGGGACGATTTCGAGCACGTCCATCAAATGGAACACCGCGTCCTCCATGGCACGACAGGTAGCGGCATTGTCCAGGTCGCCAATGTGCTGCGACAGGAAAGCCTCGTCGCCGCGCGTCAGGCACACGGTGTTTTTGAACCACCCGCCGCTGGCCAGCACCGCCGGCCCGGCATGGGGCAGTTTGATGGCACGGGGGGTGTAACCGCGGGCGCGACGGATAAAATTCCGGGTGATGGGGGATGGGTGATGGGTAATGGGTTTTACGCATTCCTCATCACTCATCACCCATTCCCGGTTTGCTCGCACTACGGAGTCGTCGCACCCCACCAATATCTCCCGGTCATGCAGGAGAAAAGCGTCGGCGATGCCCGCCAGCCTTGCCAAGGCTTCGTCGTTGGCTATCACCAGAGGTTCGCCGCCGGGGTTGGCGGACGTGCATACCAGCAGCAATTCCTGAGGGGTATCCAGCCAAGCCGTGCCCGCCGGGCGGCCCGCTGCCTCATGAAGCAGCAGCCATTGCAGCGGGGTGTAGGGCAGCAGCGCGCCCAGCCAGGCCACGCCTTCCGCCACGCCGGGCAAGGCGGTGTCGCAAGCGGAAGTTTTTTCGAGCAGGACGATGGGACGCTCGCGGCTATGCAGCAGGGTTGCTTCGCCTTCGCCCCACTTCGCCAGCCCGGCCAGGGACGCGAGATTGGCGGCAAGGACGGCGAAAGGCTTGGCTTCGCGCTGCTTGCGGCGGCGCAGTTCGGCCACCGCCGTACCGTTGCGTGCATCGCACATCAGGTGGAAACCGCCCAGTCCTTTCACTGCGAGGATCTGCCCGGTGCGCAGCAGTGTCAGGGCGGCGGCAATAGGGTCATTCTCGGCAACGTGGGTAGCGTTTACGGGCACCAAATCGAGCCTCGGCCCGCACACCGGACAGGCGTTGGGCTGGGCGTGGAAGCGGCGATCCAGCGGATCCTGGTATTCGGCGCGGCACGCCGGGCACAGGGTAAAACCCGCCATGCTGGTGTTGGGGCGATCGTAGGGAAGGTGCGCGGTGATGGTGTAGCGCGGCCCGCAATGGGTACAGTTGATGAAGGGGTAGCGGTAGCGCCGGTCGGCGGGATCAAACAGTTCGGCAAGACAATCCGGGCAGGTGGCTGCGTCCGGGGTGACGGCGGTATTGGCGGCGCCGCCACGACTGGCGAGGATGGTGAATCCAGGCGGCAATGCCGAATGGACGGATTGGCTTTCGATGCTGTCGATTCGCGCCAGCGGCGGGGCTTCTTGTTCGAGACGGGCGAGCAACGCCTGAATAGCTTCAGCCGTGCCGCTCACGGCGATTTCCACGCCTTCGCCGTCGTTGAGCACCCAGCCGTTCAGGCCGAGTTCGAGCGCCAGGCGATACACGAAAGGGCGAAAGCCGACGCCCTGAACCGTACCGCGCACCCGGATCAGCGTCGAGGACTGAGGACTGAGGGCTGAGGGCTGAGTGATTTGGTCGAGAAGCGTCGTGTTGGGAAGGACGGGGTTGTCGGAACGAGAGGCAATGTGTGCATGCGCAACATCCCACTCAGTCCTCAGTCCTGAGTCCTCCGTCCTACCCCCCGCCATCAGCGCCCCTTCAAAGCCGCGACTTCCGCTTCCAGTTCGGCAATACGGCGATGCAGGGATTCCACGGCGGCGGCCTTGCGGCTCTGGGCGAGAGCCATGCCTTGCTCCAGCCATTCCTGCCATTCGTCGAGGCCTTCGCCGGTCACCGCGGAAACCAGGATCACCTTGATGTTGGGGTTGACGCGCCGCGCGTATTCCAGGCACAGCGGCACGTTGAAGGTGAGGTAGGGCAGCAGGTCGATCTTGTTGAGCAGCATCACGTCGGCGGCTTCGAACATCGCCGGGTATTTGAGCGGCTTGTCCTCGCCCTCGGTAACCGAGAGGATCGCCACCTTGTGCGCTTCGCCCAAGTCGAAATCGGCAGGACACACCAGGTTGCCGACGTTCTCCACCAGCAGCAGGCTGTTGTCGTCCAATTCCAGGCGCTCGGCGGCATGGCCGACCATGTGGGCATCGAGATGGCAGCCCTTGCCGGTGTTGATCTGGATGGCCTTGACCCCGGTGGCGCGGATGCGGTCGGCGTCCAGCGCGGTCTGCTGATCGCCCTCGACCACCGCCACCTCGTGCTTGCCCTTGAGATGCTGGATGGTGCGGGTGAGCAGGGTGGTCTTGCCGGAGCCGGGACTGGAAACCAGGTTCAGGACGAAAATGCCATGCTCGGCGAAATGCTTGCGGTTGGCATCGGCATATTGGTTGTTCTTGGAAAGAATATCCTGCTCGATCTGCACCATGCGGCTTTGCGACATGCCGGGAACATGGGCGCGCGCCGCGCCGAGACCGAAATGCAGGTCTTCGTCGCCATGGACATGGTCATGTCCGTGGGAGTGATCGTGCTCATGCGGATGGTCGTGGCTGTGCTCGTGACCGTGCCCATGTTCATGGTCGTGGGGATGGCTGTGCTCGTGGCTATGTACCTGCCCATCGTGCTCGTGACCATGAGTGTGGGGATGGCTGTGTCCCTCGATAGTGGTTTCGCCTTCGCCGCAACCGCAAACTGTACACATCATTTTTCTCCAGTGGTGAGGACTGAGGACTGAGGACTGAGTCACGCTACCCCACTCAGTCCTCAGTCCTCATACCTCAGTCCTGCGCCTACTCCACTTCCAGCTCCTTGACGCGCATTTCCGTGCCGCCATTGACGTCGACGGCAAAGCCGCCGCATTGGGGGCAAGGCTGGAATCGTTCGACCACCGCCACGTTCTGACCGCATTCGAGACAGCGGCCCGCGCCGGGTATTTCCATGATCTCCAAAGCGGCGCCTTCGGCAAGGCTACCGCGCGCCACGGCATCGAAACAAAAACGCATGGCTTCGGCTTCCACGCCGCTAAGCTGGCCGATTTCCAGCCATACGGTCTTGACGCGACTGAAGGCGTTTTGCCGGGCGCTGTCTTCGATCAACTGGACCACGCCTTCGGCCAGGGACATTTCATGCATGTTATTAAAACCAGTTTTTAGTGTTGAGTGCTTAGTGTTTAGTTGATGTCGCGTTTGACGCGGTAAATGTATTGATGCGCGAAGCGCATTCCACAACTAAGCACTAAGCACTAAGCACTAAGCACTAAGCACTAAGCACTAAACACTCACCACTGCATCAACGCACGGGTCGAGCGCGAGCAGCAGCAATTCGGCACGGGCGCGGGCTTGTTCGACCGACCCGGCGGGCTGACCGGTCAATCCGCGGACATAAGCACCCTGAGGGTGAAAATTCCACTCGGTGGGGGCGACGATGCGGTAGTCGACCACCGTGCCATTTTCCAATCGCACATAGTGGATCAACAGCCCCCGTGCAGTCTGCAGCCACGCCAGCCCGGCATTCTCACCGACTTGCGCCTGTTTGAGCCACCCCGACGACAGTGTATCACTTCGACGCAAGGCATCGGCCAGCCACACCAGTTCGTCCAAGCGCGCCCCCAGCCGATCGACCACCCTATTGGAAGCTCCGCCACGGCGGGCAAGCGGGCCGGTTTCCGCGGGCTGGCCCTGCCACTGGGGACGTTGGGCGAAGTCCGGGTCATCCAGGAGGGCTGGCAACGCTGCTTCGACAATGCGCGATGCGTCGAATTCCGGCAACCCGCGGATTTCGCTACTCCCCCAAGCCCCTTCATCCTCCCGCAGCCGACGGAACACCGCTGCCAGCGGCGTATCCGCCCGGCTCAGCCACTCTTCACGGGTCGCGAATTCGCGCCACTCGCAACAAGGAACGCCGAGCAGATGCTGTTCCAACGAGGCTTCCAGCCCATCCGCCAGCGCCGCGGCCGGCTGGAGTGCCGCACACTGGCGGCGCAACTCGGCCAAGGCCGGCAGGTTGGCGGGGAAACCAAAGCGTTGCGGGAGATCGATGAGCAAGCGCCACGCCGATTCCTGAAACGCTTCGGCCAGCACTTGGCACTCCTCGGCGGTGGCAATAGCGGTTTTTCCCTGAGCGGCATCCAGCGCCAGACGGGCGGCACTTCCCTGCGCCTTGCCACACAGGCTGAACAACAGGGGAATTAGCAACGCGGTCTGATCCGGCGCTTTGCCCCGCGTCAGGCGGGCGATGTCGGCGAGGCGGCGCGATTCGATGGTGACGGCGTGGATGACACTGCCATCCCAATCGAGGCGGATACGCAACTGGCCTTCGGGAATCACGGGCGACGACTCAAGTGAAGCGGAAGCCGTCCACCGCCTGCTGCATGGTCAACGCCAGCTGCTTGAGGTCGTCCGACGCCTGCGCCACCCGTTCGATGGCCTGGGTATTGGCTTCGGTCATTTGCGCAACCTTGGTGACTTCCTGGGAGATTTGCGTGCTGACATTGGTTTCCTCATCGAGTGCCGAGGAAATTTCGTTGACCGCTGCCAGCACTTCGCTCATGCCAGCCTTGATGTGCGACATGGCTTCGCCGGCCTGAGTCGCCATACGTACCCCTTCCTTGACGGTGGCACTGCCTTCCGCCATCCCTTGCACCACGTCCGAAGTGCCGCTTTGGATGGCACCGATCATCGCGGTGATTTCCTGGGTGGATTTGGCGGTGCGTTCGGCAAGCTTGCGCACCTCGTCGGCCACCACCGCGAAGCCGCGCCCCTGCTCGCCGGCGCGCGCCGCCTCGATTGCGGCGTTGAGGGCAAGTAGATTGGTCTGATCGGCAATGTCCCGGATCACGCTGACAATGGTGGATATCTCCTGGGATTGCTCACCCAGGGTTTCGATTTTCCGGCAAGAACGGTTGACGGTTTCGGAGATTTTGAGCATTTCATTCGCGGCGCCATGCACGATGACCCCGCCCTGCTCGGAGTGCTCCCCGGCGCCCACCGCCGTGGCATGGGCATTTTTGGCATTGCCGGCGATTTGTTCGATGGTGATAGTCATAATTTCCACCGAGGTCGCCATGGCATACACCGAATGGCTTTGTTGTTCGGTGCTGGTGGAAACCTGGTGCGACGCTTCGGCAAGCCGCAGGGCGTTTTGCGTCAACTGGTCGGCGCTGGCGTGCACCCGTTCAATCATGTCGCGCAAACCCGCCTGCATTTGCTTCATGGCGGCCAGCAGGCTGCTGGTGTCGCCGGCTTTGGTGGGAATCACCACCGACAAATCGCCGCCGGCAATGGCGGCAACCAGTTGCTTGGCCTGGCTGGGTTCGCCGCCCAGTTCGGAGAGGATGTCGCGGGCTACCAGATGCAGGAGCAGGGCGATGACCGCCACCCCCGCCAGAATCAGCAGGGCATCGCGTCCCGCTTCGCGGAGGAAGGCGGCGTTGACGTCATCGATATAAATGCCCGAGCCGATGATCCAGCCCCACGGGGCGAATCCCATCACGTAGGAAAGCTTTTCCACGGGGTCGCTCAAGCCGGGCTTGGGCCACATGTAAAACACGAATCCGGCCTGCTGGCGCCGCACGGTGTCCACCATTTCGCTGAACAGGCGCTTGCCGAGCGGATCCTTGAAATCGCCGAGTTCCTTGCCGTCGAGTTCCGGCTTGGTCGGGTGCATCACCATGCGCGGCTGCATGTCGTTGATCCAGAAATATTCCGTGCCGTCGTAACGAAGCGCCTTGACGGCGGCGATGGCTTGTTTTTTCGCCACGTCCTCCGGCAGGGCGCCCTGCTGCGCCAACTGATGGTAGTGCACCACCAGACCGTGGGCGGTTTCCACCAGATGGCGAGTCTTGATCTGGCGTTCCTGAACGAGGTTGTGCTTGAGGGTGTAGAGGGAGGCGGCGGAGATGACGATCAGGCCAACGATGGCCACCAAGGTGGCAAGCAACAGCTTGCCACGCAACTTCAGGTTATGGATGAAAGACATGTTCCACCTCCAATGATGTTTTGTACGGTCTTCCGCATCTGGCTGCGCCGAGGTGGACGGAGAGAAATGTCATCCCCCGGCACCGTTTCGCTAGGTTATAGTAAGCGTTTGAATAGCGTCAAATTAGCCGTCGCTTATCGACGCGCGCCGGAACGACGGAACAATCCGCCCAACAAGCGCCGCCGGGAATGGGATATTTCCGCCACGGGTGGCTCCGCTACGATGGGCAACGGCCCGACAACCGCCGCCAACGCGGCTTGGGCCGCGGTACGCGCGGTTTCCTGATCGGGGAAATGGTACATCGGTGAGAACAATTGACAGGACAGGAATTCGCCCAGTTCCACGCCATGATCGAGAGTAAAAATATAGTCGCCGGAAGGAAAAATCAGGCTGCGTTGCTTGCCCGGCGCAAGCGAAACCCAGGCGGTAGCGGTTGCCGGCAGCAGTATCAGGTTCATGAACCAGGGGGTGATGAGTATCCCCAGCCAGCCGTAGGAACAGCGCTGAAATTCCAGCGCTTCGACCTTCAGGGCCGGGTTGAGCACCGGCATTCCGGCCATTTCGTTGGTATGAACGCGGCGAAACAGGGCCTCCAACTCGGCGCCGGGCGGTACCTCAAAGGGCATACATCGGCATGTCGGGTTGTTGCAGGATGTCGGTCATCAGGGCGAGGGTTTCCAGGGCGCGTTCTTCATCGACTTTTTCGAAGGCGAAATTGCCGGCCTTGACCAGGACATAGTCGCCCAGCGCCAGTTCCTCGGTCATCAACATCAAGTTGACGTCACGAGTCTGGCCGAAACATTCGACCGTGGCCACCAACTCGCCGAGCGCTATCACGCGGGAGGGAATCGCCATGCACATGGTCAGCTTCTTTCCTCGACGGTCACGCCCCAGGTACGCAACTCGTCCAGAGCCAGCGCCACCAATTGAGGAAGGCAGGCGGCCACTTGCGGGGTGAGGTCGAGGCTGTTGTCCAGCGAAACCGGCACGACGCCGATCACGGTGACGCTTCCCGGCGATTCACCGGCGAATTCCAGGGTCGCCAGCACGTCGGAAAGGGTAACTTGGTGCGGCGACATTTTCATGCTGAAGAATTTCGGGACTTCCGCGCCGCTGAGCTTGACCACCGTGCCCGGCGCTGCACCGGTATTCACCGCGTCGAGAATCAGCACATGGTCGGCATGGGACAGATTGCCCATGACTTCCATCCCTGAGGTTCCTCCGTCGATCAACTCGACGTAATCAGGAAAACGATAGCGGCGCTCGATTTCCTCGACGGCGCGCACGCCGACGCCCTCGTCGGAGAGAATGATGTTGCCGACGCCTAATACGATGATTTTCATATGGAGGTGATGAGTGACGGGTAATGAGTGATGGGTCGGGAGTTTATCCCATTACCCATCCCTCATCACCCATCACCGAATTACAACGCTTTGACCTTGATGATTTCCTTCTTCTCGGTATCGACCATGTGGATGGCGCAGGCGATGCAGGGGTCGAAGGAATGGATGGTGCGCAGGACTTCCAGGGGCTTTTCCGGGTCGGCGATGGGAGTGCCCATCAACGAGGCCTCGTAGGGGCCGAGCTGGTCTTCCTCGTTGCGCGGACCGGCGTTCCAGGTGGAGGGCACTACCGCCTGGTAGTTCTTGATCTTGCCGTTGTCGATCACCACCCAGTGCGACAGGGTGCCGCGCGGCGCTTCGTGGAAGCCCACGCCGGACACTTCGCCCTTGGGGAAGACGGGCGGATTGAAGGTCTTGATGTCGCCCTTGGCGAGGTTTTCCATCAACATCGTCCACTGTCCTTCGAGGATGTTGACGTTCATCCCGGCGGTTACCGCGCGCGCGGCGTGGCGGCCGATGGTCGAATGCAACGCGGAGAGTGGCAGCTTGACTTTGCCGACTGCCTCCACCGTGCCGAGCAGCTTGTTGAGATATTTCAGGGTGAGTTCGTCCTTCGCAACCACGCCGGCCAACACCCGCGCCAGCGGGCCAACTTGGGCAGGCTTGCCCTGGAAAGTCGGGGACTTCACCCACGAATACTTGCCGTTTTCCTGGAAATCCGTGTAGTCGGCGATGGTTTCGCCCTTGTAAGGGTGCAGCGCGCCCTTGCCGCCCTTGTACCAGGAGTGCTTGACCGATTCGGCCACGCCGTCCTGGAACATCTTGTCGTTGAAGGTGGTGATGGGCTTGTAGCTGTCGAGGTTGCCGGCGGAGATATAGCCGCCCTTGGTAACAAACTGGGTGCCCTTGGTGTCGAGCGGATAATCGGGCACCGACAGGTAGTTCAGCACGCCCGCGCCGATCTTGGTCCAGTCGGCGTACATCGCGCCGATGGCGCCGACATCCACCATGTAGACGTTCTCGACGAAATCGCGCAACGCGTCGATCTCGGTCTTCACGGCAAGCAGGCGCTCGACGGTCAGCACCGACTGGCTGTCGGTGGAAATCGGGTTGGATACGCCGCCCACCGCCACGTTCTGGATGTGCGGCGATTTTGAACCGAGGATCGCCACGATCTTGTTGGCGTGACGCTGGGCTTGCAGCGCCTGCAAATAATGGGTAACGGCCAGCAGGTTCACTTCCGGTGTGAGCTTCATCGCCGGGTGGCCCCAATAGCCGTTGGCGAAGATGCCCAGCTGGCCGTTGTCGACAAAACCCTTGAGTTTCTCCTTGACCTTGCGGAACTCGTGTTTGCTGTTGCCGCTCCAGGTCGAGAGACTTTCCGCCAGCGTCGCGGTCTTGTCGGCGTCGGCGCTGAGGGCGGATACCACATCCACCCAGTCGAGTGCCGAGAGGTGGTAGAAATGGACGATTTCGTCATGCAAGGCATGGGCCGAAATAATCATGTTGCGGATGAATTGCGCGTTGAGCGGAATTTCCATCTGCAAGGCGTTTTCCACCGAGCGGATCGAGGCGATGGCATGCACCGTGGTGCATACGCCGCAGAAGCGCTGGGTAATCGCCCAGGCGTCGCGCGGGTCGCGGCCCAGGAGGATTTGCTCGACGCCCCGCCACATCTGGCCGGACGACCAGGCTTTGGTGACTTTGCCGCCATCGACTTCCACGTCGATGCGCAGGTGGCCTTCGATGCGGGTAATCGGGTCTATCGTGATTCGTTTTGCCATGAATGTTCTCCTGATTCTCTTGAATTATTTGTTGGCCGCAGGGTTTTCCGCCGGGAGGATGGGCAGATAGCGAACCAGTACAATGTAGCCGAGGATTTCCATGGCGATGACGCCTATCGTCACCATCATCTCGGGCAGGGACGGGAAGTAATGCCAGCCGTCGCCGGTGTCGTAGCCCACCAGAAAAGCGTTGATGCGCAGCAGGAAGGTGCCGAGCATCAGCAACGCGGCGGTGGCAAACAATTTGCCGGGATGCCGACGATTCGCCGGCTTGGCGAGGATCACCGCCGGAGCGATGAAGCAGGCCATTTCGATCCAGAACATCAGGGTTTCGAAGTTCAGGTGGAACATGTAACCGGCGGCGCCGCGCACGATAATGTCGAGGAAGCGCACCGCCAGATAGGCCACCACCATGATCCACATCACCTTGGACAAGCGCGAGATTAGCGACAGTTCGAAGGTGCGCTTGAAGCCCGAGGACGACAGGCACGATTCGAACACCACGATGGCGTAGCCCACGGTAATTGCGGTCAGAAGAAAGATCAGCGGAATCATCACGGTCTGCCACAGTGGGTTGATCTGCGGCCCCATCACCACCACCAGCGACCCCAGCGATGACTGGTGCATTGAAGGCAGCAACACGCCCAGCCCAATGAACACGAACATGTATTTCTCGACTTTTTTCTTGAGGCCGTGCTTGCCGAGCTTGTCCAGGAAGGCCGGGGAGAATTCGATCCACATCACCATGATGTAGATGGTGATACACACCGCCACCTCGAACATCACCGAGTTGACCTGAGCGTAGCCCGGCCAGAAGATGTGCCAGGTATTCCACCAGCGCCCCAGGTCGAAAATTACCGAGGCTCCCGCGAGGGTGTAGCCGAACAGGCTGCCCAGCAAGGCCGGGCGTACCAGCGGGTGATATTCGCCCTTGTTGAGGATGTACACCAGGAGCGCCACGGCGTAGCCGCCGCAGGCGAAGGCGGAGCCGATCATCACGTCGTAGACTACCCAGATGCCCCACGGGTAGCCGTCGCTGATGTTGGTGACCGCGCCCAGGCCATAGACGAAACGCACCAGCAGGATAATCACGGCGATCGCCGACAGGATGCCGAGAAATATCGTGACGGGGGTTACCAGTTTGCCGCCGAGCGGCACAGGAGCATGATCGTTATATGACATCTTGGTTCTCCACATTCTCGTCGCCGCCCGCCTCTTCCTTGACGTTGCGCTTGGCGACATAAACCAGCCCGCCCAGCACCGCCAGCGGCATGATCAACCCGCCGTAAAGGGTGTGCTGCATGGTTTCCGAGGTCGCTGCGGAAGAATGCTCCGGCAGCTTCACCAGCCCAAGTTTTTCCAGGGGCAAGGCGGCAATCTTGTAGACCTGGGTACCGCCATATTCCTTTTCACCGTATACGTGCTGCTGGTAATTGCCGACCGTTCCCTCGTAGTCCTGGTTGACGCCCCCCAGCTTGCCGCGCGGATACACGGTGGTGGTGCCGGGCTTCAGCGCCAGGCGGCGCTTAGCCTCGGCCAGCAAATCCTTGCTCCTGCCGAAGATGGTGGCGCCGGTCGGGCATGATTGGGCGCAGGCCGAATACTCGAACTTGTCGCCGGGCTTGAGGTGGCGGCACAACTCGCATTTGACGATCTTGGGGAAAGGCGTGTCGTACTGGAAACGCGGCACGCCGAACGGACAGGCAGCCACGCAGTAGCGGCAGCCGATGCAGGCCTTCTCGTCGTAGCCCACCACACCCGTCTTGGGATCCTTGGTCATCGCGGAAACCGGGCATGCCGACACGCACGAAGGGTCGTTGCAATGATTGCACGACATTTTCATGAAGGCGTAGCCGTTTTCTTCCTTGTCCTTGTTCTCACCCGAGCCGCTCTTGTACATCTTGATGACGTTCTTGGTCTTGCCCGAGAGATCAAGCGGGGTGTCCCAATATTGTTCAGTGGTGGAATATTCCGGCGGCAGGCCGTTGGATTCCTTGCAGGCAGCGACACAAGCCTTGCAGCCGATGCACAGGGTGCTGTCGTACAACAGCCCCATCGCCTCGTCGGGCTGCTTGAGGTCCTCGCGCGCCTGGGCTTCACCCCCGGCGGCGAGCAACGTCCCTCCAGCCAGCGCCGCTTTCAAAAAGTCGCGACGGTCGATGCTCATGGTTTACGCCCCCTCTTTTTCCGACTTCTTCGGTGTTTCGTCGAGATCGGTCTTGACGTCGGCACCCAGATTTTTCGCCATCATCACGCCGGCACCCGCCGCTACCCCGGTGATTGCCGCCAAGGCCGCAGCCGCAGCGAAACTCACCCCCTTGCCGTTCTCCTCGACGATGCGCGGGTAACCGAGCGGCGGCTTGACCGATTTGAGTTCAGCCAGCGCGTGGATGGGTTTCTGGAAGCCGATGCCTTTTTCCGTGCAGCCGATGCAGGGGTGCCCCGTACCGACCGGCCAGGAGGCGTTGCCAACGTCACCGAACAGGATCGCAGGGCAGTTGGCGTAGGTTTCCGGCCCCTTGCAGCCGAGTTTATATAAGCAGTAACCCTTGCGGTGCCCCTCGTCGCCGAACTGCATGGCGAAGCGGCCGGCATCGAAGTGCGGACGGCGCTCGCAGTTTTCGTGGATGAGGCGACCGTAGGCGAATTTCGGGCGGCCTTTTTCGTCCAGTTCGGGCAGCTTGCCAAAGGTGAGGAAATGCACCACGGTAGAGAGAAAGTTGTAGGGATTGGGCGGACACCCCGGAATGGTCACCACCGGTTTGCCGAGAATCTCATGGGTCGCCGAGGCGCCGGTCGGGTTGGGCGTTGTGGAAGGCATGCCGCCCCACGAGGCGCACGAGCCGATGGCGATCACCGCCGCCGCGTCGGCGGCGCATTCCTTGGTGAGTTCGATGGCGGTCTTGCCGCCGATCTTGCAGTAGATACCGTTTTCCTTGGTTGGCGTCGCGCCTTCGATAACCAGTATGTACTTGCCCTTGTTGGCGGCCATCGCCGCCTTGCGCGCCGCTTCGGCCTGGTGGCCGGCCGCCGCCATCAAGGTTTCATGGTAATCCAGCGAAATCACGTCGAGGATGAGTTTTTCCAGGGTAGGATGCTCGGCGCGCAGCATCGACTCGGTGCAGCCGGTACATTCCTGGAATTGCAGCCAGATCACCGAAGGACGTTTCTTGCTGGCGACCGCTTCGGCCATTGCCGCCGCTGCCTCGCCGGACAGTCCCATCGTCGCCGCCATGGCGCTGCACATCTGGAGGAAGTTGCGCCGTGAAATACCCAGGCGATCTTCCAGGGCATACAGGCTTTCGTGGTTTTCCAGTGCTTCAATGTTGTTGTTCATGAACTCGACTCCATCGCGGTGGTTATGGCCGCCCTGCCGTCTGTCAGGGAACCCTTACAATCCTGCAACTCATCTACAAGAACCATGCCAAAGCAATGGAACGAGGGGAATCAAGATGTTGAGATCAGGAAGCGAAACACCGGCGCCTGCCGTGCTTTACACATTGCACCGAACCATGGAAGGTTGGCTTGCAGCCGCCTTAAAGAGGCGGCATCTTGGAAACAGTTTTCCTCAGCGACACGCCACGGAGCGGATTTCGCTGTCGGCAAATTCCTTCGGAAGCTTGGCGACTTCCGTTGCGGCGCTGCTATCGAGATTTTTCAGGGCCGCCAGATGGTTTTCCGCGGCACGATTGCGTGGGCCGCTGATTGCCGATTTCACGCCTTTTTCCCGCAGTTGGACAAGATATTTGGCTGCGGCTTCTTCGGTGGAAAACACCCCCAGCGAAATGGCGTAATGCCAAGCAGTGTTTTCTTGGAGAATAAAGATATCCGCCACGCCCAACGCCTTGAGTTCGTTCACCTTCTTTTGAGCATCGGCAAGCGTTTTGCGGGGCGGAATATAGACCCAGTAACCGCTGGTTTTTTCCATTTTGCGGAAGCTGGCCTGGTCGGCAAGCTTGAGTTTCTGCAAGGCTTTGCGAGCCTGCTCCAGATCAGCATCCGCAATATTGATCCATTCCAGGCATTGCAGCGCCGCGACCGGCTTGGCCGGTGCCATGGGAGGTGGGGAACTCTTGGCTGGGGCGGGCGCGGGAAGGGGGGCCGGTTCAACGGCCGACTCGGGAAGCTTTTCGGCGACTTCGGAACGGGGAGTAGACGTGACTCCCGCCGCGACCACCTTGACCTTTTCGGCTTGGAATGGCACATGTCCGGCGGTCGATTCCGCACCGCCACTGCGTCCACCGGGAAACTGGAACAACGCCAATGCCACCAGGTTGGCCGCCAGCAACAAAACAAATGCCATTTTCATTCTTGGGCGATCTCGATCAATCCATCCAGTACGGGATTATCCACAAGCAGCGCCTCTCCGCCTAGCAATTCCCGCAAAGCCGGGCCATCGCCGCCCCCGATCAGGCAGATGGGAGGGGCGGCGGATTGCTGCGCCAGTTCACTCCGCACCCTCAGCACCACCCCGGCCATCGCCGCCAGAGCGCCGCTATAAAGCGCATCGGCGGTATTGCGAGGGAACCGGACGTAGCTGCCGGGCAACACATCGAGTTGTGCTGTGCCCGCCGCCAGGGAACGCCACATGGTGGAAAGGCCGGGAGCGATCATCCCGCCGAGGAATTCGCCCTGGTCGCTGAGGGCATCCACGGTCAGGGCTGTGCCGGCATTGACCACCACACTGGCGCGGGCGGTACGCCGCCAAGCACCGATCAGCGCTGCCCAGCGGTCGCTCCCAAGCTTGGCGGGCTGTTCGTAACGGTTTTTTACTCCGCATTGTTCGGCGCTGGCAGTCAGCCACAGGATGGGCACCGTCCATTTTGCCAGGACCACTTCCAATGCGTCGCGCACGGTTGCACCTGCCACGTTGGAAATCACGATGCGCCGCGGGGTATCGATATCTGCCCAATCCTGCAGCAACCGCTCGGCATTGGGGGTTTCCACCCAACCTTGGCGGCGCCAGTCTTGCCCGTCGTGGCATCCCCATTTGATGCGGCTGTTACCGGCGTCCACGGCGAGTATCACGCCAGCCCCCGCAAGCTGACTTCACCCGAAATGTAACGGGTAATGCCAGATGATGACTCAAGGAGCAGCGCACCGTCATCCGCCACCCCGCGAACAATGCCATCGCGGCGACTCCCATCGGGCATCAGGAGAAACACTGGCTGATCTTGATAAGCGTGATGAGCTTGCCATTCGTCGCGCAGGGAAGGAAATCCGGACTGGTCAAACTGTTCGAGCACGTCGTCGAGATGGCGCAAGAGTGCGGCAAACAGGGTATTGCGCGACGGATTTTGACCGGTCATCGAGTAGACATCGGTTGCAGGCTGGTCGATTTGCGCCAGCAGGGCGTCGCCGAGCTGTAGATTGAGACCGACGCCGATCACCACGGCGCACGGCCCGGACACGTCGCCCTGCATTTCGATAAGAATGCCTGCCAACTTGCGATACTGGTGCTGTACGTCGTTGGGCCATTTCAATGCCCCCCCCTCTATCTTCGCCTCGTTGAAAGCACGCAGCAGGGCAACCCCCACCGCGAGGCTCAATCCCGACAGAAATCCCGCTCCCTGATCGAAACGCCACAGCAACGAAAATGCCAAACCGCCCCCCAAACGGCTTACCCATTGCCTGCCGCGCCGCCCCCGCCCGGCGCTTTGCAACTCGACCGCCACACAGGCCCGGTGCGGCGCCCCCAGCGCGGCTTTGTTGAGCAGTATCCGATTACTCGAATCCGCCTGGTCGAGGATCTCCAGATCGAATTTCCCGGCCTTTTCCCTCAACGCCGTGGCGATAGCTTGTTGGTCCAGCCATTCGATAGGGTCGCGCAGGCGATACCCCCTGCCAGGAACGCGAAAAATCTCCACGCCTGCCTCATCCAGGGATTTCAACGCCTGCCAGATGGAAGCACGGGAAATTCCCAGGTGGTGCGCCATTTCTTCACCGGAACGAAAGCTCCCGTCGCCGAGCAGCCGCAGGATGGAAAAAGCCAAGCTTTTCAAGGAATCGACCTCAGTTTTTCAGAATGGCGAATGGTAACAGCGAATAGCCGCGTCGCCAAAATCTCCGACGTCCGCTACAACCTCTGTCCTACCTAGCGCCAGGCCATTACAATACGGCCCTTAATCTATCGTCCGGAATACCGCGCATGCTGCGATTGACTGAAATAAAACTTCCCCTCGACCATAGCAAATCCGACCTTGCCGCGGCGATCATAAAAAAACTCGGTATCGCCGCCACCGATCTGATGAATTTCAGCATCGCCCGGCGCGGCCATGACGCCCGCAAACGCGACGCCATCCAGTTGGTGTATTCGCTGGACGTCGAACTGAAAAACGAGGCGGTGGTATTGAAGCGCCTCAGCAGCGACCACCACGTTTCCCGGACGCCGGATACGACTTACCACTTTGTCGCCCAGGCTCCGGCGAATCTGCCGTCCCGTCCAGTGGTCATCGGAACCGGCCCGGCAGGCCTGTTCGCCGGGCTGATCCTCGCGCAAATGGGCTTTCGCCCGATTATCCTGGAACGCGGCAAGAGTGTGCGCGAACGCACCAAGGATACTTTTGGCCTGTGGCGGCAAGGCAAACTCGACCCGGAGTCGAACGTGCAGTTCGGCGAAGGCGGCGCCGGAACGTTCTCCGACGGCAAGTTGCATACCCAGATCAAGGATCCCAAGCATTACGGACGCAAGGTGCTCACCGAGTTCGTCAAGGCCGGGGCTCCCGAGGAAATTCTCTACGTCAGCAAACCTCACATCGGCACTTTCCGACTGGTAAGCATGGTCGAAAAGATGCGTACCAACATCGAATCGCTAGGCGGAGAAATCCGCTTCCAAAGCCGCGTCGCAGACATCGAAATTCTCGATGAACAGGTCAACGCGGTGGTCCTCGCCGGCGGGGAGAAGATCCCCGCCAGCCATGTCGTACTTGCGGTTGGTCATAGTGCTCGCGACACCTTTGAAATGTTGTTCGAGCGTGGCGTCTATATGGAACCCAAGCCTTTTTCCGTCGGCTTTCGCATTGAACACCCGCAATCGCTTATAGACCGCTGCCGCTTTGGTAAAAGCGCCGGCAACCCGCTGCTTGGCGCGGCAGATTACAAGCTCGTCCACCACTGTCGCAACGGACGCTCGGTTTACAGTTTCTGCATGTGCCCTGGAGGCACCGTGGTCGCCGCCACCTCCGAAGCCGGGCGGGTCGTCACCAACGGCATGAGCCAATATTCACGCAACGAACGCAACGCCAACAGCGGCATTGTTGTCGAGGTCTCGCCAAACGATTTCCCCGGACATCCCTTGGCCGGCATCGAATTCCAAAGGCAGTGGGAGTCGCGCGCCTTTGAACTGGGCGGTCGCGATTACCGGGCTCCCGGCCAACTGGTCGGCGATTTTCTGGCAGGTAGACCGTCTACAGCGTTTGGCAACGTTCTGCCCTCATACACCCCGGGCGTGAACCTCTGCGACCTCAGCACGGCGCTACCCGACTATGCCATCGCTGCGATACGCGAGGCTCTTCCCGCCTTCGACAAGCAAATCAGAGGCTTCGCCATGGCCGACGCCGTCCTGACCGGAGTGGAAACCCGCACCTCCTCGCCGATACGCATCAAACGCGGCGAGGATTGTCAGAGCATCAACACCCATGGTCTCTATCCGGCTGGCGAAGGCGCTGGCTACGCGGGCGGGATCTTGTCCGCCGCAGTCGACGGGATCAAGGTTGCCGAGGCTCTTGCGTTAAGCATGGCGAAAGGGGAGTAGTGCATCGACGGAAGAACGAAGGAGGGAATTGAGGTATTTTTGAAGCACAAAAGACCAAAGCCCTCACGAGGAGGGCTTTGGTTTGCTATAGGAGCCTGGCGGTGACCTACTTTCACATGCGTAGTGCACACTATCATCGGCGCGGAGTCGTTT
>Ga0208371_1000030_pt1 | contig 136988 bp, 129 predicted proteins | sample SubbioCR12Aug_1A_FD_184827 | JGI IMG/M metagenome (GOLD analysis project Ga0208371, IMG submission 184827) | Serpentinite rock and fluid subsurface biosphere microbial communities from McLaughlin Reserve, California, USA - CR12Aug_1A (SPAdes) | ecosystem: Environmental > Terrestrial > Deep... | reverse complement strand
TGTAGGAGGTAGTAACGGCGATGGGGTCGGCAACGGCGGTGATTTTGCCTTCGGCGTCGCGGGTGATGCTGACTGACCCTCCAAGTGAGTCTGCTATTGATGCCAGCCGGCTCATGGCGTCGTAGCTGTAGGTGATGGATGAGCCAAATTCATCGGTGAGGCCGAGGAGGTTGCCGGCTCCATCGTAGGTATAGGTGCGGCTACCGCCCTTGTTGTTGGTCGTGCCGGTCAACGTGCCGTCTGGGGCATAGGCGTATTGGCTGCTCATCACCAATGTGCCGGCGGGGTCGCGAATCTCACGGGCAGTGATTTTGCCGAGCAGGTTGCGGGTCAACGTGAACTGGTTGCCTTTCGGATCCTGGGCGGTTTTGAGGTCGTTGGCGCCATCGTAGGTGAAGGTATAAACGCCGCCGCCCGGCAGGGTGAGCGAGGTCAACAGGCCGGTGGGCGAATAGGCGTAAGCGGTAGTTTGTCCGGCGATAGTGGTGGAAAGGATGCGCCCCCGGGCATCGTAACTGTATTGGGTGACGACGCCATCCGGGTCGGTCACGGAAAGAGGGCGTCCATGGGCGTCGGTGGCGGTAATGCGCATGGTTCGCCCCAGTTGGTTGACCACGGTGTTCAAAGCGCCGGTGCTGTCGTAGGTTAACGTGGTGTGGCCGGATTGGGGATCATCGAGGCTGGTGATATGGCCTTGCGCATCGTAGGTATAACGCCAGACCTGCGATTTTCCCCCGCCGCTCCTGGTCAGCATGACAAGATTGCCTGCCCCATCGTAGGCGTAGGTGGTAATGCTGTTGGAGTCGCTATGGCTCAGCAACCGGTTGTAAACCGGGTCGTAGATATCTACCGTGACCAATCCGCTGGGAAACGTAGTGGTGGTTTGATTTCCAGTGGCGTCATAGCCGTAATAAGTACCGTTGCCATTGAAATCGCTTGAATAGACCAGTCTTCCGGTGTCGTCGTAATCCTGTGTGGCTGCCGTATTGGAACAGCCGGTTCCGCAAAAGCCAGAAACCGATGTCAAGAGCGGATTGCCTTGATAACTCTGGAATTGATATACGAGAGTACGCCCGGTGGCATCGGTGACGCTCGTCGAACCGTTGGTGTTGTATACGAGGTTAACCGGCTGCAAGCCTTGCCCCGCCTCGCGGTGGATAGCGCGGCGTTGCGTGTCGTATCCGATTCTGGTGATCACGTTGCCGACAGCATCGTCGATTTCAGTCAAAGCGCCCGGTAAGGCGCTGTTCTGGTATTTGTAGTTTTCCCCCCATGCGGATGGCCCGTTCACTGCGGAGAGGTTGTTTTGCGCGTCATAAGCGTAGGTCAGGATATAGCCGCCAGGGCCGGTAATTTGGCTCAGCAGCCCAGCGGCGTTGTAGGCGAAGACCAGCGTTCTACTGCCTGAGGACGTGACCTGATCCAAGCGCCCTGCGCTGTCGTAGGTCAGGGTTGCAGTCCATCCGCCAGCGAGTTTTAGGGATATGAGGCGGAATTGATTGCCGGCGGGATCACCCGAAGGGGAAAAAATCCGCAAGGCTCCATCGCCGCTACGAATGGTGAAAGCGCTGCAACGCGTGGCGTCCTGCTGGCGAAATAACAAGCCGATAATTCCAGTATTGTTAATCGCAGAGGTTGTTGATGTCGGGGAAACACACGTTACTTGAGCTTTGCTATCACCGAGCATTTTCCACGAGCCAGAGGAGGTATTGATCGCGAGAGAATTTCCATTAGCCGAATACATGACCGCATGGCCGGGAAAATTGTAGCTGCGGGATGTGTTATAGGTCGGGGAGAGGCTGTTTTGCTGATCGTGGGCGCGGTAATATGGCCCCCATATTTCCGTGACCATTGTTTCCTGCTGTGTGACTATCAACCTTTCCGTCAGGTAGGACATGGACCAACCTTGTCCGAGCGGGCCAAGCGTCGTGTTCCGACTGTTGTAGTTGCGTGAAAGGCTAAAGGAAGTCTCGGCAAAACCGGGATAATCAACTGTTGTATGGGTAAAACTGCCGGTTCCCTGATTGATGGCAGCAAGAACAGGCAGATTGCACAGCCCTACAAATAGCGCAAACAATTGCTTATGAAATTTCACGGCAAGACTCCAAATCAGTATTCAATCTGCGAGAACAGTGCGAGGCAAAGTGTAATTTTGTGCGGATTCAAATTGGGCAATATGACGTCGGGTCGTCGTCGCTAGGTGGGTCGGTGCTTGGATCGCCCGGCGGCACCGAGAAATCGGGCTCGTTACAATTATCTCTCGGCCAAGTGCTTCCACCAGTGTAATAAGGCTGATCTGCATATTCTGAAGATTCGAGACATAGGGAATCTGGAACGGGAGCGCATATCCAACCATCGCAGGAATATGGATTGCAATAGAACGGATCCATCTGCTGAAGACAGCGTTGATGATTTTCTTCGCATATCCCCGTATTTGTTGCGATCCATCCTTCCTGGCAGTTCAACGCCACTGAAGTTAAAGGGAAGTAAAAGAAGTAGCATCCGAGAATAGTGGGTAGCATTGATTTCTTGACTTTTTGAAATGTGTTATTTCCGTGTTCCATGCGAGCCTCCATCTAGTAATTTGGGTTTCATCAGTTACAAGGTGATTCCTGCAAATCACCAATTCAAACCGGGTTGTAGAATCAACATAACTAGAAACGAATTGACGCCCTCGTTACCTGTGCATTGATTGCTCCATTGGCCCCCTGAAGTTGCCATTACTAAATAGGGATTTTGATAATCCACCTGAAGCATCCCGAAATACGTCGATCTTTTTTCATGGTCTTGTCGTTCCCTTGAGGTTGTCATTGCGACGTTTGGGCATCCCTTTCACTGGATGACGCACCACTGCAACGCCGAAATTTACCCCTTTCGAAATCGATATGTAACTGTCATTTATTACAGTTACGTAAGACCTAAAAATCTGATAGCGTCTGAAAATTTTGCCCCGACATCCACCCGACCCAAGAAGGCCAGAGCACGAAATAAAGGCTGAAATAGACGGTCGGATCGCGTCATGCAGGATGTTTTTTGTTTTGCGAGATCAGGTCTTCAGGCTTGATGACCTGGATGCCGAATCGGAACGATTCACGGCCAAGCTGAATTACCGGCAGGCCATCGCATCTGCTTGGTGATGGTGCCTGTCTATGAAGCTGCCGAGCGGCGCGCCAGGACTTGGTAGGTGGCCGCCGCCGTGATGCCGAACACCGCGTGAGTCGCGGCGGTGATGGGGTCGCGGGCCGCGCTGAACCACGGAAAAAATATCGTGAAGCCGTACAGGTTGATGACGTACAGGAGCACCCCGAACAGGGCGCCGGCGCCCAGCCATTGGCGGCTGTCGAGCCGCGCCAGCAGTGTGGCGAGGATCAGGCCGTAGAGGGCGGACAGGATCAGGTGAACCAGCGTCGCGACCACGGTAATGCCGGCGTCGAAGCCGGCGGGGGGCGGCAGGACCGCGCGGCCCATGACGATGGCCGCGGTCAGGCGGGTATCGCGGAAGAATATTCCCGGCAGGGCGTCGGTAAAGCCCCACCAGCACGCCACCTGGAAGACGGTGGCCAGGAACCCCGCAACGATCCCGGCGACCATGGCGCGACGTGCTTGCAACGGCCTCAGAAGCCCCAATTCATGCCCACCGAAAAATTCCACCGCGCTGCCAGTTGCAGCCCGTTGACCTGTTGGTAGAGCGGCACCTGGAGGAAGGAATACACCTTCCAGTTGCGATCCACGTTCACGGTAATGCCGGGGCTGAGATAGATCAGTTTGCCGCCGGTATTATCGGGGTCGCCGTTGGCGCCGCGGTCGCGGTCGCGCAGTTGGCCGTTCAACTGGAGCTGGGGTGACACGGACTGGCTCAGATAATAACGGGTGCCCAGGTTGAGATTGAGCGACTTGCCGGGGCGGTAATCCTCCTGGGTGTTGACCGCCTGCTGGTACAGCGCCTGGCCGAACCATCCCCAATCGTGGTTCAGGTTGCCGAAATGGTAAACCCCCACGATCAGGTCGGTGCTGCCGGTACCGGGCTGCAGGCTGCGGTCGAGCGCGTTGCCGGCCTGCGGGCCGCTGTTGAAATTGGCGCGGTAGGGGCCGCTCGGCAGCTTCACGCCGAACACCGCGCCACTGTCCATCTCCGGGGAGAATCCCTGGTAGCGTCCGAGTATCCTGGCATCGCCCAGGGTGCGGGTATGCGACGCGGAAAGCTCGCTATCCTGCGCGGCCACGGTGTCGTGGGCGCGGTCGAGATACGGTAACTGAACGTTGATGCCCCATACCCGGTTGGGACTGTAATCGAGGCCCAGCGTGTAATGATGCGTGGTGGTGTCGTGCTCGATCTCCCGCTCGCCGGGAAAGGTGAACGAGCCGGCGTTGCCGGTGCCTTGGCGCAACTGGTTCTGGTCGAGGTAGTCGTAGCGAAAATCCAGGCGCAACCCCGGCTTGGCGAAGAGTCCCTGGCTTTCCCAATCCGAGTTCAATAGGCACATGCCGCTCGAACAGGCCGAGGCGAGGGCCGGCAGGAGGGCCGCCAGCAAGCCGGCGCCGAGGGCGGCCTGCCATGCTTGAGGGTAAGTCGTGGAGCGAGATGCACGCATCTTTTTTCCTTTCATTTCGGATTTGGCCGGTTTCATGCGCTGACCAACAAGCCCTTTTCTATGGCATACGCCGTCAACATCGAGGCGTTGTGCAAATCGAGCTTCTTCATCAGGTTGGAACGGTGTTTTTCGACCGTCTTCACGCTCAAGAATAGGTAATCCGCGATGAACTTGTTGGACTTGCCCTCGGCGATCAGTTTCAGTATCTGGCGTTCGCGATGGGTCAGGGCGTCCATCGAGCCGGCGGCGCAGGTCGCCTTGCCGGTACCCAGGTAGCCGGTAATCACCTTCGCCGAAATATCCGGGCTCAGGTAGATTTTGCCGTTCAGCACGCTACGCACCGCGACGCGCAATTCGTCGTGGGTGGCATCCTTGAGGATGTACCCGTCGGCCCCCGCTTGCAGGCTTTCGTGGATGTACTCTTCGGTCTTGTGGAGGGTAAGGACCAGGACGAAAGTGCCGGGGTAGCGCCGCTTGATTTCCTTGATGGCCTCGATACCGTTCATGCCCGGCATGGACAGGTCCATCAGCACCAGGTTGGGCGCCAGCGCGCCGATGACGCGGATGGCGTCGCGGCCATTGTCCGCCTCGCCGACGATTTCCATATCCGAGTCCTGCGACAAGAGCGAGCGCAGCCCGGCCCTGAGCAGCGTGTGATCTTCAACGATCAAAATGCGTCTATTTCCTAACATTGGTTCCTCCTATCACTCCTCCGGTAAGCCCTTGAGGAACGTTGTTTGATACCGCCATAAAAACCCAGTCCGTGTACTTGGTCGCACTTTCGAAATTCTGGTCGGCCTTGCTGAAATGGGCCTTCTTCAGCGGCACGTCCTCCGACAGGCTGTACACCCCGATAATTTCGCCGCTCGCGTTCTTGAACAGCCCCCACTCGGCCCGACCGGTGATCGGGTCGGTGTAAATCTTGCGCAGATGGCGGCGTATTCCCGGGAAGCGCGGGTCTTTCAGCAAGTCTTCCAAACGCGCCGGATAACGCCCTGCCACGCTCGGCGCGAACATCGCGTAGTGGTTGATGGCGCGGCGGAACTGGTTGCCGATGAACAGCAGTTCCTGTTCCTTTTCCTGCTGTTGCGCCGTGTGCCATACCGTTCCGACCGCCGCCAACGCCACGCCCATGATGGCGATGAACAACATCACCGCGAGATAGGTGAACCCGTCCATCCGCACCGGTCGCCCGCGTTTTCCGCCATGCCTGATCGAGAGTGACGCCATATCACCAGTCCTTGTATTCGCTGCCGTCGCGGGCAACGCCGGGCGCCCCGCTCCTGATGTCGAACACCATGCCTTTTTCCGGCCCGTCGGGCGAGACGATCACCCAGGTGGCGGTGCTGTCGGTAAGCGGGTCGAACGGCACGCTGCGCAAGTATTTCTTGGTCACCAGCATGTCCAGCGCATCCGGGTACTTGCCGTTGTCGCCGTAATACTTGTCCAGCGCCTGCCGCGTCAGCGCCAGGTTTTCGCGCAGCACCGCCTCGCGGGCCTTGTCGACGCTGTTGTAGTAGCGCGGCACGGCGATGCTCAGGAGCATCGCAATGATCGCCATTACCACCAGCAACTCGACCAGGGTGAAGCCCGCTTCACCAGTTTTTGTAGGCAATGCCATTCAGCCCGACCCCCGGCGCCAGCGAATACACGTCGAACACATCCTCGCCTTGCTCAGGCGCGTCGTAACTGCTGGCATAACTGCGCTTGCCCCAGCTTTCGTCGTCCGGCCGCGTCGGGTCGGGAAACGTCGGGTCGCGCGGAATCCGCCGCAGAAAATAGATTTTCACCTTCTTGCCCGGACTGCTTTCATCGGTCACCCCGTCCACCAGCACTTTCAGCGAGGGCGGATAACCGGATTTCCCGGCCTGTTTAGGGATGCGGCCTTCGTCCAGCGCCTGCTTGTAAGCATCCAGCGCGTTGCGAATTTCCCGCAACGCCACCCGCAGCTCGCTTTCCTTGCTGCGCTGCACCGTGATTTCGGCCATCGGCAGGGCAACCGTCGCCAGCAGGCTGATGATCGCCACCGTGACCACCATCTCGATCAGGGTGAAGCCGCGTTTTGCTGAGAGTTTGTTCATGCTCAGGGCACCACCGAAAGGGCATGGGGTTCCGGTCCATGCAGGTTCAGTTTAGTGCCCCCGGCGCCGGCCAGCGTCAACTGGCTCACCGAAATGCTCGACTGGGGGTCCGCGCCGACCACCTCGAACCCTACCGTGACGATGCTGGCAGGGCCGGGCGCGCTGGGCGCGTCGCCCAACAGGTCGACTTTTATCACGCCCTTGTCCGCCTCGATGGCCTTGTTGAAGCTGGAGCGGGTATTGCCGCGCTTCAGCAGGTCGCCTTCGAGGATGTTGAATGGCTTGAGCACCTTGGGATCGAAATGCAGGTTGCAGCCGACCATCCGCACCCCCTGCCCGGAGGGGGTGGCGAGCGTCACGACGACCCGGTCGCCGACCTTGGCATCGCTCGGTCCTTGCCAGGCGAGTTCCAGAGGCTCGCTGGCGGCCGTGGAGGCCTGCGGCGGCGCGGGCCGGGGCGCAGGAACGGCGGGAACACCTGGAGGCGCCGCCGCGGGCATGACGGGTGCGGCAGGCAGGGCGGCCAGGGGCATGTCGGTAGGCGCTGAAACCGCGATCTTGCCGAGCGGCTTCAGCCCTTGGTAGGCGCTGCGCAAGCCGGTTTCGGTGCCGGTCCAGTATTCCGTTTCGCGCATGTCCGGCAGGCGCGGCGTGCCGACGATGCGCGGGGTGATCGACAGGACGATCTCGGTTTTCTTGAGGTCGTCGCCATGGCTGGAAAACAGGCGTCCCAGAACCGGCAACTGGCCGAGGCCGGGAATCATGTTGGCGGTCTGGCGATCCTCGTCGTTGATCAGGCCGGCCAGTATCTGGGTTTCCCCGTCCTTGAGGCGCAGCACGGTGTTGGCGTTGCGCGTGCCGATCTGGTAGGCCAGCGTCCCGGAAACCGGGTTGGCGATTTCCTTGATGATCGAGCTGACGTCGAGGTTGAGCTTGATCGACACTTCGCGGTCGAGATGGATGTCCGGCTCGACTTCGAGCTTCAGGCCCACGTCGAGATACTGGACGCTGCCGGTCACCACCGGCGAGCCGGTCGACACCGGGGTGATGGCATTGGTGATGACCGGCACGCGGTCGCCGATCATCACCTTGGCCTTCTCGCGGTTGCGCACCCGGATGCGCGGGCTGGCGAGGAGATTGGCGTCGCCGTCCTGGAGCTTCAGGTTGATGGTGGCCGCCAGGGCCGGGCTGGTGGCAATCCGGTTGCCGTTGAGCTGGCGCAGGTCGTTGAGGGTGATGGCGTTGCTGCTGGGCGTGCTTCCCGTAGTGGTAGTGGTTCCCGTAGTCCCGCCGGCAGCGGCAGCGGCGAGCGCCGCGCCGCCCATGGCGGTGAAGGTGACCTGGTTGGGATAGTCGATACCGATCTGGGAGAGGCGCGTGCGGCTGACTTCGAGGACTTCCACTTCCAGCATGACTTCGGGGTCGGCGATGTCCTGGTCGGCGACCAGTTTTTCGGCGATGCGGATCGCGTCCGGCGTGTCGCGCATCACGATCGAGTTGGTTTTCTCGTGGATGAACACGTCCTTGGTTTTCAGCAGGGTTTTCAACATGGTCAGCACCTGCTTGGGATCGGCGTTGGTCAGGTGGAAGCTGCGGATCTTGAGATCCTGGTAATCCTTGAGCTTGGCCGGCAGGTTGGGATAGACGAAGAGCGTGTTGTCGTTGATGATTTTCTTCTCCAACTGGCTTTGCAGCAGGATCATTTCGATGGTGTCCTCGACCGACACATCCTTGACGAAGATCGAGATTTTCAGTTCCGGCTTGACGTCCTTGTCGAGCACGATATTGATGCCGCTGGTGCGCGATAGCGCCTCGAACACCATCTTCAGATTGGCGTCGCGAAATTGCAGGGAAACCGGTTTCTTGAACCGCGCGCCGAGGCCCGGCGCGCTTAGTTGCTCCTTGAGCGCGCGCTCGTCGATTTGCCGTTGCAGGGTGGCGGCCCGGAGGTTTTTGGGGTTCTCCGTAAGCACGATTTTCACGGCGGAACGTGCGCCGTCCAGGTCGTCTTTCTTGAGGAAATTCTCGGCATCGGCAAGCTGGTCGTCGTGACGCCGGTCCATGGCGAGTTGTGCCAGCCCTTCCTGGGCGCGGCGGCTGTCGGGGTCAAGCGTGAGGACGCGCTGGTAGATCGCGCGGGCGGCTTCGCGATGCTCGGCGATGCGCTCGTTGGCGGCGCCGGCAATCAGCCGGTTGAGCGCCTGCTCGCGACCGCGCAGCGCGGCGGTGCGATAGGAAAAATTACCGGGGTCGGCCTTGGCGGCGGCGTCGAGTTTCGCCAGGCCTTCCTCGACCTTGCCCTCGTTCAGCAGCGTCATGCCGTCGCGATGGAGTTGCTGCCCGGCGCATCCGCCCAGCAGTCCGCCGAGGAGCAGGAACAGCGTGAGGTTTTTTTTCAGTGGCAAGTTCATCTGGCGTTCCTTTTATGAATCGCCGCCAACCGGCAGCGATTGCTTGATATTCAGGGGCAGGTAAGTGATTTCCAGTTGTCCCGCGGCAACCCCGTCGATGCGGTACATGCCGTCGACGATGTCGCCCGGCGCGACGGTATAAACCCGGTCCCCCATGCTCAGAATGACCACCCGCACGGAACTGTCCGCATACTGACCAAGATAGGCGAACGGTAGCGGCGGTGCACTCGGCGGCGGGGGCGGCAGCACCGGCGCCGGTGGCGGGGGCGGCGGCGCGACATACCAGGACGTCGCGCCGAACGGATTGCCGGGCGGGGTTTCGGCTTCCTTGTGGGCGGCGCTCTGGCTGAGCCGTTCCAGTTCGACGTGGATGGCCGCCGTGCGCACCGGCTCGCGCGGCGTTTCCCGGATCTCCGGCCCGGAGCGGGCCGAGGTCCGTACCACGGCCCCCGACAAATCGTCGAAGCCGTTTTTCTCGGACGCGCCGACTGAAACGAGCGAAACCGCCGCGATGCAGATGCCGATGAGGGGGCGCGACAGCGTCATGATTCCTGCCCCAGGTAGAGCACCAGCCCGATCTTGGCCTCGATGGCGGTATCGCTGATTTTCTGGCGCTCGAACTGGATGCTTTCCAACGAGAACACCGGGATTTCGAGGGGCAGGGCGGAAACGAATTTCCTGATCTGCGTGTATTCGCCCTTGATCGGAAAAGTCATCTTGAGTTGCACCAGTTTCCCGACCTTGTCGCGCGCCACCTTGTAGTCGCCCTGGTCGAGGCTCAGGCCGTGGCTTTCCGCCAATACCACCAGTTTCTCGATCCAGCGCGGCGAGCTTTTTTCGCCGGGAAAGATCCGGTAGAACGACGCCAACTGCTCGGCCTGGGTAAGCCGTTCGGCCTCGGGCAGTGCGGCGCGCTGTTTGATCCGTTCCCCCACCGAAAGGCTGTTCCGGTGGGCCGTTTCCAGGCGCGTCTGGGCCGGCTGGATCGCCGAGAAATAGAAAGCCGGACACATTGCCAGCACGCCCAGGCCCACCACGCCGGGCAGCCCCAGTTGGCGGAGGCCGCGCCGCATGGCCCAGCGCAGCCGGTGCCAGGCCGCCGTGCCGTCGGACGGCAGGGTAAAGGTCGGGCGCTTCAATACCGCCGCCATCCAGTTGTTCATGGCATTTCCTTCCATGCCGCCAGCACCGTGAATTGCACCGGCTTTTCCGGGACATTCAACTGGACCTGGTGGTTTTGCAGGTAAACGGTGCCGAAAATATCCTGTTCTTCCAGGCGCGTGACGTAACCCAGCATGGCCAGGATGTTCCGCGCTTCGCCGCTGATCTTGACGGTGCGCTTGGCGATGTCCGGCTCCATGGCCAGCAAGGCCACGTCCTTGTCGCTCGACGATTCGACCGAATCGAACAGCTTGTCCCACGGCAGAGTGAGTTGGCGCAGCACTTCGTTGGCCTGGCTCACTTCCTGTTCGAGATCCTTGCCCTGCTCTCCCGAGGTCGCCAGGCGCTTGAAGGGGCGTTCGACCCCTTCCAGGTGCGCTTCCAGGCCGGCGGCTTGGTGGCTGAGTCCGCGCTGGTAGCCGGCGAGCAGGATCGCGGCCGCCAGGGCGACGACCAGCAACGCCGTTCCGCCCCAGGGGAACGGCTTGCCGCGTTGATAATCGAGGTAAAGGCGCGCCATCGCGATGCTCAGTTCATCGCCAGGGCGAGCGATTCGCCGGCTCGCGGGGCCAGTTCGGCCGGCAACGACCATTGCAGGCGTTCGAGCTTCCAGCGCTCGCGTAGCGGCTGTGCGCCGTCGGGGGATTCGGTGGCGCACAGCCACACTTCCTCCGGCAGCGCCGCGGAATCCGCCAGATACGCTTCGCGCTCCAGGATCACCGGCAGTTCTTCGCGCCAGGCGCTGCCGACCCGCAAGGTTCGCAGGCTGACCCAGCAACCCTTGTGGAGGCGGGCCACGCACAGGTTTCCCGGCTCTTGCAGCACGAACCAGGCATTGCGCCCGCGCAGCCGGGAGCGGTTGGCGTTGTAAGCCGCCATCAACTGGGGCTGGATCGAGGCGATGCGCATCCCCAAGCGGCCGAACAACTCGCGCAAGGCGTCCGGCAGGTGGCCGTCCACCGCGCTCGCCAACTGCGTCGTACCCGCCTTGCCGGGGCTGAGGCGCAGTTCCCAGGTATCCGCCACTTCCCCATAGAGATTCCTGAAACAATGGCGCGCCACCGCGATTTCCTCTTCCTCGTCGCTGAGCGCGCCGCTCCACGGCACCAGGGCATAGCGCACCAGTTGATTGGAGAGGATCAGCGTGGCGCGCGAGCGGCTGCGCGCCGCGTCCGCCAGCGCCGTTTCGAGCATCTCCAGCGCGCCCTCCCAGGGGGCTTCGGCGCCGCGCGGGGCCGGAATGATCTGGTTGGTCAGTTCGCGGCGCACCACACCCCGATAGGTGAAGTCGCGGCGGATGTGCGACAGCACGAAACGCTCCGGGTACAGCACGATGTGAAATTCGTCAGGCAACAAAAGTGACACGATTGATCTCCTGTAACGTGGTTTCGCCTTTGGCCACCAGGTCCAGCGCCAACTCGCGCAGGAAGCGGGTGCCGTTGCGACGGGCCGCCTCGCGGATCAGGCGGATCGGATGCTTGCCGGTGATGAGCTCGCGGATGTTGTCGGTGAGGTGGAGGATTTCCCCAATCGCCTTGCGTCCCTTGAAGCCGGTGCCGCGGCATTGCCCGCAGCCCCGCCCGACGCGGAACTGCATGTCTTGCGCCATGTTTGCGTCGATCCCGGAATCCTTGAGCAGTTGCGGGTCGGGGTGGTCTTCGGCCAGGCAGTGCGGGCAATTCACCCGTACCAGGCGCTGCGCCAGGATGCCGTTCAAGGCGGACACGAAACTGTAGGGATCGACCCCCATGTGGTTGAAGCGGCCGATGACGTCGAAGACGTTGTTGGCGTGCACGGTGGTGAATACCAAGTGCCCGGTCAGGGCCGATTGCACGGCGATTTGCGCGGTTTCTTCGTCGCGGATCTCGCCCACCATGATCTTGTCCGGGTCGTGGCGGAGGATCGAGCGCAGGCCGCGCGCGAAGGTCAGCCCTTTCTTCTCGTTCACCGGGATTTGCAGGACGCCCGACAACTGGTACTCGACCGGATCCTCGATGGTGATGATCTTGTCCTGGCCGTTGTTGATTTCGCTGATCGCCGCATACAGCGTGGTGGTCTTGCCGCTGCCGGTCGGGCCGGTCACCAGCACCATCCCGTAAGGCTCGCTGGAGAGCCGCCGCATCTTGGTCACGGTGGCGGGGTCGAAACCCAGGTAGCTCAAGCGCAGTCCCTTGAGGTGGTCGGTCAGGGTCTGCTTGTCGAGGATGCGCAGCACCGAGTCCTCGCCGAAAATGCTGGGCATGATGGAAACCCGGAAATCCACTTCGCGCCCGTTCACCGACACCTTGAAGCGCCCGTCCTGGGGAACGCGCCGCTCGGCGATGTCGAGTTCCGACATCACCTTGATGCGGGAGATCACCTGCTCCGTCAATTCCACGCCGCTCACCGAACCCACCGAGGTCAGCACGCCGTCGACGCGGCACTTGATCCCCAGCCCGTTCGGCCCAGTCTCCAGGTGAATGTCGCTGGCGCCCATCCGCAGGGCATCGTAGATCGTCGAATGGACCAGCTTGACCACCGGGCTGGAGTCCTCGCTGATGGTCTTGTAGGAGAGATCTTCGACCCCTTCCCGGGATGCCGCATCCTTGTCGCTCACCGCCAGCAGGCTGTCCATGGCGCGCAGGGTTTCCTCGAAGCGCGCCAGGTAAGCCGCGACGTTGGCGTGATGGGCGAGCGCCAGGGAAAAGCCGGCAGCGATGCGCTGTTCCGCCCACGACTGGAGCGCCGCGTCGAACGGGTCGCTGATCGCCAGGAGCAGGTTTTCGCCGTCGCGCAGCGCCACGCAGCCATGTTCGAGCGCCTCGCCGAAGGGCAGGACGTCGAATGCCGGCTCCCGCTCGTGGAGGTCGTCCATGGACAGCAGCGGGTAATGGAACATCGCGGCCAGGGTTTGCATGAAATCCGGGGCGGCCATCCCCGACTGTTCCTCCAGGGTTTCGGCGACCCTGCGCCGCGCCGGCAGGGCGGCGGCCCGTGCCGCGCGCACCTGCTCGGGGGTAAAGCGGGAAAAGGCCGGGGGACGAATGACCGCGGCGCTGTCGGAATGATTCATTGGATGCTCCCGGCAAGTTCGAAAATCGGGAAATACATGAGCATGACGATGCCGCCGATCACCAGCCCGATGAATACCATCAGCAACGGCTCGAAAAGCTTGGTGAAGCGCACCACCCAGCGGGCGGTTTCCTCTTCGTAAAAGGCCGCGATGCGCTCCATCATTTCGCCCATCCGCCCGGTGCGTTCGCCCACCCGCAACATGCGCAGCGCCACCGGCGTGGTGAGGTTGTATTGCTCCATCGCCTGGGAAATGGTGTGGCCCTCGCGGATGCGGGTGGTCGCCAGCGCCAGGCTGCCGCGCAGCGACGAGCGCAACAGGTCGGAGACCATCTGCAGGGCCGGCACCACCGGCATCCCACCGCGCAGCAGCATGCCCAGCGAGCGGTAGAAACGCGACAACTGGTAGAGATGGAGGCGCGCGCCGACGCTGGGCAGTTGCCACAACTTGCGATCCAGCCATTGCTTGAAGGCGGGCCGGCTCGCGGCGTGCGCCAGCATCCCGAGGATCACCACCAGGCCGGCCAGCAGCTTGGTGCCGTTGGCTTCGAGGAACAGCCCGGATTTCATCAGGAGCAGCGACATCAGCGGCAGATTGCGGCCGATGTCGGCGTAGACGTGGCTGAAGCGCGGCACCACGTACATCATCAGGAACAGCGTCACCAAGCCGCCGACTACCGCCAGCAGCGCCGGGTAGATCGAGGCGCCGACCACCTGCTGGCGGACTCCGTCCATCTGGGTTTGATAGGCGATGTAGCGCGACAGCGCTTCCGCCATGGCGCCGGTCTTTTCGCTGGCGCGGATCATCGCGACGTACAGCGGCGGGAAATTCGCTCGCGACTGCTGCAAGGCCACCGACAAGGGATGCCCCTCGCTCAGCGAAGCGCAGATCTGTGCCAGGGTATTGCGGATCTCCGGATTGGTTTCCTTCTCCGACAGGGTTTCGATGGCATCCACCAGGGCCAGTCCGGCTTCCAACAGCGCCAGCAATTCCTGGCTGAACAGCACCAGGGGAAAGCGCGTGTTGCGGGTTTTCCGCCAACCCGCCCAGGCCTGTTTGGCGTGCACCGCGATGACCGCATAGCCCTGCGCTTTGGCCTGCCCGGCGGCATCGGCGGCATCCACGGCGTCCAGCACCAGTGCCGTTACGCCTTCGCCGCCCCTTATCGCTTTCACTTCGTAGCGCATCGTGTCTCTCGCCTCTTGAATAGTTGCCGGAGCGGCTACCAGTTCTTGATGTCCGCCGCCTCGCCCTCGCCGCCGGGCTGGCCATCCTTGCCATACGACAGCAGGTCGTAATCGCCGTGTTCGCCGGGAATCTTGTAAACGTAGCGATTGCCCCACGGGTCGAGCGGCACTTCCTTCATCAGATACGGGCCATCCCAGCGCGGTTCGTTGGTCGGGCGGACGATCAGCGCCGCCAAACCCTGGTCCTGGGCCGGGTAGTGGCCGGTATCCAGGCGGTACTGTCCGAGTGCCTTGTCCAGGGCGTCGATTTGCGCGCGGGTGGCCTTGACCTCGGATTTGCCGATCTGGGAAAAGTATTTCGGCCCGACGTAGCCGGCGAGCAAACCGATAATCACCATCACCACCAACAGTTCGAGGAGGGTGAACCCCGCTACGGGCCGAACCCTGCGCTGCGACCGAACTACGGAAATCGTTTTAGTCATCCTTGCCTCGCTCTTTCAGGTAGGTCTACGCTGCAATCGCCATACAGTGCTAAAGGTAGAACTACAGGCCCGACTTTGCCGTGGGGGCAACACTGTATTTTTTTGTACAGGGTGAGGTGTATTTCTTCCGCCCGGCTGGGTTTGCCGCGTTGAAAACCGGGTGCTGCCCCGAGAGCCGCGCGGTCTCCAGCCAGGCTGCCGCCCCCTTTTTGCGAGGTGAGTGAAGAGTTGTCCATCCCTGCTAAACCCGCTTCAAAGGGGGAAACCCTGTAGGGCGATTACCCAGGGGTACCGTGAAGGGGAAATAACGCGGCGTCAGCCGCGCCACCCGGGCGGCGGGAATACCGTCCGGGGGGGCCGGCAAATTCGGGAATGACCTGCTGTTCGATCCGGCGGTGAAAGGGCTTCGCCGGCACCCCCCGCCGGATCGGCGCCATGTGCGGGCTTTCGCGGGAGTGCTCGTGGGCGGGGTCTATCCGACCAGCGCCATCCTTTCAGCCGGCCAGTACACGCGGATCCGCGTTCCGTGGCCTTTTGCCGATTCCAGCGTATAGGTTCCGCCGGACAGTATGGCGCGCTCCTTCATGGTGAGCAGCCCGAGTCCCTTGTTGAAACCGCTGCGCTGACCGGCCTCGACCGGATCGAATCCTTGCCCGTTGTCCTCGATGGACAGGTGAATCGCATCGTCGGCCTTGTCGAGGCCGACCCGGATCCAGTTGGCGCCGGCATGTTTGACGATATTGTTGACCGCTTCCTGGAGAAGACGATAGATCGTCAGTTTGAGCGGGGCCGGCACGTCGGTTTCGGCGACGTAGAAATGTTTTTCCACGATGATCCCGCGACAGGCTTCCTCGAATTCGCGGAAGAACCAGGACAACGTGGCGAGAATGCCCAGGTCGTCGAGCGTCGAAGGCCGCAGGTTCATGGAAATCCGCCGCACCTCGCTAATGGCGTTCTTGACCCGCGGAATCAGGCGGCGCAAGGTATCGCCGGCCTCGCCGTGCGTACCCGAGGCCATCAGCCGGCTGGCTTCCTCCAGCGAAAAGCGGATCAGGCTCAATGATTGGCCAAGCCCGTCATGCAAATCCACGGCGATCCGTTGCCGCTCGTATTCCTGGATTGCCAGAAGCTGGGCCGATAGTTGCCGCACCTCGTGAGGCGAATCGAGGGGGGCCGTATGGGGCATCGGCATCGCCGTATCCCCGCTGCTGCGTAATGGAATTGACATGTTGTCCTCCATGAATAATTGCTGGGAACATCAATGAGCAATTCACCCACTTTATCCACCGTCTCAGTCTAAGTTGACTTTCGGCAGTAATCCATCTGGACGGTTACCTAACAATTTAAAGGGTTTCCTTACCGAAGGCAGCGCCTGGGATTGCCCGCAGCGGCGGGGTGACAACGGAAAACTAGGGATTTCCCTAACCCATAAATAGGATTACGGTCATAGCATGCTCGCTACCGCTCTTCTAGACTCTTTAATTCAAGGCTGAAAATGGGGCGGGTTTCGTATGCGCTCCCAATCCGACAATATATTAAGAAGACTATCGACGATGAGCATCTCAAACCTGGTGGCCGCCCCAATCAATACTCCTTTCTGCAGCACCTGCCTGCACTGGGAAGGAAGTCGGGAATTGAAATCCGGGTATTGCATCACCCCGCTGATGGCGGAGGGTAATTGCGTGCGCACCGCCGACGGGCTGGACGACCCTTCCTGGCAGCCCTATCTCAAGCCGGCGCGGGAATACGGCTGCGAGTTTTGGCGCGGCATGGAATTCGGTCGGGAGTTTGGCGGGCTTAACGCCTGACATTGCGGGGTTCCGCTACCGTATCGATAAAATAAATTTCTAAAACCATGCGGCTGATTTGCCTATCGATGAGGTGGCACCTAGACTGAAACGCCACCCACTTTTCAATAAGGAAACCACCCATGAAACGTTTCTCCGTTTTTCTTGCCCTGGTTGTCATTTCCCTTAGCGCCGGCGCGGATGTGCCGGCCCGTCCTACCCAGTTGAGCCTGGCCAACCCGTTGCAAAAACCTGCCGAAATTCCGCTGACGCAAAAGGCCAAGGTGCTCAACACCATCAACGCCAACCAATACACCTACCTCGAAGTCGTACAGAACAAGAAAACCCTGTGGCTGGCCTCTTCCGCCGTGACCGCGAAGAAGAACGACGTGATTCGCTTCGACGACGGAATGCTCATGAGCAATTTCTACAGCAAGACCCTGAAACGCACTTTCCCGAGCATCGCCTTCGTCAACCGCGTGGTCGTTGCGAATGAAAAGGAGTGACAAAAATAGTGGTTGTGGATGCCCGCCGTCAGGGGTTTTTTCAGTCCGGATATTTCATCTTGTGAAATATCCGGGCCGAATAGGGAGAATCACCTAATTCCTTAGGTGAACACCCAAATAGCTTCTCCCTTACCGGGAAATTAAACTGGACCTGTGGTTAAAGTCGGAAGAGAACCGCTACGGATTTCGAATGGCGTTCACCACAACCCCAACCAGGAGAAGCGCATGAACAAGAAAACGCAATCGAGCCATGAAGTTCTCGGCGGGGGATTCGAGTTTTTCCATACCGCTGAAGAGGATTTGAACAAAATGATGCACGACGCGGAGCATTGTTTCGGTTCCGTCAAACGCTATGCCTGCTCCGACATTTACTGTCAGTGGAAAGCCGAATGCCACGAGGTGGGAAATATCTGGATGATTTAGCGGTCGACCCTATAAAGCTTGTCCAACCAATAACATGAGGAGAAATTTGCAATGCCTACCACCAAATTTCCGTTGCGCGAAAAATACAACAACGTCAGCGATCTCACCCACACCATCACCAGTTTCTTGAACTGGATGGAAAAACAGAAAGGGCTGCGCCTGTGCGAAGCCTATAAGCCGCAGTACGAGTGGTACACCCCGATTTGCGGCAGCAAGGAAGAACTGGCGCTGGAATTTTTCGGGATCGACCTGGCGGAACTCGAAAATGAAAACTGGCTGCTGGCGAGTCAACTCAAGAACGCCCCGGAAAGTCTCTCTGTCCACGCCAGCATGAACTGAAGCACCCGCAACGCAAACCGGTCGAAGCGGCGGCACTCCTCGATTCCCCGCCGCCAGACCGGATCGATTTCGAAATACCCCCTATCTCTTCAATATCCCCGGCGCGATCCGGCCTTTTCTGGCGCGGCGGTTCATGAAATCCGTTTCAAGCTGCGCCCAGGCAATGACCTTTTCGCCGCGCTTGGTAAGGAAAGCGATGCCTTCCCCAGCCACGACGGGCAAGGCGACCGACAGGCTGTCCTTGTCCTCCACCGCCATCAGGATCACCCCGCGCCCCTTGGGCAATTCCTTCACCTCGCCGAGATCGAACAGCGACAGTTTGCCCTTGGCGCTGAACGCCAGGACATGGGTAGCGGCACCGACCAGGTGCGGGGTGAGGACGAATTCCCCCGCCTCGACACGCAGGAATTCCTTGCCGGCTTTCTGACGGGTCGCCATGTCGCCGACCTTGGCGACGAATCCGTAACCGCCGCTGGTGGCGACCAGAATTTTGTTCTCGGCTGCCGCGCACACCATCGCCACGATCCGTGAACTCTGCAAATCGACGAGGGAGGCGACCGGCGCGCCGTCGCCCTTGCCGCCGGGAATGTCGGTGGCCTTGACGTTGTAGGCGCGCCCCAGGGCATCGAGGAGTATCACGGGATGCACGGTGCGGGTTTCGGCGATGCTCAGTTCGCCGTCGCCATCCTTCCAGGACAGCGTGGACTTATCGATGCCGTGGCCGGTGCGGCAACGGATGAAGCCGTTCTTCGAGAGGATGATGGTGATCGGTTCGTCGGCCACCGCTTCGACCTTCGAGGCGGTGATTTTCTCGGCGGCCTGGATCAGGGTGCGGCGTGCGTCGCCGTACTTGGCGGCGTCGCCGGCGATTTCGTCGAAAACCAGCTTGCGCCGCGCCCCCTCGTTGTCGAGCAAGTGGTGGATGCCGGCTTTTTCTTCCTTGAGATTCGCCAGTTCGCGCTCGATCTTGATGCCTTCCAGGCGGGCAAGCTGGCGCAAGCGGATTTCCAGGATGTCCTCGGCCTGTTGTTCGGAGAGCTGGAATTTGGCGATCAGGGCGGCTTTCGGCTCGTCGGACTCGCGGATGGTGCGAATCACATCCTCGATGTTGAGGAAGGCGATCATCCGTCCTTCGAGGATGTGGATGCGCTTGTCCACGTCCTGGAGGCGATGGCGCAGACGGCGTTCGACGGCGACCATGCGGAACGTCGCCCACTCGCGCACTACCTGGGCCAGCCCCTTCTGCTGGGGCTTGCCGTCCAGGCCGATCACCACCATGTTCATCGCCTCGTTGGATTCCAGCGAGGTGTTGGCGAGCAGCACCGCCATCATTTCATCGGGAGTCTGGCGCGACGAGCGCGGCTCGATGATGATGCGCACCCGGTGTTCCTGGTCGGAATCGTCGCGCACGCTTTCCAGCACCGACAGGATCTTGGCCTTCATGGCCTGCTGCTCGGGGGTCAGGGTTTTCTTGCCGGACTTGATCTTGGGATTGGTCAGTTCCTCGATTTCGGCGAGGAATTTGGCGGTGCTGGTTTCCGAGGGCAGCCCGGTAATCACCGCCTGCCATTGGCCGCGCGCCAGTTGTTCGACCGACCACACGGCGCGTACCCGGATGCTGCCGCGCCCGCTTTCGTAAGCGCGGCGAATTTCCTCGTCGCTGGAGATGATGTGCCCGCCGCACGGAAAATCCGGGCCGGGAACGCAGTCCAGAATCGCCTCGTTGCTCACTGTCGGATCGCTCACCACGAGCTTGCAGGCAGCGGCGACCTCTCTCAGATTGTGCGAGGGAATGTTGGTCGCCATGCCCACCGCGATGCCGGAAGCGCCGTTCAGCAGCAGCACCGGCAGGCGGGCCGACAGCAAGGTCGGCTCCAGGAAGGAACCGTCGTAGTTATCCGAGAAATCGACGGTGCCCTTGTCGAGTTCGGAGAGCAGGATTTCCTCGGCGAACTTCGACAGCCGGACTTCGGTATAACGCATCGCCGCCGCGCCGTCGCCGTCGCGCGAGCCGAAATTCCCCTGCCCGTCGATCAATGGGTAGCGCAGCGAAAAGTCCTGCGCCATGCGCACCGCGGCATCGTAGACCGAGGAGTCGCCGTGGGGATGAAATTTACCGATCACGTCGCCGACAATCCGCGCCGATTTCTTGTAGGGCGAGTCGTGGCGGTTGCCGAGTTCGCGCATGGCGTAAAGAATGCGCCGCTGCACCGGCTTCATGCCGTCCTGAACGCTAGGCAGCGCGCGGCTCTTCACCACGCTCATGGCATAGGCGAGATAGGCCCGTTCGGCGAAGCTCGGCAGGTATACGCCGTCGCCGTCGTCCTCGGGCGGGGCGGGGGGGGACGGCGGTCCCGGCGGCACGGCGGGAGCATCGCCCAAGGCCACATCCCGATGGAAGGGGGCTACCGGTGCCGCAGGTGCCGCCGCCGGGGGAGCCGCTTCCACATGAGGCGGCTCGGCAAGCGTCACCCCTTCGCCAAACAGGTCGAGGGTCAAAGGATCGTCAGGCGGCTTCATCATGGCGCGGTTTCCTTCATCGACGGGGCGCCCGGCAGGTTACGGCGCGTTTCGGTATTTCGCATGTCGTTCATTTTTTGCTATTTCCTAAGCCGGACGAGCCGGAACCAAAGAAAGTAATGAGTGATGGGTGATGAGTGATGGGAGGGTGGTTTTCATCACCCATTCCTCATCACCCATCACCGCGGAATTCAATTCAAACCGCATTGGTGTCATGTTTTGACATCACTTGGCTGATAAGAACTACAGATCCAACTCGGCCAGGTCGCCCTTCTCGGTCAACCACACCCGGCGTCCCGCCGATTCGCCCTTGGCCATCAGCAGGGTGAACATTTTTTCCGCTTCCGTCATCTGCGCGAGGGTCAGCTTGATTTGCAGGAGGCGGCGGGTGTCGATATGCATGGTGGTTTCGCGCAGTTGCTCGGGGTTCATTTCGCCCAGGCCCTTGAAGCGTCCGACGTGTACCGCTTCCTCGCGGACGCCGTCGTCGCGCAGGCGTTCCAGCATCTGGCCGCGCTCCGCCTCGTCCAGCGCATAGAGGCGGCGTTCCGGCTTGCCCTTCCCTTGCGGCGCCACCTTGATGCAATACAGGGGCGGCTGGGCGACGTGGATGTGGCCGTTGAACACCAGCTTGGGGAAATGGCGGAAGAACAGGGTGAGCAGCAGGGTCTGGATGTGCGAGCCGTCCACGTCGGCGTCGCTCATGATGATCAGCTTGCCGTAGCGCAGGTTGTCCAGCACTTCATCCGGGGCATCGGCATCGTGCGGGTCGATCCCCAGGGCGACGGCGATGTCGTGCACTTCGTTGTTGCTGTAGATCTCGTTGCGCCCTACCTCGAAGGTGTTGAGCACCTTGCCGCGCAGCGGCAGGATCGCCTGGGTTTCGCGGTCGCGGCCCTGTTTGGCGCTGCCGCCCGCGCTGTCTCCTTCGACGAAGAAGATCTCGTTGCGGGTAATGTCGCGGCTTTCGCAATCGGTGAGTTTGCCGGGGAGTACCGCCACCCCGGAGGATTTCTTCTTCTCCACGACTTTCCCGGATTTGGCGCGGGCCAGGGCGGCCTTGATCGCCAGTTCGGCAATCTTCTTGGCTTCCTCGACATGGCGGTTGAGCCAGGCATCGAGCGGATCCTTGATGCGCGAGGCGATCAGGCGCAGGGTGTCGCGGCTGGTCAGCTTGTCCTTGGTCTGCCCCTGGAATTGCGGGTCGAGCACCTTCGCCGACAGCACGTAGCGGACGTTGCGCCAGATGTCCTCGGCCTGCAGGGTGACGCCGCGCGGCAACAAGGCGTGGTGCATCACGAAATCCTTGAGTGATTCGTACACCCCGGCGCGCAGCCCGGCGTCATGGGTGCCGCCCAATTGGGTGGGAATCAGGTTCACGTAGGATTCGCCGCCGCCCGCCGAGTCGCACCAGGCCAGTGCCCAGGCGGCGCCTTCGCCGTCGGAAAAGCCGGCGTCCTGGCCGCTGACGTAGCGTTCGCCGGCGAAAATCGGGCTGACGTAGCCGTCCTCCGGGAGGGTTTCCTTGAGGTAGTCGAGGAGGCCCTTCTCGTAGCGCCACACCTTTTCGTCGCCGCTTTCCAGGTCGATCAGGGTCACCGTGACGCCCGGCAACAGCACGGCCTTGGCGCGCAGCAGGCGTTCCAGTTCGGCGCGCCGGACTTTCGGGGTGTCGAAATATTTGGGGTTCGGCCAGGCGCGCGCGTAAGTGCCGCTGGTGCGCGGGCCGACCTCGCCGATCACCGCCAGCGGCTCGATCACTTCGCCTTCGGCAAAGGCGATCTGGTGCTCCTTGCCTTCCCGCTTGACGCGCACTTCCAGGCGCGTCGACAGGGCATTGGTGACCGACACGCCGACCCCGTGCAAGCCGCCGGAGAAGGCATACGCGCCGCCCTCCTTCTTGTTGAATTTGCCGCCCGCGTGAAGGCGGGTGTAGACCACTTCGACGGTCGAAACCCCCTCCTCCTCGTGGATGCCGACGGGAATCCCGCGCCCGTCGTCCTCGACCGACGCGGAACCGTCGGGATACAGCGTTACCTTGATGCGCTTGGCGAATCCGCCCAAGGCTTCGTCGGCAGCGTTGTCGATGACTTCCTGGATGATGTGGGTCGGCGAATCCGTCCGCGTGTACATCCCCGGCCGCTCGCGAACGGGTTCGAGACCCTTGAGAACGCGGATTGATGATTCGTCGTAGGACATGGTCAATTACACCCTTTTTCATTTGCTGCTTCGGCAGCCATTCGTTGAATTATGCGGGACTCGGCTCGGGGTTCCGGTTAGGCCGGCCCCTGCGGAAAGCCCTGACGAGGCCTCCAAGGAGGCGATTCTATCTTAACCTCGCGGCGTTTTCCTGCTCTTGCGGGGTTTTCTGTGTGCGCCGCCAGTCCTGCGACTTGAAAAAGGGCCATGAACCGGGGATCATGCAGCCCCTTTAGCGGATTACGGAGCAGCCATGTCCTTCAAAGAAACCCAGCCCCAATTCCAGATGATCGACGTGGCGTCGGTCGAGCCGAACCCGGCTACTCCGCGCCAGCACATCGACGAAGCCGCCCTCAAGGGTCTGGCCAATTCGATCCGCCAGAAGGGGCTCATCCATCCCCTGGTGGTGCAGCCCGCCAATGCCGCCGGGCGACATGTTCTCATCGTCGGCGAACGGCGCTGGCGGGCGGCGGCGATGGCCGGCGAAACGCGGGTGCCCGCGCTGATTCGCCCCTGCGATCCCGCCGAAGTCCTGGAAGTGCAGGTATTCGAAAACCTCGGCCAGGGGATGCGCGCCGCCCTGGAGCCGCGCGACATGGCCAACGCCATCCAAAGCATCGCGGAACGCTTCGACAGCCGGGAGGCGGCGGCGGAACACCTGGGCGGCACGCCTACCTGGCTCAAGCAAGCCACCGCCGTGGCGGCTGCCAACCTTTCCCCGAAGATCACCGCCCTCCTCGACTCGGGCAAGATTTCCAGCGCCGGCGCCGCCGTGCAACTGGAGAAACTCGCCAAGAAGAACGAAGCGAAGGCCGACTCCCTGATCAGCCAGATCGAGCAACTGCCGGAAGGGGAAAAGCTTTCCGGGAAAATCGTGGAAAAAGCCCTTTCCGCAGAGGGCGGTAGGCGCAAAACCCGGGAAGATGCCGTGGTGGACCCGGCGCCCGCCGCGCTACAGGACGGCACCCCGCCATGGGAGGACAGTCCTGCCGCCGTGGCACCCAGCCGCAGCCGGATCAATCCCGGCAAGGTAAAAATGGTGGCCGATCTTCTCGGCCTGACCGATGGTGACGAGGAGGAAATCCTGGCTCGCCTGATCGATGAATTCCTGGCCATGAAGGGCGAAGGAAATCCGGGTTAGCGCCAATGCGGTTAAGTTAAGCAAGCTCTGATTATGTCCTTCGACAAGGCTCTCCCAAGCTAAGTCGAAGGGTCCAGGACGAACGGCAACTCGTTGATTAAATTAGCTGCCGGCTTGCCGAGCCATGAACAGAATCAACTTAATCAGAGGCGCCTTAATACCGCCATGGTGCGGCTTGGGGTGCCGGGGAATCCCCAGCCAACGGCAGGGTAAGCAGGACTTCCACGCCGCCTTCGATATTGCGGAGGGTGATTTCGCCGTCCATGTGCTCCATGATCATTTTCGACATGTACAGGCCGATGCCGGTGCCGTTTTCCTTGGTGGTGAAATAGGGGTCGAACACTTTTCCCAGAATTTCTTCGGGAATGCCGCCGCCGTTGTCGCGGAGGATGACGGTCAAGGTGTTTTCTCCTTTTTCCACCCCGATACGGACTTCCCCGGCGATGCTTTTACCGATGAGGACATCCTTGGCGTTGCTTAGCGCATTCAGAACGACCTGCGCAAATTCGTTGGGATAGCCGACGACGCTGCAATTCTCGCAGGTGTTTTCCTGAATGATCGCGATGTTGTTGTTGGCGAAGCTGTGCCTGACCAACTTGACGGCCTCTTCCATCGCCTCGGATGCATGGAAGCTTTGTTTTTCCTTGTCGGGTCGGAAGAAGTTGCGGAAATCGTCGATGGTTTCGGACATCCGCTGAATCAATTCCTGGCCGATGACGACCTCCTTGTCGAGGTATTCCTTGTCGAGTTCATGGTAGTCGTAAGCATCTTCGATATTGGCCAGCAGCAGGCCGAGTGCGTTGATGGGCTGGCGCCACTGATGGGCGATGTTGCCGATCATCTCGCCCATCGCCGCCAGGCGCGATTGCTGGATGAGCAGGCGTTCCTGCGCCATATTCCGGGCGGTTCCTTCCTGGATGCGCTGTTCCAGCGTTTCGTTGATTTGCCGCAATTTTTCCTCGCTGTCGCGCAAGGCGATTTCCACCTGCTCATGCGCCCTGATTTCCGCCTCAAGTTGTTGGGTGGAAGCTTGCAGGCTGTCGGTCATGGCATTGATGGACAGGGCGAGTTCGGCGAACTCGTCGGAACCCTTGCCGTCGAGCCGGTAGTCCAGGTTGCCGTCGGCAATGATCCTTGCGCCGTCGTGCAGGGGAGCCAGGCGCTTGCGCATCAACCTGCCGATTTGCATCGCGGGGAGGATGGTGGCGAGCGCCAGGGTGACCGCGAACAACCCGATAATGATGGTCAGGTGTCGGTAAGCCTGCTCGACGCGGCGAGCGGAGACCTCCTGCAAGGACGTCGCGGCATCCCGAACGGCAGCGGCTTTCAGCAGCAGTTGGCTGAACAGCCGCTTATCGAGTTCATCGTAAACGCGGCGGTTGCCGGTGGCGCTATTCATGGCCTCGGTGTTGTTGACGATACGCCGGAAAATGGCCGCCGCCTCTTCGGTATTCCGATGCAGGCGCTCCAGGGCTTGCGGATCATTTCCGGGGCTATCGGCCTGATGCACCAGACGGTCGGCGGTTTCCGCGCTTTTTTCCCACTGCAACCGCGCACGGTCCTCGCGGTACAGGAAATACTGGTCCCGGAAGGATGCCCGTTCGAAAAAATTGACCAGGATGGCTTCGGCGAGAACGTAGTCGTTTTTCGCGTTGCGGAATTCGGTGAACGACCAGATGAGTACCGGCATCAACACCACCAGCGCAGCCAGCGTCGCCGTCGAAATGAGCCTTAATCGGGTAGCGATGCGCATCTTGTGCTACCGATTCATCCTGATGGCTTCCGGCTTGACCGCTTTCAGGCTGTCGAAATGAATGTAGCCCAGGTAGTCGGGCATGTCGGTCTGATCCGTCAGCTTGTTTTTCATCGCCCAGCGGGTTTCATCCTCCAGGGTAATCAGCAGCGTTTGGTCGAGCACGGCGTGATAATTGAAGGCGTTCCACACCTCGCGGATAAGATCGATGTCCGTTTTTGTCGCGGTGGACATGATGGTCTGCGCTTCAGCCGCATGTTTCGCCACGAAATTTTCCGCCTTGATCAAGGCCCGCAGAAAACGCTTGGTCGTCTCGGGGTTTTTATGGACGAAATCCTGCAAGGCGGCGATATTGAAGGTTTCGGTATAAATTTCCCGGTCGTAAAAGATCGTTCCGGTGCTCCCGAGTTGCCGATTGATCTGGGTCAGCGGATAGTTCCAGGTGGAAACCGCATCGACTTTTCTCGCCAGGATGGCGTCCTGCATTTCCTCGGGTTTCAGCGCGACCGGCTGGATTTCCTTGCGGATCAGGCCGCTTGCCGTCAACAGAGAATCCAGAAAGAAATCGGAGGTGGTGCCGGGCGTGAATCCGATACGCTTTCCTTTCAAGTCGCCCGGGGTGGAAATACCGGCGTCTTTCCTTGCCACAATCCCGTTGTTCATGGCGCTGGCTTCGATGTTGGCGATCACGAAAATCTTGTCGCCCCTGAGTATGCTGAACATCACCGGGGTTTCCGCAACCGTTGCGAAGTCGGCCTTGTTTTCCAGGACCGCTTGCAGCGCCGCCTTGCCGTAGGTATGCATCAGCGGCTGAACATCGAGGCCTTCCTCGGCAAAATAGCCTTTTGCCGCCGCAACGTGGACGAGGGTGCTTTGGGGTTGGTAGGTATAAGCAACGGTGATTTTCTGCAAGGGGGCGGCGCCCCGCTGTTCGGCATTCTGGGAGGGCGATTTCTGGCACCCCGCGAGGGCGGCGACGAGCGCCAAAATAAAGAAAGTATTCCGCATGAGAGCGTTCCCGATAAGATGGCTTGGCCCATTCTATCCGAGGTGCGCCGAACTACTCCAGCCAAGGGAAAAGCGGTATGATGTGGTAATCGCACAAAGCAAACAAATTCATAATGTTATCGTTATATTTGTTTGGGTTTAATCTACTTGTTCCCTATCGTGGTTTCGCAAATCAGCTTCCGACAGCCAATCTCTCCGCCCATATTGGTATCCAGGGAACTCATCGGCTAATGTTTTCTCGCCTTTGATCAACTGTTTTGCCAGTGCGACCAACGCGCCAATTTCTTCCTTGTTGCGGATATCGGCCGGAACACAGAGAGAAATTCCTGTGCACCAAGAAACAGTTTTCGCGGACATTGACGGACGCACCACCAGATCGATACCTTCGGATTCCAGGCGCTTTTCGATGGTGTGCAGTTTCTTGTAGTAATCCTGCTGTGAATCAGGCATCCGGTGTGACCGGTAAGCAACCACCCTTTTACGTGAACGCCCAACTTTCTTCCATTGCTTTTCGCTGGGTTCGAACAAATCGGCTCCGTGTAGCGGTGGCTCACCCGCTTCCTTCCACGCCAAATCGCCGATGGCGTCGGCATATTTCATCCGGGGATGAATCCACCAGACCATGACGCGGCGACCATTCAGAATAAAGCCAACATCGTCCCACCAGGATAGTTTCCGGGGCTTCGGGTAAGCATGAGGAATGAATAACCCGTTTTCCAGGCGCCACGGATGGTGGCGGTGGTATTGCTTCATGCGGCGGCGCAGACGTTCTTGCTTTGGATTCTTCGTGGCACGGCCTTTAGCGTTTCGATCCTGGCAATCACCACCTGCTGCACCGCAGGCGATTTCTCGGCACCATCCTCCGCCCCGAGCCGGCGCTTGAGGTAAAACAGCAAGGCTTTCCTGACAATAATTTCAGCCTTGCCGCGTTTCATCGCGTAGTCCTGTTCGATGATCTTCTTCTGATTCGCCGGTAGGTTAGGGTGGGCTGCAATAACCACTTTTACGTGTGTATTCCAATCCGCATCCATTTCAGCGGAGACTTCCGATGGCTGCTCGTCGCGCAACGCCATAATCCGCCCCAACACAAAATCCCGGAACTCTCCTTTGGAATGGCAGAAAGCCCGGACATGCCAGCGCATTCCATCCGACACCAGCGCGTGGGGAGTAACCCTGCGCCAGCCGGGCGTTTCCGTGCTGAGCGACTGGTAATGGATTTCGACGGAAAATTTCTCGCGTATCGCTTTCAGCAACTGTTGCAAGGTGCCGCGATCAACGCGGCGTTCCGGCGAAGGCAGCACATCAAATGGTGGTGTCGCCCCGATCAAGCCAGGATGGCCTTGCTCCTCTCCGTTGATGCCCAGCGCGACAAGTTGGGACAAGTATCCTTCTGCACGATCGGAAATAAAGGCCGGCTTGAAAGTGGCCGTGGGAAAGTAATACCTGCGCCGCTTGTCGTAATCCATGTTCCCCGGCGCTCTTTCCATGTACTCGCGGAAGTCCAGAGTGGATTGCGGGACGGAAATGCCGAAGACCTCGATAAGGTCGCTACGGTTGACGTGGCCCTCCCACAGAAGGCGGAATTCAATGAACTGGAGGCGCTGCAAGGCGCTCCAGACTAAATTTCGGGTTTGTTGTTTGGATTCTTCCATAGGGCCAATATTAGCATAATAAATAGGTTGACCCAGTTGCTATTTGTACAGATAATGGGTGTAATAGTTATTCGCACATAATAAATGTTCTCATTAAGACTTGACCCGCGAAGAGAAATTACATTGTGGTGCTAAGCATTCAAACCAATGAGCTTCCTCACGATATTCGCCTGATCGCGGCGGTGTCGCGCCTCATCGACCTCCATCAAAGCCGCCGGGAATCCGGGGGCGCCTCTGTGCCTGATGTACCCGATAAAGCCGGATTCAACCTGTTCCTCGCGCTTCGGGTTATCGAAAGTCTGCATGAAATTGAAATGGATCGGGGCATTGGGTTTTGCCCGATAACCGAACTTGCCGGCAGAACCCGCAAACTTGTTCCCTTGGCCACTGACGCGGACATCGAATATGTCATCACCAATCTCAAGCAAGGGCGTGAAATCCATTATGGTTACCACAGCGAGCAAGGGGAAGTTACGTTTGCCCGCACATGGGAAACCACGCCCCTGGTCGATGTTCAGGAGGGGTTTTCCCAAGCCCGGCTTACCGAGAACGCCCGCCTGCTTCTCCGCGTGTCGTCTCTCAGGGAAAGCTGGTTATACAGCGATCTCGATGCGGACAGGTTGATCAAAGCTATTGAACGAGGGCAATTTCAGGACATCCCAGGATTTTGCCGAGCCATGACGCTTGATCTTGCCGCAAAGAGCAAGCAGCTCTCCGAAGTGCTGGAGCGGCCTTCACTGGTCGAATTGCGCTCCACCTTGATCGCGGAGGGTGCCAACATTGCCGCATCGCTCAATTCGGCTGTTTCCACAATCAGCCAGGCTATCGAACTCGTGTTCAGCGCGCACACCTTCGGCGCCTTTAATCTGTGGCTTGAGCGAACGAATGCACCGTTTTACCTGGGCAATCTTCAAGCTGATCTGGAACTGGTTCTACAAAATGTGGAATCGCTTTCGCGGCGATTTCTGCTGTTTATCGGCATGGCACAACAGGTACGAAACGAGGGTGTTCAGGCGATACGATTTCTTGAGATTGCAAATACCTTGGCTGGAAAAGGCGATGAAGGCACGATTCGTCGCACGGAATCGCTGCTACGCGAATTGATGCCATGGGGCCTGGAAATTCACCACTACCACCCATCCATGGTGGTCGGCGAAGCAGATTTGAAGGCGCCGGCCACCGATATGCCGGCGCAGGCTCACGGCTTTACCGTAGACCCGAGCATGGCCGGCACTTCCTCCCGCTTGGCAGACTTCGTGAGACGTAACCGGGAAGTTGTAATTCAGCGACTCCAGATCGGGCCCATGGCCTTCAGTGAAATGATGGCCATGACCGGTTTCACTCTGGAACCCGATGAAACATTGTTGGATTTTTTCGGCGTATATGCCTCCCCAGGACTGCTGGCATCAGATACCCAGAGAATCGTGGTAGGCCTGACCGACGCCATGGCGCGATTCACCGACACCAACCACGATGTCATCGCCAGCGATCCCATTATGTATCTGGAGGAAACCCCATGACCCCCTCTAATCTGGGGCTGATATTCGGCCTGCTGCTCAAATATCGGGAAATCCACGGGAATCCGCCGGATCGCCCCCTCCGTGAAAATGAACTTGAGGCATCGCGCGCCCTCGCGGATTGTGGCCAGCCGGACCTGCGGGATTTAGAGGAGTTTCTTTCCTCGCAGGGTTTCAGCCTCTATATCCGGGATGGCCTGGAATTCGGGATCCCACCGAAGGCCGGGCGGAACAACCGCATTTATGTGATGACACGGCTCCGTGGCGAGCCGCTGGCTTGCTATCTGGACAAAAATTGGGCCATCGAGGAGATGCGCGATGGCCGGCACCGCGCCGCAAAGGCAGAGCGCGTGGTCTGGCTGGCGCGTATGTGGCTCACCCTGCAATGGTTTTTCTATGAACGTATCGACCGCCTGCCATCAGAAGTCAGCCGCTACCGTGAAGCCCTGGTTTCCGAAAAATTGTTTGCCGAAACGCTCTCCCAAGGAATCGAGCAGCTTGGCAATGCGGGATGCCCGGATGGGTCAGCTGGCGTAACCTGGAGCCATCTCTGGAAGAACAAGAGCAACTTGCCAGTCTATGCTGGCCGATTCTTCAAAATTATGGAGGTGACGGGCATGATCCAGGATGCCGGAAACCCCGGTGAATTCCGTCAAACATTGGTTGCAGCGGTGGATATGGCAGTTATCGCCGAACAGGAATTGGCCTACCTAATGCCGCCTGACGTATCGACCAGCCTGGAAAACCGGACGGTCGAACTCATTATGGGAGAATCCAAAGAGGGGGAAAATAATGCCGCTACTGCAACGGATTGAACTATCCAATTTCCTGAACAGCACCCGGGCCAAACCCTGGCGCCCAGATTGGCCGCACCAGGTCATGGAAATCGGCGGGGTGAATGCCGCCCTGAACATCCCCAACGGCAAGGGCAAGAGCACAATGGTCACGGCGATTCTGGCCATGCTTACCCGCCACAGCAAGAGCGTGAAGGATATTCGGACACGGTTTTTTGCCCCACCGTCTTCCGGGCACTTTACCCACATTCGCATCGAGGTTCGCGTTCCGGTACAGGGCGCCGGCGAGGATATGTTTGCCCGTGTCGGTGGCGAGCCCGGCGGACAGTCCATGGTTTTCGGCATGTATGGCTATAGCGGCGACAACGAGCAACTGGATTTCTATGCCTACCAGGGAACATTCGATGATTGCCCCGTGGCCCATGTCTACAACCTGCGCCATACCCTCATTGCTGACGATGCGTTCCTTGGGCAACTCAAAACCTGCTCGAACTTGTTCCCCAGCAATGCGAAGGAGCGAACGAAACGCGCCTGGCTGGCGTATGTCGAGGATTTCTTCGATATGTCCTCGCTCAAGCAGCAACTGGTTTACCAACTCTTACGCGGCGCCGAAGGCGGCCATGGCTATTTCGAGGTCAATCCGCCTACCGGAATGAATTACTCGGCCGGCGTGTTCTACGAGCGGCTGGCGCCGGAACTGCTCACCGACGTTATGGGCGATCTCGGTGAAGAAGGCGAGCACGGTATTGAGGATACGATTCACGAAAAGGTTTCCAAAGTCATTGCCGCCAAGCACGAAACCGAACGCAAGGCAAAAGAATTGCTCCGTGCCGAGAACACTCTCCGGGAACTGGGGAACCTGGTGCAGGCCAGCGACAGGATGAAAGCCGCGCAACAAGCCTACAACCAGCACCGGGAGGATTTCTCACTCGAAATGGCCGTCTTGAAGGACGTTGTGGTGGACAATCCGATCCCCGGTGTGCCGAGGACGCCGCCGGAAAGCGTACCGGGCATTGCGCGGGCCATGGTGATGCAGGGAGACAAGTGGTTTCTGCCAGATCGGGTGATGGCGGGGTTCACTGGCGAGCCGGCAAGTGAAGTAAACCGGCGAGCCCATGACAGGAATGGCTTGATGCTTGCTCATGCCAATAAATCGCAACTAATTGATTTTGCTTGCCATAGTTTTTCTGTGACGGGGAAGCGTGGCCCATCAGGAAGCCTATATTCCCGTGAATCCGCTCTCTCACTCTTGAAGCTCACAGCCAACTTCACTCGTGACTGGACACGTGAAAAGGCCATCGAATCGGTGACCCAAGCCTTCGATTGGGTTGAAGCCCATGGCGACACCAATCCCGCGCGGACGCTCAAAAAACAGCAGGATGCCGAGTTGGGAGAAAAGGAGACCGAACGAACGAGGCTGTCGAAAAAATACGAGGATTTCCAAGGCGAGAAGGAACGCCTGAAGGAAGAACAAAGCCAGGTGAGTGCCCAGCAAATAGAATACCGCCGCATGGTGGAGAGTCGCCTGTTCAATGACGCAGAACTGGCCGCGCCGGCCCAAACCGGCGTAACCGTCACGGACGCCCTAAAAGCTGCCGACGATAAACTGGATGCCCACAAGAGCAAAGTTCATCGACTTTCGGTCATCTATGAGTCTTGGCAAGCCTATGTCCGGGAATTCGGCGACTCGATCGCACCGGCCGAGCAGGCCGCGCGACTTCAGGAATCCTTGAAGAAGGCCAATGACGCACGCGAAGGAATCAGGGCGGCGCTGAGCCAAGCGCGCAACCAGAGAAAGGGCTTGAATGACACCAGGAATATTGCGCAAAAGCGCTTCAATGACGTCGAGGCGAAGTTAAAGCGTTTCCTCGAAACCTTGCCGGCCATGACGCGATTTTCCGAACTATTCGGTACTGTAGCGCCGACAGGTTTGGCAAAAAAAGTCGAGAGTGACCGTGACCAGGTACAGAATCGAATCACGGCAATCGAGAAGCAACAGGAACACTACAAGCCATCCTTGAAAGCCTTGGCGACATTCCGTGCCAGCCACGGTGACGCCGCCCCGGAGGCCTGGATCAAGGAACGTCGGTCTCGCTGGGAAGCGTTCGGCAAGGAGATCGACCAACTCAAGGGAGATTTGGGTGAAGCCAGGATGCGTCGCATTGCCCTGAATCAAGCTGCAATCGCCGCAGGCAAGGTGACCCGAGAAGCAGCGGAGATTGCCGGCGGCAATCAGGTTCCCCTGTATTCCATTCTGGAAGGCATCAATCTGGACGCGGATCGCAAAGAGCGCGTGCTAACCCTGTTTTCGGCGCTGCTCCATGCCCCGGTTTATCCGACCGTGAATGAAGCGGCCAATGCGGCGACCCGGCTGGAGAAGGCTGGCGTCGAAGCGCCGGTATTCGTCCGCCATGATCTGGAAGCCTTCTGCAAAACTGGAGTAATCGCCCAGGACGCAATAGCCGCACATACCTGGCTTGTGGGTATCCGTACGCGGCAAGTCGATTGCTTGCTGGATCCGTCTCTTGTTGATCGGGAAAAGGCAACGACTGATGCGCTCATCCACGCGCTGTCTCGGCAAATCCAGGGCAAGGAAGCTGAACGAGAAAAACACGATCCAGAACATGCGGATGTGACCATGGCAAGACGTGCTGCCGAGGCGTTGGAATCGAACTATCCGACCAAGAATGCGCAGTTGGTCGAGGAACATGAAGCCCTTAACGCAAGGCTGCCGGAACTTAAGGCCAAAGCCTCTCCCGAGTCCTTGAAAATCATTGCCCAGACAGAACAGCACCACAAGGAATTTGGTGAGATATCCGAAGACGTAATCAGGAACGAACGTGAGTTGCTAAGCCTGGCTTTGGAACGTGCGGGCGAGGCGGTTGAGGTGAACGAAGCGGAAATCGAAAAACAGGAGAGGTTATTCGAAACCCAGCAGGGTATCGTGAGTGACGCAAATCTGGCGGCAAGTAAAACCGAATCTCTCTTGGCCGTCCAGGCATTCATTGAGCACCGCGAGGACAACCCGGCCTTCATGAAGCAGGCCGTCAGCACCGAGCATTCTTTGATAAACGCAAAGAACCTCGCGGATCAACGTACCCGGTTTCAGTTTGGTTTGGCGGATACTTTTATCAAGAAAGGCGCTGAACGGCCTAAACAGATTGAAGACCGATTGAAATTTCTCAAGGATGAACAGTGGGAGATTCAGAACAAATTGCAACCGCCCCTGGAAAAGGAAATCAACAGGCTAAAGGAACGCCAACTGGCATTGATTTCCGAGATCGGCGAAATAGACGGGTTCATTCGCGAGCTAATCAAAAAATACCGCGACCTCGCCTCGGAACAGGGCGAAACCGTGCCCATTTCCCCGGAGCGTATCGAGCATCACCCTTTGGGCGGGTTTGCAATCGGTCTGCGCGAGGAAACCGATCCGGAAACCCTGATCCGCTACCTGCATGACATAGACAACGATATCCGTGGGGAAGAAGTGAATGCACTTCGCCTGGCAATGAGTGGGGCGTGGACCGGATACCTCTCGGCAAAAAGCAGCGTATCTGCATTGATTGAAAAGATTTTAGTCATGCCCGATCTGGATATGACCGAGCATGTGCGAATCGAGCTACAGCGGGTAAACGAATATCCCGAAATCGCCAACCATCTGCATGAAGTCGCACGTAACAACTATGAGAAGAACCGGGCGGCCAACAAGACGGCTGCCGATTTCCTCGAAGGCGAGTGGGAAAACATCGGCAAATGGCTCAAAGCCTTTACCCAGCGCCTGCCGGACAATCTGAAGACGATGAAAGAAACCTTCGGCCCCGCCAGGGATGCCGTTACCAAGGAATATCTCTGCGCCGGTTTCGGGATCGAGGCCGGGTTGGCAGAGCAAAGCGACATCCAGGCCGTACTGGATGACGTGGTAAAGAAGGTCGAAAAATATGAATCAACCAAGCGTGCGGTTGAAAATGCCGAGCCCGGTTTACGCGACCAGGCAATACGCGGACTCCGCGCCGACATTCGGAACACTTTCTATCAGAAAGTCATCATAAACCCACGAATCAAGGTGTTCATGCCATCCATCAGCAAACACGCCTTACCCCTCGAAAAAAACATGGTAAGCACGGGCCAAAGCGTGGCCATGACGCTGCTTTGGATCGTCAAAATGGCCGACTACATTACTAAACGAGAGCTGCGCCGCATGACGACCAACCGCGTCCAGCAACAGCATTTGCACCCCACGCAATTCGCTCTGATGGATGGGGCGTTTTCGAGCCTGTCGAACAAAGGACTCATCCAGGATGCACTGGAGAGCATCAAATCAACACGTGGCCGCTTCCAGCTCATTATCACCGGGCACGATGAAAATTATCAGAATAACTTCGACTATTTCCCCACACTGATCGAGGCTCGCGAGATCAACGGGCAATTCATGTACGCGGAAAGTAATACGCGACGGGTTCTCCAGCCCGAGGAGGTGGGTTCGCATTACGGGGCGTTGCGCGCCATGAATGTACAAGTTCGGCCTCATGTCGCCGCACAGCCAGGCCAAATATGAGTCTCGAAGACAGCATAGAGCGCGTGCGTTCAGCACTTATCGAAAAGATGGGGAACAAGTCCTATCTTCGGCCTGCCGGGCTAGTCGAAGCCTTGGCGGGGGATACGAAGGAATCCGCTATCACTGTTCGGCAAGCCATGGGGCGCCTGACGAAAGAAGGCTGGCTCGATGGCGTCGGCAGAGACGGTACGCCTCTCGGCCAAGTCCATATCATCGGTACGCTACCGGTCAAGCCTATCGACCCTGATGCACAAAGGTGGCTCGCTGTTCTGGAAGCATCTGGCGTAACCGAAAAAGACCGAAAAGCGTTGGCGCCATTGAGTGCAAAGCTCGTCGATTTCGACACCCCGGAAATGAAGCATATCCTCAAAGGGCTTACAAGGCTTCGCGAAAATCTTGCCGGCGAGCGGGGCCATCATCTTTTTCTGGTTAGCGCCAAATACCTTATTGGCTCGTCCAAACTGCTGGGCATGCTCGCTGGCCCGGCGCTACGGACGTTTGGCATTCCGGTTGATGGGTTTTCAACCCACCCCCCCTATGTAGTTGTCGGCGGCAGCACCCAGCCGGAAACGGTTGTCTTGGTGGAAAACCCTGCCGCTTTCGAACTTGCCATGGCTACGGGAGCCGCGCAACGATGTGCTTTTATTGCGACCTATGGATTCGGCCTCAGCAAAACCGATAATGAATATGGCAACCAACTGGCTGAACTTGTGAAATATGGTTTCTCAGGGGCTATCACGCTAATCCGCGAAGGATCGTCATGCCCCCCGGTGAGGGAATTATTTAGTCATCCCAGGATCACTTTCTGGGGCGACCTCGATCTGGCAGGTATGCAAATCTTCGAGCGGATTGCCGCAAAAATTCCTCGAATTCAATTATCCGCCCTGTATGGGCCGATGCTCGAAGCCATCAAGGACACGGAGTGCCGGCACCCCTATGCCGTCGCGACAGGGAAACCCAGACAAAAGCCGTACCGATCAAACCGGCAAGATGTTCAGCAAATACTTTCCCTATGTGAACGCTATGCCGTCGATCAAGAGATTGTCTCGCCGGAAAAAATCGAATTGCTGGCGAGCCACGTCTTGGACGTATCTGCGTTTGGGCTTTAGCGTCTTCGCAGTTCGCAACCGAGCTTTTTTAGTCGCTTACCAGCCAAATGATGTCAAATCGTGACGACAATGTGTCCTGAATTGAACTCTGCGGTGATGGGTGATGAAAACCACCCGCCCATCACTCATCACCTTTTTCGGTTCCGGCTTGGCCCCTTTCAGGTATAAGCGACGGTAGCCAAGGAAAAAGGGGCGATGGCGTCGCCCCCTTCCCCAATCGACATTTCCGCCGGTCGATCACGCCGGATGATGCGTCCCCATGTCGCCGGGGTGTTCAAAACGTGTCGGCAAGTGCCCAAACCCCAGGAATAGCGCCACCGCTGCTATCACCGAGTGCAGAACCGCATCGGGCAGGTTGTTCGCCATTACGCCGAAGAAGAGCGGCGCGTTGCCGTAGCCGAAACCGAGCAGGGCCACTAGCGCATACACGATGCCGAAAACCTTGAAGAAAGCATGGCTGGCCACTTCGCTAGCCAGACCAGCGCCAATCGCGACCCCCCCGGTCAGGACATGTACCAGATTGTGTACCGGATCCACCGCGAATATGCCGAGCAGATGGCCATGACCACCTTCCGGCACCATTGCCGTAACGCCCGGGACAAATCCCAGCACACCGACGAGTAGGAAGACCGCGCCAAAGATAATGGAAATTCGTTTGATCATGATCCATAACCTCCAGATAATTATCGAATCTCCCTTTTTTATTCTACGGACAAGCTTCTTGTACTGATTAGACCGGCGTGGACATGCTTTGGTGCCGAATCAGGTCAATGGCACAGGCGGCTCCAGCAGGGGCTGGCCGAGTTGACCCTGTTGATCGAAACACGGCGGAATTTGCAACCTGGGTAGAGCACCGAAGGTGGCGCCGGCAGAATTCGGAAAAAACTGTATGCTAGGCTGCCACAATCAACCGTGGCGATTGACGGAAGAAGGGGGTTACAGTCCCAACTCGGAATGCGAACCAAGCCGCACCAGTTCCAACTGCTCCGCGTCCGGTTTGCTTAATCGTCCGCATCGAGAACAGACTGCAGTTGGTCGAGCGTGACCGTTTCCAGGTTGCCCCTGCGGGCTTCTTTCATCGCCTCGATGGTTTTTTCATTGGGAATGAACGGGTCGAACGGCAGGGTATGTTCCCGTGCCACCTTGGTGAGCAGTAGCCGCACCGCGTCGGATACGGTAAGCCCCATCGCAGCCAGCACAATGGCGGCCTCTTCCGCTTCGTGAGCAGACCCCAAATCGTCAGCGCATCGAAACGCGCTACCGTCAATGAACCCGGCGCGCCACCTGGTCGGGCATCACACCAGGTTTTCCTCTTTCAGGGTTTTGATCACCGCCGGTCGCGCTGCCACGCGCGCCAGGTAGGCGCCGATCCACGGCCACTTCGCGGTATCCACGTGCAACAGGCTATTCCATCTGAGCACCGTGAACAAATAGGCATCGGCCACGCTGAAGTGCTCGCCCATCAGGTACGGCTGGGCGTTCAGGCATTTCCCCAGGAAATCGTAGCGGCTCCCCAGCAATTCCACCTGATGAGATCGCCATACGTCGGGAATGGTGGCGTTGAACAGCGGCCCCAATTGCTTGTGGATTTCCGACGACACGAAATTCAGCCATTCCATCAGGCGATAGCGCTCCAGTGTCCCTGCCGGTGGCGCCAGGGCGGATTCCGGCTGGCTGTCGGCAAGATACTGGAGGATGACCGCCACCTCGGTAAGGATCTCGCCGTTGTCGAGGCGGATGGCGGGCACGTAGCCCTTCGGGTTGATCTGCAGGTAACCCTCGCCGGTTGCAGTGAGCTTTTTGGCCAGATCCACCTTCTCGATGTCGAACGATGGGAAGGCCGCCTCGTTGAGCACGATGTGCGGTGCAAGGGAGCAGGCTCCCGGAGAAAAATAGAGTTTCATGGGTAATCTTTCTTCCTGATTAGCGCTGATCTTCAGCTTGGCCGGATGTTTCAAATAAATGACTCTTTATCCTGTAGGAGCGTGGCTTGCCCGCGACAGAAGGTATCACGAAGAGGCACCGCAATCGCGGCCAAGGCCGCTACGAAGAACCGAACCAATAGCTGAAAATCAGCGCCAATCAGGATCTTTCATGAGTTGTCGATAGTCCTTTAGGCGGTGCAAGCAGCGGCATCCACCAGATCGGGGAAGTAAGCGTCGATGTCGGTTTCCCCGCGCAACGCCGTGACACCGTCGTTCTCCAGAACCTGCATGGAAATCCCGATACACATCACAGCGCTCCCAATTGCGAGCATCCCATTTCGAAGGCGGCCAGGTCGAGGCCCGTCGGCAAAAGCGGTTCCACGGTCTCCGCGCCGCGCGGCTCTGGCTCGCAGCGCCAGCGCAGGAGGTTGGCGAGCGCCAATTCCAGGGCCGGCTCAATCTGTTTCCTGACCACCGGGCGCAGGCTTCCGCCATAATCCTCGAAATCCTCGGGCTGCACGCCGATCAGCACCAGTTCGTTCGGCAGTTGCCCATTCAGTTCCGCGATGGCTAGGACTTCCTGGAAGCCGGTCTGGTGCAGGCTCAGTTTCTTGGCGCCCATGAAGCGCGGGACATGCTCGTTTCTCAATACCTTGAGATTGCCGGGAGGCAGGTCGAAATCGACGGCATCGAAGATGATCATCTTGTCCGCCGCCTGCACGTAATGGAGCAGGCTATATCCCTGGGTACCGCCGTCCACCAGCGTTACCCGCTTGGGGAAACGCCAGCGGCGATGCAGTTCCTGCACGGCGCGGACGCCGAAGCCTTCGTCCGCCCACAATAGATTGCCGATTCCCAGCACCACCACGTTTTCCACGCCGCCGGCGAGATCCGCCGCTGCCTGTGCCGCTTTGTCCCAAGGCATCAACGCAAGCATTTCACGTCCTCCCGTGTGTTCGTCTGGCATTTCAGAAGCAACTCCTCGCTGCCGCCGGCGGGGTTGCGCAGGTATTGCGCCGCTGCCCCGGAAGCGGCCAATACCGTGGCCGCCGTTGCTGCAAAAGCCGGTTTCCCATTCATGCCATATCCCTCCTGTTAGTCGTCTCAGCTGTCGCGGTTAGGTCAGCGGCAATTTGTTGCTGCCGGGCGGCTCCCTATGCCCGCCAGACGGACAGGCGGGAACGCAGGGCTTCAAGCCCGGGGGCGACCGCCCCCCGGTCGCCCGTGACAACGGCGGAAATGTCGCCGATTTCGATCAGTTCGCCGACCGTTTCATCGTCGCTATTGCGGTGGCGAACCCACCACACACAAGGAACCAGGGTTTCCTGGAACTCGCTGTGGCCCCGCGTATCCTCTACCGAGAAAACCTCGCCCTTGCCCAACAGGTTCGCCAGGATGTCGCGTTCCCCGGGCATCGCCTTCAAACAGCGCAGATCGATGGAAGTGCCTTCGCCGGTCGCCACGAAGCGGGCGGCACACACCGCGATTTCCGAAACCAGCGCCAGCGCGGAAGAGCCAAGTGCCGTAGCGATGGTCAACCCCGAGGACGTGTCGGGGTGTATCCAGAACGTGGGGGGGCTTGGGTGTTTCGCCGCGTGTTCGCCATGCGGCATATCCGCGCCCAACGGGACTTGCTGGTTGTTATGGGCCAAGCTGGGTTGGAAGCTCTCGACTATCATGCCTATCTCCTGAATGTAACCATCAAACCGGTTGTGGGTAGGGGCAACGCCGCGACTATTTGAAGGGAATGCCGAAGATCGCCTTGATCGTGGTCTTGTCGGCTGGCTCGGTCCAGCCGTGGCCGATGCCGAGGTTGATGTCCCAGCCCTTGCCTTCGTACTCCATAACCAGAAAGGTGGACTGGGCCGATTCGCGCCAGGCATGGAGATGATCGGCGGCCCCGAGTTCGGCGTAGTGCTCGACGCCGAACGCGTAGCCCGCTCCCACTTTGCGGGAAAGCTTGAGGGCCAGATCGACGTCGGGGACTTTGCCGCCGCCCGAAACGTCCCAGCCGAGAATCGGGTTGGCGGTCAGTTGCCAGCCCCCCTTCTCCATGCCGAGAATGCCGCGCAACTCGGCGTTCCAGCGATGTTCCGCGATTCTCAACTGGCTGTAGCCGACTTCCAGGTTCACGCCGTAATACAGCGCATCCTCTTCCGTACCATTCTTTTCGAGGCGCTTGATGCGCGCCTTCACCCCGTCCAGCGTGGCGCCGCCGCCCGCTGCCCAAGCCATGGGCAGATAGAAACCGGCGTCCCAGCCCTTGGCCAGGCCGACGGAAAATTCCGGGGTTACCCGCAGCACATGGTTGGGCGGGCGTTCGCCATCGTAAAACGCCGAATCGCGGCCCCTGGTCACGTAGTTGGTGTGAATCTCCAGCCCCATTTCGCCAGGCTCGTTGATGTCGTCGGTGTAGACCTGGATCTCGTCGGGAGCGGCCAGCGCGGGCGTGCCGGTCAGGGAGGCGGCAAGTGCCAGCGCCAGGCCGGCTTGGCGAAAACAGGGGGAGGATAAGTGTTTCATGCGATGGGGTTCTCCACTAAAAATTAGGCGACAGGTTTAGGCTAGGTGGCGATCCTCTCGTTTTCAATTGGTGAAACTCCTTATCCCCCTAGGCGAACATCCGAATGGATTCTCCCCTAGCCGCCACCTAACCTGAACCTGCGGCAATCATTCGGTTGCCCTCAGGGAAAGGAACGCATCGTGGAAATGAAAATCGGCCCAAAGATCTCCCTCGCCGTTGCCGTGCCGCTGCTTTTATCGGTCGGTTTCGGCATCTGGCTGTGGTCCGTGGTAGGCGGTATTCACGAATCCGCCAAGAAAGTCCGGGATGAGAGCATCGTCTACGCGATGCTGGCGCGGGACATGGAGCGCGACGTCATCCAGGTTCAGCAATATCTCTCCGACATCTCGGCCACCCGCGCCCAGGACGGACTCGACGACGGTTTCAAGGAAGCACGGAAAAGCTACGACAGCTTCCTGCGCGCCACCGACCAGTTCGAGAAAATGTTCGCCGTCGAGCAGGATCGCGATGGCCTGAAAGAATTGCAGGTTCTCAAATCACGCTTCACCGCCTATTACCAAACCGGCCTGACAATGGCCCAGGCCTACGTCGAGGGCGGGCCGCCCGCGGGTAACCGGCTGATGGGCGATTTCGACAAGGCCAGCGACTCGCTGCAGGGCGCCCTGGGGCATTTCGTCAAATCCCAGGTCGACGAGGCGAGCATCGAACTCACCCGGACCGAGGAACTGGCGGCCTGGGTAAGAAAGACCGCGGCAGCGCTGGGCCTCGCCAGCCTGGCGATCTCCTTCCTGGTGGCGTTCGTGCTGATTCGCTCCATCCTCCATCCGCTCAACAAGATGCAGGAACACGTCACCCGTATCGGCGAAACCGGCGACCTCACCGCGCGGGTGCATATCGCCAGCAAGTGCGAGCTGGGCGATATGGCCTGCCATCTCAACCAGACTCTCGAAAAGATGGGCGCCTCGATGCGCGAGGTGGTCGGCGTGGCAACCCAGGTCGCCACCGATGCCGAACAATTGGCGAGCGCCACCGCGCAACTCACGGAAAGCTGCAATGTCCAGGCGGAAGCCGCCGCCGAAATGGCCGCCGCCGTCGAGGAGATCAGCGTCAGCATCGGTGAGGTGGCCGACCATGCGCAGGGAAGCGAAACGCTTTCCGAACAGGCCACCGGCTTCGTCGAACACGGCGAGAAGGTAGTGCAGGATGCCGCCCAGGGCATGTCGCGAATCGCCACCCGGGTGGCCGATTCCGCCGAACGGATCACCGCGCTGTCGGCCCGTTCCAACGAGATCAGCAGCATCGTCCACGTCATCAAGGAAATCGCCGAACAAACCAATTTGCTGGCGCTCAATGCCGCCATTGAAGCGGCGCGCGCCGGCGACACCGGGCGGGGATTCGCGGTGGTGGCGGACGAAGTCAGGAAACTGGCGGAGCGCACCGCCTCGGCCACCACCGAAATCGGCGGCCTGATCGAGGCGATCCAGCGCGAGACCGCCGACGCCGTGCAGGATATGGAGCACTCCAGCAATCATGCCGGCGAGGGCGTGAAATTGGCGAGCGAAGCCGGCAACGTGTTTTCCAAGATCAGCAACAGCACCAAGCAGGCGGCATTCAAGGTGCGGGATATCGCCTCGGCGGCCCGCGAACAGGACATGGCCGGCCAAGGCATCGCCCGCAACGTCGAGAAAATCGCCCAGATGACCGAGCAGAACAGCGCCGCGACGGCGGATGTCTCGGATTCCGCGGTGCACCTGCTGCAACTGGCGGGACAACTGCAAACCGCGGTGGCGCGGTTCCGGACGTAGCTTGGTCCGACGTGAAAGATCATAGGTAGGAGCGGGCCGCGCTCGCGATACGCTGTCGCTATTTGAGACATGGCTTCGGCTTTGCGGCATCGTTCGCCCGCAAGGCAGGCTCCTACCGATAACCATAGGAAAAACCATGCGCGCATCCCTGACCGTTCCGATCGTGGCGCTAACCAGCCTGCTGTGCGCCTGTTCGGCGCCCGACAAGCCGGGCGGGGCCATGCCCGGCGGCGGAAAACCCACGGCGCTGGCGGTGACGGTGGTCGAGGTCCACCCTACCCAGGTCGCCGCCGGCGTCGAGGCGGTCGGCCAGACCGAGGGGGCACGGGAAATCGAGGTGCGCGCCCAGGTCGGCGGCATCCTGCAAAAACGCCTGTACCTGGAAGGCCAGCCGGTCAAGGCCGGGCAGGCGCTGTTCCAGATCGACCGCGCGCCTTTCGAGATCGCCCTGGCGCAAGCCCGGGGGCAATTGGCCGAACAGCAGGCCAAGACCGAACAGACCGCCCGCGAGGCCCAGCGCCTCAAGGGATTGGCCGAGACCCGGGCGATCAGCCAGCGCGAAGCCGACGATGCGGCCTCCGCCCTGGCCCAGGCGCAGGCCGCCCTGCAAACCGCCCAGGCCAAGGTCCGCGAGGCCGCGCTCAATCTCTCCTACACCACGGTCGCCGCGCCGGTTGCCGGGATCTCCGGGCGCGCCGTCCATTCCGAAGGCACCCTGGTCGGCACCAGCGACAACCTGCTCACCACCTTGATTCAGCCCAACCCGATCTGGGTGCGCTTCAGCCTTTCCGAAACCGAGTTGGCGCACTTGCCCGAGGGCCGGCTGACTCCCGCCGGCGTGCGCGGCGTGGAACTGCTCCTCCCCGACGGCACGCGCTATCCCGAGCAGGGCCGCATCAACTTCGCCGCCGCCCAGATCGACCCCAAGCTCGGCACCCTGCAATTGCGCGCTGAATTCGCCAATCCCGCCGCCAAGCTGCTGCCCGGCCAGTTCGTGCGCGCCCGCCTGCTCGGCGGGGAACGCCATAACGTGTTCCTGGTGCCGCAGGGCGCCGTGCAGCAATCCGAACAGGGGCGCTTCGTGTTCGTCGCCGCCGCCGACGGCACCGCCCAAGCGCGCCCCGTCGCGACCGGCGATTGGCACGGCCAGGATTGGGTGATCCTCGACGGCCTGAAGGACGGCGACCAGGTGATTGTCGACAACCTCCTCAAGCTGCGGCCCGGCGCGCCGGTAACGGCGCATCCGCCCGCCGCGCCGGGCGGCAAATAGCGAGCCGCCCATGACCTCGCGCTTCTTCATCGACCGGCCGATCTTCGCCTCGGTCATCTCCATCGTAATCGTGATCGCCGGGCTGGTCGCCTCGCGCGTCCTGCCGGTTGCCCAATACCCGGAAATCGCCCCGCCCACGGTGGTCATCACCGCCACCTATCCCGGCGCCAGCGCCGAAACCCTGGCCCGCTCAGTGGCGGCGCCTATCGAGGAGCAACTCAGCGGCATCGAAGGGCTGAGCTATTTCAACTCGTCCGCCGCCGCCAACGGCGTGCTTACCATCACCACCACTTTCGAAGTGGGCACCAATGCCGACATGGCGGCGATCAACGTCGCCAACCGGGTCAAAATCGCCGAGCCGCGCCTGCCCGACGAGGTGCGCCGCAACGGGGTGGTGGTGCTGAAACGCTCCAACGACATCCTCCTAGTGAGCGCCCTGAATTCGCCGGATGGCCGCTACAACACGCTGTTTCTCAGCAACTACGCCACCATCAACATGTTGGACGAGCTGAAGCGCGTACCCGGCGTGGGCGACGTGTTCATCTTCGGCGCGCGCGACTACGCCATCCGCATCTGGCTGAAACCCGACCGCATGGCGCAGCTCGGCGTCACCGCCAGCGACATCGCCCAGGCGGTGCGCGCCCAGAACGCCCAGAACGCCGCCGGCAAGATCGGCCAGGAACCCGCGCCGTCCGACCAGGTGCTGACCTACACGGTGACGGCCAAGGGGCGGCTGCTCGATCCCGAGCAATTCGCCGACATCGTGCTGCGCGCCAGCGGGCCGGGCGGCGCCCTGCGCCTCAAGGACGTGGCGCGCGTCGAGCTTGGCGCGCAAAGCTACGACGCCTCCACCACCCTCGACGGCAAGCCCACCGTGGCCCTCGCGGTGTTCCTCCAGACCGGCGCCAACGCCCTCGCCACCGGCGCGGCGGTACGCGCCAAGATGATCGAGTTGAAGGGAAAATTCCCCGCTGGGGTCGATTACATCATTCCCTACGACACCACCCGCTTCATCAGCGCGTCGATCCACGAGGTCACGATTACCCTGTCGATTGCCGCCCTGCTGGTGGTGCTGGTGATTTTCGTGTTCCTGCAAAGCTGGCGGGCGACCCTGATTCCCATCGTAGCGGTGCCGGTATCGCTGATCGGCACGTTCGCCGGGCTATGGCTGTTCGGCTTCTCGATCAATACCCTGACCCTGTTCGCCATGGTGTTGGCGATCGGCATCGTGGTGGACGACGCGATCATCGTGCTGGAAAACGTCGAGCGCCACATGAGCGAGCAGCAACTGTCTCCCAAGGACGCCGCCATCGCGGCCATGGGCGAGGTTTCGGGGGCCATCGTGGCAATCGTCATGGTGCTCTGCGCGGTATTCATCCCGGTGGCTTTCCTGGGCGGCATCGCCGGCCGGCTCTACCAGCAATTCGCGGTCACCGTGGCCATCGCGGTGGTGATTTCCGGCACGGTGGCGCTGACTCTCACCCCGGCGCTGTGCGCCCTGCTGCTCAAGCCCCGCCACCAGGAATCCCTGTTGTTCGTGCCGTTCAACCGCGCGCTCGCCCTGTCCACCCGCAGCTATACCGTGGTGGTGAGATCCGTGCTGCGCCACGGGCTGCTTGCCGCGTTGCTGTTCGCCCTGGTGATCGGCGCGAGCTGGTGGATGTTGCAGCGCATCCCCGGCAGTTTCGTGCCGTCCGAGGACCAGGGCTATCTCATCAGCGCCCTGGTGCTGCCCGACGGCGCCACGCTGGCGCGCACCGGCAAGTTCGGCGAGCGCTTCCGCCGCGGCATCGTCGCGGATCCGGCGGTGGACCACGTGTTCGTGGTGAGCGGCTTCGACTTCATCGGCGGCAGCAACCGCGCCAATATCGGCACCATGTTCATTCCCCTGAAACCCTGGGACGAGCGCCACAGCACCGCCGAAATGCTGTCCGGCAAGTTCATGGGGATGGGCATGACGCAGCCCGACGGGGTGGGGCTGGTTTTCAATCCCCCGCCGATCCGCGGGCTGGGATCCGCCGGCGGCATCGAGGTCTACATCCAGAACCGCGCCGACAGCGATCCCCTCAAGCTCGCCGGGGTGGTCAACCAGTTCATGGAAGCCCTCCGCAAACGCCCGGAAATCGGCACCGTCAATACTTTCTTCCGGCCCACCGTGCCGCAACTCTACGTCGACGTGGACGAAGCCAAGGCAACGGCGCTCGGCGTCCCCCTCACCGACGTCTACGACACCCTGCAAAGCACCATGGGCGCGCTGTACGTCAACGACTTCAACAAGTCGGGACACACCTTCCGCGTCCAGATGCAGGCCGAAGCGCCGTACCGCATGAAGCCCGACGACATCGGCAAGGTGTACGTGCGCTCCCAGGGCGGCGACATGATCCCGCTTGCGGCGCTCGCCACGGTGCGCGGCATCGTCGGCCCGGAACAACTGGAGCGCTTCAACGGCTTCCTTGCCGCCAAGCTGCTGGGCAACGGCGCGCCCGGCGTGAGTTCCGGCGACACCATCCGCGTCGTCGAGGAAACCGCCCAGGCCAGCCTGCCGGAAGGCTATTCGTTCGCCTGGACCGGCCAGGCGATCCAGGAAAAACGCACCGGCTCCGCCTCGGCGCAGGCCTTCGTCTTCGCCATCGTGATGGTGTTCCTGATCCTCGCCGCCCTCTATGAAAAATGGTCGCTGCCCCTGGCGGTGATCTTCGCCGTGCCGTTCGCCCTGGGCGGCGCGCTGCTGGCCTTGCTGGCGCGCAACATGCCCAACGACATCTATTTCCAGATCGGCCTGGTGGTACTGATCGGGCTGGCCGCCAAGAACGCCATCCTGATCGTCGAATTCGCCGTGCAGAAACACGCCGCCGGGATGGCGTTGCGGGAAGCCACCGTCGAGGCGGCGCGCCTGCGGCTGCGCCCCATCATCATGACCTCGCTGGCCTTCGTCCTGGGCGTGCTGCCGATGGTGCTCGCCAGCGGCGCCGGCTCAGCGGCGCGCCGCTCGATGGGTACGGGGGTATTCGGCGGCATGCTCGCGGCGACCTTCATCGCCACGCTGTTCATCCCGCTGTTCTTCTACTGGCTAGCGCGGATCGGCGCCGGGAAAGAGCGGGCGGAGCAAGAAAAATGAAGATCGTTCCTACCGCCCTTGTGCTCTTGCTGATCCTGACCGGTTGCGCCGTCAGCCCGGAATACCGGCGTCCGCCGACCCGCTTGCCGGAACAATACGCGGAAGCGCCGCCCCAGGATGCCCAGGCAAGCCCGATCAACCCGGCCTGGTGGAAGCTCTTCAACGACCCGCTGCTCGACGAATTGCAGGAAAAGGCGGCCGCCCGCAACCCCGACATTCACGAGGCGGCGGCGCGCATCGAGGAAGCCGACGCGGTGCTGCGCCAAACCGGCGCGGCCCTGCTCCCCGCAATCGACCTGGGCGCCGCCGGCAAGCGCTCCCGCTCCAGCACGGAAACCGCGGTGCCGCTACCGCCTGGTGCGCCGATTCTGCAAACCGATTACCGGGCCAGCCTGAGCACGGCTTTCGAGGTGGATTTCTGGGGCAAACTGCGGGCGGCCAGCGCGGCGGCGCGCGCCCAGGTGCTGGCCGCCCGCCACGCCGACGCGACGGTGCGGCTCACCCTGGCCGGGCTGGTCGCCCGGAATTACCTGAATCTGCGCGCTCTCGACGCCCAGCTCGCGGTTGTCCGGGAAACCCTGCGAAGCCGCCGCGACAGCCTGCGGCTCACCCAGGACAAATTGCGCGGCGGCGTGGCTTCGCGGATCGACGTGGCGCAGGCGGAAAGCGCCGTTGCCGCCGTGGTTGCCCAACTCGCCGAGCTTCGGCAACAACGCGACCTGGCGCAACACCAGGTGGCGCTGTTGACCGGCACCCCGGATCTCCAGCTTGGCACCGGCGACATCGGCGATCTGCCGCTGCCCCCGGCACCGCCGCTCGGCCTGCCCGCCAGGCTGCTCGAAGCGCGGCCCGACATCCGCCAGGCCGAGGAAAACCTGATCGCCCTCAACGCCCGCATCGGGGTGGCCAAGGCAGCGCTGTTTCCGGCGATTTCATTGACCGGCTTGTTGGGCGGGCAAAGCATGGAGTTGTCCAACCTATTCGCTTCCGGCGCACGGATCTGGTCGCTGGGCTTTGCCCTCAGCCTGCCGATATTCGATGCCGGGCGGCTCGATGCACAAGTGGACCAAGCCACCGCCCAGCAAAAACAGGGCGTCGCCGCCTACCAGCGCGCCGTGGAAAATGCCTTCCGCGAAGTAAACGATGCCCTCGCCGCCGCGCGGCAAAGCGCAGCCGCCGAAGCCGCCCTGACCACCCGCCGGGAGGCTGCCCGGCAGGTTCTGGAACTCACCGAAGAACGCCGTCAGGCGGGCTATTCCGCCTATCCCGAAGTCCTGGACGCACAGCGTAGTCTCAACGACGCCCAGCTCGCCTTCGTCCAGAACCGCCAGGCCCGCTTGGCCGCCGCCGTCGAGTTGTTCCGCGCGATGGGCGGGGGCTGGCAATGACACCTGGACTTCCACTCCCCCGCGGGGACAATCAATCAGGCACCTGATTAGCGCTGATCTTCAGCTTGGCCGGATGTTTCAAATAAATGACTCTTTATCCTGTAGGAGCGTGGCTTGCCCGCGACAGAAGGTATCACGAAGAGGCACCGCAATCGCGGCCAAGGCCGCTACGAAGAACCGAACCAATAGCTGAAAATCAGCGCCAATCAGGATCAGGCATATCCAGCTTTAAAGCTATCGGTAGAGTCCCGGAAATTGAGCCTTCAGGTGGTCGATCTTGGGCAAGTCGTTAATCACGATGTACAAGCTGTCCGGGTGAAGCGTCGCATAGTTTTGATGATAATCCTCGGCAGGATAGAACGCCGGCAAGGTGGAGACTTTCGTCGCAATCTTCTCCGGATAAACTTTTGCGGCGGAAAGCTGGCGGATATATGCCTCGGCGACGTTCTTCTGCTCGCCGTCCACCGCAAAAATTTCCGTCCGGTATTGGGTGCCGGTGTCGGGGCCTTGACGGTTCAGTTGCGTGGGGTCGTGGGCAACCGAAAAAAAGACCTTAAGCAACTGGCCGTAGGAAAGTTTTGTCGGATCGTAGGTTACCTTGACCGCTTCGGCATGGCCGGTCGCCCCCATGCCGACCAACTTGTACTTGGCCGTGCTCGCGGCCCCGCCGGCATAGCCGGCGGTCGCCGACACGACCCCTTTTACGTGCTGAAATACCGCCTGTACCCCCCAGAAGCAGCCCCCGGCAAATACCGCGGATTGAGGCGTCGAGGTCTTGGCGGCGGGATAGTCCACAAGGGGATCCGGCAAGCTGGAAGTCTGACCGTCGGCGAAAACCGGGTTGCACAGGAGTGCCGACAGGAACGTCAAACAGGAAAAACCCGGGTGATGAAGGTAATGGGAAAAAGCGCGCATGATTGCCATCCTTTCGTTATTCGTGTTCATGTTGAATTTAAGGTGCCGGATTCCCGAGCATCCCTAACCGAAGGTGAACGCATAAGCTTCCAGCCCCGGCGAATCGGATTTAATTTCGAGCAAGCCGCTCCCCGGGGTTTTCAGGTCGATCAATTCATACAACGTGTTACCGGAGACGGTGACTATTCCCGCCGCCGCATCCTTTCCCCCTCGCTCGCCAACGGCCCGGCCATCCAGGCTGAGCGTGAGGTGTATCGGTTTGCCGGTGGCCGTGCCGAGAACCAGGAACACCTTGCGCGCCGTGAAGTTCAAGCGCAAGGCCGCCCCTTTGTCGCCCGCGACGATTTTTTCGGCTTCCACTTTCCATGGGCCGCCCAGCGCCCATTCCCCGCCGGCCAGGGTGGCGGGGAAGCGGTAAGCGTTGGGGGTATCCGGTACGGGCTGCGTCTTGCCGCCGAAACGGTCGGCCCTGGCGTAGCCGAGGTAGGTTTCCGGGGTTTGGTCGGGTGTCGAGGCGGGCGCTTCCGCCCGGATCGGGGCGCTCTTGTTTTTCAGGCCGAGCAGGTAGCGGATGTTGTTTTCCGTGACGTCATATTCGCCCTCGCCGAAATGGGTGTAGACCACCTGGCCGGCGCGGTCGATGAGGTAGTGGGCGGGCCAGTAGCGGTTATGGAAGCGGTCCCAGGTGGCGAGCTGGTTATCCAGCGCCACCGGATAAGCAATGCCATGCTGGGCGATGGCGGCCTTGACGTTATCGAGCTTTTTCTCGAACTCGAACTCCGGCGCATGCACCCCGACGATCACCAGTCCCTGGTCGCGGTATTTCCTGTCCCAGTCGGTAAGATAGGGCAGGGTGCGCACGCAATTGATGCAGGAGTAGGTCCAGAAATCGACCAGCACGACCTTGCCTTTCAGGCCGCTCATAGTGAGCGGCGACGAGTTGAGCCAGGCCTCGCCGGCGGCCAATTCGGGCGCAGGATAGGGCTGTTCCAGGCCGTGTTGCAGGGTCAGTTCGCTGTCCGCCGCCTGGGGCTTGGCGGCGCTTGTAAACAGCGCCTGTGCATCCACGCCGGAGGCGATGTAGGCCACCGAGAGCAGGATAAGCACGCCGAAAGCTTTGCGTACCATTTCGGCATGCCGGGCAAAGAAACCGAGTTTGCTCATGATCTTTCGTCCGGTCAGCGCGATGGCCAGCATCGGCACGCCCGCGCCGATGGCGAACGAAAGGATGATGGCATTGCCCGCGAGATCCGTTTGTTGGCGGATCACCTGCACCAGCACGGCGGCCAGGATCGGCCCCGCGCAGGGCGTCCACACCAGGCCGATGAGCGCCCCGATCATCACCCCGCTAAGCAGTCCTTCTCCGCCGCTGGAAGCCAGTTGGTTGCCGAAATTGGCCGCGCCCTGGGTCACGGCGCTGAATTTTTCCGACAATTTTTCCGACATCAACACCAGGCCGAACAGCGCCAACAGCACCAGGGAACCATCCTTGATGACATCGAGGTCGATACCGAGCAGCGCCACGACTTTGCGCGCGGCAATGGCGAATATGCTGAACGCCAGCACGAAGCCGATGATGATTCCGTAAGGGCGGCGCTTGCCGCCATCCACCGAGGCCGCGAGTACCAATGGCAGCACCGGCAGAATGCAGGGCGAGACGATCAGGGCCAAACCTTCGAGAAATGCCAGACCGATGTCGATGGTGTTCATGTTGTCATGCCTTCACAGGAAAAAGTTTTAAGGCGCCGGCAGCGCTCCGTCCTTGCCGATGAATTCGAACCGGGTGGGAAAAAAGTTACATCGTCAGACAGGTTGGGAAGATTTCAGGCAAACACGTTAATCAAGCGGCCCACGGTGGCATCGGTTGACCGGACTGCCGAAGCGGAGGAGGCATCGTCGGCTGCTGGTTTTTTTGGCGCAGCCCCGCCTTGGTTGGGGTTCGTGGCTACGGACGCTTTTTCCTGACTGCCGGGCTTGGCGTTGTCGGCCTCTTCGATACGCTTCTTTATCGCACTGGCTTTGTCCGACAACGCCTGAATCGTAGCCTTGCCCTCGGGGGTCTTTGCGGAGACGCAATGGGTCCAGTCGGACAACTGCCTCTCGCACTGGACGAGTTGGGATTCAAGGACGCTGGTTGATGTGCCGGTGCCTATGGCGCCGGTGAATGAGGGCGACCCGACTGCGCCTATCATGATGCCCTCCGCGAAAATGAATCCTGAAGATCGGTTAATGGCCCGCTGCCATGGGAAACACGCGGAGTGGGAGCGGGGTATGCGACATACCCCGCTCATTGAGAAGCGCCCGGTTACTTGCTGCGTTCCATGCTCATGCTGCCGCCCGGTTCCATTTTGCCGTCCGGCTTGGGCTTGGCATCCTTTTTCTTGGTCATCGTTCCCTTATCCATGGCACTCTTGTCCATGGCGCCTTTATCCATGGAACCCTTGTCCATGGCATCCTTGCTCATGGAATGCTTTTCCATGGAGTCCATGGCCTTGGGAGCATCGGCAAGAGCCAGGCCGCCGGCGCTTACAAGACAGAGAGTGAGCAATGCGGAAGAAAGTTTGTTCATTTGAATCTCCTATTATGTGAAGTGGCGCCATTGGCAATGGCTTGCCGGAAAGAAAAATCGCCACAGGTCGGCAAACGATCGGGTTCAATGACCGTAGCATATGAATCGTTCATAATTGCCTTCCCGTACCGGCCTATTCGAACACGCGCCAAAAAAGGTTACATAAGGTGGTGGATAAAACCGAAAATTTCGAAGAATTGATGAAGCGGTCCCTGGACGGGGACCAACACGCCTATGCGCTGTTGCTCAAGGAAACCGCAAGATTTCTTAGGCCTTTTCTGTCCAGACGCCTCACTTTCGCCTTCGAAGTGGACGACCTGCTGCAGGAAATCCTGCTCTCCATTCACAAGGCGCGTCACACCTATGACGGGAACCGCCCCTACAAGCCGTGGGCCTATGCCATTGCCAAATTCCGCTTGCAGGATTATCTACGGGGGTATTATGCCGATCACCTGCGGCAGGCCGTTGAATTGTCCGAGGTCGAAAACTATTTGCATGAACCTGTAACCGAATCCGGCATCAGCTACGAATCTATCAGCGAGGAGGTGCAAAAGCTTCCGCCGAAGCAGGCGACCATCCTGCAGTTGATGCATCAGGAAGGCTATACCGCCAAAGAGGTGTCCGAAAAAACCGGGATGAACGAGTCCGCCGTAAAGGTGGCCGCCTATCGCGCCTACAAGGTATTAAGGCAGAAATTGGAAAGATGATGGTAAATATCGAGGAATTGGTGGAGGTATTGGCCCAGGATGCGACCAAGGTCCAACCCGCCCCCCACCCCTTCAAATTATCCCTGCAATGGCTGGCCGGCGCCGCGGCCTATATTGCCCTTGCGCTGGCGATTTCCGGCTTGCGCCCCGACCTGGCGGCGAAATTCCACGAGCCTTGGTTCATGGCGGAAATCACTTGCCTGGCCGGGATCCTGGTCGCCTCTTCCTCGGGCGCCGCCGTGCTGGTATTCCCCGATTTGTACCAGATGCGCCGGATCGCATTTGCGCCGGCCGTACTTCTGGCGCTGTTCGCGGCGATTGTCTTTCTTTCCTGGCATGCCGATAGCCCGCCCGCGGCGCTGCCCCAGCACAGCTATCAGTGCACCATCGGCATTACCCTGATTTCCCTGGTGCCGGCGGCCTGGATATTTTATTTCATGCGGAAATTCGCCAGCACCCATTATCGTCTGGCGGGCAGCATCGCCTTGTTTTACGCCTTCAGCATCGGAGCCTTGTGGCTCAGGCTTCATGAACAGAATGACTCGCTCATTCACGTTATCCAGTGGCATTACATGCCGATGGTCGGCTTCGGCATGATGGGTTTGTGGGCGGGGAAAGTGCTGTTGAAATGGTAAATACCCACCGCTGCCGGTAGTCGAAGTCCCGAAGCGCTCAACTATTAGGCCGGCACCTATTCAGTCCGGCCCATCGTCCCGCAAGGAGCAGCCGTCATGGCGGAATACCGGTTCGTCACGCTGTGGCGCCTTGAAGCGCCGCTTTCCGAGATTTACGAAGCAATTCTCCATTCCCGGCATTGGCCGGGCTGGTGGCAAGGCGTGGAAAAGGTCGAAGACATGGCGCCGGGAGATTCGACAGGGATCGGCAACGTGCGTTGCTATACCTTGAAAAGCCGGCTTCCCTACCGGCTGGTTTTCGCCGCCCACACCGTCCGCATCGAGCCGCTGGTCGAACTGGCCGCGGAAATCAGCGGCGATCTGGAGGGGATGGGACGCTGGCTATTTTCCGTCGACGGGCGTGTCACCACGGTACGCCACGAGTGGCGGGTGCGCACCACCCGCCTCTGGATGAACCTGGCGGCGCCGCTGGGGCGCTTTCTCTTCGAATGGAATCACCACGCGCTCATGGAACACGGCGCGCTGGGATTGGCGCGCTTGGTGAACGCGCCGCTGCTCGGCGTCGTTCATGCCGACTGGCCGGACCGTTAATCGTAAATAATGATCCGGGGGCGCACCAGATCCAGATCGACCAGCAGGCCGGCTTGCGCGGCGGCCTCACCGACGATCGCCAGAGCCGGCTGCCCGTTGGCGCCGGCCAGTTGGCTGAGCGTGCAGCGCGGCTCGCATCCCAGCAAGCGCTTTCCTTCGTCGATGATCCGGCAGCCGCAAGCCTTGGCATCCACGCCGATCCCGAAATCGGCGCCCATTTCCATAATCAGGGGTTCGCCGTGCATGATCTGGGCGCGGGCCTTCACGACGCTGTTCTTGCTGCCTTCCCAGGTCATCACCGGCATGTTGCCGTAATCGCGCATGATGGGTCTCCTCAGTAAGCGGGCGCCTCAAGTGGAATGGCGCCCACAAGCGCCCGGTTGGCCTGGCCGGTGACGCTTCAGTGCACTTGGTCGAGCGCCTTGCTGAAGCGCTCTTTGTTCAGGAATATTGCCGCGCTTTCCTCGGTCGCCTTGCGCTTGGCGGCGTCCAGGTTGGTGGGTTTGCCGACTTGCGCCACCCCCACCATGCCCATGCTCTTGTGCGAATCGCAGGCGAACAGGTAAACCCCCTCTTTCTCAAGCTTGACGCGGAACGGCTTGTCGAACGGACCTTTCCACGCTGCGGCGCCGGCTGGGACCAGCAGGCTCGCGGTGTCATGGCCCTTGTTGAGGGGGGTAAAAACCAGCACGTCGCCGACATTGGCCTTGATGAAACTCGGCGTGAAGGCCATCGGACCCTCACTGGAGTTGTCGGACATTTTCACCTCGATGTCGGCGGCATTCGCCGCGCCGCCGCCTAGCGAAAAACACCCGGCACACAGCGCCGCCGCCAACAGCGCGGCGGGAAAACGATTCTGGGTCTTCATGGCATGAACCTCCACGTAACGGTCAGGTCAGTTTGCTGGTCCACTCGTCGAGCGGTACGCAGGCCTCCTTGCTCGGATTATGCGGATTGTGCAGGGGGTGCGGGTTGCGAAGCGCGCTGGCCAGACACAGGTATTCCTTGCCGTTCAGGTCGTGCATGTTGATATAGGGGCTGGGACCGTACATATCGAAATCGCCCGAATCGGCGAAGATGAAATCGTATTCGTCGTTGACGTTCACTTCCAGTTTGCCGCTATGGCTTATCCCGTAGTCGCGCCAACTGGTTTCGACGGCACAGTCTTCCAACACCGGAGAACGCATCGAGGTCTTGCTGTCGTTCCAGGCGACCATGACCGGTTCGCTGATGTCGCCGTCTTTCTCGGCGAACATGACGGCCATCGAACGCGCCGTTTCATAATCCAGATCCATGCCCGTGTAGTTGATGTGAGCAGTTTTCATGGTGTTTCTCCTCAGGGTTGCTGGCGGCCCGGATCGGGACCGTCGGAAATCGTCTTTGCCCTCCCGCCTCCTTGGAGGCAGGAAATTCACAAACATCACGTTCACTTACATTTTAGCAAATTTAGTTGACTATTTTGCTCGGATATTAGCCAGGCGGAAGTCAGCCGCAGTTTTCGCAGCGGCAAATCAGTTGCTGGCCCGGCACAGGACAGACGCCGCCGTTCAGGTCGACAATCACTTCGTCGTAAAGCAAGGCGCTCAACTGCCGTTCCGCCATATCGTAGCGTTTGCGCTGGGCGCTCTGCGCCATCTGCTCGATCAGCCCCTGGATGTAATGCAGGGCCAAATAATGCAGGTTGCCGTCCAGGCGCGACTCTCTTTTCAGCACTGCCGCCCTGATGCGATAGGCCTGCCCGGCGCGTTGCACCACCGCCCGGTTGGTGGTGGTTTTGTTGCCAAGGAACAAGGAGGTGCCGACCAGGCCGTAATTGCCGGTCACGGCGATCTCCGGGGCGCTCCCGTCGCCCAGCACCTGGAACAGCGCGATCTCGCTGGTGGTGGGAAAATACACGTACTCCAGCTTGACGCCGCTATCGTGGACGATCCAGCCGGGCGGCATCGACACCGCTTCGAGATCGGGCAGCAGGCGTGCATATTCCTGGTCCGGCAAAGCTGCCAGCAGATGGTTTTGTCGGGGATCAGGCACGGCAGTCGTGGCAGAGGCGGTCATCTCATGCTCCAAAAGTGACATAGCGCCGGGGAAAGAGTCCGGCAATTTCATGGTCGTTGTTCCGCAACGCGATGGTATGGGCGGTATCACCCGCCAGGTTGCAAATCGACGGGTCCGCGCCGTGCTTCAGGAGGAACGCCACTACCGCATTTTTACGTGCCGCGACGGCAAACATCAGCGCCGTATTCTGGCCGAAACGGCCACATATCGACGAGTTGGAAACCGCCGAGAGCGCATTGACATCGACGCCTGAACCGACCAATTCCTTAACGCTCTCCAGGTCGCCCGACATGGCACAAGCGAACAGCTTGAGTTCGTCGTGTGACTTTTCCCCAATTCTGGTTGGCGGCGGATGCTCACTGTGATCGCCCGCCGTCTGTAACTCGCAGAAGGCGCGGAACTGTGGCGAAACTGGTTTATTCAAGGCTTGCAAGGTATTCATGGGATTTTCCTTTTTTCAAAATTAGCCCCGCCCTGATACCCGACGGAACCCTTTCCCGGCTTGCCTCACGTTAGATGCAGCAGAGTTGTTTTTCCGCAATACCGACGCTTAACCCGAAAAGCGAAACATCGGGGTATCGCCGTCGACGATGGTCGATATCGGTTTCCAGAAATTGCCATCGGGCATCTTCATCAAATCCTGCCAACGCACGTCCACCCAGCGACCACCCGCTTCCATGAGTTCAGTAACTGTTTTCATTGCGTTCTCCTCAAGCCGTTATCGAAATCACCGGCCCGCTGCAGGAAACCCGGGGCCGCCCGCGGGAGCGGCGGATGCCGCCCCACGGGCAGTTCACCGGTTGCAGGGATCGGCCCTACTTCACCGTAAACCCTTGCATCGAACCGTCGCCGTTACGCAGGTAGATCACGTTGCCCTCGCTCGTCCAGGCCGGTTGGCCGGCCTGCGTCCCCGCGGACGGCGTCACCGACCAGGCCGGCATGAGGACATAGGGATGTCCGAGAACCGTGGCGGTGATGCTTCCATCGGTATTGGACTGGACCGTCAGGGCGGGATCGTTGAATTCCTTGCGGAAGGTCGAAACCAGCGTGGTGTAATCGACGAAATCCGGCAACAGCTTTTGCATGAACGTTCCATCGCTGTAGCTCACGGTGTTCTGGTCGACGGCATCGAAGGTGGGCGCGCCCGCCTGGGCAGGCTTGACCATCCACGCCGGGCGGGTAGCGCTGAAGGTCGTGCCGGCAACGCTGATCCGGTAGGAGCCATTGGCGCGCAATGCCGTGGTGGCGCCCGGCAAGGCCGCCGCCACTTTCGCGGCAAAGCCCCGCGGATCGACGATGGCCGGGGCAAAGGTGGTGACGTAGCCGCCGGCGGTGATTTCCACGTTGCCTTCCCCATTGGTGGCAACCCCATCGGAGCGACTGGTATCCACCACCACGCGCTTGATCGGTATGGCGGAATAGGTCTGTCCGCCCGCCTCGAAGGTCATCACCCCGCTGGCGCTTTGTTTCGGCGTGGGAATACTGCTCTGCCCGGTCTGATTGATCACGGCGAAGATGCGATCGTCCAGGGAGGCGCCGTCCAGCCGGTCGGTCGTGCCGTGCAGGCTGGGCACCTCGGTTTCGACCTCCAGGCTATCCTTGCCGGCGAGCAGGTTGTCGCCCACCGCGCTGGTATTGCCGGCAGCGCTACCCAGCACAACGTCCGCGAGATCGCCGTTCTTATCGAATTCCGCGGTTTCGCCGGCCCACACGATGTTGTCCTTGAGAACCGGGAAGCCGTTCCGGGCAATGCCTTTGCGGGCGGCGCTCGCGCCGCTGCTCGCCACCGGCGCGGCATTGGACGGCAGCACGGCATAGCAACTGACCACCTGAACCGTGTCGCTCTTGGCGCCGCTGCTCGCTTCGACCGTGGTCGTGCAACGCTTGCCGGCGCTGGCGGTGCCGGAACGAATCACGTTATTGCCGACGCGCACCAACGGCTGATTATCCGCACCGGCTTCCACCCGGGCGCTGCCCGTCACCGCCAGCACCGGCTTCAACACGCCGTCGACGTCGACTTTCCGGAAAGTCATGCTGGAATTGGCTTGCCGGGGTTGAACACGGAGGGTTTTGCCATCCACCTGGAGAGCCACGCTGGACGAGGAGCCGGCGGCGGCGGGCGGCGGCAGGATCACCTTGGTGCCCGAGATGTCGCGGTCGGCGGGCACCACCAGGGTATCCTTGTCGCCCAGTTTGATACTGCGCGTGGCGCTGCGGGCATCCACGGTGATCTCGCTGTCGGGAGCACCGGAAACCACGATCATGCCGTCCAGTTCGGCGAGCGCCTGGCCGGCCTGAGTGGCGCGCAGGGTAACGCTGCCCTGCTTGACGGTAACCGTCCTGACCGGGGCGGCTGCGCCGGGCAAGGTGACTTCCTCGACGCTCAGGCTACCGCCGTCGCCGCTGGGGATTGCCGAAAACTTGCCGGTGCCGGGCAGATCGACATCGACGGCGCTAGTGCCGCCGGACGGCACGTCGATGGTGGAACCGGTGGAGGACGTCCCGGTGCCGCTACCGGTCGTTCCAGTGGAGGTGCTTGACCCACCGCTGGTGGTACCGCCGCCGCTCGGCGGCGGGGTCACCGGCGCTGCAACATCCGGCCAGGCTCCTGCCGCAAGCTCGAAACCACCGCCGGCCGCTCCGCCGACTGCCGCCTGACCGACCGTTCCGTTCAGGGAAAATCCGCCGCCGCCCATCGCCCCGCCGCCGGAACTGATTACGCCGCGGGAAATGCTATAGCTGCCGCTGCTCATGGCGGCTTGGGCGCCCTGGGCGCAAACCAGGCCGAACACGATTGCACACGAAAGTCTGAGTGACGCGCATTTGGGCGTTGCAATGCGGGAAGCGGTTATCCGTTCAAAAAAACGTTCCATAATAATTTCCTTCCTAATCAGGGTTTTCACTGGCCTACATGATTCTCAAGTCTAGCGATGGGCCGCTGAAACGCCGTAAAAGAAAGGCTGTAATCGGGATGGAGAGAAACCCTACCTTGCACTTACGCACTGTAGATGCGGGAGGAATACGGAAAATCCCCTAATCGACTAGGGGAAGTTCCAAATAGATTCGCCCCCGACGGCAACCTAGAATAGGCCTGCAATCCCAGTATTGACGGGCGTCGTGGGGCATTCGAAAAAGCCTGGACGGAATGTCGGCCGGGCTGAGAAACGATGCCCGGCAACCCCCAAACCCATTTGAAAAATCGGCAAAACCGGATCGAAATAAGACGCCGCTTGGCTGGGCTTCGCGATATAGCCGCCCTGCCCGGCCTACGTACAACTACAGGAATTCGTCGGTGAACTACGGGAAAAACCCTATTCCCGAAAAACTGTTTCAAGCCTATCGCGAGCGGTCGGACACCCTGCAAGAGTGGCGGGGGGCAACACGGCGTCTTCCGCTCAAGTCGTTATCTCAAACAAGGTGATGGGTAATGAGTGATGGGCGGGGGATTTTCATCACCCATTACCCATTACCGAGGAGTTCAATTCAAAACGTATCCTGATTGGCGCTGATTTTCAGCTATGGGTTCGGTTCTTCGTAGGAACGGCCTTGGCCGCGATTGCGGTGCCTCTTCGTGGCACCTTTTGTCGCGGGCAAGCCACGCTCCTACAGGAAAAGAGTCGTTAATTTGAAACATCCGGCCGAACTGAAGATTAGCGCTAATCAGGAAACGTATTGTTGTCGGGTTTTGACATCATTTGGATGATTAGAAACTAAATAGAAGGAGTTCTAACCCATGTTTTTCAGCATCTTCACCCCCACCCACAAGCCCGATTACCTGATCGACACCTTCAATTCCCTGTTGCGCCAAAGCGACCACGACTGGGAATGGGTGGTGGTGCCCAACGGCGGCTGCATCATCCCGGCGGCATTGCGCCAGCATCCCCAGGTGCGCATCGTGACCCCGCCCGATTACCTGGGGAAATTGGGGGTGGGCGGCCTCAAGCGCTTCGCCTGCGAGCAAAGTCGGGGGGAATGGCTGGTGGAACTGGATCACGACGACTTTCTCGCGCCCCATGCCCTGGCGCGGATCCGCCAGGCGGCCAAGGAAAGCGGCGCCGGCTTCATCTATTCGGATTTCAGCAACTTTTACCCGAACGGCACCTGCCAGGTCTACGACGCGGCGTTCGGCTGGGAAAATTACACGACCCGCCTGGACGGACGGGAATTCACGGCGATGCGCGCGTTTCCGGTCGATCCGTCGGGGCTGGCGGCGATTTTCTTCACCCCCAATCACGTGCGGGCCTGGCGGCACGACGTGTATCGGCAGGTGGACGGCCACGATCCGCTGCTGCCGGTGTGCGACGATTACGAACTGGTGCTGCGCACTTATCTGGCCGGCGTAACCTTTCACCACATCCCGGAATGCCTGTACTTCTATCGTTTGCAGGAAGACGGCGGCAACACCTTCCTGGAGCGCAACCGGGAGATCCAGGAGCGCCAGCAGCAAATCGCCAACCAATACCTGTACCGGGTCATCGCCGAATGGTGCCGGCGCGAAACCCTGCCGATGCTCGATCTGGGCGGCGCGCACAACAGTCCGGAGGGGTATACCAGCGTGGACGTGGCCGACGCGGACATCTGCTGCGACATCCGCTACGGCCTGCCGCTGCCCGACAACTCGGTGGGCTGCATCCGCGCCTGGGATTTCCTCGAACACATCCCGGCCTGCGGCAGCGTGGCCTGCCAACACGGCGCGGACGGCGGCCCGCGCTGCACGGTGGGGGTGATGAACGAAATCTACCGGGTGCTGGTTCCCGGCGGTTGGCTGATCTCGCGCACGCCCTCCACGGAGGGGCGCGGCGCTTTCCAGGATCCCAGCCACGCGAGTTTCTGGAACCCCAATTCATTCTGGTACTACACCCGCCGCGAACAGGCCGGCTATCTGCGCGGCGTCACCTGCCGTTTCCAGGCCAACCGCGTGTGGCAGGCCTTTCCCTCGCCGTGGCACGAACAGAACCACATCCTCTACGTGTTCGCCGACCTGGTGGCGCTGAAGGGCCAGCGCCAGGCGGGGATTTGCGAAATTTGAGCGGCGCGCTACAACCCCAACTCGGAATGCGAACCCAGCCGGACCAGTTCCAGCAATTCGCTATCCGGTTTCCGGTAGATCAGCACCAAATCGGGCTTGACGTGGCAATCCCGATAATCCAGCCATTCGCCGCCCAGCGAGTGATCGCGATGCTTTTCGGCGAGAGGCTGGTCATCGGCCAAGGCCTTCACCAAGTCGACGAAATCCTGTGCCAGGGTGGCACGATGCGGGCCTTTGGCTTCGCGCTTCAGATCGCGCTTGAACTGGCCGGTTTGCTTAATCGTCCGCATCGAAAACCGATTGCAGCTGGTCAAGCGTAACCGTTTCCAGATTACCTCGGCGCGCTTCCTTCATTGCTTCAATGGTCTTTTCGTTGGGAATAAACGGATCAAACGGCAGGACATGTTCCCGTGCAATCTTGGTGAGCAGTAGCCGTACCGCGTCGGATACGGTCAGCCCCATTGCCGCCAGGACAATCGCGGCCTCATCCTTCACCGCTCCATCTATCCGGGCTTGAACCAGTGCGTTGGCAGCCATAGGAATCTCCTTGAAATATGAATTACATTGTAATTCACGCCAAGGGGGACTGCAAAGGTAAAATCACCTCAAATTTCCATGCGATTCAATCTGCTCTCTACAAAAAGCACAAGGCCGCGCCACCTCACGATGGCGCGGCCTTTCCCGAGTAATGCGGCTAATGACAGTTGACGGTCGCGGTAATCGTGGTGTTGCCCGATGACCCGTACGTGCAACTCCAGGCGTTGGTACCGCTGATCGCCGAGCTGGAGAGGAAATCCGTCATCATGGTGTCGTTGGTCGCACACCCGCCGCTGAACGCGGAGCCGGTGGTACAACTCGCCGTCACGGTGACCAGCGCGCCGGCAGGCGGTGCGCCGGTACTTGCCGTCATGGTATAGGTGGTCAGGCCGGCCACCGAGCCGGATGCGCCCTGCGGACCCGCCGGGCCGGTGGCGCCTTGCGGGCCGGCCGTGCCGGTGGTGCCCTGCAGGCCGGCTGGGCCGGTCGCCCCCGTCAGCCCCTGCGAACCCTGCGGACCGGCAACCCCCGTGGCACCGGTCGTTCCCTGCGGCCCCGCCGGGCCGGTGGCGCCGGCCGGACCGGTGGTGCCGGTCATCCCCGTGGCGCCTTGCGGCCCCGCCGCGCCCGTCGCGCCTTGCGGGCCGGTCAGCAGGATGCCGGCCGGCCATGCGCCGGCCGCCTTGGGACCGAAGATGGTCTTGGTCACGCTGTTGTAATAGAAATCGCCGTCGGCACCCTGGGCAGCGGTCGGGTCGACCGTGCCGCTGAGCATCCCCGCGCCGGTCATCCCTTGCGCGCCTTGCGGGCCGGTGGCCCCATTGGTGCCGTTGGTTCCCGCCATGCCCGTGGCGCCTTGCGGACCCGCTGCCCCCATCACACCCTGCGAGCCAGCCGGCCCGGTGGCACCGGCCGGGCCGGTGGTACCGGTCATCCCCGTGGCGCCTTGCGGACCCGCCGCACCGGTGGCGCCTTGCGGGCCGGACAGCACAACCCCCGCCGGCCATGCGCCGGCCGCCTTGGGACCGAAGATGGTCTTGGTCGCGCTGTTGTAATAGAAATCGCCGTCGGCACCCTGGGCAGCACTCGGATCGACGATGCCGCTGAGCATCCCCGCGCCCGTCGTGCCCTGCGGACCGGTGGTACCGGTCGAGCCTTGCGGACCCGTCGGACCCGCCGCGCCGGTCGTCCCTTGCGGACCCGCCGGCCCGGTCATTCCCAGCGCGCCTTGCGGCCCCGTCGCGCCGGTGGCGCCGGTAGCGCCTTGCGGCCCAGCCGCGCCGGTAGCCCCCGCCGGGGTGCCGCACGACCAGCCGCTGGCATCCTTCATCAACACTTGCCCCACCGCGCACGGTTCACCCATCTTGGCGGCGGTGATCGCGCCGTTCGCCACGTTGTTGGCCATCATCGCGTAGGGGGCCGACACCAGCGGCTGGCGCGGCGACATTTCCGCGCCGCCGCCGACGCTGACGCCGAGGAAATAGGGTTGGTCGAAGGGAAGATTGATCGGCGAAACGCTCCCCAAGATCACCGAGTAGATACCGTTGTCGACGCTGACCCCCTGGGTTTCCGACCAGAGCGCCGCGCCCGTGGCGCCGTAGATGCTGAAGGTCATGTTTTGCATCCCGCTCACCGCCGTGCCGGACTGGGTGAGGCGGCCCTGGAAGGCGATGTTGGGAACCGGCGCGGTTGGCGCGGCGGCGGCAGAACAAACCTCGCTGCCGACAAGCAGCGTGGTCAACAGAACAAGCAAGAGGCGGGATACACGACGCGGCATACCGGTATGGGCGCTAGGTTTCATGATGGGTCTGCTCTCCAAGAAAATGAATCAGTGTGACGGCAGGCTGCTCCACCGTTCCTCCCGGAACATCGAGAGGCACGAAGGTTCGGAACAACCGCCCCCAGTTCGGGAACATCGCCAATCTCGCAGCTTGCCAAGGTGACCGGGAAAAAGGCGGATGACCCAAATATATAAGAAGAATTTCGAATGACAAGGCAGGGTCTGCGGTGCGCCACGAACTATAGTTGACCATTGTTGTCGACATTACAGAGGGTCGTAAGACGAATCCGGAGGTGACAAATGGACATGTTGAATAGCGTATCCGCAACGCGCTTCGACGACATTAACCGCTTGTCCGCCCTGAGCAGGGCGGAACGGGTATCCAGCACGGAATCCGCCCCGGCGCCGTCTTCCCTGGGCGCGCTGAATTCGAGTTTTCTGCTCAATATCTCCGGCTTAGGCAAGGCATTGAATGCCTTGTCTTCGCTACAAAGCGCGCTGGCGGCGCTGTTCTCGCCCACCGGGTTCGGCGTCGCCACGTCGTCGAACCCGGCGGTCGCCACCGCGCTGACCAACGGGACCGGGGCGCCCGGTTACTACACGCTCCAGGTCAACCAGCTTGCCCAGGCGCAAGTGCTGCTTTCAGCCGGGCAAACCAGCAAAACGGCAGCCATCGGGAGCGGCGCGCCGACGACCCTGACTTTCCAGTTCGGCGCCACCAATAACGGGGTATTCACGGCGAATTCGAGCCAGCCGCCGCGCACCGTCACCATCGGTGCGACCAACAATTCCTTGCGGGGAATCGCCACGGCGATCAATTCGGCGGGGATCGGCGTGAAAGCGTTCGTTATCGCGGATTCGGGCGGTTTCCACCTGGAACTCGCCAGCGCCACCACCGGCGCGGCGAGCGGTCTGAAGATCGGCGTCAGCGGCGATCAAACGCTGGCGGATCTGCTGACGTTCAATCCGGAAGGAACGAAAGCCCTGACCCAAGTGGTGACCCCGCAGGACGCCAGCTTCGTCCTGGATGGCGTGGCCGGCACCAGTCCCTCGAATACCCTGAGCGGAAACCTGCCGGGTATTACCGTGAACCTGGCCGGTACCGGCAACACCACCCTTTTCGTGAATAATCTCGCGGTTCCGGCGACCGACAATTTCAGCGCGTTCATTGCGGCTTTCAATACGCTGAATGACACGCTGAACAGCTTGAACAACTCGCTCAACGGCATTCTGGGCAACGCTTCCCTGCTGCTGGGTCTGCAAACCCAGTTCCAAAACATTTTGAGTTCCAGTTCCGGCTTGGCCTTGCTGGGCATTACCACCAATTCGGATGGTTCGCTGTCCCTGAATTCGCAAGCCCTGGGGAACATCCTGAATACCAATCCGGGCGCGCTGACCGGACTATTCAGCCGGAACGTGGCGCCGCTTGCCGATCAAATCGCCAACCTGGTGCAAAGCAGCATATTCAGCATAATTTCCACGCTGCAAACGCCGCAGGTGGCCGATCAAGCCGTGGCGCTGCAGGCCCAAAACCTGGTTCTGATGAATTTGCTGGTGGCCCAGCAAAACGCCGAACTGTACTTCCTCAAACAACTCGCGCTCCCGATGGGAACCTCCAGTCTGGGTAATTTGCTCGCCGCACAAACCCAACTCTCCCTGCTGGATTCCATGGTCGCCGCAGGCGCCTGAATCCGCTGCGATTCGCAGCGGCGGTTACAGTGAATGCTGTAGCCGCCGCTACTGAATAGTCCCTACCAAGCTACAGCATTCACTGTATTGCCGGATGCTTGCCTACCCCCTAGTTTTAGGGGCAATGGCGCATTTCTCGCCGCAATATAGGGGATACAGTGAATTTACCCGGACATACTTCGATATTAGTCGCGCTCGGGCTTTGCCTGTTCCAGCCGGCAATGGCAAACATCTACACCTACACGTCCGCCGAAGGCGCGGTGCACTTGAGCAACGTTCCAACGGATCGGCGCTATACCGTACTGATCGAATCCGAGAAGGATAAAACGGCCAACCGACCGGTAGCCGACACGCCGAATCCGCCGTCGGCGATTGCCGCAAAATTCCAGTACGACCGGATCGTCGACGAAACCGCCCGCACCTACGGCGTGGAGAGCGCGTTGCTGCATGCGGTGATCTCGGTGGAATCGCAATACAACCCCACCGCCGTTTCCAAAAAGGGCGCCGCCGGCCTGATGCAGCTCATGCCGCGTACCGCCAAGCACTACGGGGTTTCCAACACCCTCAACCCGGAACAAAACATCCAGGGCGGGGCGCGCTACCTGCGCGATCTGCTGGTGGCCTTCAATAGCGACCTCAACCTGACGCTGGCCGCCTACAATGCCGGCGAGACCATGGTCAGGAAACACGGCAACCGCATTCCGCCGATCCGCGAGACCATGAATTACGTGCCCCGCGTATTGGATTTCTATCGCAAATATCGGGCGGAATCGAGCTACCGCTTGCAACGCGCGAATCTCGCCGGTCGCTCGGCCTTCCCGGCGATTTAAACCTTACAGGCCGGCCTTAATCAGCCAACTGCTCAAGGTGCCCAACCCGACAAAGCCGGCCATGGAATTGTTGGCATCGTAGAGGTACACCATCCCGGCACGAACCCCCAGCGTCAGTTGGGACTGGGTGTAATAGCGCCCGTAGTAGCCGGCCAGGCTCTGCGACACGGCCGGCGGCGCCAGCAGCGCGGGATAGTGGGCTTCGGCCCAATCGAAAAGACGGTCGGCGTTGACGCCGCCGGTGCTGGTGAGGTAGAGCGCGATGTCCTGCAATTCGGCATCGCTGAGGAGCGACATCGACTTCATCGGACTGCGTCGGTCGTTGATCGCGTTGCGGATCGCGGTGATGCTCCAGGTGGGTACCGCCATGCCGTGGCAAGCCGCACAATGTTTGGCATAGCTGATTTTTCCGGCCTCCAGGCTGGCGGCCTGGCTGCACGTCACCCCGGCGGCCAGGATGGCTCCCAGGGTCATTGCGGTCAATGGGGAATTCATGATTTTCTCCTTCCAGGGCGCACGGATGACGCTGGCAGGTTGTTCATCGTCACCGCGTGGCATTTCCGCCGGGCACTATTCGACCCGGATAATCCTAATTCATTCTGGATCGGATCGGCGCGCCGGCAAGTAGGGAAAAGCCGCATATTTTCTGCGGAAACGCCCGAATCGACGGGAAGCACCTCGACAGGCTCCGGGTAGTCAGTCGCTTGAAAACGTGCAACCATTGCATTACCATCGCCCTCATGCCAGTCATCCAACGCTTTGCCAACTGCCGGGTTCGGGTTAACGCCAAAGACCATCCGCCGCCCCATTTCCATGTGGTGATGAACGACGCGCGCGAAGCATGGGTAAAGATCGACACCCTGGAAATCATCCACGGCAAGGTCGCCGCGCGGGAGATCGCCGACGTCCTGGCCTGGGCCAAAGCCAACCGTGAAATGCTGGCCGCCAAATTTGAGGAGCTGCAACAATGAGCAAAGACCATTTCCAACTCACCGCCGTCGAGGCATTGTCCGAGAACCGGCTGCGCCTGACCTACGCCGACGGGCGGACTTTCGAAGTCGATCTGCGCGAGTGGATCGATACCACCGAAGCGCTACATGCCCTGAAGAATGCCACGCTGTTTGCGCACGCCAGGATCGGCTTCGCGGGCCGTTCGGTTGACTGGATCGAAGATGTACTGGACCTCGGCGCGGATAATCTGCGTAATCTGGCCATCGAGCAAGCGGGTGGCATCGGCCACGAGCGCATCTGGAACTGGCTGGCCGAAACCGGGCTGACGCTGGAACAGGCCGCCGAAGCCTTGGGTATTTCGCGCCGGATGCTGATCTACTACCGCGACGGGGAAAAACCCATCCCCCGCGCCATCTGGTTGGCGTGCCTGGGCTGGGAAACGGTACGCCCCACAGGAAGAAGTCTGCCCACCCACATCCCGACGGCCCGCGAATACGCCGCACTACATGCGTGATTGGTTTGATGAACAAGCTTCCGGCCTTTTGCCACCAGGCGGCGCTGGCGAACGGAGGTCCAAAGGCCTGAGCTTGCATAGTCCCCATCTAGGATGGGCGAAGCGTTAGCGCACCCATCCTAGATGCTGGTTCAAATCGGCGGGGAGCAGTACGGCAAATTGCGACACCGCATCGCGGCCAAGGCCGCTCCAACCCTTTATATGTTAAGTAACTCCTAGGGAAAAGTACGTATCCCTTTAGGGAATGCTCCAAATTGATTCCCCCCTCCTTGGAAATTTAAACTGCTTCGGTAATGACAGTTCCGTATTTCGCGCTCCCGTCTCAGGAGAGCGCGACATATCCACACCAAAACCAGCCACGGATTCAGTCATGCGCCTAGCAAACCCATCGTTCATGGCGAGTATTCCAGGTTCTGGGCGACCGTATGCAGAAAGATTCGTGTTTTTAATGGCTTAGTCGAACACCTACAGGCAATTCGGCGCTCTTTTCATGCTGCCTATTAGTCATCCACATAGGCGCATTTAGGCATCCGGCGGGCAACTAATAGTTGATAGACAGATAACTAAACATGAATAAGTTTATACATAACAACGTGTTACCAGGCTTCCCAGGGGGGCCTTAATCTTGTTCTTAATCTATTTTAATCAGGTAGGCGCAAGACTAGGCAGATAGGCGGATGAATAAAAATCGGAGGGAAAACGGCAATGGACAACGGCAATCTGGAGTTCCTGCTACAAAAGATCGAATCGGCAAAATCGTCCTACGAGCGCAAAACCAAGCGGCTTCCCCAACCGCAAAGCAGCGCCCCGCCCCCCACTCCCTGCGTGGGAAAACAGCTTCCCCTGTGGCCCAACTTCATACGCGCCCTGCCCAATGCCCTGGCACGTTCCGCGCTCTTCAACATCAGTAATAAGGCGGGCAAGCGCAATTATTACCAACAGGAGCAGATCGCCTCGGTGAGCGGAGTGACGATTTCCTACACCGGTCAAGATCTGCGCCAGCGCGACGAAGACGTGTTTCTCCAGCTATTGCATCTCGCCAAGAACAAGCCGCTCGGCGAATGGGTGGACTTCACCGCGTACAGCCTGGTCAAGGCGCTGGGATGGAGCGTCAATACGCGCAGCTACAACGACCTCCGCGATATCCTGAACCGTCTTTCGGCAACCAACATCATCGTGATGTTCAAGGACGACCAGAATGGTTACTCGGGCAGCCTGGTGCGCAAATTCATGTGGCGCACCGATGCCGGGGAAAAGCTGACCAAATGGCGAGTCTATTTCGAACCGGAAATCATCGCCCTCTTCGCGCCGACCGGTTACACCCATATCTATTGGGAACTGCGCCTGTCGCTGCCGCCCCTGGCCAAGTGGCTGCACAGCTTTTATTCCACCCATGAGATTCCCTACGACTACAAGATCGACACCCTATGGAAGCTATGCGGATCGACCTCGGGGCTACCGCAATTTCGCCAGGTGCTGGTGGACGCACTGAACCTGCTCAAGGAAAAGAGCTTTCTGGTGGGATGGGGACTCGACAAGGAAAGCGGCTTGGTGCACGTGGAGCGCGCCGACAACCATTATCCGCAACTGGTGGAATACAGTTGAGCAAGCGGCCTTCGCATAGGCACTATTTCATGGCGCCGTCGGTAAATCTCGCCACGTCGTCGAGAACCGCATTGAGGCCGGTATACAACGCATTCATGACCTCATGCGCCTGAAAAATCCGGTTCCGCGTTTGTACATTGCCCGGCCGCAGGATATTCAGCGCGAGCAGCTCCTTAACCGCCTCGTTGGCGGCCGGGAATGAGACATTGAGGCGCTCCGCAATGACATTCACCGTCACGACGGGCTGCCCAAGCAGGAGTTCCGTCACCCGCCAAATCGTCGCGTGGCGACGCTTGGCTTTTTCCGCAAGCATGGCCTGCCAACGAGCTTGAATGGTTTGCAGATCGCCGAAAAGCTGTACGGTGTGGCGGCATGAGGCGATGACCGTTTCCAGAAACAGGCGGATCCAGGGCGACCAGTTCAAGCGCATCTGCACGTCCAACAAGGCATCGTAATAATCCCGCTGCCGAACCTTGAGGAAGGTCGCCAAGTGGATGGGCGGCTTTCCATCCGCCAACAGCATCAACGGCAGCAGCAGACGGCCAACCCGCCCGTTCCCGTCGCGGAACGGGTGGATGGCCTCGAACTGGACATGAGCGATGGCCGCCCGCATCAAAATCGATATTTCCGCAACACCATCCGGCTCGTAATGAAGCAAAAGGCCAAGATCATCCATCAGACGGGGCACCACATCGGCGGGCGGCGGAATGTAGCGCGCCGTTTCCATGCGAGTTCCGATGAAATTTTGCACGTCGCGCCAACGTCCCGGCTGAATGCGCTCCTGACCCGCCAACAGGGTCGCGTGCAGGTGCTGGATTAAATCCAGGCTCAAGGCGGGCTGTCCATGATCCGCGACGGCGCGGCTTCCATCGGCGAAGGCGCGCAGGTAGCCGAGCGTTTGGTCGGCATCTTGATCCCGCTTTGTATCTTCGGTGTTTGCCTCGATCTCATGAATAAGAAGGCCATCGAATCCGGTGTGCGTCCCTTCGATTTGACTACTGTCGACGGCTTCCCGGCGATTAAGCATGTGGAACACCAGGCCCGCATATTGTTCGTTGCGATTGATGGTTTCGCTTAACGAGTCCAACTCGCGCCGGGCCAACATGAAGAGTCCCTGGCATGTCGGTACGTCGACGAATGGCGGGGCGGGTTCCGGGACGACCGCGTAACATCCGCCGTGGTTGGGGACCGGCAGACAAGTTGCCTGTAAGCGGGGATGCAGGTCGGATTTGCGCATCGGAAACCTTGTATAGTAAATTCCTTATTAATGACAACAAGTATAAACCTTTAACAAGATCACACACCATTAAAGCTTTGCCAAGCCCAGGCAGTAGTCGTGAGGTTCGGGCGACGCGGCGGGGGACTAATAAGCCGCGAATGCAATTGCGGAAGTCGTGACGTACCGCGTCGTAGCGATGCGGCTTCCGGTCGGCCGGAACCATCGCAGCAGCGACGAAGTCCAATTTACATGTCTTCGGATACCGTCCGAAGTGTGAAAGGAGCCATCAAATGGCCGTCGATTCCGTCACCTCCAGCACCACGATACAGGCCCAACTCGCGCAACAGACCGCCGCTCGCGACCGGCTCGCGGATCTGGCTAATCAGGCCGCGGCGGCGACCCAAGCGCCGCCCGCCCCGCCAGCCGCGCCGGCTACGCAGGCCAATCCGCCTGTCGCCACGCCGGCGGCAGCCACCCCCGCCGCGCAAACCAATCCGCCCACCCCGAACCCGGCCGGCAACCCCAATCCGGTCTTGAATGCTCAAGGTGAACGGATCGGCGTAATCATCAGCACGACGGCGTGAGCGGTAAGCAGGGTCACAGGACGGCGAGAGTGCTGGGCATCGGGTTTGGTCGCACAAGGGTGCTCCCTAGTGCGACGTTCGGGATTTGTTGATTTCCCGTCTCACTGAGGTTGATTTTTATTGTGAGAGCGATTAGTATCATCGGCATTAGCATCTATTGATACTATTCAACCATGAACGGACAGTTTGTCGGGTACCTTCGCGTTTCCACCGCCGATCAGAACCTGGAGCGACAGAGGGAAGGCGTTCGTTCCGCCGGAATCACTCTCGATATCGTTTTCGAGGACCAAGCCAGCGGCAAGGATACGCTCAGGCCGAAATTTCAGGAGATGTGTCAATACGTGCGGCGCGGCGACACGCTGGTGGTCTATTCCATCGATCGCCTCGCTCGCAGCCTGACGGATCTGGAAAGGGCGGTGGAAGACCTGAACGCCAAGGGTGTGCAGGTTTTTTTCGTCAAGGAAAACCTCAAGTTCGCCGGCAGCGGCGACGAACCGTTTGCCGTGCTGCAACGCCAACTACTCGGCTCGTTCGCCCAGTTCGAGCGCGCCCTGATCCGCGAGCGGCAGCGGGAAGGCATCGAGATCGCCAAGCAAAAAGGCAAGTACAAGGGGCGCAAGCCCGCGCTCTCCGCCGAACGCGCAGGCGCCCTGCGAGAACGCGCCGCCGCCGGAGAGAAGCACGCCGACCTGATCAGGGAGTTCGCCATTAGTCGGGCGACTTTCTACCGTCTTCTCAAAACGGGAAGCGCTGACTGACCGAAAGCAACCAACCACAATACATAGGTACCATGATATCTATGTATCTTGTTATCTGAGGATGTACCACTATACCGTGCTATCGCGCTACCAATCTACCGCTGTATCGCGCCTGGTATCTTTATATCTCTGTTGGTTGACACATAGGCTGCTTTGTTGGTATTTTCCGATCAAGTTCACTGACAAAGGCTCCGACATGATTTACCTGATCGCAAATACCAAGGGAGGCGTCGGCAAAACCACCATCGCCGTGCATCTCGCCGCGTGGCTGGCGAAGAAGGGCAAATGCCTGCTGATCGACGCCGACAAGCAGGCCAGCGCGGCATCCTGGTCGAGTTGGCGCAAGGATCTCGACCTCAAGCACAACCCGCGCACCATGATCCTGCTCGACGACAGCGTATACAAGGAGGGCAGGGAGTTCGTGCGCGAATACGACAACACCGTGATCGACGCCGGCGGCCGCGACGACCCCGGAATGCGCTACGCAATGGTGCTGGCCGACAAGCTGATCGTCCCGATGTCGCACAGCGACCTGGATACCTCGGCGTGGTCGGACATGCAAAAGATCATCGAGATGTCCAAGCCCAGCAATCCCAACCTGGAAGTTCACGTCCTGCTGTCGCGCATCGATCCGCGCCGCCGTCCGCCCAAGGATATCTACGAATTCATGGCCGAACAGAAAACCGCGATTTTCAAGACCATCATCACCGAGCGGGTGATCTATGTGAATTCGACCAACAAGGGCATGACGGTCTTCGAAACCGAACCGGATTCCCCGGCTGCCAAGGACATGAAGGCGCTATTCAAGGAGCTGTCGCATCCTATATTCCTCGGTTGAACGGGCCGGAGTGTGCGATTTTTGGGGTGTAGGGCAAGGCGCGACGACGAGTAATGGTCGTTCCATTGCGAGGAGGAGAAACGCAGCAATACGCCCCCCAAAGTCGTGCAATCCGGCCCGTAGCGCTCTCACCAAACATGTGAACGGAAAATTAAATGCAAAGTTATTTCGAACCAACACCGTATGCTTCACGGCAAGCGGTCAACCGGGGAATATAGGATTATGGCTAAAACCAAACCCGATCTCAGCGCAATGATCCCCGACAGCATCCGGGCATTCGCCGACGGCGCCAGAGCCGCCAGCCCGGTGCCGCAACCCGCGGAAACGCCGCCCCCGCAAGATCCCGTGGCGGAAAGCGTCGTCGAGAAACCCGCCCCCACCGAAGCCGCACCCCCGGTCGAAATGCCGCCCCAGCCCTTCATCCGCGAAGGGAAAACCCAGGTGCAACTGCGTCTGCCGCCCTCGGTGCAATCGCGCCTGCGCCGGATGGCCTTCGAGCGCTCCGAAATGTCTCCCAGCCGGGTGACGGTCCAGGAGTTGCTGGAAAGGGCGGTGATGCAATTCCTGGAACGGGAAGAAAAGAAATCCGCGCCTGAATAGGCGCACGGATTGGACCATTTGCGGTTTCCGACCCACCGGGGGCACGCCTGCCCGGCATGTCGCCGGCGGTCTGGAAATCGACGTTACTCGGCAAGCGCTTTCATGACCTCTTCGGGGGAGTGGATGGTGCCAAGGATGGTCGGACTTCCCACCCTGACCTGAAATTTGTTTTCCGGTACCGACGCCAGATTAATCATCAGATTGTTGAAAGCACCGAGATCGTCGGTCTCGAAATAGGTGATGAAATCGGTGTCGTCGAGACCCGTCGAATGGTAGAGCTTGCGTTTGACGTTGACCAGAAATGCCAGGGTCGGCGAGGTATGGGTCTCCATTTCGCGCAGGCGCTGTTCGGCGGGCAGATTCCACCATTCGGCGTTCTTCTTCACCGGAATCACCACCACGTAGCGCGGCGGCGGTCCGGAATACGTCGCTGAACCCAGGCCGGCGCTGAGACCCGGCGATTTATCCTTGGTGATGTAGTTGAGCGGCTTGGTCAGACCAACCAGGGTTTCGGTCACGTCCGCATTGCGGCCGATGCCGGTGGCACGAAACTCGCGCATGAAGGTCTGGGCCTTATCGAGATCATAGGCGTTGACCCGGAACAGGAAATCGGAACTGGCCTTCAGCCCGCGAGTCAGGTAAACGTCCACCAGCACGTTGTTCTTGTGCTTCTCGATCAATTTCTTCAGTTCATCGGCGGCCATCACGCGCTTGGCGGCGGGCACCCGATTCCATTCCGGGCGCAGCTTGAAGGTGGTGAATACCCCGAAAACATTGGGCTGGGCGAGGATCTTGGCCCGCTCGATCATCATCTGACCGCCGGCCATCGGCTCGGCAGCCGTGGCTGACGGCGGCAGCAGTGCCGCGAACAGCGACAGCGCCGCTACGGCCACGAGGGTATTCCGCAGATTCAGGGAAGGTTTTCTGGTCATGGCGATCTCCTTGGGGATGAGTAAAAAATGGGGCCGACCGTAGGATGTGCCGGGGTCAGCAATCCAAACGCTCGATATTGCAGCGCACCTCTTCAAGGTCGCGTGCCACGAAGTCGCTGGTCAACTCGGTGAGCGCCCGGTAGAAAGGCTGTTCCAGCTTGGCATCCACCGCCTTGCGCAACGTCGGCAGCCAGTTCGCCAGATGGCGTTCGAGGAAATCGCCCTGGGCGCGCAGGTACGGCCCCTTGTGCAGGGTACCCTCGACTTCGACCTGGGTTTGCTTGGCGGTGAGGAATTGCATGAATTCAAGTTCGGCGGTGAGCGCGTCTTCGAGATCGTTTTCGGCTTCCGAAATGGTCAGGCCGAAATTCCGGTAGAAGCCCTTCAGCTCCAACAGCAGCGCCGCCTTGCTGCCCTTTTGGAGATAACTGCCCTCGTATAGGGAAACGCTGGGTTTGGGCATATTGGTTTCGAAGGCGGAGAGGTAATCCGCTTCGAGTTCCCGGCAGCAAATCGCAGGAACGCCGCTGGGCATCCAGTTAAAGCGGAAATCGTCCAGCAGATCCCCCGCACACACCTCCAACGCCTCACTCAGCATTTCCGCGTAGCTACCATCGGCGAACCGGGTAAAAACCTGCTCCTCGGGATAGCGAAATCCCTGCGCGAGCAACGCATATACCCGGCTGCGCGCGACCGCCTTTTCAACCTCGGTAAAACTCATTGCCACGTTCATGTCGTTCATGGTGTCTCCCGTTCTTATGGTGGTTGGTTCAATCTTCCGTTTCCAGCGCGGCACCCTGGGTCTCGGCGCGGATTGGCGGAATCGGCGCACCGCTGAACACCCCATGCAGCTTGTAATGGGTGTGCACCGGCGTGTCCTTGCCCGAGGCGTGTAACGCCCTGGCGAAATCGAAACGGTACCTGGCGTCGAGCGCCGGGGTGAACGGCGTGTAGGGCGGTTTCGCGCCGCTCCACTTTGATCCGGAGTAATTCAGGTGGCAGCGCGCGCAAGCCGCCTCGTAGTCGAAGTTCTGGCCCGCCTCGACCAGCACCTGGCGGGGGGTCGCCTCGCCGGTTTTTCTCATGAGATCCTCGGCATCGGCGTGCTTGCGCCGAAAAGCTTCCCCTGCCCCATGACACGCTTCGCAAGTGACACCGAGCACCGACCTGGCCTGGTCCGGCCCGCCGTCGATGCGGTAGCCGGTTTTCTCGCCGAAACCGGTGACGTGGCAGCCCACGCAATCTGCTTCGCGGGTGTAGTCCTTGGCCGGATCGAGCTTGGCCTGCAACTTGGCTTGCGCCTTGACGCCCGGTTTCAGCGATTCCAGCGCCTGGGCGTGGGCGCTGACGCGCCACGACGTTTCCTGGCCTTCGTGGCATTTCGCGCAAACCCGCACTCCCGCATAGCCGGGCGGATCGGCCGCGTGGGCCATTCCCACGAGCAGGAGCCATGCGGCAATCTGGAATAGTTTCATCATCGATCTTTCGAGTTATGACCACATGTAGCCCGGATGGCGCTTCGCGGAATCCGGGGCCGCCGCCAGGCGGATACAACGCTGCCAAATAGCCGCCGCTTGCGCCATCGCGGGCGCTCCCGGATTCCGCTGCGCTGCATCCGGGCTACTTGCTCAAGTCAGCGGCGACAGCATCATGTCGGCGCTACGCCGACCGATGAGGGTGTCCATCAGTTCGGATTTGCCGCCCTGCATCTTCTTGCCGCGTTCCGCCTTGAGGGTTTTCAATACCTCCTCGACGCCCGGGCCGAACAGCTTGTGCAAATGCGCGAGGGGAATCTTGGGCTGCTCGGAGGTGTTGCCGGCACCGTCTTCCATGCCCGGCCCGAGTACCGGCGGGACGTAATAGATATTCGGTTCGGTGCCGAATTCGGCGTGCAGCGGCAGGGCGACTTTCCATTGCAGGGCCAGCTTGTGCACCGAACTCGCCGGATCGTCGAGATAGCCGACGTGCATCGCGCGCCCGGCGCACTGGGCCACGCAGGCGGTAGCGACGCCCTGCTCGATGCGCGGAAAACAGGCGATGCACTTGTTGGCCTTGTTGGTTGCCAGGTTGTAGTAAGGCACCTTGTAGGGGCAGGATTCGACGCAGGCCTGAGTACCCTTGCACTTGTCGAGGTGGATCACCACGATGCCGTCCTCGACGCGCTTGTAGATCGCATCGTTGGGACAGGCTTCCAGACAGGCCGGTTTGGTGCAGTGGTTGCAGTGGCGCGGCAGGTAAAAATAATAGTTGTTGGGATAATCGCCGGCGCCCTGATCCTCGTCCCAGTTCGGCGCCGAACGCGGGGTGGGGCTGGGGCGGGCGCGCCCCGGCTTGCCTTCGAAGAGCCGCCCGGTGTAATCGAACTCGAAGGGCACGCCGTAATCCATCAACTGCGGGCGCTTGCCCTTGAGCAGTTCGTCGCCCTTGTAGCCGCCGCCCAGGGTTTCCCAGTTGCGCGGGTAACCCATGCCCGGCGAGGTGGTCACGTTGCGCCAGTACATGAAATCCTGGCCGGGGCCGCTGGTCCACAGCTTCTTGCACGCCACCGTGCAGGTCTGGCAGCCGATGCACTTGTTGAGATCCACGACAAACGCCAACTGGCGCTTGGGAACGGTCATTACTTTAGCCATATCGTTGTTCCTTCCAAAATCGTCCTGTTCAGGCGAGGGTTGAATCCGCCACCACAGCCGTTCCTTCTCCCTGGCAGGGAGAAGGCCAGGATGAGGGTCGAAGGGCGGCATCACCGCCACGCTCCGGCTTTCCCCCGCGAAGGGAAAGGGGGTTTGTTCACAGCGCCATCGGCGTGGCGCCGAGATAGCGCTTCACTTCCACCCTTGAGTCGCGCTGTACGCCGCCCGGCCCGTAGTAATTGGGGCGGAACACCAGGTGGCCGTAGTTGCCGACCAGGCTGGTGGGATTGATGCGCACCGGCAGGACGCTTTGGGTGCTGCCCTCGATGAGGTCCATGTACAGCTCGGGGGTGTGCCACATCGACACCCGTCCGGCCTGCTCGCCCTGGCGAATCTTGACGCGGCAGATCACCCGCCCATGGTTGTTCCACACCTCGACCCAGTCGTTGTCCTTGACGCCGCGCGCCCTGGCATCGCCGGGCGCCATCTCGATCGACGGTCCGCCGCGCTGGAGGCGCAGCATCAGGATGTTGTCCTTGAAGGTCGAGTGGATGCCGTAGCGGCTGTGCGGGGTGTTGAAGCGCAACGGGAACTTGTCGGTGTCGATGGGCGGCTTGTAGGTCGGCAGCTCCAGCCCCATCGCGAAGAAGGTGTCGTGGTCGATGTAGAACTGCTGGCGCCCGGTGAGCGTCGGCCAGGGTTTCTTGTCGTCGGTGTAGAACTGGAACGGGGTGTAGGGCACGCCTTCCTTCATGGGCGAGGTCCAGTTCGCCTTGAAGCGCTGCGGGCCTTTCTCGCGCAGCATTTGCAGGGTAATACCCTTGGACTGCGGGGCGCTGTCGAGGATGAACTGGGCGGCGGCCTCGTCGGTGGCCAGCTTGCCGTTGTCGGTCATCTGGTTCCATAGGTTGGAGAGGTCGCGGAACCACTTGAACTGCTCGTCGTTGAACTTGGTGTAGTTCTTCCGCGCCGCTGCCGCTTCGACCTGTTTCGCCAGTTCCAGGAAGATCTGCCAGTCGGTTTTCGACTCCCACATCGGGCTGATCGCCGGCTCGGTCATGTTGATCATGGTGTGTTCTTCAGTGACGTTCAGGTCGGTCTTCTCGTACCAATGCGCCGAGGGCAGCACCACGTCGGAATAGAGCGCCGTGGAGTCCATGCGGATGTTGATATCGACGATCAGGTCGAGCTTGGGCCACAGGTTGCGTAGCGCGTATTTCTGGCCCTTGGCCTGGTTCAGCCAGTTGCCGCGATAGACGATGAACACCTTGGGATCGCGCCCGTCGCGCGGATAGAGCGGCATCTGGCGGGTGGCGATGGCCTCGCGCAAATACTTGTTGGTGTTGATGGCGGTCTCGTCCATCTCGTCGTTGACCTCGGCATGCACATAGGTCCAGATGGTGGTCTGGGCGAAACGCTGCTTGGCCGGGCCTTGCGGGAAAGCCAGGGCGAGCAGGCCGGGCACGAATACCGGCTTCCACTGACCGATGTAGTGGTTGACCCCGCCGCCGTTCTTGCCCTCGCTGCCGGTCAGGGCGGTCAGCAAATGGAAAACCCGCAGCAGCACGTCGCTGTAGAACCAGTGGTTGGTACCGCCGCCGCTGATAATCATGGCCGGCTTGGCGGTCGCGAAATCGCGGGCCAGTTGGGTAATGGTCTTGGCCGCCACGCCGGTCATGCCGCCGGCTTTTTCCGGCGAGTAGTCGTTCATGATGCGGGTCTTGAGGATGTCGAAAACCGGCTGCACCTCCACGCTCTTGCCGTCGGCGAGCGTGATCTTGTAGCTGCCCTCCAGCGCCGGATCGAGGTCACCCAGCGCGATGTGTCCTTTCGGAAAAGTCAGGGTGTTGCGCCCCAGGAAAGCCGGGCTGACCGCCGGTTTTTGCTCCGGCTCCTCGCCCCAGCAGCCTTTCATGACGACCGGCTTGCCGGTCTTGGCATCCCAGGCGTAGAACTTGTTGGGCGAGCCGCCCTTGACCACGTCGGCCTCGCGCAGGAAACGCTTGGTATCCTTGCGCACCAGGTAGGGCAGATCGGTCTGCTCCTTGACGTTGTGCACATCGAAAAGTTTTTCCTTGATCATCACATGCGCCATCGCCATGCCGAGTGCCGCATCGGTGCCGGGTTTGGGGTGGAGCCACTGGTCGGCCTTGATGGTCGAGGCGTTGTAATCCGGCGAGATGCTGACGATCTTGGTGCCGTTGAGGGCCGCCTCGGAAAGAAAATGGGCGTCGGGTATCCGGGTGATCGAGGGGTTGGCACCCCACAGCACGATGAACTTGGCGTTGAACCAGTCGGCGGTCTCGGCGGTTTCGCCCTGCACGCCGCAGGTCTGGGTCTGGCCGGTGGGATGGTCGGCGTACCAGTCGAAAAAGGTGTGAACGTGGGCGCCGATCAGGTGAGCGAAACGGTGCCCGGCACTGAACGACACCGGCGCCACCGCCGGCACTGGCGAAAACACGCTGATGCAGTCGGGCGCCTCGTTCTTGATGGTATCGACGATCTTGTCGCCGATCAAAGCCAGCGCCTCGTCCCAACTGGCGCGTCGCCATTTGCCCTCGCCGCGCGCGCCAACGCGGATCAGCGGGTATTTGATGCGGTGCGGCCCGTACTGGTAATCGACGGCGCACTCGCCCTTGTTGCAGCCGCGCGGATTGTATTCGGGGATGCCGGGCATCGGCGCGATGTCTTTCGATTGCTCCTCGCGCATCACCACGCCATCCTTGGTGTAGACGAAATGCGGGCAGGCGCCGGTGCAGTTGATGAGATGCGCGCCACGGGTTTTCTTGTCCCAGGTCCACTGGTTGCGGTGGAAATTCTCCCAGCCGCTGTACTCGTGCTGGGTCATGTCGCTCTGCGACTGGGCCAGCGCCCGCAAGGCGTAGGAACCGCCCAGCATGACGCTCAACGACACTCCTCCGGCAGCTTTGAGAAATCCTCTGCGTGACGACTCCATCATTCTCTCTCCTGGTTTTTTGTGGCGATTGAAGACATAAGCATCCTGATCGCCATGATTCACGATTTTGCGCAAACAGCCTATTTGGACGATTACCTAAGGACTTAGGGAGATTCCCTTAGCCACGTAAGCAGGAAACCGAAGCAGAGAGAAATGGAGGAATGACGGCGGGGCGCCGCTGCGAAGCAGTTTTTCTCAGCAGGGCAGGTTGAAGCTGAACGTACTGCCCTCGCCGGGGACGGAGCTTGCCCAGATCCGGCCCTCGTGGGCGTTGATGATGGTGCGGCAGATGGCTAGGCCCAGCCCCAGGCCGTCGCGCTTGGTGGTGTGAAACTGCTCGAAAACCGCTTCCAGTTCGGCGCTGGGAATACCGCTGCCGCTATCGCCGACTTCCACCAGAACCGTTCGGTTTTCCACTCGGCTGACCAGGCGCAGTTTGCGCAGCGGACGATCCCGCATCGCCTCGATGGCGTTCTTCACCAGGTTGACCAGCACCTGCTCGATTTCGACGTTGCTGGCGACGACTTCCGGTAAGGCGTCCAGCGCCAGGTCGACCTCCACGCCCACCCGCTCCAGCTCGTTTTCCAGAAAGCTGACGGTACTGTGGATCAACCGGTTGACGTCCAGGGCGGCGCGTTCCCCTTCCTCGCGGCGAATCAGCGTCTTGAAGTGGTTGATGATTTTCCCCGCCCGTTCGGTTTGCTTATGCGCCAGACTAAGGCACTGGAGTTGCCGGTCCGCATCGTATTCCCCCCCTTGCAGACGGCGCAGGCAGGCATCGATATAGTTATTGGCGGCTGATAACGGCTGGCTCAGTTCATGGGTCAGGCCCGACGCCATTTCACCCGCGACTTTCAGCCGCTCGACGCGCTTCATCTCGCTCTGGTGCTGATTGCGCGCCGCCGCCAATTGCATGCGCTCGGTGATGTCCGTGCAGACCGACATCATCGCGTAAGGACTGCCATCCTCGCGCACCAGGCCGGCATTCAGCCATTCGCAGGTAATGCGATGGCCGCTGCGGGTCAAATTGGTGCCGACCGAATGCGTGGTGATTCCGGTTCGCAGGCGGAAATCGATTTCCGAACGGAGTTTCGCTCTTTCGTCCTCGGGAACCAGCAATTCCAGGAAATTACGTCCCACCATCTCGTCGCGCTGCCAGCCGAAGATCGTCTCCGCCATGCGGTTCCATTCCTCGATGCAGTAGGTTTCCGGATCCCAGACGATGCATGCCACCGGCGCGACATCCAGCCACACCCGATAACGCTGTTCGCTTTCCAGCAAGGCCCGCTCGGTCCGCTTGCGTTCGGTGATGTCGAGGAACATCCCCAGAATTCCCAGGCTCTTGTTGCTTCCGGCCTTGAGCGGCACCTTCAGGGCATGGACGAACTTCTCTTCGCCGCACTGGATGTAGCGCTCCTGATAATCCACGGTCTCTCCCATGTCGATTACCCCCAGGTCGCTCTCCCGGAACTTGTCGGCCAGATATTTGGGATAAAAATCCTGGTCGGATTTCCCCACGATCTGATCGGCGGGTATCCCCAACTCCTCGGCGTAAAGACTGTTGCAGAAGGTGTACACCGAATTCGGATCCTTCATGAAAATCTTGTGGGGAAGATTTTCGACCAGCGTGCGGAGCCTGGCCTCACTGCTGCGCAGCCGGTCTTCGGCCAACTTGGATTCGGTAATGTCCACCGACACGCCGAGCACATGAATTTCCCCATCGGGCTGTTCCAGCGGAACCTTGATGCTGAGGAGCCAACGCTCCTCGCCATCGCTGGTCGTGAACGGAACGATATTGATCGCCTGGCGGCGCGATTCGATCACCGCCTGATCCAGGCGCTGGTAAAGCACCCCCTGCCTGACGGGATTCATCTCGAAGCGGCTGCGCCCCACCATTTCCTGGGGCGCCATCTTGTACGCCGCCGCCATCGCCTTGTTGACCAACAGATATTTGCCGGAGGCATCCGTCACCATGATGTAATTGGGGTCCGCGTCGATAATCCGGTGCAGGAAGTTTCTCTGTTTGAACACCTCGGCTTCGGCCTGCAAACGCCGGCTCTCCCGAGCATAATTTTCCATGGCGAAGCTGAGATCCTGCGAGATCCCGGCCAGCAGTTCCGCCAGTTCCGCATCGAAATAATCGATTTCCTCGGCATACAGGGTAATCGCGCCGACAACGCGCCCCTCGGAGGCAAACGGCCAAGTGCCGGAAGCCTTGATCCCCTGCTTGACGGCGGCCTCGTGCCACGGACAGGTGCAGGATTCCTGGAGGAAATCGTTGCAAATCTGCGCCTCGCCGCTGCGCATTGCGGCGCCGCCGGGACCTTGTCCCTCGGGAAGATCGGCGTCGAGGGAAATATGCAGATGGTCGAGATACGCCAGGGCCGAACCCGCCCCGGCGACCACCCATAGCGAACGGGTTTTCTCGTCCGCCAAGCCGACCCATGCCAGCTTGAGTTGGCAATGGTCGACGAGGATGTGGCAGATTTCATCGAACAAGGTGTTCTGTTCGCGGTTTCGGACGATCGCCGCGTTGACCTCGCTGATCGCCACGTAGAAGCTGTTGAGACGGCGGATCCGCCGCTCCGCCGCCTTCTGCTCGCTGATGTCGCGCACGATGCTCTGGATATAGACTTGCCCGGCGGATTCGATGCGCCGCGAACTGGCCTCGATCGGAAAAGTGCTGCCATCCTTGCACCGATGCAACCCTTCGTTGACCAAACTGCCCTTTTCGGACAGGAGTTGCCAGTAATTTTCGAAGATGGGAACCCACTCCGCCGGGCGCAGATCCCGCAAATTCATTTGCAGGAGTTCCTCGCGCGAATAGCCGTAAGCCGCCACGGCACGGTCGTTGAAATCGAGAAGACGAGCCTGCTCGTCGGCTAGCAGGATGATGTCGTTGCCAAACTTGCTGAGAAAATGGACGCGCGTTTCCAGCACCTGTTTTTCCAGTTGCAACTGGTACTGCCGAGCCATTTCGGCAAGACGCTGCTGGCGCGACCGCAAGACCAGAAAAACCGCGAGCAGCAACGCCATGACCACCCCGGCAATCAACACCGAAACGCGTTGCACCGGCGCATAGATTTCCGCTTCGTCGATCTTGGCAACCATTCCCCAGGTGGTCTGCGGGATATGCTGTAGATAGCTGACCACGTCGTGGCCGAGATAGTCTTTTCCCAGAAACAAGCCGGATTCCCCCAGCGCGGCGCGCGTCGCGGGCAGATCGACATTGCTGAGCGATTCGGTCACGGTCATCGCGGGATCGTGGCGATAGCGCAATTCGTTGAGGAATAACGCCCTGTCGCCTTCGCGGCGCACGATCAGGGTTTCCGCGGTATTGCTGGCCAGCGGCCAGGACTGGATCAGAGGAAACAAGAACTTGCTGGGGTCGACATGAAAATAAGCGGCCCCCACGGTGCGCGTCTGGCTCCCTTCACCGACCAGCAACGGCGCGACCAGGTCCAGTTCCGGCTTGCCGCCGATCCCCCAGTGCAGATCGCTCAGCATCACCTCCCGGGTGCGTATCGCTTCCTTGGCAAGATGCCTGAGATAGCCATCCTGCACCCCGGCATCATCCGCCGTGGAAAGACGGGAGATCCCCTGAGTATCGAGCAACATCATTTCGTCGTATTGATTGTTGCCCAACAAGTCCTTGATACGGCTAAGCATCCAGCGACGGCGCTGGTCGTTGGGCGCGCCGTCCCGCAGCCATTCTTCCAACGTAGCGCCGAGGTGGGATCTTTTCAGGAAGGCTGCGTCGATTTTCCGTTCGGTGATCCAATTGTTGATCTGCTCGACTTTCAAGCTGGCAAGGTTGGCCAGAACCCGCTCGTTTTGCTGCTGGATGTCCTGTTTCAGGTACCTGTAAGAAAAATAACCAATGGCGCAGATCAGCACCGCCAGAAGGAAAAACAGCTTGACCGACCAGGCGTCGGAAGGAGCCAGGGGCGGCGCGCCGGCGGGCATGGCGAGATGCGGGGGAAGGGAACTGATACTTTGCCGATCCGGATTGTTGTTTTGCAAAGCGCGTCCCAATTGGATGAAAGTTTTCGAGACATCATGATGTTGCGAATTTCACGGGTTTTCAATAGGGAAACCTACCTATTTCCTTTGGTCGGAAAAACCGGAACAGCGCCCCTAATAACAGACAACTTTTGTCGGCTATTGTTGTCCATCGAATGAGAGCCTGGCTCTTTCGGACCACTTCATGTACATGTATTGGAGGTGCACCATGAGACAACTTCAACTTAGCGGTTTTCACGGCTGGGATTCCCTATCCCACAGCCACATCGCGGTGACGCCGATGTATCTGCTTTTCGCGCTGCCGCTTTCATTCATCCCGCCGCTGATGCTCTACTATGCGGGAACCCATTTCCCCAACGAAGTGATGCTGCTCCCCAAGGGAGCCGGGTTACAGCAGGTGTGCGTGACCTTTTTCTTCGCTGAGCAGGTCATGCTGTTCCTGATGGCCGGTGCGGTGCAACGGCTGGGCGAGACGCTGCTGTGCGACCTGGAACCGAGTTACGAGAATTCCTTCAAGCTCGCGGCAACCGCTGCCACGCCCTTGTGGCTGGTGCCCCTGTTCCTGTTCGTTCCCAACCCCGTGCTCAATCTGGCGATCGCGCCGCTGGCGCTACTCGCGGCATCGCTCTTGATTCACCAGGGCGTACCGCGGATTTTCAGGATTGAAGAGGAGGGGCGAGCCACCCTGTACTCCGCCTCGATCATCCTCGCCGGCATAGCGGGATGGGCAGTAATGCTCTACATCGGCGCGCTCACCTGGGTTATCACCAACCCGTTGTAAGCGGCGCTCACATATAGCTCTTGGCTTCCTCGCCGGGATTGGGAAGCCCGGCGATACGCCAGGCTTCCCGCATATTCGCGAAGAGGCCGGGCACGCATTGCGTGTCCAGCCGATTCACCCGGCACACATGGCTGCCCGGCGGCAATGCCCCGTAGTCGAGGTAATGGGCGCGCAATTCGTCGATAACCGCCCAGTGCGCATCGCCGAGCGGACCAATCCCGTCTTCCGTCGCAAGCTGCTGGGCAAGCTCCCTGCTCCACGCCGTGGGATCGTCGAGAAAACCGTCCGCGTCGAATTTCATGATCTGGCACGGGCTTGCGCCGCGGAAGAGGACGTGTTGGACGTGGTCATGCTGGCGACCACCAGGTCGAGCAATTCCTCGAAGGAAATCTCGTTTCCTGCCGGCATCCGGCGCTCGATATAGCCGCGCCGGTTCTTCCGGCCTTCCGGCGGCCCCAATTCCACTTTACGCCTGTCACCCAGGCGGGGATTTTTGCTTGCCATGAGATGCTCCTAGTCGAAGCGCCATCGGCAAACCGTTGCCGACACGCGCGTAATCGCAGTCTAAGGGGCTGCCCACCGAGAATCCATTTGGACGATCACCTAAACCGCTAGGTAATTTTACGTACCCGACAATTTCCGTCGGGATTGTCTATATTCATTAAGAATCAGATAATTTCCCGGACTATGCTCATGCCGCGCGATCTTCCCATCGGCAACGGCACGCTGCTCGCTGCCTTCGATTTCGACTACCAGTTGCGCGATTTCCACTACCCGCGCGTCGGCAAGGAAAATCACGCCCACGGCGCGCCGTGGCGCTGCGGGGTATGGCTGGACGGCGAATTTTCCTGGATCACCCGGCAAAACTGGATCCTCCACCTGGATTACCTGTCCGATACCCTGGTCACCGAGGTGAGCGCGGCGCATCGGTCCCTGCCGCTACGCCTGATATTCAACGACACCATCGACTACGAACGGAACATCCTGGTACGCCGAGTGCGCGTGCAAAACCTGGCGTCCCGTCCGCTGGCGCCGCGCCTGTTCTTTCACGCCGACCTGAGCGTGATGGAAAACGCGATCGGCGACACGGTGTTTTTCGACCCCAAGAACGCTTGCCTGATTCACTACAAGGGGCCGCGCTATTTCCTGATGAGCTGCGCCACCGAAACCACCCTCGGCGTGACCCATTTCGCCACCGGCACCAAGCACCATCGCGGCCTGGAGGGCACCTGGCGCGATGCCGAGGACGGCCAATTGAGCGGCAACCCGATCAGCCAGGGATCGGTGGATTCGGTGATCGGCATTCATTTGGCGCTCGCCGCCGGCGCGGAAACGGCGTGCCACTATTGGGTGGCGGTGGGGGAAAACTATCGCGAGGTCGAGGAACTCCACCAGTTGGTTACCCAGGTCGGCGCGGAACGCCTGGTTCGCCGCAACAGCGACTACTGGGGGCATTGGGTTTGCGCCGGAGAACGGCCGCTGGACGGGCTGCCGCCCCTGCTGGCGAAATGCTACCGGCGCAGCCTGCTGATCCTGCGCACCCAGATCGACCGGGGCGGGGCGGTGATCGCCGCCAACGACACCGACATCCGCCAGTTCAACCAAGACACCTACAGTTACATGTGGCCGCGCGACGGCGCGGTGGTTTCCCAGGCGCTCGACCGCGCCGGCTACGGCAGCATCAGCCGGCGTTTCCTGGAATTTTGTACGCAAAAAGCGGTCAACTACAATTATTCCGCCAGTATTCTGGCCGAGACGGGGTTCCTCATGCACAAGTACAACCCGGACGGTTCGGTAGGCAGTTCCTGGCAACCCTGGTTGCAAGGCGAGGAAATGGTATTGCCGATTCAGGAAGACGAGACCGCCCTGGTGATCCGGGCGATCTGGCGGCATTACCTGATTCACCGCGACATCGAGGCCATCCGGGCCTTCTACAGCCCCTTCGTGGAGCGCGCCGCCGATTTCCTGTTGGCCTTTCGCGACGACAACACCGGCCTGCCGCTGCCTTCCTACGATTTGTGGGAAGAACGCCGCGGCGTTTTCACCTACACCACCGCGACCGTGATCGGCGGCCTGCGGGCCGCATCCAGCCTGGCGGCGCTGTTCATGGAAGAGGAGCGCGCCGCCGCTTATCTGGCCGGCGCCGCCGAGATCCAGGCAGCCCTCGAAGAACACCTTTACTCGCCCCGCGAGGGGCGCTTCATCCGCGGCATCCTGTTCAACGGCGGCGAGCCGGTACGCGATACCAGCGTCGATGCCAGCCTGCTCGGGCTGGTGATCTTCGGCGGTTACGACCCGCTCGACGAACGGGTCGCCCAAACCGCGCGGGCGGTGGAGCAGCGCTTGTGGGTCAAAACCGGCAGCGGCGGGGTGGCGCGCTACGAGGGGGACAATTACCAGCGCGCGGTGAGCCGCGCCGACGTGCCGGGAAATCCCTGGGTGATTTGCACCCTGTGGCTCGCCCAATACCGCATCGCGGCGGCGAACAACAGGGTCGCCCTGGAACAGGCGCTGCCCCTGCTGATGTGGGCCGCCGAACGGGCATTGCCGTCGGGGGTGCTGCCGGAACAGGTGCATCCCGAGAGCGGCGAATTCATATCGGTTTCGCCCCTGACCTGGAGCCACGGGGTACTGGTCGGCGCGCTGCTGGATTACGTCGAGAAAGTCCAGGCGCTCGGCGCGACGGGAGTACGGCCATGACCTCCGAACGCCCCAACGGTACGGTGATTCCCCCGGTTTTCGACGAGGCGGCGCGGCGCCGACGCCTGGAGTTTCTCCAGTTCGACGAACGCGACATCGCGCTGCTGCGCGACCTGGAAGGGCTGTTTCGCGAACATCTCGACGAAATCGCCCGGCGCTTCTACGAACACATGCTGTCTTTCCCGGAAACCCTCAAGGTGTTCAAAGACGAGGCGATGATCCGCCGCTTGAACGAGGCCCAGAAAGCCTACCTGATGGAGGCGGTCGGCGGCACCTACGACAGCGATTATTTCGATCAGCGCTGGCGCATCGGCTACATCCACAACGCCATCCGGGTCGAGCCGCACTGGTTTATCGGCGCCTTCCAGTTGTACCACCGCATCCTGTATCCGCTGATCCTGGAACGCTACCGCGACGATGCCACGGCGGTGGTCGAGCATATCCTGGCGCTCGACAAGATCATGAACCTCGACATGCAACTGGGTATCCAGAGCTATTACGTCCATTACGAAGGCACCATGGAAAAGCTGCGCGACCTGAATCTCCAGATCGAATCGGCCAGCATCGCCAAGAGCCAGTTCCTGGCCAACATGTCGCACGAATTCCGCACCCCGTTGAACGCCATCATCGGCTTTACCGAAGTGCTCCAGGACGGGATTCCCGGCAAGCTCAACCCCGATCAGTACGAATACCTGGGCGACATCCACAACGCCGGAGAACTGCTGCTGCGCCTCATCAACGACGTGCTGGACCTGTCGAAAGTCGAGGCGGGGCGGCTGGAACTGTTTTTTGAAACCTTCCCCATCGCCCAGACCATCCGCGAGGCCATCACCACTTTGCGCGGCCAGGCCGAGAAGAAGGGTCTTTTCATCCACTCCAACCTGCCGCCGGACCTGGGGTTGATTACCGCCGACCAGATCCGCTTCAAGCAAATCCTTTTCAACCTGCTGTCGAACGCGGTGAAATTCACCGACCACGGCGGCGTGAAGATCAGTGCCGCGGTGGAGGGCGAGCAACTGCGCGTCGAGGTGGCCGACACCGGCATCGGCATCCGCCCGGAAGACATGAGCCGCCTGTTCGTCGAATTCGCCCAGGTGGATGCTTCCAACGCCCGCCGCCATGAAGGAACCGGACTCGGGCTGGCGCTCTCCAAGCGCCTGGTCGAGGCGCATGGCGGGCGGATCTGGGGAGAAAGCGTTTTCGGCGAGGGCAGCACTTTTTACGTCGTGCTGCCGCTGGAACCCGCCGAGCCGGTCAACTATGACGATGAAACGGAAGCAGCCCAGGAAACCCGCCATGAATAATTGCCCGGACCCGGTCAACACCATCCTGGTGGTTGAAGACAACCCCCAGGCCGCGAAACTGTTGTCGCTGTACCTGGTCCAGGCGGGTTACCAGGTACTGGTCGCGCAGAACGGCTGCGAGGCGCTGGAACTGGCCGCCCGTTGCCATCCCATGGCGATTACCCTGGATTTGCTGCTGCCCGACCGGGACGGCTGGCAGGTGCTCGCCGAACTGAAAGCCTCGCCCGTCACCCGCGATATCCCGGTGATGATCGTCTCGGTGCTGGATCGCCAGATGCTGGGATTTCGCCTGGGCGCCTCGGAATACCTGGTCAAGCCGGTGGAGCGCGACAAGCTGCTCCACGCCTTGAAGCGCTGCGTCCCGCGCGAAGGTGCGCCGTGCGCCTGCAACAAGATCATGGTGGTGCACACCGATCTCGACGAACTGAATCTGCTGGCTCTCAGCCTGGCGCGGCAAAGCCACGAAATCATCCAGGCGCTGGGCGCGGCGGAAGCTGCCAGCCTGGCCAAATGCGCGCATCCCGACCTGGTGGTGACCAACCTGCTGGAGGTGGGCACGGATTTTTTCGCCTTGATCGAAGCGCTCCAGGCGGCGCCGGAAACCGCCCGTATCCCGGTGCTGGCGTTGACCGCCGGCATACTCGATGCGGAGGTGCGCGCCAAGACGATGGGCGAAATCGAGTTTGTCCTGATGGGCGAAAGCGAACCCCTCGAAGAACGCCTGTCGGCGGCGATCGCGCTGCTGCTGGGGAAAAATTGAAATGGTGAGAAATCGAAAAAGCGTAACGACTCAACGGACTTTCTCCCCTCTCCCACTTGCGTGGGAGAGGGGCTGGGGGAGAGGGTGTTTGTGTTCCGACAAGCCGTGCCAATGTGCAGCCGCCCTCTCCCCAACCCCTCTCCCGCACACGGGAGAGGGGCTTTTTGGCAGTGACTTGAGTCGTTACGAAACGGCAAAGAACTGAAACAGTGAAGAAGAACCGATGGAGACATGATGGAAAAACTCCCCAAGGACATCCTGCTGGTCGAGGACGACGCCGCCAACCGCAAGCTGATTTGCGTGGTGCTGGGCGACCGCAAGCGTTACCGCATCCAGCAGGCGGACAGCGTCGAGCAAGCCCTGGAACTGCTCAAGAACGGCACGCCGGATCTGCTGCTGCTGGACATCCGCCTGGGCAACGGCAGCGGCCTCGATCTGATCCGCGCCATCCGGGCGAATCAGGCGTTCGACGACGTTCCCGCGCTGGCAATCACCGCTCAGGCGATGAAGAACGACGAAAGCCGCTTCCTCGCGGCAGGCTTCGACGGCTACCTGAGCAAACCGGTCGATACCCGGCGCTTGCCGGAAATCGTGGCGCGTTTCATCCGCGAAGGCCGGAAGGCGGCCTATGCCTGACGACGTGCCGCTCTTCGAAGCGACGGTGCTGGTGGTGGACGATGCGCCGCCCAACGTCAAGCTGCTGCGCCTGATCCTCAAGGACGCCGGCTATCGCGTGCTGGAGGCGGTCAGCGGCCCCGAGGCGTTGACTACCCTGCGCCGCGACAAGCCCGACATCATGGTGCTCGACGTGCGGATGCCGGGCATGACCGGCTACCAGGTGTGCCGCGAGATTCGCGACGACCCCGAGTTCGCCGCGCTGCCGGTCATCATGGTCACCGCCCTGTCCCTGCCGGAGGAACGCCTCAAGGGCATCGAAGCGGGCGCCACCGATTTCATCAGCAAGCCGTTCAACAAGAAGGAGTTGCTGGCGAGGGTGCGCGCCAGCCTGGTGCTGACGAAAATCGGCAAAAGCGGCATTGTTCCGCAACTCCCCGGTGCCGTGGTAATTACCGGCCCGGACTGGAAAATCCTGGCGATGTCGCCGCTTGCCACCGTGCTGCTAAACACGCCGGTGCCGGGCATCCTGAACCTCGACTTTCGCGACCTGCTGGCGCAGGACGAGCAGGCCCGCGTCGCCGCCGGCGCGGAGATCGCCACTTTCCGACTCCACCTCCCCGCCGCGCGCCTTCCCGTCGATGCCCGCCACACCCCGGTCGGGGACGCGGCGGGCAATCCGCTGCTGCGCGTGATTACCCTCAACGAAGGAAAGGAATGAATCATGAAATCCCCCTGGATCGCTCTCGCCCTGATCGCCCTGATGACGATCTGGGCGCGCCTCACCTACGCCGCCGAAACGCCCAGTGCCGGGCAGGCCGCGCCACTCTTCCAGCTTCCCGACCAGAACGGCAAGAGCCACGCCCTGGCCGACTACCGGGGCAACTGGGTAGTGCTGTATTTCTACCCCAAGGACGACACTCCCGGCTGCACCCAGGAAGCCTGCCAGTTCCGCGACGACCTCCACAAGCTCACCGCGCTGGGCGCCAAAATTCTCGGCGTGAGCGTGGACGACAGCAGTTCCCACGCGGCGTTCGCGCAGAAATACCACCTCCCGTTCCCGCTCCTCGCCGACCGCGACGGCAAGGTCGCCGACAGCTACGGCGCGCTGCGCAACCTCGGCATCGCCCGGATAGCCAAGCGCTACACCTTCCTCATCGATCAGCAAGGCAATATCGCCAAAACCTACCTCAAGGTCGACACCTCCCGCCATTCGCAGGAGATCGTCGACGACTTGGGGAGGCTGAAAAAACCCTAGCAGTTGTATATACATCATGAATAGGAATATATCGGTAGATATGTCGCCAAAAACTTGACGCACCAATTAACTGTATATACAGTTAATGCATGAATGCCCTCGTTATTTCCCAGCCGGTTTTAGATAAGTTGAAAGCCAAACACGGCGTTGCCCGGCGGGAAATCGAGCAATGTTTCGACAACCGCGAGGGCGGTTTCCTGATGGATGAGCGGGAAGACCATCGGACCGACCCACCGACGCTGTGGTTTATCGCGCCGACCAATGGCAACCGCCTCTTGAAGGTGGTTTTCATCGCCATCGACGGCAGGGTGCACATCAAGACGGCGTATGCGCCGAACGACACCGAAATCGGGATATATGAGCGGCATGGCAAATAGCCACGCCAATGGAGATTGAAAATGAATGACCAAAACTTGATTGCCGGCACGGATGAAACCTGGGAGTCCCGGGAACTCGGCGCCAGCGAAACGCACGTCAAGCGGGCGCCGCCGGAACTGGAATCCGGTATCGAGGAGGCGCTGGGTATGCAGATGATTTCGATCCGGCTGAACAAGTCGCTGATCGAATCGTTCAAGGTCATCGCCGAGTATCACGGCATCGGTTACCAGCCCTTGATGCGCGATGCGCTCAAGCGCTTCGCGGAAAGCGAGATGAAGGCGATAGTCCAGGGGGTGGTCGAGTCCCAGAGAAAATCGAAGCAGGCGGATAGACAACGCCCGCTAATAAAGGAAATAAAGGCCGCCTGACAAGTGTCCGGATTGCCATTTCAAGAACCCGCCGCGGCGGGTTTTTTATTGCCGCAAACCCAGCGCTAACCGGCCGGGGAGGTTTTGGGCGGATAGATCAGGCTTTCCGCGGGAATACCGAATTTCTGGTGCAATTTCCAGGTCCCATAATGGGACATCGCAAAATACCCAGCGCCGCCGCCCCGCAAAATTGACAACCCTCATTTCGTCCCTATAACTATTTCTGGGGCGGATATTTGTGGGCATCCGTACTAATTCCCCTTTGGGTTGAACTCTTTACGGTTTTCACCTTATTGCGGACATCCTCCCTCCCCATTATTTTTGAATTGCTTTGAAGTGCCACGTGAACTGCTGTGGTGGGGCGCGCGCATCTATTCCCGGCGCCGCAAATCCCAACCGGCAATCTGAAAAAACTGGAAAACGGAGGATGACATGAACTACCTATCACCACGACAATTTGGGCATTACTTTTATGCCCTTCTTGCGGGGCTGTTTACCGTGGCGCTGATGCTGGCTCCCGTGAAACAAGCCCTTGCTCTCAGTGTTTCACCAACATCGGTACAGATTGCGGTTGGCGCCAGCGCCACCGTAGCAGTCACCAATCGCGACGGCTCGGTGAGCGTCAGCTCTTCCAACACCAGCGTCGCCACAGTCAGTTATTCTTCCGGCACGGCCACCATCACCGGCCGCTCCGCCGGTACGGCCACGGTGACCATCCGGGATAGTGAGTCGCGCCGCACGGTCAGCGTCACGGTCACCTCCGCCCTGACGGTTTCGCCGACCTCGGTCTCGGTACCGGTGGGCAGCACGGCCAACGTCGGCGTGACCAATGCCAACGGTTCGGTGAGCGTCAGTTCTTCCAACACCAATGTCGCCACGGTAACCTACAGCAATGGCACGGCCACCATCCGCGGCCGCTCCGCCGGCTCGGCAACCGTCACCGTTCGCGATAGCCGCACCAGCCGCCAGGTATCCGTAACGGTCACTGCCGTCTCGACCCTGACCGTCTCGCCGACCTCGGTATCGGTCGCCGCGGGCAGCACGGTTCCGGTCAGCGTGACCAACGCGTCCGGCACGGTTACCGCCACCTCGGCCAATACCGCCGTCGCCACGGTGACTTACGCTTCCGGCGTCGCCACCATCCGCGGCGTATCCGCCGGTTCGACCACCGTCACCATCCGCGATAGCGACGAAACCCGCACCGTAGCGGTCACCGTCACCGCCGCCCCAGCCCTGACCGTCTCGCCGACCTCGGTATCGGTCGCGGTAGGCAGCACGGTCCCGGTCAACGTGACCAACGCCACCGGCACGGTGAGCGCCGTTTCGTCCAACACCACCATCGCCACGGTGACTTACGCTTCCGGCGTCGCCACCATCCGTGGCGTCGCCGTCGGCTCGGCAACGGTGACCATCATGGACAGCCTCAACAGCCGTGCGGTTGCAGTAACCGTCACGTCCGCCGGCGCCCTGACCGTCTCGCCAACCACCGCGCAAGTCCTGGTGGGCAGCACCACGGCCGTCAACGTCTCGAATGCCACCGGCACGGTCACCGCGACATCGTCGAACACCGGTATCGCCACGGTGACCTACGCTTCCGGCGTCGCCACCATCCGCGGCGTGGCCGTCGGCACTGCCACCGTCACCATCGCGGACAGCCTCAACAGCCGCACGGTAGCGGTAACGGTGATGGCCGCGACAGCCGGCAACTACACCCTGCTGGCGTGGAACAACCTGGGCATGCACTGCTTCGACGGGCTGGATTACTCGATGTTCTCCATCCTGCCGCCGCTCAATACCGTCAATGCCCAATTGAAGAACAAGGCCGGCGCCTTGGTGACCAGCGGCGTGACGCTGACCTACCAGGCCACCCCGGATCTGACCGGCTCGATCAACACCATCAGCTCCACCAAGACCAATTTCTGGACCTACGCGCAAGCCCTGTTCGGTCTTTCGCCTGCCCCGGATGTCGGTCTGCTCGGCGCGCCGATGGCCTCCAACACCCCGGCGCCGATGACCTACAGCGCCACCAACAACTGGTTCGAAGCCGTGGGTATCCCGATCACCAACGTCGATGATGCCGGCAGGAAGAACACCTATCCGATGGTGCAGATCGTCGCCAAGAACACCGCCGGGCAGATCCTCGCCACGACCAAGGTGGTGCTGCCGGTTAGCGACATGCTGGACTGCCAGGATTGCCATACCTCCAACACCGGCACCAATGCCGCCGCCAATGCGGCCAGGCCGGCGGCGGGCTGGGTATTCGACCCCGATCCCCTGAAGGACTGGAAGAAGAACATCCTGCGCCTGCACGACGAAAGGCAGACGGGCAACGCCACCTACGTCGCCGCGTTGGCCGCCAAGGGCTATCCCAACGGCCTGTACAACTCCGCCGTCACGGGTAAACCGGTGCTGTGCGTAGCTTGCCACGTGTCCAATGCCTACCAGATCGAGGCGGGATTCCCCACCGGCATCACCGGCATCTCCCCGCTCACCAAGGCGATTCATGGGCGGCACGCTACGGTGGTCGATCCGGACGTCAACATGACGCTGGATAACGAAGCCAACCGCAACTCCTGCTACAAGTGCCACCCCGGCTCGGTTACCCAGTGCCTGCGCGGCGCCATGTCCGGCCCGACTTACCAGTGCCAGAGCTGCCATGGCAAGACCAGCCAGGTCGGTGCGGCGACTCGTCAGGGCTGGCTGTCGATGCCCACCTGCGATTCCTGCCACTGGAACGGCCTGCGCGGCACGACAGGTGTCGATGCCAACGGGATTCCGTTGACCTGGGCAGACAAGACGTTCGCCGCGACCCCCAACGTGCCGAGCGCCGGGTTCAGCCTGTATCGCTTCAGCACCGGTCACGGCGGCATGAAGTGCTCGGCCTGTCATGGTTCCACCCATGCGGAATATCCGTCCACTCACGACAACGACAACGTGCAAAGCATCGCCGTTCAGGGTCATGCCGGTACGGTGTTCGAGTGCACGGCCTGCCATAGCTCGGTGCCGAACACCACCAGCGGCGGCCCACACGGCATGCACACCATCGGCTCGGCGTGGGTAAGCAACCATCGCAGCGTGGCGGAAAACACCACGGCCCGCGCGGCTTGCGCCTACTGCCACGGTGCGGACTTCCGCGGCAGCCCGTTGAGCCAGGTGAAGATGGCCAAGACCCTCAACAACCACAACTATGTCGCGGGCCAGGCAGTCACCTGCTACGACTGCCACAACGGCCCCTCGGGTGGCAAGCTGGAGAGTGATACCAAGTTCGCCAAGAACGAGGGTGTCCTCGACGCGCTGGCATCGTTCTTCTCCATGGTGAACAGCCGCCTCCAGAGCGCTTTCCAGAAGTAGACCGATCCCCCCACGACGCGGAACTCGCGTCTTCAACCCCACCGGCCAGGGCCGGTGGGGTTTTTTTATGATCCTGGAAAAGCAGCTTTCGTAGCCCGGATGGAATGAAATGGAATCCGGGGGCACCCGCGAGGGTGCAACCTCCGGCGCCACGCCGTTCGACGATCATCCCCGTATCCGCCCTGGCGAGATTTCCCGGCGTCGTTTCCGCCTCGCGGCGGCCCCGGATTCCGCGGCGCTGCATCCGGGCTTGCTTTGCAGCCGACTCAAGCTAATCATAGGTTCTACATGCTGAGTAATCGTCTTCATCGGTTGATCGTTCCCATTACCCATCACCTTGTTTGGCGCCGAATCAGGCAGGGTTATGCCAGCCGCTCTCGCCGCCCAGGATGTGCCCGGCGGCGGACGGCCCCCAGGTATCCGGCGGATATTCGAGCAGCGGCACGGCGCCGTTGAGGATCGGTTCGACCACGTGCCAGGCCGCCTCGACGCAGTCGTCGCGCCCGAACATCGCGGCATTGCCGCGGAGGGCGTCGCCGAGCAGGCGTTCGTAAGCGCTCATCCCGTCGCCGGGATCGCGGTGCGCGACCAGTTCCACCGCTTCGCCGACCATCGCTTCGCCCGGCGCCTTGATCCGCGCGCCCAACGAGGCGACGAAGTCGGGAGCGAGGCGAAAGCGGAAATAGTTCTCCTGGCCGGGTTCGATGGCATCGAACAGCGGATGCGCCACGGGCTTGAGTTTCACCAGCGCTTCGCTGCAAGTCACCGGCAACCGTTTGCCGACCCGGATGTAGAACGGCACGCCGGCCCAGCGCTCGGTCTCGATATGCAGGCGCAGCGCGGCGAAGGTCTCGACCTGCGAATCGGGCGCGACGCCGTTCTCGGCGCGGTAGCCGCGAAATTGGCCGCGCACCGTTTCCGCCGGACAGAGCGGGCGCATCGCCCGTAACACCCGCAGCTTTTCGTCGCGCATGGCATCGGGGCCGTGGCCGGCCGGCACATCCATCGCCAACAGCGCGACCACTTGCAGCAGGTGGTTCTGCACCGTGTCGCGGATCGCGCCGACTTCTTCGTAGAAATGCCCGCGCCCGGCGACGCCGGAACGCTCGGCCAGGGTGATCTGCACGCTGGCGATATGGGCGCGGTTCCATACCGGCTTGAGGAAGGCGTTGGCAAAGCGGAAATAGAGCAGATTTTCGACCGCTTCCCGGCTCAGGAAATGATCGATGCGAAAGATCGCCGATTCGGGAAAACGCTGGTGCAGCGTGCGGTTGAGCAGGTGCGCCGAAGCGAGGTCGCGGCCGAATGGCTTTTCGACGATGATCCGCGCCCCCTTGGCGCAGCCCGATTTGGCGAGGCCGTCGGCAACCGTGGCGAATAGGCCGGGCGGGATGGCCAGATAGTGACAGGGCCGCGCGGCGTTGCCCAGCGCCTGGCGCAGTTGCGCATAAACGGCGGGATCGGCATAGTCGCCGTCGACGTAATGAAGGCGGGCCAGGAGCTTGGCGCTGGCTGCGGAATCCACGCCGCCGTGGCTTTCCAGGCTGGCGAGAGCACGCGCCTTGAAGTAATTGAGATCCCAGCCCGATTTGGCGACGCCGACGACCGGCATGGCGAGGCGGCCGCGCCGGCTGAGCGCCTGCAATGCCGGAAAAATCCGCTGGTAAGCCAGTTCGCCGCCGGCGCCGAAGAACACGAAGGCGTCGGAACCGAGCGCCGTCATGTTCTTAACTCCATTCGCTTACGGAACGATCCAGCCGGTCACCGGGAACACCACGCCGCTGGTCATCATTTTGACGATGTAGCTGCCCTTGGAGGCAAAGCGCTGGTTCGGGCCAAAACTAAAATTGGGATAGACCGGGCTGGCGGCGGTGTTGTCTCCCATGTCCTCGATCTGCTCCATGAGGTATTCCCGCGAGAAGTTGTTGTCGAGCTTCATGACCGCATCCCCGGCGGTGGCCACCGCCACGAAGGTATTGGCCTGCAGGCGCCGGTCGACGATCTCGACATGCTTGGCACCTAGCCATTTTTCGATATTGCGATAGCGCTGGCGGATGGATTTGTCCACGTCGAACGGGTGAACCGCGTAGATCCGGTCGCGGAAGTCGTTGGGCACCGGCGGGAACGCATCGCTCTTGAGGCTGGAAGAAACGTAAATCCCCCGCAGCTTGTCGCCGCACGCCGAATCCTTGAGTCCTTGCAGGTCGGGATCGGGTTGCCAGATCACCACCACGCCGGGACGGTCGCAGTCCAGCGCGCTTTTCCAGAAATCGGGCGTCAGCGCCTTGGCGCCGGCGGCACGCGCATCGCGCAGGTTGTCGATGCCGAATTTGCCCAGCGATTTCCGCAATGCCTGGGCCGCCGAAGCGCCCCATTCGTCATGGCCGTATACCTGGACTATCGTCCCCGGCCGCTGATCGGGCTGGCTGCGCAGATAGTTCGCCAGCGCTTCCGCCTCCAGGGCGGTGCCCTTGGAGAAATACAGGGTGTAATAGTTGTTGTCGGCGATCTTCGGCAAATCGGTGTTGGGAAACAGGCTGGGGATTTCGAAACGCTCGCAGAATTCGTCGATAGGCCGCCAACTGCCGGCGCCGATGCCGCTGACCATGGCGAATACCGGCTGTTTGCGGTAATACGCTTCGAGTTGCGCGGTCCAGGTGCGGGCCGGGCCTTTCAGGTGCCACACGTGCAGCCGCCATTTGCGCTGGGCGGCGTTGCCCGATTCGCCGCTCTTGTCGCGGAAATACGCCTCCAGAACGTCCATCATCGCTTTGCGCTTGCGGGGCTGGACGCCGTCGGTGACCACGGTGGCGAAATGGATCTCGTGGCTGGTCACGCCCGGCGGGATGTCGGCGGAAAGGGTTTTCAGATAGGCGATCAGCGGCTTGAGCTGTTCGTCGCTCAAGTCGTAGCGGGGCATGGGCTGGGCCAAATCCCGCCCGGCGGGATCGATACCTTCGCGGATGGCCCGTGCCAGGGTTTCGTCGGTATAGGCCGGGCGCAGTTCCTGGCGGCCGCCGCGCGCCACGAACGCCTGTTTCTTGATCCCGGTGTGGCGAGGCTGGTACAGCCAGGCGCTGGTCAGCGGCGAAACCTGGGTCTGGCCTTCGCTGCTGCCCTGGCCGCTGCGCCGGTGGCAACCGACGCACGCCGTCTGGCCTTCCCCGAATGGGATATCCCCCTTCAAGGTGGCGCGCATCGGGCTGCCGGAAGGCAATATCCCCTCCCGGTACATGCGCTTACCTTGCGCCACCCGTTGCGCTTGGTCGGCGGCATCATCGGCGGCGGCACTCGCCAGGCCGCTCGCGCAAAGAATAAAAAACGTGAAGAGGTATCGGGGGATTTGCATGTTGTCAGGCTCCCTGTTGCTTTAAGGACGTGTTTGGAACGGCTTGGGCCGCGCTGGAAATCGCGGCCCAGGCCGCTCCTACCGGGATGCGACCTTGTCGCCGGTCGCCTTGCGGTATTCCGCCACCAGGTCGGCGGCACTGGCGAAGCCATCGACGCGCACCCACGGCGCCTGGGGAGAAGCGCGCATCAGGGTCAGCGGGATGTGGTTCATCTTGTCGCCCCGATAGGCATCGAAAGCCTTCTGCACGGCAATCGATTCGGCCTGGCTGCCGGTCAGGAACTGCCAATTCGGCCCGGCGTGGAACTTCGCGGCATATTCCTTGAGGCGTGCCGGCGTATCCTGGTCGGGATCGATGGAAATCGAGATCATGTTCACCTTGGCGCCTTCCTTGTCCAACTTGCCCTGCACTTCCGAGAAAGTGGCGCTCAGCACCGGGCAAATGGTGGTGCAGGTGGTATAGATGAAATTCACCATCACCGGCCCCTTGGCCAATGCCGCATTCAGGGCGACTTTTTCGCCGTCCACGCCGGTCAGCTTCACGTCGGGAACGGGGTAGGAAGCCACGCTGCGTATCGTCGGTTTCTGGTCGAGCAGGGCGGCATGCATGCTGTGATCTTGCGCCATGGCCGCGTGATCGTGATGCATCATCGCCTCATGGTCGTGGTGCATCGCGTCATGCTCGTCCGCGAGCGCCGCCAGGGGACTTGCCAGCAAACACGCGGTCATCCCGACGGCGAGCGCCAGGGCGCCTTTTCCGGCGGAATATCGGGCTGGGGAAGTAAGGGTCGTCTTGCTCATGTGAGTTCTCCTGTTTACGAGGTTTACGGTATTTTGCAAATCAAAACCATGCCGGTTCCACACGTAAAGCTAGGGGGTATTCACGGAAAAGGCAGTAAGGTAAACACTGTATTTTTGAGCGTGCCCGGTTCCCGGCGACGCCTATGAAAACCGCAAGGTTTCGGCGGCAACCAGGCGTTCCTGGGCATAGGCCTGCAGGGTCACCTCGCAGTAGTCGCCCTCCTGGAACGACACGGTAAGCCGCGCCAGTTCCCTGGGCGAACACCCCACCACGGCAACCGTGCCGCTCTGCTGGCTGCGGGAAAATCCCGACGGACCTCGCTTGGTGGAGACCAGTTCGTAACGCAATCGGGCCGACTGGTTGGATTCCAGATAAGGCACCACGCAGATCCGCGAACCGTCCGGTTCAGCCTTCATCCATACTTTGTAATTTCCGCTCTCGCTCATGGCAACTGAACTCCCATGCAAAGAATCATATGCCTCGTCCGAATCCAAAAAGGGGCGGGGAATCCCCCGCCCCGATCCAGACAAACACCCGCGCTTAGCGGCCCTGGGTAATGGTGGCGCTGTTGCCGGCGCCGCCGCCCTGGCTAATGGTCGCCACCTGGAACGAACCGGACTGGAGAATCGTCGCGGTATTCGGCAGTACCGACGACATGCCCACGCCGCTCTGGGTAATGGTGGCGCTCAGGCTGCTGCCCAGTTGGTCGACCTTGGCGAGGTTATATGCCGCGGACTGATTGATCGTCGCCACGTTCAAGTCGCCGACCTGGCTGATGTCGGCGTTGCTGCCCATGGCATTCGCCTGGGTAATCGTGGCGTTGTTGCCCGTGCCATTCTGCAGAATATTGGCAATTGCGCTGTCGCTCATGGCGGTCTGGCTGATCGAAGCCGTGTTGGTGGAACCGCTCTGGGTGATCGTGGCGCTGGCATACCGGGAGTTATCCTGCAAAACGTTGGCAATATGCCCCGCGCCGCCCTGGTTAATCGCGACGGTCGCATAATCGCTGCCGTTCAACTGGTTAACTGTCGCCATCTGGTTGGACCCGCTCTGGGTGACCGCGACGTCGGAATATTGGGAGTTGTTTTGCACGATGCCGGCGATTTGGCCGGTGCCGCTCTGGGTGATGGCCGCGGTGACGTAATCGCTGCCATTCAACTGGCTGATGGAGGCGTTATTGGCGCTGCCGGTCTGGTTGGTGGTGGCGGTGGCGAACCAGACGCTGTCCTGGTTGATCGATGCGATATGGGATACCCCGTCCTGGGTAATCGTGGCGCCGCTGAGGACGCCATCGCCCATCGAGCTGGTCTGGGTGATGGTGGCATTGTGGAGTGAGCCGGTCTGGTTGATGGTGGCCAGATTGTTCAGGGAGCTGTCCTGCTTGATCAACGCCGTCAGGGAATCGCCGGTAAGCTGGTTGATCAGGGCGACGTTGGTGCCCTCGGAAGGATCGAGCAGCAGATTGGTCTGATCGACCTCCGCCTTGCTATTGGTCGCGGCGGTCTGGTTGATGGTCGCCACGTCGCCATTGGTGTTGGCATCCTGAACGAAGGTGGCGGTCGATCCTCCCGCGTTGTTCTGAACGACCCCCATGTAACCGGCGGTACCGGAACCCGTCACCGTGGCGGTTCCGCAATTGGTGCCGCAATTGATCTGGGTAATGTCCGCATCGTTACCCGACCCGGTTTCATTGATAACAGCAGTAGCGCCGGTGACGAGAGGACCCTGAATGACCTGGGCGATATTGGAATCGCCGTTCTGGGTCACCGTGGCGGTATTGGCGGCGAATGCCCCGCTGCTGAAGCTGAAGGCAAGGGCGATGGCGGTCGACAAAATGGTACGTTTCATGACTAACTCCTTTGATGGTAGTGGTGGTGGTAATAAAAAAAGTACAACGGGTAAAAAAGGGCGGACGCGCTTAACGAACCTGGTCGATACGCGCCACATAGTTGTTGCCGTACAGGGAGACCGCGACTGCGGATCCATTGCCCGTCTGGCTGACAGCCATGAGATTGTTGTTGCCTTCAAGGCGGACCTGGGCTTGGTTGTTTTGCCCGGCTTGCGTGGTCTGGGAGGCGTTGCCTTGGCCGATCAACAGCGTGGTGCTGATGTTGCCGCTGCCGTTCTGGGCGATTTGTGCGGAGTTGGCGAGACCCGTCTGGGCGATGGTGGCGCTGTTCTGGCTGCCGAGTTGCCCGATCAAGCCGACGTTGAACGCGCCGCTTTGCTCGATATGACCGATATTGCCGGTCATTGGGCCGAGTTCCGAAGTCGGCGCCAAATCCACGGCCGGTACCGCGGCCATGACCTTCATGCTGCACACCAACAATGCCACTGCCAGGGAAAAGCTTTTTTGCTTCAACACGATTCTTCCTCCTCACATGGACCAGACGGGGAAACCCGCCGCATGAGGTGAAGAATGGGTGATGCCATGGCAACCCGCCATGAGTGGAAAACCTGAACTTTTTTAGTTTGTGCAGGAACCCGCGGGAAAACCTAAATGGTTTTCCTCATGCCGCAAATACACGTTGCGCGGCCCGGGGTGGGGTCGAGGCGGTAGAAGGTTCCGGAGGGCGCCGCAGGGGCGTGAAGGAGGGAAAAGACCGCAAAGACGGGGATGATGGCGGGCCTATCCTGCCGCCGTCTCTACGTTGAATCCCTGTCGGCAAAATCGGGGGGGAGGTAGGGTAGGTGAGTCCCTACTGTATTCATTTCGTCCACAAGCGCCGGATGATCGTCGCCACAGAGCGGCACTCCGAATATGCCACCGGCGCCTTTACTACGTATTCATCCAGTTTGACGTCGCGCTGACGCGGCGAGATGAATGGCATGCCCGACGAATCGTAAACGCTAAAAACCTGTAGCTCTTTGGTTTTCGCGCTACGCTCCTTGACGACGGCGATCTCGCCGTTGGCAAGCCGCACGACGGCGCCGGGCGGATACATGCCCAATTCCTTGGCCAGTGCTTCGCAAACATCGGCGCCGAACTGAGTGTGTTTTCCATGAAAAATTTCTCCAATAACCATGCCGGGAACTTTGGCGTGACGGAAAAGCTTCCCTTTGATCATCGCCGTATAGCTGTCCACCATGCCTACCATGCGCGCGCCGACACTGAGGCCAACCCCGGAAAGCCCATTCGGATAACCGCTGCCGTCCACCCGCTCATGATGGTTGGTTATCGCCGATATCCAGGCCTCATCGTCGACCCCGGCACGCTTCAGGATTTCCACGCCTTTCAGCGGGTGGCGCCGGATGGCATCAGTCTGCTCGGCGCTCAGAGGCTCGATCTGTTTTTCGAGATAAAGCATGTTTACCAGGCCGATATCGTAAGTCAGTGCGGCGCACATGACCGCGACAAGCTCATCGTCCGCCATGCCCAGCCTGCGCCCGAGCAACGAACACAGCACGGCGGAATGGACGTGATGGGAAAGCAGGTAGGGATTATGAAAATCCAAATGGACTGCGGCGATGGCCGCGTCCGCGTCACGCACGGTAGCTGCATGAATCTCCCGGACCAAGGCAACCACACGCTCGCCGGCATCGGTAGCGGGCGATGTCCCGAAAAAGGCGGTAAACGCTGTTTTCAGGCGCAAGGTTAATGCCCCAATCTCGTCGAAGACCGGCGGTAAAACCGCCTTGACGGGAGCTATTGGCCGGCTTGGCACATCGGTTTCCTCATCCACGAACAAACCGTAGGCAAGCAGCCTTTCGACCTGCTGTTGGAGGGAAACCATCACGCCCTTGCGCAACAATAGACAACCGCTCTTGTCGTAAACCGACCGCGGTAGCGGCTGCCCGACTTTGATATCGGTGAGCGGCATCAGTCTCATCATGATCTCCAGTTCTTGCTACTGACCCGGCCCAAGAAAATATTGACGTGTAGGTCGGCCTACAGGCCGGCTTGCCGGGCTAAAAGCCCGGCCTACATTGAAGACAATATCGTTCCGCATCAATAATCCATGGCGCACATGCAATGCGCAATGCACGCCACGTCGCCCGCTACGCCTGTTGCAGCGATTTCGCCATTGCCTTCTTCAAGTCCATGATGGTGGCTATCGTGTCCTTCGATGCCATGGACAATGAATTCAAGAACAGCGCCCTGGCGCCCGCCCGATCGCGGGCTTCCACCTTCTTCACCACGTCTGCCGCACAACGGTGGAAATTCGCATTTTTGGTCACCAGCCCCTTGTAATGGGGGTGGCCGTTGAATCTTGCCCCCTCGCCGTAAATCCACCTGCTCAGGCCGCACTCACTGGTGAATGGCTCAGTGCCCGTGCCGTCGATAAACTGGGACACCCGAACTTTCCATTTGATGTGTGCTGCAATGGCATCCTCGAAAGTCATTTTCAATCTCCTGGTTAGTGAAACGGGTTGGTACGAGGAAACTCGTACTCGGACAGCATCGCCTGGTTCTGTTTCTCCGGCGGTGGCTGGAGATCGGCGTCGTACTGGGTAAACTGCCGCCTTTGCTCTTCCAGGTAGCTTAGAAACAGGGGCAACTTGCTGTCCTCCTGATTTTTCAACGCCCACAGTTTGTCGTTCGCGCCCTGGACGATCAGGTGGATGACCGCGGATTCGATGGCATCCATGACGCACAGTTGTACCGGCTCGTTGCGGGTGTAGCCGGCTTCCAGTTCCACCAGGTTCTTGTAACTGACGAAACGAAACAGCCCGGTATCCAAAGCCTGCGAGAGGATGGTCTTGGTAGTGGAGACGTTACCCAGAATCCTGCCGGTACGGATATCGACCGCCCGCAGATTGATGGTCACCTGGTCGGTGCGGTATTGCTCGGATCCCCCGACCCCGAGGTAACGGGCGCCGGCCCCGCCGGTGCGCACATTGCTCTCGTAGGCGACGATGCCCCCCTGGAGCAGGACGTGAGCCGGCAATAGCGTCGAGATATCCAGCGCGCCACCTTCTCCGGCGGGCTTTTCCACCGCGCGGATGACTTTTCGCTCGGTCAGCAGATCCTGCAAGCCTTCCCGCTCCACCGGGATGAACCACTGGGAATCCAGTAGCGCTTTCACCAGCAGCGAGGCGGCCCCCTGGGTTACCGATGTAGAAAAGGAACTGTCCGGTGCGGGTTTGTACTGCCCGGTCTGATCGCGGAAGCTGTACACCGCTACCGTGATCTTGCCTTTCGGCGGGGGGAGGCTGACCAGGTCGCGATGGTGCGCCGTAGGCGGCGTCAACTGCGCGGCGGAATTTCCAATGCCGCTTTTGGCGGGATTTCTGTCGACACGTCCGGTGGTCGCACAGCCGCTTGCCAGCAGTGCAACAACCAGTACCGAAAATAACGGCCGCGTCAATCGGCTGAATTTAGCGTTCACGGTTTATTTCCTTCCTGAAAATGAATAATGCGGCGATGGCCCATGTCCATTACTGGGCGACCTGGAAGGAGGTAAAGCTTCCGGTCGTTTTGTCGGTCGTGGTGACCTTCAGCGAGCCGCCGCCGAGGTCTTGAATCGTGATGGAAAAATCCTTGGTCTGGACCGTACCGGGGAGGAGCTTGCCGGATGGCCCGATGATGTTGCCGGTGAGAGAGGTGGCGACACTGTTCAGGACTACCCGTTGCAGCATGTCGTTGAACTGCTGCAAGGCGGTTTGCGCCTGGGCACCGGTGGGCGCCGTGGCGGGCGGAGTGGTGGTGTCCTGTGCCTGCGCATTGCCCATCAGCACCGCGCCATTCAGCGGATTGCCGCCGAAACTCGGATTGATCGGGACATAGACAAGCTCGCTGGCACACGCCGTCGCCGGCAACAGCGCAATCAAACAAGCGGTCAAGGTAAGTTTTTTCATGAGTGGCCTCCTTCAATATCTGAATGGATTGAGTAATTGAACCTGAATTGCCGTCGTCACAATTCGTCCCGCGCCAGATCCGGGTCGACGAACAGCGCTTTCTGAATATCCAGTTCGGTTACACGGTTGCAGACAAGCTGTGCCGCGCCTTCCGCAGTGGACTTGAGCTTCGCCTTGGTAGGGGCCAAAAAGGCCCGGAAGGCCATTTGATGCTCGTATTCCACCCACACCAGGCTGCCCCAGCTTGCCGACGGGCGTTCGTAGATGGTCAGGATGCGATGGTCGAGGCAGGGCAGTTCTTTCCAGGCATTGGCGAAGTTGCTGCTGAATTCATGCCCGACGAACGTCAACGTCTGGTCGATCACCAATCCGGTAATAAGGTCGTCGCCGTTCGGCGGGGTGTTTTCCCTGGCAATCGCCATCCCGCTCATCAAGTGGACCAACACGATCCAGATGGCCCAACGGCGAGGATGCGCAATGGCAATGCCGCGAGAAAAAATGCGTGAAAAGCAAGTTACAGTCATTTCCTGAACCTCCGAATACGTGATTGGCTACCGGATTCAGGTACATCGTCACGGTAGGCAACCCTGTATTACTTTAGGTTCAAGGGAGCAGATTTTCTCTTGGTAAATGACCGTATTAGTTTCTACAGGCAACACTGTATTTTTTGTCGGAAGGGTCGGCGACATCCATCAGCAATGATGAACAAACATGCTAATAAACAACATCATACAATTTTTTACCGACTAGCCTCTCGGCGTTGCCCCATGGTGAAGCAGGGAATGACCGGTCATCCGGGAACACCTGTAGTCAACCCGGAAAACCGCAGTTCTTTTGAAGACCGCCTTATCCGCAATATACGGGTAATACCCGATTGTTCCTCGGCCCCATCCCACTAACCTGAATGACGGCGACCCTGTATCCGTGCTCCCCATGGATTCCGGCTTCGCTTGTCCTTCGATTTACCCACCGTTCGGTTACAGGCTTTTTTTCGATACACAACAGGAGAGATCATCATGATTAGCAGACGCGATTTTTTGAAGACAGGCGCGATGGCCACAACCGGGATACTGGTGCCGCTGGGATTGAGTGCACGGACCCTGCCACCGGGCGTTGTGCCGGCATTCCCCGCCGCATCCCCGGTCTTGTCGAAATTCACCAACCAGCTATTCGTTCCGCCCACCACTACCCCCGATGCAAGCGGCGTGGTGAACCTGTCGATGGAAAACAACATCTGGAACTTCCATGATGACACTGCCCAGTTATCACCGACCCCGACGTTCGGCTACATGGTCAACGGCATCCGCGCGCCCTATCTCGGGGCAACCATCATCGCCCAGCGCGGCAAACCGGTTACGCTGAACGCCACCAATAACCTCGGCGTTCACCCGATGGCGCCGTGGATCAGTACCAGCAACGGCGTTCCCGGTATCCAGGCGGGCGATGCAACGGCACCCCGCGCCGCGGTCCACCACCATGGCGGCTATAATCTGGAAGGCGCCGATGGCGGTCCTTTCGACTGGTTTCCGGGGAATACCAACAATCCCCTGTTGGCGAACAAAACCTACACCTACAACTACGCCAACGATATGCAGGCGGCTACCCAGTGGTACCACGACCACGCCGTGGGCATTACCCGTCTCAACGTCTATGCCGGTCTGGCGGGCTGCTACTGGCTGCGGGATCAGTACGACACCGGCTTGGCCGGCAATTCCCTGGGGCTGCCCTACAACGTGCTTAACGGGTCCACCTACGAGATCCCCCTGGTGCTCCAGGACAAGGCCTTCGTCAACGCTGCGCCCTATTCCAGTCTCAACTACACCGCCAATGCTCCCACCTGGCTACCGGAATTCTTCGGCGACGTATCGGTGGTGAACGGCAAGGCATGGCCGAACCTCAACGTGGAGCAGGCGGTTTACCGCTTCCGCCTGATTAATGGCGCGGAAGCGCGCCTCTTCAATTTGAGCCTGTCCAACGGCGGGCTGATCTACCAGATCGGTACCGAAGCCGGGCTGTTGAATGCCCCGGTACGCATGAGCGCACTGTTGCTGGCGCCGGGCGAGCGTGCCGATATCCTGCTGGACTTCACGAAAGTTGCGTTGGGCAGCAAGATCATCCTGCAAAACAATGCTCCGGCACCCTTCCCTTCCGGCGGCGGCGGTGTGGCGATTCCCCAACTCATGCAGTTCACGGTGAGTTCCGCAGCGAGCGGCGCGGCAGTCACCGTTATCCCGGCGACCTTGCGCAGCAACACCGATCCGACCAAACCGGCAATGCTTCTGCCGGCAAAAAAAGCCGCACTGGCTACCGTTCAACAAGTCAACGTGCTGCTTTATGAAGTCATGGGACCGGGCGGACCGGCGCTGGATACGGTCAATCTCCTGCGCCTGGATGAAGCATTGCAAAGCGTCAATGCCGTCAAGATGACACGCAATACGCTGGTGCAGTGGAACATCATCAACATGACCGGCGATGTGCATCCGTTGCACACCCACTTGTTCAATTTCCTGATCAGCAACCGGCAGAACTTCAATACCGTCACTTATCAGGCGACCTTGGACGTCTTGCCGTTCCGCAACATCAGTGCGACCAACCAAAGTATTTCGGTGCCGAATATGCTGACCGGGGTGATACCCGACCCGGCGACCTTCGTAACCGGAAGTGCTTATCCGCCGGCACCCAACGAGGCGGGCTGGAAGGACACGGTAATGTGTCCTCCCGGCCAAGTTACCCGCATCCTTGCGCCAATCGGTTACGTGCCATCCCTGGATAGCGCAACGCCGGCAGGCACCGTTTCGGGTGTGCCGTATGGCCAAAACATCTACAACAAGTCGGGGATTTACGGCACACAGTATCCCGGCGGAGCATTTACCGGTAGCTTCGTGTACCACTGCCATATCTTGGATCACGAAGAAAACGACATGATGCAGATGTTCCAGGTCAATCCTTAAGAGAAGCAGGAAAATAAGGGAACGACAGGGGCCGATGGCCCCTGTCGTTTTTTGTACCCATCCGGATGGGTTTCCCCATTTTTGCCGACATCACTGAAACGGCGAGCTTTCAGGAAATGCTCGATGTTTGAGTGATAGTTCCACTTCATCCAGAAGGCGCGGTGGGTAAGAAGACAGTGAGTGCTTGCGGTTCATTATTGCCAGATTAACTTAAGGCTCGCTGAATGGGTGATTGTTTCTGTACAACCTGTTGTTTTATAAAGATACGTTGCGATAAGTAAGTGTCGGCTTCCTGAACAACCGGTATTTTCTCCATCGCAAAAGCTCGCCTGATGAGGGACAATTGTCATTTATCTTGCTGTTTAGTATCGATATATCGATCCATGAAATCGCTGTTTGAGTGAATGTGGCTTGTCCGGCATACACCCGTAATCTCCTACATGCGTGGAAAGCACGTCGTTAGAGTGATGATTGTTTAGTTATTCCACGAATAACAACGTGTTACGAATAAAACTTGATTATTGCTCCAGATGGTCGAACTATTGGGATAACTATTTCAATACCGATGGTTAATGAAAATAGTTCGTGGAATGGGTGATGTTTTACTTGAGTAATGGCTGTGTTGAAAAGTGGGTACTTAGCGTAAGAACTAGTACTGGCGGGCTGGTGTGAATTTAAAGCACGATGTTTGAGTGATGTTTCTAGTATGAATATGTCTGAATCCGATCCGTGTTTATTCTGAGAAAGCAATTGCCGTGCTTCATGCTATTTCCCGAGGATGCTTTATAACTGATTAAAAGAAATAGATTAAAAAAGATTAGAAACGATTAGCAAGTGCTGAAAATCGATAATTTATTAGTTAAGTCAGTATGTTGTAGGAATGACCAATCACTGATACAGCGAGGTTTGGTCACTCTAACCACGTGCTTTGCTCACCCAAACGGCGATCTTGCCGTCACTCTACGAGCGAGGTTTAATCACTCTAGCAACGAGCTTTATCCTCTATCCGGCGTGCTTCGTCACTCATTCAGCGATGTCCGTCACTCAAAAGGCGAAGTCGCTGGTCAAGCTGTCATCCGGGAATTCCGGACGTCACTCATAAGGCGATGTTCAGTCCTGATAAGGCGAACATCGACACTCAAAATACGATGTTGTTGGTAAGAAGATCGTGGTAGATTCCAAAAAATCGAAAAAGGGGTATTTAATGAACGAGCAGTCCGATCCACCGCCAGAAGCCAAGGGCGGCCTTACCAAAGGAGCCGACCTGTTGGCGAAGGTCGAGCAGATGGAGAAGAACGCCCGGGCCAGGAAATTTTCCACCGAGGTCATCCAGTTGCCGTTGTGGGACGATCGCGTTCGCGGTCTGCCGAATGCCCTGGCCCGCTCTGCCCTGTTTACCTCGGCAAATCGCAACGAAGCGCGGGACAATTACACCCGTCATCCCATAACCGCCGTAAATGGGGTGGAAATCTACTATACCGGCACCGAATTGCGCCAGGACGACCTGGATGTTTTTTTGCAGGTCATCCATTTGGCGAGAACCATGCCGCTAGGCGAGATCGTCGAGTTCAGCGGCTATTCGCTACTGCGCGCCCTGGGCTGGAATCCCTCGAAGGAAAACTATACCCGGCTTAAAGGCTGTATCGACCGGCTTTCCGCTAATACCGTGCATGTCCACTTCAACGATGGCGACGAGAAGCGGGGGTACGGCGGTTCGATGTTTCGTAAATTCGCGTGGGACGAGAACGCCAAGAAGGGCAGTTCCCAGCGCTGGAAAATCTGGCTGGAAAAGGAAATTGTCGGGTTGTTCGGTGATCGCGACTATACCAAAATCGATTGGGAACAACGCCTGCAGTTGCCGCCGCTGGCGAAATGGCTGCACCAGTTTTATTTCACCCACAAGGAGCCGTTCGGCTATAAAGCGGAAACGATCAAAGGGCTGTGCGGCTCCCGGATCAAGGAGTTATCCAAGTTTCGCTATAAACTGAAAGAAGCCCTGAAAACCCTCGTCGATGTCGGTTTCCTGGATTCGTGGGCAATCGACCGAAAGACCGATGTCGTACTGGTCAAGCGAACCGACCGTAAACGACTTTCCGCCTGCCACTAGAAGCTTGCGCCGGAGCGGCCAGCGTGCTGCTCATCCCTGACGACGCATTACCACCGGGTTTTTATTGCCCTCCAATGCCGACAACTTTTGTCGGGAATTCTGGTCCAATTCATCGTCACAAATCCATCTGCGAACTGGAGGCGAACCATGCAACTTCATATCCACGACATTCATGGCTGGGATTTCATCGCACGCAGCAGATTGTCGATCCTTACGATGCTTTTCCTGTATGCGTTGCCACTGTCGGTAATTCCGCCGGTAATGATCTACTATGCGGGAATCAACTATGGGGGAGGATTGCTGCCTGCCCTGAGCGAGAGCCAATTGCAGATTATCGGAGCCGTGTTTTTCCTGGCCGAGATCGTCATGGTGTTCTTGATGGCCGGGGTGATTCACCGTCTGGGCGAAGTGGTGGACATCGAGGCGGACTATGATGACGCCTTCAAGTTGGCCGTCGTGATACCCATACCCTTGTGGCTGGCGCCGTTGTTCCTGGTGATCCCCAGTTATACGGTCAATTTGGTGATGGGGTCGTTGGCGATTGTCGCAGCGGGGATCCTGGCATTCCGGGCGGTACCCGAGATTTTCAAGATCGAGGAGAAAGGCCGTGCAATGTTGCTGTCCAGTCTGGTGATGTTTGCCGGCATGGTGGCCTGGGTTGCGCTGATGCTCCTTACCCTGATTACCTGGAGCGCGGTGACATCCACGCTTTCCTTGTGAGTTGAATTCGGCTCACCATCTTGCCGCCGGCCCGCATGGGCCGGCGCTTTTGTTTACAGACCGATCAACTCGGCATGTACGCCGGTCTGCTTGACCAGTCCCAGCAAGTTATGCGAAGAGGTGCTGTCGGCATTGTAAGTGACCATCAGCAGGTGCGGATCGTGATCGCAGGTGCATGCGCTGATTACGCCGGCATCGGCGCGCAACTGATCTTCGAGGCGGCGCATGTCGTCAAGGGCGAGCGTTTCATCAACGTGTATCATCAGGTCGGGGGTCGAGATTTCCATGAGCGTACTCCTTAACGGTTGACAAAATTCAGTATGGAGTTCGATTTCGTCCTGTCAAGATTCGTCGGCGGTGGGAAGCCGGCGTATTCCTCCCGATTTACTTTTCGACCCGGTTGCGTCCCCCGTCCTTGGCGCGATACAGCGCCCGGTCGGCGTCCTGTACCAAGGCTTCGCTGTTGGCGTGAGCCGGTTTGATGGCGGCGACACCGATGCTTATCGTCGCCGCAATCAATTGTTCCTCGAATACAAAGTGCTCTTTTTCCACGCTGCGGCGGATTCGCTCGGCAATCCGCAGCGCCGCCGGAAGCTCGGTATTTGGGCAAATCAGTTGGAATTCCTCGCCGCCATAGCGGAAAACCAGGTCGTTGGTGCGCGCGCAACGCCGCAGCACCTCGCCCATCCGACGCAGCAATGCATCGCCGGCGTCGTGGCCGTAACGATCATTGATCGACTTGAAATGGTCGATGTCGAGCATCATGCAGGCCAGGGGCAGATTGTTGGCGCGCGCGAAAACCCATTCCGAGGCCAGGAAATCCAGGCCGTGGCGGCGATTCGGCAACTGCGTCAGCGGATCGGTGAGCGCCGCCTTCACCAGACGCTGGTGGGTGTCCGCCCATTCATCGGAGGAATGGATGTTGGCGTTGCGTCCGCGGCGGATTTCCAGGCGCAGCAACTGCAAGCGCTCGGCGGTACGCAGGCGCAGGCGTAGCAGGCTCACGGTGACCGGCATGAACAGGACGTCGTCGGCGCCGCTTTCCACGGCTTGCAAAACCCGGCTTTCGTCTTCCAGGTCGGCGATCAGCATTACATGGATATCCTTCCCCAGCGGGCTTTCGCGCAGGGAACGGCAGAGGGACAGGCCATCGATTTCCGGTGCGTCCAGGTCGGCAATCACGACTTCCGGTGCTTCGCGTAGCGCCATGATCAAGCCGTCCATGCCGTTTTCCGCATGTCTCACCGTGTGTCCGTCCCCTTCCAGGTCGGCGGCGAGCGCTGCCGCCCCAAGCTGCGGCAGTCCCACCAGCAGGATCCGCAGATGCGGGCCGGTGGCGGATTGGCTGGCGTTGCTATCGACATCGCTGAAGGTTTCGCGCCGATTCAACGGCGGCGTCGATACCAGCAAGTCGGCAAAGGGAGGCAGTTCGCGGGTTTTCAGTTGGAGATTGTGTCCCCATTCTTGCCATTCCTGGACAACGCGGTCGGCCATCAGGGTCAGATCGGCGGCGAGGATGCCCAGATGGGCGCCATTGGTGAACAGATCGGGCACCATGCTCCAGCGCTGTTCGTCGGGCGCGATGCAGATGTCGGCCAGTGCCCGCGAGAAATGCAGGGAGCGGGTCAGCAACTGGTAGCGCGAGCCGTCGGGAAAGCCCGATTCATTGGGCGCTTCGCAATGATAGGTGGCCGTTACCATGATTTCCGGCAAGCCCCATTCGGTCAGCATGGTGGCGCCGAGTTCGCGATGATCGGTGGCGAAAGCGCTCTGTTCCAGCGTGAGCAGCCATTCACGGTCGCCGCCGGCCTGGACCAGCACTTCGCTGTAGGCTTTCGGGAATATCGACGCCAGCGCCAGTTCGCCGACAGAGGAAAGCAAGCCGGTGGTAAAGTTTTCCTCGGCCGCAATCTGGGCCAGCGGTGCGATGTTCTTGCAGGCGATGGCTGTTGCCAAGGAGTGCGACCAGAACGCGGAAAAGTCGAAATTGGCGCAAGTGCCGCTACGGTTGCTGTGGAGTATCGAAAAGGCCAGAACCAGGTCGCGTACGCGAAACGCCCCCAACGCGATAATCGCCTTGGAAAGCGAGACGATCGCCCGCCCGCTGGAAAACGCCGCGGCGTTGGCAAACTTGAGAATACGCCCGGCGATGGCCGGGTCGGATTGCACCAAGTGGACCAGATCGTTGACCTGGTAATCGTCGCGCTGCATCAGCTTGATGATCGCAAATGCTACCCCTTGCGGCGACGGCAAATGACCCGAGGCTTTCAGTTCCGCATAGCGGGAAGGATCCATTAGCTTCATCGCTACGGCTTTCCTTAGTCTCTTATCAGCCCAATGATGTCAAAATCTGACACCAATGCGGTTTGAATTCTGCGGTGATGGGTGATGAGGAATGGCTGATGAAAACCACCCTCCCATTACCCATTACCCATCCCCCATCCCCTTGTTTTGCTCCGGCTCATCCGGCTTAGGGGGGCGACATTTTTAATTTAGCACAGCACGGAATACCCGAATGGCATATTCGGGTTTTTGGTGCTTTCCGGCTCAGAACCAGAACGACGTGTCCTTTTCCAGAAATTCGCGGTATGGCATGTAGTGCGAGCCGTCACAGGAGAATTTCAGGCTGATCATGCCGTTGAAAATGTTGATCGAGGCCGTGCGCAAATAGATGATCGGATCGGCGAGGCGCAGCGATTGCATGGTGCCCAGAATCCGTCCGATGTCGGACTGTCGAATCGTCGCATCCGCCGGGTAGGGCCGGGGTGGGTAGACCAGGCAAATATCCGGGTCGCTCAAGGCCTCGTGATCGAGGATACGGTAGCGGAACGGATCGTCCACGGTCCAGATCGTCGCCTGGCTGCTGGAAAAGAATATCTGGCACTGGAATACGGCGCGCTGGGTGAGCAGTTCCTCAAGGATGGAAATCCACTCCTTGTGGCTGTCCATCAGGCTTTCAGCGCGGCTTTGCTGAAACAGCGTGCCGCGGATCGCCGGATCGCCCTTCACCTGTCGCCAATCGTCCGGCTCATCGTAGAGTTCCGAGGTCACCGGCAAATCGCACAAGTCGAAGTCGGCGCCCAGGTAGCCCGCCGTCCCGGAATCCGTGCACACCGCCTGGAGAGCGGTGAGCGAGGGCCGCTGGCCATTCACGCTGATGTAGGCATCGGAAAGCAGGAATCCCCAGGACGGTATTTCCTCCTTCATGTAGGGACGCTCCGAACGGTCGCGGCCGAAATGTTCCGGCTGATGCCCCGCCCGTCCGATGCTGTCGCTTATCTGAATGCCGTCGGTACCCACGCAGTACAGAGAGGTGCAATGCGGGATGCTGGCGAAATGCCCGGCAAGAATATCCCGCAGTTGCTCGCGTTCCCCCCAGGCCGGCGCGCACTGCGCGGCCAGATTGGCCAGCGGCTCATGCAGCTTGCGCGCCAGTTCTTCCCGTTGCAGGTAAATGCTGTCTTTCCACGAGTTATTCATAAGGCATCCGCGGGGCTACCGCATGGCCGTTGCGCGGGCTTCAGAAAAAAGCCTCTCGGGAGAGTCCGCTGCCCTTGAAGTGTTGCCCCAGGTTTTGCATCGCTTCCACCTGGATTTGTCTGACCCGTTCGCGGGTCAGGCTGAGGGTCTCGGCGATCTTTGCGAGGGTCTGAACGCTGTGGCCGTTGAGGCCGAAGCGCCGCTCCATCACGCAGCGCTGGTTCTTGCCCAACGAATCGATCCCGCTACGCACCAGCATCTCGATTCTGGCCTGCTGCAATGGTGCGTCGGGCGTGATGCTGTTTTCGTCGGCGATGGCATCGCCCAGGGAAAGCGTCGGGTCGATGTCGAGCGGCGTGTCCAGGGAGATGATGTTTTGCAGCGCTTCAATGTGCTGGGAGGTCTGCGTGCTTTTGTTTTTTTCGCGGATTACGTGGATCGGGACGCGGATGGTACGCGACTGGTTGATGATGGCATGTTCGATATTCTGGCGTATCCACCAGGTTACATAGGTGGAAATGCGGAAGCCCCGTTCGGGATCGAATTTTTCCAGGGCATGCATCAGCCCCAGGTTGCCTTCCTCGATCAAGTCGAGCAGCGTCAGACCCCGGTTGGCATAATGCTTGGCGATACTGACCACCAGCCGCAGATTGCACTCGATCAGGCGTTGCCGTGCAGCGCTGTCGCCCCCTTTGGACAGGCAGGCGAGGCGATACTCCTCGTCGGGAGTCAGCAGGCTGTTTTTGCCTATTTCCTTGAGATAAGTGAACGTGATGTCTCCCTGAAAATCATCATCGGCGATGGCCGGATCGTTCAGCAACTCGGCGGGTTCTTCATGATGACCGGCGATTTCTTCTTTCAGGAGGGTATCTTCATCGGCATACGCATACATTTCGTCATGAACCATCGCAAGCATTTTTTTCTCCTAAAGGTTAAGAATTGACGTGGCCTGGAATACGCTAGGGCGATGGGAATCGGCCTCTCGTCGCCGTGGAACGGCGGCGGACGATTCGTTCGTTACGCCAGTGACCGCAGTTTAGTTTTTCGATGGTCGGTAATCTATTTGGACGAACACCTACATTTGTAGGTAATTTTCCGTATTGAACATTCCGTCTCCTTGAATCATCATGCAATCATTCTTAAAATGAACGAATGGATGAATGAGTGTCTGAAATGCTGCCGTCCCGCGAGATGCGGAAATTTCATTCTTTTGAAGCGAAAGATTATGGAACTCACATGCCACCAACCGTATTCGTAGTAGATGACGACGAGGGGCTGCGCGACTCGATACACTGGCTTCTGGAATCGGTAAACCTGCCCGCCAGGATGTTTGCATCCGCCGCCGAACTCCTGGAAGCCCACGATCCGCAGTGGGAAGGCTGTCTGTTGCTGGATGTCAGGATGCCCGGCATGAGCGGTATGGAACTGCTGGAAAACCTGAAATCCTACAGCTTCCATCTCCCGACGATTATCCTTACCGGCCACGGCGACGTACCCATGGCGGTTCGCGCCCTCAAGCACGGCGCTTTCGACTTCGTGCAGAAGCCGTTCAACAGCCAGGAATTGCTCGACCGAGTGCAAGCCGCCATTCAGTTGGACAGGAATAACCGCGTTACCCGCTCAAAACTGGATGGCCGGCTCTCCAATTTTGAATCCCTGAGCAATCGGGAGCGGGTGGTCATGGAACTGGTGGTTGCCGGCGATTCCAGCAAGGTTATCGGAAAGAAACTCGGGATTAGTTGCAAAACCGTCGATGTGCACCGTTCCAATATCCTGAAAAAGCTCAACGTCAAAACGGTGGCCGAACTGGTCCAGCAACGGCTCTCCCTGCCGAATTTTTAGCCCGTCAAATCCCATCCGCGGCGTTGCGGATTTTCACGGTAATTCCAGTTCAGGAATCTCCCAGGCATTCTGCGAACTTTCCACCACCCGGTTGCGCCCGTCGTGCTTGGCCTGGTACAGCGCGCTGTCCGCCGCCTGAATCAGTTTCTCCATGCGGTGGCGGCAATCGTGTTCCGACTCGCCGCCCATCAGGTTGCTCGCAATCCCCACCGAAACGGTAACCCGGCCCAGGGATAGCCCATCGTGGTATAGCATCAGGCCGCGGACGTCTTCCAGCAGGTCATGGGCTTTTTGGCGCACGCTTTCCGCGGTTGCTTCGAGGAGAATAATCAGGAACTCCTCTCCGCCGTAGCGACAACCGATATCCCCTTCGCGAATATGCCGTGAAATCACTTGGGCGACCGCGCACAACACGCGGTCGCCGGCCGGGTGTCCGTAGGTGTCGTTGACCCGCTTGAAATGGTCGATATCCAGCATGATTACCGCCAGGGGCCGCGGATGGCGCTGCACCCGGGCCAATTCCTGCTTGAGCGATTCGTTGAGATAAGCCCGGTTATACAGCCCGGTCAGCGGATCGCGGATGGATTTCATGTAGGTGACTTCCAATAGCTGGTGCAGCGCCGCGTCGCGTTCTTCCAGTTGCGCGGCCATTTCGTCGAGCGCCTGCCCGACCTGGATCAATTCATGGCGGCCGCCCTCCATGCCGGTCCGCGCGCTGAAGTCGCCTTGGCGCAACCGTTCCGCAATGCCCAGGATGGCGCTGATCTTGTTCAGCAACAGGTATTTGGTATTCAGCAACATCAGCATCAGCAGCACCAGCGTTGCCACGACCAGGCCCGTCAATTGCCGCGCGAATATCCGCGTCGCCTCGGAATATCCCTCGTGCATGGGCAGTCCGACCGCCGCGTAGATCCCCTGCTCGCTGGTATCTCCGGCGCGGGCGAACCCCCACAGGCGTGGCACGCCATCGGCGCCGGGCATTTCCAGCGCCCCTTCGCCACCCTCCAGGATGGCCCTGACCAGAAACTCCCTGGAAGGGCCATGATCCATCCACTTTTCCTCGTCGAGATTGCTATGCGTAAGAACCATGCCGTTCTTGTCGACGACGAACATTACCGCGCCCAGAGGCAAACTCATTTTACCCATGACGCTGTTCAGCGCTCGCAGATTCAGGGAAGAAGAGAGTACCGCCTTGGGCTTGCCGGCGGCATCGAGTACCGGTAGGCGAAACCACAGCGCCGGCTGGCCGGAAGGGTGGCCCATTTCATAATTCCCCACGACGAAACGCTTTGTTTTCAAGGCATCCTGAAAAGACCCGCTGTCGACCAGGCTGACCGGGTCTTCCTCACGCAGAGTGCCGCATACGACTTCGCCGCCGGGTAGCGCGATGTTGATGTCGAGGTACCAGGGGGCATGGCTCTGGAGGTGGGCCTTGACGATTTCCCGGCAGCCGTGCCAGTCGCTTTCCTGAATGAACGGTTCCTTGGACAGGGAGCCGAGGAAATCGTGGGCATCCTGCATCACGTCGTATTGAAGCGCGGCGCCGAACTTGCTCAGAACCAGCATTTCCTCGCGCTGTGCTGCCGCCATCACTTCGCGCTGCTCTTTCATGGCGTTGACGGCCAATGCAATGGCCGGGAGGGATTCGGCAAGAATCAGGAGAATCAACCAATCCCGTAGGCTTAGGTGATAGATCGCCTCGAAAAAACTGGAAATCATTCGGCGCATGGCAACCTCTTCGATTATTTCTAAATGACGAGATTCAGAATAATCGGTGGCCGTGCATAAGAATGTAAGCGGAATCCCCCCAATTCACTACGGTGAATAGTGAAATGTCATACTGGAACCCCGGTAGTCGATCTTCTACAGGGGGCGCGCCAAGTGCGGATTTCAGGGCGTTCCGCAGGGAACTCGGGAGGCTGGCGGCGGGGGAAACCTACTGCGTATTTCCCCCCGCTACCTGCGGTTTTCAGGCATGTAATAGTTGCAGGGCGTCGCTCATCAGGTCATCGGGCATCTCGTTGACCAGGCGGGCCAGGGTGGCGGCGCTGCCGATGGCCTCGCGGGGAAGCGTCAGGTGTTCGAGATGGGAAATGAACAATGCCGCCGCGCCGGCGATCTTCATCAGATTGGCTTCTTCCTTGGCGAGCATTTCGATCTCGATCCGCAACAGGGAAAACTGCTCTCTCCTGATGCGGGCTGCCGACGTGAAATAGCCGGGATTGAAGGCAGTTTGGTTGCTTGTTGCGAATATCTGCTTGCTTGCCATGGGACTCTCCTCGTTGACGGTTTTTTATCCTCATCCGGAAACCGGCTGGGGCACCTCGACTCGCTACTTCATGACCACAGTTTAATTTGTCGAGGGGGGAGGAATCTATCTGTGTGTTCACCTAAAAAACTAAGTAGTTTCCCTACCCTACACCCCCCGCCCCGCGCGGGGCGGGGGGTGGCAGGCCGGTCTACGGGAAATTCAGGTGCCGCCCACGTAACAACCCGGTGTTTACCTTATTGCCTTTTCGTCGTCTTCACCCATATTGAAACGCCCCTGTCTTTACGACGAAAGGATTTTGGACATGAAAAGCTTGCTTGGCGGCATCCTGTTGTTATTTACCGCCCTGGTCGTTCAGGGCGCCACGCTTTACGCCCAGATGCCCAACGACCCGCCGGATGGCGCCCTTCCCTCGCAGTTGTGGTTCGATCCGACCGGCAAGAACAACCTGGATTCGGACGCGATCGCCTACGCCGCGTTTACGCTCACCGAGACGGCAACCGTCACCCATGTCGAGTGGTGGGGGCAGAGCGTTACCCAAGGGGCGGCTCCGCCGGCCACCTCGAACGGATTTTTCATCGGTTTCTACAACCAGGATCCCGGCACCGTCGCGTTGCAACCCGATTTGCCGCAACTTCACGGCGGCCAGCCGCTGGCATACGAGTTGGTCGTCAATTTCACCCAGACCTCCGCCGGCAACGGGATGTCCCGCTTTAGCGCCGACCTGGCCACGCCGGTAGCACTGGCGGCCGGTACCCGCTATTTCCTGTCCATCGCAGACAGCATGCCGGTGGCCTTCCAGACCTGGGGTTGGGCGCAAATCCCCGCCCCCGGCGGCAATACTTTTTATTACCAGTACGGCGGCCCCTCTTATTCGAGCAACACCAGCGGGATGGCGTTTATCCTCGGCAACGCGGCCCTGGCTGCCGTCAACCCGGCGGATTGCCTGTTCAACTGGGCGGAGAGCTATTACAGCGCGCTATTCGTTCCGGCGGGGAGCGCCTCCGTGACCATGGCACCTTACTACTACCGCTACTACCCGGGAACCCAGAGCTACCTTGGGACCTCCTCGGCGGACGGCCACGTTTATTACCTCGGACCGGCCTCGAACAACGCCTTGACGGATGTCGGCCCGATCTCCGGGCTGCTCGCCACGGCGGGGTGCCAGTGATGCGGCGGGGGTGGGCGGACTGCGTAGCGCCCGGGACTGCGCGCAAGCCTCTGCATACCTTTCCGCTTGGCGCCTACAGCGCGGCAATGCCTTGCCGGGCCGGGAAAAAGGGGGTGTATACCTACCGCATGGGTAGGGTTTTACCTTACATCCCCGCTACCTTGCGGCACTAACAATTAAGCCTAGATTAAGCGTTTGCCGTCGCCAATCCCGCTTGGCGGCGCGAATCGCCGTATCGAGGAAACCGTGTAGAAACTGAATCAACTCTGGAAGGGATTTCAGCATGAAAGCGAGCCAATTTAAGCTCAACCCTGTAGCTGTAGCGGTAATGTTGACGATGGCCATCCCCGTGGTGATCGGCCCGGCCGCCGCCGAGGGAACGGGTACGGCCAATAGCAACAAAACAGTCGCCGCGACGGCCAGCAACTCCAAAAAGGTTCATACCGCCGAGAACGACAAGGCGGAAGCCAGCAAAGAGGTCAAGGATGCGCGGCTGACGCGCTCCACGCTGCGCAACACCAAGGACGCCCTGCGCGCGACCCGCCAAACGCTGCGACGCTGACCTCGCCAGCGTTCTTTACCCGTCCGTGACGCCTGCCGGAAACCCCGAACTGCCGCGCCCGGAGAAAACCGCAACAACCCTCTGAAGGAAAATTCAGCATGGAACAGCGTAAATTCAAGCTTAATCGGATAGCGGCGGCAGTCATGATCGCCATGGCTTCGGCGGCGGCAATCGACCCGGCCCAGGCGGGCGTCGGCAGCATCACCTACACCGACGCCGCCGGCGGTGCGATGAGTATCAACACCTATTACGCCAACAGCGAGTTGCCGAAAACCGTGGTCAATCCGGCCACCGGTGTGGTGGTTAGCGCCAGCGGCGGCATACGCAAATTCATCGATACCTTGCCGGGCATTCCGGGCGTGACGCCGGTGGGCGCGAACAATCTCGGCAACTACCTGCCGCTCGCGGTGGCGGACAAGGCGACCTATCCGGGTTCCGACTACTACGAACTGGGGATCGTCGAATATACCCAGAAGATGCACAGCGACCTGCCCAAGGCCACCCGCCTGCGCGGCTACGTGCAACTGGAGACGGCGCGCAATGCCGCCACCAGCAAGCACATTGCCCTGAAGTATCCGAACGGCAGCGCCATCCTGGATGCCAAGGGCGCGCAAATCTACGCCTACGATACCCCGCATTACCTGGGGCCGGTGATTGCCGGCACCAAGGACGTGCCGGTGCGCGTCAAGTACAGCAACCTGCTCCCCAAGGGCGCCGCGGGCAATCTGTTCATCCCCACCGACACCACCATCGTGGGCGCCGGCAACGGCCCGGTGCCGATCATCGATCCGGCCACCAAGTTGCAGGCCATCGATCCGGCCACCGGTCTGGCCAGGTGGGAGCAATACACCCAGAACCGCGCCGAAATGCACCTGCACGGCGGCCGCTCGCCGTGGATCAGCGACGGCACGCCGCACCAATGGACGGTGCCCGCCGGCGAGACGACCTCGTACAAGAAAGGCGTCGGTTTCCAGAACGTCCCCGACATGCCCGACCCCGGCGATGGTTCGGGAACCCTGTACTGGACCAACGCGCAAAGCGGGCGGCTGATGTTCTATCACGATCACGCCTCCGGCATCACCCGTCTCAACGTCTATACCGGTGAGGCCGCCGGCTACGTGCTCCTGGATCCGGCGGAAAATGCCGCGCTGGGTGCGGCGGTTCCCGATCCCATCGGGATTCCCCTGGTGATCCAGGACAAGACCTTCGTGCCTTCCGACATCGCCGTGCAGGATGCCAAGTGGAATCAGGCGGCATGGGGCGCGCCCGGCGATTTGTGGTTCCCCCACGTTTATGAGACCAACCAGTATCCCGGCACTATCGACGGCACCAATCCGGCCGGACGCTGGGACTGGGGTCCGTGGTTCTGGCCGGTCTTCCCGGCGCAATTTTCCCTGCCGGATGTGTCCACCACGCCGGAAGCTTTCCTGGACACGCCGGTCATCAACGGCACCGCCTACCCTACCGTGACGGTGGATCCCAAGGCTTACCGCTTCCGCGTCCTCAATGCCAGCAACGACCGCTTCATCAACCTGAGTCTATATGTCGCCGACCCGGCGGTGACCACCGTGGATGGCCGGACCAACACCGAAGTGAAGATGGTTCCGGCGGTGCCGACCGCAGGCTGGCCGGCAACCTGGCCGACCGACGGGCGTGCCGGCGGCGTGCCCGACCCGCTGACCGCAGGACCCAACATCATCCAGATCGGCAACGAATCCGGGTTGCTGCCGCAGGTGAACGTGATCCCCTCGACCCCCATCAACTACGAATACAATCGCCGCAGCGTGACGGTGCTGAACGTTCTGGATCACGGCTTGTACATGGGACCGGCGGAGCGCGCCGACGTGGTCGTCGACTTCTCCCAATTCGCCGGCAAGACCCTGATTCTCTACAACGACGCGCCTGCTCCGGTGCCGGCTTTCGATCCGCGCATCGACTATTACACCGACGGCCCGGATCAAACCACCGTCGGCGGCGCGCCCAGCACCCTGGCGGGTTACGGCCCGAACACCCGCACCATGATGCAGATCAAGGTCAGCACCAACGCCGCCGCGCCGGCCTTCGACCCGGCCGGTACCGGTGGTCCGCTGGCCGGTGCCGTGCCGGCTGCCTACGCGGTGGGTCACGAGCCGCCGATCGTCGGGCAGGCAGCTTATAACGCGGCTTTCAATAGCAGCTATACCGACACCTATGCGTCGATTTATGCCGGTTCGGCGACCCAGCCCAACTTCACCTGGACCCTCCCCGGCGGCGCCCAGGCGCTGCAAGGCGTCACCGTGACGGGCGGCGGCACCGGTTATACCCAGGCCCCCATCGTCACGCTTTCCGCGCCGCCCGCCGGCGGCACCCAGGCCACGGCAACCGCCACCGTGCTGGGCGGCAAGGTGACCGCCGTTACCCTGGTCAACAAGGGCAGCGGCTACACTTCGGCGCCCACCGTGACCTTCACCAATGCCCCGGGCGTCAACGGGATCGGCGCGACCGCCGTGGTGTCCACCAGCGCCACGCAGTCGTTGCCCGTGCTCAACAAGGCCATCCAGGAACTGTTCGATCCGATTTACGGGCGGATGAACGCGACCCTGGGCGTCGAACTGCCGTTCACCAGCGCCCTGACCCAGACCACCATTCCGCTCGCCTACGTCGACCCGACCACCGAGACCATCGCCGACGGCGAAACCCAGATCTGGAAAATCACCCATAACGGCGTCGATACCCATCCGGTCCATTTCCACCTGGTCGACGTGCAGTTGCTCAACCGGGTCGGCTGGGACGGCACGGTCAAGGCGCCCAACCCCGCCGAGGTGGGCTGGAAGGAAACCGTCAAGATGAACCCCCTGGAAGACATCATCGTCGCGATCCGGGCGAAGTCGCCGCCGGTTCCCTTCGGCCTGCCCAAGAGCAACCGCGCCATGGATCCGACCCAGCCGCTGGGGGTCGCGACCGGCTTCACCCAGGTCGACCCCGTTACCGGCAACCCCGCGGCGGTCGTCAACGCCAACGCCGATTTCGATTGGGAATACGTGTGGCACTGTCACATCCTCGGCCACGAAGAGAACGATTTCATGCGTCCCTTCGTCCACACTTACGGCGCGACGCTGTCGAGCGCGCCGGTTCTCCAGGCGGTTTCGGCAAGCCGGGTGCTCACCTGGACGGATCCCACTCCCGTGGGATCGGCCAGCACGCTGGGCAACAAGGCCAACGAAATCGGCTTTCGCATCGAGCGCGCGGTGGTCACCAACGGCACGCCCGGCACCTACGCGAGCGTCGGCACCGCCCCGGCGAACACGACTTCTTATGCCGACACCTCGACGTTCGTTCCGAATACCACCTATTCGTATCGGGTGGTGGCTTTCAACGCCGCGGGCGAGACGCCGTCGAACGCGGTAACCCGAGGCAGCGGCCCGATCGCGCCGACCTCGGTCACGGCGACGGCCGACAGTTCCACCCAGATCACCCTGACCTGGGCGGACACGCCCAACGAAACCGGTTACCAGATCTGGCGCAACGGCGTGGTCGTCGCGACGCTCGGCGCCAACGTGACGAGTTTCGTGAATACCGGGCTGCTGCCGAGCACGACCTATTCCTACCAGGTCCAAGCCTTCAACAGCACCGGATCCTCGCCGCTGTCGGCTACGGCGACCGCCACCACGAAAGTCGGGACGGCCACCCTGGTCGCCCCTTCCGGGGTGAGCGCGCAAATGCTCGCGGTCAACCAGGTGCAATTGAACTGGGCGGACACCTCGACCGGCGAAACCGGCTACCTGGTGCAACGCTCCACCAACGGCACCATCTGGAGCACCGTCGCCACCCTGCCGGCCAATTCGGTCAGCGCCGCATTGACCGCCACGCTTAACGCCGGCGCCAACTACCGTTACCGGGTGCTCGCGGTCAACGGGACCACCAACGGTCCGGTCAGCGCGGTGGTCAACGTCGACCTGACGGTCGCGCCGACCGCACCGAGCGGGGTAACGGCGACGTCGAGCGTGGCCCAGACCGTCAATCTGTCGTGGACGGACACCGCCAACAACAACGACAGTTTCATGGTCCAGTACAAACCCAGCGCGGTGTGGCTGACCGCCGCCACGGTTGGGGGAGCCACCACCAGCTTCAGCCAAACCGGCCTGGTTTCCGGCAAGACCTACCAGTACCGGGTGGTGGCGGTGAACGCCACCGGCTCCGCGACGTCGAGCATCGTCAGTGTCGCCGCGAAGTAAGCTGTCTTCCCGGTGTTGGCGTCATGCCGACACCGGAAAATTTTCAACTACACTGAATTTCCATTTTTTTGAAAGGAACCGGCAATGAAACTGAAATGGATCGTCGCATTGGGATTCGGAATTCTCGCGGCACAGGCGCAAGCCGGCGGCACCGTGACGACGCAGAATGCGCCATTCACCCCGCTGCTCAATTCCGGCGTGACCGCGCAGGTCATCGCGCCCGACCAGGTCCAGTTGAACTGGATGGATACCTCGAACGGCGCAAGCGGTTTGATGGTGCAGCGCTCCGTCAACGGCACCATCTGGACCACGGTTGCCCGCCTGCCGGTGGGTTCGAACACCACCACGGTCACGGCGCCTCTCGCTGGCGGCGTCAACTACCGCTACCGGGTGGTGGCCTTGCAATAGGTCCGCAATCACAAACCGACCGCCAATTTTTTTGAAAGAGGAACGCAATGAAGCTGAAATGGACGATAGCGGTGGGCTGGTGTCTCCTCGCCGGACAAGCCGGTGCCGACGAGGCACCGGCTTTCGCGAACCAGACCGACAAGACCAGCTATGGCCTCGGCGTGGAGATGGCGCGGAATTTTAAGAAACAGGATATCGCCATCGACCCGGACCTGCTGTTGCAAGGCTTGAATGACGGACTGTCGGGGCAACGGCTGCGGGTTCCGGAAAAGGAACTGCGCCAAACCATGACGGCCTTCCAGAGCGAAGTGCGGCAGAAAATGGTGCTGTCCAAGCGGGTCGCGGCGCTCGATAACAAGCAGAAGGGCGAGGCTTTCCTGGCCGAGAACAAGGCCAGGGACGGCGTGATTACCCTGCCCAGCGGCGTCCAGTACAAAATCGTCAAGGCCGGCGACGGCAAGACGCCCAGCGAGGCCGACATGGTGGAATGCCGCTACCGTGGCACCTTGCTCGACGGCAGCGAATTCGACGCCACCGAACCCGGCAAGTCCGCCAATCTGAAAGTCGCGGCGCTCATTCCCGGCTGGCGCGACGCGCTGAAACTCATGCCCGCCGGATCGCAATGGCAGATTTTCATTCCGCCCCAGCAGGCCTACGGCGAACGCGGCGTGGGCAGCGACATCGGGCCGAACGAGACGCTGCTTTTCGACGTGGAACTGCTGGCGGTGAAGTGATTCCCGAACCCTGCATACGAGGCTGACATGCACCTGCTGAATATTTCAACCCGGCGCATCCTGCTCGGGGTTTGGGCGGCGCTGGCGCTGCCGGTCGGGGCGGCGGCGCCGGATAATCACGTAGACCAGGTCGAGCAAGGGCGGCGCATCTACCGCGAGGGAGTTTTGCCTTCCGGCGCGCCGCTGAGCGGGGCGCGCTTCGATAACTCGATGGTTGCCGGCGCTCAGGCGGCCTGCGTCAATTGCCATCGCCGCAGCGGGATGGGCGCCGTGGAAGGCGACATCCAGGTGGCGCCCATCAACAGCCGGTTTCTTTTCGCCCCCGCCGACGACAAGGCGATGGCGACGATGGACCCGCGTTTCGGCAAGAAAATGAATCGCCGCCACGATCCCTACAGCGACGCCACCCTGGCCGACGCGATCCGCCGTGGCGTGAACAACAGCGGACGCGCGATGAACGTCATGATGCCGCACTACGCCTTGAACGAGGCGGATATGGCGGCACTGGCGGCCTACCTCAAACAGTTGTCGCCGCAGTGGTCGCCCGGCGTCGGCACCGACAAGATCCGCTTTGCCACGGTCGTCGCCCCCGGCGTCGAGCCGGCGCGGCGCAAGGTCTTCCTCGACATGATGCGCGGTGCCGTTACCCAGAAAAACAGCAGTACCCTGCCGGGGCGGCGGCACATGGTGTCGCCGGCGGAAATGATCCTGCGTACCGAGCGCGCCTGGGAACTGGAGGTGTGGGAATTGCAGGGCGCGCCGGAAACCTGGACCGCCCAGCTCGAAGCGTATTATCGCCGCCAGCCGGTTTTCGCGGTGGTTTCCGGGCTGTCGAACGGCACCTGGGAACCGGTGCACGATTTCTGCGAGCGCGAGCAGGTGCCGTGCTGGTTTCCCAGCGTCGATCTGCCGCCGGCAACGCCTCAGGCTTTCTACCCCCTGTATTTTTCGCGCGGCGTGGCGCTGGAAGCCGAGGTGCTGGCCAAGCATCTGCTGGCCGGCAAATCGCGCCCGCGCCGGCTGCTCCAGGTCTATCGCGACAATGAGGTGGGGCGCGGTGCGGCGCAGGCTCTGAAACATGCCCTCGCCGGCTCGGACGTGGCGCTGGCGGAACGCGCCCTGTCCGACCAGGAAAACGTATCGGGCGAGATGCTGGCGGGAATCCAGGAAGGCGATGCCGTAATGTTTTGGCTACGACCGACGGATCTCGCCAAGCTGGATAAGGTTGCCCCACCGCGGAAAGCGCTGCCGTTCTTTTCGGCGCGGCTGTCCGGCGCTGAACATGGACCGTTCCCAGCCGCCTGGAAAAACCGGGCCAGGCTGGTGTATCCCTACGAATTGCCGGAAAAGCGCGCGGCCAACCTGACGTATTTCCATGCCTGGCTCAAATCGCGCAACTTGCCGCTGGTCGATGAACCGCTCCAGTCGGAAGTATATTTCGCCCTGAATTTTCTCACCGATACGCTCGCGGAAATGCTCCACAACCTGTACCGCGATTACCTGCTGGAACGGGCCGAGGACATGATCGGTCGGCGCGAGTCCGGCAAGGCCGAGGACGAGGCGCGGGACCGCGCCATGCTTCTTCCCACTGTGGCCATGCCGATGAAACCCGGGATGGGGATGCCCGTGAATATGCCGGAGCAGTTCGGCAAACGCCAGGGCACGACCGTCTATCCGCGCCTCACGCTCGGCCAGGGCCAGCGGTTTGCCTCCAAGGGCGGCTACATCGTGCGCTTTGCCGGCGGCGACAGCGACAAGTTGGTCGCGGAATCCGACTGGATCATTTTCTGAGAAACGGCAATTAAAACAGCGCCAGACGCGCCATGCCGGCGGGTGACCCCGCCGGAACACGTTTAGCGAGGAACCAACGGCACGCTGTCCGAGGCGTGTTTCTTGGCGTTCTTGGCAACCTTCTTTTCCTTGGGGGTCAGATGAGGTTGCTTCTTGGCTTCCTTGTTGCTTTGTCGAATTTTGCCCATGGTCGTACTCCTGATAAAGCACCGACGAATGTGCGGCGCGGTTCAAGTATAGGCGGATGCGGGCGAGGCAACCGGTTGCCCGCAACAAATTCAGAAGGGGCGCCGTTCAGACCATGCGCTCGGGCTTCACCCATTCGTCGAACTCGGCGGCGCTCACGAATCCCAGCGCCAAGGCGGCCTCACGCAGGGAAACCCCGCCGGCGTGAGCATGCTTGGCAATCGCCGCCGCCCGGTCGTAGCCGATATGCGGGCTCAGTGCCGTGACCAGCATCAGCGAATGGCCGAGCAATTCGGCGATCCGTTCCCGGTCCGCTTCGATGCCGCGCGCGCAGTACGTATCGAAACTCGCCATGGCGTCCCCCAGCAGGCGCACGCTCTGTAGGAAGTTGTGGGCGATCAGCGGCTTGCTGACGTTCAGTTCGAGGCTTCCGGCTGCTCCGCCGATACCCAGCGCCACGTCGTTGCCCAACACCTGGCAACATGCCATGGCGAGCGCCTCGCCCTGAGTCGGATTGACCTTGCCGGGCATGATCGAGCTGCCCGGCTCGTTTTCCGGCAGGCGCAGTTCGCCGAGTCCGCAGCGCGGCCCGGAGGCCAGCCAGCGGATGTCGTTGGCGATTTTCAGGAGTGCTACCGCCAGCGTCCTGAGTGCCCCGTGCGCGCTCACCAGCGCATCGTGCGCTGCCAGCGCGGCAAAGCGGTTCGCCGTGCAGCGGAAGGGTAGCCCGGTTTCCGCAGCGAGCCGGGCGGCGACTCGTTCGCCGAATTGCGGCGGAGTATTGAGGCCGGTGCCGACTGCCGTGCCGCCCACCGCGAGTTCATGCAGTGCGCCGAGGCTCGCGATGATCGCCTGTTCGGCGTGGTCGAGTTGGGCGGCCCAGCCGGAGATTTCCTGCCCCAGCGTGAGCGGCGTGGCGTCCTGCAGATGGGTGCGCCCCACCTTCACGATGTCGGCAAAGGCCAGCGCTTTCGTTTCCAGCGTCGCACGCAGGCCGCGCAACGCCGGCAGCAGCGCGTGCGCCAGGCCGGTGCAGGCCGCCACGTGCATGGCGGTGGGAATGACGTCGTTGCTCGACTGGCCGAGATTCACCTCGTCGTTGGGATGCACCAGGCGGGCCGTGCCGAGCGGTCCGCCGAGCAATTGCGAGGCGCGGTTGGCCAGCACCTCGTTCATGTTCATGTTGGTCTGGGTACCGGAACCGGTCTGCCACACGGACAGCGGAAATTCCGCCGGATGCGCGCCGGCAATGACTTCGGTGGCGGCAGCGATGATTGCCGCCGCTTTTTCCGCCGGCAACAAGCCCAGATCGCGATTGACGGCGGCGCAGGCGCGCTTGACTTCGGCAAGCGCCAGAATCAACTCGCCGGGCATGCGTTCGGTGGAAATCCGGAAATGCGTCAGGGAGCGCTGGGTTTGCGCCCCCCACAGCCGTTCTGTGGGAACTTCAACGGCGCCGAAGGTATCCTGCTCGGTTCTGGTCATGGTGCGGGTCGGGCCGGGCATGGCCTTCAATTGTAGATAATGATGCGCGCCAGCGCCCGGTCCAGGTCGACCAGCAGGCCGGCTTGTTCCGCCGCATCTCCCAGGCTGGCCAGCGCCGGCAGATGGTTGGTGTCGGCGAGCAGGGAAAGCGTGCATTTCGGATCGCAACCCAGGAAATGTCTGCCGTTATCGACGGTCCGGCAGCCGCATTCTCCGGCATCCACATCGATGCCGAAGCTTTTGCTCATTTCCAGGATCAGTGGTTCCCGGCGCATGATCAGGGTGCGGGCGCGCAAGACGCTGCTCTTCCCTTCCCAGACCATTACCGGCAGGTTGTCATGGTCGCTCATGGCGGTCTCCTCAACTCGGCTTGAGGCATGTGGATGCCCCCAGGCATATCCCCATTGTAGTAGAGCACCAGACAAAAACAATCAGGTATTTGCGAGTCTTTCTACTTAGCCGGAAAGCCGCGCCAACACTGGCGTTACAGGGAATGCATAGGGGGAATTACCTACCCTCATAGGTGAACGCTCGCATAGATTCCTGGCGGCCCGCGAAATAAACTGCTTCCATGAAATTCTCGGACACAAGGATGACGGAATGCATATTCTGATCGCGGAAAAGAATCTGTGCGGACGCAACATGCTGGAGCGTTTGCTGCGGGCGGAAGGCTACGAGGTGTATGTCGCCGAACATGGCAAGCAGGCATTGCAACTGCTCAATGAAGTTCGTCTCGACCTGATCCTGATGAATATCTTTCAGTGCGTCTATACGGACTCCGATTATCCCGGCAATCTCAAGGTCAGCTATCGCGACGAGGGGCAACCCCTGGTTTTCGCAACCTGTTCGGGAGAAGGCGAGGATCTCGGCGATTTCCTGGCGGGTGGCTGCGAATACGGCGATGTGACCATGTTTGGCCGCCTGCCGCCGAAAGTGAGGATCCGGATCATGACCAAGATCCAGCAGCTATGCAGCGCGCTACAGCAATCCAAGCGGCAATCGCTCCATGAAAAGAACATAAATTGGCAAAAATTCATTTCGTTGGGCGGGTTCGAGTCTGCTGTTTGAAATTTGCAAAAATCGATGGTTTTTTCGTAACGCGCCAATTCGAGTGAAAACGGGGTGTTCTTCATCGGGCGATTGGCGTCATCAAAGGAGAGCGGGCCATGTCAAATCTGCTGTGCAGTCACTGTTACTTCAAGTTCGACGATGAATCCTCCTATACCTTGAAGGAAGTCCACATTCCCGGATTTTTGACCAAGTCGGGACTTGATGAGGAAGTGATGTGTCGGCAGGCGACCTGCCCCCAATGCGGTTCGGAAAGCGGATTTCTCAAGATCGAACTGGTGCGGCCGGGGCACTTCGGCGCAATCGCTCGCGCTCGTAGCGTGGGCTGTCTGCCGCTGGTTCACTGACAGTCGGTCAATCGTATTCCTGATTGGTGCTGATTTTCAGTTTGGCCGGATGCTTCAAATAGACGGCCCTTTTCACGTAGGAGCGTGGCTTGGTCGCGACAAAAGGTTCCACGAAGATGCACCGTGAATCGCGGCCCAGGCCGCTCCGCAGAACCGAACCATTAGCTGAAGATCAGCGCTAATCAGGATTGCTTTTTTAAGGAGATGATGATGGAAACGTCCCAAACCAGCACCAAGAAAGAACCCAAAGCACCGGCCAAGAGCCGCAAGGCCCGCCCGGCGCAATATGATCGTCGGCAGATGATCGCCGAGGCCGCTTATTACTACGCCGAGCGCCGCGGCTTCGCCGAGGGCGGCGACCTGGACGACTGGCTGCAGGCCGAGGCGCAAATCGGTTATTCGAACTGATACACGCCATTCATTCAGCGAGGATGCCATCATGAAATCCGCCGTCTCGAAATTCATCGCACCATGCGCTTTTTGGTTGCTCGTCGGCGCGGGCCTGGCCCAGGCGGACGTCGTCACCTATACCGCCCTGCCGCTGACCGGCAGCCAGCAGGTGCCCGCCGTCGCCACCACCGGTTACGGCTGGTTTACCGGAACCTACGATACTGCCAGCAAGGCGCTGACCTTTTCCTTCAACTGGCAGTTGGGCGGCAGCGCAACCTTGTCCGGGGTGCATTTTCACGGCCCGGCGACGGTCGGGCAGAATGCCGCCGTGGTGGTGCCGGTAACCGGCGCGGCCGCCGCCAATTACGGCAACTCCGCCCAGACCGTCACGCTCACCGCGGCCCAGGAAGCCGATCTGCTGGCCGGCAAGTGGTACTTCAACGTCCATAGCACCACCAATCCCGGCGGCGAAGTGCGTGGGCAAATGATTGCCGATAGCGGCGGCCCGAATGCGCCTTATTTTTCTTCGGCAGCCGGGCTGCTCACCCTCCCCTCGGTCATGTTGCCGCAGGCAGGGGCATACAGCGCCCAGTTGCAACTGGTGCCCGGCAGCAGCCCGGTGCAGTTCCAACTCCAGAGCGCGACCCAGTTGCGTTGACGCCGTGCCTGCAACGACCACTTGAGGGAGATCGCCGTGACGAATATCGGTAGCCTGATCCGGGAATGGGAACATTCGGCCAGCGGCAGACTGACCGTCCGCGAATATGGGATCCGCCTCCCCATGCAGGATGCGGCGCGGATTGCGGCATTGGCGGAAATGTATCCGCGGCGCAGCGAAAACGAGTTGATTTCCGAATTGCTGAGCGCGGCCCTCGACGAGTTGGAGAATGCCATGCCCTACATCCCGGGAGAGCGGGTGGTATCCGAGGACGAAGCGGGAAACCCGATCTACGAGGATATCGGGCCGACCCCGCGTTTTCTCGGGTTGACCCGGGAATGCCTGCTGAAAATGGAAAGCGCCGAGGGTGCGGCTCCCAGGAGCCTGTCGGACTTAACCAAATTGGCTGCAAAATGAGTGGGATCGGTCCATATTTCCCCGGCGATCGAAGCGAATAGAACGACTATTCGCTTGAAATCCGTGAAAATCTGTCCTCGACCCACTCATTTTTCGCTTCGATTCATTAAGTCCGACAGGCTCCTAGGTAATTACCCCAATAGCTTAATCGGCTTGGCAAACTAAACTGCAATTGTGGAATGGACCAACTCAATTGAAAGCCGGGGCCGGGTAGCCCGCGCCCGGATTGGAGACAATCATGAAATGCAACGTCGGTGGTATTGATCGCGTCGGGCGCATCGTGGTCGGAATTGTGTTGCTGCTGGTTGGAATCCTGATGCCGTCGCTCGAAACCACGGTGCGGATAATCATCCTCGCCGTTGCGGCGATTGCCCTGATTACGGCGGTGGTGCGCTTCTGTCCGGCCAACGGCCTGCTTGGTATCGACACCTGCGATAAGGAATGAGCGGTGGGCTTGAGAGCGTAGGATCGAACAAAGGGAGAAAATCATGAGAATCTTATTCGCAATCATCCTGGGATTTGTGGCCGGCACGGCCATTGCCGGCTCCTTCGACAAAGGCGACCCGAAAATCGGGAAACCCCTGCTGGAAAAATCCTGCTCGCCCTGCCACGCTACCCAGTTCGGCGGCGACGGCTCCAAGGTCTATACCCGGGCCAATCGCATCGTGCATACCCCCGAGCAACTCCTCGCCCGTATCCGGGTGTGCAACACCAATTCCAATGCCGGCTGGTTTCCCGATGAGGAAATGCACGTCGCGGCGTACCTGAATCTCACCGAGTACCACTTCAAGTGAGCGCACATCAGTTATTGCTTTTAGCCGCATGAATCGCCTGCTCAACGTTCTTGGTTAGATTAATAGGGGTAATTGATATCTGGGGATTGTTTCGCACAAAAACCCTGAATACCTCGTCGGCGAAAGCCTGCCCGATGAAATCCACCCCTTGAAAATCGAGCAAAACGGTCTTGAATCTTTCAACACGGTTTAATATGCGCTTGGCCTGCGACCGCGATACCAGGCGTTCTCCTTCATATAGCGCCAATTTCACCGGCACGACGGTTTTATTAAATGCAAAGTTCTCATCCTCGTTGCCGGTAAACGCATCGAAGACGTCCTTGAGGACTTTGTTGCTATCAAGCGCAATGCGCATAATGACCAGGGTACCTTGGCGATCATTGTCATCGTGCAAGAGATAGTCGTTTTTATCGCCGTCATCATGCGAAAAAATCAAATCCCCTGAAAAAATCAGGAAGTAATCAAACGCCCGCGAAGTAAAGAAAATACCCTGTCCAGTATGGTTGTCCGGGTCGGTCGTCAGTTTTCCTTTACTGAGTTCGAGCAGTGATTCTCTAGGGTCGCTCAAATTCATAATGCGGGCGATATGGTTAAAAATCCCCTCCCCATCATCAGTTATCCTAATGGTTATCAAATCAGCGGTTCTATCCACACTGATCGACGCATTGCTGCCACAGGAGTGGTCAACGGCGTTGTTCAGCATCTCCGTAAAACCGTAATGGCAAATATTCTCAAGCTCTTTGGGCAGACCGTTAAACATGAACCCGAAATCGCGGTAATAGACGTCGCTTTCTCTCAGCCCTTTTAACGAGAACACCCCACTATGAAATCTGACTGGGCCGAGAACGTATTTTCGGGCGCGGGTATTCCCCTCCGCCACCAAATAGCCGACTTTGACGAGAGCGGTCAAATGGCTATGGATGGCTTGCCGCGTTAGTTGGAAGGTTTCCATCGCATCATGAAGGTAATGCGAATTACCTGCCTTGATAGCATTGAGTAGGAAACGGCGAATGATTTCGGCGCGCTTTGTCGTGGCGATTTTCATGGCAGGTTTTTTATCGGCTGATCGACTTATTGTAAATATTGAGACGATCTATTGTAATGGTTGCCAAGTTGGATAGTAAAGGGTGGCTAAGCCAAGGCTGGGCAAAGTAATTCGCCGAGCAGCAGGCCTTGCTGTCGTAGTCGTAATAGGTCGCCGTGCTGCCCGCGACCTTGCTTACCCGCTGGCCGAAGGCGTTGTAGCGGGAGGAAGCGCGTGGTGGAAAGTCATTCGCAACAGTGGAATCCGGGAGCGCCCACTAGGGCGCATCGGCGGCGAATGTACCCTGCCGGGCACTCCCGGATTCCATTGCATTTTATCCGGGCCTGCTTGTTGCCTTACAAGTGGATTCACTATTTGAGCTGTTTTTGAGGAGGGCAAGCAGGCATTCAATCTCCGGGGTTGATTTTTCATTCAATAAATAAACCACCGTTTGCTTCTGCCTCTCCGCGCCAAAACGTGTGGCAAATGCTTTTACAAACTCATTCCTCAGTTCAGTGTCACCCTTGATGGCGCCTTTTAGCGCCCAGTACTCTTCAAGATCCCTAATGTTTCTTGCCTTGTCATGCCGGTATAGCGTTGAAATTGCCAAAACATCACCGCTTTCGGCTCTATACATGAGATTCGTATATTCAGGGTCTGGCTCGTCGCCACATTTTTGTTTTGGAAGAAAATTTGTAGCTAATAGCACAAAACCAACTAGAGCCAACCCTATGAGTAATTTGCTTTTTAGATTGGGCATTTTATTTTCCACCAGAATATGTGACCCAATTTCCTGGCCAGAGTGGGATTGTTCTATCGGTGCCAGGAATATTGATTGAATGCCAGACGCCTAAATCACGATCACCAATAGTCAGCGTTCGTGCATCAGGTGCGGTCACATCCGTATCAAGCAGCTTTGAAAGGTCTTTTGCGATATTTTTGTCGCCCTCCGCTGTGCGGCAAGCATCAAGCTTTATTGGCATTTGCGGCTTCCATTTACCACTTTTGCGGACAAGGTCGGCCAATTGATTAGCGTCCTTCCCATCAACTTTACTTGGATTGCCATGAGCAAAAATTGCAAGTTGCCCCGATGGGTCAGGCGCTGCCAAAGCAGCCGGGTAATTGATGTCCGCAGATGGCAACAGAATAAGTTTTTCTAGGCCGTAAGGATCAACAAAACTAAGCGGATTCCCACCAACATACCCATAAACATTCATCCCGCCCTTGAGTCCAATCGGATCACCCTGCACATACCGCCCAATTGAAGGATCGTAATCCCGGAAGTAATTGTAGTGGAGGTTGGATTCCTTATCGAAGTATTGCCCCGGAAAACGTAAATTGAACGTGAACTTCACACCGTTGCCGTCCGGGTCTTCGTTGGCCGGGGTGGCGCCGAAGGGATCGGAATTCCAGCGCCAAATTACCGTACCGGCGGCGTTGTAGACCAGCCGCGGCGTACCCAGATGGTCGGGATGGACGTAGTAATTCGCCGTCGAAGTCAGAATCATCGCCGGCAGGCCGTCGAGCCAGACGAATTCCTGAACCGCCGCGCCGGTGCTGTTGTATTCGCCGAGCAGCAAGCCGCTGTCGTCGTAGACGTAATAGGTGGTCGTGCTGCCCGCGACCTTGCTCACCCGCTGGCCGAAGGCGTTGTAGCGGTAGGTCGCCTTGGTCGAGGTGCCTTGTTTCACGGTCACGAGGCGGCCCCAGGTGTTATAGGCGAAGGTCTGCGTGCCGTTCGCCGTCATGTTGCCGGCGGTGTCGTAAGTGTAGGCGTTGGTGAGGCCTTGGATGTCGGAAAGCTGGTTATTGCCGTTGAGGTAATCGAACGTCAGTCCGTTTCCGTCCGGCAGCAGTTGGCCGATGCGGTTGCCGTTGAGATCGTAGTCGTAAGACTGGTCGCCCGCAGTCCCTGCATAACCAATCAAACGCCCCACGGCATCGTAGGAATAACCTTCGCCGTCGCTACGGCTGACGATCTGCCCGGCGAGGTCGCGGGTGTAGGTGGTTGTTCCAGCGGCGTTGGTGATGCCGACGATTTCGCCGTCGAGGTTGAAGCTGCGCGAGTAGGTCTTGCCGCCCGCTGTCCATTGTTTCACCGGGCCGAAGGCGGCGAACTGGATGTTGGAAATCGTGCTCTGGCCGCCGACGCTCATGGCTTTTGTAGGCTGGATGAAACGGCAGCGGAATCCGGGGGCACCTGCAAGGCGTAGCAGTGGTTGATGCACCCTGCCGGGTGCCCCCGGATTCCATTACATTTCATCCGGGCTTGCTAATTGTTACCGTCCAGCCAAGCAAGATCGCTTTGTTACACACCGCCATGAGCGGTGCCACAGTCATACCAACCCAGCCTAATTTCACAAGCATTTTAAGGCGCTGCCATCCTATGGGACGCTCCAATTCAAATCGAAGAAAGGTATCGGCAGCCTTCCGGCATTTTGATGTAACTTCATTACTGCATACCACGAAGAATTCTTGTCCAGAAGAAAAAAAACGATTGCAATCATCCAGGAATTCTGGAGCCTCATACGTTGCAGTCGAAATCAATTCGATTCTGTTAGGGAGCATTGTCGCCTGCTCCCCTAACTGCTTCGAATGCCAAGCCCAAGGGGGCGATAAACGCAACGCATTGCACCAGCACCGTTAACATCCGGCGCAATACCCGTTGGTTATTGCGTACGCGGGCTTTAGACAGAGTTGTGTGGCACTGCCACCACATCGACACATTCGGCATTCCAATTTTCCCATTCATCACGAAAGTGAAAATGATCCGGCCCAATATCTGGATTCTCGTCAAATTTATCCGCAGCCCGTAGAAGAAAATCCGCGAGCTGGCGTAATACATACGGCGATGCCTGGATTGCGATTTCACGACATTCGATTGGCGCATCGCATGACTCCAGTGTTTGATCGGTATGGCAGTATGCCTTCAGTAGTTCCATGTTTTCAGTCCCATGTCTTCGTTGGAACCCCATCTGGATAGAAGAAGGGATTCAAAGGATCGAGAGCTTGACCCACGTTGTTAACCAAATCGCGCAGAAGCAAGAAATCTCCGAGAGCACCCAATGCAAATCCTTTTCCTAACAAATAATCCCTTAGCTTCTTGTCCTTCGGCAGGTCGGTCGGGCAGCGCCCATGACTTCCAGTACCGTCCTTATTGATTGCGGTAATCGGGTTTCCGTTCTTGTCATAGACATGGGCATGAGTCTGTTGTCCCGGAACGTGTGGAGGATCAATTCGGATCGTGTTGTTTGTGCCCGGAACCTGGATCATTTGCCCAGAGCTGGCGAGGCCTTGAGGGTCGATAAACGAAAGAGGATTCCCCCCCACATACCCATAAACATTCCACCCACCCTTGAGCCCAATCGGGTCGGCCTGCACATAGCGCCCGATACTCGGATCGTAATCCCGGAAGTAATTGTAGTGGAGGTTGGATTCCTTATCGAAGTATTGCCCCGGAAAACGTAAATTGAACGTGAACTTCACACCGTTGCCGTCCGGGTCCTCGTTGGCCGGGGTGGCGCCGAAGGGGTCGGAATTCCAGCGCCAAATTACCGTACCGGCGGCGTTGTAGACCAGCCGCGGCGTACCCAGATGGTCGGGATGGACGTAGTAATTCGCCGTCGAAGTCAGAATCATCGCCGGCAGGCCGTCGAGCC